>JAABUW010000085.1_pt1 | contig 200479 bp, 212 predicted proteins | sample 5560081 | NCBI WGS metagenome assembly JAABUW01 (sample SAMN10711882, study PRJNA513363) | rock metagenome | isolation source: Antarctica rocks | place: Antarctica: Victoria Land, Knobhead sud
GGCAGCAGCAATGGCCATGTATGCGCATATCTATGGGCCATGTATGCGCGTATCTATGGCAGCAGTAATGGCCATGTATGCGCGTATATCTATAGTAGTAGTAATGGCCATGTAAACAAATAATCCTAAGCGGCCCTGAGCGGCCCTGAGCGGCCCTGAGAATATTAAGCCGGTATTGAGAATCCTAAATAATCCTGAGCGGGCCTAAGCGGGCCTGAGCGGGCCTGAGAATTCTTACCTAGCTCTAAGCTATTTTAGCGCTCGCGAGCGGGCCTAAGCGCTCCGAGCAAACCAGGATTCTCAGAGTCGCTTATACTTTTATAGATGCGGAGACCTATTTAAAGATAATATAGAAGGGCGTTAAGTTATTAATAAATAATTAATTTAAATAGGATAATTCGGAGTAGTTATCGGTTATATACGATTTATTAACTTCTAAGGATGAACGGATTATCTACCGGCTATTTAGGGGCCGTAAAGACTATAACTTTAACTCCTAATTCATAAGTAATAAAACTAATAAATCTTAAATGGATAGTCTTTTAAAGAATCTATATACTAACTTTAATTAACGACGTTTCTCTTATATTAATATCGACGAGTAGTATTATTAAATATATCGTATTTTATATAATATCCCTAACGATATATAAAGGGTAGAATTAATTTTAATTCATAAAGAGGTTAATAATATTCTAGAAGTAAAGTATAATATTTACTATCGCGATATTATTAGGGTTTTACGGTTCTTATTAGGCTATCGAGCCTTCTAATATAATTTAATCTATACTCTTATTTATATATATAATCCGAGCGGGGAAAGAGTTTATATAAAGATATATATAAGAGATTAATAATAATTAAAATAAAGAGAGGTCGTTAAAGGTAGTATTATTATACCGATTCTACTCACTTTAAATAAAATATTAATAACGTATTATCGCGGCGACCTTTTATTATAGTTTATTTATATTATAATAAATAATTTAAACTACGCTACGTGTAAAAGTTAATTACGTCTAAGCCTGATTCTTTTTAAATTAATACCGGTAGTTAAAACTAATAAAGATATAGGCCTCTCTCCGAAAGTCTAACTTAATCTCTATTATATTATAATAGGTATAATACTTAAGGGTACGTTCTAGTATTCCTAATATATATTATACTTCGGTCGATAATTAATAATTATTAACGCTCGAACGGTTTATTATACCGGGACTTAATATTCGGTATACTAACGGGTAGATCCGGTGGTATTAGCTTATTATAATTAATATAATAACGGATTATTTAAAGTAAGTCCTTATAATAGGAGTTAAAAGTAATTAATATTACCCTATTTATTAAATTCCGCCTTAATAAAAGGAAAATATAATAATATAATAACCGTTTCGAATATATAAATATACCTAATAGCGCCTTTATAATTAGTAAATAAACCCGACTCTAAATAACCCGATGAATATCCGCTATATTCGGAACTTCGCTTAGAATTATATACTCGTTAATATATATTCGACGATAATAGTCGATATTCTTTATTAATTCTTAAAAGGTATAATTATAACCCTCCTTAAATAACTCGAATATTTAATTTAAAATATAATTCCTATAACTTAAAAAAGAAAAGGTTAAAAATAGATTATAACCGAAATATTTATAACTCTTTAATTAAATAAACGTTTCCGTTAAATCCTAAGTTTTACTAGTCTTAAAGAGTTCTTATACTTTAGCTCCGTAAATTAATAAATAAAAAATAAATAAAAAACGATTATTAAGTAACTTATTATAGTTATAGCTCCTCTCCTCTAGAGGGCGCTAATTATTCTTTATTATACTCGCGCTATACTCGACTTCGTTATATTAACGTTATATATAATATATAATAAAGCGACCTTAAACTATATACATTAGGTTATATATCGAATTAATAAATTAAAATAAGTATTTAAGAAATATCGGCTTATTATAACCTTAAACGAGACCGCGGATAACGAGGAGAATTAATATTATTTTAATATACCTAAACTATACGATATTATTTATTACGAAGACTTTATTCGGCTTTATAGAAGTGTATAAAACTATAATATTTATTACGGCGAAGTAATTTATAAATTCTTATTAAAAGAATTCTATATTAGAATTAATAAGAATAAAGAATTCGAGACCTAAATCCTAAAATATAATACCCGTCGAATTAATATACTAATTATATAAGATCTTTTAGATTTTCGTAATAACCGAAGGTATACTATTATTAAAGTAGTATTAGATATTTATATTATATAATTAACGCGTATAAAGTTTATATAGGATTTATTTAAAGAAGGTCTCGACGTCGAATATATAACCCGGTAGGGCCTTAATTAATAATAATAACGGTAAATTAAATAAATAATAACGACGTAAGAAATTAAGTCCGGCGACTTTATTAATACTTTTATTATATTTATCCGAGAGAATTATAAAAAACTAAACGATATTAAACGCGATTTAATTAATATAATTCGACGTAAACGAGACCTATCCTAGATAAAAGAATACTATATTAATATATATACTTCGGTAATTTATTAGGCCCCTAATAATAAAGATAAGAATAATATTAAATATTTAAAAAAGTTTATAATTCGATATATACCTAGTTAACGAGATACGTCTAAGAGCCGTTAAGATTACGTATAAATATAATCGGATCCCGTTAATAATAACCGAGTTAAAAAGGAAAATAAAGAACTTAAAAGAGAATTAAGATAACTTAAAGTTATTATTATTATAATTAATATTAAAAGGTATAACGAAAAGAGTAGGCCGGTAACGTATATTAATACCTTTATCGAGATACTCCGGTAGCGAAATAATAACGAAGTTAACCCCGTTTATAATATATTCGAAGTTAAGGTTATCCCTAGAAATAAAGTAATTAACCCTTAAGTTTTAAATTCTCGGCGGTTCTTTAAGGTATGTAATATTCTTCGTAATACCTATTTAATACCTATAAATAAGGAGAAGACGGTATTCTACGTAAATAATTTCGTTAATTAGGATTAATATAATATTATTTATAATTAGGATTTCTTATTTAAAGAGATTCGGGCCGCCGATCGTTTTATAAAAAAGAATTAATAAAGTATAATCGTACCTACCCTCTCCTATCTTATTAATATTAAATAATTTATATTTAATTTAAAATACTTTCGTCGGTATTATAAAAGCTTTAAGTTTAGTCTTAATATAATACTTTTATTTAATTTAAATCTAAAATAAATTAAACTAGTTCTAACTTAAACGCGTATAAATATACTAAATAATCTTTTATTTTAATTTCCTCCTAAAGTACCCTCCTTTATAAACTATATTATTAAAATTGTTTTTATACCTAGTTATCGCGCCTTAAATCTTAAATATATCCTATAATATCCGTTTCCTAGTTTACTTCTTATAGTATAAAACGGCTAAAAGTCTTAACTATTAAAATTAAATATTATTTTATCGATTAGTTATCTTAATTATTAAAAATCGAATTAAGAACAAATATATTTAAAAGACGACGGCTATTTATAAATAAAGTTAGGTATAATTATTAAAAACGGAGACGAGGACGAATTTAAAGATAAAGGAGGCGAGATTATTAACCTATTACGACCTCGGAAGAGGTTATAAGAGGATCGGATATACGATTAATAATATAATATTATATTTTTATTATCGCGAGTATATCGGGGGGTAGGTTTATGAATAAATTTAAATTAATATTTTATTAACCTAAATTAATATAGCCTCCCGTATCTTCTTTATACGGTTATCGTATCTCGACCTATATAACGCCCTCTTTATATAATAATAACTACTTTATATATAAAAGAGCGCGTTTATCTAAAGAGTATATACGCCCTACTAGTAATTTTATTCCTTTATTACTCCGGTCCGAAAGCTCCCGTCTTAATAATAACTAATTATCCTTATCCGCCTACGAGTCGAGTTAACTAAGATATAAATACCGTAATAAATAAAGATACTCCTGGGAGGTTAAATTTTACGATTTTTATAAAAATAAAATACGATATCTTTAGGTAGGAATAAAGCGGCGAGATACTTTAATATATAATACCGTAGGCCACGAGGCCATTTTATTAAATATACTTTCGTATCTTTTAATTACTATTTTTATAGGATAAAAAAGTAATAACTACGGATTATAAACGGACCTTAAAATAAAATTTAAACTCGATAATTATATAAGGTAAATATAATTTAAGATTAAAAATAGGATAATTAAAAAAAGAGAGTTTAACGAAGATATTAATAATATCCTTATACTAAGCGAGGTAAGAAAGGTAACGCGTTATTAATCTAATATATTATTAATATATATTAACGACTATATTAACTACTAGACTTAATTAGCGAGAAGAGGATTCGGATAATAAAAAAGATCCGCGAATATATCTAGAATTATTATATTTTTAGAAGAGATATAACGGAAACCGTATAAGGACTTTTAACTCGAAAGTTATAAATAATTAATTATAATAATAATTATATATAGGCCTATTATAATTAATATTAGTAACTACTACCTTATTAATTATATTTATACGGTAACTAGCCGAGAGGTAAATATAGGTTCCTAAATAAAATTATAATAAAAGTATATATTTCTTTATTCTTCTTAAAGGGGGTAAATATATTAAGGATAAAGAATATAACGAAATATATATTCGAATTAATTCGAGCTAAGACGCTTTATTTAATATAATTAATAATATATATTATAATAAAAGACTACGAATTTGGCTTTAGGAGGACGATAACGTTTTAAGACGAGTAAATTAAGAGTATATTATTCCTTTTAATGATTCCGATCCTTTTAATTAATATTAATATTCTATATATAAAAATATATAAAGATATATAAAGGGGTTAGGAAGGATTTAGACCCGAACGCCGCGAATTAATCCTACGGGTACTACGGGAGAAGATTAAAATATAAATTAATTATATATTAAAGAAGGATAAATATAATATTAAAACGATCTAGGATTCCTCTAAAAAGGAGGATAATTATAATTTATTTAATAAGGATACGAATAAAGGAGAGTAGGATATAATAAATTCGTAAATTTTATCTAATCTTATTCCTTTACTAACTTTTTATAAATACCTAGCGATAATAATACTAAAGGTAGCGTATATTAAGAGAATATTACTAACGAAAATAATAGTATATAGGATAATCTAGATAATATAGAATAGGAAATAATAAATGAACGAGATATAGTAATACTCGTTAACTATATAGTTTATAATTTATTAATATAGATATTAGGTAAGCGTTAAGAGTAGTAATAAATAAAAGCGATTATCGGATATAATAATATTACTCTCTTCGTATATTATCTAGTTTATTAACGGGAATATTAAATAAATAAAAACCAGAGTAAAGAGAAAGGAAAGTTATCGTAAAGGGTAATAATAATCTCTTTTTCGCAGAAATAACTAGTTAAAATAAGATATTAGGTTATAAATAAAAGTTAGACTAGTACTCTAGCTAGTCGACTATTATAATCGCCTATAACCGACCGTATAAAAGAGGTACGTAACCGTTTATAACGGAGTTATATTCGCTTATTACTATATTATACTATATATACTAACTTTTATTAAATAAGAGTAATTAATAACGATTTAATAGCGCGGGATAAAGAGCTGAAAGATATATTAAATCTAATAGATTTTATACTTCGATTCGATGAGAGAGAAGATACCCTATATTTAAATATTATATATATTAAATTTAAAGTAAAATATAAGGTAAAAAAGGACGAGAGGATTTAGTACTAGTTATTAACTTAGATTATATTCGATAATAACTAAAATTTTCAGAAATTTTTAAAATATATATTAATAGTTAAGATTATTAAAGTTACCCGGGGTTCTAAATATAACTAGAAGTCACCGTTATTATAATAATATATTTATAATAAGAGATTTAATATATAGACTTATATATCTCTTATATTAAAGAATATAAATAGAGTAATAGTAATAGAAGCTAAAAGAGAGTATAAGTTATTATTAACCCTAATATAAATTTAAGATAAGAATATTATTTATATTAAAATTTCGCGTTAACTATAAAGCTATATTTAAGATAAAAAAGTAATATAGGTTAAATTATCTTAAAAAGACCTTTAGTCGACCGATAAAATTATATTAAATAAAATATTAAGGAAAGTATTTCTAGTAATTATTACGTATAAATTAAGAATTAAGTATACGAGTTTTAAATATTCTCGCGAGTTAGAGGTATTCTTAGAAGCGAGCTAGATTCTTAATTATACTTAAATAGGTTAATAACGCTCGGGAGTTAGGATATAATATTACCCCGCTTAAACCGGCTTAACCGGTTTATAAGCGCTTAAAGCGTTTAAAGCCTACTCTATACTTTTATAAATATACTAAAGAAAGTATTAACGGAGGAAAACGAATATATTTTTTTAAAAAACTTTAACCTCTATTACCCTAACTAGAATAATACTAGGCGATATATATATTATACTATAATTAACTATCTCTTAGGAATAATAAAGTTAAAAGAAATAAAACTAAAGTTATTAAAAATATCTATTATATAAAAAGCCCGAGGATACGAAAGTATAATCGATCTATTATTTTTTACGAGAAAAGTATATTAAATTATAAATAACTCTATAATTCGCGAAGACTTATATTATAACTCCGATTATAGGCTAGTAATAATAAAATTCGAGTAGGCGTAAAAAGAAGTAATATTATATACTCGATATATTTAAAAAAAAATTAAAAATAACGCTATTTAAAAAGAAATATAATAAAATATAAAGTTTTTTTATTAAGCGCTAGAGAAGCTAAAGTTTAAAAATAAAGAAAATATCGATTAATATTTAAATAAAATAATAAAAAACTTTTAAGAAATTATTAAATTTATAATCTTATAGGCCCGCCTATATTAAGGGGCTAAATCCTATTAAAACTCCTATTATATTAATATTATACTAAAGGTAAAGAAATATATAAATAAATATAAATAAAATTGAAATACCTAGACGGAGGAGGCCCTAAATACGGTAAATAATAAAAGAATATATATAATTCGAAGAATAAAAATATTTTTTTAACGGGAGAGTATATATAAAGTCTTATTAAAGTCGACGGGAGTATAAAAACTTATAAAATAAAAAAGAGAGAAAAATAATTATTTTAAAAAACTCTTTTAATTCCTAATTATTAAAAACGATAAAGGAGGAAAAATTAAAGACTTCGAGGATAAAGTAAAAATTTTATAAAAAGTACTATTTCCCTCTTTACGGATAATAGATTTAAATAATATTAATAGAATAAAGTACTTAAAACCCATTAAAATAAACTAGGAGATAATTAGGATAGAAATATATAAAGTAATATAATACCTAGTTACTAATAAAATACTAAGAATAATTAAAATCTTAAACTAATTCCTAAAAGCTATAATAGAAACGGAAGTAATAAATATTATTATTTATTTATTATAGGTCTACCTTAGATAGGGATACTACCCGAGGTATTTTAAAAAAATTAATATAATAATCCTTAAAAAATCGAAAAAAGGCGATTATTTAAAGTTAAAATTATATAGATTTATCGTACTCCTCGATATATTTAGTAAAGCGCTAGAAGTAGTTATCTCTAAAAAATTAAATAATATAACGGAGGAGTACGAATTATTACTACTATAGTAAATAGGGGCTAGACGAAAATATTTAATAAAAATCACGCTAGAGACCCTTATAGACGTAGTATATACTATATAAAACTATAGTAAAAACGGGAGGGGAAAAATAATAAACCTATTATTATTAAATATAACGGGAGCGTTTAATAATATCTTATATAAAAAATTATTATATAATTTATAAATAAAAGGTGTACCTAGCCTAATTATTAACTAGATAATAAACTTTCTATCGGATAAAATTATATCCGTAATATTTAAAAAAAGGACGAGTATAATAGAGAAAGTAATAACGGGTATTCTATAAAAATTACCTATTTTACCGGTACTCTTTCTATTCTTTAATATACTATTAATTAAAGAGTATATTAAAATAAACTTATTAATATAGGTTAGAGGATTCGTAGATAATATCTACCTACTCGCCTATAGCGAGAGTATAAAAAAAAATTATACGAATTTAAAATAGGCCTACGATATCTATTTAAAATAAATAATTATTTATAAAGTATTATTTACCCCCTAAAATACGAGCTAGTTTATATATCTCGAATACCGAAGAAGTTTAATATAGAAATAATAATAAATTTTAGGAATATAATTATCGAATTTAAAGCGAGTATTAAAATTTTAGGACTATACGTCGATTTAAAATTAAAATAAGAACTATATTTAGTCTAAATTAAGACTAAATTAACTAATTAAAGCCGCGTTATAAAATATTTAATTAATTTAATATAAGGCGCTACCTTCGCGAAGTATAAAACGGTATATAATATAATAGTTAGATTAATATTAACGTTTACGGCTCCGATATAATATTAATTAAAGAGAATAACGGAGACTATAAAGGGATATATAAAGAAATTAATAATTATTTAAAATAATTACTTTAGGATAGTCCTAGAAGTATTTAAAATTACCCCGGTTCTAGTATTTAAAATTGAGTCGGTAATCGCGTTAATCGATCTTTAATTAAACCGCCTAGTAATATAATATTAAATAAATCGAGGGACCTATTTAATTACGATTATAAAAAATACACGGATCTAGAATAAACTCTAGTATAGGGGAGGTAGGTAATAATAGGTATCTTTAATATTATTAATAATAAAAAAAGCCTAGGTACTTCGCGCCCTAGGATTTAAAGAATAATATAAAATAATTATAATTATAAAGAGGAGAAAAAACTAGATAAACTTAATTAAAAATATCGAAGAATATTAAAATATTAAAACTATCGATTAAAGAGTAAAAAACTAGGCCCGTTAACGATAATTAAATAAATAAGAGAGTTATAAAACGATAATTTTTATATAAATTACTAGCCCGGCTTAAAAGAGAGATTTATTCGGGGATTAATTTAATTATTATAATTAATTAAAGAAGGCTAAAAACTTTATAATAATATAATTAAAATATAATAAAATCGGATTAAATAAGTTTTTATACCGAATAAAAATATCTATAATCCGTAGCGTTAACTACTAATATAGATAAAGGAAATAAAGTATAAAGTATATATTATTATTTTACTCGGAACTAGCTAGGAATAAAGCGGAGCTAATAAATTAAATAAATATATATAATTTTAAGAAGATATTAATATAAATTTAAAATATATATATAACCGCGCGGTAGATAATAAAAATAGGATAACTCGGCTAATTCTCTTTTATTAAAGAATAGTTAATATAATTTAAATTATTATTAAGACCTAACGATATACTTAAACTTATAAAGAAAAGGAAGAAAAAGAAGAAACCGCCGGCCGGAGGGCCGTAGATATCGATTATTTAATAAATTTATAATAAAGCGGCCTATAAACCTATAAAATAAATAAATAAAATCTAAAACTAAAGTAGAAGGGAAACGGAGGGAAAGATAAATAATATTTTAAAATAATTATAACTATCGGCTACTAACTAGTAAAAAAAGGAAATAAATTATTAATAAATTAGAGTTTTTAACCGAGGAGGTTTCTTTAATAAGTAGTAAACACCGCTAATAACTTTACTAGGAGAGTATTCGCGGAACTCTTTTATTAATAAAGTAGTCTTACTAGAGTAAATATATAAATTAATTAATTAATTAAACTTTATAACTTTATAATTTATACGTTTTATTATACTATTTAATTTAGTATTCGGTAGCGCTTTATAAATACTCTATAACTTTATTCTTTAGAGTTTATAATTATCGTATTTTATTATTTATAACTAGTATTTTTTCTTTCCTAAAATCGTCCTTAACCTCCTACCGGATTTTAGGATAGTAACTATATATATAAAAAAATAATATCGTTCCAACGGCGGTACTCTAATTATTATTAATTAAGAATTTTATTATAAATAATAATCTAGCCTAATTAATTTATTTATTATTAATAAATATATATAAATAATACTTTAATATTTAATTTTAGCGCTTTATCTATTTATCTATTTAGAGGTAAAAGGTAGTATTTAGGTATTATTTAATTTTCGAATAAAAATATATAACCGACTAGAAGGCGTTTATAAAAATAAAACCTCTATTATTAATAATACTATTAAGTATATTATAGCGGTAAATAATTTTAAAATAAAATACTTCCGCTAGTTAAATAGTATTAATTTTAATAATTATAAATATATACCTAATTATTTTAGTAAATCGATTTATAATAATAAAGATAATATTATAAATAATATTTTTATATTTATTAAATAGTAAATTAATTATAATATTTATAGAAATCTCCTTCTAAGGTTAAATAGTAATAGGAAACGAATTTAATTCGTTATATAAACGATATCGCGGCGCCTTTATCCGTTAATATATATCGTAAATTTTAGTATAGTCCGTAATTTATTTTAAGCTCCCCTCCTAGAAAAATTTTCGGGTAAATAATTTATATAATTTTATAACGCTAAAATAACTTATTAGAGGATTATTATAATATCTCTTTATAAACTCTTTTCTTAGAGCTTTATCCTTTAATATATAAAGACGATCGTTATATTTTAATAATCTCTCGGAGTTTATAATTTATATTTTATTCTTTATATAACGGCGGTCTTTTAATATATTTACTCTAATTCGAAAAAAGTTTATTTAATTATTATAAATTTATAATTCCCGAATTAATATTTAAATAGGCCTTTTAGGATTATTATATATAGTTTTAAATATTATTATAATATCCCGCCTTAGAATTACTACTTTTAACTCTATAATTTAAAAAGTAGAGATTATAATTATTTTTATTTTTTTATCTTTTTCCGATAATTAATTATTAGTCTAAAAAGTAAATTTATTCTAAAGTATTAATAATAATTTAATATTTAATAACGATACTTCCTTATAATTAAGGCGCCGCGATAATATATTAATAAGATTTAATTTCCTAGCCCGATAGAAGATTTTAAAATTATAAATAATTAATTTAAATACTTAACGGGCCTATTTAGAGTTTAATTTCTTTTATTTTATAAAACTCTTTAAGTTATTATAATTAGTTTAGATTTTAATATAATAGAGGTTACTTTCTAGATAATATTATTATTATTTTATTACCGTTATAATAACGAGTAATTCTTAATTATAAGTTTTATAATTTTATTTTAAAGGATTTAATTTCCGTAACTAAAATACTATAAGGCGCTAATAATTATTTTTATTCTATTATAATAATATAAAGTTAAAATTAAAGTTAGAAGTATTTATCTCTATATATAATTATTTAGTTAGATTATAATAGTGTAGAAAAAATATATTTATAAATATATTTTATAAAATCTAAAACGCTTCCGTAGTATTATTTATTTATTTTAATAAATTTATTTTCTTATTTACTTTACTATCCTTAAATATGTTAATAAATAGTATAGTTATACTAGAATAATTATAATTAAACCGTTTATAGAAGTTAACGAAGCCTAAAAAGATTTATACCTCCCGATATATTTTCGGTTAAGGTTATTCCTTAATAGTTTTAATATATTCCGGGTTTATAATTACCTTATTAATAAATATAATAAAATTTAAAAACTCGAATATTTCGGTACTAAATTAGTATTTCTTAAGGTTAATAAATAACTAGAATTAATATAATTATTTAAATATTTATTTAATATACTATTAATACTCCGCCGGATTAGTATTATAAATTAAGATATTATCTAGGTATACTACGTATATTATATTTATTAAATTTATAAATATATAATTAATATAAATTTAAAACGTCGCCGGTATATTAACGAGTTTAAAAGGTATAACTAAATATTCGAAATAACTATAACGAGTTCGGAAAATAGTTTTTTATTTATTACCTTCTTTAATCCGGATCTTATAATAGGTATTCTTAAAATTTAATTTTATAAAGATTTTAGAACCGTATAGACGGTCTAATATCTTAATAATTAAAAGTAATAAATATTGATTTTTAATAATTACTATATTTAAACCCCGATAATTAATATAAAGATATAATTTACTATTCTTTTTAAATATAAAAAGAATAAGTATTTTAATTAAGAAAATTAAATAACGAATCTAGTTTTTATAAAATAAGGATTCTAAATAGCGTCGTAGCTCCGATAATTTAATTTAAAATAAATTATAAAGAGGCCTATAAAGCGGTTCTTTATTAATTTTTATTTTAATAACGTAATCCTCTTATTTAAAAATAAATAGGGTACTCGCTTTTTTATTAAAAAAAAATTTATAAAATTTTATAAGTTTTTTAGGAATCTTTAGGTTAAGAAGTTCTTTTTATTTACCTTATACTATTATAATATATACGACCGCGAATATATTCGGTTTATTTTCAAAACTACTAGTGAATTTAGCTAGTTTCTTAATTTATAAATTACTAGAATTAATTTTAAACCGCTATTAGTCCGCTTTAGAATTAATTAATATTTTTAATTAATATAATTTAGGTATATCTAGAATAATATTTAAATTTTTAAAATTTATAATATAAAATAAAGTATTATATTTACGCCCTTAATTTTAATTATCGACTATTTAATAATTTAATTAATACGTATTATAATAATATATACTTTACTCGTTAATTATTTTAACTAGTAGTAAAGTAGTATTATAAAATTCTAAATTATTTTTAATAACGAACCGTTATAAAATTAAATTAATCTATACTCTAAAGTTAATTAAGGTAATAAGTTATTTAATTTTATTTTAAAGAGTAATATAATCTTTAAAAAGAATAAAAGAGTATATTTTTATTAATTATTTTTTTTACCCTTCTTCCGAGGCGTAAATTAAGTTTAATTATTTTTTATTAATATCGCGCCGACGTTTATAATTAGTTTATTTATATCGGGATATTTAGACTTAATATAACCTTCTATTTTATAATAATAATAAATAATCTTATTATATAAAGAATTAATAGTATTAGTTTTATATTTATTACCCTTCTCTTTTAAATATATTTATTTAATATTATCGTTAATATTAAATTTAGTAATTCGGTTTATTATAAGTTTTCTTTTATTAAGGTTTTTTAATTAGAAACCCGAATTAGAATTAAAGCTACCTATTAATTATATATACTTTAAATTCTTTTTTTATATAATAGCCTAGATAAGAATTTCTTTCCTTTAAATAAATATATTATTAATATTAAAGATTTTAAATTTAAATTTAAGTTTAAATTTAATTAAAAAGAAATTTACTTTATACTTCTTTAAAAACGGGGGTAATTAAATCTTTATTTCTTTAAAATAAATTTTAAATAATAATATCTTTTAGTAAAATTATTATTTAACTTCCTCCTACTTTTTATAAATAAAAAGATAATAGTTAACTAAATCCGTTATTAAATTAAAAAGATTTTTTTTAAAAAAACTAAATATAATACTAGCTAAATTATATAAATCGTAGTATTTATATTATTATATTAAAGGTTTACCCTCTAACGAGTTTATATAATATATAATCTTTAAATAATCGGTAGTAAAATATTTAAAACTAATTAAAAATTTAATATTTACGTCGCGGAATTAATATAAATATTTACCTTCGTTTATATTTTTATAAAAACGTATTTTATTAAAGCGTAGTATTTTCGCTCTAATAAAAATATCTCTATTAAATATAATTAAATTTATTATTATTCTACTAGTAGGCGTAATAATTAAAGGACCTTTATTATATATAATAAATTCTATTAATACTCCGCTAACGGGTATAAAAATAATAGGATTATATAATTTTTAATTTTTAATTTATAATATCTCTAATTTTTATTATTATTTAAGACGACGGTTTTCTTTTTTAATAACTTTAAATTATATATTTAAAGTCTCTTCGGGGGTAGTAATACCTTCGAATTTATTATTATTTTTATAACGGGGGTCGTCGAAGGGGGTTTAATCGATATTATTATTATTAAATTCTTTTAAATATCCCGAGGTTAAACTCGATATTATAATAATAATAGACTTTTTCTTTAAAAAGATTTAAAAAATTAGAATTATAATACCTAAAGCCGCTAGCGTAGAGCTAGTAGTTTAATAATAATATAAAAAATATAAAATAATTATAGAGTTTATTATTAAATAGTTTTTAAATCCTAAATTTAATAGTAGAACTAATCTCTAAGAATTCTAATAAAACGGGGGAATATTAACTCGATATAGAATTATTAAAAATTAGAACCCCGCGATACTAAGGCTAGAACCCTATATTAATAAATAATAATATTATAGAGGTAGTAGAGCGTAGGTATATATAACGTACTAACGTCTTTAACGAGGCGTAAATATATATAATATACTATTACTTTATAAAATTATTATAAGATTATTATAATATCTAGATATTATAAAAATATAGCCTTAATATAATTATTACTCGTAATAATTTTAGAATAAAAATAAAGTAAATATTTATTATAAATTATAGTTTATATAATACGCGCTTAATTCGGTTATTAAGATACTATATATCGAAACTATATTTTAAATATAATAGAATACACGCGGTTATTTTTTAATAAAATAGTAATATTTTAAAATCGTTTTTAGTTCACAATAATAATTTACTCGTATAATTAAGTCCTATATTTACGATTATATTTCTTAGATAAGATTTGTACTAGTGTATTATAATAATTATTTCGGCCTTCCTAGGGCCGCTAAGGTAGGCATTTTGCCGGCGCGTTTGGCGCGTTCCCAACTTTAACTCCGGACTTAATCCCGGATATTTGCTATAAGTACACTTGTCCCTTTTCCTCTACAAAAATTACACATTTACACACTGTGCTATCCCTCGATCTACCAAGTACAAGGCAAGAAAGTGAACAAAATCGTTGATTTGCGTAATACGGAATAGGTCAAGCCTTTTACCGCTGTCGCAATATTCGGAGGCGGTTCTGACTCGAGGATGTGCCATTCTGTCGAAGAAACCCCATCCACCTCAGCCTCGTTACTAGCAGGCTGGGCGTCGAAATCAGTGACAAATGTAGGTCACCCAGTAAGTCTGTTTTGGCTCTGCTCAGCTTGTGCCTCACAAGAAGGCGATCACTGCGGAAAGATCAATGTATTTTTACGGGAGGAAAGCTCAACGCAGACGGCAATAGTTTCCTGCGGAGTACACTTCAACCTCTTATCGTGGTGCAGGTCTCAAGGATCATGTACATCTGCCTTAGCGGAGGGCTATGAGTGGTGGCAGCGGTACAAATACTGTATTGAATATCCGATACCGTCAGCAGACCGTGTACTTAGTAGACCAGTAAGATAGTGCGTATTTAGAATCTTACGTCTACCAGCGTAAAGGTAAGGTATTCGAAAGATTACAGTGATATAAAGAGGCGCTCTATACATACTAACGCGTTTATTCTAATACCGTATATCTACCGTTTAACCTACGACTGATAATTAGGTAGCTCGGTATAGTTATATTACCTTTTAAAACGCCAAGGCTAACGCTCGGGAATATATATGGTAGAGAAATATCAACGCTTCCGTTATTTTAAGGCCAGAATCTTTCGATTCAGCTAATTTTCTTGCGGGGGTAACTACAGCATTGCGCCGAGTAAAGGTAAGGGTTAACATACCTTACCTACATACCTATAAGCTACTAATACCTGGTACCTACCTAATAGGCTGGTACGGGTAGTTTATTTTAAAACTAGACCTTATTTCGTATTATATAGCTAGCTAAGCAGAACCAAAATGGTCTATAAGCATGAATAAATATCTGATACGTGGAAGCGTAATCTTCTTTCTTAGCCCTCCCCTAAGGTAGAACTGTCAAGAGGCACGGTACCGAGCAATGGGCTGCATCAGCTCGGTTGAAAAGCGAATCAAACAGTCACGGCAGTAGCACGCATGCGCTCCGCCTCCGCCATTGCTTGGCGCGCCCAGGAACTGAATGCAGAGTCACACTCATCGTGAACCGGCTGAAGGCCCGAATATAAGCATGCCTGGGAGAACGACTTCCCTCGTTGAGTGGATCATCCCTTCAAGCCTGAATGGATCCATTGTCCATCACAGCATCAGCAATTACTGTAATTAGTGCCATTCGACAGGCCGCAAGATGCGTCGAAAGGCTTCGGGCCATTCGCCAGGCTCCTGAAGAACTCAAACTGTTACTGGAAGAGGTCGCCGATCTCAGTGAATTGTTACAGCATGTTCAGCAGGCGCAGAAACCTCCAGCCTACGAGAAAGATGGCGGGGCAACGCCGATTGAAAGCTTGAGAGGCCTTGACCATCAAATATCGCGCACCTCGACGAAGCTGCAAGAACAATGCTTTGAGGGAAGATCTAAAGGTACTCCGCTTGAACTTGGCGGCTAGTCTCGAAGCTGCTACATCGTGAGTGGTCACTACTGCACTGCCACATCGATTGACGATCGCCACTTCCATTATACATATCTTCTTGGTACTCATACCGAATGTTTTGGATGTACTGTCGCGCGAGTTGAAACTGCAATCGAGCGTGTTCATGACGAGCAAGCCAAGACAACACAATTACTTTCAGCCCTCGTCGGTGGTCTAGCTCTTCAGCAGCCTCCTTCCAATCCTTCTCCGTTCGAGGTCTGTTCTAAGGACGGTACCCTTAATTGTATGTTTCGAATACCCGTTCAACAACAAAACGACGAGTGCCTTGCCACTAGGCAACCTCAAGAGAAATCGTCAAAGATGACTCGCCGCAAGCCACAAGTTATCACCTCTTCGGAATCCACCCAGCCCATGCAAGTCTATGCAAAGAAATCGACTACGTCGTGCACATCTTGGTGTAGTTGTGCTTGCCATGCGAAGAATTTCCTTCGTGTAAAGCAACCGAAGGTGGTCGGCTCTTTCTCACTCGCTTATAGTGGTCTACCATGGGTCACAGCCGGCTGCGATCAGAAGTCATGCCGCAGCAGGTCTGTACCATCTGTCGCTGTCACGATTCATTTCCCTGCTTGGATCTGGGACCGTTACCTGTCAACGTCATTTTGTTATACGAATCTCAGAGGCCCTGAGATGAATATCAAAATACCTCAAATCGTCGATGGGACCTCAAAGATCTGGGGCTACGGCCTTCGAGGAAACCTCCACGCAATCCAAGAGCTTTTTTCACAGGGGATCGCCTCACCTTGGGACGTCCAAGCCATTGGTGGTTCCGTGCTCCACTACGCCGCCGACTACGGCCACTGGGAGCTCTGCAAATTCTTAGCCGAGCAAGGAGCGACATTAGACAACGAAGACGACTTCAACAGCACTCCAACAAGCCTAGCCAGGGAGAAAGTACTATCAGGAAGTCTCACAGCAAACGAAGAAAGCATCGTTGCCAGCGTCTTCGCGAATACAGATTATCTCCAGACCCGCCAATTCACCATCCTCCACCAAATTGTTCTTCGCCTCATTCCCCGGGAACTCGAATCAGAACTCGAATACTCAACAAAAGATCTCGACGCCGTCGACGCCAGCGGCCTCACCTGCCTCTCCTGGGCCTCTGCCCGTGGCGACGAAGCCGCTCTAGAGACTCTCCTCGCTTACGGTGCTGACATCAATTTTCCCGACGGCGCAGGGAACAAGCCACTCCATCACGTCAAAAACGTCGCATGCTGTAACATCCTCCTTGCTTCCGGCGCCGACCTCAACGCTCGCAACAGCTATGGTCACACAGCTCTCCGCGTGGTCTGTAGAGGCACTGGGTCCAGACCTCTCCTCGAGAAACTTGTTGCCGCAGGCACCGACATCAACGTCCAAGATGCCTCTGGCGAAACAGCGCTCAGTAACGCCACATACGGCCGGCACGTTGCCTGCGGGATCTTCCTCTTAGAACAGCGCGCTAACATGGATCTCGCTAACGGTGCAAATGGTAGGGGTGATGCGCCTATCCACATAGCTGTTACAAGTGATGTGCATGAAGTCTTGATGCAGTTGTTGGAGCGCGGTGCTGTGTATACGAAGGGAAACTCGTTTGGACAGACAGTTCTACACGTTGCGTCGAGAATGGCAGAGTCGAAGACGGTGGAGATTATGAAAGCGCATAGTCTGAGAGATATCGATGCTGAGATGCGAGATCATGCTGGCAAAACTGCCCGGGCTTATCTCGACGAACGTGAAGAGACCACCGAACCTGCTGAGCTTGAGGGCGAAAGCGCTGATACGCATTTCCGAGCAAACTTTGAGGAGCTGCTTGATGGTATCGCGACTTCTCAGGGTCGGGTCTCGAAGGTTGTGGAGTTGGACGGAGTGGGCAAAGGACCATTTTGGCAAGTCGTCTGGCGGCTCTGGATCTCACGAAGGACGCGACTGTAACGTGCTATACGCCGCTTTCTTCTGAGGACGAGGATGAGCTCGATGATGCGTTCGAGGAGATATACCCCAGCCCTGGCGCACCGGTATTTTTTGTGCTTTGGAAGAGGTTCATGAGGCACCGCAGGCTGTTGAGATATTGGTTTAAAGGACCGATTGGGAGCATTGACGAGTATTTATGAAGCTACGAATCTTATGATAGTGGTTACGGATACCTAGGATTACTTAGTAGCTATCTTGAGTCTCATCAGCAGACTTTCTGAGACCTACCACACCTGGCATTCTCGACATTTCCGACGCTCTAGTCCTCACTTGTTGCCCACTTTTCGCACTCTACAGAGTACCCTTGCCCACCGAATTACCAAAAAGATAACGTCAGCAACTTGAATTCTTCTCCTCCTATTATGCCTTCGTGATAGTTTTACGTCTGTGGAATTCGTTCAGGTATGTGGAGAGATAGCGCTCATTTCACCAGTCATTTCCATCACTCTAATACCGGAGGAGTGTGATGAATCTCTATCGGAAATCAACCTAGATAGAACATGCACTTCATTGATTGGGAGCTGTAATTCATTCTTTTCTGGCTTGGGCTCGTACATAACAATAGAGATGGTGTGTAGGAAGGTTTGCTGGTAGACCCAGAAGACATGTGTATCAGGAACAGCGATATGGCAAACTTGGTGCTGATAATTCTACGGCCGTTGGATGCAGAGGGATAGGAAACAGAGGCCCAAAAGATCGAGGTACCGCAGCCGTAAGGGGCGATGTATGTCGTAGAGGATATAATAATCGATCAAAAAACGGACCACGTTCTCTTGAGTTGATTACGTGCGGTGACTTTCTTGCTCTGTTTGTGGGTATCATGAATCCACACTCCCTCCCATAACACACTCCGATATCACCAGACCCACACCACTCAACCACTCCATCTCAAAATTCCACACAGCACCTTCATCTCCCTTCCCCATTCTCCTCACTGGTTACCAGCGCCTACATATCACAATAACACCCCTGCATCTCCTCCAGCAGACACCTATTCCCCACACCCCCTAAGCCCGCACTGCACGCTGGATCACCACACATCAGCGGCACAGCCGGACACTTGCTTTGCTCACAATTGCACGCGTTGCCGCAATTCCCGGGATTGCCTGTGCCCGTCCCGGCGGGGAATACGACGACGAGACTGGCGCCTATGAGGCCGCTGGTGCAGTAGTCGGTCATGGATTGGAATTCGGAGGGCCAGGTGAAGCCGGTGTCTTGGCATACGGGGAGCTGTGGGGGAGTTTTAGTAAGGGGAGGGTTTTATGGTGTATGGGGGGAAGGGCACGGACGTTGAGGGAGCTGGGAGTGGATCTCAGAGCGGTGGCCGGTGCGCCGGCGTATGGGGACGGGCTATCGGGATTGGGGGTTTGGCGATGCTGTTGCGGGGAGGAGGAGAGGGATGAGGGTGAGGAGGGTGATGGTGAGGGCGTGCATTGTGGGTTGGAATCAAATGGAATCGGTGTGGTATGAGTGGGATGCGATGGATGGGTGTGTTGTGGATGACTAGAAGATACAAATGCAGAGCAGAGCAGAAGGCAGCTATATACACTGAGAGCAGAAGCGGGGACTGGAAGCATTGTGCAGGCCGTCTTTCGACATCGAAGTGGAAGCTAGAGCCTCATACAAACGCGGTGCCTAGGCCATAGCTTTTTCTGGGGCGGAAGCGCAAGTTTGAGGCTTTAGTCCGTAAACCGGGGTGTAGGTATTGATACCATGAAGCCGCGGACGAAGGTGATGAAGGAACAGTAAAAGCCCAGGCGGCGGGCTTGGAGGAACAAGGCGTTGAAGATCTATACTCTACCTGTTCGACTGGAGTAACACTGTAGATGAATAATGGGTACTGCACATGCAATCAAAAACACCGAAGTCGAGGTTGAGGTCGGGAGAAGGCTAGTTGCAATGAATCATGGGTGGATTTTACAAGCGCGCCTTGTTCACGTACGAGTACCAGCGACGAAAACCATCCAAAATTAGTTTGAAGCAAGTATCTTGCGGACGCTTCGTTCGACGCTCAATAATAGAAATCCACTAACATGAAGGCCAGTAACGCAAGGTCACTCCATCCACATCTGAGTCCTGGTCAGATTATCGGAGTAGCAGATCATTGCTCAAATCCGAAAGAGCACGATCTGCATGGCCAAAAAGCTAGGCTGCATCTAAGAGGAGTGCCACCATCTTTTACCTACCCATCGAGAGAAGCACGAATGTTGTTCTGTCCTTTCTCGCGCTTCTGTGGCTCTCGTCGCGGGAGTGGAGAATCCTTCATCTTTCGATCTTTTGTTGTGTTCTGTAAGGTTGTATGTACTCGTTGGGCTTGACCGTTGTGTGGTGATGACAGCCCATCCGGGCCTGCAGCGTGTGGTGAACGAACGAGACATACTCGCCGCAGCACGATTGATCACGGAGGTACTTTGAATCAACTTGCTCAGCGTAGATCGTTCCGCATTACCGCGTGGTTGGAGTGATCTTGTCACAATAATAGAAAACCGTCACATAGTGTATGCAAGGTCTTGCAGACAAAGATGAGAGCTCAACAGACTCTGTTCCAAAAGATTGCGCTCGGATGCTGATCAGGTTCGTTGACCTATTCGTAGACTTCGCAGCATTCATGCGATTCCTGGAGGCTTCCCCGAGACATCCTATTCACGACCTCCGGTTCCCTGCCAGCTCTCTCCCACACCATCGCACCATCCCCTATGTTCTGCTATCCTCATCTCTCACTTTGCCCTAATATAACTTATCAACCCCCTCTCCCACGCTTCACATCTAATCGGCATCTCAAGCTGATAGAACGGATTCTTCATCACATAGTCGGCATACAGCTCATACACTTTCCTAATAATCGTGTCCACATTCGGTTGATGGGGTTCGGTAAACAATAGAAACTTCGTGCCTGTATAGGTCTGGAAGCAGGTGAGGCGGAAGTGAGAGGATTCTAGGACTTCGATGCCCGTGCGATCGCGGGGGCCGATACCCAGGGTGGAGGGGGTGAGGGAACTCGTTATTGCGTGGACACTAGGGAACACTCTAATTAGCTCACTGATATGCAGCTTGGTAGAGGCATGAGGGGACCTGCCCATGGAATGTACCAGCTAGGACGAGGAGGTCGTTGACGGAGATTTTGTTGAGGGGGGAGTTGAAGTCGCGGTTAAAGACGAGGCCACCGGCTTTGTTGATGATTATTAGAGAGTAAACAACCCTCCCTGAATTAGCGAAAGCCCCTAGGCAGTCAAAAGAAGAGAACGTACATGATGTATAAGCTTCTGCTGACGAGGTTAGAGCTTGTGGAATAAGGGCTGGTCCATTGGATTGGGCGTCTGCTAGATAGATCAGCCGTATATTAGTCTGCAGTAACTTCGCTCCTCGTCACGGCGTATGAGGTTCTGCGAAGACGTTCTGTCGCATCATGCACAGTAAAAAATGTAATGGACTCGGAGTTTAGTTCTAGTAGTGGAAGTTGCGGGAGTGCTTTCTTAACCACTGCTTAGCAGAACTGAGAACTTACTTTATCCCTTCGTAGGGAACTAGCACTGCTTCCCTGCTGGTGCTTATTAAGCACCCGTTTGTTTTGAACGCGAAATTTTGCTAATGGCGGCCGGAATGCCTCGCAAAGGGAAGCCACGCAATAGCAGGAAAACTCCTCAAAAGGAAAATTATTAAATGCCAACTAAAACCACTCTCAACAGTATACTATGCGATGTTTTAACGTAAACAACGTCTGCTATTTCATAAGGTAATCAACTCGTATAAATCCTAACTTTTAAAACAAGAACTCGGAGATTTTTCGAAGGATACACTCCCTTTTATACACTGCCTTCTCAAACTGCACCGAATTAGAGCACTCGCGGAGCACAAATAAACTGCGACATGTCCGGATTGAACGGATGACCTTCAGATCTTCAGTCTGCTCGGATATTAAACTTAATTTCGCCAGCGGATTGGTACCTTAAAACGCGATTTCCTTACCAACTGACCTAATGTCGCAAGGGTCACCAAAAAAATTCTGCATAGCGCCTCACACACGAAAGCTGCGTTAAGACAAACCGGAAAGCTCTACGAGTAGTATTATCAATCTGTCTCGATTTGTGGTTTTGCTCAGTGTATTATTGTAGTCAACGCAAGCCTGTAATGGGTGCCGAAGAATTTTACACTAAATCGGGCACCGCGCCATTGCTTGGGCTCTCGAAGGGGCAAGATTCCGCCAGTCTCACGTCTGTAAAGCGCAGATCAGACCAGAGAACAAAAGCAAAGTGGTTTCACTTCAGCGGCTGGCGTATGGGCGTCACGTTATGCGCTTCGATCGCTCAGCATCACCATAACCATCTAGGCGGGTACAACGAACAGCGTAAGCAATGGCCTTGGAAATATACAAGACGGTAGTTGTCACAAGACCAAAGATCCAAGTCTATGGCTCCATCTGGCTATCAATATTCTAAGCTCCATGCTACTGTCTGCCAGCAACTACTGCATGCAACGTCTTTCTTTTCCTACTCGCAAGGAAGTTGACAAGGCACCATTCCGGCATGTTTAGCTTGATATTGGTGTTCCCAGTGTCCGCAATCTAGGGAAGATGTCAAAGAACAGGATTGTCCTTTGGTGGCTTTTGGCCTTCTCCGAAATCCCACTGCAGCTACTATATAAAAGTGCTGTTTTCTCAACGCTATCTGCGCAAGAATATGGGGCATACACGGCGTCTCAAGACTTAGTACGAGTAAACGGTGCGGGCCTGAATTGGTCAATTCCAATCGCAAGTACGGATGACATATGAGGAACACCATTGACTACCGAGCATTTCAGAAACGCCTCGCATTGGCAAAACTCAATTAGTGAGGAATGTATAAGTACCTATGGACAGTCGTTTGTATTAGCACATGGCGATGTGGTGGCTACAACGTCCGACTTGAACGCTAGCGTTCCTATGGCGCTTAGGGTATACAGAGCAGTAACACTATTGTCGGTCCTCAAGAAGTTTAGCCCACATTTTCTTGGATTTACGTCAGTGATCCTTTCGCCGACACTAGTTATGACCGCAACACCATCCGTGTTGATTCCACCAACTAGACGCTGAGGGGAACTAATGACACGAGTCTCAGATCCTGTCCAATACTATCTAAGCCAGCCGATTAAGGGACATTGCAGGCTGCAGCTTAGCCTTGCCATCATGTTAATTGTCATTGGCTGCAATGTAACCAAAATTCTTCGCATGATACTGATACTGCGCCACCAGAAATCTCCGCCGTTAGTGACACGGGGGAACGCAATCGAATCGTTTCTATCAGAAAGGGACGAGACAACTACGGGCATGTGTCTAGCGGACAAGAAAGCCTTTTTCAGCAAAACTTGGATCCCTGCTGCCCGGATCTACGCAAACAAACACCATCGCTGGTTTTCCAGCGCCAGTCTGAAGCACTGGCTGATCTGCAACATACTCTGCATCGCAACCCTCATTTCAGCCAGCGGTCTTCTGGCCAATGGCACCAAAATCATTAACCTCACATTTACCAAGTTTTCGTATATGTGGCGCATGGGGTACGGGGCTGTGACTGCGGAGTCAATGGTCAATTTGAATCTATTTGGAGACTGAGAAATCGACGGCGGATTTGGCAGCAGCGCTGTCTTCAGCAGCCGCGCTTTCCTCTGCGGCGGCAGACTCGCTGGCTGCGGCGGAGGTGCTGACTTCAGCGCCATCGTCGTCGGTCGTGGAGCCGGAGTCGGTGGAGCCTTCGTCGCTGGAACCAGAACCCTTATCACCGGACGATTCGCTACTGGAGCCTTCATCGCTGAAGCTTCCCTCCTCCTCGTGTCGCGAGCTGAGAATGTTCACTAGAGTGAGCTTTCGGATGACGATGGTGGAGCGCTCATCGTGGGGAGGACTGAGAATGTTCGAGAGCGAGCGCTTTCGGAGGGTGTTTGCGAAAATGATTTGAGAGAAGCTCAGAAGCAACAGACGTATTGGGAGATGCATGCTAGAAGAACGCTTTGGGATGATTGGAATATGGAGATGTAAATCTCTTACTCAAAAATAGGCTTTATGTAGAGCAGTCCTTGAATTGTACACGGCAGGGGACAAAATAAAACAGATAGATAGAAAGATCGAAAAGGTTTGTAACGGCAACGGCAAGACTATATATGACAGCTGTACGGGCATTGCAGCATGGGCCTTGGTGGTCATTTGCGCTTTTCGACAGCAACCAAGGCACTGACTTATTGACATCTTACATACTTGGAGAACGAGACGAGCATTAAAAGTCTCCTTTGGGCAATATCAAGCCTCTTGGTCCAACAATCGTTGGATCTGGTAGATTCGAAGCTTGTTTTCTGAATCATACAGAACCGCTGCCACCAGGCCACTGTCTTGGTAAGAGGGTGGAAGCCAAGGTGCTAAATGCTTGGCAGCGGAGTGGGGACCAAAGGTCAGCCAAGAATCACTTTCCACATTGTGAGCTCTGCTAGACTGATTTCATTAAGGTTATTGTATCAATTAGCAGGAGGACTTCGTTGGCGGCCTTGAAAGGCATCTGTGTCGGTAATGTCGAGGGCTGTAGTGGTCGGCTGGGGCAACAAGCAATGGGTTACGGGTAGCTCTCGTGTTTGTAGGATAGTCGACGGGTGCAGGTATGTCTTGAACGCTGGGGAAGCGGGCCACTGAGCTGAACTCAAACGAAGGGTTCCCGCACGATTACCGATTAGATTGTTACCCGTCCGCGGGGTCTGTCAGCCGAGGCTGAAGCGGCGCAGCCAACGTAAGGCAGCAGTCTTCACCCAAGACTTTGCGCTGAGCCAAGGCGAAAGAGAAAAATCCCAAGAGAACAACCTCGTGAACATTTCGTCTCCACATCCCTCAATCGTCCCGCCTGCGAACAACAATGCCTTCCAATCTCGAAACAGATCCTCGAGACCTCGACACCTCACATCTCCTCCTCGGCTACCCAGAGAACAGCTCCGAACTAGAATCTTCACCTCAGTCAAATCCTGACAACAAGTACCAAACCAAAGGCCCACCTCCAGCCTATACACCCTCCTCCTCGAATGCCTCCGACCCTTCCCGCTCAACCTCCAGCCCTCCAGTATCGCCTCCAACCACCGGCTATATTGCCCCTCCCAGGATGACATTCCGACCTTTTGCCGCCCGCAACCCCACCCTCCTCGCCATCAACTGCGCCGGCCATCACGACACCTTCACACACGCATGTATAGTCGCAAATTGCTGCGGTAGCTCGAGCCAAGTAACCAAGGCGTGTTGCGGTATCAATCTGTGCGCTAGCGACAGTTTGCTGGAGAAGGCTTGCTGTGGGATTAATTTGTGTGGGAGCCGGAATAGACTCGAAAAGGCTGGGTGCGGCGTTAACATGTGCGGGAGTAGGAGTTTGCTGGAGAAAGCTTGTTTGGGGATTGATTTGTGTGCTAGTTTTAGCGAGTTGGGGAAAGCATGTTTTGCTGTTAGGTGTTGTTCTGCGGAGTAGGAACATGACATGATGACTGTGGTGTGAGTAGACTCAGTTGGGCCTTAGAGGCGAGGAAATGGGAGTCGTGGCTGAGTGAAGTACTATCGGGTTGGTTTTTAATAATGATCATCATGGAGATCTGGAAGAACTACGATAATTCCGCAACGAAAGCCCCGGGTAAGAAATTTTGAGTGACAAAGTTTGAGTTCTTGTGATGTTTTGTTATCTGCTCACACAAAGTTTCTTCTCAATATTGCTTGTTGAAGACTTATGATAAGTCAAGATTATTATAACGGTGCCAAGATTTGCGGGCGTTATTAAAAACTACACCAAGAGTAGGGAGGGCTGAGTAGAAAGCGTGAATGTCATATATGATATGAGACGAGGACCAATGTGACGCAATATTTCCCACGACAAGTGAAGGGAGGTACAGCACCGTCAGTAAATCTGAGCAAGCTGGTTTGTGCTTATATGCACACTTAGCTCCAGGGAAGAGGGAGCTGTTGGAGTACGTTCTTGACGGTGGAATATAGAGAAACTTGAAGCAAGCACCACTCCAAAGTAAAGTAGAGTAAAGTAAAGCCGTCTCAGGAGATACTATTACATGTGTTCTCATGTTCTTGATATTGTGAGGCAATACGATAAAATTGTCATTTTCGAGGACTCTTACTCCCGAATCTCTGGAAAACATCTCTGCCATGTAGACACTAAAACTTTTCAGTCACCAACAATGTCAATTTACAGGAACACTGGCGTGAGCTTCCACAGTAATCTTGGAATCCGATATGTTGGTCTTGGATCTGGATATGGGTTCGAGAGGGTTATGAGAGAGACATAGCTGTTGTCGATAGAAGGTGGAATACGTGCCGAGAGATTCTTTGATCTAGCTATACCCGCTTAGCACAAGCGTCAAATCGAGAAGATGTTCGAATTAACTCTGCCTCGCCTTGCCTTGACACCAGGAGCGCGTTTCGCGCATTTCTCTAACACCAGTCTCTACCTTATAAACAGTCTTTCCTTAGATGTTTCGCTCCCGCAATCACACAATCAAGCTCCATCAAGCCACCAAGACCACTTCAACGATCAGATCCCACCGCATCTAGCTCCGACCCGCAAAGAGAGCACCCTCACCATGGCACAAACCAACACAGCCCCCACCTCCCGAGCGCGCGAGAAGATGGGCGGTGACGAAGAAGCCGCCGCGGATCTCAAGCTCGGCGAATTCCAGAACGTCCCCACTCTTACCCTCTCCGAAGCCCGCCTCCTCATCACATCCATCATAGGGCACCGAAAAACCCAGCGCAACGTCACCGAGACCGAGTGCGTCCTACCCTAGTCATGTCTGTGATTACCAGGTAGGGATTGCGGAAGGTTGACAATCCTTAGGACTCTAATCAAAACCCAAGACTACCTCGACGTCTTCGCGCGCTTCAAACAACCCGAAACCATCACCGCCGTCGAACAGATGCTCACGAGTCACCTCGAGCTGGAGCTGTTTGAAAGAAGTCAGTTGGGGAGTCTGTGCTGTGAGAGTGCAGAGGAGGCGAAGACCCTGATTCCGAGCTTGGTGAATAAGATTAGTGATGTCGATTTGCAGGATTTGTTGGATGAGATTACGAAATTGAGGAATTTTGTTGAGTGAGAAGAACAAGAGGAGGTAGATGGCAAGATTGTGGGATAGGGAAACGGTCGAGCAAGCGACAAGGGGAGCAGTGGACGTGCTCGTGAGAGCGATGGAATGGCGTAGATTTTGAGATCAAAAGCAGATACCCTGGGAGATAGAGATTGCAGGCGAATGCATAGCGACGGCGTTGGGACTGGGGAATACCACCTATGCGCGACCAAACCCTGGAAAAGTTATATGTCTCGACAATTCAGACAATAGATAGACCTTACGCGATCAATAGGACTAGGCTGCGGAGCAATGAACCTTTCTATCAGGCTACGTGAAGTCGCTATCTATGCACAATCGTCCTAACGCCCAGCAATGCAAGGACAGCTCATGCAGTATCCATGCTATCCGGATCTCTGTCATCATCCTTCTTCTCCAGCTTGTCCAGATCAGTAGGATGCTCCTTGTCCTTCTTCTCCTCTTCCGCGGGCTTCGTTACCACTTGCGCATCCGCGCTCCCACTAGCCTCCCCGTCCGCATTCAACAATGGCTGGTTCTCCTCTGGTATCCCCTCCAGCGTTGGCTCCTTCGAACTCTCGCTTGCTTTGCCTTCCTTCTCTTGCCTGGCCTTCTCTTCTTCCATACTCATCCGCAATGCAAGTGCCAATTCTGGATCTGCGCTGGGGTCGACACCAAAGTCGAAGCCTCCACCGCCGGTGTCTCCCCCTCCTGGAGCACCATCGTCGCCGCCTCTTGGAGCTACTCCCTCCCCAGCTAATATGGGCGTTGAGATGATGTGATCGCTGAGCAGACTTGGTCCGGGCGGTATTATCTCGAGATGTGAACCGTCACCGCCCTTGATGCTCTCATTGAAGGCTTCTAGCTTCTTGGTGTTGTCTGGGTCGAGGTCTCCAAATGCGATGAAGTCTATTGAGACGTTGTTCTTCTTCATCTTCTTGGCGAGCTTGACGAGATTCTTCTCATCTTCGTCAATGGGGGAGCAGGTGAAGACGATGATGCGTTGTCGTTGAGATTTATTTTGGCGGTGTTTGAGTGCCAGCTAGAAATTATATCAGTTTCCTGGACCTCTGATCAGAAGTGTTGTGTACTTACACCTGCAATCTGTATAGCTGTAGCCAGATGTGTGCTACCTCTTATCTTCGTCCGGTGCATGCCATCTAACAGCTTCCCAAAGTCCGTAGTGAGGGTCACGAGCATCTCTGGGCCTTTGCCCGCCATGTTCATGAGACCGACTGACGACTCGGGATTTGCCTGTGTTTTGGCAGAGAAGATGAGGTTAACCGCGTCGGCTTGGGCATCCCATCTCGATGGTCTATGCTACGGTAAGTACAAGTCGGGAGTCCTGACGACCCTCGGTCGGGACGCCTTACACATAATCACCGTTTCTGCTGCTCTCGCTGTTGTCCAGCCTAACAGTCACGCATTAGCAGGACCGCGTGAGGCAGGCGTGGGCAGAGCTCACACGATCATTGTTGCCTCGAGCACCATCTTGATGATTCTGTCTCCTCTCGGAAGCTGTTATTGACACCCTAGCCAGACGGAGGCAGTGTAGAGAGAAAGAGAAGTACGAAAAGTTGGAAGAAAGAGATATGCTTGAGACGGAGCGTAGTTACAAGCTTTAGGAATGGATGTTCACCAATGCCAAGAACGCGGCAACTTTCGCCTCCGCAATCCCTGCAGCGATCTTTGTTTACAGAACGGCTTTCACTTGAACTAAGATACTTCACTTCACGACTGCCCAAACACATTGCTACTACAATCGCTCTTGCTGCTCAGATTCTTAGAGATTGATCATGGCACCCAATCGCGTAAAAAAAGGGAGATCTTCCACAGACAACAACCCACCAGCACGGCCAAATACGCTGCAGTCGCCCCCAAGAACACCAATGCAAAGCCCGCAGAAAAGGGCAGTGGGCATAACAGAAGGCCAAAAGCAGGCCCTTATTGACAACCTCCAGCTTGAGGGTGAGGCATTGCACCTTTGCGGATTGAAAGCCAAGCATTAACCCTTCACCAGTCACGGAACGCGCGCGAAAGCTACGAGCCCAGTATGCTCTACAGGCCCAAAGCCTACGGACTCGAGTTGAGCTACGGATCAATCGCATACCGAAATCCTTACGCATGGCAAATATGGGGGATTTACTGGAGAAATACATGGAAATGCCGGAGGGGAAGCAAAAGAACGTGTCCGAGCAGCCGAAGGCTGTAGAGCCGGCCAACGGAGCTTTGAGGGCACAGAAGCCCATTGTCGTTTCAGAAGATGCCACACTAGCACCTACACCCAAATCGCGTGGTACGAAGAGACACAGGTATGCTCAACATCCCATGCTTGAAGATCAATGCACTGACTGGACGTAGTGATGCAATGGACTACGCAGACAAAGAAAACACCGCGGAACCCGCTCAACCTATACCAAACCCAAAGAAGCGGACGAAGGCTAACAGAGCTGAGTCTCGCCAAGTCACACATCTGTCCACAGTCCTCTCCCCAAAGTCCGCTAACTCGCGCACTCTTCCCCAATCGCCAATTCGCCCTGCCCTGGGTTCGCCGCAGAAATCGCACTTATCACGGCCCGTCTCACCTATGAAACCATACTCACCCGTCAAAGTCGCAACACCAGCTAAAGCAGCTGCTGCAGCCGCAACTGCGAATCTTGCTAGTATGCTCAACGAGAAACCTAAAGCTGGGCGTCCAAAGGCTGGTACGGGTCGCAACGCCAGCAATCCAAAGCCACCAGCCAAAGGGCCGGGCTTACGAGCGAAGCGTGGAGCAGAGAATCTTCAGGAGCCAGAGGATGTGCGGAAAGTGAGCAATACGAGCAATATTTCGAGTGCTTCTACTGGGACCACGATTGTGAAGAACACGAGAAAAGCCCCTGCCGCTGCTGCGAAGAAGAATGTTGGAGCTAGTGCTGTGGGAAAGAAGGTCGCTGCAGCTGCTGAGGCTTCAGCTCCTGGACGGAGAGTACTGCGGAAGAGATGAACTAGCTTTTCGGATTGACAGGGTTTTTGCATTGGTTTTGGAAGTAAGTCGATTTGCATGTTACTACGGCGTTGGGTAGCAATAGTATGGTTTTCTTTATACTGGTGAATACAAACAAGACCACGAAGAATATACCGTAACCATATACAGCCACACAGCTTGTTAAGACGTTGGCTTCTTGACCAATATTGGGCTTCGACTACGTAAGTGTATTATAGCAAGGATTTCTCATATTTGCCGCGTTCCCCAGAGGTCTTCCCAAATGTCCACTCTCTCATCCTCGACTTTTCCCCCTGTCATCCAATGCCAGCGTCGGCCTCCATACAGGTACCACTTGCACTATCAGCCTCCTATTCCAGTCCCTCAAACGTTCTTTGAATCAACGCTCTAGGCTAGCCAGACTACATACATTCGACGATCATGTCTGATTCTGACGCCGCTAGCATTGATCAGCATATTTTTCATTCGCAAGTGCAAGATTGTGAAAGGTTCAGAAGAAAGTTCACTAAAGGTGTGGACAACAGCAGAAGGAAGAGTGGTCGCCCTAGTAGGTAGAGACTCTTTCTCTGCTGTAGAGAAGAAAAAGGAACGGTCAATGCACTGGAGAGCAAATTATGGGCGTTTTGAGTTCGACGATACTGCATTATTCTTATAAAAGAAGGCCGGGACCTGGATAACAGTAGGCGATATGTAGACTTGCATGACTTGCTAGACTTACGCATGTTCAGATCATGGAGCATGTAGGGAACTACCAAGCTGAAATCTCTTTAGAAGGACCTTCCTGCGAATAACCCTGTAGAGACCGAGTAATCTTTCGCGTTGACATTGACGAACTTAGTCTTCAGTAGAAGAGTCAATTAGTGCTACCATCGACATATGTGAAGGACACTTTATTTGACGCTCGCGATATCCGCGTGTCAACGAGGGCGTTGACTTCTTTGAGCTTCGGTATTTCCACAAAGGACTAGCGCCTTGGCTTGATTTAAGCGTGAGGATAAAATCAACGGAAATTCGCCGGTGTTAGGAACCAATATATATAAACATTATAGTATTAAGTATCGCGACTCGAATAATACTGTAATGCACTAGAAGTATAGAGTATTCATTGGGATAACAGGATTTGCATTTTGGAATCAGGTGTGTGTGGCATGGATCTATTTTGCCAAGAAAGTGCAACACTGTTGAATACGCTAACTCGTTTCCCTCAATCGCAATATGTCTCACATTCATAGCTAGGCATCTGAAGGCTTGTTGATTGCCACTACCTGTTCCTGGTCCTGAGATTTTCGGGGTGCACTGGTAAGCATCATGGGTGGGGGATTCGTCCAAGAAGGCGAAGTACCCTTCAATGTCTCCGGCTTAGACAAACTATGCCATACATGGTACAAAATCATCGGCGACCTTTATTCTGACATCGTCCCACTGGTAACATTGCACGGCGGTCCCGGGGCCTGCCATGAATATCTTCTCCCGCTCCAGGATCTCTATGAGCAGCATGGCATCCCAATCATACTCTACGACCAAATCGGCAACGGAAAATCCACGCATCTAAGAGAGAAGATGGATGATGAGGACTTCTGGACTGAGGATCTCTTTCGTGCTGAACTTGACAACCTCATTGATCATCTCGGGCTCCGCAAGCGAAGCTTTGACCTATATAGGCAGAGCTGGGGCGGTATGCTTGCCAGCAAATACGCAGCACTGCACCCTAACGGATTGCGAAAGCTAGTCCTTGCAGATTCTCCAGCTAGTTTGGGACTTATGCTTGAAGGGGTACAGGCGTTGAGAGGGGCGCTGCCGAGGGATGTTCAAGAGGTGCTGGAAAAATGCGAGAAGGAAGACAATTTTGAATCCAGAGAGTATGGACAGGCATGCGAAGTTTTCTACAAATGACACCTATGCCGCATGGATCCGTGGCCGAAAGAGGTTGGAATGGCTTTAAACCATTTAAAGGATGACCCAACTGTCTACAAGACCATGTGAGTGTCAATCTTTGATGACGGAAATGATTTTTGGCAGGGCACAGAATTGTGGCTAATAGGTGAAAACGCAACCAGGTATGGGCCATCAGAGCTAATGGCCACTGGGAACTTGAAAGACTGGACCGCAATAGACCAAGTACACAAGATCAAAGCAAGTACGCTGGTCATAAACGGCCAACACGACGAGGTGCAAGATCTGGCTGTAATGCCATTCTTCGAACGCATCTCAAAGGTGAAATGGATTACGTCGGAAAAGTCAAGTCATATGGGTCATTTTGAGGAAAGAAAGAGATACATGGAGATTCTAGGCCAATTTCTCAAAAGCAAGAATTGGTTCTGGATGTTGCCCTACCTTCTCTGATGTAATTAGAGAAATAGTTGGACGTGACCAAATCAACATTTAGCGATTTTGCATCTATCTTAGCATACCTATCTCAGCATACCTAATTTTTCTTACTACCTAAAGCCTAGTGATCGTGAATAATCCGCTGCGGATGAATGCTCTCACCATATGTAGCCGTAGATTCTCCAACCAAATGTCGGTGATAGCCTAGCTAAGACGATCTGTATCTTGCGGTCCCAAGATCTCCCGTACATTAAAGACGGGACGACAAGGCAAGCCGACATATTCCAGGGTGGGAGACGAGGTGAGGTTGATTCTAGATGTTCATACTTCACTTAGACAGGGAAATCTAGATTTGGGAAAGCGCTTCATCTTTAGCCAGTTTCGCGAAGCTAGCAAGGTTTTGGATATCAAGATTCTATCGGTGATGTCGAATTCTCATTGGGGAGAAGTTGGGTTGAAAGACGATGCTGGGGTCGGAAGTCGGGAAATTTTAATCCTTCGATGGGTGAAGGCGTAGGTTGTGCCAGACGAGTAGAGAAGTTAGGGATGTGGCACATATGTTTTGAAGTTCCTCGAGTGACGCAGGTCATCTAATAGACTGAGCACGTCGCATGGGAGGCTCTCGTGTGTGAAACTGCCACTGCCTCTGAGACCAGTCTGAACAGGTTCCCTTCATCTTTCTTTGAACGCAGTTTTCGATTTGTAAATCGTTGACCAATAGGTTTATTTGTTCTAAAACATTGCTCTGTTAGTGTCTGGGTACATAAGCATAGCTAGGGCCTCCATTGGAAAGCCAATAGATCGATCATCCAGTACCAGCACCATCACAATGTCCCTCGCCCTCCTTGATCACAAAAGCAGCCTCATCGCCCTTTCAGCCCATACTGCTGATTTCAGCGGCGCATTAGACACGCTCCAGCTCCAAGTATGGAAGTTACCGTGAACCTCTCTGAAGCAACCGAAACCGCGGAGACCTTGCTCAGCTTCCTACGAGCCGAGCCATATCGTTCAGCAGGCTCTAGCAAATTGCTGGCCATCTAGAAATTTACTACGGCATCGAGTCTCCAGCTAATACTATAGGGTCGGCCGCAGGCGTGGGTTACATCGGGCTGACGGCTGGCAGGATCGATGAGCATGGTGTTTACCATGCCATGGAGTCCGGCACCGTGATAATTGTTTTCGATCATGCGGCTTCGAGCAGTGAGGAAGAAGAGACCAGGAATGAAGTGAATGACGAGGAGGAAGAGCGCGGACCTGAGCAGGAGAAGAACGTCGAGAAGAAGGACGGCGATGAGGCGGGAAAATCTAAGATAGCGACCGAGCCAGTAGGTTGAGATGTTCGATACATTAGAGCATTGCTGTCAATAACATGGTTCTTTCTTAGGTTTGCCCAACATTTATCACTAACTGTAGAAGCGCCGCTCATACTCGATTTGTGAGGGAAAAAACAATTAACAAACAAGACAATGGTCTTTGTTGGCGTAGAAATAGCTAGCTCTCACCCGCCGAAGTGATTGTTCATAATATTCTTGATTGTTAACAACTTTGCCTTGCCTAGTCAGAGCAAGTTCGTAATAACAAACTTCGCAGCACCCCATTCAATTCCCAGATGTTCGATTGCTGATTGTAGTGGTGCCGGCTGTGTTAGCATTCCAATCATAGAGTGCGATTCGATGTCTTCTCAGGCCAGGATCATTACATTCGCATCCAGATACTTGGCAACAACAACTAGATCGGTCGGAACTCATGGAGCTCGACTCCTCTGGCTTTGAGAGCTTCCGACGTCATACAAGGATCGATCCTTGTGTCAAAGAGCCTAGTTTCCTCATTTGGGAATCTGTCATAGGCTTGCAATTTGCTGTGATCCGCAAAACGCCATCCTACTCGTAATGGACCAAGCCTTCGGTCGTCAACTTGAACATCGTCGGTCTGTTTGTTCACGAAGGCATCATAGCTCTGATCCAATTCTGGGGAGTGATGAAGCACACGCCGCCAGTTGCTGGGTAGTACAGCCTCGCCTTCCAACATCCCGTCAATGTAGCATTCACACACCACACTGTAACTTTTGTGTCATTAGGCCGTAGAAAGAGTAGAACTTGGCAACCGAGGATCACGCAAGCCTGATCTCCTGGTTTGATTGAGCTGGATACTAAGCCAACATAGCCGTTTATGGTCAGCAAAAAGACCCTTCCTTCCGCCATCCGAAATGTTTCACTAACATAGCGTTCATATGCAGCCTTTTGAGATTGAGGATTCATTGATTTAAGCATATACTCTTTGTTTTATCAGAGGGAGGGATGCTTGCGCGAAGGGGCCAGAAAGCACTCGGGGAAGCGATTAAAGCAGATTGTGATGGTGGCGTCTTCGATATAAATATCCATAGAATCCTTTGCCAAGCCCTAGGTGTAGGACAACGCTTCACACTCTGGTAGTCGGGTCTTTGACAGCAATGTGGTCTTGATGGAAATGCGTATATATGCCTCGAAGGCGCCAGGTAATAGATTCATGGGCTGAGTTTTTGAAGCTCCATTGATAAATGGCGAGTAATAGTGTGAAGCGGCATGTTTTCGGAGCCTAAATGGTAAGCGCGAGTAATCACTGCTGAGTAGAGCACACCTCCACGCTCTGGTTGCACGTAATATGGCTCGGGAGCTGAAAGTACCAAAAATCCGTCGACTTTGGCGAGGCATTTTCAGAAGTACCATTCCCGTGAGATGGTAACGGTCCCATTCGGAAACGTGACTCGGCGCTAAGCCGAAAGTAGTATAGTACTTCGAAAATTTCGAGGGTAGAACTAATTCGAAAGTTTCGAGCGTTCGATAATATCGAAGTAGCTTTTTCGACGAAATTTTCGGTCGAAATTTTCGAATTTTCTTAAGCCACGGTCCGGGACCGTTACCTGAGTTCGAAGAATTTGATTCTCTACCAAAATTTTAATTTTTACCACCAAAAATGAATCTGCTTCATCGTAAGTTGGTAACGGTACGCTTGGTGGGAGGCTCGTTTCGCGAAGTTCGAAATTTTCGAAGTAACTTTATCGCGAAAATTCTAAGGTACTTCGAAATTTTCGAATAACGAAATTTTCGAGGTATCTTAGAGATTCTACGGTACTATAGTACTAAGTATATTATATACTACTTAAGTATATCTCATAATACTTATAATTATCGAAGCCCTTAGGATCGACGCGATCGACGAGGGTCTAAGCCGGATCCGGTAAAACGCCGAGTCCCAGTCCCGTACCGTTACCAAGTGCCATTGAAGGCCGCATTCCCACGGAATTCCAATATCCCATGGTGCCATGCACCGGCACCAGCCGGTAGAGGGTTCGTTTATAGGGCTGAGTCCCGCCGCCAAGCCAAACGAACCCAGTTGCCACCGTTGCATGGGGTATACGTTGACAATGATCAATTTTGAGTGAGAGGATTTTATGGGTAGATTGTAGATTAGAAATTTATCTATAGATTTCTTAGCGAGTTATAATCCTGAAGGCTGATAATTATAGAACTAGGGATGGTACTCCGTAGAAAATAAATAGTCGTTCGAGTGCTAGCGTAATTAGAGGCTCGTAGTTGAGGCCCAAATAGGGATAGCGGTCATGTCCAAGCCTCTTTCTCTGAATCTGGTACTTTAGTCTGGGTATCGCGGTGATTATTTTTGTCCTCCTCACACTGTAGACGCCAAGAATACGGAAGTAAAAGTTTTTTTCAATGGAAATTTCACACCAATTCCTCTCCAACTTCCATGCAGACGACGAGCCTAAATATCATGCGAAGGCACTGGCGAAGATCCTGCAAGTCCTCTTTTAGATGACTAAAAATGACCGCGACTTCAGATATCTCTGCGGATATGATTCGTCCTCCTGTCAATCGTGCTATGAAAATCCTCGATCGTGCATTTTTCAATAAAAGAATCCCCACGTCTGCTGCGCAAATACTCGATCTCAAGCAAATCTCGAGATGTAGAACAGAATTGCATCATGACCTGTTAAAGCTGGATCGCATGCAGGCGGTCAGATGTGTACGGGATCCGCAAGGGAAAGAGAGCAAGGCTTTGCTCCTGAAGTCTGCTGTCAAGGCTGATGGTACGAAACGACCGCGAAAATAATGCCAGATAGGGTGAGGCTTACTATGGCTGCAGATACCTCCACATGGAGCCCGAAGCTTTCTGAGCTTGTTAAGTCTTCTCAGGTCGTGGTCATGCCATACGAACTAGAGATTGACTACAAATACTGGAACTACCGTATGTATGTTGCGATGACAATGATGGTATTGATGGCACTACTGACAGTACTAAGATGATATCATGAGCTCCATACTACCCGAGGATGAAAAGGATGAATACCCAACGGGTTTCAGCATCGTCGGCCATGTTGGTAAGTTTACGGCAGCCATTTTTGATACACTGCATCTTGTTGAATGAGCCTACAGCACACCTAAATCTACGTGACCACCATCTACCCTACAAGAAGTTGATCGCGGAGGTTCTGCTCGACAAGAACCCGACGGTACGGACAGTCATCAATAAGACCGATGAAGTGGGCGAAATAAATGAGTACCGCACGTTCAGCTATGAGCTTCTTGCTGGCGACCACGATATGAACGTCGAAGTCCATGAGGGGAATTGTACCTTCCGCTTCGACTATTCGAAAGTCTACTGGAACAGTCGATTGGAAACAGAGCATAGACTGCTAGTGGAGAAATTTAAACAAGGAGAAGCCATATGCGATGTTATGGCTGGTGTGGGACCATTTGCTTTGCCTGCAGGCAAGAAAAAGTGTTTTGTGTGGGCTAACGACCTCAATCCGGACAGCTTCGCCAGCCTAGAGGATGCTGTGCAAAACAACAAGGTACGCAATGGTAAAGGAAGACTTTGACGGTACAACACACTTACATTGAGACAGGTTTCTCAATTTGTCAAGCCGTGTAACGAAGACGGTCGTAAATTTATTCACCACTCAGCTAAAGAGCTATTGACTACAGATACCCAGGTAGATATATCCCCAAAACGATCACGGTCCGAGAAACCGAATCCAACACCAGAGGCTCTACACTCACAAGTCCACCTGACGTGTCCAAAGACTTTCGATCATTACGTACTGAACCTTCCAGCTTCCGCCATCACGTTTCTTACTGCATTCATGGGTCTTTACGGTGGGCATACGGAGTTGTTTGCACCTCATACATCCACCAAACTACCGATGATCCATGTGTACTGCTTCAATACGAAGAGTGACGATAACAAGGAAGAAGAAATCAAAATTTGCAAGGAGATCAGCGAGCATTTAATGCATGAGATGAAGCCTGGCAACCCTGAGAACGCAGGAGAAGTTGAGATCTGGGACGTCAGGGATGTGGCTCCGCTAAAGAGGATGTTCCGTGCAAGTTTCAGGCTACCTAAGGAGGTTGCGTTTAGGACGTCTTGATACGAGACGAACAAATGTTCCTCTGCCTCACAGACCCAGTGCGCCCATGTCCCAAAACGGTTAGTTCCCAGGGGTGCATGTACCATGTGGCCGACCTTCTCCTTCTCAAGGTAACAACACCACAATAACATCACCACTCGTTACTTATCATCACCACCCGATCACCACCGCAAGGATGGCCACACCTAACTACTCAATTCATGCCCTCACAGCCTTCTACCTCATGGCTATCGTACCTCAAGTCTATAGTACCGCAATAATCTACCGCGCAACAAATGGTCGCTATAACAATGTCAACCCCCGAGGCGCCAGCTCTTTCGAGACCTACAAAAAGGGCTGTGACAATGCCACGTATTCTCGCTTCGAACGCGCCAGAGCCGCCCATGCCAATGCGATGGAGAACCTCCCCTTGTTTGGTGCGGCGGTGATATGCGCGAACATGGTGGGGCTGGATATTGGGACAGTAAACATGGTTTGTGCAATTTTCTTGGGCTTGAGAGCAGTCTATACGGCGCTTTACATCGCGATTGAGAATCACGCACTGTCGTATGCGAGGTCGTTTGCGTGGATGGCCAGCGCCGTGTGCTGCTTGTATCTGTTGGTCAAGTCGGGGAATGTGCTTATGGATGGGAGGGGCGTGAGGGGTACGGGGTTCTGAGGAAGCTGGAGAGAGTGTCAGCATTTGTGACGCAGTTGAATGGCTCGCTGGTGCAGCTCAGGCGTCTCCGCTTTTGAGCTGTCAGTGCAGGATCGGCATGCCCATGCCTACGGTCCTGTCTGGGAGAACCATGACAATACACATTACTCCCAAATTTGTCATCAGAGCCCACTGCATACGTGATCCAACTATATTGAAAGGAAAATGTTGAGGAGTCCTTTGGAGGCCCCCTCTGCCCTCCATCCAATCTCAGGGGCAGCCCTACGCGTAAATTAGTAGACATCAAACCCGAGATTTTCAATTACCGTTCTCCACGACACTCCTTCCCAATCACACACAGTCTTTACCCAATCGCAAGATGTCTACCCCAAAAGCGCACAAAGTCTCCACTTCCGTTCTTGTAATCGGCGGCTGCGGTTTCCTCGGCCACCACATCGTCTCCCAACTCCTCGAGCCCCAAACCGCCAAAGTCTCCATCCTGGATCTCCGTACCACAAACAATCGCCTCCCCAATGCCACCTACTACGACGCCGATATAACGTCCCCCTCCGCCGTCCGCGACGTCCTCGAGAAATTAAAGCCCCAGATCATCATACACACTGCCAGCCCAGCTACAGTCTCAGACGGCAGCAGCGCCGCACAGAAGAAGAATGCCAAATCTATGTACCAGAAGGTTAATGTGGAAGGAACCCAGAATCTCATCGATCAAGCAGCAGTGGTGGGCACCGTCAAAGCATTCATCTACACCTCTTCCGCCTCCGTAATCCACGACACCGTCTCCGACCTCATCAACGCCTCGGAAGCCTTTCCCGTCCTGCACCCACCCACCCAACGTGACTACTACGCCTCTACAAAGGCTCTGGCCGAAGAACTCGTCCTTGCCGCAAACAGAAAACATGGAGATATGCTTACGTGCGCGCTACGACCCGCTGGCATCTTTGGAGAGGGCGACGTGCAGATTACACCTAATATGTTGAAGGCGTATGAGAAGGGACAGACGAAATTTCAATTGGGGGACAATGACAATTTGTTTGATTTCTCGTATGTGGGGAATGTAGCTTATGCACACATCCTCGCCGCCGTCGCCCTAATGGACACACACGCCCTCAAGACCACCCCCCTCAACAACGAGCGCGTGGATGGAGAGGCGTTTTTTATTACGAACGGGGAACCACTGTACTTCTGGGATTTTGCGAGGATGATTTGGGGTGCGGCGGGGGATGAGACCGGGCCGGAACAGGTGTGGGTCATTTCTAAGGGGGTGGGGCTGCCGTTGGCGACGGTCATCGAGTGGGGTTTCTGGTTGGCTGGGGGATGGACGCCGAACTTGACGAGGCAAAAGGTGCAGTATAGTTGTATGACGAGGTATTATTCTATTGAGAAGGCGAAGAGGCGGTTGGGGTATGAGCCGCGGTGGGGGATGGAGGAGGCGGTGGGGAGGACGGTGAAGTGGTTTCAGGAGAAGAAGGGGACGCCGGAGAAGAAGTTGCAATAGTGACGCTGGTTACACAGAGGAAGCAGAAGAGGATGTGGCTGTGACATAGCTGTATTATAGTATTTGTACCTACTTACATGAGCATGGGAGCTTTTGATGGCACTGAGCCTGTCCCGAAAATCTAATTGCAAGCCCTCGACCAATACATCTTTTGCAAATTCGCTGTTCCCTCCCTGACAATGGCAGCATAGCTTCATAATCCGGTAGATTCGAGGACTCTGCAGCTCGGCGTCAAGAAAACGAAAAGCAGATCAACGACACGGAAGATCCCGCTGATACGAAGCGAATGGAAGCATTGTCTCTATAAGCGAATATTTCAACGACGAGATGAATATTGAGAATGTCGGCATCCTTCGGAGACATCTCCTTTTGATTTCTTGACATGGCTTATGGGCGTATAGTACTCGTCCATAAGCATGGTTATCTGCCTTCCTTGCTCGCCTCATATATCGATTTCTCGTATGCGCATAGATTCATACCATGGGGTAACGAGAAATATCTCTGCCGCCCTCGTCGACCGGCGATACCTACTAAGAAGTCATTTGGTATCTTTCCGAAGATTGAAGGCAGAAGAACTCGATTCCTGGTCATACGTTACCCCACATGCCCAAGGCTCTACCTGCAGATGCCGTTGCATTAGTGGCCGAATGGTTCACGGCTGTCGGTTCCATACTTTGTAAGCGCTGCTATCTTCTTGTCTCCTGGTACTGATCTTGGACTTGGGTAGTCATTTGACGATTGGGATGCGTTGGCAGGATTGGTGTGTAGAGCAATATTGACCCGGGCTGACCGTCATGCCGAGTTGTGACTCGGAAATACTTCTCTGCAGCTCGCCAGGCTTCCAAGAGAGGGGGTTTTGATCGTCACTTTTCCCAGGGTCTGGGGCGTGAGAGGTACTGGACAATCGCGGTCACATGAGACCACAATTCAACGTAAACAGCATCATCGCCATCGCGAGCATAGATCCCCTGCAGTGTAGTTGACATTTGACACATTCCAGTATGTCATGGATTGGATTGGAGAGATATCTTAGCCCTGTGTTTAGCGTTTCACTACTGTAGAAGGACCCCACACAAAAACTAAAGTTTGGTACAGAGGAGGAATAACCGTGCTGGCTCTACCTCCAAGAAACTCTCGCGACGCCTACCAACGCCCCGTCCAACCCTCGACAAGATTCTTTTGAGGTACGATTATACCATTAACCTGCTATGTGTCTTTCACATTCACCAGCAATGTCGAACAGATTGCGCCTTTGAGCCATTGGCGTCTCGGAGAGCGGTCGGCTCTTTCATGATACAACCCGTGCCTCAAAGGAATTCACTGCCCGGCAACCCACAATAGCAGCGCCACCTATGCTTCCAGCAAGTCGCTCGAACTTCGCTGTCAAGATGCTGTACAAGTAATACCTTTCATGGAAGGAGTCCTGGAGTATCGAAAGTCAAGCCCCCCGGGGCTTCCCAGGCTCGACGCCCCCCAAACCAGCAACACTGGACGCGATGGCTTTGAATGAGGACACCGAACAGCAATATCTTGCTCCCCTGGCAGTCACCGCTTTGCGTCAAGAAGAGTCGAGGCAAAGGGTACCTGTGGAGCGGACAGCTAGCATGGATATCAGAGAAGAGCGTGAGGACCTCCGAAAAGCCGCCGAGCAGTCCCTCAATGTTATACTAGATCTCAACCTAGATGGCACTATACGTTGGGTTGGACCTTCCTGGAGGAATGTTGTGGGTACAGATTACGAAGATGTCAAAAATACGCCTATCGCAGACCTGCTGCTATCTAACAAAGACGGCTTCGCCAACGCTCTTGAGTCTATGAGGAAGGACGACTCGAAGAGTCGGATTATACGCTTCAAGGTGGCGCTGGGACCTTTATCAGTGCTTAGGCATGAGACTACGAAGATTGAGGATACAGGCGAGGCCGACAAAGCCAATGGGGACACCGCAGAGGAGGAAGAGCAAGAATTGAACCTCGAGGGCCAGGGCATCATGGTCTACGATCGATCTACTGGTGGTGAAAGTCACGTACGGCTCAAGAGTATGATCTGCGACCTGAATGTAAGCTGATGGTACGATAGACAATGTGGATGCTGCGGCCTTCCAATCCACCACGAGAAATCACGATCGACCTCCCAGAAGTGCTTGTGGACTCCCTGGGTATCGGAGCAGAGATCCTAGCTCACTATCTAACAGAGCTTGCAGAGTCGGGATCTGCCGACCCGGAAAACCACCCTCCTCCGCTTCCCGTCTTGTGCCGGATCTGCGAGCGTCAGATAACGCCCTGGTGGTTCGAGAAGCATTCTGAAGGATGTACACAAGAATACCGCGCAGAGGAAGCATGTAGTCTCGCACAAGACGCCTTAGTGGCTCATCGTCCGGCCATCGCCAAAGTATTAGACGCACTGGACCCCGAGACACGCCTGAGTCGGTCGGTTCCAGGGGAAGCACCGGGTTCGTCTGTCACACCTCCAGAGTACAAGGGAATGTCTATTGGCCCATCAAATCCGACATCCGGCACAGATTCTGGTAGGGGCTCGCCCGCTAATGTCTCACGTTCTCGCGATTCGTCATCATCAGGTGGTATGGGTCACTCCCGCGGAAAGTCCTTTACTGTTCGTCGGCCATTGTATCGAGTCGCGGAGTTGATCATGGACCTCTGCGATACTGCCATGGAAATTAGCACTCCAGCAATCAAGGAGAACAAAACTCAAGAAGATGTCGACGGGGAGATCCGAACCCAGTCACCTCATTCAGAGAATTTGATATCACAAATAATGAATTGGTCGAGCCCCAGCGCTACCTTAGATCAAGAGCCGGGACTAGCCATGCTGGCTACTGATACAGAAAACATGGCTCGGGCGAAGGTGGAGGCTGTGTTGCGCCACCGAGAGATCATTGAATACTCAGAGCGTATCCGCGTGGAGTTCAACTCCCTTGTGCTTGACTGCATTGACGCCGCCATGCAGAAGGCGAAGAAGATTAAGGAGGGCCAATTGAGTGATTCTTCATCAGAGGAAGAGGAGGAGAACGAGGAGGAAGCACAGACACCGGCAGCTTCGGAAACTCACTTTGCAATGAGTGCATACGACAGGCCATCGTCCATGGCTTCAGTTCTACGCAATGCTTCAGATTCCGCATTGGCAGCTCAAGCGGCTCAATTCGAAAGAAGACAGTCGTCGGCAGCGGCGTCGTCGAGGTCCAGCAGCCCAATGGAGTGTCCGACACCACGATCACATGCGGGAAGTATCTCATTCCTTGGGAGATCAGAATCGCTCAACAAGCGCTCCTCGATTTATATGGGAAGCGATGCTGGCGACAGCGATACAAGCATGACTCACTCGCAATCACAAGTTATTGGGAGCAGGCGAACGCAATCGCCAATTGCAGACCTTGCTTTAACTCGTTCAGCAAGCTCAAGTGAGAGGAAGCGCAGGAGTCTTAAGTTGCCAAATTTGCCATCGCCACATCGACAACCTTCGCCAGGGAAGATGCCTCCACCATCATCACCGCTGAAGATGCCGAAGCCGCGACTTTCAGCTAATCTGGATTCGCTACCATCTTTGCCTTCGCCAGTAACATCTCCTCCTTTCTCGAGCATCGAAATGTCTTCGCCTGTTATCAGTGCCCATCGCCACCGTCGACAGTCGTCCGCAACATCGTCTGCGACTGACCTGAATAGGAATCCACCGTCACCACGGCTTGCAGGATTGAGCCAACCTCCAGCGCGAGCAGTACCCACTTCTATCAAGGACTTTGAGATCATCAAGCCGATCAGCAAGGGAGCATTCGGCAGTGTCTATCTCTCAAAGAAGAAATCTACCGGCGACTACTTTGCCATCAAGGTGCTAAGAAAGGCGGACATGGTGGCCAAGAACCAAGTTACAAACGTCAAGGCTGAGAGAGCCATCATGATGTGGCAGGGCGAGAGTGACTTTGTCGCAAAGCTGTTTTACACATTCTCAAGCAAGGACTACTTGTTCTTGGTGATGGAGTACTTGAATGGTGGTGATTGCGCCGCTCTAGTCAAGGTGCTTGGCGGCCTACCCGAAGACTGGGCGAAGAAGTACATGGCAGAGGTCGTTCTCGGAATCGAGCACCTGCATAGTCGCGGCATCGTCCACAGGGACTTGAAGCCAGATAACCTTTTGATTGATCAGAAAGGCCATCTCAAGCTCACGGATTTCGGCCTGTCCAGGATGGGTCTCATTGGTCGTCAGAAGCGAGCACTGAAGAGTCCTGAAGAGGCGACTCCGGATCTGTTCAAGTTTGGCCCTTTCGCTCGCGCCGGTTCAATGGCATCTTCGAGGTCTGCGTCCTTCGATATACAAGGCGGTCTTTCGCCTCAATCAACGCCAGTGATGACGCCAGACTTGGCAGGCTCACTTGGTCAGCCATCCTATTTCAGTCTGACTCGTGAAGGCGTTCTCGGGCGCGAGCACTCGAGACGAAAGTCAGGGTACCGCAGTGACAGTGGGAACAGCGACACCTTTAGTACAATGTTTAGAAACTTCTCGATAAATGACGAGACCCCACAGCGAGGAGCACGGATCGAAGAAGAGACGGGAAGCGAAGCCGAAGCCGAAGCCGAAGGATCTCCTGATCCATGTGCTTCTCGGCCGATGGCCAGTGAACATAGCAGCCACAACAACGGCCAGCCCGACACACCCCCACACAACAGCATTTTGCCCCCTCCAATGGCTTTATTTGATCCAGAAGATCAGAACCGAAGATTCGTTGGAACCCCTGACTACCTTGCCCCAGAAACAATCAATGGCTTGGGACAAGACGAGATGAGTGATTGGTGGTCTCTAGGATGCATTCTATTCGAATTCCTCTTTGGATATCCGCCTTTCCATGGCGAGACGCCCGAAATTGTCTTCGAGAATATTCTTGCGCGAAAGATTGACTGGCCAGAAGACCCGGATCTCGTGGTCTCAGATGAAGCCAAAGATCTCATGACCAAACTAATGACTATTGATCCAAAAGAGCGACTTGGCTCGAACATGGCTGATAAATACCAATGCGGTGGAGATGAAATTCGCCAACATCCATGGTTCAAAGGCATGAAATGGGAGACACTCCTCGAAGATGAAGCTCAATTCGTCCCGGCCCCACAAGATCCCGAAGACACTGAGTATTTCGATGCTCGAGGTGCCACCCTGCAATCTTTCCATGAAGAGATGGAGGATCAAGCGTCCTCGCCAGCCCAACCGCCAGGAGCCATGGACTATCCAGACAGACCTCACGATGCACTGTCGCGTGTGAGGAACCAGGTCAACTCACTGAAACGTGGTTTGATGCCCCTTCACATACCAGCTCATGTTCGTGATGGTCGTAGCAGGAGGGTTAGCGAATCCGTGGCAAATGATGACTTCGGCAATTTTGCGTTCAAGAATCTACCAGTCCTCGAGAAAGCGAATCAGGATGTACTTCAGAAGCTGCTTGCAGAATCCGCGCAGCGGCCGGGCAAGAATTCTGCTCTGCAGTCTCCGAGCACTGGCTCCGCAGCACCCTCTCTCGAAGGCAGTCCGCTCATACCTATGCCTCTAAAGAGAGCTAGATCTGCGAACAAAGGTAATCGGCCTGCATCGCCTTCAAGCCTCGGTCAATCGAGTGCATCGCCCAACCGGGCCTCCCAACCAAACTCGCCGCTATTGGTATCATTTTCCACCGGACAAAACCATGAGCGGAGGAAGACGTCTAGCACCTCGTCGACACTCTCCTACCAGTCCAGCACTTCATTCCAGCCCGGTCAATTCTTCGACGTTCCTAGACTGCCTGCCGGGTTCTCCGCTACCTCAGGTGCATCTGCTACCTCGTCTCCTGTCAAATCAAATCGTAATTCGATGGCTCTGCCAATAATTTCGCCAGAGAGGTCGACGACGGGATTGTCTCGTCCACATAGTATACATGTGTCGTCGCGAGCTCGGTCACAGACCGTTGGGTCTCAAGAGGGAGATGTACCTCCTAGCAAGCCCTTCCATCACAAATGCCAAAGTCAGGTCTTCGATATTTCGCCTTCATCATCTGACAATGAAGATCCTCGCGCCAAAGCCCTGTTGCGTGTCCAAAGGCGAAGACAAAGCTCGAGAAAGATGTCTCAAATTATGCTAGCAGATGGACCCGCCTTTCGTCCCTTGGATGTGTTGATCTGCGAGGATCATCCGGTCTCTAGAATGGTGATGGAAAGGCAACTTGAGAAGCTCAAGTGCCGCACCATCACCGTATCAAGCGGTCCAGAAGCTGCCAGGTATGCAATGAGCGAGGTGCAGTTTGATGTTATCATGACGGAGTACAAGTTGCCTCAGATCAACGGAGCAGATGTCGCTCGGATGATCAGAGACACCAAGAGCGCTAACACGCAGACCCCAATCATCTGCGTTACTGGATACCTCAAAGAGCTGCCACAGACCCACCATTTCGACTCTCTGATTGAAAAGCAGCCAACGGTTGAGAAGCTTACTGAGGCTTTGTGCAATCTCTGCGCATGGAAGCCACCACCACTGGGATACGATGCACAGAACCAGTATCAAGAAGGACAAAAGCTTATCCCGTCAGGTCTTCGGCAAGAATCTCGAACCAATGAAGATAGCCCAAGCTCACAATCATCTGGTCCCTTTACACAGATGTCAGGATTGTACAAGCAATCAAGCCGCGAACATTCAATCGGCTCTAGCTTTTTTGGCGATACCGAGTCGACAAACACGGAAGACATTCCCGTCATCGTCAGTAGACAGTCAGACGACTGGGCCTCCAACAACGGCCTTGGTATCTCCGAAGCGGATCTCTCGCCGCCAAGTACCAACTTCATCCATCCAGGTCTTCCTCATCTCATCCATCAGAACTCGGCTCCTCCGACTATGGAATCTCGAACCCCAGGTAAGCAACGCTCTGTTGAAGCCGTCAAAGCCAAGCGCGAGAATCTCGAAAAGAAACGTCACGAATGCGCCGAGTCCGGTGACGATGAAGACGACGAACTGGGTAAGCTGCCGTCTCGGGCAAGAAGTCCGCAGGGCAAGCCTCGTGCCTCGAAACTCGGGATCGAGATGATGAGGACGAACAGCCGAGGTAGTATTACTTCTGGCGGCGAGGAGCCAAGCGCGGATAGACCCATCATCACATCCAATCCTGACGTCGAGACGGTCGACGTAGGGAAAGAGCACGCTACGATTGAGCCGCCTGAGATATTCCCCCAAGAGGCCAAAGGCGACGCTGTGGAAGTCGTTGATATGGATGCTACGCCACGCCCTTCGGTGGGGGTAGTCAATACTGTGTTCGAGCAAACACCACGGCAAGATACTTCGCCTTCGCCGCGAAAGTGAGCTAAGACCGCTAACTTGGCAGCATGCTTTTTTTGCTACGCGTACAATAATTCCCACTCAAGTCACCTTCTCATGTTCTTTTACGATTAAACGATGTGGATCTCGGCGTCTTCTTCTTTTAAGTGTTTTACGAAGCGATAGGCGATCGGAAGGAGTTTCATCAAGGAAGAGGAGTTTCGTCGTGGCAGTGTTTTTCGCTCCTGGATTCAGCCGTCAGGGGCGATGAGGGAGCGTGCCGATTTTGGCGATGATGTATTATTGATGCGGAAAAGCTGCACATATCAATCAATACCTTTTTCTGAAGTGGTGCGACATGTTGTGAGGTGGTTGTTTGAATTACTGGGATGGCAATGTTTCAGGTATCTCCGATCGAAAGTGCGCCAGGGGTTTAGTGGGACCATCATGCAGACAGACGTATAGCATCGATTGGTAAACGCTAGTTATCGGGCTGACGTCGTGGAGTGGTTTGGATCAATCTGACGTGCTGGTGAGTCAATGTCTCAACGCCCATTGATGCGCTGGTCTTCCCTAGAACAAGTCAGACTTCGTTCGCCCCCAAACAATACTGCCAGCAAAATGTGAATGTTGCCTATGTACAGGGAGAATTTCAATGTCCAACTGTGTACCGTCGTTGCTACATTGCCTTTGGAGTGTTCGTGCAAAGGCAAATTCTACCCTCAGCTACGCAAGAGGGTGCGGGGATGGAGATGATTGGTCATGGTCTGATCCATCGTCTTCCTTCCTCTTCGCTTGATAGCTTATCGTTCTCTCTGCTTATAGAGTTTCCGAATGCCAGGACTTTTCAAGGCTTGTCTATCGTTGATGGAAACGCAGAAAATGGCAGATCCTCTACTTAATATCGAAATCGAAATGACAACGTATCAAGAAGTCGAACAAAAAATCTTGTTCCTACCCACTATGCTCAGCTCGAGATTCGACCTCACACCCACTGTGAAAAAGTGTATAAAGTATATCTATCAGTACGACGCAATGGATCTCCACGCCAGCACAGACCCCATTACTGAAAGACTTGCACTGCCCCGGGCGCACAGTATCAGCTGCGCTACACTCCGAATTCTTGCAAGCTCGCAGGTAACCGGGAGTTATCGTCAATCAGCCAGCGCCACATGTGTTTCGGAAGAAAAGCTAAGACTACGTACCCTGGCAGCAATAAAGAACACCGGCATCGACCCATTTGATGGCTTGAGAGCCATAAGGTCCACCCGTCACGATGCCCGAGGCAGGGTATTCGGAGCCGGCGTATACATGGCAGGCTTTGTCGTGGTAGCTGCTATGGGCGTTAGCTAGCAACGCTTGCTGAGAGTTTGGGGTTGTAGTAGTGGGATGGGGTTGGGGTTGGGGAATGGGGAGAGGAGGGAGACCCTACAAATGAACTTGGGCATAGTTCTATGTCTGCGCGATGATGGTGCTGGCTAGGATGAGGGTGGCGGCTACCGAGGTGATGATTGGGTAGTACATTTTGTAGGTTGCTTTGAAGGCTATGGTGGGATGAATGAGTGTGATGTGATGATAATTTGATATTTTCCCCTGGAGCTGGTGGAGTCGGGGAGGTCTGTCTAGGTCGTGGGAGCTGGCTTTTATACTCATTTAGCGATGAAAATTTTGACATACTAGTGTCTTATTCACCCACGCGGTCTACTGTCAGCTTGGTAATCTTCACTACTCTCAGGCCCACCATGTTCTCGAGCGGTAAATGGGTGGTGAGATTCCTTGTCATGCGGTCATGCCTGATTGCTTCTGTTTTGGCAGCAAGATTGAGTCTTGCTCTTAGATTTTCTTGGTCAGCGATAGCTGAGTGCTTCTTGATGGGTCAGGATTGCACAAGCCCAGAAATCTCGACTTCTCTAGAGGTAATACTTATAGTCTGTTCTACTAACCTGAAGACGAAAGAATAAAGTAAAGCTTCCTGGGATCAGGACCGCTGATGTCTGGAGAATCGGGTGAACAACATGGGGAAGCCTTAAATAGGCTTAAATTACCCTGCATATTGCGACCATGTTCGTGCTGACTCTGCTCTGAATGAGTGTCTTGGCCGCGTCGTACACTATTGAATAATCCATCTATACGAGTCCCACGACGAGCACGAAAGCAGATCGTAGTTTCCATTCGTATCTACATTACTCATTGCACACGTATGCATGCTTATAATCCTCGTCTATATACCGAATCAGCGAAGTATGTAATGCTCAAAACCATTACCATTACCACCGCTACCTCTTGCATCCTCCCACACACCCTAGTCCGCAAGTACCATCCGTAACATACTCAGAAACCCATCTCTCATTCCCACTAACTCCTTCACTTCAGGCTTGATCGGCTCCCCAGCCGTTCGTCTAAGTCGATCCGCCTGTTTCCTTCTCCTCTTCCTCTCACTAGCAATCGGATCCGCATCCACATCCTCATCCTCTTCATCAGTACTATCATCATCGTCATCGTCCAAATCCGCAAGGTCAGCCTCCGCAATGCCAAAATCACTAGACTTGAACGCCGCGCTACCTGGAGGCGTATAACCGTCACTGTTGGGTGCCGTGGTCTCCGCGGCCATTTTCTGCCGCGTTTTGTCCTGGTGCCACTTCTTGCGCTCTTCTTGCCATTTGATGAGAGCGTTGATTTCGGAGATCGCGGTTTCCTTGTCGATGTGCCCGACGTCGACAGCGCCTTGGAAGAGGGCGTTCATGTCTAGTTTCCCGCCAGCGGGGCCGTGGCGGAGGAACTCAAGGATCCCTTCTAGCCAGCCCATTAGTGCAGTAAACAGCCCGTTATCGTGGATGTGGACCTCATGGACGAATTTATAGAAATTGTCTTGGTGGCGAGCGCAGAGGTCGATGAAGGATTGGACGGTCTGATTGGGGTCGGCAGAAACGTCTTGGCGTTGGGCGGAGGCGAGGACGGAGAAGGTGTCGTCGGCGAAGGCGGAGAAGTCGGTGACGGAGTTATAGACGTTGGCAGATTTGTAGACGCGGACGAGGGGTTCGTAGAAGATGGTGAAGAGGTCGCGGAAGAGGTGGAGGGTTACGGGTTCTTCGATTACGGACATCATTTGGGCTTTGTCGCGTTGGCGGGTGTACATTCGCAGGAGTTGTTTGAGGTAGGCGAAGAGTTGGGCGCCGGATTTCATCTCATCGTCGACCTGGTGGGGTTAGTCTAAGTTTCATACTTATGCAGATGCGGTGGCATACATTGTCTACGGCGTTGTTCCACGCCACATAGGCGTTAAAGATCTTGCCTATCTGCTCTGGCGTTAATTCCGGCTCGAACTTCTCAGATCGTAATATGGCAACTATCAAGTCGATGTCTTCAACAGCAGCTTCGCTTCGTATCTCATTCTTTGTGTCTTCATTAGCATTACAGAATCGTTTCAACTTTTCACAGAGTACAGGATCATTGATCTTGAGGACTAGCGAATCTATCGACTTTTGGAAAGTCTTGATGCCGTCATTCAGAGCCAGGCTAAAGACTCTTTGCGCCAGTGACCGGGCACCGAAAGGTTGTGCAAGGAAAAGGTCAAGGACTCCGCTCATGACGGCAGCTGGATTCGCAAAGCGAACGATCTGCTTAAGAGCGGTATATGGCATCATTGAGTGTATACGCTTTGCCTGGGCCAGTAATTCTGGTGAATTGTCCTCAGCAAGAAAGACATGATATATGGTCGCGGCAACCCTGTCTCGTGTAAGCACGGCATAATCGAAGGATTATCGACACTGACTCTATTCGTAGCCACTCCGCGAACTTCTGATATTCCATACTGAGATCGGCGATCTTCTCTTTTTCTTTGATCTCCTTGAAAAGCTTGGTGAGGCCATCTTTAAGTTCAATTAGTTGGGTTAGCGAGAGATGATTCTTCGGACGACGTACTGCGCTCGACAATGTCGCGCCTAAACCTCTCCATATAAATGTCTAGTTCCCTGGCTCGCTCTCTCGCAATTTCGTAAAAGCGCCGCTGTTCCTGGATCCGCTTTTCGTCCATGACTTTACGCTTTTCGATATCTTCCAGCTCCTCTTGATTCAACTTCACAGGCTTACCCGTGAGGAACTCCTGCATCGCTTTTGATTCTGCAATCTGCTTGTTCTGGAGGAATGTCCGCAGGAAAGCTCTTAAAGAGACCCGTTGATCCTCGCGGTAAAGAACAACGTTCTCTCTAGGAAACTCGCCAGAGGCTCTTGGCGAATTCTTGTTGGATGCGATAGATGAAGAGCGCCCATGGCCGTAGCCTAGAAGGTTCCGGAAAGAGCTCGTCTCATCTGGCGCCGTTACTTGAGTATTCTGGGTCGAAACTGACGAGACTGATGAAGCATCATCATCCCCACCGACGCCAAGAAGAGTTGAGGTAGTATGAGTTTTGTTCTTTCGTGGCAATGGGGCTAGCACTTTGCCAGGGAGCTCAGTACGTAGACGTTTGTGCAGCTTTGAGAATTCGCCATATCTTCGCCCTACATATATATCAGGCTTACCAGCCTGTTTAACGCGTATGAGAAACTCCTAGGAATCGTCAATAACTATATCACGATTCCGCGTTTGATTACCCGCTTACAGCATGCTGATGATACCTCACAGTTCGTTTAACAGACGTTGTTCGCACACCAGCTACGTTCACATCCCGGCCATTAATGAAGTGTCCTTCCGGCGCGTTGATCAATAAGCCTTGTTCATTGGCCCCTCGGTCCACGACTTCGAGTTCTGAAAAACGTATTCGCTCCTCATAGCCAGATGCCGTCGGTATTCCAGAGACCATCATCAATTCCACTAATTTTTGAGCCTTCAATGCGAGCTTTCGTCTCTTTGTCTCTTCCAGCCGATCTTCAGAGGAAGAAATGTGCTTATTTGCAAAGCTCTCGAGGAACACTTGTAGCTTATCCTGCCAGAACTCCTTCTCTCTCGCCTGGTCCAGGAACGGGAAATTCCGGACATGGTGGACAAATATGTAGCGAAGGAGAGGAAGATCTGAATCAACCGGGGCGACCTCGCCAAATTCGGATCTAAAAGGGGCCCCAAATCTTTGGAGGGCAGTAGTAGATGCGAGCTCAGATATTTCGTAAATGACTTGCTGACTGATCAATTCTCTTTTCAAATCTAGGCAGTATCAGTTACTTCGTCTGAACGATATGAACAAGCAACAATGCTATTTACAATGTTCTTGCTTTCCGGTCAGCGCTGCCCTTGGTGGCGGTATCGAATCTTTGGAGCTGCCGCTAAGTCCTTCCTTGGGCCTGGAAGGTGGAGCTGTATCACCCTGAGGCTGCGTGACCCCATTGGCATTTACAAGCTGAGTAGTGCCGTCCAGACTCTTGATAGATTCTGTTTCCGCCATATTCCACAATCTTCCCCTTAATTTTGCCTCAGCCCGAGGCTTCGAAGGATGATGGAGGTTCACCGGAAGCCTCTCGTATGAAATCCATCAGGATGGCGAACTGAATATGGCTGTGCAAATAATTCGTCAGACGTCCGCGTATACTTCGGCTGGATATCACCATCATGTTCAAGGGTCTACATTAGCGCCGGGAAGCTTCCGCAGTCGCGGGCTTAACTCACGTGTGCTTCCATTTACAGGCAATTTTTGTTGATATTTCGAGGCCACCAGGCTTCTCGTCGCAATACTCCAATGTTGTTGCCATTACGAAAAGATGGCAGGAGGAAACATCAAGGTCGTGGTGCGCGTGCGCCCCATGAACTCGAGGTCCGTGTCCTGCAATTGACGTGCCAAGGAGAGCTTCCTGACTTATTGCAGAGAAATCGATCGAAATGCTCGTTGCGTTGTACAGATGAAGGATGCCCAGACAAGCCTGATCCCGCCACCAGAGGCAGAAGAGCGCCTCAGGAAAGGAGGGAAGGGTTCGGATGGACAGAAAACCTTTGCATTCGATAAGAGCTACTGGTCTTACGATAAAACCTCGAGTAATTATGCCGGGCAGGACGCTCTGTTTCAGGACCTTGGCGCACCTCTGCTCGACAACGCCTTTCAAGGGTACAATAATTGTATATTTGCCTATGGGCAGACGGGGTCTGGCAAGTCATACAGTATGATGGGTTATGGGGAAGAAGCTGGAGTCATACCAAAGATCTGTGAGAATATGTTCGAGAGGATCACAGAGTTTCAGAAGGACAAGAATCTCACATATACCGTCGAAGTCTCGTATCTGGAGATCTACAATGAGCGGGTACGGGATCTACTCAATCCAGCGACCAAAGGAAACCTCAAGGTCCGAGAGCATCCATCTACTGGCCCCTACGTCGAAGATCTGGCAAAGTTAGCAGTCAGATCGTTCGAGGAAATCGAACATCTGATGGATGAGGGTAATAAGGCACGAACAGTGGCAGCTACCAGTATGAATGAAACCTCGAGTCGGTCACACGCAGTCTTCACCCTGACCGTGACACAAAAAAGGCATGATGTGGAGACGCGCATGGATACAGAAAAGGTCGCGAAGATTAGTCTTGTGGATCTTGCAGGTTCTGAGCGAGCAACATCGACAGGCGCCACCGGAGCTCGTCTGAAAGAAGGCGCGGAGATCAATCGATCACTTTCAACCCTTGGACGAGTCATTGCAGCATTGGCAGACTTGTCAATGGGCAAAAAGAAGAACATGTCCATGGTCCCTTATCGAGATTCAGTTCTGACTTGGCTATTGAAGGATTCGCTCGGAGGTAACAGCATGACAGCTATGATTGCCGCAATCTCCCCAGCAGATATAAATTTCGAAGAAACACTCAGTACCTTAAGATACGCCGACTCTGCGAAACGTATAAAGAATCATGCTGTTGTCAATGAGGATCCAAATGCCCGCATGATCAGAGAATTGAAAGAGGAGCTGGCCCAGCTAAGATCGAAATTAGGCAGTGGTGGTGCTACTTCTGGTGGAATTGCGGAAGAGCAATATGCTCCAGACACGCCATTAGACAAGCAGATTGTGTCCATCACTCAAGCAGATGGCACCATCAAACGGGTGTCGAAAGCCGATATTGCCGAACAGCTGAATCAGTCTGAAAAGCTTTACGAAGATCTGAATCAGACATGGGAAGAGAAGCTTGAAAAGACCGAGCAGATACATAAGGAGCGCGAAGCTGCGCTTGAGGAACTTGGTATCAGCATAGAAAAGGGCTTTGTTGGAGTATCCACTCCGAAAAGGATGCCACATCTGGTCAATCTTAGCGATGATCCATTGCTAGCGGAATGTCTCGTATACAATATTAAGCCTGGGACTACAACTGTTGGCAATGTCGAAGATCCAAGCGCCACGTCCGAGATTCGTCTGAATGGCTCAAAGATCATGAAAGAACATTGTACATTTGAGAATGTGGATGGACTGGTCACTTTGGTACCCAGCGAAGGAGCTGCAATCATGGTGAACGGACTCCGAGTCGAGAAGCCAACAAGACTTCGAAGTGGGAGCCGCGTCATCTTGGGAGACTTTCACATCTTCCGTTTCAACCATCCACAAGAAGCGAGAGAAGAACGCAAAGGACAAAGTCTCCTGAGACATTCGGTCATTACGAACCAGCTTGGATCTCTATCCCCAAGACTTTATAGTCGAGCCGATAGCAAAGTCGATTCTGAGATCGACCTTGATGGCAGCAGGCCAGACTCACCAATGCCATCCAGGAATGGACGAGACTCCGACTGGTCATATGCACGCAGAGAAGCGGCAGGCGCCACGTTAGGAGCTGACCAGAAGATTAGCCACATGACAGATGATGAGTTAGACGCTCTGTTCGACGATGTTCAGAGGGTTCGAGCGAACCGTATGGGTCGCCCAGAATCTAGGTTGATGGGACCAATGGACGAAGACTCGGAGGAATCCGTCAGCTCGTATCCAATTAGAGAGAAGTACATGTCGAATGGCACACTCGACAACTTCTCATTGGAAACCGCCCTCACCATACCCAGCACCCCTCAACAGAATGGTGTAGATGGGGTGGAGTCGGAGGACGGCAGATTAGAGCTCATCCGGGACGACATGCGTACACAACTTGACAAGCAGAAGGAGGACTTTGAAGAGAAGATCCCGTTCGCCGAAACCTCGTCTACGCAAAATGTTGAAGAACTGAAAGCCGAGAAAGAGCGCATGGAACATGCTCTGGAAGCTGTCAAAGAGGAATACCAGCGCCAGCTTCAGCAGCAGAAGGAGACCTTTGCGCGAGAGCTACGTGAGGCATCAATGTCGCCCTCTCCGAGAGAACCGCGGCTCACCCAGGATGGTTTTACCGACTTGCCGGACGAAGAAAAGGCTATCGTCCGAAGCAGCATAGCACGGTGGCGGCAGGTTGGCTATGTGCGGCTTGCTGAAGCTATCTTACGACATGCAGCGACTTTGAAGGAAGCGCAGATTATGAGTCAAGTGATGGACAAGCATGTCATCTTCCAATTCACCATCGTAGCCGAAGGTCAGGATATGTGCTCATCTTACGATCTTGTCTTAAGTGGCATATCTGGAGATGAGGATCCAGCTCTGGAAGCAGCCGTAAAGCCTTGCATCGCAGTACGAGTAACTGATTACCAGCACACGGTCATCCACCTGTGGTCATTAGAGAAGCTGGAGCAGCGAGTCCGTACAATGAGGCAGATGCATCACTACCTGGATAAGCCAAACTATCTACAGCATTTTCGCCTAGAGAACCCCTTTATCGAATCGGCCCTCCCACAGTTTTCACTAGTCGGTGAAGCCAACATACCCTTGACTGCAGTCTTTGAAGCCCGAGTACAAGACTATGCCGTCGAAGTTTATTCCACGTACACGCTGGAAGCTATTGGAGTGATTAAGCTGTCACTGGAACCCTCATCGGCTCAAGCGCCTCCCAAGATGCTCAAATTCAATGTCGTGATAAACGACCTGGTCGGTTTCGCGGAACGTGAGGGTACTGATTTACACGGTCAGATGTTCATACCAGGCATTAGTGACGAAGGTGGGTCAACTACGACTCAGATGATCCAAGACTTCGATGAGAGTCCAATTCGCTTCGAGAGCGTGCATAGCATGAGTGTGCCTCGCAATACTCCCCAAAGTTCGACATTGCGCGTTGCAATATACGCTCGTGTGACGCCGATGCATTTAGACAAGCTCCTTAGCTGGGATGAGATTCGCGGATCCAGCCGAGAAGACCTGGACGAGACCCAGCAACAAACATCACGGCTGCCAGAGTCGGAGTACTGGATGGAAGAGGAGCATGATGTCTATGCAAAGATCAAGATTCTGGAGTTATCCGAGACCGGCGAATATCTGCCAGTGGAAATTGAGCAGCATAGTAATCTCGATCCTGGCGTGTACCAGCTCCACCAAGGGCTCCAGCGAAGGATCATGATCAACTTGACATGCTCTTCTAGCGAATCGTTGCGATGGAAATCGATCAAGGCATTGCGTGTTGGCGGCCTGCGACTGATTGATTCAGACCATTCTGTACCCGACCACAAGGACTCCGGCCATCAATTGCCTCTGAAGCTAGTCAAAGAACCTGCCGTGATTGAAGACGTTAATGGCATTAATGAATTCACTTTGACAGGCCAGTGGGATTCAGGTCTTCACGGTTCCTCCTTACTTGACCGACCTACGCATGAAAGACACAGTGTTCAAATGTCTGTATCAATTGATATCGAATCAGGCCGAGTGCCTACCCTGATGACCTTCACCCTTGACCAGACTGTACAAATCCGCCCTCGATCATGGCTACGACCACAGTCTATGTTCAAGGCTCTATGGAAGACATCTAGAATCATACACTACACATCCGGCATTTTCTTAGTCTCCCTAAAGCCAGCGTCTACGAAGCGCGCATCCGATATATGGCGCATGGACAGCCAACAAACCTACGTGAAAGGAGAAGAAATGCTCTCCAATTGGACACCACGAGGTGTCAATCTCGTGCGCGACTACGCCCAATCCCAGCGGCGAAGACAACGCGCTATAGAAGTCGAAGCTACGAAAGTCTTCCTACGGCGGCATCGATCTCCTTTGCCACCATCACCTGAAAACCCCGAGGAACTAGATGCCCATCAACAAGATCTCGCCCAGAAGTGCCTCCTACTCTGGACAACACCTTCCCACTCAACTACCACCCAAAGGCTCCCCTCCACCGCTCCTGAACGCACGGCAAATGGCTCTGCTCACTCCCCAACATCGCTTACAATGAAAGCTGAACCTCCACCCCTTACAGCCACAATCCACACCCACCCCAAAAACCCCTTCTGCCTCAAATCCTCCTTCCTACTAACCCCCAATCCGACCTCCCACGCCTGGACGCGTCATTTCGCCGAGCTACGTCCTCCATACCTACACCTCTATGCCGTACCCTCCGGCAGTGAGACGGCGACGATAAATCTGCGGAATGCGCGGATTGATATTGAGCCGGTTTTGCCGGAGGATGGTTTTGATCAGAGTGACCATGGGGGAAGAAAGAAGAATGTTTTCGCGGTGTACGCGAGGGGCGGGAGTTGGATGTTTGCCGCTAGGAGTGAGGAGGAGAAGGGGAGGTGGGTGTTGGCTGTTGACGAGGGGTTCGTCGAGGAGGGGAATGGAGGGTGACATAAGGTCTGAGCATCGAAACAAATTTTGGAAGAGTAGAGTTTGCTGCCGCAAAGCCGAGTTTGCCATTTCTGATACGCTAACAAGCCACCGGGAAAAGCGAAGGAAGTAGAAGGAACGGTGCAGGGGACAGAAACAAGACCACCGATCGCATCTCACAGTAGACTCGTGTCCTAAGACGATGAGAAGAGCTTGAAGGTCGAAGGACAGAAGAGCAGCCATGTGAAGCAGGGAAGAGCCTGGCTAATTTGGGCATATCGTACATTTACCTATTTTTTTTTCTCTTGGGCAGGCGTACGAGTACCTATTTGTATAGAGGCTTTCAGGTTGCGTTGATACCCCAGGATGACGTTCTTGATAATTTTTTTTAGAGATAGAGGAGCATTTTTGACGAGAAGAATAATGAATGGGTTTGCCTATTATCAGTCATCAAACACGATCGTCGTGCATTTACTCGTGCATCAAAGATGGGTATGAATAATAGACCTGGGTACATGGGTGGGGTTACAGATTTACACCGGGGTTCCTGGGAACATATAAAACCGTAGGGGAACGATACTTGATGTGAAAAGCGCCCTCAAATATCTTTTAACGAATTTTGATTAAAAATCAAGGTAAAAATAGTTCTCATGGCTTTGCTTTGGTGTGCAGCTACAAAGCTCAAAGCTCATCTCTTTATGCACATCTCGCCTGAAGTACAAAGAAGAGGACCATGCATGCACAAGAAGTCCAAGCCAATGCTGCATGCAACCTGCTGTCAGCCATCCAGAAGATGGGCACAGCAAGCTCAAGCTTTTGAGATGCTATGATCTCGAGAGTCGAATCCAGCCAGCCTGCAAGCTAATCGCAAGCTCTCCATCTTGCCAGTAAAGGTCAAATCGCAAGCGCTCAATAGTTGAGCTCCCCAGCACCGCCGCCCTCCACAGCATCAAGATCATCGTACTTCTTGATAGTCCTACCCTGTACTGCTTCCCGAGGCCCAACGGTCTGAGCACCGCCATCACCCCACTTGCCCGCACCGCCGAAGCCGCCTCGCCTATTCATAGAATTACCGTTGCCCATAGGCGTAAGTCGACCATCATTGTTGAAACGTTGACCACGGTCGTAAGGGCCCTGACGAGTATTGAAGCGAGGAGCACCCCTACGCATAGGGCCTGTTCGGTGAGCCTCATCGCCATTAGCAGCAATGCCATTGTTCGTGGGCCAGCCAGGTGCTTGAACGGTATGATTACCAAATTGGGGGAAGGGAGCGAAAGAGCCGCCGGCGGTGAAGTTAGGTGGGAAGCCGGACATCATTGGCATGTTGGAGAGATTGAAGCCACGAGGAGTGCCGGCGGTTATGTTGTGGTTGTTCATAGGGAAGTGTCCGTTGCTGTTAGCATCAGATCGGGAAGGAGCAATGTGAGATGGATCGAGGACGTAGGTATTGACCAGGGAGAGCTAGAGCAGCATTAGCTTTTGAATTCGATGGAAGGGAGCATTGAAGTGATGCTTACATCAGTCTTGATGTTATTGTACCATTGATCGTGACGCTTTTCGACATGCTTGCGCCAGAAGACATCACCCTTGAAGAGCTTTGTGCAGTCGGGTACTTTGCACCTAAACTTCGACTCGTCCTCCTGCTTCACGTACTTCTTCAGCTCCTCATCCAGACCTTCCTCAAGAGGTTTACCACCAAGCTTCTTGAGGTCCACATTCTCGGGCTCCAAGATCTGTAAAATCTTCTCTTCGAAGGTCTTGACCCAATTGAACGCTCGTAGCAATTGTTGATCGTTCTTGTAGTTCTTGTGGAACCTCTCGACGACTGGCGAACTGCCATTCTCAGCACCGTCCTCATTGGTCTCTCTCCGCTTAAGAGGATAAGGCTGGCCCAAGGCACTAGCTTTTGCAGCGGTATTAGCTGAGGAGCTCAAGCTTGCTCGGGGTCGTCTCAAATGGCCTCCAGGGCATTTGCGGATAAGCTCGTGGACAGAGTCGGCTTCGAAGACGCAGAAGAAACAAAAGTTGTACACTCGACGAAGATACTCAACGAGTAGATCAAGAGTCTTTTTCTGAATTAACAGCTCTTCAGTGTCGTTTTCCTCGTCGATGAAACCTTCCTCTTCCTCCTCACCCTCTTCCATGTCTTCATCCTCAAGGCTAAGAACCCGCTTCTTCTCTTGCTTGATAGGAGCAGTAGATTGAAGCATTCCTGAGCTACGAAGATTTTCGACACGTTCCTCCACCTTGACCACACCTTGTACGTCTGACCCGAAGTCTTCATCAAATTTCGATACGAGTCGTTTGGCTAACTCAAGGTCACGGTCGATACGATCGGGCGCCGAGAAGAGATCCCACAGCGCTTTCTTTCGAGGCTCTTTGGGTGGAACGTGAACACCAACGTGGCAAGTAAAGTCGCCTCGAGGCTCGTCATGGATTGTCTTGCCATTGATGGCTTCGAGAGCCTTTTCAGCAGTGCTAGCAGTCGTTTTCGTCTCTACCATGCCATCCTCCTCTTCAGCCTCGTTGTCCTCGTCCCTGCCATCCCCCCTCTCGGCTGGGGCAGCAGACTCTTCCGAGCCTTGGTGTAGCATAATCCAGCCAATGCGGTGGCACTTCTTCAACGGGTTAGGGTCGCTCAAGCTGAGCCATTTGAAGCCCCCGCCTTCCTCCCCTAGGTGCTCCTTACAGAAGTCCTCGATCTTGCCGCGGCTGACCATAGGAGCGAGGGTCTTGATCAGAAGCGCGGGCTGCAACGCCGACTCGTCCCGAATATCCCCTCCTCGGCTAGGTACCAGGTCGCCCACGCCAAGCACTTCAGCAGCGGCAACGGTCTCGCCTTCTTCCTTTTCGACAACACCGCCAAGCCCGTCACTCTCAGCCTTGTAGATCCCCTCGAGTGTGAATTCGTCGAAGGCTCCGGTTTCGATGTCGCCCTGCCACTGTTCCAGAGCACCGCGTCGGAAGTCGGTAAGTCGTTGCTTGAAGGGATCACGAATCTCTGGCAGGTAGCGCTCTTTGAACCATTCCTCCGTCTTGTGCTGCTGTACGAATGTCCAAGCCATCTTGACCTGTAACTCTTCCTTGTATTTGTCGTAGGCAGCTTGAATCTGCGTCCGCTCCCGGTCACGCTCCTCCCGTGATTCACGTTCACCTTTGATGCTGCTAGGAGGGCGCCGCCCAGATTTGGCGTATTCCTTCTCTTCTTTGATCTTCTCTTCAACACGCCAGTATTCCGCAAACCAATTGAAGCCGACCTGGAAGTCCAGCGAGAGTGGATTGGGCAATGGATTGACACGGAGAACCGGCTGCGGTGCTTGACCAGGAACATAGCGGTCTATGAGCGGAGATGGGGAAGGAGGACGACGTCGGTCTTCTCGATTACGGGAGGCGTGTTCGCGCGATTGATCATAGAAATCGTCCCGGGGAAGACGTCCATTGGGCTGGTAGCGATCAATTGGAACTGGAGAGCGGGAGCGTCTTCCTCCACGATAGCCCCCACGTCGATCATGCATGCCTGTATCAAATGAAGTATGAGCGTTGTTCATTTTAGGAGTAGAAGAATTTGAGGATCTGACAGCGAGAGCAGTGGACAATTTTTGGTAGAGTAGCGTGATATCTTGAGGGCTTGACCCATGTGCGTATTTGTAGGAAAGCGGAGCCGAATGATGTGAGAAAGCATTGTGGAACTGCTGCAAAGAGTCAAATTTTCCTGCATCGAATTTCTTACCAGGTGATCGACGGCCCCGGTATGGGTCAACGCCGGAGGGCTGTCTGTCCATTATGTCTTCACGGCCCCACCTCTGTTCCGTCTTAACTGGGGGAGATCCATAGGTATCAAATGATCCATCCATGTCGTAGTGTTGTGCAGATTGTTGAGCAGAAAGGTCCTCGAGATGGTTGAAGACTTAAGTAGGGATAGGGTGTGTTACATTGGCTTGCCTCGTAGAAGTGATGGAGGGATTCACTTCATCTCAGGTGATTGCCGGCGGGTAGAGGTATGAAGGATGGGGAGGGAAGCTGTTTGTCTCCATGGTCTCGTGTTAGAGATGATTCAGTACTGATGGAGAGTGAAACAATTGATGTAGTGAAGTGGTAGAGATGATTTCAAAGAAGAAGGAGCAGCTGTTGAGAAGCTGCATGAAGAAGGGGGAATGTAGAAAGGTGTTGGAAAAGGTCCTATCTCTGAGCGAGGAGAAGACGAGAATGACAGACAAGTGACGGGGGAGCGAAGAGGTCTTGGCCATGTATGGCACTCTGTATACGTGACAGGCAACTCACGTTATCTTGACAATGGCACCTGTACGAGCAGGTGCGTGACGTTGTTTGGAGGAGAAAGGTGCGGGCTGAGAAGCTGGATCTATGCTTGGCGAAACAAAGCGGTAGAAATTCCGCTAGCTGAATGTTGGCAAGATTGGGTGGAAATATCAAAACTGCGGAGGAGATGAGTAGTATATCTACATGCAGTGGGCATAGCAATATTCGAGCGATGTAAGGTACTCTACACTTAGAAGGGCCAGGCTAACTACCTACATACACTCACATAGTATAGCAAGGTTTCAGGAATACCAAGGACATTCCTAGTTTTCTCGATAGAGTCTTCAATATGTCAAAGAACGTCGAGTATTCGAACTTGACAAGGACAGGTAAGAAAATGACATTATCCACCGAGAACCCCATGGTACTTAATGAATTCCACGATACCAATGGAAGCAGCGGAGGCAGTCACAGCCGTTCCAGCTCGTGCTATGCTTGAACAATGCGGTCTACTACCCAGTCCGCCAGCTGGTTCCGTTGTTCTGGACAATGCGTGTGGAGCAGGCGTCGTTACGGCTTGTTTGTTTAAAGCTAATAATTCTGACTCTAAGTGCTTGACGGTGATCTGTGGGGACCTAGATCCAACTATGGTGGACATGACTAGGCAGAGGATTAAGATCAACGACTGGAATGCTCAGGCAGAACGAATTGACGCCCAGGCTGTGATTTACGAAGACTCACTTTACGCATGTTCTGATGAATTTCGGTCCTCAGCTCATGCCTGATCCGATGCTTGCGCTGAAGGGTCTTTCTCTTGCACTCGACTCTTTGTAATGGCAGAATAGCTAAAATGATGATATAGAAATACATCGCATACTGTGTAAAGAAGGTCGCATGGGTTTCACCTGTTGGACAAAACCAGGTTGGATACCTTCCATCAAAGAGGTTTTCCCTTCTTTCACCTCACCCTCGGCACTTTCCAGCCCATGGAAAGACCCAGATGCTATCAAAGCCAATCTGTCCTCGCTCGGTTTTAAGGAGGTCACAGTCTCGACAATCAGCTTCATAACCCGTGAAGAGAATCTGGAAGCGTATCTGGAATTGATGAAAATGCTGCTCGCGAAGGTCCTAGTTGGGGATAATGCTGCGGTCTATGATGACCATATGAAAGCCAAGTACGAGCGGGGCGATATTGAGATGTCTTGGCAGGCGTTGGTAGTGAGTGCAGTTAAAGCACAGCGACTGCCAGACGGGTTGACTTAGGTCTTGGCAAAATGAGGCTAGATCTGGCCAAGTGCAGGTTGTAATATCAGACGTGGGGTGATGAACGGGCGACTTGCGAAGACGCGAATGCTTTCTATCCTCAAGAATAGTCTTCTCTTGCACAGAAGCAAGCATACTAGATACACTTGGCTTATCGTTCAATTTGTGAAAGAACCATAACCAACTCATCCAGCGATTCCAAGTCGATCCAACGTAAGCGAGTGCAACGGCCTTGAAAGCCACTCTAACATGTAAACAGCCTACACTCCAGGACAACATGACGACGTACATCCCCTCCCTGACGCTGCCAGCGCAGGTCTTCGAGCAGCCAGCAGTCTCTATTCTCCTCCCCGTCGCCCTAGGTGCCGGTATAGGTTTCGCTGTCCGCCCCCACGAAAGCCAAAAGACCTACATGGCATTGAAGCAGCCTTCATACAGACCTCCTCCTCAGCTTTTCGGTCCTATGTGGACAGCTCTATACGGGCTCATGGGATACTCTGCATACCGAGCTTGGAACACAGGAATGTCTTCACTCAACCCGATTACCGTCGCATTGACGAAGCAGGGCGCGACGCTCTTCAGTATCCAGCTCGGCCTCAATTTGATCTGGATGCCGCTCTTCTTCCGCCTCAAGCGCCCTATCGAAGCCACCGCAGACATCTTAGCTCTCACTGGCACTGTTGGCTACCTGGCATACATCTGGTCGCAAGTTGATACCGTGGCTGCGTGGGGCATTGCTCCATACTTGGGCTGGTTGGGCTTTGCTACATACCTCAGTGCTGGCACTGGCTACCTCAACAATTGGGACTTCTCGAACAAAGAGACCAGCATGCCCAATGATAGGGGAACTGGGCTTGACAAGTCCTACGTCAACGAGAAGTCTGACTAAGTCCGACATTGCTTGAGCAAAAGGCCCATGGGATCGCCTTAGAGCCGGCGTTGGTGGAACTCAGACCTGTATGCTTTGGGGCTTACGATATTGACTGTGTTCATGGAGTTCGGGTGATTTCGGGTAATTCTTTCAATCTTAATACCCCCTCAATCAACAAATGTTCGCCGCCATATCATTCTACAAACTTTCACGCTCTCACTGCTCGTCCATCCGCAAGACCCCCCTCAGCTCCTCCCCAACCTCATAAACCCTCTCAACAGGCATGAACCCCCTCGCCACCAATTCCTTGACCCCCACCTCCTTCCTCTCATCCCCATCCAGCACCCTCTTCATCTCCCTCGCCCTCTCAGTCACATCCTCAATACTCTCAATCCATTCCTCCGCCCACCTACCCATTCATTCACCATCAGTGCTTTTTCAAAACGACATACGACAGCCCAGACACGCCTGGCAGCTGATATATGACCAAACCCAGCCTAAATAGGCAGAACACACACAGGGAAGTGCACTCACTTCACACAAATCTTCCCACTGATGCCAATTTGGATGCTCCGATACTCCAACATACCTATCCTAGGGCTACGCTCTGGGTCCCACTGCACCCTCACCTCCCTGCTCTTCGCCTCAGGACTCAACCTGCCAGCTTGACCATGCGTAACATCCGCCTGCTCTAGCAAATGCTGGAAATTCGCGTGCGTCATTTTGTGGGCTAGGATGCGCTCTTGGCCTTTGTCTTTGAAGGAATAGCCGGAACGATACCTGGGTTGCATGATTGGATGAGTGAGAATAATCGCTACTATGGTAATAGAAATGCGAGAACAGGCATGAAGAAACCAACGCACATCATCCAACACCAACTCGGCTTCACCCATGTCATTCTTGTAAGGGAGAAAGATGGGGAGGCGGTTAGGCGTTGGGATGCCACTGCTGGAGTGGCTATGTCGGCGCTGTAGGCTTGGTAGATTGTGATTGTATCTTCATCATACTGCGCACGTATCTGCCTATACGGAGTTGCAGAGGGTTTAGTGTCGGACATGGTTGCCATAGCTGTCAAGAGTTTTGAAACTTTCCAAGACGATCAAAACGTCTTTGCGGGGTTTACTTGACGAACACCATCCATCTCATGGGCAGTTAGCATGCTGCGAAGGAGATTAGAGAATTTGTTAATTTTCTACTGAAATGCAGTTGGCGGTATTTTGATGCATATAGAGGCGCATATTTCGTGTGTAGGTGAGAAGGCACACGAATTTTACTGGTTTATAGCATTGCAACTTTGTATTGACCAACTCCCATCTCCAGCAATAGGTAGCACAGAGTGCTTACACCTTATGGTATACGCTTAACAAAGCAAAGCAAACCATAGTAAAGCAATTCAAAGAGTTACAGTTTCCTGTCCACCAAGATCTCACTTCTTGCCGTAGTTCTTAAGTACCCTCTCCGCCAGAGACATATCACGACGCTCCAACTCTGTCTGACGGGCCAGGAGACTTTTCATACCTTTTATGTCCTTGATATCACCCTTCATATCCTTCATATCATCCTTCATGTCCTTCATATCATCCTTTACTTCCTAAAGCTGACCTCCGAGGAAATAAACGTTCCCAGTAAAGCCTAATACCACAAGAGCTGCCGGATATACGAGTTGAGAGAGGACTATATAATATTTATAAAGCCAGATCCCGTATCAAATCTATCTTTTGCGCCGCGAAACCAATGTATAAGGCCACGTATTACACTGATCTGTTCATTGCCAATTGACCCACCGACACCCACACCCCCCATTGCCCCCATCAATTCCCCCCGGGCCCCCCTGCGCCCTCGTAACATTAACATCGCCAAATGGCCCCAACGCCGGATTTACAAGATGCCCACCCACACCTCTATCCTCAAGCTGAATCTTCTTCTCACTAGTAATCACATGTTCGCGGTTATCCAAGCCATAGCAGTAGATCATTTTAGAGTTGATATCCCCACCGTGCCGGTCTAGCGTTATGGTTACAGGGTAGGGGAAGGAGCCGGGTTGGGTGAAGTCGTTTGCTGAGCTGGATGATAGCGAGGTTGTGTTTTGTGAGGTGGAGGTGTGAGTGGGTTTGGAAGGGGACGTGGTGTTGGCGGCGGGGTCGAGGAGGGTGGCTAGACCTTGCTTTTTGGTCCAGATTTGCACTAGGAAGCGCGTTTGGGCCCATGTGCAGCGGACAGCGGCTTCGGTCTCACTTGAGCCGCCATCTTCGTCGTCCGGTACGGGCGCTGTGGCATTCGCGGAAGGATTCGAGGGTGCGGAAGACTTCAGGAATATAGAGCGGTCGAAGTAGGTGTAGAAGCCGTAATGTTCGGTGTCTAGGCCGCGGTCGTAGAGTCGGAGCGGCTGGGATGAGGGAGTAGGGTGGAGGGTTGCCGAGGCGGCGGTGCCGTCGGCTTTGGTTGAGGGTGGTGGAATGGCTTTTGTGGGGTCGGGGAATGGATCGCTATCGCTGTTGTTCCTGGAGGAGGTGCTGCTTTGGCGCTTCAGGATACGGGAAGAGGAGAGCTTTGTGGCGGCTTCGAAGCTCATGAAGAAGGGTGTATATTCGCCGTCGAAGGGGGCGGCGTTGCCGTCAGTGATGTTGCCGAGGAAGATTTGGTCTTCTAAGGTTGGTGGTGCTGGAGAAGGAGCATACGAGTTGCTGTTGAACGCGCTTCGGACAAGAAGGAGCCTGTTGCGAATGAAGCTTCCTGCCGAGACTGGGTTGACGATGTGTCCGTACGATCTTCGGTTTATATCAGAAGCATTTGTAGCAGTAGCGTTTGAGGTAGCGTTCGTCCCATTCTGGAACATGATCTCCACTCTGAAGTTTGGCTGGTCTGGAGCATTGGGAGAAATACCCTGTTGCTCTTCTTTCGGGACCGCACAACTCCACATGGTCGATGGCTCAACGCAATCTGAGTCTGCCAATATGTTGTTGGGCTGCACTATCGTAGAAACACCCGTAGGTATCGGTGGGAACCCAGTAAGATTGAGCCATTGGGACTGAACAGGCGTCTCATTCCCCTTCCTATTCAAGGTCATACAAAGCACCAAGATCAAGACGATCAGCAGCACGAGACCAGCAGCAATTGCCCACAAAATTATCTTCTCTTTCTTGTTCTTTGGCTTAGCACTGCTGAAGCAACTCCGACATTTGGGGAATTCGCGAGATTTGTTGGGCTGTCTTGGAGGAAGTCCCTTCTCTCTGACCTCCCAAGCTCTCGGGGCTGGAGACTCATGCCTTGGTCTTGGTGGAGGGTAAAGGTCCGAAACACTGACTTGATCCTCTGGTTGAGCAGTCTCAGGTCGCCTGTAGTAGTTGTGGTCGCGTGCTCCTTGCATTGTACTTACCTCAAGGGGCTTTCTCCGCACTTCGTTCATAACAATGGCGTCCTTCGCCGCCGATCTCTCAACTGCAGGAGTCACTGGCTGGGGTGACATTGGTTGCCCGTAGTCGGTCTCGTACGGCGCCGGAGTGCGATCTGGAGGCATCACAGCAACGTACTTCTTGGGCATTCGTGGTTTCTTAGGCGACGGATACGCTGGAGGCTGACATGGCGTAACTTCCGCTGGCTTCAGTAGCTCTCCAATGGCTCTTGCAGGCTGAGGCTCAAGCTCCGGTTCTGGTATTGGTGGTTGAGCAGCAGGAACAGGCTCCGGAGCGCGCACTATAGGCGCTACATGGGCTTCCCGGACTACAGGGGTACCGTCCCAGTCCTCGATCACCGTCGCGTCGCTCTGAGGCCGCTCTTGGGGGCCTGGCGCGAGCGCTTCGTGAAAAGCGGCAGAAAACCGATTGGTTGGAGCTTGTTGAGCCGCCAATGGCTGTGACTGCTCGGCTTGCCGTGGCAAGTCGAACAATGTATTCGGTCCAGCATCAATACCCCGGGTAGAGCCACCTTCCTGGACCGCCGGAGGGCTCCTGGAGTCCATCCTAGCTGGCAAGCAACTATGATTTTGGCACTCGAAATATGGCGTCTCACTATGCATGTCATACAGACACGCTTCATAGTACTCTGCCGCCAATCCGAACCCTTGGAATTTCGATAGCAGAGCCGCCGAATCTAGCGGTGGCATCTCCTGTGGCTCGTCCTCGATAAATGTCTCTCTTCGATCATCGCCAGGAAGCGCCCTTTTCTCGAATTCAGCATCGATACTTGAGTCTGTCCAGCTAGTGTGAGGGCTTTCTGGACCCTCTGATTTTGTTGCCCTAGGAGAAAACGATTGACGACGCGACTTGCGCGTTTCCTGATCGTGACCAGCTGCTGGAGCTTCGAGAGGAGTTGGCGTTGCGGGTTCGGGCTTTGTAGGCGTGTTTGAGCCAAATTTGAACGTCATAGGAGACTTGGGGAAGAATGGCGAGACGATATGATTCCACCATCCCTGCGATCGATGCTTAGTGGCAATGGTATCTATGCTACTTTGTTTTGTAATGATCCTCAAGTGTGATCCTCCAGAATCGGACCTTGTTCGAGCACCCATCATTGTGTTCTCGGCTCCATCCTCATCATAGACTGTACATGTAGAGTCAATTCCTGCATGTGAATTCTTCTCGTGCTTTTCATCTATTCCGTTGACTTGCGCATAATGCTTCTTCGCATCTGGAGGAAGCGGCGGGATGGGAGGGACGATATCTGAATCTATTATCCTGCCGCCATTCTGTGGTGGAAGCTGAGAGTAGACACTGGATGCAGCTCTCTTCCTCTGCTCCTGAAATTGATCGTCTTCGACAGCAGACCACGGCGCAATATCTTTCGCGGGCGTGATCAGAATTGATGGCGCGATAGAAGGACGTCTATCAAGGGCATACTGCTCCGTCAAGCCTTTGGGCTCCACGCCGCTGGCTTCTGGACTTGCAGAATGCTCCGCAAGCTCTTCTGGAGAGACGGATATGCCTATAACGACAGCCCGATCCGAGGGGGAGAGATTGGACCACTTGCTCGATTGCCGCGACAGGTCACCCAGCCGGCCTTTCGACTTCGAAGGCTTCAGGGATGTCTGGGTTCCAGAGCGCTGATGCCGAATACCCAATGACTCAACGGTCATACTCCTTGCCAACGGACCTGCAGTGTCATGTCTCTTCAATGCCAAGCCCTGGCCTTGGCTCGTGTCTCGCCCAGCAGCTCTATCGCCTGCCTTTTGCGCCAGTGTTGGGGGTTTCGAAAAGTTCGTGACGACATTCAGCCCCGGCCACCTTGACTTATTTGCACCCTCCTCTTTCTGTTCCTTGCTGCCCCTTTCTCCTTTTGACGGCATTGGTATTTGATACTTCTGACTATCCAGTGTGGCATTCCCCGGTCTGATGCTTCGATTCTGGGAGAGTTGTATCTGGTGCTGTGGTGGGCTTCGCGAAGCATTCGGTGTGGTGGGGGAGAGGACCTCTTCGCCCATGGGCGAGGAGAAAGGCATGCGAGGTACGAGGTGAGGTGCGAGTTGAAGGCGTTGTGGGGTTGCATTGTTGGGGCGGGAGTTCCCCGTCATTGTTGAGGAGGTGGTGGTGTAGTTTTGAACGTGGGAGCTGGAGATGTGTGTCGTCTGAGGAGGTCATGCAGGTCGTAAACCTTGACTCACAAGGAGGAGATCTTATGTATGGATGTGGCGTGTCAGCGGCTAGACATAGTGTACAAATCTGCTATTGTCAAGTTCTCTTGAAGATTCACTCCGACCTCGCTGGTGTTGTCACTAAGATCTTCCCTGATAACAATAAGAGAATCGTCGCATCAACAACGCATCACTCATCAAAATGATAGAAAAGAAGAGAAAAGATCAGTAGGCAGTAAAGAAATGCATAATGTCGTAGTCAGGTCAGACAGGTCAGACAGGTCTGGAAACAACAAAACAACCAGGGTCAACGTGAGACGATGGAGAGTCAACGCAACGTAAAGCTAAAAAGAATGTTTGCCCATCTCATGATCTAGCCAGAGCCTCATCTCGGATTAATACACTACAAAATGTCAACGGTATTTAGTTCATCAGGCTTTCATCATTTTTCTGCCAGCTTCTTCGCAAATAGCATCTCGAGACGCGGAGGGGCAACCGAAGGGCAATCGAAGAGCAGCAACGGGGACCGCAGTAAACCCGACTTAAAGGTCATCATGATCATTGGACACTGCCCCAATGCTCGAAATTATTTCTAGAGGTCCTAATCCTTCTTTAGAGATTAGGCGCTGCGAACTTTGCTGTTGGATGCAGAAGAGTGGATGGAATGCACATATGAGGTTGAGCAGACCCTTGTCTAGTGACCGACGCCAATCAGAGCGTGAGGCGACGCGAAAACACGAAAGCAGGTGACTTGGGTTGGCGCTTAGGGGTTTAGGCCTATTTTTACATCATTTGATGCTGGCGAAGTGCTTGCAGAATAGAAGATGCATTGTTCATGCGGTTGTGAGTCATTTCAAGTAGAGAATTGTGGGGGTTGAAGCCTGAGGTTGAAGTCATTTGATTTTCGAACTTGGAGTTACTTTTATACATTAAAGTCAAGCAGCCAAGATATATAAGAAACAATCTATGCAATACATAAACACCATAACATGATATCAAGTACCCAGAAATCATCGTTGGGAAAGCGTTGGGAATTCGCTGATCTAATTGGCGGACGATGTAGACCTGGCCTGCCGTGGCCGAACATAGCGAACCCAGCTCGATGACGAAACATTTGCAGATGCATTTAGATCTTCCGGAATCCTTGAACGCCATATTCGACTCGTCCCAGTCTCGTGTATATTTAGTCGTCTTTCTTCTCTTTCCGTCTGATCGCCTTGATCCGGTCACTGATCCCGTCCTTCAACTTCTCCCATGGCGTCCTGTTCAGCTTGTTGCTTAGCTCGCGATAATTGTACATTTCTCCCCAGCAATCTCGTCCCCATTCGCATCCAGCCATGTTGACAACGAAGTCACGGTCCTTCTCCGAGTAGTGTATTCTGCTGTCCTCTCCATTCTCGCCACAGGCGCCCATTGGGAAGCTGTTGATCTTTCTCTGCGGAATAAAAGCCGTGTGCGGTCTGATCCAAGGCTGGTTGATATAGAGATGCTCCATCGCATCCTGTTCTTTGTGCTCCCATTCCATATGCTTCTGCTCGTAGCCCACAGGATCCCACCAGATGTCTAGCAGGCGATCGGTCCAAATGCTGCGATGTATGAAGAAGGATCCCAGGTTGAAGCCGCCGCAGTCTTGGGGAATGACGAGATCGATGGAGTCGGCTCGGCCGTTGCCGGTGGGCGATCGTGCTACTGCATCGAGGTGGGGTGACTTGAAGGGGTGGGAGATGTTGAGGGGGTTGTAGACATTGATGTCGCGATAAGTGTTGCCGATGATATCGTTGAAGATGTGGCTTTGGAGGGAGTAGGAGGGCTCCATGACGAAGGTGTTTAGGTCCAACCACCAGAACCTATCGTGTCATGTCAGCTAGAACGAGTGAAGGAGCAGATCGAAAGGTTACCATTCAGCCTTCGGATACTTTCTCATGCAGTTCCGTATCGTGTCAACCTTCTCCCAACTCTCTCGCCATTCGTGGGCATATCTTTTCTTGGTGCTCATATCCACAATCTCCAAGTCGTATCCCCACTTCTTGGCGTACTTCTTCTTATTCCTCACACTGTCTCTTTCTATGGCCCATTCCCGAGGACCTTTCCACTCCATGACACCTCCTCCCTGATTAGCTGCTAATATGACGACGAATTTGTTGCCGCCGCCTAACCACGATGTTCTTCGGTACCATCTATGCATGGCTGCCACATGGTCAGTACTTTCACCGTGTTGTGAGAGGGCATGATACTCACGAGTGGCGTAGAACAAGATGATCGCTAATACCAGACCGAGCACCATCCCAAGTCGCAATCTCAAGCGCCATATTATCCGTCCAGTGTATGTAAGGAACCTTCCAGTTCTGCTCCCTTGGATCGGAGGCCATCTCCCTCGTCCAAGCTTCTCTTTATCCGAGAAGTCTCTTCGCCCTCCCATATTGAACGTAGGCAGACTCGTAGATAGCTTCCTCGCATGTCTTGAAAAGAAGCCATTATTCCTCGTCGAAAACGATGGATATCCATTGATCTCCTCACTCTTTGCCTTCGCAGAAGCCCAAGTAACATTATCACCACTCACACTCGCCGATCCATTCCCTTGTAAATCGCCATAAGCCTTCCTCGGGCTACTTTTCCCGCTCACATTATCAAACGGGCTCGTCAGCCCCGGACTCGACCAGCCTCCTCCTCTTCTAGGCGACGGCGAGCGCGACAATGACATAGTGCCGAATGGTGTGCCCGGTATAGGCGGTAATGGCTGGGCGTAGCCACCCGTCGGGAGGCCCGACGAGGCCCCTAGACGGTCGTTCGATCGTAGCTCTAGATTCAGTTTCGGCGGAGGTTGTGCAGCGGACGACGTGCGTCGTCGTCGTTGTTGCGATCCTGTGGTGGTTTGGGTGGAAGCTGGAGACGCCACTGTGCTGATGGTGTTTGATGGGAAAATTTGCTGCTTCCAGCCCTGTCAAGGACGATGTAACGAATCGAGTTTCGGCAGAAGTGGTAAGACAATGGCCTGGTGGGCGGATAGCGGATGAAATATTTGGTGCGGCGATTATCTGTCAGACCCAGAGAACAAAGAAGTGTTTGGTGTACTTCTGAAAAGTATGTATAGATGTCGCTGTGCTTCTCTGACAGATGGTCTTCGGTGAGGTGTGGTGATTTTGCAGATGCCCACCTAAAGTAATCTTGAGGATCAACCTTAAAGCTAACAGGGGAGAGCAAATTCGTCCTAGCGCTAAGGCGTTCCTTTCACAATCTTATCCGATCCTCCTCTTGCCCCTGTCAATGTTGATGGTGGCGATGAAAAGTCGTTGATGAAAGGGATGAGAGATGCTTTACGAGCTGACTGTATAGTCTCCTGGCTTGTCTATCTAATACAGCCAATCATATGCAGCATCGGCACGACCTGATGGCTGGGACATTGGCATCTTGGCAGTGGGGTGGACAGAGATTGCGCACAGTACCGGAAACGGAATCGACTTCTGATAAGCCCATGGTCAATATTTCAGTACTGGCTACAAGCTACGATTTACAAGTCCTGATCCTATGGACTACCCATTACATGTTTTGAAGGTGTGAGGGGGCTGCGCGAAGCACGGATGAAGCTACATGGTCTCGAGTGCAATAGAGAGTTCCATGAACAATGATAGTATCCGAAAAACCGGCAGCGACTGTGCACAAGAAAATTCTATGGGAGACATGCACGCTCCTCGCTCGATGACTCCCCAACGCCTTGCTCAGTCATGGTCGTCATGCTCGTAATCATTCTCATCAACGCCAAGTCAGATATCGGCATTGGGCCGCCCGTATCCTCAAACGCCACTGCGTCTGTTTACGAGGCCTATCGTAGAGCCGTTAGATTTCCATCATTCTCTGGAGGAGAGTCAGTTGGTCAATAGATGGTGTGAAAGAGCTTCATCGAACTCACTCCATGCTTCGCTGGACTGCTCGACGTAGCTGGCGATTGTACTGCTTCTTGTCGTCCGTCGAGCCCCAGTAGAGCTTTGATGCTTCAGGGTTGACCAGCGTACGAGGGTCATATGGAGGATCAGTATCCTCGATGGCTTCGATGATAGCTTGGATGTGATACTTTAGCTCGTCCGGACGTTTGGGAAAGTAGCAGAGCACACCCGCTTTGGAGATACGGTGGTGGAACATTGTGGTCTGGAATATCACTCGTGGCTGCTCCTCAGGGAAACGAGGACTTATTGCTATCTTGATCTTGAACATGCCGCCGTCAAGGTTCGTCATTGGCCGGCCGAAGTAGGTCAAAAGCCAGATGAAAGGGTTCTTGTCCACAAGGTCTAGGTCTAGCATAACCATGTCGTTCTTTTTGTAGCTTTCAACAATCTGTTGGAATTGACGGCCGAGCTGGGATGCTATGGTCGTATCCTTGCGCACTTGCAAAGCTCCTTCCTGGGCCCAGTAGTCAATCTCGTGGTAGAGCACCTCATGAATTAGTTGAAGTCTTCGTCTGAGCTCAGGGTAGTTGAATTTGCCAGGCATAGTATTACCACCGCCCTCGAACGGCATGATCGTAAAGTTCTGGTTGGGCTTGACATCTTTCTCGGCTTCGTCAATTGTCAGGAGGTAGGAATCATAGTACCACAGGAATCGCCGTTTGCACAGGTCCTTGAATGGCTCAAATGGAGGGGGCGTGGGCTCAACGTCGTATTCTGTACGGGCTTCACCATACTCTTCCAGCGCCGGAAAGTCGTCAACTACCCCATCTGAGTGAATGCCAAGGTAATCCTCGAGGCGCTGGATGATTGATATCCGCAAGGTCTCATGTCTAATCTGGGTAGGTGTTAGATTTGTGTTGGAAGGGTTATCAGCTGACTCATGACTCAAATACCTTGGCGATATATTGAGCTTGTTGTTTCTTGTCCTCACTGCTGTTGGCGTTCTCAAATCCCGGTTCGTTTTCGTAGGGGTTGGAAGACATCAAGCTTTGTATGGAAATCAAGATAGATTCGAGGCCTTGCGCTGAGGACCACTCCTCGCCTCGCTCACCTCTCCATGTCCTAGAGCCATCAAATTAGTTTAGAGATTATAAAGACAGTCTTCCGAGTTTTACCCCAGTATTGATCTAGATTCATGTCAGCCGAAGCTTCTAGTTATAGCACTCTTGACAAGGTGAGCCTACAAGCACACTTTGCCTCCAGCGTAGATGTTGGGGTTGAAGCGGCATCGCCCTCCATTAGTTGTCTTTGCATTCACCGAAGGCGCTTTCTCGGGATACTCTGCATACTCTCAGCTAGTGTCACTTGATGAGAAACAATCTTAGGTCATCAACCTTCAGGAAATTTGACGCTAAACTGAAGCAGCAAAGGTCAGCACCTCAGCGCCCATCAACGCAGCAAAGATACCCACATCGAAGTAACCAAACTCATAAGGTGTTTCGGGCGGTCCTATTATTAGAGCCTTGACATTGCGAACATCACTGTCGCGACAGGCTACCGCGATTGCTGGTCGTCTCAGTCAGCCTGATGGAGATGCTTGTAGTGCATAATGACAACGTACAGAGATCGGTATTCTTCTGAATGTCTGAGAGCTCCTAATATGACATTAGGCGGGGAAGAACATGCTATCAAGGGAAGCTCACGCGTATGATACGGTAGACGCTTTGATTCGACATTTGATCTGTGAAGATGGACACTGTAGAATGAGAGATAGAGATGAAGACTTATGCTTTCATGAAGTCATCAAGAATTTGCCTTCATGTAACCGCAAGAAGCTTTACCACGATTAGTACGTGCCTGCAAGTCTGGAGTTGATAGAATCTCTTACGCTGAGGTAGGCAGACGAAGTGAATGAATATGCGGTAAGGCTGGCCTGGATACAACCATCTTACTAGCGCGTTCTAGGCACGGCAACTCCAAGCCACCACAGATCAAGTCGTTGAAGCAATTCGCGATCCTACAACGACGATCTGAAACCCAGGCAGGAACCGGATCTATTTGTAGCTTTAGCATGGGAAGCGAGTCGCGCTTGGACAAGACCCCTGGGATCATGTCTGATACAGCCCTGCAAAGCCGCTAGCTGTAAGATTACATTTCAACTCCAACCGAGAAGCTACGAGAGTCGAACTGCTTCACAGTATTGGAGCAAAGTTGTATACCAGTAAATTTAAGCTTAGAGAAACATGTAGACAAATATTTCGTGGCCATAAGCAATACCTGTGTAGGGGCCAGATCTCGAATGGCAATTTTTGCTTGGCAAAGCTTGCCTGGGAGCCTCTCCACGTCCAAAATCCACTAGAGTCGACTTGCCGCTTACGATACATCATCTTAGTAACTCCATACCAAAAGTTTCACCACAACTAACCACTCTTTCCACACTCTTTCATAACCTCTAGCAGATCCGGGGGCTTTAAGTACTACTTTACTATCGCACTCCGGCTTTCCCTCTATCTAGCGACCGGCGTTCTTGCTCTAGCCCCTGCACATTCCATCCATTAGCTCTTATACCACATCGCACAGCAACGTCTTCCTACGACTTAATTACGATCTCTACCATCCTATACAGCATCTTCGAGCTTTGCGCAAGGTACATAGCTCTATCGACTGCCTCTATAAAGCCCGCTGGCGCCTTGACAGTACACCGCCGCAACCCACTTCCTCCATCAACATCGAGTCCAAGGAACGTCTAGAGCTAGAGTCATCAGCGGCAAGCTTCAGTGTTTGCGAAATTCATTGCGCTAGACTTAGGCTTTATTGAAGGAGAAGAGAGTGAGGTACAGGGCAAGAGCCCAGCGTATGGTCTGCCTCGGGCTGCTTTGGGCGTCGGGCAACACCCGCAGCAAGAGTGCTTGCCAACAGTGAAGAACCGGGCATATAACAAAGTCTGCCAGAAGCTGGCACATTAGGCTCCATTGCCAGTCGTGGCAGGTGATTACCAGGGCTCTGGAAGAGAGGTTGCTGGAATGGCGGAGGGCAGGCCATCCACGGATACGCGACCGGTGGAGGGTGCTTACAATAGCCGGGAAGGATACCGGCAACAAAGCTTTGAGCACAATAGATATCAGAATTCAGGACGACCAAATGGCTATGATCTAAGCAACGCTCCGAAGCCAAGATCCATGGGCCCACCACCAGGACCAGGAGATACACAGAGTCCAAATGGAAGCTCACCTCTTTCCCCAGTCGACGGACGTAATGGTCGGAGTAGAGATACCACTCAGGACTTACCTGTGAGAGAGAGATCGCGGACCAACGGTGGACCAGGAGGGAAGTCGTCGGGCGCCTTGCGGCTTTGTAAGAAATGCGGCGAACAATTGACAGGGCAATTCGTAAGAGCTCTAGGCGGGACTTTCCACCTTGATTGCTTTAGATGCCGGGTAAGTTTAGCCCTCAATTGCCGTTGACGACCTGCTAACAGTGGCTTTGCAGGATTGCGGGGATATCGTAGCTTCGAAGTTCTTTCCTGTCGATGATCCAGAGAACGAGGGCCAACAATACCCGCTTTGCGAAACCGATTACTTTCGTCGACTTGACCTATTATGTTTCGACTGTGGGGGCGCTCTACGTGGATCCTATATCACGGCTCTGGACCGCAAATACCACATAGAGCATTTCACATGCTCAGTTTGCCCGACTGTTTTTGGAGCTCAAGACAGCTACTACGAACACGAGGGAAAAGTCTATTGTCATTACCACTACTCGACACAATTTGCGCAGCGTTGCAACGGATGCCAGACTGCGATCTTGAAACAATTCGTGGAAATCTTCAGGAATGGTCAAAATCAGCATTGGCATCCAGAATGCTACATGATACACAAGTTCTGGAACGTGCGGTTAGCTCCCCCAGGCGTTGACGGAAACAACCAGATACAAGCTGAGGAAAATGCGACTGAAGAAACGCGAACATTGGTACGCGTAGAAGAGGAGCAGATGGAAGAGAAAGTTTACCGGATATGGAGTGTTCTCTCTGCGTTCGAAGAATCTTCAGCAGCCTGCATATCAGACATGCTTCTCCATGTCAGCAACGGCTCGTACGTGGAGGGCATACTGGTGGCAAAGAAGTTTATCGCGCATGTTGATATACTATTTGGGGCTACTGATAGGCTAGACTTCATGATCGTCTCAGAGGGCGTGAAAAGTAAGTCTCAGTTCTGTCCCAGAGCTAGAACAAGAGTCAAGACTAAATTTTTAGGCCTTTCGTACGGACGTGAAGCAAAACTACTCTGCAAGAAGATTGTCGCCTTTTTCTCCCTGCTGTCAAAAACTCAGGAGACTGGTGTCAAGAAGCTGGGTGTTACGCAAGAGCTCCTGTCGCTTGTTACTGGCCTTGCTCATTATCTCAAACTCCTAATCCGCATCAGTCTACAGGGTGCCCTAAAGCTTGAACGCGAGCGAAGAAGTATCGAGGGTCTCCACCGCTTTCTTGCCGATCTGGAGCATCTGGATGCTCTGAAGCAGGCAGACGAGAGGACGGATCTACTTTCTGACGTCTCAAACCTGGCAGACCAACAATCGGATCTATGCCACAAATGCAAAGAACCCATCGATGACGAGTGCACCAAGTTGGACCAGCAACGATGGCACAAGCATCATCTGACCTGCGATTATTGCGAACGAGTTCTAGGCAGCGAAACCTTGCGGGATGTTCTGTGGAGCGAGAAAGAGGGTCAAATCTGCTGCCGACGCTGCCATGAACAAGACGGCCATGCACTAGATGCTGTCGCTAGCTTTGAGTCCGTTACCAGACTTCAACAATACGTATACCTTCTTCGTGTGGCCCTCGCGAGGCTTCTCTCCGTTCTTAGATCTGGAGGAACTCTCCCGCACACGTCCGGTATGCTTTTCAAACGTGGTTTCCTTTATTTTTGCTGACATCAGACAGATGACCCAAATTTGACGACATACGATTCGAATGAGGGTCACCGCGTGAACCAGAACGGGCAACACGATCCACCGCTACTGAGAGCTAATTCACGGTCCAAGTCCTATGGTGGGACTGGTACCACCGCTGCCGATAACAATTCTTCATCCTATGAGCAGACCGTTGGGGAGATGAAGAGGCTTCGGTCTACCCGCATGGACACCCAACTCTCTACTAATCTCAAGAAAGCTCGTACCTCCCGAATTCTTGATGGTCCAGAAGGTTTCACCAGAAGACCAGGTTCGTCTGGCGCAGATGGCTCAGACCAGAACCAGCATGGCTTCCACATCGTAGAGGATCGAGACGCTAACGACGCACCTACTACCACTCTGGCTTTCGGCCACCAAGATGCGCTTACGCTTGATGATATTCCAAGGATAGTTGCAGCTGAGCAAGCCAAGGAGCAACGGCCCAATGCTTACAAACATGCAAAAAATCAGCTGATCGGCTCTGGCGGACGGGAACCCAAATTGATGGGCGGCCACCAGCGTGGTGTCTCTGGTGCACATGACTTGGACATACCTGGCGAATCCGCACCACAACGGACAAAGAGATACTTTTCTGAGCTTTCCGCATTGGAGTACTTTATCGTTCGGCATGTCGCTGTGCTTTCGATGGAACCACTGCTGGAAGGACGTTACAACCTGGAAGATCTTCTCAATCTGATCGAGACGAGGAAACCAACATTTTGGAGCAAGTTTGGCAAAGCTTTCCAGAAGAACGACAGAACGAGGCCTTCCAAGAAGAAAGGCGTTTTCGGGATACCTTTGGAGGTTCTCGTCGAGAAAGACGGCGTGGAATCGACATATGGTGTTGGCCCCGGTGCATTACGAGTGCCACAGCTCATCGACGACACCATCCAGGCTATGCGGGGTATGGACATGTCTGTTGAGGGTGTCTTCCGAAAGAATGGCAACATTAAAGGTCTTAGAGAGTTGACCGAGAAACTCGATGCTGAGGCTCAGGTGGATCTGTCACGGGAGAATCCGGTTCAAGTCGCTGCTCTTCTTAAAAAGTTCCTCAGAGAGCTACCAGATCCCCTCTTGACCTACAAGCTCTATAGGTTGTTCATCACTTCGCAGCGTAAGCTCTGGTACCCTTGATTGCAGAATACAGCTTGCTAATCAAATGAACAGAAATCGAGGACGAGAAGAACCGGCGACGGGTCCTGCATCTTACTTGCTGTCTGTTGCCAAAGACGCACCGGGATTCGATGGAAATATTATTCTCTTTCCTTGTCTGGGCTTCGTCCTTCTCACAAGTAGACGAAGAGTCTGGAAGCAAGATGGACACCCACAATCTTGCAACAGTCATCACACCAAACATACTCAAAGAAAAGAGCGCCGTCGTGGGTCAAGATGAGAACAGCTTCCTCGCCATTGAAGTCATCAATACCTTGATCGAATATAACGACGAGATGTGCTTAGTAAGTCTTGCTCGACGCTCTTGCATGGCCACATCTAACCCATCTTCCAGGTTCCAGACGACCTCCAGTCCATTCTCATGGACACCTCCCTCTTCAACAACTCCTCAGACATGACCACCAAGGAAATCCTCAAACGCTTCTCCGACATCGGCCGCTCCCCAGCTCACCACCCTCACATCACGGACCCCAACCACCCACAAGCTGCCGACTCCGCCCCCCAACCCGGCAATACTCCTAACGCTCCAATTTCCGCCAAAGCGGCCGCCCCAGTAATCACTCACGTCGACACCGATCCTTACCAAACACCCACATGGCCCAAGGAGAGCAGCGTGAGACACGTTCAGGGACAGCCACAAGGCGCACCTACCTATCCAAGCACGAGCAACAACACGCCACCAGCCCGAGACCACGAGTTCAGCAACCCAATGAGCCCTTATCACCGACGAGGCGGCAGCAGCGAAAGCCAAGCCTCAAACCGAAGTGGTGGACCAGGACACGCTCACAAGTACTCTGGCTGGGGCAGCAAAGGGCAGCCCGGTGGTCCCGGCGCCAATGGCGGTGGATGAACACGGTCCGTTACCCTGGATGTCTCACGATACTTGGTATCTTCATTCTATTCTCATGGACGACCTGATGGTCTACATACCGACGCTAGCGCTCCATTAGAATCTCTCGATCCAAATTTTGCCTGGCATGGATCTCGGATTGGGTAGCAAGCATGGAACGGCCGGCGTCTCATAATTCATAATGCAAGAGGGGTGGCATATGTGTTTTTCTATTTTTCTCATTCTTTTATTTGAAAAGGGGTCCGATACTAAGTGGTGAGATGTGGTGCATAGCGGCTTGATACCCCAGTACTCAATGAAGGTGTTATGTATGTGAACTACAACGATTCGATTCAATGATGCTTGATTCCACGTAGGTGTGCTACTTGATGGGTATCTAAAGTAATGGCCAAATCGCTTGCAATGCCCATAGCCCAGAATTCTGTCCTAATCCAAGCCCGTTCGGAGTTGTAGATTTTTTGCAAGCTGTATCTCATAATTCATCAATCATCAGATCGTGGATTCGTAAGCCATCGACAGTCATCCCAGCTCTATTTCATAGCCACAACCACCTGCCCACCAGCATCAATCCACCTCGCGCCCACTCCTTTCACCTTCCTGCTGCTGGCTAGGAATAACACCAGCCATATCTCCCCGACCACTTCGCCCCAGCAGTAGATCTTCGCCACCTCCTCCCTCCTACTCTCCCCCTCACCAACATCTTTCCCCTCATTAACAATAATTTCCTCCCGCACAACATCAACATACTCTCGCACACACCACGTACCCCAACCCGCTCTCCCTTCTCCCACAAACGCTATGAGGAAGTCCCAAAATCTCACTAGCAGGGCAGGGGGAAAGGTGCCGAGCGGAATGAGCCAGTGGCCGCGCTCTAAGGGGCCAAGACTGCGAGAGGTGCTCAGGGGCTTGTAGTATTTTGCTGAGGGAAGCTTTGAGGAGATGGTGGTGAGAGAAGGTGTAAGGTGTGTTTTGAAGTGCGATGTAGAGGGTGCGGGAGGCGGTGGGTGGATCTCGAGGGATTCTGGCGCTGTTGTAGGTATTGGAGAGGAGGGAGGCGGATCGAGGTGGAAGGACGATGGGTGGGAATTAGATACGCCGTTGGCAGCTGGATAGTCCGCTGCGGGAGACATTGAAAGGAGGGTGGGCCCGAAGGAGGTTAATCCTTTGACTGCGGGTGCTCCAACTGGAGAGGAAGACACGAGCTGTAAACGCTGCCTCTTCGCACTCGGAGACGCCACGGCCCTGGTAGGCGAAGGCGAGCTTGAATCAAACGGTCGCTTTAGGTATGGAGAGCTGGACACTTCTGGCCTGCTTAGAGTGGATGTTGCAGGCGTAGGCTGTGAATTCGGTATCACGCTCGAGGGTGTCTGCCATGAGTCCGATTGCGTTCGGCGCAATCGCTGGGATTTAGCTGAGTGTGAAGCGGCGGTAGGCGCTGTTCGAGGCCGAGGAAGAGCAGGTGTGCGCTCTACGAGGAGGTGTGGGGTTTCTTTTATGCTGGTCCGTTGAAGGGTAGTGGAGGGTGTTGGGCGCGAGACTGCGGCGGGGGTTTTGAAGGGGTGGTTTGGTGACTTAAGAGCTGTGTTGGGAGTATCATGGCTTGTTTGCTCCGCAGGCACCTGTTCTCGAGCAAGACTTTGGCTAGGCAGTACATCGAGAAGAAATGGCTCGTCTGTTGAATTCGTCTGTTCGCTTGACTGCTTTGCGCCGGAGTCCCAATCTTCGGACAGCCTAGATTCCCAATTCTCGGGTAGCTTGAGTGGGCATATTGTGTATCTCGTCACAGGCTCGAAGTCTAGGAATTTCCGAGCTTCAGTGCGGTATCTAGCATCATCTGCGCCTCGACTTGGGCCTGAGACGTGCACCAATATCTCGATTGGTGGGGTCATAATTTGTCTTCATTGTGGATGTCCGGCAAACTCGAAAGGCCGGTGATTTGCACAAATTGGAGCTGTGAACGATCTATAATAGTGCTTTGTAGGTGCCGAAGAAAGAGTGTGTGTTAATGAGTTGTCTGGGAGAGAGACGCTGGTGACGCTTGTTGAGCCTGTCACCTTGCGTCCGGTCGTTAAGATTTACTATTACCCAGATTAAGGATATCTAATCCGGACCGGACAGCTAGCCTTCCTTGAGATCAGCTAATGTTATGGATCCAACCTTGAGCATCTACAGGTCCGGACCGGCCATGTTTGACTGGGCTTGCTCCATGCATGCCTACTAGGCTGGGATTCGAACAAGGTTTATTCTATGAGAGTCGCATCTCGCTCGAGCGACCATGTGTTTTCATCTACCTTGAGAAGTCGTAAGATAAAAATAGAATAGACGGATTCTCTCAAGAAGCATAGAAACTGCCTACAGCCTTGTTGTCCTTCAGCGTAGAGCCGTGTGAGGAAAAGACAGGATCGGTAGCAGCCGTTAACTCTTGTCACTTCAAAACTAGACCTGGAAGGATAGGAGCTCATCCCACATAATGATGCAGCTGGCTTCGAAGTCTACCGTTCCGCTATCAGTATGCCAGTTCGATCTTGTCATTTCCGGCTGAGAGGGAGCTGTGAAAGGACAGTTATACGTTCTTGAAAAAAATTAAATCATAGCCTTTTGCTAACCCCAATAGGTAAGCATAGAAGCATAGAAAGTTAGTCCCGATCTCAATGCCTAGTCGAGAGAAAATACAGGAAACGCGATCACTGTAATTCAGGTACATTGAGGTTCTTCACCTATGACAATTGCTCCGTTATATTGTAATCAGCGTGCGGAACCAACAACTGTTGGAATGGGAGGAGACGACTGGTTCATAACTTATGGAGGGAGTGGTCTATTTATGCTCATTCCGCTAATCCATAGGACTGAGTGTTGAACTTTCCAACAACAACTCAGACAAAGCAAATCTAATGTTTCAAAAGAGAGAACATTTTGCATCCCACGATGACCTCATCCATAATCTTGTAAGATCAAAATCAGCCAGCTAGGTTAACCCTAGGACAATCTGTCGCCCCAGGCTTGCGGATAGACAACCAATTTGTCATTGCCGTTTCTGCAGCCTCAAAGGCTGTCAAAGGTGGGACCGTGTCAATCATTGTTTTGGTAGTATGAGAGTTCTTAAATACGTTGGTGATGATTTTCGTATAGTCCGTGTTTGTGACCACGTCTCGCACTTCGAAAAGGGCCAGGACAGCCAGTGGCACTAGAGCGGCGATCAAGAGGCGCGTGATGGGTGTTGGTTTATGTAGGAGAGATCGGATACAGCGAGACAAAGAGATATTAATCCGTTCGCTCATAGAGCATAAATCATTCGGTGCTCGTTTGTTTGCTCTTGAAGCTGCTACCAATCGAGACGATGCCACAGGCGGCCGTGGCTTCTTATCGCATTCAAAAACAAGGACATCCGTCAACTGTTACATTAGCCTTCTTTGTCCAAATGCAACCTCTATTTTTTTAATTCCGTGATCTTTGTTGTTCCCTTGTGCCGTCCGTGGGGCTCGACCTCGATCCGCACGGCTCCTCCGATACTGCGCTTCAATAAGCACACCCTTCTGGATGGAGTGTTTTGTCGTAGCCATCATTAGATACTATGGAAACGTCTACAACTCAGAAAGCTCTCTGTGCCTCAAAGAAGATCCTTCGCCGTGGCATTCAGAATTCAACTCTTATTCCCGTCAGACGAGGATGATCCTATGCAATCTTTTTTCCAGGGCTATCCTCCTCATGCAATCCCCTGGATTAATAAAATGACTCATGTGATTCGCCCATCACACTCCCCGTCGCCTCCAGATATTCCTCATAGCCATCGCCTTCCCATATTTCAAAGCTTCCGATCCGCTTGAAGTGCTCTTGAACCCCATCAGAGCATTGCTTCACCATCAGGCCTCGAATTCTGAGAATTCCCCAAGACGATCCCGCACGAATGATTAGAAAACAATAGGAAGGTTCTCTAGGTACGCCGGACTTCCAGGCTAGGACATCACATGATGGGGTCCAGCTCGGAGCCTTACCTGCGAAGATAACGTTTCGAATCGAAGTGTCCAGATTTCCAGGAACAGCGCCCTCACTGGCGGTTATCAATCAGCTGCATAGAATTTCCAATTTGCAGTCTTGAAGCGCCGAGAGCTTTGTTTGTTTGACTGGCGTGATGGCAACACTGGTGATTCTTATTCACGGAGTCTGAGGCTCCTGACTACTTGCGCTTGGTAACCTGGTAGCACCGTTCACGGACATCTAGGACCAAGATGGTACCCTTGTTCCCAAGGTTCCCGCGTAGCTACCACCATCCTCCCAATTGACTCGCCAGCAGAGCTGGGATTCCAGGTCATGTCTCCATAGCCCGAGCATATGTTGGCCTCCAGTGCTCGCTTGAACAGCCGGAGATCGCGATTATCTTATCGCTGTTATACGTCAGCTTCGTTTTGGTATACAAGAATACCGCGTCGGTCCAGAGTTGATCTTGATCCATTCGATTTAGGATGAATAGATCTTCATTGTAAATGTCCGGTAAATGGTGCTGAAAAATTCTCGCAGGCAGTTTTGGCCCTACATTCCCAGAAGAGTTGCGATTCGGAAAAGTGTACCGTTCGGGGCGCCTGAAAAGCCTTTAGCTTGGGGTTTGGGGGTTCGCTCTACAAGAGGGGGCGACTAAGTAGGTCTTTGGGGGTGGAGGAGAAGGGGGCTTTCAAGAGGAGTTGAGTAAGTAAGACGCTTGGCTCTTGCAGTGTCGAGGATCTTAGCCTAGTCATCGAACGGTTGCCGGCGCTTGGAGCACAGTCCTTGAGACATTATAATCGCAATCTAAACTACGACAAAGCAGGCGTCATGCAATGATGAGTAGAGGAGGAAAGCATATGCGTGTTCGATGGTATAAATTACTGTTCTTTTGGCGATGGCAATCTAGCGAAAAGTGTAAATGAAAGGAATCACGGTGGCCTCATTGTGAGCAAAAAGTAAGGGCTGGCACTTTGTTGTATAATTAAGGTCAATTGATGAGAAGATCTGTTGATAGAGAGAGACCTTTCATGAAAATTGTGTAGACTTGCCAAGACATTATGCAAAATGCATGAACAAGATCCTTCCTCAATAATTTACGTCAGTTCTCCACCTGAGCACTCCTATCTAATTTTCATACGAGAATCTTCCTTTCTTTCTCGAGGTTCTCAATCTCTCCGTCGAGGTCCCCCCACTTCCTCTTTGTCGATACGTCCTCTCCTACCATACCAGAGCTTCGACCTTTTTTACAAGATTGGGCTTGCAGAGGCTGCGAGCTCAGCGTTGGGGTATGGTATAGGAATGGAACCAGACAAGTTGACCCAATGTAGGACTGCAAGCTCGATCGTGTACTGTAGCAAGAGCACTCCTCAATGACATCGGCGCCACTATCGCCAGCGCCAAATGAATGCTTCTCCATAAGCGCCTTCAAGCGGCTATGGCGATTTCGCAAAGTACTGGAGATCGTTCTTTTTCCAAGCATGAAGTTTTTCAGGATGAGCGGACTCTGCGTTCGCTGCTGGAATGATGGAAACAGCAATCTTTGTCATCTGGTTCCTTCTGAACGTGATCAGGGTAGCAAATTTTGTACACAGGCCACTGTCACAGGAAACGGCAGATCCGTCAAGCCTTCGAGAAAGGAGGTTTTACCGCTGCAGCTGGAGTCAATAATCACTGATGGTATCCGGGCCAGAATTTGCTAGCCTTGACTGGTCTCCTACCACCAAAAGCTAGAGCTTCTGTGGGATTCGAATTCAGAATTTGGTGTTGTTGGTAATTTACCTGAGGAAATGACACATGTTCACCGATATTATGCTCGAACAGCTAGTCGAGAATTTCAAGGAGAACGTAGTCACCCAAGCTATCAGCTTTGGAGCTGCTGGCATGTTTCTCGCCGATCTTTTGATGAAAGCTTTATGACCAAAACCTCTGTCTCGACAACGAGAAAGAGGAAAGCAAGGAATGGGTGTGCGAAGGGGGAATTGGGTCATGACGAGGTAAGTCTGCTTCCGAACAAATATGTGATATATTGAAACCAGTTTTACGGGAATCTGAATTCGCGATAGAAGTCCGAACAGCAGACTCGATAGGTAATATGTCTGGAGTGAATTTCCTTCGTATCATATCAACAGCTCGTGAATGGACATCTGACTGATGATGTTCTTGTCACGCAAATGGAAAATCTGCGGTACATTGCAAGCTTCAGGCTCTTTCAGGTGGAAAAAACTCTGGGGTTTCCAGTGGCAACCTTCATTGCGATTTCCTCACCGCTCAGTCATGGTGAGCTACCATAACTTCCGGCGAGCTAGGCCAGGTTGCAAGTCAGCCAGTCTGTGCTCTCGTGGCCAGGATGCTTTGAATAGACGCTACGCTTTTAGAAAGCGAGGCTGTCACTTGAGATATTCTAGTGCAACTTTGTTTCGTATCGTTCGAATTTATTTCACAGAGAAGTCCACTCCGAAAATATCGTTGTTGAGTGAAAGAGTAGTTTTATGCAGAGTTTTATGATGCACACCAAAAGGAGAGGATCTATTAGTAGCGAATGATGATGAACCATTCATATTTTCATGAATTCTGACTAAAATTTTGGCAGAGACCCCAGTGTAACGACGCTAATCAAAGTAACGAATCCTCCTTATATATTGACCTACATATTTCTACCGTCTGCAAACTTGTAATCTAAAATCCACTCAGAACCTACACTCATTACGTCTTGAACAATCATACAACCGTACTTTTACTCGATATACTCCAATACCTGGCTACTTCCACTTCCTACAACCCTCAAAACCATTGTCCTACCGACTGTATAACAACCCAGATTGTTACTACATAGCTACAACACCTCACTGCGCCATTCAGCCATGCAATTTTTCACTTTCAACCTCACCATTATTGCGCTGCTAGTTAGTAGCGCAGCAGCAAGTCCAGCAGCTCTGCACCATCACCACCGTGAGCCTTCCCCAACGCCTACGACCACTACGCCAAGAACCACGACTCAGCCCATGTACACTGTTGACCCGTCTCATGCAGCATGCCTGGCTGAGGCTCCCTGCCATGATGATTCTGCCTGCTGGTGCCACTGCTATGGCGGTAATACGAACGCGCTCTCCGGGCTATGCGATGGTGCGAGTCAGCCCATCGATGCAACCATGGCAGGGACTATTTGAGACCTTCAATACCTTGATCAAATCTTGAATCTCCATTAGTTGCGAGATAGGTCTTAATGGGAGGGTGATTTAGCATTTTATCTGAATGTATTTTGGCATTGTGTCTGAAAGTATCTTGCGATCGAGTCATTCAAATTGAACACTGAAAATGTGGTAGCGAAATTATGAGGATTATCGCCAATCTTCCACGCAGTGCGCTGAACCTCCTCCTTACATCGTCCTTGATTAGCCAGACTCGCCATCTTGATACTCTACTCGCATGTCTCCAGCGCAATGGGAAGAGCGATGAAGCCGAAACAATTTTCACAGCCAGCCTTTGTCCTCAGAAGTTTCATCTTTTTCTGTTCGCTCTGACTCATGACATCGACCCCACTTTGATGAAGAGATAACTATGACTTGCAAATGGCTATCAAGCACACTACATCTCTTTCTACAGGACCTACAAGAACGAAGGACTCCTGATTGTAAAAGTGGATTTGCACCACCCGCAGAACATTCGTCGATGATTATCATCAACACAAAATCATTACTTTCAATATCAAGTAGACTTGCCCTCAACCGCCCGCTAGACTTGACCATTCACATCTCCCATCATGCGTAAAAGTTATGTTTTCGCAGCTATTACCGCATTTCTCGTCACACGTTTTCTATCCTCCCGTCGAAAACCTCGACGTCAGCCTCAGCCTCGTTCTCCGTCTCCGCCCAAACAACGCCACCAGCACAGACAACACCAGAGGCACCATTCTTGGCACCAATCCTCTGGCCCCCATTTCCAATCTCCATTGCAGGCCCCTTTCCATCCAAAAACGCAACATCGCCCTCGAGCTCGGTCTTTTGAGCGACCTCGACCTCGAACCTATTCTGGATATTGACCTAGTCTTTCACCTTTAATAGCGTCAAAAGTACGCGGTATGGGGTTAGAGCATGTGCTGTACCGTGAAAACGCTTGTGGAGCAGACGGCAATGAAAATTGCAACAGTCTGGCTGTTCGGAGAAGCTTTGCCATGATATGGCTGATGAGATCTCTCTGTTGTTAAGTATCTGTTGGCGAGGCATGTGCAGGTCACTGCCCGAGTTTGGCATCTATAGTTTTGAGTCGAGTTCTCTTACATGTGTCTGCTTACCAGGAGTTTGGTAAGCACAAACAGAGACATGCTATTAGACTGTTTTAGCTCACATCTTAGACAGTCTTTTAACGTCATGTCCGAGTGATGATAGAGTCGAGGTTTTTCAGGAAGTCGGAATTTATTATAAGAGCTTCATTCGGTCCATGATTTTTATGCGCATGTTATATGGGTCTTGAAAAGAGTTTCGAGAGCTCAAACTTCAAAGGTAGGAGAGCGGAATGAAAGCACAATGCTTTTCAAAGATAGCTAGAATATCAAGTTCTTTCCATTTTCTTTAAAATCTTGCTAATTCCAGAATGGTCGCTACTGATACAAAACATGGTACAGGCCATTCTACTCCTGATGCATGCGACTTGAATGAAGGACCACTCGAAACATTTCAACCGAAACATACCCATTGCCTTGAATAGTACAAAGATATTCAATCATGGGAAGAGATCCTAGGCCCTTCATGACTGGGTCCCAAATTCGGGTTCTCGAATGTATATAAATCTCTTCCCGGACCTCACAAGCAAGATAGAAGGAAAACAACGGCAGCCTGAGTCGTCCGGTACGACCCACAACAATATGAAGCTCACTATAATCTCCTCACAGCGGCCGCTATTCTAGCCAACAATGCGGTTGCCAATCCTTTTCTCTCTTCAATCCCAGGCTCAAGCTCGCGAGCCCTCCATCCGACCTCAATCTCGTCCCCAGCCTCGACCTTGATATCATCCTCGACTATGATCGCCATCGAGACTTCCATAAACACCTGATTTACCACCGCTTTCCTGGCATCGGCCCCGTCATAAGACTCTCTATCCGCTCCGTCAACGATCTCAATCGCGCTCTTCAACTCTCCCTTCACTCAAAACTCATGCCTGGGCTCCAATGCGACCTCATACGCAGTCTCACTGAATCCAAGGATGTAAGTGCCGACGGCTCAATGGTTGGAATGCTATAATGTTTGTCTGGAGTGTGATGGGTGTAACTGCCTCAAGACCAAATGGCTGCCTGAAAGCGCCTGTTACGATGGAAATCTAGAAGAGGAGAACGGCGCGCGAGGCATGTGCAGGACACTGTCTTCTCAATTCCATTGCGCCCATGTATGTAGATGAATGAATTTGCCGAAGGCACCCTTAGGCTCTCTGGAATCGCCGAGAAGACATAGTTTCAAGTGTACGGAGACTTCGACTCATTTTACCATGTGCAGCATAAGGTAGGTGAATTAATTTAGAACAGTGCTCTCTAAATAGGTTTACTGGGAATGTCACCGTTTCGCGATCGTCTAATGCAATGTTGACAATTTATTGCACACCCATCGATGAAGAAAATGACTCACTTCGTCGGTGGCAACTGAAGCACGGAGGTCCTGAGGCCGCAAACGCTTTTTTCATCATCATGAAACACAGCGTGCACGGTTTTGAAAACCTATAAAATTTATCTCGACACGGTTCCATATTTTCTTTCGTGCTTCCAAGTAACAATATTCAATTACCTGACCTTCCACGAAAAGCAAAGCCAGCCTCATTACTCTTCCAACCTCTAACATCGATATGCCATGAGTGACTTGCAGCCCGTACACTCCAGCTCGCACACTCTTCGCAACTTCTACCGCTCTTCCAATCTCAACTATGCGTCTACCAAATCTTCTCCTTTGACTCCTCGCCAACTTCGCCTTTCATACCGTGGCCAACCCCACCTTCGAGCGCAGTCACCAGCCTACCTACGTATACCGTGGCGCTGATATACCAACGACAGAGATGTAGGGGATGGATGCTGGTATGCTTGCAAGAATTGCAAAGAATTAGATTGCTGCAACTCCTACGACCCTGCACAGGGCATTAGAGGTTTCGCATGTGATAAGAAAAAGGCACACATAACACTTGTGAGGATGATAGCGGTGTATGGCGCCTGTGCTAGACGACGATTGATCTTGTTCATGAGTTCATTGGGTTGACGATCATAGAATATTCGCCTGGACTCCAGGCCCTGGAGGCTTGCGCTCATTGTGCTGCCGAATTTTTGGACGAAGAGACGCTGAAAGCTTAGCCTACGTAACAGAGAAGTGTATCATACCATGCAAAAAGGAAAGTCGATAATAATTGATCGAATAAATTACCTACCCTTGATCGAATCGATCGCTTGGCTCGTCATCTCCCTCTCGGATCCTTCAAAGATGTCCGGCAAGTCATCGAGATCCCTTCCAAATTGTCGACCAAGAGTACCCCACCCACAAGTCCTAATACGGACTGCAATCGTACAGTGAGCACACTCATTCCCGCCCGCATACATTTGAATTGAGAACCATGTGTTATCGAAGTCAACACCCAGCTTGCGACTGGCAACGCGGATGGCATCAGCTGTAGGCGTTTCTATATATGGACCTCCTGATTTGTACCAACATCTTTCCACATCCTCGTTTGATAGCAGTGCATCAATTTCGGTCCAAGACTTTGCAATGGGTGGTGCTATCCCTGGCACCCTTTGACCGTCATCGCGGAATTGGTTTCATGGCTGCGGTGATGTACAATAGGAGCCGTATGTGGCGAGGTAGCGTTGCTTGATAAGGTCTAGTAGAGCGGCTTGCAGGCACGTTCTCTGAATCTCAGGAGACATATTCACCGTGAAAGATTTCAGAAGTCGAGCAGTCTAGACCGATTTAGACGAAAGCTGCTACGGATAGTTTGCGTTCGCGACTCATCATAATCATCCAGAATATAATTTTGACGACATGGTAATGCCAAGAATGCCACGATGATCTGATTTCTCCAATCTTGTGAGCTTCACAGTCCATCATCATGATCTTTGTGACAGATGAGACTCCATATTTGACACCACCACTGTCACAGGGTAAGGATCGGTTCCTACTATATGTATGAGCGCAAATTGCGAAGATATTGCCGCCATCGAAACCATGAGGCGTGTTCCGTCGTTGATGCGTAGGGGAGCCTTCAAAAGCGTTCAGCATCCCAGAAACAGACCTGTCACCCACATCTTGATTACCATTTCGCTTTAGATACTGAGAAAAATAATTCTCTTCCTACAATTGTGGGCGCTAATGACCACCATTTCCCTTAATGCTCTCTTACCACAGAGGAATAGAATTATCACCTTTTCCAATCTCATCTTCACACTACGCCATCTCGACTTCCAACCCCCGAAATTGCACCTCCAGACTCTTCTTACCCTTTTCATCTCCCTCATCCTTCAAAGGCTTCGCCGCATAAACACCAACCCAACACTCACCCTCTTCCTCTTCTGAAACCCACGTGACCTCCCTCAAAGGTCTTCTCTCCATTCGTCCAATCAGGTAAACCCACAGTGTACTCGTGCGTTTACCGTCCACGATTTCTCGTTCCATTTCTACAGTCACTATGTTGCTATTAGAAATCTGTTATCACAAAACTTCGACGAATATTTGTCCAGATCTAGAGCGAAGACCAGGTCAATGCAGCGCAGAGTACTTACCCTCCTTACTTTACATGGGCAACAAGCTCCAATTAGCCCACCTATCACATACTACGGTACTCACGTGTGGACTACCGTGAGTGAATTCAATTCCAGTCTTAACCCACCTCCTGCGTTCCTTGCCTCCAGCAGTTCCACTCTCCCTAGGTAGGATAAAACACAAACCACCCTACGTTATCACTCCGTCAGTATGTTGTATCGTTCATGAACATGGAATTACAAGCAAGTCTCGAACAAGAATGAAATATATTCATCGTCCATGACTCCATCATTATTCCTCACAAACATGAACTCCCAAACATCTCTCACCCCACACCGTAACCCCTCCATGGTCGAAAACATCTCACGAAACCCAATTTACTGATCAAACAACGTCTTCCGCTCCGCCCCCACCGCTCTCCTAAACTTCCCCAACGCCCCAACCCGATACAAAATCGGTGCATCGAACGAGTCCAGCGCAGGTGGTTTCCGCCACACATGCGTGCCCGGTGTGGCCGTGACCGTAAAAGATGAGGCTGGGAGTGGGGACGGGATGGGGTTTTGATACGGCGATTGGTTGATGAAATGGTAAGCCATCTATGAGGATGAGAGGTAGTTGTATTCTACTTGCTGTTTACTTGGTGAAATTGGGTTTCATGGATGGCAAGGATGAGTTTCGTTTTGGTCGGATACCAAGAAAAGATGCATGCATTTTACACGCTAAAGGGTGCAATTCCACGCTAGTAGGCGCACAACACAACCACTGGACTTTCGTCGTTGAGCATGCGATGACGATAACAGGCTCGATTAGATTAGACTATCATCTCATCCGCTCGACAGCTTTTAGCATTGGTAGTAGTGCAGGCGCTGGGATTCAAGAAGCGTTTGATTTGGGGCAATAACGAGAGAGCTGACGGTATAGACGTACTGTCGATACATATGGATGTACCTCCTGAGGAGTTACAGTCATGTATGCCAATGCTTTCAATGCCAACCATTACCGTAGAACTATATACACATAAACGAAGCAAGTCTTTCACCATATCTCACTACAAGGGTTGCAGTTGCTGAATCGCCGTTTCCCCGTCCACCTCGCCTGTTCTCTCTACTCCCTGACCCTCCCCGTTCATACCTTCCTTTCCTTCTCCGGCCCCATTCTCCACCCCAAATCCCAGCCTCGGTATCCCCTTCGCCGCTATCATCCTCACACTCCTTCGATCCCTCGTGATCCCATCCGGCCTGAGTAAATACCCCTCCGCATCCCTGACCCCTTCCCCCCTCTTATGCCTCCTCCCTTCCGGAATATGGCTGGCAAACCTCACACTTCTTCTGTCAATCTTGCCATCACTGCGAATTAGCTGACCGTCAGGCGCCCGAGTGGGTCGCCTATGACGGATGCTGCCGGCAGTACCGGTGCTAGTCGAGCGTGGCTCGGACGTATTGGCGACATCGAGGGAGGCGTTCGGTGTGGCGACGGTGGTACCGTCGGAGTGAGTGGTTTTGCGGCGTTTGCGTGATTTAGGGTCGCTAGGCTCTGGTGCGCCAGGCCTGTCTGGCTTATCCCATGGCGGAGGAGAGTGTCGGACAGAGGAGCTGGCACGGCGGGACTGGCGGTTTTGGGTTGTGGCAATTACCTGGGCTGGAGGCGCTGGGTGTGCCCTGGTAATGGTGATGGAGTCGGCGTTGGAAGTAGGAGGTTGTTGGGCTTCTATCTTTGGGATGACAAGGTCATATTCAGAGGTATATTGTGAAGATTGTGTTGGATGGGCAGTCTGGGCGGAAGCTGCGGTCTCGAGATCATCCAGCAATGTCGGTATGGGCGTTTCATGGCCGCCTTCCACCGGATTGATTGCCTGTTGCGGTATCGGTGGAGGTCCCATATAGGGGTTGGTGATGTTTGGAGTCGGTGTGGATCTACTATCCGCTGTGTCAGGAGTTTTCGTGTGTATTTGTGGATATTGCACATAGGTGGCGGAATCGTTTGCAGATGACTCCGAGCCATTTGGATCTGTGTTTCGAGGCGTCGTAGCTAGCTTGGGAGGAGTTAAGGATTTGGCCTTAGAAGCCGGTGAGGATCTTTGGAAGCTTGAACCACTTTCTTCCATTGGGTCTGGTCCTTGATGTGGCTGTTCTTGTCTCATCTCAGGCAGTCTACCAGTAGACAGGGCAGATGGAGATTTCCTTGGCAGCTTTTTGCCAGAGGCTACCTGATAGGCGAAAGCGTTCAGACTCGGTACTGGAATATCATTATCATTGCGTGACGTATGTTGTGACGTTGACCGAATAGCTGCACTGATACTTGACACATGCAAGTCAAGAGCTGGAGTCTCAGGTCTCTGCTGCTTGGCCTCTTCCATACGCTTCAGCCTCTGTTGCATCATCTGGATCTCAAACTTGACCGTCTCGATCTCGCCCACCCTGCCATTGACTTTCGAAACATTCTCTGTCAACAGATTGATCTCTGGAGAAAAGTCCTTGTTGACTTCAACTTGGATACTGCCGAGAGAAGTCTTGATCGACGCTATGTCCTCTTGTAGCAGGTAAATCTGCGAGTAGAGTCGGTCAAGGTCCTTGCGATGTTCTTCAAAGCTATCAGTAGGCGCGGAGTGGGGCATGATCTCTCCAGCGTCGCTGCTGTCATCAAAAGGGCCTGTCGTCGGCTTGGGTAGACTGGGAGGTAATTCGGTCGTAATTTCTTTCGTCCAGGGAGTAGCAGTTCCATTGCTTGATGCAGTAGTACTTCGGAATGAGACAGGTTTTGATCCATTGGTCTTGGAAACAGTGGCCGCCATTGATGACGGAGTCAATATCCCGAATGAGGTAGACTGCATTCCATTCGTTTTCGAAGGAGTACCACCCATTGATGAAGGAGTGCTTCGTCGAACCGAAGTAGATCGTACATAACTAGCTTTGGAGACAGCGAAACCTACCGTGGACGGCGTTGTGTCTCCGTTTGGTTCGATTCGAGCGTCAACAATTGCTGAAGTGGCAATCGATTTCATGACCATCCTCGTGAGCTTGAGGAAGCTACGTCCCCTGTGGTGCCATGTCAGCTCAAAATAATAGGAACGATCTGCAAACGCCAGCTCGATGTTTTTCTGCAAAAAGGGCAAGCAAGAGTGACTAAAAACACGAATAGCCTCATATATGCAACGTTTCCGGCATCAGGCTCCAAGGAATAGATAGCTAAATCGAAATAACTCACATCAGCTTCCCCCTCTTCGAATTTGGCGCCTCGACACACTTGACACCCACCGCCGCTTTGCACTCCTTACACCTAAGTGGACAAACCACGCACCCCTCCAATTGCGAATTAGGCGCTCCAGGCCTCTTCTGCTCTACCTGCTCTAGCCCCGGATGGGAGAAATAGCTTGCATTTTCGTAGGTCGAGTAGGAAGTTGACACTTCCGTGAATGAATTCGAAGAGATGCAGAGGATCGTACTGCAGGTGATGCAGCTTAGGGAGACGACCTCTTGAGTTGCCATGACGCGCTTTAGTCTTGGTGACGCGCCGTAGATGGTGACAACCTAGCAAATATAGATACGAGAAGAAACAGAAGTTGTAATTATGGGCGATATCCCATTCTCAACGTCTAGGATAAATTCTTCAGGCAGTCCGAGGGGTCCGTTGTAGCTTCCAGCACAAAGTAAGGTAAAGTAGCCTGTACGCGTTGAGAAAATTTAGCCACCTATGTTGTATTCGAGGCTAAGATCAGTAGGTACATAGGCCTTGGCAGGCGCGCAAATGTGTTATGTCGACACACTATACCCATCTGCCCACCGCTAAATGACAGGTTGGGGGAACAGAACGATTTTGCTACTATTGATTGCAGAGAACTTCTTCACACAATGACCAGATACGTTACAACGCAGAAGCGTAGGACTATGTACATTGAAAATGTTCCCTGTGCCTACCTGATTGCACCTCATGCTCTAATTCAGCCATGAATCTCTCTGATAGATTCAACAGTCAAGCTGTAGCAGAGCTGGCCACGCACTAAGCCCCGAATGCCGACAGGCTTATTTCCCTTTAGCCCCCTTTGATTCTCCGCTTAGTGAAATCCTCATGGAAGACCTGATCTCTAGTAACCTCGTTCATCTTTACTAGACCCCTTCGGAGAACCATCCCACCATTGAGACCCTTTATTCAAATTGATCCTGGGAACAAGCCTGCGAATATTGTACGCAAGAATGTCATCGCCTCCTGCATGCTTTGTCGTGATTCGGGCTGGTTACCAGAAAATGCTCACGTAGACCACCATTTGAAGCCTTGCTTATTTGGGTTTTTGCATCGAAGATCGTGACCCATATCAACTGTAGTTAGGCTGCTTGACGCCTGCTCATTCAATGATGCCGTTGTCGAGAGCATGCTTGACAGCAGGGTAAACAGCATTCGCGAATTGACTCTTCCTCGCTAAGACATACTCCAGCGTGATTCCTTCAGCATTGCCGAAGATTGCCTGGGTATCGCCCAAAGCCTTAACTACCGAGTTCCAGCCATGCACAGCGTACGACCCGCGCCAAACCATTGGTGGTGTCTCTGTTGAAGACTGGCATATAATGCTCATCTCCGTCGAATTTCGCGACATACTCGGTGAGATCCTGAGTCACGTTGTTAAGGATGATAGGTGCTTTCTCGATCTTTTCCTCTTGCCCCTCAATACAGATCGTGTCTTCGATGGTATAAAACTCTCTGACCTCAAAACGCTCCCACCCCACACGACAAAAAGCCTCTCGTGAAAGCAGCAGCGCCTGCTCTCCATCATCGCGGCCAGAGAAGTCTCGGACCAGCCAAGTCAGCAGGTCGTGAGAGTGCATGGTCCACTTGCCATTGAAAACGCTGTCTTGGAGAAGTGTGAATGCGGTCATCAAATCGGCCTCGGGAGCCGACATCATCACAGCATTGATTGCTTTTCTGTCGACTTGTTCACCCAGCACAGTCTTGAATCCGGACTGCCGCAGGGGTGCCAGGTCCTTCACAACGGATGAGTCGTGATCGAGGTAGATCCCGCCATATTCTTTGAGCACTAGAGTGCGAGCGAAGTCAGACCTATGAGCGATTGCCACGAGTGGCTGGCCATCTGCAGTCTCTGTGGGCGCTGGCGTATGTTTGAAGACGAGGCTTGGTAGACTCGCAAGCGCGCGAGCATATGAATTGGTCTCGTTGTCGATATCGGCTTCGATATCCTGGTCTGGGATGCCGGTGTGAATATAAAGAAAGTCTGGTTTCATATGATAATACGCAGAGTACATAGCAACGAACATGCGAAAGGTAAGGCCCAGTTTTGGCGGGCCATCCTGAACTGTCGGATGTACGAAATGAACTATATTTGGGATGATTGAAGTTTCCAGCGTAGTAGCCCCGAATAAGGCCAGAGTCGTTGTTCGTGTTGTCAATAACGACGATCATGTCTGGTGCAATAACAACGTTGAAGCAACGATGAAACCCGCAATAGCGGGTATGTACAATCTAGGATTCAGATTGAGTCTTGCCATTTGGGGCTGGGATGTTCAAGGATAAAAGCGATTTGATGGCCGGCCATCAACATGTAGGTAGCAAGTGAGGACAGCTCAATCAAAAAATCCAAGGAAATGTACACATGCTGGGCGATGAGTAAGGAGGCTAGAACGTGGGGTGTCCAAAACAAAGAGTTGCAGGAGGCTCACACTTTGGATTCGACAGCTCTAATGACTTACATTGGGAGCGGTACTTCGCTCTCGTCTGTGGCACAGTAACATAGAAGCAGATGGGAAATCGAGCGTGGGCGAAGAAGTTTGGATGAAGCCTAAACTCCAGCCAAGTCTGCCCCCAAAAATGGCGGGGCTTTCGGCGGCCCCAACCCGGACAGTTGACCATATCCCACTCCAACCATGCCTTTCGCTTTCACACTACCCACCACTTCGAACCTCTCATTCTTCACATTTGTAAGTAGTACTACCCATCCCTCCCTGACATTGACGGCTTCGACTCAACGCGGTGTGCTCAAGAATGTGCTCAAGAGGCACAAACGGCTGGCCCCACGGGCCAGGGCAGCTAACTTGAGTACTGTGCTGTCAGCTCTTGATGAATATCTCCCATACCTTCTAGCATTGGATGCGGCTCTGATTGGCAGGGCGGTCAATGGCGAAGAGGTGGATGTGGCGCTCAGGAAAGAGATCGAGGTCGAATGGCGGACTTCACTGGCTGCTACCATTCCGGGGCGAGAATCTCCGCGTATAAAGGGCAAAGGGTTGGACTACGAGATGTCATTCACTCTACATACTCTAGCCTGCATCTATTCCCTCCAGGCGCGAGCCCAGCTGCTGTTGCTCTACGCCGCGACTACTCCCACAGATGAACAGAGAATCGCAATCATTACGACAGCTACCAGGGACCTCCTCCAAGCCAACTCAGTCCATGCCTACCTCTCCTCTCGCTCAGCCGAGACAGATGCCTCTTCCGCCGTCGTCGAAACTCTCTCCCAGACCCAAGGTGGCCTCGCAGCGCTCGCACTCGCTGAAGCTACACTGCTGGCTGTGCTCAAAGATGATCCTTACCCAGCCGTTGTCGCTCAGGACAGAAATAAAAACGACAAGGACTGGATGATCAAGCCGCCTGAAATACCGAAAGTGCGAGCTCATCTATTTGCGCGGTTATGTTTGGGGGCAGCCGAACATGCTGCAAAGGCGGAGGCGATGCTGAGTGCTTCTGGTCGAGTGGACGAGGCGCTGATGAAGTATGTCAACGATTTGAGAAAGACAGCGAGGGCAAAGGCATGCAGGCTGTTTGGTATACATGCTGAGCTCGAGGGCGAGACAGGGCTGGGTATTTCATGGCTCGTTGGAGGAAAGAAGCAATTGGGCTTTGCAGTCAATGATGAGGGCTCCAAAATGAAGGGGCTGGCTAAATTCAAGAAAGACTGGACGGAGAGAAGAGAGGACAAGAAGATAGAGACAGGAGGTGAATGGGGCAGTGATGCTGGGTGGCTGGAGGAGCTGAGGGTCATTGAGATGCTGGAGGCGAAGTGGAATAAGATGAACGACACCGTAGGTCTGTGGCTTTCAGTTCACCTATCAGAGCTGACGAACGAGCAGATCAACACACAATTGATACCTCCATCCGATCCACTTGTGGCCAGCATGCCATCCGGACGAGACATGTACACCGCGAAGCCTTTCATACCACCAGCTTTGGACGAAGATACATTGGCACGCATGCGGGCGCCTCCCGATCGAGAAGGTATAACGGGTGATGGTGATGACCGTAGCAGCGATGAGGGCGAAAGGCCGCGGCAGAGCGGCCTTCCTGGGGCTTTCCCTGGCTCTTCGGCCACGCCATCAAATGATCACTCATACTATTAGTGAATGGATACCCATCTTTATATTGAAACTCATGGGCGGTCTTTCTTGGTATTTGTATGCCCATATGATATCTCAATGGAACCTCGCGACCCTGTGTAACTCCGTGTAAATGCGCGCTGTTTGTACAGAGCTGTTAGGCCACCCTCCCTTCTGCCGTTGAGCAACCTCTTGGTTCCCCTTAGCTCGAACACGCCCATTGAAATCTTGCTCCTCTATTCCTTCGGCACGTAGTTCTGCTGCTCAAACAAATATCCTCTAATCTTTGCATCCTTTAGCGCCTCGAAGTATCGTTCTGTCTATCCATCAGCTCAAAGCCCCATTGCGTCCGCATGTTCTCCTCTAATTCTACTGCCTCCAAATTTCTCTCATGGATCACCCAAACATACCTCTCAGAGCCCCACACTTCTCCAAATGATTGACCCCGTTCTTGTAGTAGCATTTGCCCAGCTCCTCCCGTATCAATCTCGCCATCATGCTTTTTACCCATTGCTCGCGTATGATCGCATCTTGTGCCGCCTTCAAGGCTGCGGTATCGGAGTAGTCGACGCCGTCGAAAGTTGGCGGGACTTTGGGCTTTTTGGCGAGGAAGAGGGGGGATTCGGGGGTGGGCATTTTTAGAATTGTTGGTCGTGGCGGTACAGGGAAAAGGATGAGTCAGGCCAAGGGGTGTGACCCGTATGGAGGGAAGCTGGGGAGGTTGTTCAATTGCGCAAGTAGAAGGAAGCTTTGGGCTTGTAAGGTGGTCTTGTGGTTGTGTCGCATAGCAACATTGAGTGATAGTATTAAGAGATGGTGTCGATTTAACAATGACGGTTTGCTGATGGCAAGCTTCGTGCCTCGGCTAAACCGTAAACGCATGTTCACCTTCAATCCATTAGAAAAACACCTCACATCATTCACACCTCTCTGCGTCTTTGGTATCCACGCAATATGTCGTTCCTCGGTGGCGCGGAGTGCTCGACCGCGGGGAACCCTCTCAGCCAGTTCACAAAGCACGTACAAGATGACAAGTCGTTACAACGCGACAGGCTGGTGGGCTCGGGCCCAGGAGGCTTACAGGAAAGCTTCCGGAGTCTGCAGAATGGGGGAGGTCAAGATGAGGCATGTCGGCGTCAGGCTTTGCGCATACTTCTACTCCGAGCCAGATGCATACAGGATCCATAGCTTACTGGGTACTGCAGATGATGCAGAATTTCCTACACCAAAGTGGCCAATTACCGCAAGATATGCCACAGCCGTTCGCTATGGAGCAAATGCGGAGGAATCTCGATGGCTACCGAACGACATCCCCACGGATACACTCCCCTGGGTGGGCAGCGGAGTTTGATCCTGGAGAGCAGGCACGTATGGAGGCTGGATTTCAAGCGCCGAAGGCTGGAGGTTCTGTCCCCGCAGGATTCACACCAGCGGAGTTTCAGCGATTTCAGCAGATCGAAAGGAACATCTCAGCGAGAGTAGCAAGCCCAACATCACACACGCCACTTAGCATGAACGGATATCAGAGACCGATGGGCATGGGGTATGGCATGAACCTGGGCATGAGCGCATTTCAAAGACCGATGGGCATGCAGAGACAGCCATTAGAACAACAAGCGAATGGCAAGGGCAAAGCGCGGATGACAGAGCTAGACGATAAAAATTGGGAACAACAATTTGCAGAGATGGACGCAGCAACACAACGAGAGCTCGACGGGGAAGCGAACGCAGCAATGGAGCGTGAAATGAATGACATGGATAGGTCAGTTCTCTACGAAACCAATGAGTTTGGCGACTTCGAGAGCGTTTGGCGAGGGATACAAGCTGAGACCGCGGCCAATAGATCTATGCTTGATGACGAGCAACTCGGGATGCATATGGGCTCCGAAGTACCTTTACGCGACTCTGACGCCTGGGATAATTTCGACAGCCAGTTCCACGACAGCTTTCGAGATCCACAACTTGGCAACTATCTCTTCGAAGAAGACAACCCGTTTACAGCGACTGGCAAAGACCCATTTGACGAAGGTATGACGATAATGAGAGAAGGCGGCAACCTCTCCCTCGCCGCCCTCGCCTTCGAAGCCGCTGTTCAGCAAAACCCAGAACACGTAGAAGCCTGGACAGCACTAGGAAGTGCACAAGCTCAAAACGAAAAAGAATCACCCGCCATCCGCGCTCTCGAACAAGCCCTCAAACTCGATCCTACGGATCTCTCCGCCCTCATGGGCTTGGCTATCTCCTACACGAACGAAGGTTACGACTCCACCGCCTACCGAACACTCGAGCGCTGGCTTTCCACGAAATATCCACAAATCATATCTCCTGATGACTTAGCATCAGACAGCGACCTCGGCTTCACAGACCGGCATCTCCTCCACGACAAAGTAACCTCCCTCTTCATCCGTGCCGCCCAGCTCTCCCCAGACGGCGAGCACATGGACCCAGACGTACAAGTTGGACTCGGCGTGCTCTTCTACGGCGCAGAAGAGTATGCGAAAGCAGTCGACTGCTTCGAAGCTGCGCTCACATCTACAGAGTCTGGCACAACTAACAAACCTCATCAAGCGCACCTGCTGTGGAATAGACTGGGTGCTACATTAGCAAACAGCGGCCGCAGCGAAGAAGCTATCGCCGCCTACGAGAAAGCGCTGACGTTAAATCCCAACTTCGTCCGCGCACGTTACAATCTTGGTGTCTCATGCATCAACATCGGGGTTTATCCCCAAGCTGCTCAACACCTGCTCGGTGCACTGAGCATGCATCGCGTTGTCGAGAGGGAGGGTATGCAGCGGGTGAAGGAAGTCATTGGCGAGGTACCAGGCGATTCCAGGATGAATGAAGCGGAGGTTGAGCCGATGGTGGGGATGAATCAGAGTACGAATTTGTTGGAAACGCTGAGAAGAGTTTTTGGGAGTATGGGAAGGAGAGATCTTAGTGAGAAGGTGGAGTTTGGGATGGATATTGAACAATTTAGGGGGGAGTTCGATTTCTGATTAGGTGTCACATATCAGAACATTGAGCGAACGTCTTGCATAGGCCATGCAAAGCAGGTCAGCATTGTACAGATGGATCTGTGGGTCTAGATTCAGGATCTTCGGGAATTCTCCAAGAGGTTTCAGTGGCACTGCTACTGCTGGCTACAATAGTATAGAAACACTCCACGCCAGCTGTGGTCGTAGTTTCCATCCGCGCCCGGTTCCGGCTGTGGCTACTATGCTTCGTGTGGGGAGCGAAGCTACCAAGAGAGGCATGTAAAGAGCCTTCCGATCCAAGAAATTTTACCAGAAGTCGTCATTGTGCACACCACCCTCGAAAGACGAAGACCGCCGAGTCCTCGACGCCAAAGATGGTTCACTCCAACTACCCGGCGGAAATATAGCCCTGACCCTAAGGCCCACCGGAGCCGACACAAGCAATTGATTGTTTACCAATTGAGGTCTTCAGGATGAAGCGCAAGGCTGAAGATGAAGCTGACCCGGAGTCTTCACAAGGCGAGTGCTTCCAAGGCAATTCCCTCCTTGTCGATCCTTGCTATCCCGTGTTTTGGGAGTAAAGAGGAAGTCTTGTTTGGAATGCTTTGGGAATCGTCGAACCAGGGACTGTATGAAACAATGAATGCTGACTCCAATTGAAAAACAGACTCTAAGCGCCGAGCAACGGGCCCGGAAGAGCGATTCCGTGAAGGCCTTTTCGGCCCAGATATACTAGAGGACTACAGAAAGACCTATACTGCCTCCGAGCCATACCATCACGGCGTGATTTCGAACCTCATCTCGCCAACTCTTCTTCGCAGCGTGCGATCCGAAATTCAGAACCTCTCCTTTACCCCAAAAGAGACAGATATCTACAAGATCCACCAGTCTGGAGACCTTGCAAATCTTGATGGCTTGGATGACGCCTCCCTCAAGCTTTTGCCTTCATTACTCACACTCCGCGATGCCATGTACTCGTCGGCATTTCGGGAATACCTTTCGACCGTTACCGGCTCTGGACCGCTCTCGGGAAAGACAACGGATATGGCGATCAATGTCTACACGCCTGGCTGCCACCTGCTATGCCATGACGATGTCATTGGAAGTAGGAGAGTCAGCTACATTCTCTACTTGACAGATCCAGATAAGCCATGGCAGAAAGAGTGGGGTGGGGCGTTGCGACTGTATCCGAAGCAGACACATACTGAAGAGGATGGAAAAGTGACCAAGATACTCAGTCCAGACTACAGCGTGTCCATACCGCCAGCGTTCAATCAATTGAGCTTCTTCGCAGTGCAGCCAGGCGAGAGCTTTCACGATGTGGAGGAAGTATATGCCGGAACGGAAGCCGAAGGGAGAGAGAAGGATGATGCAAGAGTAAGGATGGCAATTAGTGGCTGGTATCACATACCACAGGAGGGAGAAGAGGGCCATGTAGAGGGCCTGGAGGACAAGTTTGCAAAAAAAAGCAGTCTTGTGCAACTACAGGGTAAACCCGACGACTACGATCTTCCAAAGCCGAACCCGAGAGTCTTCACTCCAGGTGGAGCAGAAAATGGCGACAACACAGAGGACCCATCGCTTTCAGAGGAGGACTTCAATCTGCTGCTCAAGTATCTCGCGCCCACATATCTCACTCCTGACACTGTTAATTCCGTTGCGGAAGTCTTTGGTGAGGAGTGTTCGCTATGCCTCGAAAACTTTCTCTCTCCTAAATTTGCAGAGTCTATTCGCCACTATATTCAAACCCAGGAGTCTCAGATCCTTCCCGACAATTCTGCAAAAATTGACGAGACCGCTGGATGGACAGTCGCACGACCTCCGCACAAGCATCGCTTCCTCTTCCAGGAGGCCAACATGTCGGAGGAGGAGATGTCCCCTCTCCAAGATCTCTTGCAGAATCTCTTTCCATCTTCCGCCTTCCAAAAATGGCTTGCTCTCCTGACAGGACACCAAATAGCGTCACACAATTTGATTGCTCGCCGCTTCCGGCGCGGGCAAGACTACACACTCGCGACGAGGTTCGATGAAGATAGCCCGAGGGTTGAGCTATGTCTTGGGGTCACTCCCACACCAGGGTGGGGTGGTGATGAAGCTGCGGAGCCACAAGACAGCACCAAGGGAGAGAGTGGCACCAGTGACAAAAAGGATGCGAAAGAAAATGTTCCTGCGACAGAAGATCCTGGTGTAGGAGGCTATCTTGCCTACATGGCTGGCGACGACGATGACGACAATCCCGTAGACGATGGGGTTGGTAGCGATCACGGAGTGGAAGTCCCCCTCGACATGAGCACTGGAGCACGATCCACAAAGGCTACCAATCCCCAAAAGGCGAAGCAGGATCCAGCTATATACCAAGCCAGCGGTGACAACGAGGATGACGGTGTTCTCTTCAGCATGCCCGCTGGTTGGAATCGTCTGGGCATTGTTCTCCGAGATAAGGGTACGATGCGCTTTGTCAAATATGTCAGCCGAATGGCTAAAGGGGATAGATGGGACCTGGTGGGAGATTTTGGTATTATTGAGGGCAGTGATTCTGACGAGGGCGACGAGGGTGTCGTAGGGGGTTTGAACGTAGGTAATGACGCTGACGAGGACGACGACGAGGGTGTCGTAGCGGGGTGGAAAGTGATTAATGGTGCTGACAGTAATGCAACCACCTCAATTGAAGAGGCTAATGATGACGACGACGACGACGACGACGACGACGAGGACAATGGTGAAGACGAAAAGAGCACTGATGATACCGACGACTGAATGAATGATGCAAACGACGCGCATCAGCTGAACACGAGCCCTTCAACCTTGTAGAACTCGCATTGGACAGATATGCAATGTTCCGTGGGCAACTTCATGTAGGGTTAGTAGTTTTGCGGTGTTCAGTAAGGTATATTACAGCCTTCGGACGAAGCTTGCCCTTGATTACTTCACTTTCGACGGCTATTTCCTCGCGGGGTAGATACAGTATAAACCGGCTTCAGGCAGCCATTGGGAAACTGCGAACTGTTACACGACTGGATCAACATCAATCAACCAAGCACTCTTCAAGGACTTGCTTTAGTTACCTCTGGCCACCCGGCTCTCATGAGCTCTCCCAATTGATACCCTCTCAATTGAATTGAAAGACCAAACACTACATTTCGTCACCATACTCCTGTCCATAGCACTATTGAGAATACTCTCCTCGTTTCCCCAAAAAACCGGGCAGTCGCCTTTTGTGGGATTTACCCCATCGGCTTTGGCAGATCAGTTTGTATACTTTTGCAACACAACGTGCCAAGTACTGATTCAATTAGCAGCTTGAAGCCTACTTGTCTCGTCGATGCGCTCACCCCTGTACCTTTCAAGGCGACGTCTTGTACGCAGCAAGAAGCCCTTTGCCTGGTCGAATCTTCCTCATGATATCCTCTACATCGTAAGACTTACTTTTGAGCTTTTATTCCTCACCCTGTGATAAGATCTGTGCCTCAGGTCGTATATTGGGAGCACTAGCTCACTAAAAACTCCCCATAATGTTGTACATGTCTCAATGCTTGCTTCCCACCCTGAAATAACGCTGACTCGGGATTGTCCCATAGATCATTGACCAATCAACTCGAGCCGATCAAATTGTGTGGTCTCACACATGTCATGCCTTCCGATGGTATGCAACCAAAATAATCTGGAAGGATCTATATATCAACGGTCCAGGAAAGATTGTTTCACTGCTTCAAGTGGGGGACACCTGGCAAACGGCAGCTGACTATGGGTCGCATGTCCTGAATCTCTATATTGACACTCGATTGATTTCCAACATCATGGCAGCGCCCGGCCACGAATATCTGGAGGAAGCAACGCCATCATTGCTGGCTTTACTACCGAATCTCATCAACTTGACATTCGAAGGGCCTCTCTACCATGATCAGTTCACCAATATTCTGCAAGTTCATGGCCTGAAAAGGCTCAATATCAGAGGTGATGATCAGAACCTCAGGCTTGGAAGCCCGGATTGGATGGAGTTCTATACAAACTTAATCTTGAACTTCTTGGCGCTTGCGAGTCTCGGATCGCTCCAGTCGCTAAAGATTGGTCGATTGATGGCAATCGAAGCTTATGGCCTGGCATATGCACTCCCAAAACTTCCACTGGTTAATTTAGATGTGAGCTCGAGCATTTGGGTTCGCCGAGCAGACCCACGCTACCATATCCTAGGCAGCGAGCAAGGGATCTCACCAATCGTCTCCCTCGTTGCGATGTTGGCGCCTATACTTCGAAAGAAGTCAGACCATCTCGATCCCAAAACAGCAGCTCTCCAACATGGCTTTCCCCCAACTCTGAGGACGCTCGTTCTCGCGGATCGTTACCATGACATGCGCACTTCCATCGTACTTGCCAGCAACGAATATATGATGCCCAAGCTACTGGAGGGCGCCACTGAGGCTTGCGAGGGATTGCAAAAACTCGAAATCTCATTCAGGTCTAACCCGGATGGTTGCTTGTTTATGGAAGTGCCTGTGTGCTCTCATGGGCGTAGCAATAAGTGGTGCGCGTACGCTTTGGGGAATTGGAAAGGGCAATGGGAGCTAGACTTGTGCAAAGACACCGTCGACAAAGGGGAATGGGAGAATCCTTTCGCAGAGCCCGCGATCGATGAGAGTCGGCGGGCGTTGAAACTTTGGGGATCGAGGACCTTTAGATTTACGAGGATTGAGGGAGATCAGCCACTGTCCCCGATCATACAAAAACGCGAGAAGCTGGAAGCATCAAACGCTGGAGGACTGACGCGATGACCGTTGCAGGGCTAGATTCGGGGAAGGTGAAGTGAAGCAACAACAGCAACTCTGCTACGGCTTATAGACGGTTCATCGGCTGTTTCAGCCTTGTAATTCCATATGTTCCAAGTCCATTTTGATCCCTGACCAATCCTAGGCTCGTTTCGCTAAGCTTTGTTTCCAAATGGCCATCAAGAATTGCATGATAAAATAATGGAAACCCCGTTTACGGTGATATACACGTCAGGTATACAATGTCAACATTTTCCACTCCCCAAGTGATGGAACATGGAATACCGATGTCGGAGCGATAAAGCAGCAACTGGATGTCAAACCTTGAGACACATTACAGAACAACACCTTACCATTCATCAACACCCTCACTCGTCCCCATATGTACCGTTCGTGCTATTGATCTTCCCACATCACTGCCAACATGAAAGAGATTGGAAGTAAGGCAGTATGGCAAAACTCGGTTCCTCCATCTGGCAAAAGCTACCACGAGACGTAGTCTACCACATAATCGAGCCATCAAACCTCGCAACACAGATCAATTGGTCCTGCTCCAGCTGGGAGTTATCCCCATACGCCTCATCTCTCATGTTGCGGCATTTCCATATCACCAACATCGCCCGAGCTCCACCTCACATCCTATATCTACTGCATTACAAGGGCGACTATCGAGAATTCTCAATACACAACGAGCAAAATTCGTCCGAAGGACCAATACGTATATTCCAAATTGGACCGGACAATATTGCGAGATGCGCGCCTCAAATGTTTCCAGGCTGATAATGCGTCCGAATGGGTATTCGCACTTCGGCTGCTCTGTCTTGCGATCATGTGAGGTATCTGACCATTGATAATCGAAAGCAGCCAGGCTCGCAGGCGGATTTGAGTGACACGATGGGAACCCTCTGGGGTATACTCACGGGGTTTCTAACAGTTTGTTATGACGGACAGCTGTATCAACCTACTCTGCAGAGAAATGCGGATTTTTCTTCGCTGACGGAGTTGGTTATCCGACGTGACCTGAATTACTGGTATAGCACTACGGAGCTGCCTGATGCACATCTGATCATAGATTTTGCGCCACTAGTTCAGTTGCAGAATCTTCGCACGCTGAAGATTGGACGCGTGATACAATAAGACTTAGAAGGATTGGCGAGGAATGTGGCAAATCTCCCCTTCTTGGAAAATCTCGAGGTGCAATGCTGCCCGTTGGAGTACCTGACAAATGGCGTAGATGGTGAGATGAGTTTCTACGACGCGGTAAGGGGCATCTCGCCGCTCGTTCACTTCCTCAAATGCTTTCAAACTGCCGCTTCCGCTGTCTTTAGCGATGAAAGCTCGCTGGAGTTGTCCAAGACGCTGGAATTTTCTTTTGTTCGGAATGTTTATGTTGGGTCAAAGTTCCCTTGGTGTTTGACATTCTAGCCAAGGCGGTAGAACGGTTTGAGAATCTTATCGAGCTAGTGGTCATGCTTCGGCACGATGAAGAGTGAGTCCAACGTCAAACGTCGAGTGTGGAGAGGGTTCGGATTGGCGCTGGCTGGAAGCTGTCGGGTATGCTTGGAACTGAATTGGTTCTGAGAAGGCGCTCCGGATTATGAGAAACCTGATTAGTTAGCTCTCCCAAGTAACATGTGAGATCAAAGTTTGCCTTTGGGATGACACGAATATAGAACGGGTGTTGAGTGATGCAGTATGTCTGCCCCACGCGCCTAATAAACATGTTGTGAGGATTTAGAGGAAAAGCGATCCGCGTTTTTACCATCTCCTACAAATGACGCTTATCGTTGTATACTAGTATGGTGAGAGAGACTGTAAAGTTACTATTGGAAGCTTCTATTAGGCAGCGCATTATATGTTAGTCTCAGACAGTTAGGTTAAGATATTCTTTCAATTTATATAGCACATTAGAGTAGAAACCAAGGTCGTATTACTAGAGCTTCACTGTACCCCGAAGCCTGATGCGAGCGGACTGGTAGACCTTCCTATGGGTAGAGGCCTCCTTGTTGTGCTCCGAGCGATTTGGCTAAATGATGATATTGAAGCGAATACTTTCAGGAAGCCTCGACCATATCACGCCGTCCAGCTATTACCATTGGGCAGAATCCCGATGCCAGAGGTTGTATTGTCTTGAGTAAGCTGATCAAGACAATTGTTCTGGTTCACTTGGAGAATGAGGACCGACAGATTGTATTGCTAGATAGCTTCGCATGCACGAAACATAATTACTAACTTCTTAATCGCGATCTAATCCACTCCATGGGACTATAGCCCAGTTGATGGTGTAAATACTAAAGCCCCCTCGAATTCATTCATTGTTTTGCTTCCAGAACTTCAATGTTCTGCAGCGCGCCGCCAATACAGCTGGCTCTCTACGTATGCCTCGTCTTGACTGGTTGCTGCCCCGTCCTCCCTTCGTATTCACTATCAACGCGTAAAACATTTGAGGCATGATTTCCGTTGTGTGGTTCTTCAGCGCCGAGATCTAGATGGGCCGTCCATTCCTACCCAGGAAGCTTCAACGATGTGGGATTTGATGTTTGAGACTCGTTAGCCAAGGTTTTCTAGCTAAGTATCACTGACTCCTACCACTTCCACACCCACGTATACCTCATCCTGCCCTCCTATTCCGACCCTCTAGAGATTTAGTACCTTTAGGCGTAATTTGGGTGATAGGTACTTCCAATCCACAGCTTTTAAGGATATGTAGAGTGACTGGAAGAGGATATCGTACTGATGAGGTGTTGCGTAGAATCACTGGATTCCGAGGTGATACATGATTTTGTCAAACCTGCTGGTGACTTTCACGCCACGGGCGTCGACTTTATCCGCCACAACCTTTTTTTTCGTGTCCAGAGCGTTGACTTTATCCTCCACCACCTTTACATTTGCCTTAGTAGCCATCTGGGACAAGTCCCAGGATATACTCTCTCCTTATATAGAGTTGAGAAGATTCTGGATCTCCTGTTTGACAGTACGGACAACAGGGTCTGCGTATAGATTAATGGGATTTACTGAAGGTCGAGCAGGGCTGTTACGGCTTGATCGGGTTGGGGTACGCGTTGGGGATGTTGTGGTATTGGACTGAAGTCTTGTTAGTGTAGTCGATGTTGGGGATAAGCTCTACTCATCGTACCTTTAACTCCGCCAGATGATCATCTATTTGATCAAAGAGTGACATAGCTGCAGTCGGTGAGGTTGCACTGAGGACTGAGTGAGGTTGAAATGACGTGAGCTTGCAGCGGCTGAGATTGATATGATTGAGGTTGCAATAATTAAGGTTGATGTTAGAGTGAGGTTATATATGAATATATAAGTTCCCGAGTAAGGTTCGACCCGGCAATGGCTTCTTGCCTCCAGAAAATCTAGGGTTTGTAGTCATCGGGACCATTGACGAGACCAGCATGATGATCGAAGTCGTTGGCGAAGAGACGCAAGGTATGCCAGATTTCGGGAACGCAGAAATGGCGGAACTTACGATCTGTACCTGCCCACTTGATTTGTGTTGAGCGATCAGATAGCTCGATGAGTCTGTAAAGAATGTCGTTGCGGGCCTTTGACCATATGGTGGAGTCAAGTTCCATGATCTCGGTCGTGTCACGAGCGAGAACTTGAGGGCTTAAGTGGCGTGGTCGTAAGTCTCTATGAAGACAGTGTTGAAATTGGTTTCGCTGGTAGGTGAAGGGTGTTGTGAGGAGTCTGCGATGTAGGGTTGTTTTGGTGCTGGAAAGGGAATATGAGGGTTGAGACGTTAGCAGCGGACATTCTGGTGACCTAAAATTTAGTTGGGTAATACGGACTACGAGTAAGACAAGGTGAGCTTGCAGGTTTCAGGTTGCACTTAGTATGGGACGACTTCACAAGAGCTAGTCCCATCTGCTGATTATCACCTGGGATAACCGCTAATACGTTCAATGGTTAATGATGTAAGCCGTTCTGAAAGTTCGCGAATAGCCTGCTCCAAGGCCAGATCGAAGCAGTGAACGAGATGTTTCTGCAGTGATACTGCTTGAGAGCCGCACTTCGTGGTATTCTCTAGTGACCTCGCCCACTCAAAGGAATTATTTCCGCCAGCGTTACGGCAGAGTATGCCCTGCTAGGGAGCCACGTTAGGCAGACCACTTCTACGACACTGATCGTACAACTTACAATCCCAAACAGGTAATAGCACCAAGATAGAAAATATTCAAGGCTCGAGCGAGTCCCGAAACTATTCAACTATCTTAATTTCCAATCCACGAGTCAGGTTGTACTTTCAATCATTCCCCTTATGCGAGTCATACATCAGATCTACCAAGCCAAAGTATCATCACTACCACGTATACTGTTATTCTGGCTTTTAGAATACCTCCCCTTAGGTACACAATGTTCTGAATAGTATACTTCATCCACATTCAAACCAAAGGCTTACCAGACTTCAGGGAATTTTGCCACTGGGTACCCCACGAAGAAAGCGCCAATCAAATACAATGCTCACTGATATAGAGTATTCGACACGAAAGCTAGCGTTTGCCTGATTCCGCCATATTCCGCCCCCCCCTTCCTCATCGATGCATGATCATCTGGCATGAAGAGATGGATGTCTATCAGATGATGATCGCTAGCCATTAGTGGAGACACAGGGATCCTCTTCCCCAACGGACCGTTCCAGCGATCTGCCGCTGTGCAAATCACAGCTGCAGATCTGCGACTTGGACATCGAATTAGCATCTGCCACTCGAAAACGAAGACAATACGAGCAACTTTTGACGATTTGGGGCTGTGATTTTCGTGGAAGTCATGCGAGCTCCTGCAGACCGTTGAAATCCTCGGCTTGTTGCAGAGTGCAGCCAGGATGAAAAGGGCCCGAGGAGCGGGTCGCAACTCGCATGACTGAAAATCCCCGCCAAAACCGGGGACAAATCGGAGACGAGTCGCATAAAGAGAAAGGAGAAATTGCCAGAAATAATGTCGTACTTTACCACTTTCTGTTGACTTTAGGTACCTTATCAATACGCTCTGATATCTGACTACCGTTCGGAAGTTATTCCTTGAGGAAGCGTCGACTCAATCTTGCCCATCCCTGCAAGCCCACAACCAACGGCCCTCAAAAGCGGAGACCTTCGGCGCAAGAATGACTTGTCCTTTGACGACTGGACCTGCGCATGACAGTATGTAGGGCATTCAGAGGAACAAACCCATCGTCTCTGATTTTCTCACTTGTCCGTCCTGATTTGATACCCTCTTTGTCACGGGAAACGAAGGGAGAAGAAATGCCTCGTCATTGGCTGACTGGCAAGCAAGCAACGAACAGCAGGGGGGCCACGTTTTCGCCTGCCACGAGGTCTTAAGCTTGATGCAAGGCCGAAGGACTAATGGATTCGAAGCAATCAGAAGCTCGTATCGGGCGCCCTCAAGGCAGTTTGCGGCGCTATGAGTGAGCTTAGCGGCTTCTAGATCTTCGATCACTTCTTCTGCCTTTCTTCGCCAGGGGCCAGCGAAGCACCAGGGTTTGAAGATCTCTTTCACCCTGCAAGTTCGCTTTTGCGCTTCATGGAGGACAGATTCTGATGCTGGAAGGAGAATGGAAGTAGTTATGTGTATATCAAATTGTAGATCTATGTAGAGCAAGTTGTAACGAGACAAAGGATTAGAGTTGCTGTAGGTGGTGCTAGCAGATCCTTACTGGTCATGCAAGTGCCGACGCCAAACAGACGCAAGGAGCAGCTTAACATTTCGACGGGGGTCGAACAACTGACCACACCTCAAGCAATTTCAACCACCACTCCATCACTCCACCACCAACCCACCGTTACATGCTACCCATTCTTCAATCTGATACCCACCTTCGTTTGCTATACTTTCGATACTTGTCTTCTTCATACCTTCACATCTAATTCGTCGCTTCTCTCTCGAACTTTGCCTGGGCACGGACAAAGCCATTGTGAAGCGGGTAAAAGCCAACAAGGTCTGAGGAGCTCCGCAACGGATACCTACATATGAAGAGAACCGATTGAAGATTCGGAGCAAGGATCATACGGATGACATACTGGGCTGAAAATTGAGGATACTGTCGTAGCTGGGACTGCTGGACACCGCATTCAACAGCCTCCGCCATCAGCGAACGCTGCTCTCACAGCCCAAAATTTACATTTTCGGCCTGTCACCCAAGCATAGCAAGCCTCGAGTCACAAACTTCCGCAGCACCCGATTGAATGTTTTATCGCAATGCTTTCAATCGAAGCATGCAATAGCTAGGAACCTTCGATCCTCCACGTTGTTCACCATTGGGCAAAAATTTCGAATTCCTCGCGGCTGCCATTCGTTTCAAGCTTGACGATTGCGTCTATAATACTTCCATTCCAGCGTGCCAATCTCGTGGTCCCACAATACATTCCACCACCTACGACATACTTGCGTGCACCCTCGTGCACCCCATTCATCGCCATTGCTTGCACGAGTTCCTCAAATCTAGATTGAATTCCTACTTTTCTACACTCAGTATCTGCTACAATTTTGACCACAACCAAAAGGTACTTACCTCGTCTTCAATTGTGCGCATTCGCTGATAGACATTTACAGAGACTCAGGATTGCAAGATGGCGACCCAAAGCTCCACCCGCATTTGGGAAAATGACTCGTCCTCGCGACCTGCCAGTACCTCGAAGCCTGCCCAACTACCGTCTATCGCTACATTGACAAATGATCTGCCACATGGGGCAACTGGACCTGCGTCCCCTGCATTCTCTGCCAATCGTTCCTCTGATACATGGGCCACCCCGCCTCAGAGTACCCGTGAGTTCGGCCCTGGTCGCTTCATTCTCGCTGCAGCCTCCAACTAACAGTTGCATCTCCCGTCTACGGGCATGAGTCTAACAGCTCCATACCAAGCAGTTTACTGACATGTCTTGAACAGGTTCTTCGGCGTATTCCTCTGGGCCAAACGGATATTATTACTCCTCATCTATTAGCTCTCCCCACCGCGCCTCCAACTCCAGCGCCCTCGGAGCCACCTCCCACCCTGCCGAATACCACAATCAACTAGGGTCTGCTGGCGCTCAGCCTTCCCCAGGCTTTGCCCCTCAACGGGATAGCCTGGGTCTGCCAAACCTGAATCAGCAATACCAAGACCCCAACCAATACCGAAGCAGCCACGAGTTTCCCTCTCAAGAATCTCGAAGGAGCAGTATTGGCAGCCAAGTGAATTCAGGCTTCAACAATATGCACCTTACCAATGGTGTCTGCTCTCCATACAATCAACAGAACGGCAATCCGTCCCAGTCGTCCATTGCTGCTAGCCTGCAGCGTGAGCGTGGGATCCCGCCGAGCAATGGGATGCGCAACTCGGGGACATCACATGTATCACATACACAACAATCAATGTCACCACTTAGTCCATTTGCAAACGAGTCCAAACAGCAACATGCACTGCGAACTGCTCCCATCATTAGTGCCAATCCTTCCCGAGAACTCTACAATGCAGAGAAGCCTACAGCCGGTCAACCTTACGCCTTCCCAGATCCAGACATGTCGGGTCGGTCGAGTGATAGCCAAGAAGCAAACGGCAATGTGCATTCGAGACGGAACAGCGACCACACGTCCATCACGAGCAGCGTTGTTACTAACGACTCCAAGCTGCCCGGAGGACAGCACCGACTAGACGAAGGTGAGAGCTGTCACACTGGATACCCATCTTGGCTATACTGATATGACATCCAGATCCCATGCCTGGCACCCACCACCATTCGCTTCAGCATAAGCAAGTCAGCGCACTGGCCAGTGAAGCAGACTCTCCCGAGGCCAACTCCCCTTACAGCCGCACTCCAGCACTACGAAACAGCCACAAGATTGCTGAACGAAAGCGACGCACGGAGATGAAGCACTTGTTTGATGCTTTGCGAAACCAAATACCTGCCAGCCATGGCAGCAAGTCCAGCAAGTGGGAGATTCTCTCCAAAGGTGAGATCCTTTTTAAAGGTTCTGTCTGAGACTGGTTTTGATAGCCGAATATGTTATTGAACCATTGATTGACCATTTTCAGCATCTGACCACATCCGCAATCTCGAAGCCACCGTCAAAGTTCAACGAGAACAGACAGCGCAACTCCAACACGTTACGCAGCAGCTTGAGGTCGCGCGTCAGCAAAATGATACTATACGCGCTGAGAACCATCATTTGTTTCAAGAGATGCAACACTACCGCGAGCAGGCTAGACCAAACACTGCTACTGCAATGCACCCTCAGCCATCTGCTTACGCCCCACCTGCTCAGCCGATGATGGACACTTCGAGGTCGTTGCCTCCACTCATGAATGGCATTCCCGCTTCCAATAGCATGCAGGGGATCCAGTACACGGACGCCCGCTGAAGGCTGCCTACTGCCTGGCAGCCGCGACAACGGACTGCCCTTGAATTTGGCGAATAGAATGAACCTCAAAACGGGACCAACGGCGGGCATTGACTTCTACGACTATAGACCTTACGAGCAATAAGACTCGTCACGTCTATTCCACTTACGTTCTTACGGCTTGTAACAAAAAGTGTTTTACAACTACGTTCGATTCATTTTCCTTACTCGGTCGGTGATAAAAGGAGTCTCATCCATGATGGGAGTACGGCATCCACGGTGGTCCAATTTTACCTCACTCGGCGTTCGACACGACTCGTCGCGACTGTATCGTTATACTACAATACCCCCTCGACGGATAGCATCATTTTTTCTTGCTGTCTACTTCAACTGTGCAACTACCCAAGCTGTCCGGCTATCACATTCCAGTGAACGAATTCGTTGTACATACGACAGCACTTCGCCCTGTCACTTGTTCGATGTTACAGTCCTCATTCAAACTGGATCAAGCGCCTCGCTCGACAACATCTCCACGATCTACATTGCATGTACTTCAATCCTGCTCCTACCAATGGACGGAGTATCTCGACGGAATGAGTCTCATCTCATGCAGACACAACTCCGTCAGGACCTCGTGGTAAGGGCTGTCGCTTTTCCTTGCGCTCAGTAAATGTATGTAGATGGTATCGCGCTTATAGACTTGCATAACGGCTTCACATTCTCAATACAGAGACTCACCCAATACTGACGTCCTTTTGTGCTTCCCGACAAGACTTTCTCCATGGTCGGTATTGCTCTAGACTGTGTCCATGGTCGCTACATGCTCCCTTCCAAAGCACACGAAGCTCTTCTCGATACACCTTCCTAATTGAGCGTGCAGCGTCATTGGTCGGCTCCAGATGATTAACTCCGAATGAGCTCACTAATATTGTATTTGTACTTGTGTTGACACTATACAGGGCCACCTCTGGCAGATTGGAACGCCTCTAGGGGTACAATATCTTCATTGCAGTGGCAAATTGGATATCTGATGACTCTTATCAAGCGATATCCCGCAAGAAATCCTTCTCAACCTCCTCATCTTCCCCATACCACCATTTCACCTTTCTACCGCAACAAATAAAAACGACAAGAAGCACATTGAGCTTGTCGTCAACCGTACGAGTGCCCAAACAATGGCGGAAGCAAAGAGAACCACCGAGGCTACCACGGACAGCATCAGCACACACACCATAGCAGAGTCCAAGAAAGAGCAGGAGCCTAAGACCAATGGCATCAACACGGAGAATATGGCAAAAATCGAGAGAGGTGACGAGTATGTTACCAATGTCACTAAGGCCCAAGCCATGACAGAAGCAAAGAACTATACCGAGCCTGCCACAGGCGGCGCTGATGTTCGTGCCATGACGGAAGTCGAAAAAGACCACGAGCCAAAGTCAGATCGCATCAATACCCACACCATAGATGTATCCAAGGATCTTCTCACACCTACTACCGCCAATAAGATCCCCTCCACCACGACCATCAACAGTTTTCCTCTCTTATCCCCCAAGACCAATGACACTAACAACACCACTCCCAACACCTCCCCTCCCCCCTCCCCCAATCCTAGCAAACCATCCAACGCATGGACCGCTCCCGGCCCCGCAGCATTCGACTTCCGCTCTGACACCGTGACCTCGCCCACCGCGTCTATGCTCGCAGCCACAGCTGCCACGACGCTCCTCGATGATGTCTTCCACGAGGATCCGACTACAAATGAGTTGGAGGAATACGTGGCTGGAATGGTTGGGAAGGAGGCGGGAGTATTTGTGATTAGTGGAACGATGGGGAATCAGTTGAGTGTTAGGACGCATATCCAAGGGTGCCCGGAGAGTTTGGTTGCGGATGTGAGGAGTCATGTTATCGGCTGGTAAATCTCTCGGCTTTGGCCTTTTGATTTACAGGGCCGAGATGCTGACGTTTTGTGGGCATGTAGGGAAGCTGGAGGCATTGCGAGTCTTTCTGGCGCCATGCCCATCCCCGTCACACCATCCAACGGCCACCACCTCATCCTCTCAGACATCATAACCCACACCGTCACCTCCTCCGACCAGCACTACTGTCCCACCCGCCTCATCTGTCTCGAAAATACCCTCGGCGGCACAATCATGCCTCTGAAAGACTGCCAGAAAATCTCAGAATGGGCGCACGCTCAATCTCCACCTATCGCTGTACACATGGATGGCGCACGCCTCTGGGAAGCCGTAGCTGCCGGGGCCGGCTCATTGCGAGAGTACTCCGAGTGCTTTGACTCGGTGACGATGTGCTTCTCCAAAGGCCTCGGCGCGCCCATCGGCTCCATCATCTGCGCCTCCGCTGCATTCATCAAGAAAGCTCGTCATCTCCGCAAAATGATGGGTGGCGGGCTGCGTATGGCAGGCGTCGTTACTGGTGCTGCACGCGTAGCGGTCGATGAGACTTTCTTCGGCGGCCATCTCGCAGCTACTCATGTAAGAGCGAAAGAGGTGGCGGCTATGTGGGAGGAGAAAGGGGGAAAGTTGGCGCAGCCGACGGAGACGAATATGGCTTGGTTGGATCTTGATGCGGCTGGTTCTTCGATCGAAGAGATTGTGGAAATTGGTGTCAAAGAAGGGCTCAAGCTGTTGGGTGGGAGGATTGTGGTGCATTATCAGATATCGGAGGAGGCGGTGGCGAGGCTGGGGAGGGTGATGGACGTTGTACTAAGTGCTAGGAAGAAGAAGAAGAAGGAGTTGGAGCAATTTACGAATGGGATAACGGAGGGTGCTTTACTGAATACGAACGAAAAAGAGCTAGAGGCGGGCGATATGAGTAATGGGTCCAAGGAGGATGCTGTACTGAATACCAATGCTACGAAATTGGAGACGAAGGAAGCTGTACCGATTACCAAGGAGGAGAAAGAGAAGGGCGGTATGAGTAATGGGACAACAAAGGATACTGTACCGGCTACTGAAAGCAACGGAGTCGATTTAGGCGAGATTACTAGTGATGTCAAAGAGAAAGCGGAGGCAAATATGGCACCTGAAATGGAGTAAGAGCTGGACTCAAGTGGTTGTACAACGTTCGGATGTGGTGTAGAAGGGACCGTGGGGTAGAAGGATAGCCAGGTCGGAAAGCTATTAGATACCATGCATGCATTCAGGAGCATCGCTTGCAACCTTAATCAGTCGAATTATGAGATGTCTTGAAATGGACCTTGGGTTTAATTGGTGTTTTTTAAGGCATTTGATCAGAGGCTTCATTAGCACTCGATATGCCATACTACAGGAAGCTTCCCCTGTACGTCCGTCTGTACGTGGACCGTAAAGCAATCATTTCACTCAATCGAAGGGTTAAACAAGTGCTGCAAATCAATGATCTGCACCAATCCATTGCCAGTGAAGGCTTGCATTTTCTATCTACTATCTCACATGACCGCCAGTGTGCATGGATAAAGCATAAAGTAAAAGAATATTTTGTCGGCGTATCGTACTTATCTCTTGACCTCCAGCACTTGGACTCTCGTTGCCATCATTCGCTAGTAAAAGCACGCATGCATGAGTGTAAACATTCTGTCAAGAAATGGGCTTGAGACCAGAGCCGGCCGTAGTCTAGACGTCACGAGCGATACTGCCGTTTTCGATACGTGCCAGTCCAGCCTCCAATATCAAGACCCATTCGTATGGTAATTTGCCCTTGATGGGCGACGGTGTTGTTGGTGATTTGTTTAGGCGTTAGTTTTGGCAGCCGTACGGCTTCCTCCTTCGTTGCCCTTGGAATTGTAGTTGTCAGGGATCAAATCGACAGCTTCAGTGCTCTCACGCGATTTGCGAGCTTCGTGCATCTTGAATTTCTCTGCTTCTTTGTGGACGGTGAATGGGCCACCCTCCTTGCGATTTTCGCGGCTAGCTCCAACGTAGAACTCGCATTTGAAGCGGAGGAATTCCTTATCTCTAGGCTCCACGGCCTTCGCGCCCTCGGCCAATTCGAAGATGGAAACCACATCTCCAGACCTGAGCTCGCCGTAAAGCCAGCAATCCTTGCCTTTCATGAGACGGATGCCGTTGATCTTGATGTAGAGATTCGTGCGTGTAGAGATGATTGCTCGCAGCTCTTTGTTGGTGGACCAGTCGCGGCCGGCCTTGATGTCGTGGTCGATGTTTGGGTGCCACATCTGGATATCGATAGCGTTCTTGGGGACGCGGGTGTCCATGCTGTTTTGGTGGACGAATGTGCTGCTGAGGTCGCGGCCAAAGGTCGTGGAGCGGGATGTGATTTTGATCTTGTGGACGCTAGGGACGGAGCCTTTGATTATGACGAGATTGCCAAAGACCATTGAGGGCTTTATGAAATCAGCCGCGTTCGCGATGGCTATAGTGGGGCCGTTGCCGGACGAGGAGGGGCGGGTATAGGTTATGGAGGGGGGAGCTGGTTTGTTGGCTGGTGCTTTGCCTGCTGCGTTGGATGAGGTTGGCTGACCGCGAGATGCGGGTCTGCTGGATGTTTTGTCGCCTCCGTTAGAGTCGTGAGCAGACCCTTGGCTATTGAAGGCTGTTGGGGGCATTGTAACGTTGCTTTTGGTTGACTCGCGTGGCTGCTGGCCATCTTGGTGGTCATCAGAGTCACTCCTCTGAGACGTGTCCTTAGCCTTGCTATGCTGTGTTGCGTCCTTGCGAGCACTCGCTGGACGGCCATGTTTTCCAGCGCTAGCCTGTGAGACATGCGGAGGGAGTTGTGTAGATACTTCGCCAGATTGACGACGAGTGGAAAGCGAGGATGATGTATGGCCAATCTTGGAACGCTTCGAAATAGCCTCGTCTTCAGCAGACCGAGGGTCTTGGCTGGAACGCTTTGAGCCAGGTAGAGTTGGCGAAAGTCCGCGGCTGTGAGGTGTCTTTGGTGAAGCTGCCTGGCTGTTCCCTGATGTATCCGACACGCCAGAATCCGGAGACGTCATGTTAAGCTGATCAACAAGTGCCTCAGCACCAAGAAGGCTCGGTGCGCCGTTGCTGAATCCTGCACCCGAAAGAAGCTGTGGGTATTGGACATTTTGCTGAGTCACACCTTCGTTGGTGGGGTGGTTTGAGACATAATTTGGATCGATGTAAGAGACATCCTCGGCGCTGGTGACACGTCCAATTCCGTGATACATGTAAGACGCGCTAGCGGAAGAAGGGTTATCACTTCCTCCACGAGGGATTTGCATTGTAGCAGGGTCGTAGCTTCCTCCACCCGGCATCTTCAACGTGGCAGGTTCGTACACTCCACTAGGTACGCCAAATGTGGCAGGATCGTAGCTTCCTCCACTATGTACATCCAATGCAGCATGAGCGGTTTGACCTAGCACGCCCGAGCTACGAAGTGCAGATGTCCCGATCTCACCAAAGAGCCGCTGTGGCTGTGGAGGGTGCGACATACTGGGCGCAGGGCCAGCCGTGTCAATCTGAGGCTGACCAATGACCTGCCCCCAAACATCGCGTACATCATCTTCTTGAGGCCAGATTCGGATACGCTTAGACTCGCGAGGTTCCTCCATGTCATCATAGTATTCAAGACCATCTCCTTCATCTTGATCGTCGTCAGCCAGGCTTAGCTGCGATGCATCCAGCTCTGTGGGCTGTTCTTTTCCAAGACCAAGCTTATCATTCGCACTCAGAAGCCACGGATGGTCCAATACTTCATCGTCACTAGAACGTTGCGAGGGCTCAAGGACGAGCATGTTTTGAACAAAATCGATACCACCAGCAGAGATCCCAGCTTGCCTCAAACGGTCCCACTCAATTGGTGTATTCATCACGTTCGTGAGCATCATTTGTTCGTGCGCTCCATCAAAAGGCGCGCGTCCGCAGAGAAGATGGTAAAGCACTGCTGCAAAGCTCCACGTATCGACCGAGTTCTCATAGCGCTGGGTCTTGGGTTGTCTATCAGACAAATTAGTAAACCTCCCAGAGACAGTAGCCATTTTGAACTTACGGTCCAGCATTCGCTCGGGTCCGCTTGGTGGAGGGTGCCAAGCCCATCTTGACTCTCTCGTAGCCTGGATAGATCTCCGGAGCACAATAGAGCAGGGTGCCGCAGAACGTCTTGAGGTAGTCTGCCTTGTTTGTGATCATCTTTGAAAGACCGAAGTCGGAAAGCTTGAACACGTAGGGAAAGTCGCAGGCCATCAAGATATTGTCGGGTTTAATGTCTCGATGGACAATATGGCGTTGGTGTAAGTAGCCAAGTGCCTGCATTATCTGGCGAGCGAGGTGTACACATATGTACTCTGGCATGACTTTACCAGCGCCGGTCCATGCACACAAATCCCCGAAAGAAACAAATTCCATGACGATGAATAAATGAGTGGGAGTATCCAGGTGATCGATATACTTCACAATGTTTGGCTATATAGGCGTCAGTCTTGGGTCTGCTGTTAGGCTTCCTTTACCTACATGACGAAGATTTTTGATGACATCGAGCTCTTTACGGGCTTTCTGCGCAGAAGCGCCGTTCTTAGCGAACTGTGCCTTGTCAATCTCTTTCACAGCATAGACCTCGCCATCTCGCTTCGAGGACAGCTTGTACACCATGGCAAAGGCTCCTTTGCCGATGTAGCCGATCACATTATATTTGTCGCCTCCATTCCAGTGCAAACCATGATGGTGCTGGCCTGTAGCTGCCGCCAAGATTGAGCCGCCGGGCGTCGTATCCTGCTCAGTGCCTCGCTGCAAGAGGTTAATGGACATCTGATGCAGAGTCAGAATGTTTTAGTAGGCATATCGAGGAACATTGCCTTACTGGTGGGAGCGTTATCTGTAGACCTGTATTCGCCAAGTCTGCATTCGCTACTGCCTGACGCTCTGCCTGCTCAACACAGGCAAGGTACGTCGCCAGGTTCTGGTTGTATTTTGCTTGATAGGTGTTTCTGGAAAACATTCTTACATGAAATCGAACAGATTTCCCTTTCGTACGTGTGATGGTTGGGAGTTCGATGATTTCCCCATCAGTGAGGGTACGGCGTGGCTGAGCATCACTGTGCGCCGTCTTTGACTTGGATCCTTGGAGAAGTATCCCATCAACAATGGTGCCATTAGTAGATGTGTCTTCCAGCATGAGAACCCCGTTGCTATTGACAAATATTCGAAAGTGCTTATTGCTGACCTGCTTGTTGTCGACACCGCAAAGTAGTAAGTCACAGACCTTTGGGTTTCGGCCAAACACGAAGCCAAGACACATATTGTGGACTTTGGAAGAGAACCGTAGTGCAATATCTCGCGCTGCATCAAGTCCGCCCGAGTCATCTTTACTTTTGGCTGGGTTAGGAAGTTGCGAGTTCTCAACGTCCGAATCTGCAGACTGATCGGAACGAGTAGCCATCTCTTCGTAATTGACATTGTTGTCTTCTTCGACTATGTGAGACATACCATGATTTTGGTAGATGTGCTGGGGAGCGGCCTCAGCTGTAAGCTTGACCGCCTCATGGGCAGGTAGTGATGTCGGATATAGGACGCAAATAATATCTGACTCATCCTGGTCATTGAGTGAGCTGGTAATGCCTCGACGACGCGGATCAAGGAAAGGCTGAGTCGACGGCTGGGTTGGTTCTTCCTCCATATCGTCGTAGTATTGTGGGGCCTCGCAGGGCAGCCGTCCGTTACAGTTGACTCCTTGAAGATGGAGCGGCTATACATATACAAAGTGTCAGCAGATTAGAAGTGAGACAGGAATGCGAGGATGCAAGATGTTACTCGAACCTATTAGCCATACATGGCCTGGGATAAGACAAGGTTGGGAGACAGACGATTATACGGGGAATGAGTAAAATTGTGAGCTTACCCAGCGAGCCTCGCAATTCGGTGTGAGCTGTGTTCCACCGGGGATTATCTCGGTGACGACGGTCTTGAAACTCGCAGAGTCGTCAAGATCCTCTGCTTCATCGAGCTCGTAGACGAAATCGTCTGGTTGGCTGTCTGGGATCTCTAGGGGAAGGCCGGGGTTGTTGCTCTGATGCTCTTTGTGATTGTCAGTGTGCTCTTCCGAAAATGCACGGGAATTGGAGCGATGCATGGCTCCCTCATTGGGGTCTGTATCGGGGATTGAAGGCGTTTCTGCAACGGAAGTATGCTCGGATGGCTGTTGGTGTACAGGGAGGTCATGCAAGTAATAGCAGGGCTCGCAGAGCGGGTTTCGCAACGCTGCCCCCACACGTTGCAGCGATGCAACAACGGTGTGAAAGCTCGAAGCAACAGTGCGAGAAGCTTCTGCAATCGAGTCACAAGCAAAATCAGTGCTTTCGAGAGCGCTCAAGGAATGTGGAGGTAAAAGGAGGACAGTCAATGAAGGAAAAGAGCTTTGGGGCCTACATAGCAACATCCGCGCAGTAGGCGCTAACCGTATCTGGGCGGGCAGCTCGCCGCCTTGAATTCGCTCTCTGGCTCTCAATCGAGCACGAACAACAACACAATTGCCAAGCCTACCTCTATAGCCTGCTAGGCAACTTCAACACTCGTATTCCTTATCCTGTCTAGGCAAAGGAAAGATTCTCGGTACTTTACTCCTATCTTCAGACCTGAGCGTATATGCGCAGAGCTGCCCCACATGTCTCAAGAAGTAAGTCTCTCTGCCAATATGCCCAAACTTTTTGAGCTTCTGAGGATGGCAAGTATCTGAGCTCCCTGTAACAGCTTTTTAACGCAATGTCTCGTCTGCCTGCTCGGTACTTCCCCAAGCTACAGCAAGTCACCACGTTGCTGGATATGAATCAGAGAATCGAGATTCGAGAATCGCGCGAGGCATTCGAGTGGCTATCGGAGGAATTTCAGGGAGTAAGTACTGCAAAATCGCGTACGACTTGGGCTCTAACACCATGGTTAGCTTGATGCAAATGATCCGCGTTTCGCTTTGTATCGGGCAGCGGCAATGGAGGTGCAGTGGCAGTAAGGGGCATTACCAGCTTTATTCTGAGACCGCTATCGATCGTACTGAAGCAGAGGCAGGTTCGAACGCAAATTCGCAGCAGCAACAGCAACAGCAAGAGCACCAGAAGCCAAAAAAACCCTTCTTGCTCGTATTTCCAACGCAGTCTTTGGTATGCTCGAATACTGCCCACCACTATTCCAGCTCTTTCTTTGGGGCCGTCACCGCTATCGTCTCTACATGGGTACAATGAGGCCAAGGATGTTTTTGGAAAGCATGATACGAAAAAGAGGCATGTTTACAAGAAGTGTCGTCCGGGCGGGATATGTTCCGTGAGTCACTAACGCTTCTAGTCCTAGACCCGGACACCACATTCCTTAGGCTCCTTGTAGGCGAATTCCAACCCACTATCCAACCTTTGGTCTGGACAAATTCTCCGATTCAGTATACATTATGTTTCCAGGGATGGACGATGGGGACTTGGAGAGCCTCCAGTGGTGTGAACAGGGGGCTACCTGGCTCCTACATACAGTCCTAGGGCAGTGTGCTTCTCTCATCAAGCCATGCACATCCCAAGACACTGCTCTGCAAAACAGTCTTTGTCTGCATCAAATGGGGAATATTCACCGTAAACCATGCCTTTCTCTTGGTGGGCAAGCCTTACTATGGTGCTACTGTACCACTCTAAGCCTAAGTTTTCTGACCAAGATAGAGCTTAAAGCCTTTCGTCTTCTACCACAGTCCGGCACCTAAATTGCAAATTTTGACCAGAAGGACCCCAAGCCCCGCCATTTCATGCCAACAAAAACAGATCTCTGATAAATCAGTCAATGAGCGCGTTCAGTCACGGATGGAGTCTAGCATCAATTCTTTCGTATTGACACGAGTAGACTATTCAAAGGATTGCTACCCCTGACTATGCGCGTCCATTCAGGTACCAGAATCAGCAGCATTGGTCTCGCTAGACCCCTTGTGCGAACGACAAATCTCCTGCCTCAAGAACTGCCCCATGATAGGATCTGGCTTCGAACGTGACACCTCGTGGCTCATTCCCTCCTTGCTCCATTTCTCCTCGATGCTGCGAAACCCGCGTGGAGCTGGACCGATCAGCTTGCTATCGTCCACGACCCTGGTAGAAAATCTCATCAGCAAGTAGACCTTTCTAGTCACTTCTGGAAGCACACATACGCATTTCCTTTACGCCTACCACACTTAGCCTTCTTCTTCTTCTTCTCCGATCCTTCATGAAGTAATCCGTGATCCGTCTCATCTTCCTTCACAGTTGATGGCACTTCCCCAACACACATCACTTCCTCGGCTTGCCGGCCGTTGGCGTGGGACCTCATGAGATAGGTGACCTGACGCATGTCGAAGGACAGCGCGAGGAGCATCGTCGAGAGCTGGGCGGGTGTAAAATCGGTGGAAGTAACGAGTGGACCGTCGATTGCTGGGATGATGACGACGGAGGGTGGGTTGGTGTTGACAGTCTTGATAATTCCGAGGCAGCGGATGCCGATGGCAGGGTGAGGAGCTGCCATTATGTTTCGGTGAGGATTGGCTGGCAGAGTCAGCTAAGTCTATAGATGGTGAAGTTTTTGTGGCGAAGTGAAGCTCTATACCTTGGCTTGAAATCAATGGCTTCTGATGTAGGTGACTGAAGGTTGTGGAAAGTTTGCTTCAGATTAATATGTGAGGTCCAGATTAGAATGTGACGGCATTGAAGATTGTCCAGGCTGTGTGATTGCCACGACGCGGCGACTGCAAGTGAAGTGAACTGCTACACCCAGAATATGATTGGAGATCTTGAAGGTCTACGGCCCAACTCCCTCAAAGTCGGGCATAATCAGAAAAGAAGCTCCATCAATAAGGCTTCTGTTACCCAGCTACTCAGCCACCTGCTTGATAGACAACTACCGCGCTCATTTTGACCCATCAATTGACGTTTGGACCGCACATACCCTGACGACGCTCATGTTTGATTGCTTCAACGTAGCAATTCACGCTGCTTTCGTCAACAGCCATGGTCTAGGGCTCCGTATACCTGCATCACCACAACGAAAGAGCGCTTGGTACAAGAGGTCTCTTTGCAACAGTCTTGCATAGCTAGTTTTATTAGCTGGAGCAAAAGTTTCGGTATCTCGCACTAAGTTAGAGTAGGACTGTGTTGGGCAAACGCTTTCTCCCTCTGAATCACACGCAAGCGGTGTCATAGACCCATCCCATCATCCTACCACCTGCCAGTCACCACGCAAGCAAACTCATCATCACCAACTCCCTTCCCCGTCGTCAAACCCCCGCCTTGAGCGACACACTAGCAGCCAGGCTGCAGGCACTCGCAGTGATGATTGCAATATCCGCATTGCGCGTGTATCAGCTGATTAGGACATTGTGCTTTGGAACACACGCCATGTGTAATGATCGGAGCTACATTACCAAACACGTCAGTATCAACGCATATATAGACGGTGTATGGAAAAATCATAATCTGGAGGATTACCGCTGACTATCATGCCATCAGTTCCATCGCCATCTTCTCCCACATCCTCTGTGTATAGAGTTGTGATGCCGAATGTTTCGGGAATCTTGCACATGCAGCAGGATGTGCAGTATCCACAGTCGGCGTGGATCACGGAATTGCTGCAAGATTTGTTGGCACATATGCCGTATTGGGTGATTGGAGCTAGGGAGTTTGAGGTGTTAGTCAGGCCATCATGTATGTTAGGGATGGCCAGAGGCACAGAACTTACTTTGGAGCATTTTGGACGGGGAATGTGGGACTTTCGTGGAAGAATCTGCTGTCTCGAGAGGGTTTTGGGTTGTGGAGGTACTATGACTCGAAGGATGTTAGTGAGATCAGTACGGATGTTGGAAAAGCGCAAATGTGCTAGGGAATTTGATCATTAGTTCCAGAAAGTGGCCATCTTGTGTTACTCGACAAGTGTTGCAACTCCCGAAATCTGTGAATGAAGCATATTGGTAAGTCAATCTTGTTCGACTTCAACAGCTATCTGCTCAACATCAGAGTCGCTTTATACTAGATCACCATTACCATCTGCACCTCCACCGATCCTCTGCCTATTCATCCATATTGACTCGTCCTCTTGCTCGAGTCATACTCTTCACTACGTTCCCCCAGGCACCATGCACATGCAATGAAGATTGCAGTATCCACATGCCGGGTGTATTACGCCATTCTGGCATCTCAAGCTGCCACACACGCCGTGTTGGATGATTGGAGCTAATCATCGTTGAGGTGTTAGTAAGTCGATTATGTGCAAGTAGCGCGTTAAGTGGACGACGAGGCTTACCGTTGAGTATCATGGCACTAGCACGATCCACTTCCTCGTCGAAGTCGTCTATCAATGTGTCTGCGACGCCTGGCACATTGCAGATACAGTGACGAGTGCAAAATCCACAATCCTTGTGTATCACGTGGTTATTGCAGTTAGGGCGAGGGCATTGGTGATAGTGTTGGATGATGGGAGCGGTGTACGTTGTATTGTCACCTGAGTCGATGTATGGACAAATGGTCGACAGAGAGGAATTTTCAATCATCGTGGGTGGACGTTTGAAGAGGGAGTTGTTATGTCGAGATATTTTGGGTGTGCTATGTTGCTTTGAGAATATTGTGTCTGGTGGAATGTTAATGATGTGCCATGAGTATCGGAAGTAGTTATAAGAAACTCACTTTAGATGCTTAGGATTTTGTTCTGTGGTTGAGAAAGATGAGAGAAGATGAGGGGTCTTGAAGATATACTATGGCTCCAAGATTTGTCCTACCTTCCAAAAATTTCTACCTTACCACGTTGCATTGTCCAGAAGCGAACTCGACTCGAGAACTCAGCCCTCGAGAAATATGCCATAATTCGTCCCGCATCCTTTCTCTCCTTCCATTATTCGTGGCGGAGGGCGTCATTTAGTTGGTCGTTCTGCTAGTGCAACCTGCCACAACCATCCACAAGAAACCACATGATCATTGAACCTTTTACCAGATCATTCACTGACCTCTAAGCAGATGACTCCACCGTTGGCACTTCTGAACGATCCAGTGACTACTCCTGCTCACCTGTGGAACTGGTGGTTACAGTCTCGACGGTTACAACCTGCAATAAGCCCTGCAAGGCCAGAAAGCGAGGTCCCACAAAGATACGGAAGCCGCGGTCCCGCTTCACTCTGTAGCGTAAAAGTCAGGTGTCGTGGGCCTTTTTCAGTTGAAGAAGACTTATTATACCACAGTTTTTTTGACCGGTGAGCTGGTGCAGAGACAACTCCATAGGGAAACCCTCCCCATGTTGACATTCGTTCGGCTCAAGGAATGCTGAGAAAAAGAGGAAAAGAACTTGTGCTGGTGTTACTCTCGATATCCGATAAAAGCCCACTGAAGGGTTCCGGCAGAGGATGGTGGGGAAGTCTGTTCAAACCGTAATGAATGCTCTTTCTTGCATATAGACTTGACACATATTGCCACCCAAAAAATTTCAATATCGATCACTTGATGCCCTTGATTTCATAAGTACATCTCCCCATACTCTGAAATCTATCCGCAATGAGGCTTGATCGACTATCCATACCTTCCGTCCGGAGTCTCTATCCATAACATCGCCTTACAACAAGGCCCTCAAAGGCACTTGCAATGCTTCCATTCCGTGCAGTTGCCACAGTCAACATGTACCTTCGTAGACAAGCAGCCCTCTGTCTTGCACCTCAGCCAGCCAGATCTACCTGGCCTAGTCGGGTCCTCGACCATAGGGCTGTCTTCTTTAATAGTATCTATGTAGGTGTTAGAATACTTGCTTACTTAATGCACTGTTAGAAAGCTGGTGCATCCTCGGTGCCTGCACGTACGGGGGGCGGATGTTTGGGTTTCGGGTTTGGCGGTGGACATGCTGCTGTGGGCTGGAGTTGCTGGGTGGTGGTAAGAATACTGACTATCAAGTATGGAGGCAAGGGTGAAGAGATGGCGTGCGCGCAAAGACTTGTGTATTGACGGTTTGAATGAGCGATGGAATTTGGGTCGTAAGGATCTTGATGTATTGCTTCCTGTGGAACATCATGGAAAATGCATTGTATAATGAAATCATGAAAGAAATATGTTTTTTGGCACCTGCCGGTGTTTTCTTCTGGATGTTGCTGCATATCAGAAAGAAGAAACGTGAAACTGGGAGAAGGCATAAATATATCGAGGGCCGTGCGACTTCCATAATACTTGATACTGATACACATGTCAGCTTGGTGCTACTCGTCGTACTAGAAGTTTCCACCAGCTGCCCTTCCTTGAGCTTTGCACAATACCGCGCGCCACATGGCCATCTAGGTTTACGGCACAAAACTGTAAAGGACTTCATTAGTTTGATCGAGTGTTTGTTCTGTATCGATCCTTTAAAGGACGGAGGCACGACAAATTAACATGCAAGCCTTGTCATCCTGGAGCTAACATTGGATCTTGCAACCGTGCAAAGACTTACGTTTCGCAATTCGTTAATCAGGGCATGGCCTATGCTCCTAATTCTTTGAGTAGAGTTCGTATTCATCTTCTTGTTCTCTACGCTGACTCCGGTCAACTTTCCTCGTCATTAGAGCTGGAAACACGATTTTGTTCTCTGTCCCTAAGGTGGGAAAACTTCATACCTTTGCTTTTTTGAGCTGGAGAATTCGATGGTCTCTGTATTCGACGAGTTGTGTGTATGACGCATTCATACCATCGCGACCTCTTGAGCTGGTAATAGTTTTAATTTCCAGCTCATTTAGCTGTAAACATTGTGTTCCTCGTGAGACTTGAACTAGGGATCTAGAGATGTCATGCTGCTTAGATATGATGTGGTAAATTCATCAAGCTCCTAGAGCTGTAAACGAAAACATGGTTGATAGCCAGGCGTGATATCTATCTTAATACTGATACCCTTGGAGTTTGAAGTGCTTCGATATCTCAATTTCGTGAGCTGTAGAGTGGTCATCCCAATGGGTCTCTAGACTGAGCGTAGAAGCTTGAAGTGCCTTCTTTTACTAGCTCTAAGAGCTGGGAATAGTTTAACGCGTGGGCTTTTTCGATGGGAGAGGGATTTCTCTCGAAGCATTTCCAATGGACCACCTATGTTGTGAAAGGGGAGCCAAAGAGTCAGGGACTCGGGCTCACCTCCGGCTCTGAGCTCGGCACGCTCCACAAACATGCAAAATGATATTATCGTCCTCTTAGCCCGATCAAAATTCGCAGACCAGTCTGGACCACCAGCCAATCTACACCTTCGATTTAGCTTTTCCTTCTCCTCTCCCGGTTTGGTATAGGTAAGCCACTGAATCTGGCAAAACCCCCTGGGTGTCTTCCACGTGTGACCGGTTGAAGTGCAGTACGTACCTAATTTCATCTACCAGAAGCGGACGTATCTCCTCGAGTCAATAATATTGGTCAAGAGCAGCGCGGCCTTGGCGGAGATAGCTGCAGCAGCAAATCATCATCTCCCGTTGACAGGGGTCAGGACACCGTGGCTCTGTGGTAATTACTCAATTATTCAAGTAAAAAAGTCGTTACTCGTTACTTGAATAAGTAACTCATTAGTCAAGTAATAGTTTGATTATTACTCGATTAATACTCGAGTAACGGCGCTAGCCTTATCAGGTAAGGCTCTAATATAACGCTAGCCTTTTTAGGTAAGGCTCTAGGCTAAATATAACTAGCTAACTAGGAATAAAAGTAGAGAAGCTTAGAGACTAGTATTTTAGCTTACTTTTTTACTCGATTGGGCTTAGCGTCGTTACTTGAGTAATTAATCAAGTAACTTTTACCGTTACTCAAAATCGAGTAATAAAGGCGTTACTCGTTACTCAATTAACTCCTCGAATATTACTCGAATAATACTCAATTTTGAGTAATATTTTTACTACAGAGCACCGTGGACCTTCTAATATCTAGTGCATGCAACCTGGACGTCGCTGATCCCAATCGTTTTGTTGGCTTGACGGTTGCGATAGCCTCTCGAGCTCGTGGACAAAGCTTTGTGGGATATTTTAAATTGTGAAAACAATGAGACCGGTCTCGGCCGAGGAGTGAACCGCGGTTGTGAGTGTTGTCCAGCGCTGCACCACAGAGAACAATAGCGCAGATCAGAAATCGAGATGAAGACGGTCTAGACGCAGTGCCACGTTTCGAAGGCTTTGTGGCGTCGCAAACCCTCGCTGAACCTTTAAAAAGCCGAGAAAACCGAAAATTTCCGATGCAAAGAAATGCATGAGGCCACGCTCAATACCACCCTCCATTCACCTCATCCCACAAAAGTGGACGTAGAGACCCAATCAAGCTCGTTCCAACCTGCGAGCGATGCAATATCGACAGATCTGTAATTTAGGATGCGACGGATCGAGCAGATCTGGCACTGAACTAGCAACATTAAACGTGCTTGCCCGGGAAATTCCTGGTTCACTAACGATTACTAGCATTCTTATCTTATTTAACCTTCCATTAAAGGCTACAAGCTCAAACCATCTGTAGGCGGATGTGTATTCCGAGGTGAAATCTGGCGAATCGGAACTCACCTCGGAGCGCGTATGTGCGGAGTGTCTGGTACGCCAAGGTGCCGTTTTGACGACCACCAACACTTGCAGCCGCTAGTTTTGCGAAGGAAAGTTCAGCCTCTTGCAAGATCGAATATGTAGACCGCTTGGCATATTCAAAATCATTGTAATTTCTTGGCAATGTCGAAAGACACCTGATCCAAAGGTCCAAACCTATCTACTTTAGGTATTTCATTTGTTTTAGCATATTTAGAATCGCGATAATTAACTCTACAACTTTCACTTATATCTCTGTTTACCACGGGTAAGGTTCGTTGCCACAAGAATTTACGAGTTTCGATGTACTTTGAGTACGCTAAATCAACGTCTCCTTCCATCTTCCTCACCACCCACCGCTCGCCTTCTTACCCTACCTCTCACTCACGCTCTTTTGTCACATCGTGAAACAGCAGCACTTCCTCTCGAAGCATCTTTATTGCCTTACCATCCCGCGCTCTACCCCGGCCTCTTAATTCTACGAGCCCCATACCCGCCCATGCGCGACCTAATCGTAGATTTACGCATACAGAAATTCTCCCTGTGACGTGGAGAGAACCGTCATATATCTCTGAAATCGCTTCTGCTCGTTTCACTTCCTTGTCTTACAATTGCCATCCTGGCCCTCTCACACAATCAGCCTCAAGCCTCTCGCTAAGCACCTCGTCAGAGCCCTATTAAGCCTCGACGACATGGATACTCAACCAGGGCCCAGCAGACGGATACCAACGCTCTCATATCGAACGAAGTCAGGTAACGCTCTCTCAGTAAAGACAGGATCGTCAATTGGAGGCTCCAACACCAACCTATCCACCCCCGCTACATCACCACTCTACTCAGACTTCTGCCTTTCACCGAGATTCTCACCCTCAGATACAGATACACCCGCAAGCTCAGGACCGCCTTCGATCGCCTCCTCATCATTGGCACCAAGGACACACAAGAAACCTACCAAGAAGCGATCGAGCTTCTTCGTCGGCATGTTCAGCCTTAAAGAACCATCCGCGCAAGCCTTAATTGACTACCAGAAGCAGCTACTCAAGCAAGGGAATGGACGTATCACGGCGGTCGGCCTTCCAGGCGTATCATCAGCCAAGCTGCCACCTACAGTCCCAAAGACCAATTCGAAATGGGATGGCGTACCCCAGACGATGAAAGAGCGGGAGAAACAGCAAGAGATGGTGAACAGGCAGTCGTTGGGTGGGCTGAGTCGGACAATACCTGCAGCAGGGACATCGAATTCAGACGTGCGGCCAGCATCATCATCACATTCGAGGAAACGACATAGTCGTGGAACACTCGGCGGATCGTCTGCATATAGCAGCAGCAGCAACCGGCTGGTGGATCTCTACGGCTGGGAGAAACCATGCTCATCGGACTCAAGCTTGATCATACAAAAGGACTTTGCTACCGAGAGGCCTTTCACATCACGAACCACATCGTCATCGAGTGCTCCTCCATTGCAGCTGGATTCGAAGTTCCCACCGCATGAAATCTCTCCGCCTCCGAGGATCATACGTACAGACATCGAGCAGTCTCTACCTCTCATGTCTGGGGCTCTGAGCCTCCCTGAACACTCCAACTCCCCCGTCCTAACACCGTGCGAGCCTTCGCCTGTTACTCCTAACGCGCTATCACCACTCGTTGGCATCACCGCGCCCGATTCGGAGAAAACCTTGCATGAATCTCTCGATAGCGTCAACGTGGATAGACTATCGTCTGCCGATAAAGTGATTCTCGTATCCGCTGGTGCAAATATCCTGGGCCCTCCAGCTGCCAGGCGAAGACCCAAGCCTACACCGAACCAGTCCGCTGAAGAAAGCGGAAAGATCGCAGAGCTAGATCTCCAGCTCAACTCCATACTCAAGAGAGATACGACACCTCTTAAAGGCACACCGCCTCGCCCAGCACTGGCATCGTACTTTGGCAGTCCAGGCGCACCTGTGCGACGCAACTCGACCCGGGATCGGCTTGGGCTGGGTATGACACTGAAGAATCGAGCGAGTTCGCCGCCATGGACAGCACATGGTCCAGGAGAAGGTACCGCGGGAGGGAGAGACACTACGCCTACGCCGGAGGCTGGCCACTCACTGAGGAGGAAGGCTCGAATGTCGCTTTTCAAAAAGTGATCAGGGGTCCAGCGCTGACATTGAAGCGCAAGTCGCTGTGCGGCGTTCGTATTTATAAAGACATCACCGGCGCATTGTCACTAGCTATGTTGCTAGATTTTGGCATCTGGGGCAGAATTTTGAGCGATATGTTATGCGTTTTCTGAGCGATTGCGGTTTTGTTTGCAATATACCCCAATGAGATACACGGTGATGAGTCAGAGACTTAATCTAGGGGCAACTCTTGAACCAAATAACAATATTACTACATTACTACATTACACAAGTCCTACACCCATTCTGCTAGTGACATTGCCTGTCATCGCCGAACCTTCCCCTCCCATCCCTGATTCACCATCCACCTTTGACATGCCATCCCAAATTTCAGCTCCGCCTCCGACCTCCCTCTCTACTATACACAATGATACCCTACTCCCCAATCGACCGCCCTCGCCCACAGCACCACCCTACTCCCCCATAACGCCCACAATGTTGGCGTCGCTCCCCGCCACGAACGCCGCAACTGCGCACCAGAACCCATACCCACACGCCCCACCACCGGCCCACGTCCCCTCTTCTCCACATCCCCTACAGTCCCAAAGTCCTTCCAACCCTCAAGCTCGAACTCATCAACACATACCGCCTTCCCCTCCAGCGCCGGCGTCCCTTCAAACCCATGCCCCACCCCCCCCACCACCACAGCAGCCCCAGTATCCTAAATCCGAGCATGTTGACCACCTGCCTCCTTCCGTACCCATCTCTGAGTCCAAAAATCCCGACGCCATAGCTCTGAGAGCCGCGATGTCCGTCCTACAAATACAGCGGCAGCAGGCACTGCGGGATCTGAAGAAGTTGGAGGCTCAGAAAGCAGCGGCGATGAAAGATCCGGAAAGATTTGCGAGGGCGGTTCAAAGGGGGGAGGTTAGGGCTAGGGGAGTGAGTGGGGTGGGGCCGTATACGGATGGGGCGGATCGGGAGGGAGATGGAGAGGAGGATGACGATGAGACGAATGGCGATGAAACAGCTATGCAGGATCCCCCCACGAATGGCGACGCGACCCATGCGATTACAATAGACCCGGCCAACCCACAACAGCCCAGCTCCTATGCCACTTTCGGCGAGATTCCATCTAGCCAGAATGTGGTGAGGATGCCTCCTGTCAATTGGGCACAGTACCATATCGTGGGTGAGAGTCTGGATAGACTACATGAAGAGCAAAGGGCCAGACCTACTCCGGGCCAGCCGGCTAGTGATGAAGATCTGAGACCGAGGGAGAGGGGGCCGCCGAGTGTGGTTGCGGGGCCGTATGATCCGTGGGTGGATAAGGTGGGGACGAAGGAGGGGAGAACAAGGAACAATGGTGCTGGTGGGGGAGGGAAATGGGGAGGGAGTGGGGGAAAGAAGAGGAAGGGGTGAGAGGAGAGGAGAGAAGGGTTAGGAGCAGGGGATAATCGCGAGGTGGGCTATGTGTGAGAAGCTTTGGACCGGCATTGAGCAGGTTTTACATCCAGTCGGCGTTGCATTACCGAAGAACTCATAGGTAAGCTTTGCGGATTTTCTATTCAATCTTGAACATAGCTGACATCTTGTATAAATTCATGATCGTTGCTCCCACGCCTGTAGCTCGTTACACAGCCTCATCATTCTCATTCTCTTCTGCCCCTCTTATACATCTTTAAGAACTGCGTTTACGTACTAGTACGTCGTTGTTGTGATTTGAGTGGAAGGCTATCCCGTTGTTCGGTGACAAACGCTAAAACAATGCACGCCTAATTCCATCGCCTTCAACAACTCCATCACCTCCAGACACTCAGTCCAGTACCTGCATCCTTGCAAAGCGTACTTCGCAGCCAACATATTAGAACTTCGCAGGCCGTCCGGCGCGTTTGGAAACATTTCTAACCCATTTACTCTGGAGAGGCGGCCATTGTTGGTGTTATTTGCCCCAACTTTGTGGTGTCCTTATCTCAGACACTTGCTTCGATCGCTCGCTTGATAGTCTACCTTGATAGTCTACCTCGATAGTCGCCAACGTGGAGCCACAAAGGCTACGTCGCATGGGTCAGCAGCAAACGCCAGGAAACGCCAGCAAATACAAGTCTCTTATTCAGCATGCCGCGAGCTCAGGAGCTTCCATGCTGATGAGATGAGCTATTTGATTGATTAAACGAAGCAAAATCAGCTTGCCATAAGGACCTCCGTAAGCTTGGAAAGGATCTCACGTGTCCATACATATACACATCCACGTTTTCCTGGGAGAGGAAAATCTTTACCCCCGCCAGACTTCGAGAAACGAGAGAGATATGTATCTCCCGGCTTTATCCGTTGTCAATGCTGTGTCCACGCTTCGCTAGCTAATACCAAAGAAGCTGCGGGAGAGTCGTTTTCGAAAGTGGTGGAAGGAGCGCCAGAGGTTTTGTCTACAACATATTTTCCCTATCAGCAGTCTAACGTAAATCCTCGATATCGTGAGGTTTGAGCCTCATCTGCTGTGCGAAAAGTACAACTACATGTGCAGCAGCTCAGATTTTCTAAATCAAGGATCGCTCCTTTTGGTTGGCAATTACCTAAGCAACAACGCCGGATTTTCAAGGAATAATTTGAGCACTGGCCACCTCCCATCGATCTCTTTCAATCCGTCAACAAGGGCTGCCATCTGTACACGTTACTATCGGCTCATCTGAGCCCTGATCAACAGCAGCGCCTGCTTGCTGGGGACGATAGAGTTGCTACCGATATCGAGGCTGAATATCGGGCTCAAACTGCTGAAAACCGTGACTCGATTCAAGAATACCATGATAGAAGATGCATTCGAGTCCGAATGAAAGAAGTATCTGATGATCCGCTCATGCCGATGTGTCTGATACCCCGTTTCCGATGGTACGTCTGTCCCGAATCTCCACTGATTCCAATCTTAAGCTAAGCTTTCATCTAGTTTTCAGATACAAAGGGTCTATCATTCTCCCACTTTCGCACTCTACTGGAAGTCGTTCTTCCTTGGAAATTATTCGCAGATGGCTTGAATGTATAGCGGAGCCTAAGTATCGGCGGCGAAAAAGAGTTCCGACGCGATCAGCCGCCCATTCGAGCGGGATAAAGAAATCTTTCAATGTTATCCCACAGCCTCATGCCCGGCAATTCCGGTGAGATGTGAGGTGAGAGATGGGACGGACCTAAGCCGAGGAGGCAGGTTGACGTCGTAAAGCTGGGAGAAGATGTTGGCGAAGTGGAGTACTCAACATGCTTAGTGTGGTTTTAAGCCTCGTAGAAATTCGTCTGTCCCTACTATGCTTGCTGGCTCTTTTTGACCCAACGAGGTGTAGTGCCCACTGCACCGCCCAGCAAAATTCCTTGGGCCATACTGCGCAACGAAGTCGATACAACGGAAGACGTTCTACATCCGCAGCACTGTTGATGTTCACGCATCTGATTCTCGAGTTTGCGGTAATTTTGATTATTTGTATAGGTACATTCATCCATTCGCAAAGAAGTGTAGCATACATATCGCATCAATAATGGGGGTAGCTCTCGTCTTCATTGTGGCCGCAAACGTTGTTCGACTCTTTGAACTCGGCACCAAACTATGCAAATTGATCCACGAGACTTCTTGCGCAACAGACGTTCCCCCGGAAAACATCCTGTCACTTGACAGTCATCTATTCCCTGTGTTAAGAACACCAGAATGGCTCAGCCGTAAGTGCCGCGATAAGCTCGAAGATGCAACGGTCAAGAGATGCAATTGTCATACCAAGAGTTCCGTTTGATTCATGGAGAACTAAATCAAGGATGGGGCTACGGTGAGGAAGGAATGGTATAAAAAGACTAGCAACGCCTGCAAGACAATAAGATTGAGCCGGAAGGGGCAAGAATTTCAGATTCTGAGAAATGCTAGGATCACTTACTCAATGTGGCTCCCCTTCAGTTGGACTTGCGGGCGGGAAGAGAATCAACAATGTGGCAAAGATGGTTATTGGGTTTCCAGATTTCGTCTTTCTATGTCTTTGCAGTGCTGCGCAAAGAAAAAGCCCAATTAGACAAGTCCAGCCGCGTGGCAAATTTCTATATACTATAGACGTTCATCGTTAGACATGAGTCAAAAGTGAAGTCCCAAATATGTTAGTTTTGATACTGATTCGTCGTGCATTAGATGTATGCTTACACCCAAGGTACTCGTTTTAATTCTTCTCTGTCGGTCGATCCTCCCAGGAGTCAAATTATAAATTGCTATTGCATTCCATTATGAGATAGGATGAATCCATGATGAGGAATTGTCCATTGCATGAATTTGCCAATCCGGTTTCAACTATTCTCATGGCAATCCTTTTTCACGCGAGTATTTGACTACCTTCTTAGCCAATTTCTATTTTCATACCTTGCCACCCAGTTTTCTCAACAATGTGATCCACCAGCTCAAACTGCTCATCACACCCTGGCGTCACCACAACCATCTCCCTCACCAAAACCACATCAAAATACGGCGAGCCCGCACGCTCTTTGTCTTTCTTGATGCATCGAAGATCCCCAATCCCATGAATTGTCCTGCCCATCATAAGCTAATCATTTCTCCTTTGGGAATGAAATTTTCCCAACCAGCCTTCCAAGACTCCGCCTTTTCCCATGACTTCTAGAAGAAATTCGCTGACATCTGCCGCTAGGCATAGGCAGGCCGTGTCCATTTTTGAAGACTGGGATGTCGTTACTGGAATGCCGCCCTTTTCCGGCTTGACGATTACCCAGAAGTGGTGTCCAGATTTCGTTGCCCGGGTTTTGCGGGCATGGAACAGTCGGGTTTCCATGTTGAGCGTGGGCGTTTGCTGATGAAGTTGAAGATGCGGCGAAGGTAGGGCGAGATGGATGTCTTTGGTAAGGGTGTGGGTGTAGTGAATTTGAGAAGATCAGGATTGTGGGAATTGGTGGAAGCCAGGAAGCTAAGATGGATTAGTGGCTACTCCAGGTAGGAATTTTCCGATCTGCGATTGGTACACTTTTCTCAATTGCACTGTATCGTACTCGCTCGGATTCCATCATCATCCGTAGGAATATCTTTATCTAGGTATATGCGATGGTCATGTTGCCAGCATTCGATGCTGTCGCTATGCTTTGGTGGGTCGTTTATCTATCCAGCTATAAGTATGTTCCGGTCAGGACCTCAGCCAGTTGCCGTGGGAGGACGCTCCATGAGTTTCCACCCCTTGGCCGAGTAGTTGCAGCAATATCCGAAGGTTTAAAAGTAAACCGAATAGGTAACGCATCTCTTTGGACAAGTAGTCGATGTGGGAAGCCATGCGCGAGAGTCCACTATGCTCGGGACCAGGGCAGCGCAAGAACTTTTCCTCTGGGCCACAAAGGATGACCCCCATGAGAGCAACGAACTTACTGTCCTACTCGACCATCTGCATTAAGACGACGCTGATGCTATATTACTTTTTGATATGACTGATGCTGAATTCCCGTCGGACGCCAATCTTCTCGGCCTAGCGTTTGTTGCTGCTAGACGCCGAGGGGGAGCAAAAATAGCTGGGAATACATCGATGATGTTTTGTAATCGGATTTTATCCGCCTTTGCCAAGCCTCTTGCTCACTGGCAGTCAGTTTTGGTGAGGCTTTTTCAGAAGTTACATCCTCGCGGAAATTGCGGAATAACTCGACAGCGATTGACTTTGAATAAAAGCTGTCTATAGCAAACCTGTAGAATATATGTTGATCTATTACCCTTTACGCGAGTTGTAATTCTTAAGGCTTATAGTCGCCGAGCTGAAGCTGGTAGAAGATAAATAAGATACTTATTCGACTGCTAGCGCCTTCAGACGTTCGTTGTTGGTTCCATAAAATTTTCAAAGCCGAGGTAGGAATAGTGGTCCTGTCCTAGTTGATATTCTTGGTACGGACGATCGAATTATCACGGACAGGACTGTCAGGCTTGGCACTGTGCCTATCTTGCCAGCCAGTAACAAATACACCGACCCCGATATCCAACCCCCGGTATCCTGGTACAGAGGCCGCTCGTTTCGTTGAGATATATCAATTTGTGACTAACTACTTCTCTGGTGAAGCTGTCATTGCGAAGATACTACCAATACTCAACAATGCCAAGACTGCCATGTATTTCGATACCCCAGCCTGCTTTGAAGGTCGCTGAATTTCAAATCGAGGAACTAACTACTATCGACTGAACAGCAGTCGTCCGCACTGGAATTTAAGCCGAACTTGTCTTTAGCCACACTTCTGCTATAAAATCCGATGTGGCTTTTGCATAGACTTTCGAACTAAAAAAATAATCGAATATCAAACTATATAAGTATTCGAATATGCGGGAAGAGCCACAAAGCCAACAGCATGCATCGCGTTTATACACTCCACCCTTCAGTAGAGAGCAAATTTCTTCCTACAAGCTGCAAGAATATCTACACGAGGATCTATCATCTAATCGACAGTAGAACAAATACCCACCATGACCTCCCCATCCAAAAAGGAAGCCGTAATGCTCCTCTTCATCAAATGCATCGATCCCACCGGTAAGCCAAATCTGTCCTGACGCCAAATCGTCTCGCTAACAAAGCCTCCAGGCACCTATTGGTTCCTCACCAAAATCATCGACGTCTCCCTCGGAAACCCCAACATCCAGGCCATGCATCAAAACAGCATGCCACCACCCAGCGCAGCGATCCGAAAGCATTTGAATGCGATCCGCAAGCTGGACGGACCTTTCGCTGGCTGGTATGTTATCGTGCCTTCACAATCAATGCTGTCTCGCATTTTCATGGTATCGGTGTTGATGAAGACCTTGTCTAGGAAAGTGCATGCGCTGCACCACGGTAACTGCTCTCGTATAGCCAACGATGGAGAACTTCGTGTGGTATTGAAGCATAATGTAACGAAGACTAGGGCGCTGGTGGCAGAAGAGGGTACTCTGGGTTACAATAATGAGAAGTTTATGGAGCCTTGGAGGGTGTGCTTTGAGCGGATGATCCAGTTGTAGCTGGATCTCCCTGTGGACCTGATGAAGGCGGATAGATAGAGATAGATAGGGATAGGATGGCTGGACGAATAGAGAGGGTGGTGGTCGTCCCTTCCTTCTCACCTATCAAGACTCAAAACCCAGATTTTTACGGTTGAGTAATGCTCATTCCGCTCTCGATTTAGAACAGCACAACCTCAACAACCTCAGCAAGTCAACTTTTCAACACTTTAATATGAACAAAAATGCAGCTCACTAACTGCCTGACACCCCTCCGCTGCAATACTTCTGCAGAAGGTAACCTTAGATCATATCGTCAGCTCAAGATATACTGACGGGACAAAAACAGACCCATTTGACTGATGCCCCCGCAATCCTAGCGTCGCTCTTTCCAAAGTCTCCAAGTCGAAGCCCCAATGTCGCTAGAACTTGTATCGAACAGATTGCAGCCGTACCAGATGACTGTCCTGCTCGATACTCTCAGCAATGAGAAGAGTCCTTGGAATAGCTGGTGAATCACTAACTTCACGAGCGCTTCGGAACCTGATGAGGCTATGGGGGAATTGTACGCTATCGGCGATCATGGGGAGAGTCATGGAATCCTATACTTCGATGTAAATTTGGTGCAAGGGGAGGGCGCGATGGTACCTGCAATGGGCTGCGATATGTGGTTTAAGACACTTGTGGTCAGCTGGCGAGGGTGGCTTTGGAATCGGCGGATGAGCGTGGAGGTGCTGTGAGACATTCGAAGAGGGATGATCACTAATACTTTCAGGATATTTTGCGAACAAGGATTACTAGAATTGTTCCTCATTATGCCGTGCAATAGTCCAAGTCTAGTGGTGCTTTTGGAAATAGTGAATGGAATGCAAGCGTCAGCAAATACCTGCGCATGCCTTACTTTGAGTCCGTCCTCTAGTCACCACCATTTATTCGGCTCCAACGGTAGCACCGTAATGCTCAAATCCCCTTGCAGCCAGAGCGCCCTTCAACTTCTTCTGAAACCCATGCACATGGTCCTTGTCCAGCACCGTGTAATGCTCACCCTCTACATTATGGAACTTGACATCCCCCCTCACGAATTCCTTCCACGGCTCCAGGTACTTCTCTCTCCACTCCTCCTTCGTAGTCGCCCCAAACCCTCCCTTCCACGGAGCCGCCACAAATACATCCATACATGCCACGTTCCCAGTTGGCTTGTACTCATTAGCGAGCGCCTGCAAGTGATGAGCTGCCTTAGCCCACTGCTCCAATCTGCCCTTCTCAAGACCAAGTTCATCTAGACGGCCGGGCGGAGCGAGCTGCACTATGTACTCCATCGTTTGAGCAGAAGTGAAATTGCGCAGCATAGGCGCAACAGAGGTTGCATGCCCTTCAGTCATCAAGCCAAGAAAATAAGATAAGTGAGTCAACACCTCGATGAAGTCGAGTCGACGGATGCGAGCTGAAATGTGGGGCGGTAAATCGATGATTCCCAAGAAAGATACAGTGTCATTCAGTGATTCGAGGACTTTCGCGAGTTCGAAAGCGAGCATCCCTCCGTAGGAGTAACCTGCTATGGCATAGGGGCCCGTACGTTGAATTTGTTTGATCTCTGCATAGTAGATTGCAACTGCTTCCCTTATATTCGAGAAGGGTGTTTCGCCGGGGCTGAAGCCTCGAGCGCGAAAAGCGTACAGGGGACGACCGCGGAAGTATTTGGCTAGGTCGAGGAAGACGAGAATATCGCCAGTACCGGGATGGACGATCCAAAGAGGCGGACCAGAACCCTCAGTCAAGCGGATGACAGGCTCGTAGTCTTGTGGCTTTTGAAGATTCTCAAGGGCCAAGGCCATTGTTTCAATGGTGGGATTTAGAAGTGGAAGACTGAGTGGAATCTGTAGGTGGAGTTCATGCTGAAGCTTAGCGCAGAATTTGACCAAGGCAATCGAGTCAAGCCCGAGGTTGAAGAGGCTGGTTGTTGTTCCCACCATCTCTAGTGAAAGTTGGTGCTGTGAAACGAAGTGCTTGACCAAGAGAATCTCCATGTCTGTTTTGGGACCCTTGTGCTGGGACATGCGATAGTCTTGGATCATGTCCCCATTCACCGTTTGCAAATCCAAGAGTACCCCATCCTTGTAAGCTGTCTGGACTTTGACCCTAGAGATCTTGCCCAGAGATGATTTAGGCAAAATTTCTTTGGTCACCGGTAGAATCTCGTGCGGCCGAAGTCCACAAACATCAATGCACACATTTACAATAGCATCTTCTATCTCAGCTCGGGCTTTGCCGTTGAATTCGTCCACGAAAGGAAGATATACTATGCAGGCGGACTCGGTGTTAGATTTATCTGGGCGATAGGCAAATGCTACAGTGTATGAAGGTGTGACGCCTGGTATCGCGGCTTCTTGCACTGCGGCCTCAAGGTCGGTAGGCAGATAATTGATGCCATTGATGATAATGGTTTCTTTGGCTCTTCCCGCCATGACCAGTTGATGCTCGGAGTCAATGAAAGCAGTGTCTCCAGTCTTGAACCAGCCATCCTCGGTAAAAGCAGCTCGGGTAGCTTCAGTGTTGTTGAAGTATTCATCAAAGACGGCAGGTCCGCTGATTTGAAGCTCCCCAATGTCTCCATTCTCTAGGATTTTGTTGTTGTCCAAAGACATAATCCGCATACTGACAGCTGGAGTACAAATGCCGTTGGAAACATATTCCAACCCTTTCGCTAAGTCGTACTGCGGGCAAAATTTGCTGTATATTGCACCCGCACACAACTCAGTCATACCGACTCCAGGTCGGATGAAGCTGGAGCGAGCTCGATGTACCTGCAGCATTTTAGTCAATGTAGCGCAAGGCTCCGTCCGGATCGCCTCCGCTCCCGTAATGAACGCCTTCAGACAACTCAAATCTAGCTTCATTGATTCATCTTGCTTCAAGAGTGTTATCAAGTTTCCTAAGAAAAAGCCCGGAGCGAAGGTGTAGGAGATGCGATGCTCGCTAATGAGGCGTAAGAATCCAAGTGGATCCACCAAGGCATCCGTTGTGGGGATGTGGATTTGCTCCAGTCCAGCGTGCATTGCTTGGAGATGGATCTCAGTCAAATTAGCAACGTGGTCCAGTCCAATCCAATTGAGGAAACGATCTTCCTGCGTGATTTCGTGGAAAGCAATTTTGCCGTTCAAGGCATGAATGATTTGCCCATGACGGAGACAGACAGCTTTTGCGTTGCCAGAGCTGCCTGACGTAAGCATGAGGACAGCAAGGTCTTCTGGAGCCTTGTTCATGCCAGGAGAACATCGTATGCTGTTGATCTCTAGGTCGCCGAGATCGACCCAGCTGGTGTTGCTTGAGCCTTTGAGAGACTCCACCGCAAAAACCTCGAGTTTGCCATCGTCGAGGAATTCGGGGACAAGAGCCTCTGTGGTGAGTACTACGGGATCCTTTAACAAATTGGAGAGGTAATCCATATGCTTTCTCCGCTGATCCAGATTATTGGTGAATGGTGGTGAAATTGCAGGAACAAGACCTGCAAAGACAACAGCCCAGAACCAGCGGATGCTATCCTCGTGTGTGCTGAAGTGCAGTAGTACGACTGCGTCCGACTTGATGTCTTTGATGTTCTGGATCTTAGGAGCATCAAAGCATGCTCGATCAAAGAGCTCGGAATAGGTCACTCGAGATTCGGTGCTCTGGGAGGCCCCAGTACTGAAAGAGACACCTGTCTCGTAAAACGTGCTTTCTTGGCATATTTGAAAGAGATTTTGTAGGGGATTTGTAGCTCGGTTTCCATTCTCCATGGTGATAATAGCTAGTACTCCTTAGTGGGGTCAAGCAACTATATTGCTGTGGATACGGGGGTAGGCACAGATCTTCTTGCATTCAGGAACGGAGATGATGGTGGAGAGAGCAAGAAATATCACGAAGGGATGATGTTTTGCAAGTTTTTGGTTGGGAAGTTACCTCGTTCACTGCAACTTGCCACATTTGGTGTCCAGTGTTACACGGGACGCATTAGCATTCACACATCATTATGTTTACAAGCACTGGATGGCGAGCCATTGCCACATCAAGCCCCGCCAAAAGGGATCTTATGGTGACACTTTTGATGCAAGATGTGCTCCATTTTAGTTTTTGTAGCGAGTAAGACTCATTTGCAAGCCTAGCGTCCATTTCGGATTCAGTTGGTCCGATAGGATCCTTCACTTGGCTGTTCTTTGAGGACCCGCTTTGCTATTCTTTCACCACGAAATTGAGGAGGGGTATTTTCTTCGCGTCATAGCTAGCATGGTTGGAGTAGAATGCTCGTGTAGCGTTGATACCCATTGTGCATGGCTCTTTGAATGCGAGAATCCCATTTAGTACTTGATGCGGGTTTGAGAACCCCATGCCAACGCGCGTAAGTGCAGATCTAGGCGGAGTACGTTAGTGCGGTGAAGACAATCAACAGAGAATGAGTGTTTCTGGCCGTAACAACATCACACGTACGAGCATCGAGCATTTAAGTATCAAACGAAGAGGGAGAGAAGAGCTTCGTCATTTTCGCTTCACATTGCCAAGAGGCAAGAAGCCTCGCTTAGCTAAGCCCCGGGTTCCGTCTTGGCATGCCGCATACTTGGGTCTCCAGGGGCCCCCTCGTTGACAAGTATTTGGGGGAGGGGCTGGCAGTCACCCCAAGACGGCCGGTACTCGTACTTTCTCTCCTGGAGCTATCTTGCCTTTCTCAACTTACTGCAACAGCAGTAAAGTCAAAGTGAGCAACAGGCGTGGTATGAAGATGTTTGAAGCTCATAGCGATTGCGCAATAAGCTTGTAATACTTCTCACTCAACAACCGAATTGAAATTGCTAGAGTAATCCCGGGAGAGCTAGAGGAGAGCTAGAAGAGAGCTAGAGTATCTCTTCTACTGATATCTATGTTCTGGGTGCTCCGCGGTGATGGTGCCCAAGCACCGAGAAGGAACAACCGCCTACCACGATTCCAAAGCAACTGATTCTTTGTTCATAGTCACCCCCAAAGTCATATCTAAGCGATCAACATGTTGGCGTGGAGAAACATGAAAAAGGCCCTACAGCGGCGTGAGTCCGCCCGTGGATGTAATCAGTATAGCACGTGCTATAGCTGCGTTTAAGTGTCATGATCGGAGCTCAAAGCACAAGTGGTTTCTCGAGTGGCAGCAAAGCAATATGACACCCCTTTTGCCATTACCACTTCCAATCAGATCAGGCATGTCGTACAGAACCGTTATCCATCGCATACGTAGTCCAAATCCTACACCAAGCTACCGACACGCTCCATACAGATCAGTGATTACCCAACAGATAGCCAGCGCAGACTCCGACCAAATACTAGTCAAGCAACACCAAAATCGACCCATCGCTCCCCATCCTGGCATCTACAGATGGTAAATCGCCTCAAAGAACTCCTCGTTCATGCGCATCACAGGCGCTATTTTTCCCGGCGCACTCTACGTCTTTGGGACTGCATACCTGGCAGCGCCGCTATTCGGCTGGTACCTAGGTTCCTTAGATATTGCAGCAGCGTTCGGCACACTTCCGACGGCTGCCAAGGCTGTAGCTAAGTTTGTCCTTGCGTGGCCCTTTGCGTTTCACCACTCTATTGGACTAAGATGTTTGGTGTGGGATACGGGGAGGCAGCTCAGCAATACGCAGGTAAATAGGACTGGCTTGGTTGTTGTGGGTGTTAGTACTGTCGCTGCGCTTGTGTCGGCTATGCTGTACTATGGGTTGCGGGTGAGAGAGATGGGGGAGGCTGGATGTGTCCGGAAAATCCATTGGAGGTTTGCCACAGTGCTCATTTGAAAAGAAGTCCAGGCCATGACCTTGGCTGCAGCTTGTAAGCTAGGGAGATCCTCAGGTAAAATTTTGGCTTGTTGACCATGACGAAACGTATCTTTTCGCTCCTTACCTGGCCATTCGTAGCTTCTGACCGAGCGGCCATCTCATTATATTGCGTCAAGGATGATCTGTACGGCTTTGTTCACTTGGTCTAACTGTTACCCCGTACTTCTGAATCGTAGCATATTGAAGAAGCAGTTTTGTACTGCTTAGAAAACGTCCCGTCTCTAGGTGAATCATCGCAGAACTCTATTCCTCTTTGACTTTGCCAAAAGCGTTACGCTCACCATACTCCGCGTCGGAAGCCCCACCCATACGAAATCTTTGTAAGAAGTCCATCGATAGGCATTTACAGAGCCAATCCAACCAACATGCGCATCTTTACTGATCATTTTCATCGGACCTTAGACAGCATTAGGAGAATGAAATTGACGCTGCTCCATCTTTGCAGATACACCGACGCTTGCGACAATTCAGGCTTGGGTGCGCTGCCTACGACTCTGGATCTTCTAAGCTTTAGAAGGATGAAAATTTCTACAGATATGACGAAGTGGCATGTGACAAACAGCAAAAACACCAGTGTGCCCCTTTCAAAGCCGGAAAATAACACGTTAGAAGCTATCTTGGGTCTTGGTGTGGCTAGACAGTGTTTCTTATGGAAATCACTTGGCGAAGGTGGGCGATGGCAAGGTTGGTAAGCAGATCTCCAGGGCTAGAGCACGAAAGTGCCTTTTAATTGATCAACGTGTGAGTAGGTCATCGCATGCTGTCGGAGACGTCGAGGCAGTCCATTCTGGAAAGTAGGAAAAATGCAGCATTGTCCTTGTTCGGAAACCACGACACCTGCAGAAAGTGCAACAAGGTCTCCCTAATCTGAGCAGAGGCTAGGGGGCAAACGAAGGTGAAGGGTTTCCTAGTTACGCAGATATTCTGTGAAGATAAAAATCGTATTTTTCAATGCACCAAGAGGTCAAGAAGGCGTGAACTAACACATCGACTGTCATCAATGTTCTTCGCCGGTCCTATCGCTGATACAATAGCAGCAAGCATCCTCAGTGCCATAACACCTAGCGTTCAATCATGGGGTCTTGAGGCCACCTTTCTGTGGGTTCTTTCTAGGCGCTAGAGCCAAGTAGTAGCGCGTAGCGCGTAGCGCTCGTCTCCACATTTCTGCTGAAAATTTCCGTACGACTCAAGAAAACATGCATTAGATTGTTCTCACAGCAAATTGATCTGCTTTCTCGATGACTCCTTGATTCCTGTCAATAAAAGCAAAAACACTAACTTCATTACTGCAGAGGGATGTGGCAGCACTCTTGATTGCGGGGAATAACTTCCTTGAGGCATGCAGTGGCAAGAGTGAGGTCAACTTTCAATTGATTGTGGTAAGACGGTCGAGTGACTTCTCAAGCTTTCGAACAGTAATCAGAAGCACCATTTTGTACATAATCACAATCGTTTGGAATACAAAACGTCCTTTGGGTCTCTTCCATTCTTTCCTATGGACTTCAATTGAAGGCCTGTATAGTGTGGCTCGAAAAACCACATGAGTACTGGACCATTGCTCTGAGATGGTACAACTTACCATCTAAGTTCTCTTCAATGTGAATTTGAGAAGGTCACGGCGTCTTCGGATGGACTAGCTTTGCGCCATGAATTTGACGCAGCATTTTGGCCACAGTACGAGAACCTTGCTGCTGCTATACAATCATCACAAGAATGCATCTCTTAAAGCGTCCCATTTATTAAGTCTTCCGCACACCCGACGACCTCACCGCAAGCATAAACAACGGCTTCCCAGCAAATGTCTCCCGCGCGATCGGCTACGTTCATCATCTTATCGCTCACCACATTCCTCGTCCACCTCCTCCTCACCATTGTACTTCGTGACTGCGACGGCAATCCTACCATGGCAGCGGTCGTGGTATTCTTTGCAACGGTGATGCTGTACCTTTTCAGCTTTGTTTTAATAATGATGGACGAGGCGCTTATATACGCCGAGTTGGGTGTTGGACTCTTTCACACTTTGAGTATCTTCCTGAGCACCGTCTTGTTCGTCGTAACATTACTCAAAGACCAGTCCAATGACAAGTTTGACCACGCCTTTAGAGGAGTCAGGTCCTGTCTCTTCTTCGGGATAGCCTTTGCGGTTCGGATGGGTAGAGGTACTGGGGCGTGGAAGATAGAGCTTATGGCGGCGAAGGAGTACCTGCAGCTGTCTTTGACGTCGGACTAGGGCGGCCGTATTGTATATGATCCTGGGAAAACATGTGTGTCTGTCATTTTGATAAAAATTGGAACATGAACCCGCAGCCTTTTTAGGAATCTTGTCTCTTTGATGGTTGCTGCAAGTCTGCAACCAACTTTCGCTGAATGGATGGACAATGAGATTCTTGCACTTGATTATTGTTGAGTGAAGCTTGGGCAAAGAGGCAAAGTCTCCCTTGCCGGTTGCTTTCTCCGATGCTATAAGGCTCCGGGCTGTATTATCTGTGAAGCGGACAAGCCAGTCGGAAAACTGCCCGGAATTTGTGCCTGCTCTAATTCTTACTTGCCACCCTTCTTTTCCCCTTTCTTCTTATCCCTACCGCCCTTCTTTCGACGGTCGCGTCGCGTCTTATCCATCAACAACCATCGAAGTAAGCTCGTTCTCAAGCTAGCTAGCACACAAAACGGCGCTTCAAACCTAAGCAGACGCAGCAGCTTGTTGTTTGCACATGCTCTTTATTGTTCTCACAGAACCAATCACTGTTTAGCCAACAAGACTTGGGTGGCTTGTTACCGGCCTGGACGCTACTGATTCTGCCCGCTGGTGTGCTCCTATAGCTGTTACCTTGGTCTCTCAGATCACGCGAAAACTCCTCTTCGGTAATTCGTACTCTACTGTGGCCCCTTGTGTTGTTCGTATCTTGAGATTGTTGCTGAGATCTTCGATACATCGCAGGCAGCGTTGAGATTCCTCTCCACGCCAGCAATGACGCCTACATTCGATCCAGCCCGAAAGGTTGCTAGCATGTCAGCAACAGTAGCCGCCACCAACATATCCGAAGTAATTCCCTCACTCCTCGGCCTTGCCCGCGAGATGCGCGATATCATCTACGAGGAAGCCATGAGACACGAAACACCGCGCCCAGAAAAGCCTGGCCTCAAGCAATACGACTGTGTTGAGAACCAGGGCTTCGGCTTCATGGTGTACCAATATCAACCACGCAACAAACTCAGTCTTCTTCGCTGCAATCATCAAATCGCAAATGAGATAAACGACCTCTTTGAGCGCAAGAACAATACTGAAAACAAATTGACTTGCAAGCTTGACTTGATGATCTGGGGTTGTTCTTTGGAGCCGACCTGGCTGTCGTTCCCTGCACCAGCCAAACACATCAAGGTCCTTGAGGTGGATTTCCGCATCTTCGAGCACTCTATCCACCAGTGGCTTTACAGGCCTACCGGTGTGTTGCCACCATACCTACTTCAAATGCTCAGACGCTTGTTTGATAATGGGCCCAATATCATCCCCTCCCATACAAAGAGGTCTGCCGGCCAGGGCCGTTTCAACTTACCCTTGGACAACCTGATCATCAACTTTGTCCAGATGGAAGATTTCATGTTCCAAGGTCCGAAAGGAGCCAACTACGCTACCGGTCCTCTCTTCAATCGACCTCGTCGCGAGATTATTGACCTCACCATCGAAAGCGATGCGCCAATGTCAAAGCCAGGCAATCATCCGTCGAGACCAGTGATGCAGGGTTTCTGTTGGCCTACAAGGTCAAATGGTGAGCAGAACGCCCTTTGGAATTTGCGAGATTACCTGGAGAAGCTCGCCGGGAGCGGCCTACTGTTTGGAAAGGTCAAAATCCTCAGCTTGAAGTGTGGGTGCCACAAAAAAGAGTGGGATATTATCGACATGGGAGACGTCACGAAGGCAGCACAATGCTGGACACCTTATGGCTGGGGCCCAGTGCTGGACCTAACTCAAATGCAGGTCAACGATGGTAGCCTGGAATACAGCGAAGAGCTTGATTGCCTCCCTCGCGACCCCAACATTACGCTTCCCCCGGACCACAGACCAGGCGCAATCTGGAATGCGACGGCATGACGGATGGGCTGATGAGGAGATATATGTTCATGGTAGTTTGAGACTAGACGATAACCAGAAGGATTATGTGGCTCCTTTTTAGCCGTTTCCACACACATTTTCGACAGTCGGCGATGATGCCTTGCAAATCGTGCTACGCTTGTGGTTGCAGACCCTTTCGAGTACAGTTTACATAGTCTAATAAGATTTCACGATGCTTCATCGCCTTTACGTCTAGACTCTATGTCAGCACAAGGCGGTCTAGACTAAAGATAATTAGGTTCTATTCCAAGAGATGAGCTGTAGCCGCTTAAAAAGAAAAGCGACGCCTTACATATAGATCATCTCCAATGAACTTGTGCACTCAGTGTGACGAGTAAGAGATTTGATCCTGCACACTGTGTCCATTCTGCGAGCAATTGGCTCCACACAGCCTGCACCAAAGACGTCCATATTTACTCACGGGAGATGTTTGATTGCCAAGAGGCTTGGCACGTCGCCGAAGTTTTTCCGTTCCCGAAAGTCCGGTGCCAAAATTCGCTGGGCACCGCCAAGAATACTTGCAGGTCTGCAACTTGATTTACCTCGCACCCCAAGAGCTCAAATTCCTTAGAAATCTCAAGACTGAGACTCTCAAGAAGCGATCGATACCATCAGAAATTTTCCAGGGCGATTCCAGCTCGTGGTGGTTAGGAATGGTGCTAGAAGTAGACATCACGATGCTTTCGAGTGTACAGCGACTTTCGTCCCAGACCATCGGTGATCTGGTAACATTTCTACATGACGTATCCAACTTCTCCATCAATTGTGTCAACAGACGCATCGTTGTCGAGCGAGATCCGCCGCACAGATAAGTACGCATCGACTTCTGCGACTGGCTTGAATTGTCCGATAGTCCGGTGACAAGTCTATAAGTTATTGCAATTGTCTGCTTCTCTAGAGAAACATCCTGCTCTCAGAAATATCATGCTCTCATAAACATCATACTTTATAAACATCATGCTCTTAGAAACAGTCATCATGCTCATTTCTTTCCTAAGCGGCCGAAGCTCCTGTCAATTGGCCTTGAGTCATCTATGTCGCTAGTACAGGATTCCCGAGCAGACTAAAATTTCATCGAGGAAAGTGTTTGATAAGTAATTATCGCGGCTTGACTGCAAAGCATTCATCACACCTAAGCCACGTTGGCCGCTTTCGACGAAGGTCAAGATGTCAAATACGCGTAACTCTCTTAGTCCATCGGCCTTCTTGCTCCTACCGCGGGACATTCGAGACCAAATTTACGACGAGCTACTTAACTTGGAAGAATCTCGGCCAGAATCGCCTGAAGGGGAGGATGGTCGAAGAGAAGAACGCCACCGTTGCGGGCCCATATACCATGAGAATCAGCCATCTTAAATATCTTCTCTCGGTGCCCTCAGCTTCAGCCATCAAGTATCAGAAGAGACGCAAGACGCTATCAAACGCAAAGATGAACGTAACGAAGCCGGCACGAAATGGAAACTCGACTTGATGATATCAGACACATGTCTAAAACCGACTTGGCTGGCTCTACCAGTCCCACCTAAATACGTCAAGAGCCTAGATCTAGAGGTACGAGTCTTCGAACCTAAGGACTGGGACAGTAGACCCTGTGTGGAGGGCCGATATCTCCTCCATGTACTTCGCTCGTTCTTCAAATACGGCCCTTGCCTCACACGCGGTCCGCGAGATTTCAGTACACTGGAACATGGGACCGTGTTGTCGGACAACATGCTTGGTATGAAAAACGTTCTCGCGCAGAACCTCTTCCAACGTGACGTGGACCACTCCAACCATCGAAATGACGATCCTCTACCTCCTCGTGACCCTACCAGATTAGTGTCTCTCATGATCAATGTTCCTTGCGCCCCAGATGAGCGCGGCAATCTTCATCCCCACATCGATACGCTCTCGCGCGTGAAATCTTACATAGGGTGGTTGACTACGAAAATGGCTGACTTCACTTGAGTGCCCAGGCTTTACTGCGGGCAGTGTTCATGGAGAGTGAGGTTGCGGATATGTGTGCAACATCGATAGGACGGATAGGGAATGGATGTGCACCGAGAGGGAAGGCACTCGGAGCTGGGGAGACAATCTGACTTCTAAAATACAACGACAACATAGATTTTCGACTACACGACCTTACTTTACCCCTTGACGAAGAGGTTCTCGCAGTTGACTGATGAATTCTGAGCGTTTGATCACGGCCTCAGTCTGGACGACCATAAAGTACATCCGAGCGGCAACCTGCATATAAAAGGGAAGCCGAGAGGAGTGCTCAGACTGCAGCTGGGAAACCTCTTTGAGAATTGTCACTAGGATCTTCGGAATGGTGGCGAACTTCGTTTTCCTGGATTGTGCGGTATCGCAGAGTTGGTAAGAAGAGGTTGTGAAAGCCGTAGTGTTTTTCGAAGAGGAGCGGAAAGAAGAAGATAATATAAAAATAAAGACTTGGCTCCGACATGAGAGAAGGGGGCGACGACCGTCATTCTACTCAATTTTACACCTACCATTTGAAGCTGCGCACGCGTTGCCGCATTTCTATTATCTCCTAAGCAGAGAATAGCGCCGACAATGAAAACAATTCTTTTCCACTCATTCTCTCCCAATTGGCAGACCTATCCACCCACCTAGGTGGCCATCCGTATTAACTTCCCCCACCCCCCGCGCGCTCCTCAGTCCCTGGCCTTCCGCACCAAGACGACTTTCGCTTCCGCCGTACCATCGTTGTGCATCAAAGCGTGCACCTTCCTTCAACCCCCAAGCCATTAGTATCGGCCAAATTCATTCATCACGACCAAGAACAGAACCTACCAACCCGCCCATTTCCCATCCCGAGCCAAGAGCTCGTCGTACACATACTTCGAAAGTTCGAATCCGAGTGCGGGTACGGGACCCTGGCTGAGCGCTCGTATCCTAGGATTATTCAACGAGACCTTCATTTCTTTCTTCTGGGACCAAGAAGGGCCTGAAGGTTGTGTTAGGTGGGTGGGTTTGAGGGGCGAGTGGGGATGGCTTACCGTTTTTGGGGTCGTTGCGCTTTACTAGGAGGTACATGGCTTCCATTTTTGGTGAGGAGGTTGGTGCTGACATTTTGCGGGGTTTTTTTTGGTCTTGCGATCGGGTCTAGATAATTGGTATGAGTATAATTTTTCAAATTATTGTTCTTGCTAGTTGTAAGAGGAGAAGTCTGCTCTCTGCTCCAGGAGGGGGGGATATAGGAATCCTGCCTTGGCGTTGTGACTCTTCCCGCATATTCGAATATTCATAAACTTCGAAATTGGATTATTTCCATATATCCAAATTCCATGTGCAAGCCACAAAAGCCAAAAACTCAAAATCCTAGCGTTTCCACGTGGTTTCCCAGCTGTGAATCATTCATGCCAAGCAGAATTTCGAATTTCGAATTTTTAAGGCTGTAAGCGAGGAACAAACTTCTTTTTCAAATTTGTGGTACACCTCGATGCTTGAGACCCACCAGGCCTTCGGGGACCATTCACCCACGGACATTAAGTATTTGATCATATGCGCACCTGAGGCATTCCATTTCACTGCTGCCTTTGACCCTGAAGCCGATTGCCTTAACAGTCGAAGCCGCGTTCTTCCCACGCACTGGTTAAGGCAACCGAAGCCTCCACCATTATCTTGAGCTCACCCTCGATCCAGTGGCTGCTGGGGAAGGGGAAGAGACGACCGAACGACCAAATAATTGAACCCATTCTTGAACCCTGGGTGCTCAAGATGTCATAATATGGACGCCCTGCTCGTCACGTTGCGTCGGTCTACGAACGCTCACGGGGAAGGTAGGACAACGATTCTGTATTGACAAGTCTTGACTTCTAAAGAACGACTGACGAAATAAGGTGAGAAATGGGTTCCCGCAACCGTCATCCCCGTCCTACCCCCAGACAATGGTTTCCAAACAAGTCGCCAATCTCCTCTTCTCGGCTCGTTCGGCTATGAGGAATGCATCCACAAAATCCATCATATACTGATCCGCAGCATTTTTCGCTTCTACCACAATTTTAGCCTATGACATGGATCCTCTGAAAGGAGCTGAACTTGGTTCAACGTATACTCTTTGAAATGGAAAACAACGGGCAATTATTCGGTGATATTATTGATTAAGAATTCCTTGTCCTCGGATATCGTCGAGAACTTTGCACAGGGGTAGTTGGTACATCGACTTCCTTCTTTGCTTTTATGACCTGTAATACAGAACGTAAGGCCAGATGAAGCCTTTTTAGTGGAGAATGGAGGCCTGATGGTTGTGAGGGGTTGGGAGGTTCTTTGTATGATTGGGATTTTTGAGGTGTCAGAAGTTCAGCAGATTGTAGAGTCCAAGCCTGAGTAGCCTAAAGAATCTTGGATGCAGTGCGTGATAGTGTAGCTTGCTTTAAAACCGTGAGAGGGCATCGGAACGGTATTTCGAAAGATCTTTGCCGTGCGACGACATGAGAGATGGTAGGATGCGTCTAGTGTCGCTCTGGGTGTGTTTCTTGCTCGATCCAGTGACTGAAAGAAAATAGTGATAGCAGAGTTAGCTGCTTTCGTATATATATAGGATCCTATGATCTTTCGCGTGGTAGGAAATGTATATCATGACTTTTTGGTCGAAGTGCTTCCTTCGATCCTAATAGGGACCTGAGATGCTTCAAAATGTTGGCGAGCAGCAATACCCCAACACCACCACTCCATATTGGGAATTCAGCATTCTATTTATAAAGAAGAAGACAAAGAGGCTGTTGCCCAGAGATGCTAGGAGTGATGTTGAGCCACAGATATCAGAAACCTTGCCTAGGGATGATAGAACCGGCGTTGACCCACCAACTTACACATTGGGACAACCGCCTAGCTATAATGCAATTAGCATTGAGTAGTAGATTTGAAAGCTAGTATGCTACCATTATTTCAATGATATAGGTTGGAAACAGTTTGTTGTGAAAAGCTTGCCCCTTGGGAGCACTTCAAATATCTTACCACAAGCCTTTCTTACAGCTCTAGGAACCTCAGCCGCGCATGAATCTCTAATCAAAATTAAAGAGGACAATTCGTGTACTTTCTTTTGACCCAGAAGACAGATATAATATTTGATCGCAGTCCTCTTTCAGAACAGAGTAACAGAAGCACAGTATTCATTCAACATTACACGCCTCAAGGGAAATTCTCTAAATCAAATTTCTGCTCTCAAGAAATTGTGCAGGGAAATTTTGCTGTGGCAATTTTCATCAGTCAATGAACTCGAGATTGTGGCAAGGGTCCAATGACGGGTTGTCTCCGTTTCCAGGCTATCCCCACTCATGTTCAAAAAATAACAGAATCTCCATCCATAGTAAGGCCCCTGACCAGATTCATTGGTGGCAAAGCCCGTCAATACGTTGATGGGTCTCGCTGAGCTCCATGAACGCAGTCCCCTTCCAGCGTGCCTTTTCCTCTTCCGTTGGTTCATACATTTCACACTCCAGCGGCCACAGCTTTTTTTCCTCTTTCGCGTCTCTTGTTGGAATACTCAAAATCTAGCATACCGTCCCAACTTCATCCCCCTCGCGAACATGAAGAAAGATTAATGCTTGTCCCGTGGCAGGGCAGCCGTATCTAATCGGGATTTGTAACATGCATTCAAAGATTTGCATAATAGTGGCGCCGGCAAACAATTTCGCGTTGTGGTTAGCCTTAGCAAAAATGTCGTTTGATATGCAGGCAGTACTGTACTATTGATTCGCTTCTCCACCGAGAGGCCAGGGAGGTCGATCATCGCGTCTCGTCAGTCTCGGCCAAATTTCCAAGCATCCTTATCATCCTCCTTTGATACCTCTTCTTCCACATATGGTTCTCGTTTCTCATTCGAATTTGAACACGATTGTCTTGACTGTTGAGGTCGCATTCTCTCTCACGAACGTGTCTCTCCTCCGCTTCATCTTCCTCGGTTTCCATGACAGTCTCATAGTCACCTGATTCCTCGTCCTCATCGCTCTCAAAGTCTCAAAGCTGTATGATAATACGGCCACAGCAGTGGCAATTCAGTGAAGGTTAGCTGAAAGGAAAGACAATGATCATGGAAGTATGCATATGTATATGTAGGGAGGGAGAGTTACTAAAATAAGTGGGTCACCCATGCAGAAAGCTCTGAAGCGGAAAACGGGCGTGGCTTCTGTCATCAAACCAGTGGTGATGAATTATGAACCCGGAGCATTCATCATTTCATTCGATTCGAATAAAGCATCGATTTCCAACGTTCGCACCCTCTATCTCTTAATCACACCTCCGTCTCATCTCTGGACTTTGATGGTGAATAGCATATTCGTCCGTTCGATATCTTCCCCGAAGACCTCCACAGTACCAGCGAGGACTGTCAATTGTGCTGCCATAACCTCCGAAGCCCGTATCGAAGGTCTTCGCTTTCCACAGCAGCGCACAATCATTGACCCCGCAGCAGCGGCAATCCGATGGCAGGGACCCTTCTGACGCATGTATCTACACCTTTGGCTGCATACATGGTTTCCTTGTAGCATGTTTCTCATACTTTGCTAGTCTAGGTAGTATCTGTGCAATCAAGGGGACAACACAAAAACTGTAGCATGTATTGTTGTAAATAGGAGCTGTTGGAGGTAGGAGTATCACGCAAATTTTGAAAGCATTGAGGAGGGAAGAGGAAGTAAACCATGGCGTAAATTTAATTGTATTGATGTATGAATACTAAGCTCTCGTCGCTTCATAGAATCTGGATCAAGCATGAGTCGCAAGCATTCCTATCTTAGTAAAACATGTATGTGCTGTTAATGAATGACCGTCTCGGCTTCTCTCTCCTCAAAAGGATTCCCATTCACGATTTATCACTTCGGAGTCTTCCTTGCTGGCATCTTCACTTTCTTCTTGTGAAGACCTCGTGGTGGAGCAGTCCGAGTGATGATGATGCCCCCACAGCATCGACAATCCAAGGCCTTATCCTGGCTCAGCCCACTCTGGCGCTTCCCTCCGCATTTCTGGCTGCAAGGATGAACCTCTTGTAGCATAGCCCTCACTTTCTCGGGGTCCTGGTAGTAGCGGTCGTCCTCTGTAATAGACTTGTCCGCGCATCCACGCCATTTTGGATCTACCCTTGCCCGAAAGTTTCTTTGCAGCTTCTCCACTTTCTCTTGGAAGCAGTTTCTGCACTGGAATCGTGTGAGGTTGACGTTGCGACATGTGCAGGTATTCTTGCCGTATGGGTGTTTGGCGAGCAGTTTCATTTCGTGGACCTTACAAAAGCGGATGAGGTGCGACTTATAGAGGTTTTCTACCTTTTCTTTGGTGTCAAGGTCGAAGAAGCGTTTGGTGTCTTCGAAGTGATCCTCACAGACAAAGCGGCGACCAAGATATGGAGCTGCCTCAGGTGTGTTCGGGGAGCGTGTGGTTGGGGTGTACTTGCGACATGGATCTTTCCAGAGTTGCACGGGGTGGACGGAGACCGAGTCGAAGAGGCACCAGTTTTCGAGACATGGTAGGATCTTCCCAACGTAGGTGTAAGGCTGGTTGTCGATTGTCAGGGCTGTAAGTCCACGACGGTCGTTCGGGCATCGACCAGTCCATTGACCGGTAGCAGTATTCCATGGATTCATCTCTGTGCAAGGCATTTGCCCGATAGCGAATGTGAAGGAATGATGATCGCGAGGGTTTGGCGGCAATGACGGCGATTTGCTGTGAGATCCAATGTCGAATCCGCCCACCAGTTCCATAATCTGGTCAAGCACTTCGTTGGGTAGATTACCTAAGTCACCGAGCCTGGGCACAGTGATCTTGAGGCTGAGTTGAGGAGGAAGTAGAGCGTAATCCTTTCGCTCGCAAAAGTATCGCCGATCTGGGCCTTTCAAGTGTGGGTTTTCAATGAGGTCATCGCTCCAGGTCTTGGTGTTCTGAAAGGCAGTCCGAAGAGCTTGCTTGAACTTGCGAGGATGACCATCCCTTAGGTGCCTGAAGATACAGATCTCGCACTCGCAGTCGCAATAATCATCATGGTAGCCGTTGCAGTCCGGGTTGTCACATCGTTCGTTTGACCCATCATGCCATTCAGGTAGCTCTGAGATGGCGTCTGAGACTACTGATTGTGCGTCCCAGTCTGGCTCGTCGAAAGTTTCTGTCGCTAGGGTTCCTTCCGCGTTGTTGCTGGTGAACTTGTCTAGAGCGTTAGGCTCCGGGGTGACGCCCGACATGTTGAAATGTCTCCGGTAGAGAAATAGAAATAACTCAGTATAAAGAGCTGGAAGAGTTTCTTGCAAAGCTTTGCTAGCTATCTTGCAATATGTGTCGCTGCCGGAGGGATGGTTTGGAGGGAAGGTTTGAAGTGAGGTGTTGAAGTGAAAGAACGCGTGAGGTTGAGCCTGTAAAATCGCGTTTAAGAGACTAAGCCGGATAAATGTTAAAGAATTGCCGGGTAAGTGAAGTATATTTATTTGTAAGAAAATGAAATGCTGAAATCTAGTGTTGTGCTAAGAATGATCGAATTGTGAAGTATGTATAGCATGGCCTGGGACACGTATGATACGCCCTTGATCGAGGGGTATTGCAAAGAGAATAAAGCCATAGGCACCCCATTATATCTTTGTATATAGGAATGCTCTCGGATGTGTTGGGTGGTGGACTAAGTGATGTTGTTGATTAAGAAAGGTTTGTGGGAGTTGAAAGTGTTTCCCCTAGTATACCGAGAGGTTCAACACCATACTTATAGCAAGACACCAAGTTTGATTCAGAGAAAGCAATCAAACACCATGTGAAAAGAAGTCACGGATTGATGATCACTTTTCTGCAATAGTCATGCTGACTAATCATGCCAAGGCTGCTTCCCCCAGACCTACCAAGCCCGCTAAGCCCCTTCGGGTTAGCTCCTATCCAATATCCTCCTTCGCGTTAGCCTGCTGACTCCCGAAGTAAGCAGAAGGCGCTAGCCCGAAGGGGCTTACCGGGGCTTGGCACATCTGAGGGACTGAGGCAACCCACCCAGGAAGGTTGGTCAGTGCAAGAGAGCCTCTACATCCCAGATGAACCTGCAGATCCCGCTCATGCCTCAAGCACTAGTTCCTCGTCTTCCTCATCGCGAAAATCCTCGAGGCCATCGAAGTCATATCCCAGACTCTGCGCAAGTCGCCTCGCCGCTTTTCGCTCCGGATACCGACAGTATGAATTAGCTATACCATTCTCCATTTTCCTATTCAGCTACTTTATGATCGTAGACTTCATCTAGCTAATAGTTCCCACATGTACATTTATGTCCGTGCCATCCTCGCACATCTCTAACATACCAAACGCGAATATCGCTTGGCAACAACACACCTAGTAGAAACTTGCGACCCAAGAAGTAATATCATCATAATCGCACATGCCTTTGACTTCCTGGGTTCGGCGGGACGAGCATCTCTATATTCGAAGTATGTCTGGCTGAAGGCGGGTGCTTCTTCTTCAATGTTCGGCCGATAGAAAAGACCGCTCACCAGCCCGTCCAAGACCTGAAGGATCGTAGAACGGATACTTGGGCTTTTTTCGTCGAGAATACTCATTAGCTCGTCGATCACGGCACATTCGCTTGGTTGTTCACCTGCTGATGGTTCAATATCGGATACTGCGAAGCGCTTATCCATTCGTCGAAGGGTCTTCATGGCTCGCTGTTCCACCGCCTTTCTCCAGCTGCCGTACGATGAGATTGGTTGAAGTTCGTCTGCCATTTTCTCTACCACGAGTGGGACTGTAGGCTGCAGTGGGAATACGCTGGTAAATACGACCCCGATTTTGGTTGTAGAAGTATGTCCTGTACCTTCAATGCAAACATCAGCCCTCGAAAAAATATCCATTCATGGATAGATCTTGCCAAAAATTCTTTGTACGTGTATTACTGCGCTTCTATATCTACTTCCAAAATTAGATAGCTTTTGTTTGCAGATGAGCAAGGCTATTTCGCTCAACTATCTACGAGAGTGTGCAAACAATCAAACGCATGTGAAAAGTCGAATAATTGATGACAGAATGAGTAAAGTTGCTTGATGCTCCGATAAAGAGGACGAGCGGAAAATGTTTTCGGAAACCTAAATAACGAGAAATTCAGACGTTAAGTTTCGCACTATGACGGTTTCCGATATTCGAATATTCTTGAGTCTTAAAATTTTACCAACAAGTCACAACGGTTTTTCATACTGTATTAGTCTGCATACTTGAATACGTTAATGGTACTGTACTGACTGTTCTTGTCTACATCGATCTCAGAATACAAACTCTAGAATCAAGTACTCTAGGTTGTACAAACCAATGAACGACTAGAGTGATGAAAAAGGCTCTAGCGTTCGCTTTGATCAGGCACCTTTCTACGTGTAAGATAAAACACAGAGTTGACTAGCGACAGAGGATGAGTATTTCGAACACTGCTCATCTCCGTCATCGCTCTTTCCCTCCTTATGATTCCTCACAAGGATATCGCATCCAAGAACTAAAAACTCCCTCTACCCAGAGCCTACGTCAAAGGACCCAACGAAGTCTCCTCGACATTTGCGCCCCCTCGTCTCCATCTTCCATCCGGTCTATAGCCAAGACCCTCCGCGAGTAGCCTTCCTATTATCACTCCCTTATACGCATGAGGTTTACCGGCTATATGTTTGCCCATGCGTTCGTTTAGAGTTCTCACGATCTCGCATTCCATGTGCAAGACACTCTCTTTGCGAGCGGGATTGATGTTCTTACTCTGGAGCATCTCCAGCGAGCTCGACACGCCTATGGAGAATACTAAATCAATGCAGTGAGTTACCAAGACGTATTTGACGAAATTGGTGATACCATACTTGTCGATCATTTTAGAATCTGCAGTGGGTTGAGCTTCCCTGTGAGCGCAGTATTGATGAATGAAGTCTTGAGCTTTTCCTTGGATGCCAAGAAGCTGGGACAAGATGTCCATAATATACTCAAAGATCATAATGGCCAGCGATTGAGTCTCTGGCACTTGCTGACGGAAGATCACAATCTGATCGGCGATTACGGCACGCCTGGTCTGTCGTCTGTTCGCTGCTGGAGAAAGAGGAGGTGCTATGATCGATCAGTAATATCTATACTTTTAACCTCCAATATTCATGATATATCGGGGCTTGGCGATGTGACTGTTCCTGATATCTGAATATTCTCAAGCCCCAAAAGATTATGAGCAGAGCCACAACGATTTTTCAAAACCCCGCTAGCCTACCATGAATCCAACAACATGGCGGCTTGGTCTCCCTTGACCCTTTGAGCCAACTACACGACATTACTTTCGTTACGGATTTGGAGTCTCTGCCGGAGCCGCATCGTTGGTATAGCCCTGCGAGTGCTTGGAGGAGAGATAAGCGCTCTGACTCTTGCAGCGAATGCATTGGCGTGTCGTGGCTGCGTTCTCCGATGGGTTGGATGACGGATGAAGCTGTCATGCGAGCCGTGGCGGAAACGCAGGACGCTGATTTCAATGATGAGACGGAAGCAGGTGTGAAGGCGTTGGCGAGGCAGATTGTTGATTGTTGCGGTTCATGATCTTGCGCATTCGCTGGCGTTCCGGGCGAAGTTGGGGGAGTGATTAAGGCAGTATCCGTGGTATGATGCTATTCCAAAGGTCTCGAAGATGCAGAGTGAGAAGCAGCTTGGCGGATTTGTCATGGGGATGGTGAAAGGGTTTTGTCTTCACGTACTCTTTTCCTAGGGCGTGCCGTGTGTGCTGAGGATGCTGAAGGGTCAGGTTGAGGATGATGAAAGGGCGGAATTGTTAGCGAATATGGGAGAGACTTTTTGGAATATGCTTGGGACACGAAATGGGCTGATTTGAATGGGCAAAATTTCTGTGAGCCGAGACTGGAACAGGGACCGTTGCTGGCTGTGCGCATTGGGTAAATTGTGAATGAGGATTGGATTATAGGGGACAAGAGGTATGAGGATGTTGAATAGATTGCCAGAGGTCCAGGCAAGGAAGGAAGGATTAGAGAAAGAGTGGTCGAAAGGAGTAACCCTTCATACTCTATCAATTAAGACCAATTGTCTCTGAATATGCACAAGAGACACCTTGCTGCTTCCTAATACCTCAAATACGCCTATGCAGACTTGAGCTAATCTCGACCAAAGTACACTCTTAGGAGCTACCTGGACGTAACGCCAATCGACGACATGAGTCGAAAATGCTGAAATTGTGATGCATACGAGAGCGAGCGCGGCGTAGCTGTTCCTAGGTAAAGCACCAGCACCCAAGTCCAGCCCATTCGTACAGGACATTTACAAATCTTGATCCCACGACCAAAACATCGTCCCAATCAAATGCCCCAAATGTTCACCGTCCAGCCCCCGGAGATACCCCCAAACACTGCGGGCCTCGCCCTGGCCGATCCGCTGGAAGGGCTTAAGATGGAAGAGACAAGGCATCGTGGCACCGTTTGCTTGCCGGCGCCGATCACTTTCACCCTATCTGCAGGTCCTAAGAATTTCGTCCAAAGTCGTCCGCCGAGGCAGACGGCTCATGACGATTTGACGATCTGTAGGGCTGCTTAGAACTATGGGGCGAGGGAGTCAGTTTGCCATGCGCTGAGAAGGGTGATGGGGCGGGGTGGGAGTTATAAAGAGGAGCAGGCTGGCTCTGGCGACAGAGGAATGACCAGAGCTTGGATTGACTCCGTACTTAGGATATCGGTCGAATTGTGTATGTGCCACTGTTACACGCTCAGCCATGTGTCTTCTCCACACCACCGCCAGCCTCTTGGCTCTCCCCTTCCTGGCCTTAGGATCCCCTCGCTGCAATTCCCTCCAAAAGCGTGCTCCAGCACCCTCAGTACCCACCTCGCCCGTCGTCCACCAAATCCCCTGCAACGGGGGAACCTACACCTACCAAGTGCTTGCCGGGTATGGGTTCGTGCCTAGCAACACGAATGATAAGTTTGGTGATACGGTGGGTGGGTATGGGATTTTACTTGCGTTGGGTCGGAAGAGTTGGAGGAAATTGAGGAATGGGAATTCTACGGGGGTGATGTGGGCGATTCCTGACAGGGGGTGTATGTTACCTAGATTCGTCGTTATGGAGGGGATGAAGCAGGAAACGTCACGTCCGCGCCAAATGCTACGGTTGCCAATCCTTCGCCACCGAGTCTACAGGTCACATACGAAGACACCATGCTCTTCACCGGCCCTGATGGCACTCCGACAACTGGCCTCGACGCCGACAACCTAGGGTACATCACAATCCTGGCTTTCTAATACTACCCGTAGCAACGTACACAGGTGACGGTTTTGGAGGTGCCGGCAGCGGCGGAAAACGCATTACAGTTGACAGCGAAGGCCTCGTCCTCGCCGCCGACGGCGGTTTCTGGGTTAGCGATGAATACGGCCCCTACATCTACAAATTATCGCCCACAGGCCGAATGCAACAAGCCGTCATGCCCCCTGCAGTCTACATTCAACACCGCAGCGGCAGCGTCTCCTTCCCTGCCGATCCCCCCCCATCTACAACCCAAACGAAGTCATTATCCCCGCCAACACCGTCACTGGTAGGGATAACAATCATGGTCTCGAAGGCCTGACTGTTTCGAGCGATGGAAGCACGCTGTATGCACTCATGCAATCCGCCCTCGACCAAGAAGGCGGCCCCAACAACCCAGCCCGCCTATAAGCCAGGCTGCTCGAATACGACATCACATTTGGCTTCCCCCAATAAAAAGCCGAATACGTGCTCACGCTGCCCCTCTACAGCGACCGCACCTCCAAAGCATCCAAAGCCAGCAAAGCAGCCGCCCAATCCGAAACCCACTCACTCGGCAACGGACAACTTCCTAGTATTATCGCGCGACAGCAACGCCGGCCACGGCGCCTTCTCCTCCCTCTCCGTCTACCGCTATGCCGGCATTTTGACATCTCCAGCTCCACCAGCGCCACAGGCATCAAATCCGCCACCAACGATTCAACCAACGGCTCTATTGCCAGCGCGGCTGGTCTCTTTCTTCGGCAAGTGATATGGATTTTATTCACTGAGAATGGTGAGATACCCTCCCCTCCCAAAATTCGCTTTTGCCAGACGGACGCTGACTGGTGGGATAGGGCTCATGAATTTCGGCAAATATCCGTACAAAGACGTCGTCGGGTACAATCTTGACAATCAGGCTTTGGTCTTTGAGACCCAGTTACCTAAAAGTCCGAGCCCTTCTTGAAGGATAGACTGACTGTATGTGGTTAGGTAGATCATGGTAATAGATAAATTGGCGTTGTAGAAAATCTGAAAGCTAGTTCCCCAAGGCTCTGCATCTAATTAGTTGAGCCTCGTCAAGTACTAGATTGAATGATCTTCCTTCGCCCGACATCCGTTAGCACGTCATGAACAAGCAGCTCGGTTCCCCGTCCAGGAAACTGGATTAGTTGTAGATGGACTTGGATGGGACGAGTGCCCTTTGGCTTGACAAGATCCATTTCATTACAAAGAGTTTCATTGCTTTCGACCATTATGAACGATTCTATCCTATCCTAACCTATCCTATCCTCCTAGTCGAGTATCTGAGTATGTATGTAACACACTGCTACCGAATTCGAAATATTACTCCTCCTCCTTCAGCACGAAACATTGCTCTGCCCTTTTTCGTATGAGTAGCGAATGAATGAATGGTAATGCCACCGACAGACAATTTTCGATACATGCGCACCGCCCGTATCAGACAATTGTCGTACTGTTGCACCGACATTAAGAAAACGCGCGAGACCGCTCTAGTGGATATCATTGACACTCGCTGAAGAACCCTGTCATTGATCAATCGCTGGTGTTGGTATTCATGGCAGGCTTAGGAGTAGCCGGAATTGTACATGTGCTGGTTGGAGTTGCTGTACAGCTGGTTCTCGGCCATGGCTTGCTCCATTTTGTAGTGATGATTGGAACCTGCAGTTGCGTACTGCTGATTGGAGACTGCGACTGAGGGGCCGTTGTAGTGTGGATCTGGCCAGTTTGCGAAGGAGGGAGTCAGGCCGAGGGAACGTTGGTGTTGCACATAAGCGATGGCTGCGGGACCGAGGCGAGCAGCGGTGATGTTGTCCATGGCGTCATTTACTTCGTATTCCTCTAGCATGGCACCGAAACTGTGGGTAGTTGTTAGCTGCATGCCCCAAGCAAGTGTCGAAGCAAGGACGAGAGAGGGGTATCAGTGGAAGGAAGGTGACGGCAAAATACCCATAACAGCGACTCTTGTCAGCCAACTCATCTTTGATGGTATTCAACTCCGCTTCTGTGAGGGTGGGGAAACGACGATCACGCCTAATCATAAGCAGTGCGGCAACTGGATTGATCTCCCCATTCATGTCAACAGTGGTATTGCTATGCATCATCACATCGAAGTCCTGTCTAGGGACTGTAGGCACCTGGAGTGGATACTGCATATCAGGATCATTGAGCGAGTCCTGAATGTACGAGTGGGGAGGGCAAGACAGCATCATGGCGTGGCCGCTCAACTCGGTGGAATCGTGGGCAGCGCCACGTTGGATCATGAGCTTGGCGTGGTCTCTGCATGATGATTCGAGGCTAAAAAGCTGTTAGTTCGGTTGAACCAATCATTTGGAGACGGATGTCGGTAAGAGGGAGGGAGGGAGTGGGTGGCTGCATCGAAGGGAGGGGTACTTACTAGAAGACGAAAGAGCAACCCCATGGATCAGTCTCCACATTCAAGTCTCCATAGTTCCTAGTCATGTTTTGGAAGCTAGTGTTATTCCCCATCTGGTTGCTATACAGCTCCTTGCTGATGCCGTTCTGACGCTCTAGCTGGCCAATGTGAAGGTCAAGGGGACGATAATCGTAGCTGCTCTCATTGCTCCTCATCGAAGCCGTGTTAGAGGGCGCCACTGCCTGGCTATAGCTAATGTCAGCCGAACTAGTCGAGTAGTTGTTGCCATTACGGTAGACATAGCCATTCGCGTAGCCATTGCCGTTACTGGTAGCAGCGGTGGTGTAGGTTGCGCTAGAGTAGTCAGTGTGCTGGCTAAGCTGTGAGTTCTGTCCTTCGCTGACAGAGCTCTGTGTTGTTGGCGTAGTATGCAGGGTCATGTTCGACATATCAGGGCTGAGATCTGCCGGTAGCCCATTGCTTGGTGATGCAGTATTGGTGCTGCTGCTGTAAGTACTGGCTGGCGCAGCATAGCCATTGGCTCGAGTGCCATTGGCTTGGGGCGTGGAAGCAAAGTCGATGTCGGGGCTAGCATAAGCATTGACTGTACCATAAGTATGGTTCTGAGGAACCATGTCAATGGCCATGGGTGAGACGTGATAAGGAATATTGTTGACACGCAAAAGATTCTTCAAAATGCCGTTCTCGTGGCAGAAAGCGTCTCTCTGCTTCACCATGTTGGCAAGCTGCTCCTTCAGCAACAAATTATTGTTTTCGAGCGACTTAGCGTAAAGCTCCTTTCGCTCACGGTGAGTACTGCATACACAATTTAGGATCTGACTATTGTAGTGGACAACTCAATTGACATGACTGGGTGGGGATCTTACCGCTGTGCCTGACGGTTCAGCTCTTGACGACGGTTCATAGCCGGCTTGCTATCTGGCTTAGGTCCACGACGCTTCGGTGCGGGCTTTTCAGCCTCTGTGGATGAGTGAGCAGTCATGGCAGCAATCGAGCGTTAACAAGGACCTACCTTGAACGACTGGATGTCCCTGTGCCTGTCCTTGTCCTGGAGCTTGTACCACAGCTTGAGCTTGAGCTTTCGCATTCTTCTTTTCAGTCGAATTCTTGCGATTGAAAATTCCGCCCAACCCCACCCCGCTCGCCTTCTTGCGTACACTCCCCGTCTCTGCCATCTTACGTGCTCCCATACCTGCGTTTCCTCTTTGTGCTGCAACAAGTGTGTCGTAGCCCTGGCTGTTTGATCGGCTGCTGGTTTGAGAGTATTTAGGTGAGATGCTGGAAATATCAGGAGGAGGGTGGTAAATCCGCTTTGAAAACCCTGCCGTCGATGAACTTTGCATAGCGCCGGTTTTCAGGGTCCCCCCCTTCCGCAATAATGACGTTTTTTTCCAGCTAGACGCGGAATGATTTGAAGCCAAAGTGAAGTGAATACAGAAAGTCTATTTCATCTAATGTGAAGGCGGTGATAGATTGGCGGCGATGAGGTTGGCAAGAATGATGGGAAAATTAAGGCAAATTAGATCTCGATTACATCTCGCATTACACACTGTGTGAGCCCGGTTCTGATTCAGGCTTGCACGTGCTTTCGGAGATCTTGGGATCGAATGAAAATGGTTCTATCCGGTGGGCAGGTGTTGGCGTTGTTGTTCAATATCAAAGGCTTGCGGCATGATCTACAGGGTGGACGTCGGAGACTGAGTGAGTGGAGGAGGTGCCGCCTCGGAAACGCACATCGGTCATGCGAGATGTTGTCATTAGGCGCTCGATACTTTTTCGTTGCTCTCGTATTTCCAATACTCATTAAAGATAAATGATTTTGATTAATGCAATACAGATTGATAGAGAAGTGTTGGAGGAAATATGAGATGTCATATCATATTGTCGAAGCTTTTTGGGGGTCGGAAGGTTGGGCGGCGCGGCCCCAAGAGCGCCCATGCTCGACCGTTGTCTGCCAGATCCCTCACTTGTCCCCATCAAGCTAGATCCCTGCAAGATGCCGCTAGCTTCGGACCCGGTCAAGGGTTTAAAGAGTCGGAATGTCGGCGATTAGTGGAGTTCAATATTCGTTTCGCAGGGGTCGAATCTTCTAGATGCAGCCATTCCGAGATATCCCCCCCGCGGTCATACTCGGTCATAATAAGCCCTGGTTGCGCACAGCTTGACTCAATGCAAGGGCGAAATCATGAGATAAATGTAGACATTATGTACAATGGTAGATAGTAGTATATATACAGACTCAGTGATCCACCTTCCATGTCAATAAGCGTTTGGGACATGCTCTCGATCGTCACAGTCCTTCCCTGCACCATTTACCTCAAAGTTTCGCTGCCTTTTTCTTTCTGCCACCACTTGCTTGCCAGCCAAACTCCAGCTTCTGTCCCTTGCCTGCCTCGATGACTACATTGACCACAGTGACCCGCTTCTCATGAAACCCCTGAAAAGTCGCTTTCCTCAGTTCCTCTGGTGTTCTGACCATATAACCAGCACCACCGCATGCCTCAGCAAGCTTCTCATACCCCACCTCCCATCCCAGCGACGTACTGCGCAAGCCTCCCTGTACAGCGCCTTCCTGCGTCTTGCCTTGCATTGCCAACCACTCCTCCGCGTCATCCGAGTCGCCGTGATAGACGCCGCCGTTATTCATGACGAAGATAAGGATATCCATGCCATATCGGGCCATCGTCTCCACCTCCATCGCACTGAATCCAAAGGCCGAATCACCTTCCAGCGCTACTATCTTTTTGCGCACTGCGGGACCGCTCTTACCATCCCCAGCAGTGCCATTATATGCCTCATGCGCTGCTATAGCGTAGCCCAGTCCAACGCCCATCGTAGCGTATGTACCTGCATCGAGTCGTAGTCGAGGATGTGAGACAGGGAAGATGGAACGCGAGATGTCCATGGTATTTGCACCTTCGGAGACGTAGACGATACCGCCTTTGTCAGGAGGTGAGAGACGATGGAGGGTGCTTTCGATGGTGGAGAAGGCGTGGGCGTAGGTCATAGGAAGTTTCGAGGATGAAGCTTTGGAGGCAGCGGTGGATTCGTTCTTTGACTTCGCAGCGGAGAGATGCCGGATGTAAGGCGAGGAGCTGGTTGGGAATGACCATTTTCCAAGTGCGGACGTCAATTGAGAGACGACTACGCCTATGTCTCCGATGACGCCAAGTTCTGCGTTGCCGGAGTTCCTCCCCATCTCTTCGGCTGAGATGTCCACTTGGATGAATTGAGCAGATGGGTTCCATTTCGGAGCATCGCCAAAGTGGAGGATCCAATTGAGTCGGGCACCGAGTATCAGCACCACATCTGCTTCCTTAAGTGCCGTACTTCGAGCACTTGCTGTATTGGCTGGATGTGAGTCCGGCACAACGCCTTTGCCCATTGGCGTGGGCAGAAATGGCAGATTCGTCTTGTCAACGAGCTCCCGTATCACACCCTCAGCTCTGGCGTATGCGGCACCCTTGCCTATGACTATCAAAGGTGCCTCTGCAGCTTTGATCAATTGCGCAATCTTGAAGAGCTTCGCTTCCTCCACTCCACCCTTAGGAGCATTTGGTACTGGTGCCATCTCTGCTACATCCTTAGCGTCTTCGACGGCACCTTTGATGAGATCTGCGGGAAGATCGACGAAGCCTGATCCTGGTCTTCCATACCATGATGTCCTGTAAGTGTTTTGTATCACGTCTGGTATCGACTCGAGGGATGGAGGACGTAGAGTGAGCTTTGTATGGGGAGAGAGAAAAGAGATAGCGTCGAGTTCTTGGAAGGCGCCGCGGGAGACGAGGTGGGTCTCTGAGGACCCAGCGAGGAGGAGAAGAGGAAATCCATTGACGTTGGCATTGCCAATCTAGCTACTGCTTAGCCCATGGTCTGTAGTTGGGATAAGAGATAGAGCCATACTCCAGCCATGCCATGTAGCACACCAGGTCCACCCACGACCAGGCATACACCCGGTCGTCCTGTCAAGTAGCCATATGCACTCGCAGCATAGCCAGCAGCCTGCTCATTCCTGAAGCCAATGAATCGTATTCCGAGGTTGATTGCTTCTTCCGCGATTTCTACCACGGGTATGCCTACGATGCCGAAAATCACTGTCACTCCAAGATCACGCAGGCTGCGAGCGATTATCTGGGCGCCTGTTGGGGGCTCCATATTGGACACTTGAGATCGGAGACGTGCGGTAAAATTGAATCATCATGATGAGCATTGATACCGCTCTCGTCGCCTACTAGCACCACTAGCATGGCAGATTCTACGGGATGTCAGCTGCCGAGGTTCATCCGGAGCTAACTTTATGTGCGCTAATCCGCAAGCATTCCGTCTCAAAATCGGAGACACAATATAAAGTGAGTAATCGAAGAAACCTCCAATAACGCCGCCCTATACTGAGCTAATCACTGACCCCTTGAAAATGGCTAAAGCAATGCAGTCTCACATGCTCGATATGACCCGGCCGTGAACTCTGTCTCAGGCCCCAGTGCTTCGTCGATTCTGAACATTGATAAGGAGCGGCCGTCGCTATCAAAAGCACCCTATCTGTTACCGCCGCCTACGACGCTCTTATCTGAAGGGCTCGGGCCTGTGTAATGGGTCGTTTCGTAGATCCTTGTAGGAATCATGTTGTTGGTGATGTGACGGGAAGCCACAACCATCATATCCTGGCTCATATGGGCTCGTTCCAGTATAGTCGGATCTCCCTTGAGCAGGGCCCAACTGAGCTTAGGATCTCCGATTACACGTGGGTCACGCTCTCGAGGATTGTGCCCTCGAGAGCCATCAACTCCAAGACCTCTCTCCGCATCTTCACCTTCTTTCTCCCTTTCGCGTCTACGCTTTTCCTCGATCGATTCGCCTCTCCGTCGTTGGTCTGCGTCGAGTCACGGATCTCCTTCGTTGACTTTGTAAACTATTCGCGATGATTTTCGAGGTTAGTGCACTCTGTCTTACCTTCTCTGTCTTGTGGTATATATGGTGGGAATCCGTATGGTGCCTCAGGTTAAGCAGATGTTGGTCCCGTGCCTTGCCTACCGTCGCCTGTATGTACTTGGCTGATATGCATATTGCAGCTTATATTCACTTGAGAGTAGACAGAGGGAGGTTAGGCAGAAGGATAAGACTCCTGAGAACCTCCACCTGGCCCAAGGAGGCACCCATACCCTTGCGAGCCTTGTGGCACATTTTGACCCCCAGCCAGGTCATTTGGTGAGTATGGATCACTTAGCCCACTTCTCCCCGAACTAGAACTTTGTCGCTGCTTGATCTGTGATTCCTCCTAGCTGATGCCTGAATTTCTCTTAGAAGCCTCACAAATGGCTATGCTTTATGCAAAAATCGCCTCGACGGCCCCTTCGTACCTTTTCGCGATTCTCGGATAAATACGCATTAGACAAGTCCATAAGGTCGGCAAAGCATACTCTAGAAGATCCTTGAGTTGGCGGACAGAAGCTCTAGGAGGTGTGATACTGACCGGTGCGAAAGCCCTGACAGCGGTGATCATGTAGCCATTAACACCCTAGGACAAACGTCGATTGTTATGTTTCGGGGGTTGAAGCGGAGCACTAGTACATTGTGATTTGACGGTCTAGAGTGAGCCTTTCTCCCTAAATACTTGCGAATCTCGCTCTGTAGGACTTCGCGATGTATGCCCCAACCGTGACGAAGAACTCCTTCAGGCTAGGACGACCGCCGCGAGAAGACTTAGCGGACTGGGAGGGCCTGTCATCGTCGCGAAGGCGACGAGAAGCCATTCAAATCTATAAGGAGCTCTTGAATGGTGTGTAAGACGAGATTGACGTCTGGGAATTTCGTAACTTCGCAAAACAATGGCATGGATCAAGGGAAAGCGGTTCAGCAAGACTCTGTAGCTCTTGCCCTGCCAAGTGGCATATTCTAATGACTAGAAGCCGCAAAAACAACCCCACCTCCATAGAGCGTGCCACTAGTGAGGCTACAGGGCTGAAAGGACGATTACCAAATAGCTCAGAGACTGATAAGTATTCCCCAAAAGCATACATATGAGAGTCAGACATGGCCACTCCCGGCGCTCCGCCTCCAAAGATCGGTGGCTATGCGAAGCTCTCTTCTGTTATGTCAACCGATCCCGAGTTTGCTATATAACGGAAGTTCGGTGCCCTCAACGCACAAAATATTTTGTATTATCAAGCTGAGCTTACGTACGTCACAAGACTCGAAAAAAATGGACTTTGAGGGTAATTGGTATGAGCTGAGCCATGCGGGACCTGGCAAAGACTTGCAACTGAGGAAATTCATGAAGATTCGCCGCTTGTTGAAGGAATATAGTACGTACTTTACCCGGGCAGCGATGATAGCAGCAGTTGATGCTATAGAGGATAGATGACTGCCTCATTCAGCAAGCAACTATTGCCAAGATCGAGAGTCCCTCGGCTTACAATTTGAAGACGCTACGCAGATGGCTGGACAACAAGACACTAGAGAAGAAATTTCTCGTTGGCCTAGAAGAGAAGACGTGGGATAAATCTCATGATCATGACTTCCTCGCAATACCCAGACCGGAAGGCGAAGTTGATCAAGACAGGCTTTCCAAAATCTTCCTTGGCCGGATGGTGGAGCTCTACCATATCAGTGTGGGCAGATTTTACAAAGTACGGAACCGCTTCCATCCTTCGTCTCAGTGAAACCTTCTGTGCTCGAAGACTTCGATCACAGCCATCTACGAGAATAGATGCAAGACTGACCGCTACCAAACCAGAAAGGAACCAGCCGAGACGCCGACGACAATCATTTAATCGTGCGGTACAAAGACAGCAAAGTCCTCCGCGTTGCAGATGTCTTCGCACGCTCGTTTCCTCCGCCCTCCCGATTGCATCGATCATAGCGTTGAATTATATTGACCGCATGATAATGCGGCTATTGGTAATCGCACTGTTTACAATGGGTTTCTCTCTGATTCTCACTTTGATGACGAATGCGAGACGCGTCGAGGTCTTCGCTGCCACTGCCGCGTAAGTGCCTCCCGAGAATTGGTTGGCTGATTCTAATGGGAATTTAGCTTCGCTGCTGTACAGGTTGGTTTTGTTAGGAGCACAAACAGGGCTTAATCCGCCTTCGAAGCAACATGACGAAAATCCGCTTACGAGTCAAAGCCTCAGAGTAACAGTCATCAGCGATCCTCCTGTAGTTCGGTGGGGAATACGAACCTTCACCATATGCAAGTACGGTCCAATGTATACTCACTATGTAAATGGCGCGTAAAACATTTTTACAGGGGCTCAAAGATGCTTCGAAGATCAGTTCGTGTATATCAAAACAGTTATTGCTTCTATTTTCGGCAAGCATCGTAAACGTTGCAACAGGACGTGCGAGACTTTCGTGGAGATGATGTCACGCTAACCTCGGTACGAATATCGGTCATTCTATGTTTGTATTCAGGACAAAGAAAATCAGGCAAACGCCCGATGCATTTACCTTCTAGGCTTCTCCGGGCTTTTAGCACCTTAGCCGCCTATGAAAAGCCAATCGATGCCCGAGTTCTCCAGCACCCCACTACACCCTCCAGCATTTACAAGGCTGGGCGGCATGAAAGTTCTTGGATCTTTTGATTTTCCGCAGAATTATTGTGCTATGTTCACAAAAAGCATTTGGCAGTACTCAGCAAATCCTCAGCCACAACAAGATGGCGTCATCAGGTGGCTACACAGGCTCCCATCAGAAAAGCCCAGCTATTATTCCCAAAAAGAGATCGAGTAACTTCAGAGAGCCTGCCCACAACGACCACAGAGCCTATGACCCTTACGACCCTGTCCCCAGCACGAGCCGAGAGAGCAGGTATGAGAGGCACTATGAAGAGCCACTCCGGCCAAGGTCAGAGAGCCGATATGCTACCCTGGGGAAACGACCTGCCTACATTACTCCGGAAAAGAACGGTAAGGGTCCCCACTGTTTTCGAAGCATAGCCAAGAAATTCTCCCGCTGAATTTTAGCATACATAGATACCTCTCGAAATGAAGAGAGACGACGAAGTGCAGAGAAGGTGGAGGAAAAGCGTAAGAAACAACGCGAGAGAGAAAGATATGAGAGTGAAAGACGCTATAGGAGGGAAGAAGAGTATAGGTCCAATAGGACCAATACGACCATGAGTACGACGTCGACCAGCCGATATAGCACTAGCAGTCAGGCAGGTAGCTATTATGAGCCACGGTATTATTCTTCGACGAGGAGTGGATAGGTGAGATGTGGGATCAAGCGACGATTGTTTCGACTGAGTACTATGGAGTTACCGGGGGCGGGCGAACGAATTAAAGTTTTGTAGAGTGTTTCAACGCGAGTTGATTAGATGTACATTTTTTTTCTCTTGGATATAAACGGGTTTTCAGTCGGGCGTATGGTTTGAATTAAGGCCCTTCAAGTGAGGAATGATTCTATTAAGATATATTTACACAAATGACGATACTCTTTCAACAACAATCTGATAGCGGAGGCCCTTTCCTGCAGTTTTCTATCTACCACTGGCCGGGATGCACCAGAGCCAGTGCAGAAATGTTCATTCTCATCGCCCCGGGATTGAAGTCATCGTTTTCAGCCCTCTCCTACTCTTCTCTGCTTCTCATTTCGAGATTTAAGCAGCAAGGGGGAGGTGAATCTGACAAAGCCTGAAGCTAGAAATTATCAATCTGGAGGGTGTTTGAAAAAAGTCCGCTTTTTAAGGCATGGTGGCACATCTGGCCCCCAAGTTCTGCTTATCTTAGCGTTGCCCCTTCCCAAGTCATGAAATCGTCTCGCGTTAGTCTGAAGTTGCGGTGTCCATGGGGTAAAGGAACCACTTAGCGGATGAGCATCAGCTCTGGTGCGTCCAGCCACCTACAATTTCATATACAAAAGACGATTGCAATGGCTCTCTTACCGAGTCAGTCGCGCAATTGCAATTCTTGTCACAGCCACCATGAGTGCTACGGAAGAGCCAGTCTGCGTTGCATAAGATCTCGCAGATGAAAAGGAGAAGTACTCGCTTGGCGATGCAGCTCCACGTACCGCTTTCTTGACTGCCAGCGTCTATTGCAAGGAGATCTATTATGTGTCGTAGCATTTTCGAAGCTACCTATCCAGCCATACGCAGCGGGTTCCCACGTATGGAAGGACTTGGAATCTAAAAACAAAGATGAACCATTCTTTAAGGTCAATGGCATCGAGACGGAACCCCAAATTGCACTCCGAGCCTTGAGAACTATTTATATAGCCGCCACAGAATTGGGATGTGATCTATTCTGGTTGGACAAACAGTGCGTCACGCTGACGGATATTGACTCAGGGAAAGACTTGCATGATGTTGTGCTTTCCTTTACCAAAGCTTTACTGGAGAAGGGATATCGAGCTGATTGGCTCGACATCGCGCCGAGTATGGGTCCCTCGCTCCGAGTGAGTGCTATGCCTGTGCTTCCCATTGGTGACGATGATGGTGTGGCGTAGGTTGAGCTCAGGCCAGGCAAGCTGGGGAAGGCCAAGAAGTTGCTTCAGAATGACGAGGGCGATGATATGTGGTGATGGTTGAAGGACGCCCCGGTTGCAGCTCTTGATCATAATGGCTATCTGACGTTCAAAAGCCAAGCGACATCCGTCGTAAGAAGCAAGGACACCAAAAGACACCTTGAATACGAGTTGCAACAAGACCAACTATTGCCTCGAATTTCACATTTGAAAGACAGAGTCCTTCTTTGGCCATCGTCATTGGAAAGAAAGAGCAATACACGAACGGTATCTTCAGCGCCATGATCGATCCGAATGCGACGCTACTGGTGCTGGTGGAACCGGGAACCAAGCCTGAAGTCTTTCGAAATGTAAGGTATGCATGGGCCGATAAAGACGTTGCGCAAAAGGGTGGGATACAAGGGAGATCAAGATCGGCGGTCCTTCCTCTAAATATGTAAAAGAAAATCCTCACGCTGAGAAGAGACCTGGTGTCAAGAGGTACCGAGCAAAGTATGACTACGTCGATAGAAAGGGAAACATCCAATCTTAATATTCTTCCAGCCCCAGTCTTCCAGTCGGCGGCTAGGCTAAACCAATGATGATTTGGTATAAAGAGCGGTTTAGGCATGCATGAGCTCCCAAGACCGCGAAATTGTGCCGAGGTGATGCAGCGTTGGCGCAAGAATGTCTAAAAGATCGATCTTCCATCCAGGACTTGTGCCATACACGCTCGATGGCAGGATAATCTCATCAGACACACGTGGCATACCATGTCGGGTACTTTGGCCTGTTCAGCCATGAGAAGACTTTGTCTGGTAAGTTGGTGGAGACTTATCTCGAGCGACAAGAGGAAGTAGGGATGCAACCGTGGAACATTTACGATAGTAATGATCGTATATCGTTCTAATGGCTGTTGTTGATTAGACTGGATATCCATCATGCAGGCCCAACGCCCGGTTTCTTAGCAGCCACTCAACCTTATCTTTGACCGAGCTAAAAGACTACCCTACCAAGTCCATCATTGATCCTTCGGCCTCACTTGCCATCTTGAACATCTAGACAATCAATTTCTCAACGTTCGAACCTTGACCGATGTGCGTCTATAATTATTCTTTGTGAGCTGGCTAGCTTCAATAGTTGATCGAGTATTTAGTACGCGGTAGCTAAGAAACGCCGCCTCTAAATCGGGCGTTGGGCGCTGGTTTCCAAAAATCAATAATTCCTCACCGAGACCATGAGCGACCGTTTTCTGGAGCGCTTGTTGCGTTTTTGAGCTTGGTGAATGCACTACGGTGTGAAAGTGGATTCAATAACATGCGCTCCCGTTGGAAACCACCTTCAGCCTTGCTGCCTTGTGCTATTTTAGGGAGCTTGGGCAGCAATACATCAGGGTACCCGCCAATCACTGAAAGGTCTGCTCACCGGCGCTCCCTGCATCTTGCCTCCAATTCTAAGGCTACGCGTGTATATAAGGTCTTGCCTTTTACGCCTTGGACCCTCATATTCGCCTTTTCTCTGTGAATTGTATGCCTCGTTGCCACAAAGTTGAACGTGATCGTACCAAGGCGCAAGGTTAGGAAGAACCATTCCATAGGAGACAGTACCCATCTGTCTCTTCTAAACCACCATAAGGCACTTCCACAAGAACTGAGGGATTTTGGCGTGAGAGGACGATCCCGCGCGTCTATCAAGTGGCTTATTGGCTCTAAGCCAAAAGGAATCAACAGCTAGAGCACCGACTCGACTGAGGCGCTGGCTAAGTCACTAGCTCCAAGGATCCCCTCTCAAGACAGCTTGAGCAAAACGGAACCGCAGAAATGGCACCCGGTCAACGGAGGCGTAGCCCTGGCCTAGACGAATTCTTTCTCTCAGGAGACGGCATAGAAAGGGAGGTCCTGCAGAGACGGCTTGCTAGGTACCTGGGTGCAGAGGCTAGATCAAGGCCAGATACCTATAATGTATTTGGGCTTTAGCCGCTTGACTTGCCGTGACTGACATAGCTATCAGGGTGTTCGAGGCTTTATGATCAAAGCCATCCGACCTTTCACATCCGTCAGTGATTGCTCAGACCGTTTTCATATTTAATTGGTGACTGAACCCTTTCCAGGAACAGCTCAACGATCTAAAAGAGGAGTCTACTGAATATACACCTGGTAGTAGACGTGATCGTACGTTAATTCAACTATCATCTGTCAATGAAGCCGTCTAACTTGCGTCAAAGTCGCGCCGCTGAACAGGTACGGGCAAAATCCGTTGCCGGATGCGGACGACTACTATTCAACGCGAAGCTATCAGCCAGCTCCTCCGTTCAACAGCCAATCGAATGATAGAGCGACTACTTACCCTACAGGTGGCTCTGGATTGTACCAACAAGGTCTGTACCGAAATTCAGACCCGTACGAGGGAGCTCGCACGCAAATTGGGACCCGGAATGCACCCTCTTCTATGTACCCACCAGAAGATGCGTACAACGGACGTGGATATGCTGGCTCCACAGGAATCTCCTCTTTTCCCCCAATTGGCACCACGTACCTACCAGGTGCAAGCGGATATGGAACGGCCAATCCTGACCCATACAATCTATCATCCCCAATCAGTAGGCAATATGTTTCATCAAATACACCTTATGGGGCGCCTGGTCAGGACCCGTATGGAGGCTCTAATGCGGCTCAGTATGGGCCATACGCAAACCAAGGCTGGCAAGCAAATCAAGGCCCGTACGAGTCACAAGGCCAACCACCGCAAGAACATAGCTCGCCTCAATCTGACTACCACCGCTCGCAACGTTATGACTTATATGATTGCCCTAGCCGAGATTGTAACCGCGTGAAAGGCCATGGATTTGGTAGCAAGGATGACCTCATGGAGCATCTGAGGAAGAAACATTCCAAGAGCCCGAGGTCAGGGTCCATGAAACATTGATTACGGACCGCAGGACCAAAGATTGATGAAACCTCGCGGAGCCGAGATTGCACACTTTAAAGGAGCCATTCACAACCACAGCGACGATGGGCGGACTGAGTCTAAGGACTTCAGCGAGCACAGAAGTTTGCGGCGGCAGGGACCCCGATCAGACCGCGACTAATGATTGCATAAGCATTCTTTTACCTGGTGTATTCAAGACGATTGTTTTCCTTCTTGGTGTCGAGACATTTTGCGACCAAAGGCTTCTCCGGGTGGCTCATCGCTGAGAAAAATCAGCATCCATGGGCAAATTTGGAAGTATGTAGGACCAATTAAGGGACTCGGATTCGATGATGAAACCTTTTGGCACACAATTGGCCGCATATTTGCCCGGTGAGAACTATGCATTGGTGGTTCCTCCCCAAATATACTCGCTTTGTGGTCCACCATTTGCGCACTTGTATCCAAGCCCGCCCACACTGTACCACTACGAAGCTGTTTGAAGACTAATTTGGTGCGAATGCCTCAATTTGGCTGGCCTGAGGGTTTCCCGCTTTATCAAGAGTAACCGAAAACACCATATAGCCTGTATTGATTTCATTCCAGGACCCGTCTGAGCGAACTTCCGTAGTCCCGAGCGAGCTCCGAATGTTAACGTTGTAGGCCAAACACATCTGCTGCGCTGCACCCTGACGTGCGAGCTCTATCGTAGAGGTGGTGATGGCTCCAGCCATTCTTTGTATTCAGCATGACTTGCTCAATTTACCTCAATTTCTGGTGTTCGTGGAGGAACAACGGAAGGCGAGGATGAAGTCCAACTATACGTCAATTCCGAGGCAAAAACGCTTGGATGCTGAGTGTTCAAGCGCGATCTTGATACAAAAGGCTCAAGCAGAAGTGCTGAGCTTGATTAGCCGATGCCAGACTCTCCAAGCCAGACCTTTCGATAAACAACGTAATTCTTCCTCTCCCGACTCAGCGCAGAGGCTGTGAGCCGGTAAAGCACCGACAAACAGGAGAGAGTAAACGCTAAAATAGCAGAGCGTCTCGCAATTGGTCGACATTGCAGCCACCTCTGGCATCTCTGCGTTGTCCCTTACGCCAAGTATCTACCCCGCTCACCGTAAACCACTTGAAAAGGTTTCATCTATCGTATTTCGGTGAGAGTGCATGAGATGGCGCGCGAAGAAATGCGCTAACAAGCGCTTGAGAAGGCTATATAACCTTACCAGCCCAGACTTGAGCTGTCGAATTCCATAAAAACAGGGCGCAAAAAACGAAAATGTCCTATTACCAGCTCCCGCAAAGCTCATACAATGCTGCAGACTCGTCTGAGCAAAACCCATACTACTACTCGAATGACACACAACCCACTTCAATCTCGTATGGTTTCACTCAGCAATCTGCACCTTCCTCCATGACGCGTAGTCCCTCAAACAGTACCTTTTCGAATTCATCGCAAATCAGCAACAGAGCCAACAAAGACCAATCCTCTCCAATCTTGTTGCACTGTCTTCATCCAGGGTGCGCACATGTCTCGAAGCGCCAATACGACTTAAACCGTCACATCAGCAAGAAGCACGGCCTTGCTACGGAGTTGTCTGACTGCCCAAGCAAGAATTGCCATCGTGTAGGCGAGAATGGATTCAAGAGAAGAGACCACCTGACAGAGCACCTATGGAAGGTTCACAAGAAGGATATTCCCAAGACCGGAAGCGGGTCTAAGAGTGGGAGGTAATTAGGAGGGCGTTCGACAACGATTCATGCGGACTTCGATTCGAGATGGCTCTGGGTCCTGGGAGTGATATTTCAGGGGTTGTTCTGGTTTTCTGGCGCGATGTACGGCCTCCGATGATTAGATGTGCTGAAGCTCTTGTGAGAGGATGGGCAGTCTTTGCTCAAAGCTGGGGGACATGGGGAATGTCTTGCTAGGGTGGCAGAAGGTTAGCGCTGGAGCAGCTTGTCGACTTTGCTTGGGCCCTATCAATGTTAGTCAGAGCAACAAGGCAATACTTCTATGAAATTGTTTCTCCAGCAGCGCCAGATGTTGCTGCTGCTAATGCAGGATTTTCTCCATTTGTCATTCAGGTTATCCTAGTGGACTTAGTTCATGGTATTGTGGTTTTTGATGGACAGGAACCCTTGGCCCGCTGGGTTCTCCACGTTAATGGCCTAGGCTTACAGAATACTCTATATATGACGAGATGGCCGTCTGATCTTGAATGTCATACCGTCTCCATCAGAGCAGCGTTTTGCTTGATGAATAGACGATAACGTGTTGATGCTACTTTCACTACTAAATCTGACGACAATCAATGCTTCTTGGATGTGGTAAGGGGGAGAAGCAGACACCTTCGATCCATAGAAAACGCCTTAGCTGATGTTGAGTTTAGTGCGGTCCACTACGTCACCGAAGAACCCTGCCCTGTGAAAATGACCCCTCCGGAATTTATATTGATTGAATGTCCATCTGCATTGATACAGATTTGAATTTTTTAAACTGGTATTACAGCTCACTCTCATAGAGATAACACTACCCAGATCTCATTCTTGCTACATCCAGGCTACTCAAGTCGCGCACCAGTCCACACCTTCATCCCGAGTCGCCCTCTTAATTCATCCCTTGTTCTACCAAAGGAAATGGATCCTTCAGGCCCCTCTCAGCCCAACCTTGACACCGCATATGAGCACCCTTCGAACCCTGCACAGTCGTCCTCGGAGCAAGCAGATTCCAACAGAGCGGGTGCCTCCCTTCAGCGCTCCGATCCAAAGACTGAGCGGCGCGAGCCTAATGACGCGATCAAGCAAGGCGGAAATGACCAGAGCGAGGCGACGCCCAGTAGTCTGGGTTATGGAGCGCAAGATTCTAGCGGAGATGCTGGAGATAGTGTATGCGTCTTCACTACCTTTACCCCGGGTTTTTGTTTGGGAGTAGATGAATGCTGACAATTGGGAACGCAGATGGGCGGTCCGGTCTCTAACCAAGAAGGTGAACAGATGAGCGCAGCGGGCGATGGAGATATAGCAGCTGCACAAGATACGAAGCATGGCTTTGGGGAGCAGGGCGACTTGGCGTCGGGTATGGATCGGAAGAAGAGCGAGCAGGCTGATATCAAGAATGCAAGAAGAGGTGGTGGTGGAGATGGCGGGGGTGTGGATGTCCAGGGAGCCCTTGGTGGTGGAGAAAAAGGCTTCGTGAGCGCTGGGAATGAGGGTCCGGATTCGCAGGGCGGTTCTATGCAGAGTAGCCATGCTGATGTGTGATGGTACGTCTGGAGGTTATTATGAAGGATACATTCGAGCGAGGCAAGGCTCAGGGCCATTGATAGCTCTCGTTCAGGAGATGAGGCATTCGGTTCTCGATATCGAGGATCATCTGGCCGAACATGCCATTGGCCCAGCCAAACCTGTCGAGATTGTGTCAGCACGTCTCAGTGTAATGAAGAGATAGCCAGTTCAAGGCCTTAGCATTGTCTCGACCAGTCTTTTCCGTTCCAAGAATTGATACTCTCATGTACAAGACCAAGACAGTCTGTGCTTCTCAAGATTGCCTTCAAATTGTGTCTGATCTCTTCTCCACTGGCGTCCTCACTGGTCAGGATCCTTACAATGGCAGCCAACGGCCATCCCTTCATTGGGCTCATATGGAGTCCTCCAATGGCACTGAACACATCACCAAAAGCCCAGTATGGATTCAATTTGCCGAGTGCGAACATCCTTGTATTTTGATAGACTTCGTTCTGGGGCTGACATATCCCATCATAGGTGCCGAGAGCAGAATGGGAAGATTGGCTTCGTCCATGATGTTCTGGCTGCCGTAGCCATCGACTTCGAAAGCGTACATGGCGCCAAGCAGAGGATGGGATATAACGCCGTACTTGGTGATTCCATCGCGTATTTCGGAGGCCATGTTGCGCATTCCTTCAGTCAACTGCTTGCTTCGCAGCGTATCGAGGTTCTCCATGATGTGGGCGCCTGCCTCCAGGTAACGAGCGAACATCATGTTGGAGGTTATGAGGAACTGGAAAATGTTTGCGTCGTCCGAGGGACGGAAAGTCGACCTTACCATTCCAGTCCATGTAATCGGGTTTCCCAAGCCATTGTTGGATGTAGTCTCCGTGGCGCGATCCGTCTTCCCAATCATTGTGTAGCCGCTTTCGGCAGTATCCCCATCAGCCGTATAGGTAGCCGTCCGCATAGCTTCCGCGGCATACAGAATCACCTCCACAGTATCTACCCAAGTGTATTTCTCGAATGGTCCAATATCACCTGTGGCATTGTAGTAAACCGATGAGATCTGTAGGAACGAAGCCAGCGAGTCAAGCTCCCACTTGCAATCGTAGGTCTTGTCCGTATTGTACCCGACCTGACCAAACATATGCACGGTGTTCTGATGGTAAGCACCGTTATTTGGGAAAGGCAGCTTGGACTCAGGTGGTGGTTGGAAAGCGTGGCAGTAAGGGGTTGTTTTGATGTAGCGCGACTGTACGTTGATGACGCCTCGAAAGAGAGCTGCGAGGGAATTTGAATATGTGGACGCTTTGAGGACAGGTAGGTAGGATAGGATCTCATTGGCGGAGTCTCGTAACCGCATGGCATCTCGGCTTCATGGTAAGCTTAGAGCGAAAGAGAATTGAGCTCTTGGACAAACATATCTCCCGTAACCACGAAGGCCAGATCCTCATCTGTGTACTTGTCTTTCGTCTCGCTTTGCCATGCGAAGCCCTTCCATCTGACAGCTGTGTCAAGCCTATTGGGAAAGGAATTTTCGAAGAGGCGAAAGAGATCCGGGTCTTTGATTTTGGGCCTTAGGCGTTCAATGGCAGCCTCGACTTCGGTGGAATAGTATGTTCGACACTTCTTAGATGGCCTTTGGAAGGGCAATTGCTACCTTCCAGAAGAAAGTTGCCCTCATGCCGCTGTCGGGCGTGTTGGGCATAATTGGGACATCGTTGATCTGTAGGCAGTATAGGAGCTGAGAGGACAGCCAGTAGAGGGCTCCATAGGAGAAGATGTAAGAAGCCAGAGATCATGGCTATGGGAGTAAGAGGATCTTGAGAATTCTGGTGGCCGATGTTGCAGAATAAGCTCCAGCATCATAATACGCCAATGAGGACTGAGAACAGACATAAACGCGACTTGCGCAAGGGCCTTTCTGGGGTAGCTTTAGCCTGATGATCTGCGAAACAGCGCTGACTAAGCTCTGCAACTAGCTGTAAAAATCCTCAATGTTTTGAAATGACTTAAACAAGAACCTATGGTGTCTTCCCTCAATACATGAAACCATCTCCGGACTTCATCATAAGTCTATTCGATCAAGCTACAGGCCGGAACGCTTAGCGCCCTGAAAAAAGTCCTGCTCCCCTCTACGTATTTTTCACCAGTCTCGCAATTCAACTTGATCAAAGTCGGATTCTATGCAAGAGAACACAGCCTTCGGGATTCATCCTCAGGAATCGCTAATTCTCATGAGACCAGGGAGCTTCCCTGCTTCTCATGGTCTTTGCTTAAAAACCCATCATATTAATGGGAGAGGAAACGGTAATTTAATAAAATTGGGTATCGTTGCAACGCACACAAAAAGTCGAACTACTTGCATATCTGCGGCTGGTCTGTTCCCTCTTGTACCCAGCCTTCTGGTTGTTCGCCATAATGCAGAAAGCTGCTCGGTCCAATTCGCACATGTATCCATTAGATTCAGGTTGGATATCTGTGTCCCCTGTTTAGCGGTGGTCGTGAAGGCTTTTCATAGCCCCTGTCTCTGCGAGGGTCAGGGTTTCGTCGCCGTCCTGTAGTCGCAATTGACCCATGGCGGCCGTCACAACGTTCGTCGTACCCTGACCGCGTGGGCTGTGATCGCGGCGCAGGGGACATTGCTTCGCATTTAGGACAAGGGTCCTCGTTTGCCGAACCATCGGTGTAAGTACGCCCATTTTGTGCCTCCTCGTAGCACGCCTTAGGTGGCCGGCTTCCCGAGTGGCGCGCACATTGTTTTCCAAGGAGTCTGTACGTGGTCATGATATGGTGCGCATCGCATTCACGATGCTTGAATTGAATTCTTCGAAGAACACAATTGGCTGTCTAGCGGTCAGTTCTGGATCAAATGCAGGGTTTGTATAAGCCCGACGGAACACACACTTACGGTCTTTACTGCCATCGCTTTGATTAGGCTGGCGCTGCTCTTGGTAGTCTGAAGATTGCGGCTGACTCGAATGGGAAGCGAAGTATCCTGGAGATGGTCGCTGGGAATGTGAGTATGGCTGCTGATTGGGGGAGCTGTAGGAGGAGGAATTAAATTGCTATTGCTGGTCAACTACACCCTCGAGAGCAGTGGATCCAGTGACAAGGCTTACATAAGCATAAGAGGTGCTAGAGTAACCGCCGCGCGACATATTCACAGCAAACTCTAAGTACAACGGAGAGTGAACGACTGCACGACAGGGAAACCAAGGCCATAAAGTGTTATCAGGCCGCCTGGACTGTTTTGCTCGTCTGAAGATGCCCCACTCCCGCCATTTCTGCTGGCGTTTTTGTCGAGTTGTGATAGGCGCATGCATGTCAGCTTGGCGCATTGGTGCAGCCTTCAGGCGGTCTAGATCTTCAGAGCGCGATGAAGTTCAGAGAGGCTCAAATAGTTGCCGTGCTTAAACTCAGCATATCATACAGACACCTCACTGCCGACTCCACAGCGGCTCAACAATGGAGACTTGGGTCGAGAGTTTCTTTTATTCGGAGCCCCCACAACCACAAAATGCACCAGAAGTGCGGCACTCGTCGCGGAGAAGCAGAGCAATTGACATCTTTCTCATTCAAAATTCGCCAGCTTCAACTCGAATATCGTATAAAGAGAGTGGACATCTTGCGACAGTATCACAGCTTGAGCATGCCATCGAAAAATCATTGCTAGACTCAACTGTAACTACCCAACTTTGGTGATCTCTTCTAAAAAGCGCTGATGATCAACAGCCCCCTAGACCAGGTATCAAGCCTCTGGATCGTATCTAGTGGGCTCCTTCCCCGCCGCCTATCAGCAAAGTCGTTGACGTTGATAGCTACGAGAACAACTGGAAGTATGCGAGAAGCACTCTTTGCCGCAAATAAGTCAAGGATATCTCGTCTAAATCGAGCGGCGTCTCATTCGAAGATCCTAATCTGATGAAGTTCGAAATGTTTCTCAATGCGGCCGCAAAGCGACATGATTTGAGTTTCATTTCCAGGGGCCTGTCAACATGCGACGGAAGATTGCTGGCGTCCAAAGGTCCTACTTTGCCTGTACTGAGCCTTCCCAGCTCGTTGGTTGACTTTTGACTACAGATCGGCTCCTGTATACCTTTGGATTTGACTGGCTGGGCGTCTTAAGAGATTCTCCCCCAGCCATGTCATCTCTTATGGACCTTAAACATTGGAAGGTCCGTTTCGCACGCTAAATCCTCCAGCAAAATCTAAGCGCGATAGGGGGGTTCATACCTCGTCCGCCGAACCACAGCAGTCGCTATTATTATAAAAGTAACGCAGACGGATGCCTTGGTTTCTTCACCCTTGTGTCACGGATCATGGACATCGAACAATGAGCTCAATCATCGCCGAACCGTCATATTGTTCAATGAGCTCCACTCCAATGACGATGGCTTACCATTTACCGCATGGATCTCTCCTGACGCGCCGGGATTGGATCTTTGGGAGAATCCGGAAAACGACGGAATCCCACTAGATGACGAAGCCACAGCGCTGACTTTCGTTCAAAGATTTGTGGCTCGCATATGGCAAGGAGTCGTCTCTGATCTCGAAAAAGTCATTGACGAGTGTTCGAAACATATCATTTTCTCAGTCAGTCCACTCCCAGCCGCGGACCATCTGAACCCACGACATGTTTACTCAAGTGAATATAGGAGCAAACGAAGTTCCACACGCTCGACGTTAATCGCCTCGAAAGCGTGGCACACGATACTTGGCGAGATATGATGACTTGGCACATCCTCGAGAAACTTATAACTGCCCAGCGCAGATCGGTCTCGGAGACAAGACTGAATCTAAGACAGCTGACCAGAATCTGTGCATCATGCCATGCCGAGGTAGAAGATCCACTGCTCCAAATCATTGAAGCACTGACAGCTCTCGGAAGAACAGTGGCAGAGGACTTCAGGTCCCGTGGGCAGAGTATCACTGATCTTGTAAATGCACCCATTTTGTTTATGTTCAAGGAGTGTGAATGACATGCCAGATGATAATCAGTATCACAGGTCTATAACCTAATCAACGTGCGCAATGCTCAAGCGGCCCAGAGAAGTGCTGATGCTGCTCAGCAAGAGAGCCGGGACTTGGGCCGGATCAGTTGGATCACCTTTATCTTCTTACCGCTCATTGCGGTTTCGGTACTCAAAACGCTTGTTTCCATGTCAGTCAGAAGCTAACGAGGTCACCTGCCAGGGTATCTTCGGCATGAATGTCGATGTTCTCATCAATAAACCACCGTCTATACGATGGTACTTGGCTGCTGTTGTTCCATTCTCAGTCCTAATTTTGGCTATTGCGTTCGTTTCGACTAGGCTCAACAAATGGAAGCGCAGCCAAGCAGAAAAGAAGCAGGCCGCCGAACTCGAAAAGTGATTATAGCACCGGTCATGTCATGAGTATTGTGAGGACTGCGGATTCTATTCAATTACAAGATCTGCATTTGTAGCAAGCTGGACCGAACCGGTAATATGGACTGGATTTTGAAAATGTCAATAAGGATTCCAGCGGATAACAGGGCACCGACACTACCAGTCTACAATAAAATTACACCTACTGCGCATTTTCGTTCAGCGAGGCACTCAGACAGCGCAATAGCCGTGCTCTCTGAGCAGTAATACGTGCCTTCTACGCTATGCGTGCGTCAAAACCATACGATAAGCCTTGTGGATCACGAGTCGAGGCTTCAGCGCTTGGGTCCTATAATAAAGCTCAATTGCCGCGTCAATGGGCATTTCTGTAGGTTTGCAACTCAGGCCTACAACATGTTGATAGCACCAAGCAAGTTACACCGCGATAGTGTATCGACAGCATCTTTGGTGTATCCTCCTCCGAAATCTTTGGCAATTATTCTCAGCGTGCGAGGAGCGCCGTGCCATGGGGCGTAAGCAGCAAAAGCATCGGTGCTTCGTCATGGTTTTATTCCCTTCTGTTACACAATTCTCCTCAAAGTTGATCTGGCATCGGAATTTCCCTGCATCGGTCAGCAATTGAACTTTCCAGATTTCTCATACGTTTTGCTACTTGCTTGCCATTGGACTCGTCATCCCGCTTTTCCCTCTCCTGAAATCCCAGCACGATGTGGCTCAAGGCTAGTGCAGACACAAATGTCTTCAAGCAATAGAGAGGACAAGTACATTGTGGCGCTAAAACCTTAATCATGAACAATTGCAATGTGTCTCTATCCTGGTTCATGTCGCTCGGATGACTTATAACGGCGAACATTATGACAGGGATCGCGGTGTGTGTGCACAGACTGATTTTCAACCGCAGCTTGAGACCATGGTGAATGTTCCTCGACCATTTGGGTCGTCGACGCTGCCATCTACTATCGTCTCATCGCTACTCGCGGACGCTTTCTTGACATCATTCACGAGGAGGAGGAGGGCTACATTGACGAATATACGTCGGCAGCCCAGTCATTCAAGACTTTCGCAAAATTGGCCGTTCTCAAGTAGTGCGAGCTCCATGACGACTGGATTCGTGGCTTCAAGAGCTGCTGTGAGACTATTTGGTGGGTTTAGGCTGCAGGGGAAGGATTCTGCGAAGTCCATCTGCAGGACCTGAGCTTTCCTGCCTGCTAGCCCCTTCTCCCTCTTCCTTGAAGGAAATTTGGTTGGCCATTTGTGAGGCTGAATGTGTTTTGACATTAGTAAAACCTTAGGGGACAAGGAGCGCAGTCAGCACAATACTACTAATCGTCAGTAGCAGTGTCCTTTTATCTCCAGTTTCGGTTCTTTATCAAGTCCGCAGCCTAATCCTCAATCATCAGCTTATTGACACGTGCACGCGGTAGGATGATCCTCTTAACTTCTCAGCCACAGCATAGATAGTAGTGCACAGATTCGTACTCGGCACCCGTGGAATGACACTCGCATCCACCACACTCAACCCTTTGAAACCGTACACTAACAAATCGGACCCCACAACGCCCCCCAGCTCTAAGGGCATCATAGCCGTCGTGCCAGACTGATGCCCTATCGTGCTTTCCGCGTGGTCTCTCACATATCTCTTTAGATCATCATAAGAAGTAACATCAGCACCAGGCGCGTGTTCGACCAGCGAAAGACGTTTCATGGCATCGATCTTGTACCAACTCCGCGTAAAATCTATCATGGCGATCAAGACATCGACGTCTAGCGGATTGGTGAATGTTCGGTAATCAACAAGGGGATTACCATCAATAGGGTTAGAGGGGTCGAAGGTGATGGTGCCCCGACTGAGCGGTTTCTAAAGGATCAACAGGGAGTAAGAGTCTCCTGCGATCGGTGTGCCAACGTGGGTTGATTTGTTGGACGTATATGCTTTAGCGAGGATGGAAAGTTGTTTCTGATAGCCGGCGGAGAGCGTTGTATCTCCCTCGTAGTCTGTGCGGGGAGGAATCGATAATGTTCGTCGGTGAGGATGGACTGGACAAGCAGTGAATTGTTGTTATGAAAGGAGGCGGCAGGGAGGAAATTGGCGGCGTCTTGGCCGCCCGAGTGGGGACCTATTTAGCGGTGTAGACCATTAGCGTTTCCCGAAGATACCTTGGATCGTGTGGGACTTGAGTACTACGAACCGGATCGAGTGCGTTTAAATTCATATTTGGCATCGATCGTACCTGGATTGAGCGGGAAATCGGTCTCGACTTTAGGACTTGTCAGCAAACCCTAGGATTTTGTGTAGGATGCTTCTGGAGTGAACGCCCATCCATAGGCTGACCCTGCGGCGGGGTGGTCCTGTAGGTTCATTCCTACACCCGGAAGCTCAACACGAACGTCTATTCCTGGTCCTTCGAGAACCTTTCTGGGCCCGATGCCGCTTCGTTGCATGATCACTAGAGTGTGCAATGCCGCAGCGAGAATGACCTCTTTTGCGCCACGAATGATGGAATCTGTGTTTCCGCCTCGCCTTTGAATCGTGGCTCCTTCGGCGCGGTTGTCCCTGGAGAGCATAATCTGATTCACGCGGTATCCTGGCAGAAGTTCAAAATTCTCTCGCGCCAAGGGCAGAGAAGTTGCCTCGCTCCGCCGTCGAAAGACATCATAACTGGCGCTAGAGATATACATAGCAGTTTTGATCGTACTTGCCTCAACTAAGGTAGTGAGCTTGCAACTTACATCATTAATAACAATGAAGTAATAGATGGCCCATCAGCGAAAAGCAACGGCCCCGATATGATCTCCTCGGATTCCTGTAATGAACAGGCTCAGTAGCGGTCTCGATCGATTTAGATCCAGAGCTCATGTCGGTAGGTCATTGTTGACCAGAAAAATGACATGAAGACCTGGGATGAGATCCAGTCTTGGCAGCAGTACGTGAATTCTCCAGGACATCCAATTCCATGCAAAATTTAGAACAGATAGGGACAACGAGTATATACATTCGGGGTACAGGTAAAGATGCCACTATATCTCCCTGACTAGACTGTATAAAACATGTACTCGTACGTTACTAGGGCGGCAACTAGTTCCTTTATAATTCATATCGAAGTCTGGGATATACCCATGATGAGACAAGTACGCTTCCAGTTTCCTGGTCCGGGAAAAATCATCCGACTGATCGTACGTCAGTCAGCATCTATTCGCACATTGTAGGCGCAATCGTCTTCCTAATTATTCCTATTTACGCCTACCGAGCTTTGTACCTTCGCTATTCTTCAGCAACAAGGGTTGATGATGTTGTCTTCTCGACTTTCTTCTACGGTGTCTCAATGTGCTTCTTGTTGTCCACCATGTAATCAATTCTCCCTACAACTGCCTATCTATTGCCTATTATCAAACATCGAGATTCCATAATATCTCCAATCACAGTCCCAAAGTCCAGACCTTTGGCATTCAGCTTGACTACCTTGGCATCTTAGTTCTGATGTGGGGGTCCACCATCCCAAGCATCTACTACGGTTTCTACTGCGACCCAGGGATATTCATAGCCATGGCGGGATCTGTATGTGACTGTACTCGAAGGCGAACACTTACGTGGCAATGTCAAATTCCCTCCGACTAGGGCATCGTTTGTCAGTCTCATAGACAAAACAGCCTTATTCACACTTCGGTGGAAATGGCCGATTGGCCAATTAAAGTTAATTTTCCAACTAATTCCTTGGGCTTTCTTAGTGCTTACATCTTGGGCATCATGACTATTCCTTCGCGATCTTTTGGTCATTCCTTTTCGAGGCAGGGAAACGCTTTGTGACTGCTCCTATCATCATCCAAAACCAGTAGAAGTTCAAGAGAGTCAGAAGGGTATTGCTGCCCAGGTACACGAGAGTCAACCATGGCGGGATTGCTTCTTTGCCAGCAAACCGCATTACCTCTGATTGATGCCGGGATGGTAGTACCGAACCGAAAGAGCTCCAGCTCTTCCGACCTCCACTACCAACATCGTGCACCTGGAGTATTAGCCAAATGTCTTGATAGATCCGTACCGATTGGTAGGTTCCCCAAACCAGCCGAGACCCGAAGAAAGTCACTAGGAGAGCAATGCCGTTGTAGAGCTGAAAGGAAGAGCCTGTCATGTTGCATTTGTCGAGAAACCAGTGGATGTTTAGGAAAGGAGTAGACAATTCGTAAAAGATGAAAGCGATCCCGTAATAATTTGCAAATGGACGCTTGAGAATCGATCAGCTCTCTGCACCATTGCATGCAGCATCGATTGCTCAATTCCACTCAAGAGACTTACGAATCCCAGACTGGAGATGACCAAGGCACTAACGGCATGGGCCAAAGCTCCAGGACCTGTAGCTTCAAGGTACAAAGCACTAGCCCATGTGTCCCACGCAAAATATCCAGCAGCAAAAGCTTGCGTCATGCCCATTGCACCAGTATAGCCCCATATCCTCTCCTCAGCGTTCATGGTTCTTCTCTCCTCATCCTTCAGGAGCACCCATAATGCTATCGAGCATATGAAGATTGAGTTGAACATCGACACCATATGAATGTCCCAATTGATCCTCGTCCGTAAGGAGAGACGAGGGTAAGTGGCGGGGAAAAGCTGATTCGACAGTGTAGGCGATAGGTAAGTGTATATGACATGGTAGACGCCGGCAGCCAGGAGGATCTCATGGACGTGGAGAGGAAGGGTCTGAAGAGAGAATCGGTCGGCAATAGGTTGCGAAAGGAAGTTGATTCTTCGGGGTGGAAATGGGTCAAGCATGTCGCTGACCAGAAAGCAGTTCCTATATCCAGTGAAAGGTCATGTTACTGTCCAGGTTCGCAGGAGAGTATTCTGAAAAGCAAAAGGAATGTGGAGGATCTCCGAGTCCGCAGGCTCCGATAGTAAATACGAATACGATAATCTGCTTATGTAATCGTCGCAGACAAAATTTGCAGATGTTTTTGCTCCACCTCAGAGTGTCATCATCAGAAGGACTGAGAACCCACGGGATACTATTGATAAGATTTTCTCTCTCGTCTCAGCCTTGAAATACAGGTTGTCATGTCTTTCTGGAGGGTAATCAAAGAACAAATCCAGCGACGCCCAGAGATCATTAAACAGTCAGCGGCAGAAGTTGTTGGCATGTTCGCTGTTCTCTGCTTCTTGAATAAGACCGGCATTGTCGAGCCTGATACCCGACACGAGAAAAGCTTCAAAGAGCTCCATCAAATATTGAACACGCCTCAACAGGACAGCGAAGCTGGACCGCAAGAACAGCATTGAGATCGACTTTTGCTAGGCATTGCGTACTCATCCAATTTGGCATCTAGACGACGAATCTACTGCCATACTCTGAAATTGCACTGGTTTTGACAACGGCATCAGACAAGAACCCTGCATCAGCTGCACTAGCCTTGCATTTTCAGGGCAATCACGCAGCTCTATTGGTCCTTACCGCTTCGCTCTTACGTACAAGACCTCGAAACTGATCGAGGTATTCAAGCATCTCTAAAATGTCTTCCTCCACCCGTCGAGCTCATCAGAAATCACGCAAGGGCTGCAAGACTTGCAAGAATCGAAAAGTTAAATGTGACGAATCCTTCCCACAATGTACGTAATGCCGTTTTATATCCCGAACGATCCAGCCTTGTCTGAGATCTTTGGGTGCCAAGATTGTTCTGACCATTTGCACAAGGCCGCAATTGCACCAAGCGGGGCTTGAGGTGCGCCTACATGGACGAGCCCGCTGCATCTGAGGGTTCTTTTCCCCCGAGAAGTTGACTGACTTTGACTTGCCTGACGAAATTGAAGATGGCGTGGAGCACTGTAAAAACACCAAGACGTTTCCCTTTTCACACATGCATCTGGAGGAGCCGCCAAGCCCGGACGTCTTTTCAATCGAAGAGTGCCGCTTGTTGTATCATGCTTGCCACATCTCGAAGAAGCTCGAGTCTACGAATTCTACCAGATTCACTTTGATTACAACATGCAGTCATTAGTCGCACTCTCGGCCACACAGCTTGCCTTCACAGTCAAGTCTGCCGCCCTTGATCAAATCGCGTTCGCACACCGAGGCAAAGTTTTCAACATTTTAAGTCAAGCTGTCGGGAACTTAGCCCGAAAGAACTCTGATGCTGTACTCGCCGTATCAGCAGCTATGCTCTCTTGGCAATCTCCAGGTTGGCGAGCCTGGGCTGCGTTGATGCAAGGTCTCAAGACCCTGAAGAATACGTTGCAGCCGTGAAAATCCCAGTCTACCTTCCAAGTTTTTCTAGATGACAGAATGTACGAGCTTGGCGTCATTCCGTCTTACCGGAGCCAAGTCTCCGGACAGGAAGGCCTCGGCCTTCTAGAGGGTTCTCTTGTGTCTCTCCCAGGGGCCATGGAATTTGCCAGTCGCAGCGAGGAACAGGTGAAATCTTTGCGGCAACTTTTGGGCTTCGTGGAGAACCTTCGCATCTCACCCCCTTGTCTAAATCCACAAGATCAATACAAGGCCCTATATCCACTCATAGCGTGGGTGATTTGGCTTCCAGTCTCGTTCTTGAGTCTGACAGATAGAAGCCTCCAGGTTATGGTGACGTTGGCGACTTTCTATGCAGTAACGCTTGCTGTGCAACTAAAGCTCGCGGCTCCCGGCCCGGCATGTTACCCAAAAATACGAATGGAAGCCATCAAGTCTTTAGCCGATGAGATTAGCCACATCGGTATTACTAGGGCGCCCGAATGGATCGATAAGGCCATGGGGATGATGAGGTTTCCTTGCGAGGTCGCAGCCCACTTTAGGGATCGAGTGCAGATGGCAGAAGAGAGTCTTGCGCCTCGGGTCATGGCTTTGGTAGGTCAGAATCTTTCCTTGGAGGAAAGTGCGGGTCTTGCCGCTCGTTCTGATTTCGATGACAAGTATGCATCGTGGACGGGTCTGACCGAGACTGCAGATTTTGAAGAGAAGAATCTCATCGCGATGATCGCAAGCGAAGCCCAATGCGTATGATTAGTCGAATACGATCGGCACCGGGAACGTTGGGACTCACGCTAATGCAAGTATTCAGGCTATTGGAGACTTTCATCCGTAAATTTATCCGAGCGAAGACATTCCCTCAGTTTCACTATCCTGGCTGGTCTTGACTCGGGGAGATTCAAGCTTGTCTTTTGGCCTTGTCGGATCTACCAAAGCGCCTATTAGAAATGTTTCTCTCTGTTGGTTGAGCAATGCACTAGTGTTCTGATCTTCCAATAATGGTACTAAGAATTCATTGCGTCCGCGTTCTCCTTCAAACTACGTCTTGCACAAAATCTATACTCCTCAATTCCAAATCTTCAATCTTGCATTCAACCCTCCTCCTCCTATCCACCCATTTCCAATACCCAAACGTCGCTGTGGTAAGTATGGCCGCCAAAGCGAAAAAGATCCACAACCGAGACCAGGACACCATCAACGTGCCCCCTGCGTCTGTAGAAAAGAATTGCATGCCGAAGAGAGTCTACCAGAACTCAGATCAGCAAGAAATTGCTGGTCTCATTAAATTACTATTGAGGGGCACTCACAGCAACAAACGACGAAGGAAGAAATAGTAACGTCACCACCGTGATGACGCGAATTGTAGCGGACTCTCTAACGGCCGCGTCATTCAACGCGAGTGTGTTCTCACTGATTCTCTGAGCGATCTGTTGGTGTTTCAGATTGAGCGTATCTGAAAGCAGTTGTGCGGTGCCGCGGATCTTGTCCCGGATAAAGGTTGCGTTGTGACTGTATGCGGCTGCTGTATTGCTGTAATTTTGGAGGATCTCTTGCGTGGTGTTGTGCGTTTCGTCGGAGATACTGCTGTCAGTGTGGAGCGCGTCGTTGAAGGCTTCGAGAATCTTGATGCTTTCCATTATGGAATGAAAAATTGGCGGTAGGAGCAGGAGGCGAGCCTCGAGGCGTCGAAGCTCTGATAGCGTGGAGTGGCTGAATTGAAGCTCCTCGTTGATTATGGCGCTGATGACGACTCCAGACTGACAGAATTCAGCGACGATCACGGAAGATTGGAATGCTTGACCTACCAGCCGCAACTCTTCTTTCTCCCAATAAGCCATGTAAGCTCGCCAATTGACAAAGTAGGTCGACAAAGCGATGAGACCGAGAAGTGATGGCTCATCAAGCGCATCTTGTGAGCTATTCAGCAGAGCCCTAACGCGTGTGTCTAGGGCGGTACTCTGTCTTGGATTGAGCAGAATCCAAAGCGATGCTTTGGTGCCAGAGTCATAGCTTTGATATACACCCGTCTGGCGTATCGACCACGGGTCTGCCCCATCGGTTCGGCCGTTGTTCTCGGGGTATTTTAGGACGAAAGTCATCTCTTGGTTTCCTTATTTAGACAGTCCTTACCAGAAAGGCTTCTCGACGTGTGGTGACGACGTACCCTTGCGATGCGGCGTACATTTCTTCCAAGATGCGCCGCCGAAGGCTTCTTCGAGGTTGCATGCCTTGTCTTGGAAACAACGTACCACTTCAAAGAACTCGGGCATGATATCATGCTTGTGCATAAGGACCTCTAATATTGCTTGGGTGATTTCCAGGCTGGCCCAGGAGTTCTTCTGACAGATGGATCTGTACGGTTCCTCGACTTAGCGGTGAAACGGAGGACAATGGGCTGTCCTTACATCAATCTCGTCAAGCCAGGACTTGGGTTGATGTCGAGGTAGCTGATCAAATCTGCGATCTTGTTGAATGTCTTTGCTTGGCTCTGGGTCCTTGTCACGTCGACAATATCTAGGGTGGGTGTTCCACTTGTTGTTTCGAAGACTTTTAATGAAGCAAGTCGTGACCGTGCTGTGTCAGTATCGCCCTGTATGGAGTAGACTTGTTGATTCGGAAACGGACGCTTCGTTGTCTCGTCTTGAGGATTCCATCCAGTCATTCTCCTGAACCTTTTCACGACTAACGCTCAACGATATAAAATCGATATGAGAAGGCTCTAGGACGTTGCTTAGGCAGAAAGGTTATGTAGTTGGTTGATAGCAAGACACGCAGGGAACGAATTATTCCACTCAGCCTTATTCCGCTGTACCCCGCTCCGCTAAGAAAAAGGCGTATATGTTCACCGTTTCACCGGTATTTGTGAGGGTGGGACTTCCAGCTCAAAATCCTTTCTACTGCTGTTTCCCTATCTAATGGTCTGTTTCGAAGCCAAATACAAAAAGATAACGTCGCTAATATTCCTTCATGAGCGACCTAGCGAAGCTTAGCCTTCCGGAATATAAGTAAGAATAAGGCACTCTCACTCCGTTTCGCCCTATCGAGGTCTTTAGCTCACATTCTTCGGTGTACTTGTTTGAGGACTTACATCTGTTAAGCTGCGGGGGGCGGTAAATCTCCACATGTCATTGACCAGCTATGAAACCCCTGTTAACGGGGGCTCTTGCCGTTGTGGTTGTTCGAAAAACGCTGGCGTGTTTGGTGCTCACATTGATGTCGAATTCAGACGTTCGAGACCTGGGAAACATCCTTCGAAGCTTATGGTGGAGTACTTCACGTTTGAGATATCGCGCGTTCACTTGGTATCTCTGCTGTGAGGGCATCTTGGTTGTGTCACTCGTTATTATTCGGTGGAAGCAGTGCAAAAGTCGTCATGTTTATTGAATAGTTGCCTAATGGGAACATCTATCGTAACAAGGTCTGCCTCGCCTGCAATCTATTGCAACGCTCGTTTTGCCTTGTTCGCCTTGTGCGCCCCAACTGCATTGGCCCCCAGTATCCCCACCAATCGGCAATCATAGCTACCGTTTGACATGCATGGCGTGGCAGAGATCTACTAATGATAGCTCGATGAAAGTGAGCCGTTAGGTCTGTCCAATGGGAATTCCCGAAGTGCACAACCTTATGAATCACGAATTCAATGCTCTCAAGGGTATACCGAAGATATCGCGTTATACAGAATCTTCGGTATAATACCGGTTTTTTCTCTTGATAAATAGTATAGTATAGGTTCCATACTGTACCGTCTAAAACGATATAATGTCGGCTATGCTATTGGTATAAACGATAAGTTTAAGGGGTTTGGGTAGGGATTTCCGGGGCCTTTTAGTGGGGCTTTAGGGGGCTAAGGTTATTACGGATAAGGCGTAATGAGGGTCGGATGCCCTTTAAGGTAGCTACTTAGCGAAGTACCTGTGTCTCAAGCTCTGTGGTAAAAAATATTAATCTAATTAATCGATTAACGATTAACGTCCTTATTAATCGATTTGTTAGGCCATAGTGCCTAGGGTGTTTATAGCAATGTGAAAGTAAGTATGAAGCCTTGGTGGGAAAATAATCTCTATGTTTAAATAATAGAATTAATCTTTAAAGAGTTAGAGCGAGGGCTCCGAGCCTCCTATTTCTAAGGGGGCTCCGGAGCACCGGAAACTATAATATAATACTATAATATAAATAGCGTAACTACGCCGTATACTCCCTGTATAGGATCTATATACTATATTCAATAGTTATTATAAAGCTAGTCTTAATATAGTATAATAATTACCTCCCCTTTTAGGGGTTTCGCCCTCGAAACTAGTAAATATTAATTTAATATTTTAATACTCCGACGAAGGAGTATAATATAAGAGAATCTAAATTAAATAGGGCGTACGCGTAACGCCTACGCCTTTTATTTAATTTTATTAATCTTTTATCTTTATAATAATAATATATTAAGAAAAACTTCTAAACCTAGTAGGAAAAAGGGAGGGAAATAAATTATATCTTAAAGTTTAATAATACGTCGCGTATAATTCGTAATCGGCGTAGTTATATAGTTATAGATTATATTAAGTATTTAATAAAAATCTAAAAACTTAAAGGGAAAAGTAAGGGAAAGAATATTATAATTATTATCGAAAACTATAAATCTTTACTATTAATAGGGCTTTAGCGATATCGGCGGTAAAGTAAATTATTTTATTTTATTATTTAGGAAGAACTCTAGTTATAAAAGTGAATATATATAAATAACGGTCTTAGCGTAGGTATAAAGCCTTCGCCGACCTTCTAACTTTTCTTCTTTTATAATATCCTACTATCTTCTATACGTATAAACTCCTATATATTATTATCGATAATTATATTATATTTAGACTTTTATTAATTTATAATAATCTCGGCCGTATCTTTAAGCTCTTTCTTTAAGATTATAAATATTATATATACGTTCCGTAGGTAAGGTTAGAGTTAATATATCGTAGTTTAAATAAGTCTTTTTTTTTTTTTTCTTCTTTTAAATTCTTTCTTTAAATTTATAATTATTAAAGTAAATAAATAACTTATTTTATCTTTAAATAAAGTATTTATTTATATTTTAAAAGAATTAATATTATCGTAATATTTATTTTATTTTTAAATTATTAATTTTATATCTTACCTTATTAGCGATACGTATATAATTAAATTATTTTAATACTTAATATATTAATTTAATCTTTATAGTATATAATATTAATAATAATATTTAGATATTTAATATATCTTTAACTCTCGCTCCCCGTAAAATAACCGCCCGCTTTACTTTTACCCCGCGTTTATCCGTATTTTTATACCTCCGTTACTCTAAGCGGATAAATTTAAATAACTACGTCTTATATAATAAGGTATTATATATAGAGTATACTTATTACGTAAAGAATAAGTATTTATATAATCCTATATATCGTTAATATTCTAAAACCGAATTATATTAACGTATCTAGATTCCGTCTAAATTTTATACTTTTATAAATTTTCTTCTTAATCGTTTAAAACGTCGAGGCCTTAATAAACGTCTTCGCGAGCGGGTCGCTAGGTATACGAAAGATATCGTAGCCTTCCTTCGGGAGATTAAATTTAAAAACGGTAATATTAAGAGAGGGAAGGATATATTATAATTAATATCTCGATTTATTACGAGCGTCGAGGGTATAAATAATACCTTTTATACTTTAGTAAATTAATATAATTTAGATATAATTCGTATATTAATAACTTTTTAGGGAGGGATTACTACCTAGGATACGGGTACGCCCATCGGCAAGTCCGGAAAAATAGTTCTGCAAAATCGCTGCTTAATCGGTGCAAAATGCGCATTTTGCAGCCTTGGCAAATCTTAGTAAATCTTGGCGCCAAGATTTTTAAGTTAGAGTTAAGGTCTGCGCGGGAGCGCTAAACTTAATCCTAAAAGTAGCTTTATAGCCCTATAGGGCAACGCTAGTAAAAATCTAATTAAAAATTCGGAA
>JAABUW010000089.1_pt1 | contig 189109 bp, 175 predicted proteins | sample 5560081 | NCBI WGS metagenome assembly JAABUW01 (sample SAMN10711882, study PRJNA513363) | rock metagenome | isolation source: Antarctica rocks | place: Antarctica: Victoria Land, Knobhead sud
AGTAATTTAACTTAAACGTGCACATGGATTCCGCTCGAGAGGGCACATGGATTCAGGTCCCCCCGGCCCGGAAAAACTATTGTTCCCACATGGATCCAGCCTGGATCCATCAGGGCATTTAGGTTAGCGCGTCCTCCCCGGATTGGTCGAAGGTTGTTAGTTTGATACGGGTAGGACATAGTCGACCTTGAGAAGAAGACTTTTGTACTTTCGTCCTAACTTTCTCGCTTTCGTCCCATCTTTCATATAGGTATGGATCGATTTGGTAGTGAATCTTGGCGCGTGATAATTAAAGATTTATATAGGTATAGATTAATTTAGTAGAGAATCTTAGCGCGTAATAATTAAAAATTTATATAAATATAAATTAATTTAATAAGGAAATTTAGCGCGTAATAATTATTATTAAATAATAAAAATTCAATCGCGGTAAAGTTTTAAGGTTAAATTAGTAACGGGTAATAATATTTATCACGAATATTAATATTTTTAAATACTATTATCTAGTATAATAATTTAATAATAATAAATAATAATATTCTAAAACGGAGAAGTCAATTATAATACTATTAAATAAAATATTTAAAAGTTTGAAGGAATTTAAACGAAGCGTCTTTTAAATCTAACGTAATCTAGGGTAATAAAATATCGAGAGGATTTTAATATTTTAAAATATTATATAATATAAATAAAATATTTACTTTAACTTTTTTAAATATAATATATTTATTATATTTATTATATATATTTATATTCGAATTTTTAAATATACTTTACCTCGACGTTAATTAATTATTTAAATCTATTATTTCTTTTATTAAAATAATAGTATCTCTTTTATTATTTTTTATATTAGTTTTATTATTATCTTTATTATTATAAATTACGAAAGAATTCTTATTACCCCGGGCGTAAAAGTCTATTATATTAATATCGATTTTATCGGTAATTGTATCCGCCGGCGTAAGTAACTCTACTATTAAATATTCAAAATAACCGAGGTCGATATTGAAAATTGACAATTCAATCCAGCAAAAATCCAGAACCTACATATGTCGAGCGTCATTTACAGCCAATGGGATTACAATGCTATTTGGAAAGTTCTCGACGCTCTCTCTTATCGTAAATAGCATTGCAGATAATCGTGGCCTCAGCCAGCGCTTACGACAGAGTCTGCAAACCAAGGGTGGGCCAAGATCTCCGACGCTGACGGTCTTTTTGTGGCATCGAACTGCAGTATGGCTCGCAGTAGCTTCTTGATAATAGAAGCCTCGTCCTCACCCAGGTCCACCCCCTTCTCACAGTCGAGAAAAGCGTCAAGCGGCGGCAAGGTCTCGATGTCATCCGGAGTCTGATCCTCGCCAAGATTGCCGACATAATGCCTCGTTATCTCACCCTTTTCGTTGAAATATATAGATGACCGGGGATATCGAGCCAAGAACTCAGTGGGTAGAGGTCCCAAGGTGGCAGCCATTTGCAAAACATGGTCGTCGTCGGTGCTATCGTCGGTGCCCCCAACATAGTCGTAGCCTTCATTGTCAATGTCCCCTTCATGCTTGAGATCTTCTTCATGGCTTATCCCATCGTATCTGTGTTTTTCGTCTTCGTTGTCGCCGTTCCATTGAGCTTCGTCGTCCTTCTCTTCGCCAACGGTTGTGGGGTGTCTTTCTTCGCGATGTTCCTCGTCCTCGCCAATCAACATAAGGTGTTCTTCTTCATGCATGCCAGGAAGAGGGGGCATTACAGAAAACATCATTCTGCCCGTGATAAACTCGAACATGAGGCAGCCGAAACTCCAAATGTCCTGGGCTTGAGTGATAGGCTCACCGAGGATTAATTCTGGGCAGCGCAGCCCAAGTGGCGTTACGGGTTTTGCCGGCGGCTGCGAGTCGAAGAAAGCGCCTCCGAGGTCCGAGATTTTCATAAATAGCGGAGGTTCAAGATCCACATAGTCAAACAGGGGCTGCTTCATCGCGATATATCGTGGCAACGAAGGATCAGGCTTGCTGTCAACTTCTCGACCAGCTTCGGACTTGGGTTGCGCCTCCGAAAGCCGATTGCCTTCGAATGTGGCAGAGGGATCCGCAGATTGGGCCGGATGAAAATGAACCGTACCATCGGAGTCCTCGGTTCTGACGAAGTCGAACCCCTGCTCATCCACCTGTGCTAGCTGGCCCTCATGGACAGACGAAAGATCCTTCACGGAGAACAAAATATTACCCGGCTGCAGATCGCCATGCGCGATTCCGTTCTCGTGTAGGAAATCGATTCCGAGAAGCGTCTGCCGCAGGATAGACTTGGCCATCCAGAGGGGATAACGGCCTCTCTGATCCGCATCTCTATGAAGATCGTTTCCCATGAAAGGTTCTCCTGGCTCGCTAAGAAGGGTCCTTAACTTAGGGGGAAGATTCTCGAACATAGTCGATGTACTAGGACCCATGACATCGAATGCAAGGCAGCGATGAAGCCCGTTAGGACCCTGGTGCTTGAAGGAATCTAGGAGCGTCGTGACATGCTTCTTGCCGGGATGTTGAACATCCTCGCGAGATAGGTGTTCAAGTATTTTCGACTCGTTTTCTGTCGTGCTTGACTTCGCTGTGGTGACCTTGAGTGCAACGTATTTGTTCACCCTGACATCTGTAAGCTATTAAAAAGCCCCATTCTCTAGGGAAGTCACCAACTCCATACTCTCGATCTCTCACGAGCCACACTGTCGAGAAGGCTCCAGCACCAAGCTTCCTGAGAATCTTGTATCGCGATCCACGAAGGGTATCGCCAAAGTGTATTGGATGCAATTTTCCAGGCCCGTAGTCATCGAGAAATTCTGCTGTTTCGTCCAAGTATTCAGGATTCGGGTCTGATTCTAATTGTTCATCTTGCCCAACTGTTGCAACGATTGACGCAACGCCGTCTAAGGATGCGGCCCGAGAGGACATGTTATACAATTGATGTTTCCTGGTGGAGATAGCAGAAAGAAAGCCCTGCTGACCAAAAACTCGAATACAAGGCAGCATCAACCTCAATGGAATATTTACCGTTTGGGTGATACGGCCGATCATGCGCCAGTGTTCCAATGCTAAAACGTGCGTGAGAGAAACTTGCAGAAAAAGAGCGGGACATAAATAGTACTGTTGTAAAATCTTCTAGGAAGGAAGTTAGAGCACTAAGGCTGCTTGTCCATGTCCAGACATGTGTTGTTGGTTCAAAAATAGGCAATTCAGCCCTTGGAAGCCGCGCGCCTAAACACGGAACAAAGGCCTCAGGAACCAGGCAAAGGGTTATAGTCTAGAACGAATGTTTGTATTGTGCTAGGTAATTGGTTCGGTCGTATGATATGTTGTTGCCACGGACGCCAATCGAAACCGCACGTATGCGCCAAGAGATCAGCCTTATATGGCTTGGCACAAGGATCTGAGCTGAACAACGCGTCTGAACTTCTGTATACATCCTCCGTCTACCCCTCGCACGGGCAGTCGCACCGCGTAGCACAAACCTGCCATCTCTCCAACGTTAAGCCCAGCGTCGGGCCATTAGCTTATCCTTAGCCGTTGGGACTGTCCGACTTTCCAACCACAGTTCACTAAATACAGCAGTCATGGACTCGGATGGAATGCCGATATGGCAGGCCTCTGTTTGGCCTCAGCATTAGATATAGTGCTCGTCTCCCGTTGTAATCTTGCACCAAGTAATCTGCACCAATCTCCAATAGTGTTTGAAACAAGCACTGAGCTGCCGTCCCTCGCTGATCGTGCCGCCTGGAGTAGCACAGTATGTCCATAGGCGGGTTCTTTGTGCTCAATGTCTGCACCATGACTGGTGAAAAAGCTCCACAACGCATTCAAGACTCAGCGATGCTTTTCTTTCGTTCCGTCCCATGGACTAAATACCATAGCACCCAAATGCCCATGAAAGCCAGGGTCCATACAGGGTCCTCGTCTGAAAGTTTCAAACCAAGGCTCGAGATCATGTACAGTAATTGCACGCACGCACGAAGCTACGCTATTCAAGAAGTTTGCCCAAATGCATTCGTGAAAAGTATAAGAATTCTCGATATTCCAGGTACCCTTTAAAAGGCAATCAAATACCACTGCGTGCCTCAAGCTAAAACACCAGCGATTGTCAGTATTCTATCTCCATCGAGGCAAGAGTCGTTGCCCCACAAATAGCAGTCTTTACCTTCCCAATATCTCTTCCACGGCCTTATCTCTCCGGTTGAAAGCATGCGCTGTAGACCGGGCAGATGCCTTTGCCCAGTATACTCCACAGTTTTGGTGCGTATCACGTAGTATGGATTGATGCTGGATCCATGTGCCAGCTGCATACCCTTTCTGGACGAAGCATACACACCATTGTAGTGAACATCATGACTTGGAACGAAACGGAAAGAAACGCCTACAACACTAGTTGGCAAATTATTGCAATCGCCAACTTCTTCTTCGAATCTCCATTCCAGACTTCCTGATTTAGTGTGGTGGAACACCATCCGCTGCTACGTTCTCTTGGTAGATTTTGACTTCGTACAGCTCTCAACTTCCAAAGAATAGTCGCGAGACATGGAGCCACGGCCCGCAACTTCTTGTGGTTCTTCATCGTGGTCTCCCACTTGACTAGAGCTTTGACCATTGCATATAGCTACTGCTTCACGGCAACATGTGACTAATTCCATATGCTCGTTGCACAACGGATGAATTTGGTCTTCGGAAAGCTTTGTCGAAGACTCGGACCGCAGGTCGGCGACTGCGCTTTCAAGGCTACATTTCATCAGTATTAATGAGAGAGTATCGTGCCTTCTAAGCTGGAATGTTGGGCCAAAGCGGATTGTGAACAGGGTGTTCCGTGTCCAAGCTGCTTCGAGGACAGGAGTGGTAGCATTGACTCCAATTGTTTCCCGTCAAGATATCTTCTCCATATCTTTCGGTCGCTCTGCAGCTGATATCTGTGGGTCGATGGACGGATGTATCGGACATTTCCTTGAAGGATGAGCAGTCTCCTGGAGCTTGTTCTTCCTACGCTTACTACTTCCTAACGAAGTTTATCGTTACCAATCCGCAACTCGGTCTGCAGGCCCCCCTGCCTCAGCGCCATTGTGGACCTGGCCTCTTCGATGCCGCTCCGAATTGTGCCGAACTCGGTTGATAATAATTGCTTAGTCCCCGTGACTGAGGTCTGCAGATCACTACGCACGCTAGTGACCTCCGGATTAGGCTCTTTAACTCTCTCTGTGTTGATGATGTCGTGTTTCATGTGAATAGCTTAGGATCTGTGTAGCGGTACTTGGTGTGGAATATTCAGTGAGTCAGAAGCTTGTATTCTCTAGAAGCTACGAGTACTACTTAAATAGTAAATACTAAGTCGACGTATACCAAGCCGACGTACTAAGCCGACGTATTATAATAATACCCCCTAAACAAGAAAGGGAGGCGCCTACGCCGAATTCCATTATTATAAGTTCTACTACTAGGAACTAGAAACTCTTTTAATATAAACGAGCTAATATATTAAATCGAATTTAATTATAGTAAATCTATCTCTAGTATTAAAAACCGTCTTTTAAAACGAATCCGTAATACTATAATACTAAAATCGTTAATAATATATTTTAATTAATAGGGAATTCCTTCTTTAAGGTTAAACCCTTATCGCTAAAATCTATATTATTATATTCGAATAATTTGGATAAGCTACGCGGTCTAGCTAAATTTTCATTTCTTTAAATAATAAAATCCGCGCGGTTAATTACTTTAATTATCGATAGGAACCTATCGGTAAAGTTATTAATAATATTATTTAATTTTATTATTAATTTACGGTTCTATTTAATTACTTCCGCTTTATTCTTAACCGTAAAAATAATAGAAGTAATAAATATAGAAATAAAAATAAAAGTCTTAAAATTAGAAAATTAAATAAAAGATTTTATTTTATCTATTTATAATTTAATATAGGTATTCGTATTAAGAAATAAATACTAGAACTTCTCTAGTATTATAATAAAGTAAATAATCTTTCTTTATATAATATATAGGAGTTTACCTAACTCCGTATTATCGGTTTCGAGTATATAAATTCGGTACTCTAGTCGGGCGAAGTTTTCTTTATTATAAATTTCTTTATTATTAATTATATTAACCTCGGAGTCGTTATCGATAAATATAAATATAATATTTAAAACCTTTATCTTCCCCGATTTTTCATCGCCCTCGATTTTATTTTTAATAATTATTTTTATTATAGCGGCCATTTTATCTTTAGAAATAAATTTATTTATAATAACTTCGGCGATTTTTATATCCTCGGCGGTTGTCTCTACTACCTTCTTTTTTATAATAACCTTTAATTCGGTAGCGGCGGCTTTTTTAATAACGATAATAATAATAATAATAATCTTTCTATTTATAAAGGATTTTATTTTAATAACTATTTTCTTCTTTATAATAAATTCTATTTCGGCGGTAATAGTAATAATAACTATTTTTTCCTTCGTAATAAATTCTACTTCGATATTAATAATAATAATAATAACGGCGGTCTTCTTCCTAGTAATTATAATAGTTTTTTTAATTTTCTTATTCGTATTCTTTCTTCTTATAGGGCCTAGAAGAAACGAGGTAAATAAAATATACTTCTTCTTCTTCGTAATATTAAATATTAATTCGTTAACGTCGTTTTTCTTATTATTATTTTTATTAGAAAGAGCTTTATCCGCTAGAAAATTCTCTATATTTTATTTTTTCTCTTTAAGAGTATTATCGAGAAAGATAATAACTTTTCCGGTAAAAATTTTATAACTATTAAAAATATCGATTTATACTAGTTTAATTTTATATTTCCTCGGCGTAGTAATAAAAGTAGTTATCTTTATAGTAAAAACTATATTATTTTGAATTTCGTAATTATAACCGTATTCTATAGTATATTTACTATGTTTTTCGGTATTTATAAATTCGGACTCGTCTAGTTTATAGGCCTCGCTACTTTTTTCTCTATATATTTAGGTATATTTAAAAATAACGGGGTAAACCTACTTCTTTATCTCTAAATTTATAATCTTTACTATATACTTTTTATTAGTTTATATATTTTATAACCCTTCTTTAAATCTAAAAACCGTAGGCTAGTAATTAAAATATTCGGTATATAAAATTACTTTTATTTAAATAATATTCTAGGTTTATAAACTAAATAAATCGATAAATTTAAACGACTAGGTAATTATATTTATAATAATTTTATAGTAACCGGGGTTAAAGAATAATAAGGTATTACTTTTTAATTCGTTATTATCTCCCTCTTTCTACTCTTTCTTTAAACTAAAGACTTTTATTTTATAAACTATATTAATAATTTTCGTTCGGTAGTTATAAAGGCGAGGTCTAGTTATTAAAAACTAGTTATATAAAATTATAGGATAGAAAGTTCGTTATTTAAAAAATATAAAGAGTTGAATATAAAGATTTTTAAATAATAGTCTAAAATTCCTATATTATAAATTCTATTACGGGGTAATTAAATACGGAATATTAAAATTAATTAATATAACCGAGGTTAATTAATATTCGATAAATATATAATATTAAGAATATTTTACTTCGTTTAATATCTAGTTTAATATAGTACTAGTAATCGCTAGCGTTATAGGGTAAATCTAGCTAATAGAAATATCTAACTCTAGATTATTACTATAAAATAACTATAATAAATATTTTTAAAATCGAAGGCGGCGGATATATTAAAGAATTTATTACTTTTTATTTAAATTTAAAATACTAAGTTTTCTTATTTCTAATATATTATAATTTTCTTTTATAGTTTTTAATAAAGTTAGAAAAGTTCCCGAGTTATAATCGCGTCGGTTATTAATTATATTCTAGACTCTATCTTTTCTACCGAATAAAATATCGGTTATTATAATAATTAATAATTTTTTCTACTTTTTAGAATTTCTAGGTATTAATATCTTTATTAATATAAACGGCCTCCGGTTATTTAAATACGGGATAATTAAAAGAATTAATATTAAAAACTAGAGAAAATTTAAATTATATAATAAAGAAAATAAAATATACTCGTTAATAAACTAGGATCTTTAATTTATATACTAGTTTTTTTATTCTCTATTTAATCTTGAAAGGGCTTATATATTACTATGTAAATTTCTTCGTAATATCCATATTAATAAAGATATTATATTCTTTATAAAGGCGAAGTAAAGCGAAATTACCTTCCTTTAAAAAAAATAGTTAATATTTCTTATTATAGTTAACTTTACTATTTATACTAGCGAAGTCTAGGGTATTAATAGTATTAATTCGCGCTATAAGAGATTTTAGGTCTAGTATTTTAATAACCGCGATAAAATCTAATAACTATTTAGGTTTAAAATTGTATATTATTTCTATAAATATCTACTCGATAGAGGTCGACGGGTTTATATTTAAAATCGACTAGAGCCGGGATAATATAATAAATTATAGTTATAAATATTTAAAACTAGCGACGAAGAAACGTAGTATTATTATTTCGGCCGTTTAATTAATATATTTAAATTATCCGTTAATTTAAAAATAATAAATTATCGAGTAGAGTAAATTAACTTTTAAGTATTTAAATAAACCGGTTTATATCTCGGATAAGAATTTAGAGTCTTTATTAAAAAGAATAATTTTAAATAATTTTTAATTACCGAGTTTCAAATATTCTAGAAAAACGGCTAATTATTCGGCCGCCTTAAATATTAATTTTCCTATTATAAATATAACTCTTTTAGTTAGTTTATATATTATTAATATATATATATCGTAGTCTTTAATTAAGAGTAATAGGGTTAAGATAAAATCTAGAGTAAATATAATAAAAATTATATCTAGAGTATAAATTAATTATATAGAATTATAAAGTATATATCTTTTTATCTAATATATAAAGTATTCGGGGTAATATTTTAGAAAATCTTTAAAATAATATATTAATTCTTTAATATATTAAGAATATAAAATATATTCGAAATTTCTCGTAAAACCTAGGTAGCCTAAGGTAGTATATATAATAATAAATATATTCTTTATAATAGAGCTAGGGATATATATATATTTAATATCGAACTTTCTATTAATATAAAATACTAACCCTATATTTTCTAAAACGAACGAAAATTTAATAATATTTTTTTTATTAAATTTATCCTCTCTTTTTAGGATTTTAAAAACCTTTTTCTAAAATGAATCCGTTTCGTAACCGTCGATAATATAAATTTTAAAATCGTCGTTTAACTCGACGAGTATAGTAGTATAAATATAGAATAAATTATAAAACGTATCTAGTTTAACTAGATAAGAGAGTATTAATAATTCGATATTATTACTCGCTAAATAGGAGAGTATATTAAGAATAATATTTAATTTTCCTAGTTTATAGTATATATCTAGCTCGAATCGTTATAAATATTAAAATACTCTAATTAAATATAGGTTTAAATATAGTATAGAGATTATTATTAATAATATTTATTTAACGATATCTACGGTAGTTAAATAATTTATATATATAATAACTTTTAATATAGAAGATTTAATTAGGTAATATATCTTCTAAATTATTTATATTAAAATAACGATTTCTAGCTCGGTAGGTTAATAATTATTTTCTATATTAATAAATAACCTATTAAGTAATATAATTAGATATATTTTAAAATATTTTTTAAAAGTTTTTATAAAACCTTCTATAAGAGACTAGTCTTTCTAAACGTTATTATTTATTCCGTTATAATATATTATAATACCGAAGCCGAATTTCTTCGAAGTATCGAGCTCGATATATAGGGTTATATAGAGGTCGAAATATACGAGATAATAAAATTTATTAAATAATTATTATAGTATATTAAAGGATTTTAACTCTATTAAAATAGGATTAACTAGGCGAGTAGAAATAAAAAAGGATTTTCGTTCTCTTCTACTTTTTAGCGACGATTTTAATATTTTTATTTTATAATTTTAAAGAGGACGAGCTATTTATATATAGTAGGCGATATATATCCGAAGGTATTTTATTATTCCTAGGTACGTTTTTAAAGCGGATAATATTACGGGGAATTTAAATAAATTAATAATTTTTAAATATTTTATAGGAGTAAATAAATTAAATAAATTTATTTTTTATTTTAATAAATAAATATTAAGGTATTTAATAAATAATTTAGAAGTTTTTAAAATAACCCCGACCCGTTAAAAAAAAGAGAAAATAAGTCGAAGATAATAAATATACTCTATTAAAGTCATAGAATAAATAATAATATTATCGATATATTTCTTTACGAACGCTTTATAGAGTTATAGTAGGCGGTCCGTTTAGTATTAAATATAAATTAAAGAGTTATAATATTTTATTAATAGTATATTAAAGGTTTCTTATCCTTTATAAATAATTATTATAAATTTTAGTTTATTAATATAATATACGCGCTATTAATAAAAGAAAGAGGTTTTATCGACGTAAATAATATATTAATATCCCGAAATAACGGAAATAATATTGGACTATAAAGGTAAAGAAATAATATTATATATTAAAATTTAATTTAGACCGCGAATATTAATAATTAACTTTCCGAGATACTTCCCGTCGGCGAGAGTTTTATAAACAACGAATATTAGAAAATAAAACGGAGTTAGTTACTTAATATACTCGAGGTAGTTTTATTTTTATAATTTATTAAATACTTTATTTATAATCTATTTATTTTTTAATTCGAGTAAATAAACTTTTAGTTTATTTATAATCTTATTCTCTTAGTTAATATATAAAGAAATATATATTTAATCCTCTTTCGGTAAATTTACGAAGTTACCGCGGTTATATTAAATACTAGCGAACTCGTTAATAATATTTAAAAAGGCCGCGATAATAGATAATAATCTATATATAATTATACCGTTAAATAATACTATTTCCTTAGATATCCAAAACTCCGTTCTTCTGAAAAGAATTAAGAAAATAGTATTTATAAATAAAATAAAAATCTTTTTAATTTAATTAGTCTAGTAAATTTTTTTAAAAAATTTAATAACTAGGTCCTAGGCCTTTTTAGAAATATCGATATAATAATATTTATTAATATCTAGGTCGCGAACTATATTAAACTAAAAATATTCTAGTAGTTTAATTAAATAGTCCGTATTATTACGCGCGAGAATAATATAGAAAGAGGAATTAATAACGGACGCGAATAATAATATTTAATAATTATTCGTTAGCTCGAAAAGGAAATTATCGTTTTTAAGAAAATAGAAATACTCTCTTAAAATCGTAATTTAAATATATATAAAGATTATAACGGAGCTCTTTATATATATATTATAATTAATAAAAAGTCGTAGAGGCGAAATTAAGAAATTAAATAAAATATTATAACTCCCGATATAACTCTTCTTTTTAGAGATAACTAAATTAATATCTTTAAAATTAATAATATTTATTCCGATAAATATTTTAATATAAAAATTATTAATAATAAAAGTCTACCGCGCGATTATTACTTCTACGGGGTATTTATTCGAATTATATTAACCTAAAATATAAAGATTTAGATTTATATACTCCGAAATAATATATTTATTAAAGTTTATTCTTTATATTATTAAAATAGAATCGTTTTTTATAATAAAAAGATTCGGTATTTAAGAAATAAAAAAAGTATAATTAATTAAAATAATAAAATAACTAATATCCTAGTATATTAATTCGGGGTTATTTCTAGGAGTAAGTTTTATTAATATTTTAAAATAATATTATACGCGAATTTTTTAACGGGGGGAGGCCTCTTCCTTTAGGATAAATTTAATAACTTCGATATATATCGATTTATCCTTCTTTAGCGAAGATACTAATTTATTCTTTCTTTATAAACTAGATATATTATTTTCATTTCCTAAAGACTTTATCTTTTCGGAAGATTTAAAATATTAATTTAATTTAAAGTATTTATATAATTAATTATTAAATAAATACGAGGCTCTATAACGACGGTAGGTAATTAAATTCGTCGGTATTATAAAGACTACGAAGTAGGAATTACTTTAATATAAATTATCTAGGTAATAATATAAAAGATCTTCGTTTTTATAGAAATTTTTTAAATTTTAAAAATAAGAGTCCTTAAGTAAAATAAAGTTATCCTCGTTTTTTTAATAATTATAATTATTATTCTCTTCCTCGGTTTTATACTCTTTATTTTATTCCTCGGAAACTTAATATACCGCGGTACGAGGACGGTTAATATTATAAAAATCTCCTCTTTACTAATTTTAATTTTAATTCTTTACGAACCTTAACTTTAGAAAATAGTTTTATATAAATTTCTAAAAATAAAAAGAAGGTTTCGTAGAGTAAAAAGGGGGCTATTAAGGACCTAATATATCTACGACTCTTATAGTAATATATAGAGTTAATTTAAAAAGTAAAATATACTACTAAATTCAAAGTTATTAATAAATACTTTTATTTTATTAATAAAAAGAAAGAGGAAAAACTCGTTATTAATAACCCTATTAAAAAATTATATTATATAACTAATTAGAAAAGTCATAGCTAGGAAAAAGTTAAAAAAGTCGTTAATTTTACTAATTTCTATTTTATTACTAATAAAATTAATATTAATCTTACTTTTATAAAGGCCTCCTAGATTTTCTAATCTATAAAAAGTTTCGGTAATATTTACTTTTTAATTTATCTTTAATAATATTATAAAAGGCGTTAATCTTAGAGTCGAGTTAATTTAAAAAATTAAATAAAAACGTAGTAGGCTCCGGTTCTATAATATATATACGAAATTTAAAATATATTTTCGTATAAGTTAAAAGGAGTTAATTATAGAAAAATAAATCGGCCGTCTTTTTATAATAAATAATATCCTATATATAAAAACGTAGTATTCGTTTATTTTTTATATTTTAAAGCGAGTAGGAATAAATTTTAAATACTTTTTAAATATCCGGGGTTTTTATTTTAAAATATTTTTTAAAAACCCTAAACTAGTACTCTATACCGGTATTTATTAATAGGTTCTTTTCTATATTACTAAATTCGGTAGTATATTAAATTAAAATATTACTACGAAGTATTTATATTATATAAAACTTAATATTATTTTCGTTATTCGTTTTAACGAGTTACTTTAGCCGGTTAATCTAAACGAAGATATTATAATAATAGATATAATATTTTAAATTAATGATAAATTCGTCGCCCTCGAAGTTTAGGTCGAAATATCCTAGATCTTCGAATTTTATATATTTATTTTTAACTAGAGCGTTAATAGTAATTAATATACCCTAGATATTCGTTTTAATAAATTATTAAATAGTATCTTAAATCTACCGGTCTATATTTATTAAGCGGCCGGATTAATATTCGGGTTTTTATAATCCTAAATCTACTATTTCTTCGTTATAATTAATATATAATATAATTTCTATAGAGGTCGAGTTCGGATAGTATAAAAATAATTTAATAAATATATTTCTAATAAACGGAGGTAGGTTTATAAATATATCTTTTTTATTAAAGTATTTATTAATATATAGGATATTAAAGAAGAAGATAATAACGATTTAACGAAGTATAATAATATTTATAATTTAATTATAAAGTTATTAAGAGTTAAATACTAGAATAAATTAAAATCGTCCTTATTATTCTATTACTATAATTTACTCTATTAACGGTAGATAAAAAACTAGGGTAATAATATTAATAATAATATAATTAATAACTCTTTTTACGGCTTTAAGAATCTCGGATAATTATTAATATCTTATAAAAATAAAAGAAGAAAGTTCGTATACTTATAATACGATTTAACCGCTAGGTAATTAGGGTTTTTCTAGTTTAACTAATTTAAATTATTAATACTTCTTTTTTTATAAAAGCGGATTAAATAATAAAAGACTATTAATTTTTTATAAATAAAAAGTTCGCTTCTTTAAAAATAAAAAGATAGTTATATAGTATTTATATAACGAACGGCCTCGAATATAATTATAGAAATAGAGACGAAGATTTAAGAAGTAAAAAGGTAAAAGTAAAAAAAGTTTTTTCTTTTCGTCCGTAGAGAAGAATATAGATCTTATTTTACTTTTAGCGGGGTTCGACCGCGCTTCTCCGTTTACGGGAAGGCGTAGGCTTCGAAAGCCGACTTATTAAAGAAAAGTACGAAATTTATTAAATTAATACGTCGGAAGACGTAGTTTTAGAAACGTCGGCGGCGAAGACGTAAACATTATAAATAAACGGGACCAAGGGACTAAAATTTCTTTATAGGCGAAAGAAAGGGTACTAAATAAAGTAAATAGTTATAGAATAGTATTCTATTAGAACGATGGCGGAGGATTTAGTACCGATTAGCTGGTGCCGTATGACTAGTAACCGGTAGTATAACTCTTTCAAGTAGAATGGCTTAAAAGAGTCATGATTATGGCCGTTGCTACTATTTTGTAGCGGTACTTAGTGTGGAATATTCAGTAAGTCAGAAGCTTGTATTCTCTAGAAGCTACGAGTACTACTTAAATAGTAAATACTAAGTCGACGTGTGCCAAGCCGACGTGCCAAGCCGACGTATCATAACAATCTGTCTGCTATACAATGGTGAATTTCCATAGCGCCCAACGACCGAAAGTGCAGTATCAATGCGCCGTCCAAGTCCCTCTAGCGTTGCAGGATGTTGCTCAATGTCTCTCTCATCTAGTACCCTTTTGACATTGTTTGCAAAAGCTTTAAATTTACCAGGCTTCTTCTGGAAGGTGGTGGAAGATTTCTCAATTTCGAAGAACTCTGCTTGGCAATCTTGTAGTAATGACTGTAAGGCGTTAACCGAGAGTCTATCTTTTGTGATGAATATAGAAGTGCTGTAACGCTTCACAACTTGATCGACTTCTTGGAGGACATTTTGGAGATGTCCTAGCTTTTTAGTCAGCCTCTATATGCTCTTAGGCGCCTCTTTCACAGCGCGAAAAGAATTGTAGAGCGAGGCCACCAGATAACAGGTTAGGTCCGTGAGACCAGCAAGCGATGCAGCACTTGTGATTACGGAGAGTGGCTCTGTCATTTTGTGCGGAACGAAAACAAGAATGAGGGGGACTATATACAGATTTGACAGAAAAGTAGGCAACACTCCGCTCTTAGTTCGCGGGGTAGTGCGGCCATCTTGGCCACTGATACAAGGCTGGCCCGGCTGGCAATACATAATAAGCATTGACGGACCCGCTGGGTTATGGCTCATGTCCAAGGAGATTACGAAGATCGTGTCATGCTCAAACATTAGGTAGGGTGCGAACAATTACTCCACTGATAGGCGGTCCATCCAGTGGTATCTTAGCATCTGCTACCGGAAATGGGAAAATCTGTTTAGGGACGACTCTTGAATCTCACACAACAATACTTTATACTGGCGCAACATCATGAGTCACAAGAATCTGCACTCCGCCCATACAAATTCCAGCCTCTTTCCTTCGATTCAAAGGTATTCATTGGGGCACATAAATGGACACTCCCCTGATGATTACCAAGACCTTCTCTGAACGGAGGGAGCACCCGACCAGCCAAATGGAGCATTATCATCTCCTATCAGATGAATGCCTTTGTTGATCTTGCTTTGAATTGCGCCACTAAATCATCGGAATAGATTAGTTGTGATCACCTTGCATGGAGACTCGACCACAACGTGTGTACCTAATCACTGCTGCCTAGATTAATCTAAGAGATACTTAAGGTCCCTTTCGTACTTCCGACTTCACACCCTTTCCAGTAACCTCGAGATCGTGGTATCCGTTGTCCCGCGGCCTTATTTCTCAAAAGGGTAGAGCCCGTCAGCAACATGAGAAGTCTTTCGGAAGGATGGGAAGAGTCGAAGATATTCTAGCGGCCGATTCGCCCCGCTTTAAGTCACGGGAGGAACCGCGAAGGCGCCCGCAAATGGCCCCCGGAGCCGCCCAGAAAGCTTCTCGTTTAGCCTTTTACTGTAAAGTAAGTTTTTCGCAATCAGCGGCAATGTTCACCTTTACTTCCCAGAGTGCCCAAAGCCAGTCGCCTTTCTCTTATCGTGTTTCGTCACCCCTCGTCATTCCCAGATACATGTTCTCAAGCTCAGAACAAGCAAGGAAATCCTTCCGTTATCATTGGGATCACTATGGCAAGGGACCCATATCTCACATGGAATTTGGGCATGCACGATCACTCACATGAGCTTGGTCGGAAATCAGGTGCCGAGTTACCTAGTATGGAAGGTGATTGTGTGCTCGAAAGAAATTCACTGGTCGTTATCTTGCGAATACGGCATAGTCCTACCTTTGGCAGCTGCGAGTACACGCTACCCTGACTCGTACAACGATCGCATGGAATGGAGGGTATCCACTGGATAGACTTATCTTATTACTCGGCCCTGGCTCGACGTTGCCTCTATCGGTTTCCGGCCATGGGGAGCTAGATTGAGGCTAGAAGCGCTCGGAGGAGTCCTGCTAGATGCCAATTGGTTGGGAGGGAGCATAAGTGAACCATCAACTGCACGCAGCCTCGGTCGTGAAACCATGAGGGGTTTGGACTATCGGGACTGGGCAGGTGAAGTGAAGGAAGAGATAAGACTTTCTGGCAGGTGTTACGCGCTGCTATGCCCCCACCAATTGCCTCGGGTGCGGACAGCGTCTATCTCACGATCGCCCTTGCTTGTGTTCAAAAGCCGCCTCGTAACCCCCTTGGACGCCCTCCCTTCTCTTCTATCACTCGCCATACGCCATGTCGTCCTTCGCAAAGAGATTTGGCTTCGGCCAGAAGGGTGAGGCTCCCATGCCCAACGCGACCTCCAGCCCCGAATCAGCCTCTACAGAAGATGTCAAAGAGAAAGGCCCCGCAGCCGTCTCGACGGGCGTCGATTCAGCTGGCAGGCACTTCTCTGAGGTCGAGGCCAATACGACTCTCAGACAGATCAAGAAGAAACATCGATGGGACCCCAATCTCCCAGAAGAGTTGGAGGAAGAGATCGAAGAGACTACAGATGAGCATAACCTTGCTGGAGAGCTTCGTCTAGTCGAGGAGTTCGTGGAGAACTCTCCATACCCTGAAGTCCGCGCAGCTGTGCGCAACGTAAGTATACCCTACACCCAAGTCGTGATATAGACTGAGCATAGGTTCCAGTATGACGAGGATGTCCCTATCAACACTGTCAGAGCGTGGGTACTTGGCATACTCTTGACAACTATCGCCTCGGGCCTCAACGCTCTCTTCGCCTTGCGTCAACCCGCTATCACCATTACCTCCTTGACGGTCCAATTGGTCGCATACCCTCTTGGAGTGGCGTGGTACCACGCTATGCCCACTCGCCAATTCCGCGTCTTTGGGAAATCGTTCAGCCTAAACCCCTGTCAATTCAACATGAAAGAGCATACAATCATCGTGGTCATGGCCAACGTCAATGTTGCTGGCGGTGTGGCATATGCTACGGATACTCTTACAGCACAACGAGGTTTTTACGGACAAAACTTTGGATGGGGCTTCAACCTTCTCCTATGCATATCGACCCAGATGATCGGATATGGTCTGGCTGGTGTATTCAGGAAGGTCCTGGTTTGGCCAGGTATGTCCACACCTCGATGCTGAACCTCAGTGCACTAAAGTCTCCTAGCTGCCATGATCTGGCCCACGAGTCTGATCAACACAGCCCTTTTCTACGGCTTACACGATCAGTCCCAGACCGATCCTGCGAAAACGGACGGCTGGAGGATTTCACGCTACAAGTACTTCTTCATTGTATTTGCAGGCTCTTTCACTTGGTACTGGTTCCCAGGCTTCATTGCACCGTTCCTCAGTGTCTTCTGCTTCGCTTGTTGGGCACGCCCAAACAACGTTGTGGTCAATCAACTCTTCGGCGGCTGGAGTGGCATCTCGCTTCTGCCAATCACTTTCGACTGGACTCAGATCTCGGCCTATGCCCAGAGTCCTTTAATTCCACCTTGGCACGCGATTGCAAACACCATGATCGGAGTGGTGCTTTTCTCCTGGTTCACCACCATTGGGGTCCACTATACTAGCACTTGGTATTCCGACTACCTACCAATTAGCGACTCTCAGAGCTACGATAACACTGCCAATCTGTACAACGTGAGCAATATCCTCACCCCAGATTTTACGCTCGATCTGGCCAAATACGAAGCATACTCGCCGTTGTTACTTTCCACCACCTTCGCTTTGGCTTATGGTCTATCGTTCGCAACAATCTCCGCTGTCATTGTTCAGACTGCGCTCTTTCATGGCCCAGATCTATGGAGGCGAGTTCGCAATATCCGGACTGACGAAGAAGATATTCATTACCGAATAATGAAGAAGTATAAAGACGTGCCTCAATGGTGGTATGCCTCGCTGTTCCTGATCATGCTTGGTGTTTCGCTCGGTGTTTGTCTGGGCTACCCGACCAACATGCACTGGTGGGGCTTCTTCGTCGCCATGATCATTGCTATTGTCTGGTTCGTGCCTATTGGCATGATCCAAGGCATGACGAGTGTTCAGATTGGTCTGAATGTCTTCACGTAAGTCCATTTACCCAGGCCTCTCGCGAATGTTTTCTCCCAAACTAACATGCCAAAGCGAATTCATCACTGGCTACATTCAACCCGGCCGCCCACTCGCCATGATGCTCTTCAAGACCTACGGCTACATAACCATGGCACAAGGTCTCTACTTCGCCCAAGACCTCAAACTGGGCCAATACATGAAAATCCCCCCTCGTTCCATGTTCATGGCACAAACAATCGCCACCCTTTGGGCCTGCATCGTACAAGTTGCAGTGCTCGAATGGGCTCTCGGCGGCGCTATCGCAGATATTTGCACCCAACACCAAGCCAACAAATTCAATTGTCCCAATGGTCGTGTGTTCTTCAACGCCTCCGTTATCTGGGGTGTGATCGGCCCGCAACGTATTTTCTCTGTAGGAAGCTTGTACGCCAACCTCCAATGGTTCTGGCTCGCCGGCATCCTCGCTCCCATCCTATTCTACCTTCTCGCCCGCGCCTTCCCTCGCATCCCCTTCCGCTACCTCTCCGCACCCCTCATCTTCGGTGGCTCCGGCCAGATCCCACCCGCAACACCCCTCAACTATCTTGCTTGGGGTATTGTCGGCTTCGTCTTCAACAAGCACATCCGAAACAAATATCGTGGATGGTGGATGCGATTCAACTACATCACTTCCGCTGGCTTGGATGTAGGATTGGCGATCTGTACGATTGTGATTATTCTGTCGCTTAATTTGACGAATACCTCTATGCCGAGCTGGTGGGGAGTGAGCGCTGCTAATAATAATGCCGATAATTTGGATACGGCGGTCAAAATTGTGAATCCGGATCCGAGTGCTACGGGGAGGTTTTTCGGACCGACGGCTTGGTAGGCGGGGGTGTTTGGGATGCTTGCAGGGAGAGGGCAGATGATTGCGTGCAACTAGTCTCTTTTCTTGATGACGACGGTGATGACGACGTGTAAGCTATGATGAATACCTACTTCCTCATGAATCTCCAAACCAAGACTCATCCAGAAACATCGTGGATATTTCATATCTTTTTGTGGTCCTTACTGTGTCCCCTCGGTTGTAAACTTCTTTGGCTGTATCAAAGGAAGCTGGAGCTGAGGTAGAGACTTGTCCCATTGGTACACTGCCATAACTGCTACTATCATAAGCACAGGAACATTTACTGGTGGCTGGACGTGGGTGGCACTGACTTGATCACACATACGACCATCGAAGCTCTAATCTTAAATGTCGCGTTTTCGATATGATCATTGGGCTTCAGCTGGCTTGATCAACTTTGAGCAGTGTTAGAAAGCTGTTTTTAAGGTTCCTGCTAATTACGCTGGTAGAACCACATCAGGATTCCGGAATAAAACCTTTTGATGCTGTTCTACAAGATGTGGAGCTTTCTGAGATTCGGCGCGGTATTGAACGAGCATAAACAAGAGACATGAAGGTTTATCCTCGCAGGATATCTGGGACGCTCGCCAAGTTCTGCTTTCTAGCTACTCTCACATACACTACCAAGCCCGTGGTCAGTGTCAAAAGTGCAAGATAGGAGGAAAGATAGATTCATTCTTCGGAGTATGGCAGACATACTGTTATATATAGAAAATGCCGGCCCACAAGCTTGTTGGAGTTCTAGCGTCTTCTCATTCTGATACAAACAGTCTTGTTGCACCACGTGATCTCAGCCGTGGCTTTCCACATCTTCTATGATTGAATTTGGAGCGGTGCAATGCTGATAACTGAATTTCAGGGGCAAACATGACGGTGAATTACATCCTTAATGCGGCTCAATAGCCCAAAATGCTGGGGGCTCCATTGCTCCCACAGGCCTGTAAGCGATGGCATAGTGGGGTATTGAGCCTTGTAAGGTTGACCTTATAATCCTTTGGAATCGAGGCCACGAAATTATCTAGAGGTGTCACAGAGATCTCACAGCGCGCTTCGACACAGAGCTCACCGTTAATAGAGTTAAGACGAAGATGACGCTTTGCAGCTGTTGCCAGAATATCCCCGACTTCTTCTTCGAGGGCGATGCGGCGAGCGAAAATGCATGGACAAAATATCAGATTCCCCATATGCCCGTGAACTATGCATAAATCGGCAGCTTCTGGGTGAATCATCTCTTCTGGCATTGAAGCAGACTTTCTACCCCCGGGAATGCAAGCAAGTCATGGGACCAACTTAGGACTTGCGAAAATAGATCCCCACCAAGCGTTCAATCTAAACGTTGACATCGATGATGTTAATCATGTATTCTACTATCATGTGCCTACCTCTTTCGGTATGTGGCTATACTTGCTTGAAAGAGTTCGACTTTGCACTGACTTTGTTGAAGCAAGGCGTCCTCCGTATGCTCGACTGGAAATTCCAACTGACGAGACGGTAGTAAAGAAGGCTTGAATTAATGAATGTATGGAGTGCCATGATAAGTGCGTCGTTACCACAAAGGCGTTTTGGCCTACGAGGCTTCTTGACTTGAAACATTCCCAGGGCTCTCGCAATCTGGCGTTGGGGATGGAAGGGATAGTTCTGTTGAGAAAGCATCATATGTGACTCTAAGCCATTGTTGGGGTCCTTTACCAAGGAGGACAGCTACGACGAATAAGGCCAATCTAGCAGAGCGCAGAGATAGTATTGGCCTCGACGAGCTGCCGCTAACATATCGAGACGCTGTCGAAATCACCCGCCGTATCGAGACAGCTCGTACTGCCCATCGCCAACACATTTATAGATCTTGTACGGATTGGGATCAACTCCGCGAACTCCTTTGAGGTAAACTCGGTCGCCGGGTTTGTAGATTTCGGGATACTGTTGGAAGAGCATGCCGTCAGCACGAGATCTCTGACTGTCACAAGATCATTGAAAGCTTACGCTGAGTGACAATGACGGATTCTGCTGGTACCGGCTTCTCGTATCTGGACCGGCTGGGTCTGGCTCGTACCTGTCCTTCATGTTGGGAGCCTGGTAGCCGTTAGTAAACCGGTGGGGGTAGAAAGCCTTGCGAGGCAGACTGAGGGATTTAGGCGCTGACCTGGTTGTCGCTCATCGCGAGAACAGGCGTTTCAAGCCGAACTTCGGGAATCACTGAGGGAGAAGATAGCGTTTGATGTTTGACAGCTTGATGTTTGCAAGGCTATACTCGCTTCCTTATAGTGTCTGCGATGGTTCTTGCTTGCCCGTAAGGCAATAGATAAGAAAGTAAGCAGGTTTGCCTGTTCTTGCCTTGTGAGGGGTATCACTCCATACACGACATCTACCTGCAGCATCGCATCGCATGTAGTGTCGCGCAACACGGTCCAACATAAAGACAGTTCTCCGCGTACAGTCCTCCTATTGCAGAAATGAGATTGGAAGGTGGTATGAAAAGCGTATTATTGCAGATTGAAATTGCTAAATCGCGCTACAGACGCGGCACTGGTCAGGCGAAGCCAACAAGCTCCAAAGAATAACATATTCTCCACTTTCACTAAAGACCGCCAAAAGAAGTATTGAGTTGGCGTATAGACATCCCATCTGATTCCTAATATACAAGCATAACACCCGCTTCCAAAACCATGTTCAAACGCAAAGCCATATACATTATCAGGCACCGGATGTCTCGAAGTCTATGACAGGGAAGATCCTATTCTTTTGCAAACGCGTTCATCTGGTGTAATACATCCCATCTAGCCAGGCTGATTGCCGTTTGCACTGGCGTTGTGGGAGATTTTCCGTGACTTGGGAGCTGGCGCAGGCATTTGATCAGGCGAAGCGATCCGTTGTCGTTTGCTTCGTCCCTCGTTCTGTTCAGGCCCCATCACCATAGCTGGCGTATCGCCCAGCGACGACTCATTGGAAGGTGGCGAAGATGTGAGACCTAAGCTTGTAGCAGAAGGATTCCACTGAGAGAAAGAGCCCTCGGTAGTCATTCGACGAGGAAGAAAGCTGGTAACGAATGTGCCGGGCCCAGGAACGTCGAACTTGTTCTCGCTTGAGACGTTTCCATTTGAATTGGCGCCCATGGACGACTCTGCTTTTTCAGGTGGCCAAGTCATTGTCTTCTTCCTCCGATCTCGAAGTTCCTCTGAATGCTGCGGCGTATCATGACGAACAGCACTAGTCCAATCATATACCGCTCGACGATTCTGCTTGAGACGTAGCTTCATCAGTCGCTTTGGGGGTTCTACATTGTTCTGGTTGTTTTCCCTCTCCATGTTCATAATCTTTCGAAGTTGACGTCTCGTGTGCATTTTCTTGATGACAGGCAGAAGTAGCTTCGTACGGTCCACGAACCGCATGAAGTCCTCTATCTTTTCCTTGGGCGCATGAAGACCCTCAAATCTGATCTGGTCGACGTAAGGTAGATATTGGAGTTGCAGTGCGAGCTCATTCATCACAGGACCATCGGGATTCTGATTAAGTCTGAGCGTCAATTTGAGATACGTACCATCTTCGTTTTTCGCGGTGGGGACTGGAATTTGAGGACGGAGCCAGATTTTGCCATAGCTGTGGCGGGCTTGATCAAAGAGAAAAGGCTTGGTATCCGACACGCTATGATAAACTTCGCGATACAATTGCGAGGTACAAAAGCCGTTAGAGTTATGATCCAATAGGCGTTCTATGGTGTCGCTGAGTGTCTTCGTGAATGATCGTTCTGATTTCGGCGCCGGACTTTCTTTGTCGTGGGCTGCCGAGGTTATGAGCTCGAATTTTCGCTTGCCGATATCTTCGCGTGCAAAAGCATTCGCAGCAAAACAGCAGTCCATGATTACGAGTTGATCGCAAACGGGGAGGCGGAGGCAGGTTTGGATATCCTCGAAGAACGCGATAGGGTCTCCCAATCCATCGTTTTTGATTTTCCTATGGGAAGAGGTAGTTAGCCACAGAAAGAGGAAATAGGGAGACACACGTCGGTGCCTCTGATACGGGCCAGGAGCCACGGAACTTCTTGTGCTGTGCACGATTGTATTCCCACCCACTTACGCTGCAAGTTTGAATTTCTTTGACTTCCCCATGTATCCATGTCCACCATAGTATATAATCGCGAGATTCTCAGGACTGTCATACTTATGACAAAACTGAGCCAGCTTCAGATGGAGGGCAGTCTCCCTCTTTTCAGATGGAATTTCGTAGTAGTCGGTCTCGAAATGGAATCGGTTCTGAAAGAGCTGTCTTAACCTATCCACCTAATCGGCGACCGTCAGATGATGGCAACTGTTATAGACCCACATTCACGAACCTCGCTCTCTTTGCAGTGCATGTCGTCGGCCTCCCATGTCAAGAATAGCGCCCCAACGCGAGTGTAGCCTGTTTTTCCATTCCGATAATGACCTTCGATGGTCTTATTGAAGACGATCCGAGCTTCATTGAACTGCTCCTCGCGGCTTTTCCGCGTTGGTTCGGGAGACTCGCGAGATGGCGCGTCGTTGACTAGGTTGAGAGATGCTTTGGGAGGTTTAGAGAGAGGCGCCATTATCAGTGGTCGGTGTGACGCAGGGCGAGTAGTTCGAAGCTTTAACCCGCTGTGAAGCGAATGATGCCCACCATGACTTGCATTGGGGGACCCCACCACTTATATCTTTTCGATAGCCTTACGGAGCAGTCCTCCCGGCACCACCGCTTTGCTGCAGATGAACGGGCGGGGCTGTGTGGCTCAGCCGCAGGATTGGAAGCCGAGCTGAAGAAGGCTGATAGGGTAGGACAATGGTTGACTACCGAGCGTTGATGGGGTGATTCTCATTACCGCTGTCATTGTAGTTGTGGGCTTATCAAAGCATGACCTGGAGCAGACTGCAGCAGTAAAGAGGACTTGAGGGCCAAGATCGAGCTAGAGTTCAATTGCGCTTACCAGACATGGCTAGCGTGGACCCACAATTGCTATATCGCTTCTTAGCTGTATGTCCTCTGGTCTGATATTGAGGAATTTGCGTATCGGACGAAGGAGAGTTCATACCGATACTATTCTGGTTCGGGATCTGTCTTCATTTGCAATTCTGGTCATGAGTTTTGATTCATCATGTATCATGGTGTCCGTTATAACTCTAAAATACAGCAAGCTAATGCCTCCTATGTGCTTCTTCCTCCACTTTAGGGCTGCTGCTCTTATCCGCTTCTCAAACATGAGATTCTTTCCTCATCTCCTCAATATCCTCTTGCACGAGCTGCCTTGTGACACCCGTGTTCGCGACCTGTCCAGTGAAGCTCGCTTGCGCAACCTCTTTCATAAATCCCAAGCTTGTGACGGTGGTCTTCCAATAGCTAATGTACTTTGCCTTGACTTCAATGAGTGCCATACGTGGGTCTTCTGGTTTACCATTGTGAACACCGTCTCCTAGATCGCCGAACCAGGCCGCGGTTCCCTTGGAGTATAGCTCCTTGATACGAGGGTCGTCGTTGGAAGCCGTCTCGACGGTGCCGGTGACGGAGACCCAGTCTTGAGAGGAGGAGTTCTGAAAGGTGACTTGGGCTTGCTTGTCGTTGTCGATGTCGGTGAATTTGTTGGAGTGCTTGTTGGCGAGGAAGAGGAAGTCTGGCCCGACACGCTTAAAGGTGTCAGCGTCGAGTCTTCAAGGACTTTTGTGTAATCGGACATACTTTGGCAACGGCCATTGAGCGAGACACTGGACCAAGGCCACCACGGATGGTGGTCAGCAGGCCAATCTTCAGACCATCAACAGTCTTATAGAACTCTTCTATCTGCTGCTTCTTGGGTGTTTCATCGTCCCATTGCTTGGAGACTGATGGGTCGGTGTGGGAGTTGACCTCTTCGGCTTTGAGTGGCTCAGGCATTCTGAATCTGGCAGTGATTGCAAATGGTCTGGAGGATGTTGTTGTGAATGCGGTATGCTTGAGGATTGATCGAGTTATTCGAAATGTTTGTATTGATGTAGTTGTGCGAAGTAGAAACATTGAGGATTAAGACATAAGAAGAGGGTTTCGAACAAGCCATGACGAAGTGTGTTCGTATTCGCACCTACCATTACCAACGTTGAAGCACGTTATGAGTTACATCATGATCGATCGATCATCCTCCATCCTGTCTTGATCTAGAATCAGATCTGGCACTGGCATCTGCAACCGATGATGCGGGGCAACGGGAAGAGCCGTTGTGACAGCAGAGCAGGACTGACTTTGGTCTGAGCTTGCTACGAGTATATGTAAGGTAAGGTAAAGTAGTTTTCGAAGAATGAGCAGAGAGCAGACTTCCCCAGATATACCACTCCTATACTGATTTCGCTATGCCCCAAAACGACATCGAACATTAGCTGAACAAGCCCGTATCCTACAAGCTCCACATAGATGGACGAGCTCCTCTCAATCACAAAGCAAAAGCTCACCCGCGCACGGTACCCGGAAGAATAGGAAGATATCGATGACCATAATTGGACCCTGGGAGCCAAGATCCATGGTTGGAGAGGAGAAGAGGTAGCCAACTAGCCGCCTAAAAACACAACTAATGCCGAAGCCTGCTCTATAAACAGGCAAAGACCAACGCAGAATTCAAGCAATACAAGGTCAATATAGACATCTCGAATTACCGTCCCCAGATCCTCTACCTTGCCCATCACCGCTCAATCCATCCCAATGCCATACCCCTAATCTTCGTCCACCGCTGGCCCGGCTCCTTCCGCTAAGCACGCAAAAACCTACAACCACTCACCTCTCCACCCTCAGAAGATGATCAAGACTTTCGTCTCATCATCCCATCCCTCCCCGGCTACGGTCCCAGTCCCACCCATAAAACCCGCTTTCGGTCCCGCCACCACAGCCCGGGGCTTCAAGACTCTGATGGTAGATACCTTGGGCGATGGAAACTTCGTAGCCCAACGCGGGGACTCGGGAGGTTTGATCACGCGCAACATGACCACGCAATACTCGCAACACGTCCGCGCCTGCCACCACAACCTCTTCCCCTGCGGCCCCCCACCATTCTACAAAGCGCCCCTCACTATGGGCAGACTGGTTCTGAACTCCTAGCTCTACACTCCACGGGAGAAGGAAGGGCTAAAAAACATGCGATACTGCCTCCGCGAGCAAAACGGCCATCTAAAGCTCCAAAGCACACCCTCCCAAACCCTAGGCTTCGCCCTCAACGACAGCTCCACGGGCCTCTTAGGCTGGCTAGTCGAGGAATCCCACGAAGGGATGGATAACGCCCACTACACGATGCCGGACGAGGAAGCTTTGACTTTCGTGATGATGCACTGGATGCAAGGCGCGGTTGGGAGTGAGTAGTTTTTTGAGAGAGATTCTGTGTCCGCCGCAGGATTGGATTAGACAGGTGGGGGTTTTCAGATGGCACGAGGAACACATTGAGGGAGGGCATTTTGCGAGTGTGGAGCAGCCGGATAGGTTGGTGGGGGATTTGAGGGAGTGATTTGGGGGGGGGAGGTTGTGAGGGAGGCGATGAAAGAGTGAAGTGCTCAATGGGTGGGGTGTGAAGGTGCTGTAAGATTACATAAAGCACGGATGCTCATTCCCCTCCATTTCCGTCGTCTCCTCCGCCAACCCCTGCTTCCTATCCAAACTATACCTAAGGCTCTTCCTCCTTTCCCCACTCTCCCTCCTATTCCCCCCCGCCTCTACATCATTCCAGCACTCCTCTCCAAGCCGTACGTCCCAATCATTCCGCGTATCCCACAGTCCTTTAATCTGGCTATTCGTCTGAAGAACCCTAGATCCGTCTTCTATCTTTAGCCTGGAGAATACTCTCGGCCAGGATACTTTGAGCCCCGATCCAGCATACTTGCTGCCGCTATTGCGTTTTCGGGATAGGAGAAAGAAGCTGGAGGGGGGGATGGGGCGGAGGGTAGGGAGGCAGGCGGCTATGACGTAGTTGGCGGGTTCATTGAGGGTCCAGATCGTCCAGATAAGGGAGGTGTCTGGATGTGTCGATGAGATTATGGTGGGTGAAGGGGGGGTGGGGGAAGACGTACTGCGCGAGAAAGTTGATGTGTTGGTGGAGAAGGGGATGCTGAGACGAGCACAGCTTGCGATGAATCCACTGTCTCTCAATCAGCAAGTAGAGAAAAGGTGGTAGCACAACGAGCGCGATACTCACATGATACCGTGCAAAAAGGTAGCCGTCAAAGCGGTCTTCGCGGAAACGTCTATCTTCAAATGCCACACCAGCGGCATCGGCATTGCAAGCATCACAGCTCCCGTCACCACATTGGGGATGGCCATATACTGCGCATTGGCAAACACGTCCATGCATTTACCTTTAGGCATCGACTTGTCCCACGCAAAGGCCTGGGGAGAGCACTGGGAAATAGCGGTGAAGGTATTTGTTAAAGCTGTTGCAATGACGACGAAGCCGACCAAGTAGGCTGTGATGGAGAAGCCTCGCTTTTGCGTGGTGAAAACTCGAACGTAGAGGAGGAGAATGGCGCATTTAGAGAAGCTGATTGCGAGGCTATAGACTATCATCCAGGCCATGTTCATCTGATTCTGATAAGCAGGGTTCGAAGGCCTTCTGGGGTGTCCTATTAGCTTACCTGTGCGATAGTATCACCCTGAGAGGAGCTTATTCTCGGGACTAGTTATTGATCCGTTTAGTCTAGCATTCTGGATAGAGTCTGGTTCCTGCAATGATTTTAGAAATATTCACATGTGATAGCGATGGCGCAGAGCCCTGTAGTCAAGACCATTGCCAGTAGCAAGACGTAGTCATCTTCTGCGAGGCCGGACTTGTTGAGCCTTCGAGACACGAAACGGCCAGACACCAATAGGATTTGCATCACGATCAGCACGCCAGCCACAATGACAAGCTTGTTACCGCCATCCTTGTAGTCAGGGACATTCACGAAAGAGTCTAAAGCCCCCATTATGAACTATAATGCCAGGATAGATCTCTGACAAATGCAGGACTCAATGAGACAGTCGCGGGCTCATAAAATGAATCCAAACCCTAGATGAACGGATCACTGACGAATTGAGGAGGACACCCCCGTCATTTATGATGCCTCTCCGAAAACAGTCGACAACATCTTCTCAGGCGGAAATCTGCACGGCCATGCATATGCTCCATAATACACGAGGGCTGGTTCGTGCCGCCTAACGGGAGCAGTGTACATGGAGGTCCAAGTTGCAGCCACAACGATATCGTCAACGCCTCGAGCCTTGAGACATCGATATATGGCTTGTCCTGTGCTTCGTTGGCTATGCACTAAAGATGTCAAAACAGGTACCCCTGTCGCTGATACATTGGGGAAGGATCTTGTGCAGGTCCGGGCTTCAACGACATGCGATGCAAATAGATGACTTTATAAGCGAAAGCTGAGTTGCCGGCGCGAAGGGATGTCGCTAATCATTGCGGTCCCATTGACATCCTTGGGAAAGTCGAATCCTTGCATTGATAGCAGCTCTATGGGATTTACCGTCGTACCTGCACGCAGGGTTTCGAAAGAGTGGTCTAGAAAAGACTATCAATGCAAGCCCTTGACCGAAGTATGCATGTCTTTCGTATTACCAGTAAGAGTTCAATCGAGCCAGTCGACTCGCTAGAACATCTCGACTTGAAAATAAAAGAAAAGAAGGGAACATTAAAGATATCAGGCCGTAATGGTGAATGTTGCATGAGCCGGTTCGCGAAAGAAATCTTACTCGCTCGAGCGGCAGAGACTACACGTCAGCCGCTGACGAGGAGCAAGAAGAGGCGAAATGGATGCCGGTCCGCAGCGCCACATATTCAAGGCAACATCTTCAAGTCTTGATGTTAGAGAGCCTTTGCAAGGTTTACAAAGACGGGACAAGGACGGGTAAGATATGTCCCAATCATGCAGCTCGACTTCAATGCGTCCACAGCGCGCGGCCGAACCTGTCTGTTGGGTAAAGAGGTGAGCATGCTGGGTCTCACGAGACTGCGATTTCAAACACACCGGAGGAGACCACTTCCAACCGTGGCAAATCCACGAAGGACCTCCGGCCCAATTGAAGTATTGTTGGCTTAGGTAGGATATTGCCGACCAACCTCGACTCTCGAGACGACAGCAGGTTGAAAAATGCTACGCAAGCGCGGCACAGTATCTTGACGCATGGTTTCGCTCGTGGGACGGAACAATATGCGGAGAATCGAGACCGAGAATCGACAATGTAACGAAAAGGCCTGTTCAACGTTCATACCAAGGCGAAGAATCTAAAACAAGCGGTTAGAAGAAGGAAAGAACTTGGTTGGTTTGATCAGATGAAAAGACGAAGTGCTGAAACCCACCGAAAACCACCTTTCCCACTCGAGCCATTTATGCGAGGGAAGGTGAACTTGTGACTTATAAAAATGGATGAACGTTGCAGTCTTATCCCTGCTCCGAATAACTTGTTAGAATTATGACGTCATCGAGATCAGAAGTTACGGCTAACTGATCAGGCAGGGGGCGGCGTAGATAAGCATACTTTAAGCAACAGCCCAGCCCAGCCCGCCCCAACCCCACGTGGTTGCCAACGCTAAACCTGGACGTCGAAATGAGTGGCAGTCTTGGCAGTCTTGGCAGTAAACATGAATCCCCATGACCTTTGCAACAAGAGCTCTGATCAACAAACGTTCTGTGACATGTCTATAGCGCTTGATGATCTGAGTAGATGTCATACCAAGGAAGTTGTCGATGCATGTTCCATTCTGAAAGGTAAAAGACGCAAATATATCCTTTCACATCGACTGCCACTTGTTTTGATAACCAGCCTGGTAGAGCGAGTTCCAACTTCCAACAGGCTAATCCCAACTTGTCCTACTCGGCTAAACCCAACACCAACACTAAAACTCCATTAACCTTTAGTTGCCCAAGCATGCGCATTCCAACTGGAACTGCACGTGGTAAAGGTTTCGGCTCAAGAATGGTCCAACTATCTTCTACTACCGTGTCTCGGCGGCATACCCGCCGAAGCCTGCTGATCTTCGATGGTTCCCCGTTGGCTTCATTATATATATTAGTCGCTTTCCGCCGCATGCCTCTCCGCCGCATGTTTCTGTACATACGATCATACCCTGTATTTTCTGTGGATTCTAAAAATGTATCACGACCTGCTCAAGCGTTGTGCCTGGCTTTCATTTTCAATCTCGTGTGCTCTTGCTTCTCAGAGCAGCGGAAGCGCAGGATCAACCGGAAGCTGTGGTGGGGGCGGAGGAGGTGCATCTGGCTTCACGATCACCGTTGTACAGCCAAGTCTATGCACCAGCTCGGCTCTACAATACTCGCTCAAGACCGCTGTACCTACAGGCCAAGTTCGAATAGCTGCAGATCAAACCGCAGGATGGGGAGTCCCGGGATCAATCTGGAACTTCACACTGGACGACGGGGCAAAGTTTTCCAGTCTTGAAGCCCCCTGCCAAGGCTCCGCCTGCACCAACCTGGTAGGCACTACCAATATGCAATCGAGCGGCCAAATCACTCAAAACTCTGATGGAGTCTGGTAAGTAGCTTCCGTCTGCCACCACTCGATGTCTTTCTCTGACAAAACCCAGGTCACTCAATGTAACCAATAATATGTGTATGTGACGCTTCGATCTTTCGCCCCTGCGCCTTTAGCTAATGTGGAATAGCACCCTCTGTTGGTGTTTTTGGTGTGTTCTGTGGCGGTAATCCTGTCGATGGCAAGGTCGACCTAATTATCACTTCTACCCCTCCTTGTGCTTTACCTATCGCGCAGAACTGTACGAATTCTACTTTCGACCCCTCGGCTGATCAATGGGCGGCGTACTCTGTCGACGACTGGCTCTCTAGATACATGTCTAAGAACAGCCTTCAAGATTACCATGCGCTTTACGAGAAATTAACCACCGACTATCTAAGCCCAACTGAGAAACACGCTTGTACGAGTTTCCATCATTTCCCAATAGCTCAATGACGCCTTTGACATTGGCTAATACTCTATCAGTGGTTTGCACACCCGATTCTCCTGATTACTCTTGCACGCCACCCTCCGGAACGAATCTTCAACAACAGTGTTCATCAATTGACGCTACACAAGGCCTTCTGGCTCTTACGGGCCTCGTGCGTATTAGTAACGTGAGTCACAATGCTCGATTAGAACCTTCTCAACCCGAGAGTTACTAAGCCCGTCGGCTTTTTTCCTTCTGCCCCAAATGGAGTATACCCTTTCTTGTTCGCTGACTTGAGACACCACCAGACGCTACACGCATTATGGGAAAGTTTTCAGTACGTGGGGAGTGACGTCTCGTCGTGGGTCAACAACATCGTAGACCAGTTCCTTGTACCATCCATGGAGCAGAAATGGCAAGCGATCGTATCCGCTGTTTCCTCTATTATTGGTGTCCTTGCCTTTCTATTCACGTTCGTCGATGGCTTGACGGAGGGTGCCACAACCGGAGTTTTTCTTGCAGTTATAGTCGGTATCACAAGCGCCCTTAGTGCAGCGTCTAATTTCGCAACTGGATTCTGGAGCCAAAAGCCCGATGACACATACCTTACGTATACAGGCAACTACGACCAGGGTATCAATTATTACGTTGACTACATGTCGAACTCCACTTCTGACCTATGGTATCCCTCGAATCCTGCAGGTCTCGGCGCCAGCGTGGTAGAAAATTCCATGAAACGCGGAAGTTGGACGAACATTGGCGATCCCTTGGACGTCCCCCATCTCGGCAACTCTATGAAATACTTCTTCGATACCCTTCTAGTCACAAGTCTGATCAACCAGATTTGGAAGAACAACGGATTCTTCATCGTCTTCATACCTTATGGAGAGGTTACTGACTACCTACGGCAATCTGACAGTACTCCTGGAAATGTATCATTTACATCAGACGAATGTAACAACCACTGGGTCAACGATCCCAAACGGACCAACTACATCAGCTGTAACCTCAACTATGGCGGCAAAGACGGCATGGCCGTCCTCACCGAGCCCTCGAGTATCGGAGGAACCCTACCTCTGTCAAAATCCAAATTCACCGCACCGGAGATCGCCTTCACCTTCAATACCGACGACGCTATGCAAGCTTCTCTCACCGCTAATTCTCAATACGGCTTCAATTACAACTTCACGACCGAGCAACTGGAGAAGGACGTCACCGCAGGCGCCATCAAGATAGATACGGAGTTCAAGAGCTTGCCAGCAAGCACGCCAGGCCTCTACAACCTCGACGTCTGCGTCATGACCCAGAAGAGCTACATACCCGGCTCAAGAGAGTACATCGTCGCGAACCAAGACTGGTATTACTTCTGGCCGGATCCGTGTATCTGTGCGGGTTTCCAGAGCCATGGGCAGACATTCTCGAATGTGGCGATTTCCGCCGCAATTAATGCGACGACGACTGATTCGAAGGGCGAGAAGTGCATGGACCAACTACAAGATCTATCGGGACTGGTTTCGGAGAGATTCGGTGGAGGTGGAGTGTGAGAGGCCATTGAGCCAAAATTGGTCGAAATCCTAGCAGACAGGATTTGTACATTGTTGATAGTTGGACAATTATAGGGCATGTTTTGGGCGGTGGGGGTTTCCTCGCGGGTTTTGTAAATTTCGGATATCTAGCAAGCGGCAGCTTCATTTCGTGTATGTTTTCCTAGAGTACCATTTCTAGCCTATACCTTCGGGTATGCACCGAGGGAGATGGGCCCTTTGGGGCCACACTCTTGTCTTCGAGTGCCAATACAACCCTAGTCCTCCCTCAAGGTGTGCTTCATCCATTGAGTAGCAACGCTTAGATTGGTTACCGAGGGAAGCTCCTCATGAGCCGAAAGCTTTCTGGAGGGGTAAGATTGCCTTCCATACTAGCCTCCTCATATGGAGTGCTACACAGATCAAATGAATCAAAAAACGTGAGTTGAACTAGGCTACCTTTTTACCAACCGCCGTTTTGATGAAAAGAATGGCTGGAGAATCGCTTGTTGGCCTTGGACAGGTTTGAAGATAATCTCGGAACAGTTGACTCAGACAGGCTTCTTTGCCACGTGGCTCTTGTACGATTTTGTCGGATGTCTTCATGGCCTCAAAGAGCTTTCCTCTGTCCCGAATGCCGACGTGGATCCCGAGTTGGAGAAGCATCATTCCATCCTTGCGATGCACGCAATGCGTTGTGTTCACCTTTCAAATGGACAGTCAAGCACAAAATTGCAAGGGCAGCAGATCAGCCACTGCAGCTTCGCCTTTGCAAGAAGCAATCTCGCTAAAATTCCAAAACATCAAAATAGCGTGCCTAATGTTTTCCACGAATTCCTCTTTCTCGGTGTGAATATGGGAGGAGTGAAGCTCCCTACTGTGACCCTCGCAATGCTGGATTGTTGTCGGTACAAATATTCAGTGAGTGATTCACGTCTTGGTACTTTATTGAGCCTACTTAATTGTAGGAACTCGAGGAATCAGGCAATTCTTGCTCCCTTGAGAGTCGGCTCCGAACAGAATTTAGCGGTTGCAAAACTACTGCGAAAGCTTGGCAATGTCGATCACTGCAACTCACACGTTTTACTAGCAAATTGCATGAAATCGCATTACCAGACTTTATGAACTCTTTATATCTATATATATCGCTCAATACTATTCAGCCTCACTCACAGAGCCTCTTTTGCAGCAGTATAAAGCCGGCCAAGGTGGCCAGTATATCGATATCTAGGAGGTTTAATCGGCCCATATATATGGATATTCTGCTCCCACCAATATACAGTACTTATATAGTAGTGCGTCCTGACGGCAATAGCGCTAGGCTTCTTATGAGTCTGTAGAAGCATAGACGCCTGGCACTTGCTGTTGGTGTCCAGCCTAAGGTTAGGCGCTATCGCGACGCGGGTGAGGGAGGGTGGACGGTAAGGGAGGGGAATAAGAAGAAGGTGCTACACCAAGATCAGTATATACAGACGCTCTAAGGGCTTTAACTCTACCTAATACGGTGCAAAATCGTCAATTATATTGAATCAATGCGATTTCATATCGACATCTTTTGCATGAATTTCGCACACGCTAAATAAGCTAAATGCAGCCTTACCACTTTGCCATCCCGCAGACTACCGTGACTACTCACCGGTGATCCTTCACTAGGGTGGCAGTGAGGGTGGCAGTGCGGCTCTTCTGCCGCACACGTGAAATGGGATGGAGTCCAATAATGCTACGCTGCAGCTCCGCAGTAAACAAGTACCTCTGAGCTGGGGGCCGAGGCGGTCAATGGCTTAGGCAGCAGTGCATGCAACCGAGTTACTTACATAGGTCCTCACCGCGATATGGCTAAAGATTGATTGAGTCGTGTGCATCACTGTTTCTTGGATTTACACACGCTGAATATATTCTATGTCAACTCTCTCTGGGTACCCTACGAGTTTTGGCACTCTTGGGATTGAGGCTTACCTTTCTGTATCCAACATCCCCGCCATTATTACCGAATGGTCAGCCTTATTCCCACTCGCCTCTCATCTGGCTAATCAGGGGGAAGACCACCACATGGTGGGCGAACTCGCTCTTGCAGGCCATCTCACTGTGGGACTATTTCCCAAACTTGGTTACCTCGATGGCATACGGCGACTACTACAGGGCGGATCAGACTTCTTCGACAGAGCAAACGCTAAAAGCGGCTCAAGCTACAAAGTCTGGGACGTCAATTGGGGCAGTGTCTTCACACGTGCTAATGGATCAGCAATTTCTATCATCACACATTATGCTTTGCGCAAGCACCCTAAAGCAATCCGGATGCCCGAGGAAGTTTTGGCGGAACCGAGAAAATCTTCAGGTGCAACGCCTGCTGCCGTTCCTGCACCGGGTCTACAGACGAAGATTATAACTGAGCCAAGCTTCCGCCGTCATCAGGACCTTCATATCATTCGCATGAGTCGTAACAACCACACTCGTACCGTCCGGGGAACGGTACTTCGCCTCATGGTATCTCGATTCGGAGATTTCGCCTACTACTTTGTCCTCCTCGGGCTAATTGTCGTACTGTGCTTGCTTGGTGCTTTTGGCAGTGCGGCCGTCGTATTCAACGGCCTAATTTCTAAGCTCGTCTGCCGGCTTCTGCGCGCCGAGAGACCCTCAGGATACCTTGAGAGTAACGAAAACCACGAAGCTTGCATGCTGAGTGCGGTTCACGAGAACGCTTCGACGTGGTACCTGTACATGGGAGATCGTGGCGTGATAGATTGGCTGCTCAACAAGACGATGCTAGCAACTCCATCAGCAAGCCGGCTACAGATGGCATACTTCCGATTAGCCCACCCCTTACAGCTGCTAGCCATGACGTTTGTCGCTGCCCAGAAAGGAGTGGACGGTATCGTTGGATATCAGCCTCAGCCCTACTATGCTTGGCATGTACTATAAGTAGCAGTATCCTTCCATAGATCATCAACAAGTCGTTCCTCACATTCCAAAGGGTTATGAGCCCGGTTTAACGCACGGCGTTACTACCAGAGGCGACTTCCTTCGTATAGACACTTTAGTCTGTACGTCGTATTCAAGCATAAGCTACGGGGTCGACGTCCGCTGCGTCTAATTCTACCCCAAAGCAACACGCGACTTCGACGAGCGATTTCCACTATTTCGAAGATCATCCCGAAATAGGATACCTCCCTCCTACGATATCGACCACGATATCTTTTAGACAGAGCCAGAAGGCCAGATACGAGTCATCGGAATTATCGGTATCCGATCGGCGCAGGAAACGAGGCCGGCCAGAGCGGGATAGTCTTTACGGGGCCTAAAACCAAAGGGCTAGGAGGATAGAGGAGGATAGCGGGAGTACGCAGGCCAGTGTTAGGGGAGCCGAAGGATAGCCCAGATACCTATACGCAAAGAGTACCGGCCATACACCAAAGCCCTGTACGTCAGGCACGTCAATATATCCACAGAACTCTTCCCGATTTCCCTACGAACGAAAGAGGTTTACGGGTTTAATGAGGCTTGAAAGCAGGATATACACGCAGATACGACATGGATTCATGGGGAGCTACGCCAGCATACGGTTTTTTCATTAATAGGGGAGCGTTGGATATCAGCCTCAGCCCTACTATGCTTGGCATGTACTATAAGTAGCAGTATCCTTCCATAGATCATCAACAAGTCGTTCCTCACATTCCAAAGGGTATCAGCCTCGTGGTCATCCTAGTGGTCAATTACGGCTTCCAATATCTCTTCGGCGGCCACAAGATGGCGAGGCAATGGCTTGAAGCTGAGCATGTGTCAGTCGACGCGCATACGTTCAGATTCACTGGCCGTACTCCGATGGTCGGCGCTATCCATACAATCAGTCAAGCCAGGGATTCTACATGGATGGACACATTGATTACACCAGCCCGACGTATCAGGGTCTGGCTTGATGAGCTGAGGTGTGATGAGGGTAAGAGAGCTCAGCTGGATATTGATCTGCAAAGATTGAGCATTTCAGACAGATCTTGGGTGTTGCTGAATTCACAGCTGGCCATCAAAGCGGGACGACTGATACAACGCACATTGAGCTATGGAAAGGCAACTGAGAGTCTGTATGTGAAGGGAGACTCATAACAAGATACGAGAGTTTTCAGCTCAGGGGCGTCAAGATGGCGGGTCAAATACGATTTCACGGTCGCGCAGCGATCATCGAATTGCCCACATCTGTGCTATAGGTTCACAAGTTATGAATTTAGGTACATGGAACATTTTTCGGCAAGCATGGCAGCTGGTTGAAATGATAAGATCTGGAACCCTATGTCGAGCCATGACAGGTAGAGTACAGAGTAGAGGCCAATCAAGGCTTGTACAAGCCGTATTTTAGTAGGGAGTCCCATGCTGGCCTGTCTTGATCATGTTGTAGACAGCAGATTTCTAGTCGAGCGAGATGCTGTGAGTATGTTGATAAATTGCGAGGAATTGCAAGGGTCAAGTCGAGCGGCCAATGCGAACTAGAACTCTCGTCTCGGGCGCCCTCGAGGCCGGAACAACTCTTTACCCCCATCATCTCATTCAATGTCCGATGGTTATGAACATCACCTTTCTCAGGACCCTCATTCTTCTTGTCCACGAGATTTCAGAGCCTACCAACCTCCACAAAGAAAATCCACCGGCTGGCCTATTCATTGAAAACTTGGTTTGTGGTCTTGGGAAATCTGGTGGTTTTGTGAGAGTTCAGTATGGCGGAGCTTCAAGGGCCCCGGACACAATATGGCCCAGAGACTGTATACAGATGTATTCGCGACTTTAAGGCCTTGAATCTGGAGACGCCTATGGCAAAACTCGATGAGCACGAAAAGACCTGGCAGCTCCGAGAGTTTTGCGGACCTCTGGTTGAAGCGGTCAAGCATCCCACGGAACATTTAGCATGCCTGCATTCAGAGTTTGTGAAACTGCTACCTACGACTCTCGATCAACATCCGAATTCGTGCTCAGCGATAGATATCTCGGATGACTCAGCTCACATGCTCCATGCAAAGCAGTTACTATCTCGGCTTCCCAGTGTCCCCCAAAGACTCTTGACGTTAACGTTGAGCAACTCGAGAATGAGCGCAAATAAGGGTACCATTTGGGATGGTATCAGAAATAGCCGTTGGGCACTGAAATATATCATGCCAGAAGCTCGCTCTCATTTTCAACTAAGTAACCCGGATGATCCCGAGTCTATCCTCCGACTCATTGGGAATATACAGGATATTGCCTGGGCAAACCTCTACGTTACGTCCTATATCGATACGAACAACATGATCTTCCTGCTGAGAATATCATCTCTAGGCCATGAACCGGACTTGGACTTCGCGCGTAGCTTTCAGAAATATGTAAATCTACTTGGGGAGCTCATTCACGAATACGAGACTCTGGTGGACGCTGCGAATCTTGGATATGAAGAACCCTTCAACGACCCGGCTCCATCGGTCCAACTTCTTAAGGCGGCTCTTTTCCCTAAGGTGGCAGAAGACCACGTGCAAAGCCTCAGCATCTTGAAAGCATTTCTGTGGTCAGCATGGCAGCGTTCAATCACGCTATACTTCTACTACGTGATCGGTGTTCAGCTTTGGCAGGGGTCATCATCAACTTGGAGCTCGCTCTTGGCAGTCAATGGCGTACGCCGACTCATCGACCTCGATGCCGAATTATATCGCGGCGATAGCACACAATACCTCTGTAATTGGGCGTTTGAGATGCTCCGGACGAGCAGAACCTCCCTCGCACTAGACTTCCGCCGAATGATCTCTTTATTTGATAGACATTTCCAGGATAGTGGGGGCCGCTGCATCCAAGGATCTAACTCAACATGCAAAGGCGACCTGCCCGAATCTTGCCAAAGGTTTACAGGCTCCGAGGCGAAGTCGCAGTCGTTACATGCCACAGGCTGTGACGGCCATTGTAGCCGAATTCGGTGGAGTGAAACTTCCTATAGGCAATGCGCAAGCCCCAGAGCGGTATCAGCTGAGAGGCATGAGACTGTACTCCGTTACCGCAAAGCATCTCTTGGCACCATGGCGATATCCCATGTCTGGAGCCACGGACAGGGCGGTAGACCTGAAGACGGCATCAACGTGTGTCTTCATAGGCGATACTGCAATCTGGCCGCTACTTTCGGCTGCGAGTCTTACTGGATCGATTCGGCCTGTATACCTGATGATACCCAGCTACGAAAAGAAGCAATCATGACAATCAACGATATCTTCTGTGATAGCAAAGTCACGTTGATCAGCGACAAAGACTTGCAGTCGAATCTACTTTCCTCTCCACCCTCCACACGAGACCTTGAGATTTTGCTATCAGTCTTGCTAGTTTGCGACTGGGGAGTAAGAGCCTGGACTATGCTAGAAGCCATCCGAGGGAATAAATCAATTCACATATTATGCGGGAACGACAAGGCTGTCAGATTAACCGACCTCTTGCGCAAAATCCACAGTGAAGGTGCCGTCGACCTTGCTGTCCTCATCGGGAGTGCACAACATCTCTTACCTTCTTTTGATGCTGGGTCTGCAAAGGCAATCGAGGAGACTGGCCATTTGCTCAGTCAGCGCCATGCGTCGCGAGACAACGACGAGATTACGATTTGGGGTCTTTTGAGCAATCTTGAAGCTCCCAAGAACGCTTTAGGGCTCTGGCAAGCGCATAGCGAAGTCAATGCGGGATTTCTCCTCTCTAGCGCTCCACGTATACAAGGGCAATGTGGCTATGGTTGGGCTCCGGTGACTCCCTATATTCGGCCTTGCAATCGGTCAGTACCGCTGCAGAACAATGGGAAACACAATTATAGAGTACGGTATCCATCGTACGACGGACGTGGAAGCTATTCGGCCAAAATTACCCCACAAGGTCTTTGGAGCAAATGGCTTATTCATGATCTAGATGAGAATTACATTACCGAGCTCTGGGATGCGTGCGTTGACGAGATGATGCCCACACAATGGACGGATCAACATCTGGAGAAGCCACTATTCACTGAGGACTCTCACAAAGAGACGCAGAAGTTTGAGCGCCCAGACTATGCAAATGCCTGCTATACCTTGAAGAACCTCTTGACCACGCCTAATATCAAGGTCAGAGTTATCAGACCCGTCGATAGTGAAGGTGCCGCTCCCTATGTAGCGAACAACGCACGAGGTGAGGACTTTATCATCTTGGTTATAATTTGCGTGTGTACTGGACTCGATGAGGTCAAAAGTCATGACAAAGAAGAGAGAAATACCTATACCGACAAATGGCAATGGAGTGGCGTCTATGAATGGAGGGATGACTCTCATCCAGACTGGAAGATTGAAGCAATGCTGATTGTGTGAAATGACCTGAGGTACAACGGTATCCCCACTATGGTTATGAGATGACTGTCTTACTTGTTGAACTTTTTCTTAGTATGAGTGATCCTTCAACACTTCCTGAATTGATTGAACAGACTTGCTTGGCAGTCCATTTAGGTCTCTAATAAAACACGGCCTTCAGATGCTTGCCGTTTCGCTTATTACAAAGGCAGCTCAATATTGGTCGCGAAAGTCGTGTAAAACTCGACTAACATCCCGACCAACGCGGAACACGCGCTAAGATTGTCGGAATTTCCATTAGCAGAGGTTTGCAAGCGGAAGTATCAGCCGAGCTTATAAGAAAATCATAGACATGGCCTTTCGATGCCTCTTGCTTGAAAGCGTCGCTACAAGAACCCCCGCGCACTCGAGCTCACTACATTCACCCAACAGAAAAGAGCTCATATCGCAATGAACGCCTATATACTTCTGCTGCTGATCTCTTCCACGCTCGCCATCAACACAACGTCTACTCTTTCCAACAGCGGCCCTTGGTGTGCGACCAGCCCATCGGTGGGTGGCGGAAACCCACGGGCAGCGGACTGCCTGACGCTGGCCACCTTCATCCTCGCGACCACCACTCATCGTTCGCAATATGTCCAATTTAGCCTCTATCCGTATGAAGGACAGATCAAGCTTCCTTATACCCGAAGCAGTGGCACCTGCGAACTGTTCATCATTATCACGACAACAGATCCTACGCCAATGGTGCCAGTGACGTCTTCATTCGATGAAGTTTTGCGGAAAATGCTAGACGTGGTGGGCTCTTGCCTGTTGAACAACCAACCCGAGACGAGTAATTTTGGCGGTGTGGCAAAGATTGGGGTGAGTGATAGGTTGACAGTGGCTATTCGCGCGACGAGAGCGAATGGAGGAGTGCAAGGGAATGAGACGCTTGGGTTGGGTGATATGAGTGGGTGGTTGCAGGACATCTCTTTGAGTTGATCTCCTGCGTTGTTTTGGACAGAGTGGCATTCGAGATGAAACCTATTCCGTGGCAAATGCTGGCAGAACAAACTCCAACAAATTCATGTTAAAATCCTGTAACAAATGGCTCGAATCATCCTCCAAGTCGGTTCCATCAAAAACTTTCCGCCGCTCCACGCGCTTTCACATAGCGAAGTGTACTTTGCTGCAATGCATAGCGTTGGTATTTCATGGTCGTCTGGGATTACGCTCATCACATATATTAGGGCCACATTCCCCAGCATCGTCGTAGATTTGAGTACGATCAGATTCTTCCGAATAGTGATGACGTCATGCCAAGCCACAGCCTGCAAACGATTTCACGTGTCATTTCAATACCTTCCACAACAGCCTCAATCCCTTGTTACCTCTCATACCAGAAAGACATAGACAGAAAAGAATGTCTTCATCAATTCCCCAATCAATGAAAGCCTGGCAATTCTCCCAGACCGCCGGCGGCCTCGAGAAGAACCTGAAACTCAACAACACAGCTACCTTACCACCAAAAGCCAAATCCCTCGGCCCAGACGAAATCCTAGTCAAGATCCTCTCCACGACTTTGAATCCAGTAGACTACAAGATCGCCGAGCTACCTTTCCTCGGCCGTCTCGCGATCGGTATGCCAGCAACTCCAGGCCTCGATTTCGCGGGCAAAGTCGCAGCCACGGGAAGCAACTCCAGGGATCTGAAGCCTGGACAATTAGTTTTCGGAAGGCTTGATGGACCAAGCAAGTTTGGGACGCTAGCTGAATACACAGTAGCACATAGAGCTGGCTGTGTGGCTCTCCCCGATGGTGTGAGCACTGATGACGGGGCGTGCATCGGCACTGCGGGCGTGACAGCTTATCAAAGTATTGCGCCTTACGTCAAGTCTGGCGATCGAGTTTTCATCAACGGCGGTAGTGGCGGGACGGGCGTCTTCGCTATTCAGATCGCAAAGATTTTGGGCTGCTACGTCGTGACGAGCTGCTCGGGTGCGAATATCGCTTTGTGCAGGTCTTTGAGTGCTGATGAAGTCATTGATTATAAGAAGGATGATGTGGTTGCGGAGTTGAAGAGGATTCAGAAGTTTGATCATGTGGTGGACAACGTTGGCACCCCAGCTGCGTTGTATTACGAAGCTCATAAAATCACAAATGAGGGTGCCACGTATGTGCAGGTTGCGGCGACCCCGAGTTTCGGAATGGTCTATGATCTCTTGAGCCGACTGCTGTGGCCGGGGTTTTTGGGTGGAGGGAAGCGGAAGTTTAGTCTTATGATGGCTGCGAATAAGCCTGATCAGTTCAGGCAGATGGCGGAGTGGATTGGGCAAGGCAAATTGAAGGTGATTGTTGATGAGGTGTTTGAGATGGACGAGAAGGGGCCTGTCAGGGCATTCGAGAAGTTGAAGACAGGGCATGCAAAGGGCAAAATTATTGTGAGAGTTGCAAAGTCTTGAGAAGGATTCTTCTGTGTAATCCTAGGTATTCACTTGCTTTCTCTACCTTTCACGATATACCAATAGCCATTGAGGTAATAAGTCGCATACCGCTCCACGAAGTTATCAAAGTAGGGGAGCACGCCACTCCAGCGATTCTTCTCCATCCGCTTCGTGAAGTGCGCCCCTTTCCTTTCGAGGACTTTCTCCTCCTCAACAGCCTCTTGCTCGTTGTATGTGGTGAACAAAGTCGGGATACCAAGATCGAGGATTCGGTCGACAGTGGGCCACCAGGTCGTGGTTTCAGCCTCATAGTGGCCTGAGTGGAAAGCTACTATGAGGTCCGGCGGATGTTGAGTGAAGAGCCGAGATTGCGTGAAGTCGTGATAAAGAGCATTCGTCATGAAGAACTTTCGCGGTGGTCGTCCCATAGCCTGGCAATTGGGACAGCACTCAAAGTCCAGTAATTCTGAGAGACCCTCGCGGTCTCCAATGTCGGGGCCGATATAGCCCACCATTAGATTCCTCAGATTGGGGAGAAGGTGAAATAGCTCCTCGGTCATCCTTCCTGTAGCCAACTCCTGTTCAGTGGCGCCGACGATATGAATAGTGAGGCTAGTGCGGGAAACTAAGTCTGCAAGCTCAGATTCGAGTCCGGCAAGGATGGTGAGTATGTAGGTGCTTGTATCCACAGCGGCTTTGAGAAAACGGCAGATACGTTGGTATTCCGCATTGTCATCTGCCGGACCGAAGTCCTTCGTGATGTACGAACCAAAAGGACTGCTCGAGATGTCTTCGAAAAATTCTTTCCAATTCATTGCCGAGCTGAGGGGTCTATATGTCGTGCGTGGTGACTGGGTTGGCAATTGGATAGCGACCTCGCCAGTGGCTTCAGTATGCTTGATCCTGACGAGCTCGATTTCTCCATGCTCCTTCAGGTCTGCACACTGTCTAACGCGATGTTCTTGCTCACTCTTGGAGCGACACTCGGAAGAGCAGAAAAAAGCGAGCTTGCAGTCGGTACAAGAAACTAAACGAAAGTCCTTGTCCACGTCATCAAATGGTGTTCTTAAACAGGCCTCGCACTTGGGTTGACATCTAGGGAAGTGTCAGTGGAAGACTTCACAAAGGCACACAGGTCATATTTAGGCTGCTTACTGGATAATCTGTCCCTTGTTCATGTGGTGTGGCTTCTCTTTGCCATTGTTGTCCCTCTCGACCATCACTGACAAGGAGCGTTGATACTACGGTATGGAGTTAAGACTCTGATATAAGAAGGAATTGACGAGCCGTCTCGCAATTATTACCTGCAAGTCCTTGTACTCGTCCCATTTAATTTTGTTCTTAGCTCTCGGCCCTGCGTTAACTCGCTGGAGTTGTTTACAAAGCGTTTTGTGTCCCGCTGCCCAATTCTTTTTCTGGCATTTGGGACTACAGTATCTGATTTACTGACTCAGCCCGTCGTATGGTATCATCAATTCTAGACAAGCGTCAAAGTTTGGAGTAACATACACTGCCCTTTTGCAACCTTTACAGCGGCTCAAAGCTTTCTCACCAGGGGCTCGGCCACTCCTACATTCCCAGCACAGATGACCTGCTATCGCCAGCAACGACAGGGCAACATTGGTATGATCATGAATGACAGACGACATGTCGACGTTCCACGAATAGATATACAATACTAGAGAAGTGTGTAAAAGGACAACAAAAGGGCTCTAAAAATATCGTGACTTTTCAGGTTGCTCTGTTTGTCGCGTTGCTGCCAGTCAGCCGCCGCGACGCGACAACGCTAAGCCTCTTTCTCAAATAGTTTGATTCCTGTCACAACCCCATGTCGATCCTCAGGAATATGAGTCACGCGATTTCCATCGTTTCAAAACCCAGAACAATGTAAACCCGTCCACACCTGATGTTACACCTCAATCTGGGCATCCAAGGCTGCCTCGGTAAGATTTGCAATTGCCTCTTGTTGGCGCTTAGCAAGTTCCCCCGCTCCCCTTGCCGTTAAAAAGTGTGGATCTTTGGCGTGAATTTCGGGAAACCCATGTTGTATTGATGCATAGTATCTTCGACCACTTCTAGAGATGCGTTGTCGTTGGCATTTTCGCCTAGCAGCAAGACTTTGTCAAGATGAGTCTCGTTAAACCGCCTCGCGCGCGCTTCAGAATGGTCGGGATGCTCTAGCAGATAATCTGAGCCCAGAGTGTAGTGGGCTAGAGATGTTGTGTATTCGTCGTCATATAACGGAAACGCTATTTTCACATGATTGAATCGCACTACCAGAGTACTGTTAAAACACGAAAGCGACAGCGTCTGCTTAAGGGGTAGCTTTTCTTCCTCGGCAGCACGAATTCAGAGAAGGTGTAGTTTTTGCAAACTCCGAAGCCGTAGCCAACATAGGCTGAGGACAATTCATGAGGCAGCCCTTGAAATCAATTTCCAAGTCCTATCACTATATTCGATAGCCTCGACGATATTGTCACTACAAAGCCAGAAAAATCTGGGCGGGGCGGCAACGACTGCGTATATGCGATGTCCGAGCTGATGTTCAGTCATGGCTTTGTCGTCTCATCTCAGGCTAAGTGATCAAGGATAACTTTCAATGGATGCGGGCTTTTCCTCTTTTTAGGGCTTCGTCGAGTCCTACCTGGTAAATGTCTGCCGACTAGCCTTCAAACTTAGCAAGTGGCTGTGCTGCATTTAGACACATTACGTTTCCAATTTCTGGACGGCCGTTTACGCACAACCTACGCTCGCGTACTCGACTGCTCAGTTGAAGCGAGCAGCGAATTTAAACACCAGAATCCGACAATCTAGCACTAGACCCCCGTCATTACCAAGCCAAACTTTAGGACTCAGGGTCTTCGTCAGCTTAAATTTTGGCGTTCACTTCCAATTGGAATAGTGGGTGCGGTATTGCAGTAATATCACATCACCTTGATATAATAGCCGAGCAGCATTCCAAGCTCCGGAAATCGTCCAGCTCACAAGTAAGGTCATATCTTTGAATGAAGTCACCGTCTGCCTTGTCATTACATCTCTCCATGCAAGTAAGTTACATGATATAGTACCAGCAGACAGGCGCGGTATAAACAATCTAATCTCGCGAGGCGCCCGGAGCGGATGTTGGTCCCAAAATGGTGCGATTGGAGGAACTTGTTTTTGAATTTCTTAAGACGTGCCTGCCAAGAAGTTGTTTTGACAGCAGCTCCACCGGGAATATCTGCTCTGTGGCTAAGGATCACGATCAATGCTCGAGCTTTCGCGTCCTGTATGCGCCGCACTATCGTCAAACCGCCTGGGTCATTCGTATAGGCGCAAATTACTTCGCGAAAAGTACTTTCATCTCCCCACGCGCGCAACCCAAAAGTTCGTGGAGTTCTTGAAAACTTCGAAACCATACTATACTCTCATCTTTCGGCCTCACGCCCAACTTTATCTTTTATACAGCGTATATATTGCTTCGCAGGTCGCCACATCTAGAACTTGGTATGCTTTCCTTCTATAATATCTCCTGTCAGTAAGCGCCTTTTGGCGCTCATTCTTGTCGGCACACCTCTCAGATCTGCCGGTGCGGGCGTCTTTGTAGGACCAAGGTTTAGTCAAACCTTCGCTCCATCATCTACACTCTCTACATCCTCCACAGCCTCCTCAAGCGCTACAAGCACTCCAACAGCGGCATTCAATTGCAGCGATGTCAGCACATCCACGGATCCGTCATGTTCGGATGCACTCGAGATGACCGATTGGATGTTCAATTGGAATCGCACGACAAAAACCTACAATAAGACTGAGATTTGGTCAAATTGCTTCCTGGGCCAGGCATATGGGATACCGAAATATGACTGTTCAAAACTCGGTTCTATATCTTGTATAGCACCGAGACTGGGTTTCATACCGACTGAAGCGCATATATTCTATGCAGTATAAAACATCTATGGTGAGCGTTATGTCCTCTCACCCGCAATAGCAGAAACTAATGAAAGTGAGTGATTCTCAGCCGTCGAGCAATACTTCAGCGTTTGGCAAACAGCCTTTTACGCCATAAGTTTCCAACCCGCGATCAACAATCTCGTTTCCATCCTCTCAGGTGCCGGCGGTACCCTCACGGTCGGAACCCTCCTGGCCGCCGTCGTCGGCAATTTCGGCCTCGATCCAGCCGTCGACGAGACTTTTATTTCTATAATGCCAAGTGGGAAGAAAGCGGCTCCCTTGGATACAGGCATGCTATATATGTCCACTCAGCTAGGCGTACTCTCGGAGGAGATACTTTTAGAATTGTCAACGAATAATGGTCATTTTGTGCTGATGGCAATGCATGGGCAAATGATGACATATACGGGAGAATCATTGCAGAGACTCGAGTCGAGTCTAGCGAATGTTGTGCCAGCGAGTTTTTCGACTGCCGACCGGGTTCCTAAATCGAACAGACGACGTGGTTTTGCCCGATGAATCGAAGTCGAAGATCACAGTTCGGCGGAGATAGCATATTATACGGCTGATTAACCTTTTGATATATGATAGAAGTTGTCTTTTCAAAAAAGGGTTAGGTAATCTGCAGAGCCTACAGACCTGGCAGATTGTCCTATTCTTCTTTTTGGTTAGCGTAGCTTTCAGATAAAGGAACCCCTTGCACTGCGAGCCTTTGCGTAGCCTTCTCTCAACAAGGCTTTCAAGATTTGGCGGGCTCCTCCTTTGTGCTATCCTCCATGGCGTCCTTGACAGCAGCGTCAAAAGCTTCGACTCCCTAACCGGCCGAAGGGTGAAAGATATGATGACTCGAAACAATCACAGCAGCCTCCCGAGCACACGAAAAAAGTCATCAATAACCTGCAAAGGAAAAGCTCAAAAAAGCGCACAAACCACTATGGGGTGTAACCTCTACGTGGCCCCACATCCGATATCTCCTCTCTGTCAAAATCGCACCAAGGTCACAAATTTGAAGATTGAGCCTACCATACGCAATCAAACACCCTTGTATCACACCTCAGTGCTCGCAAGCAGCAGAACAGCGTTCTCATACTATTCCTTGCATCAACCTCCAAACTTATCCCGCTCAATATGCGCACGTGCGCAAACAGATTTCTGTTCTTGATGTCCGCGTACCAATGAGCAGAAGTACTGAGGCTCCAGGCACTAGAGTAACATTCCGCTCCCTGCAGGATTGGTATGTTGAGAAAACGATCATGTTGAAGCCTAGAATTACAGCCAGTTTGACGTGCTATAGGGAATAGGGGTCTCGGTGTCGAATCTCTATTCAGGCCTTTCCGAACTAAACTGGTGAGATGACCTCAGTCTGTGGAAAGCATCTGCATGAAATCATACGCTGCCAATATTGAAATACATCGGCAGTCATGTTGTAGCTTCGTGGGTACCGTGGGGACAATGGCCATGTGCTATGTATAATTACTTAATCAAAGAAAAAAAATTGCTTACAGCCTCTTCGAAGTTCGTCTCAGAAATCGTAGCAAGGCACACGTGACATTTCATGTATGGACATAGGAATTAGCGTGTGCAGAAAGCTGTAGAATCCTTGGCATTTTTTATTGTTTTGTTTTCCCCCACCACAGCCCCACCACCGGTACCAGCTCTACAAATAACTCTTCCGATTTACTTAAATTACATGAGTAGATAGCTCTATTCAAGACGACTTCAACGCCGTAGGAATCAGCTTGATCAAATAACTATAGTAGAAGATATCAGGGACTGAAATCTTGGCTCAATAACTACTAAACACTACTAAACGGAGCAAGCCGACTAAATATATCTTGAGCCTGATAACTCAACAATTATTACCTCATTATTATTGGTCCTAAGGCGTTAGAATCGCCTTAAATAGAGCTAGCTACTCATGTAATGTACCTAAGTAAATCAAAAGAATTATTTGTGGAGCTGGTACCGGTGGTGGGGCTGTGGTGGGGGAAAACAAAACAATAAAAAATGCCAAGGATTCTACAGCTTTCTGCACACGCTAAAACTTCGAGAACGCTTGACATACCGTACACCCCTTTTTCCTCAAAAAATGCTTCAACATTCGTTGTGTCGAGCTGCTTGTGTCGTGGGCTTGTCTTGTACTGAGATTGTCCATGCAAATCAATTCACCCTTCTGCTCGCTACCTATCCTCACCTAGTTCATCCATGGCGTTGAAGAATATTCATATACATTCACGCCGATTTCGTCAAAGCTAAGCTTTGAAAAAACAGCGGCAATGCCCTTTCATCCGGACGGCTTCCTCCACGGAGCGTTCCACTTGATAGGAATGTAGGGTCATTATCCTCAGACTCTCGCGCGTAGGCAAGGTTTCCCACAGCCAATCCTCGGTCGGTAGCCATATTGGATGAGGGACAATAATGGCATCGCCTTCACAGTCTGATTCATTGTCGGGGCGTCTGCTCATCCTCTGAAGGGAAGAAGTGACCCCAGCCCCCGGGGTTGGCTTCCTCAGTGAGCTCGTCCTGAGCCTGAGACTTCTTCCACTGAGATCCTCTCTGCGGAATGGGTAGAATCGTTAAACTGTGTGCATCGACTCGCTGAAGGTCATCCGACGATTATCCCAAGTGTCTGGGTTGGTCACCATGATTTCATCAGGCACTTCTATGACTTCTCCGAGAGAAAGCTTGGCGAAGGACTGCTGCTCCTTGAGCTGGGAGGGGTTAGAGTTGGTAGACTCGGATCCGTCGAGGTAGAGGATTCCGAGCCAGTATCCGACATTGGACGCTGGGTTTTGATAGGCGGCAGCGAAGTCACCTCCAGGAGTCTTGTGATCGCCGCCCGTCTTCTGCTTTCTCTTCGTCGAGTAAAGTTGTGATTGTCCTTGACCGATGCCAAATCTTGGTCGAGGTAACAGGATCGCAGGCGTATTAGGACGTCATCGCGTGTGGTTTTGGTGAAGAACTGTTCGGCTTGTATCTCCACTTCCAGTGCCGCTTCATAATCTCCCAGCACCAGGAGGGTCTTCGTGGAGTTGTGAGTGTGCGTCAAGAGTATTCGTTTTTGCACAACCAGTTCTTGCTCGTGCTCGAGAAGTCGATGGGCTGCGCTATTGCGTGCCTCACGACAAGCTGAGAGACATTTCTTCAGCAAATCGCCATCTTCATCCGGAAAAATGTCTTGCCTCGCTTTTAATTTTTCTTCTTTCCAGAAAGCATCCTAGGCCGGCATTTCGCCTTGCTCCGCGACCTCCCGCCCATCGGGAAGTCCTGGGGGCGCACACCAGGGGGCGCACAGCACAGTTCGTATTTAGCTGTTAATGCCGCAGTATATGGATTTGTATTGTAATCCATATATAACTCTAAGTACCTCCGTATCAGCTAGTTAATAACTACCTTTTGAACCGCATATATATAAATTTTCTACCTCACCTCTATCCTTTCTATATATCACTATTTATATCGTTATCGCCATCTTTTAACGCCCCCCCTTATCGCCCCCTAATCGCCTCCCCTCTCACCTCGCTATCGTTAGCCTAAGTCGTTAGCCCAAAAAACCGATATAGTTTTATAAACCCGTCCTCAATAGCTAAGAAAACCCTCCTACCTTATCCGCTCCGCCCGTATTTAGGCGGCGATAGCCTAAGCCTACTCAGGTATAAAAGTAAGCTAAAGACGAATCGTAGCCTCGCGGGGTAAAAGTAAGGAGTCCTATACTAGAGGCGGAGGTTAATACTGAATCGTCTAGCCCTTATAAGGAAGCGACCTAGGAATAACCCTATTACCGCCATAAACATAACGAGCGGGAGTCGCAGGAGCAGCGGATTATTAACGCGGCGTTCTTAAGTTAATTCAGCTAATAGGGCGGAATAATAGGGTAGAAGAGTAACAGCGACGTATAAGAGTTATAGATAAGGTGAATAAATAACAGCTATATATACTAGAGCGATATACTGCGCTGGCGTTTAGAGCAGCGACGGTAACAACTAATATAACTATACTTAGATTTATATGAGGATTATATACAAATCCAAGTACTGCGGCATTAACAGCTAAATCCGAACTGTGCTGTGCGCCCCCTGGTGTGCGTCCCCAGGACTTCCCGCCCACCCATTGTTTTCAAGTATATATTTATGACGATAGTGACAATAATTGAACAGCGCCTTCTCAACTCGGATCTCACAAAATGTACAGAGCTGATACGGCATAGTTCATTCCTCTGAAGTCTGAAGCGCGGTCGCCAGGGCTTACAAAGTTAGGGGGTTTGCTCCAGGAACAATGGCAGCACACACGAGATCGAAGACTCTCGCTACCTGCACAGCCCGCTGTTTGTCCTCGAGCATCACGGGTATCAGCATAGTATACCACAGGTCCTTGGCTGCTATATCCCAACGGTGTACCGCTGCCAACCGTACCTGGCGCCCCGCTTCAATGGTCTTCGCTAAAAGCGGAGAGGCAATCTTGTCTAGGAGGAAGACATCGTCATCGAACAATTTTTCGTCACGGGCATACTCCACAAAGAGCATCCAGCCGGTAAGATCAAGTTGGCGAATCGCCTCCCGGGACCTTTGACCTAAGGTGTTGCCAAGGTCATATAGGCCAAAAACGGTCAGTTGTAGTGGCTCCTTGAGCTTGCTCTCGAAATTTTCATAATAGCAAGCCTAAAGCTGCGGAGCAAGCCAATGTAGCAGGGAATACCTGATGAGGAATGGGATCCCTGAGAGTGCTGAAGACGTTATCGTCTCTTCATGAGATGATTTGTATGCAGAAACATCTAAACTCGTTGCCTCTAGGTCAGGTTCTTGAGGATCATCCTGTTCGGACGTAGAGTCATCTGAACTCGGTGCCTCTTGGTTAGGTCCCTGAGGATTGTCTCGTTCATATAACCCACAGCTTTTTGCTGGGCAGAGCTCCTGGAAAGTACGCTGCTAGCAGCGATAATCCCGATCATTAGGGATGAATAGGCGTGATGAAATCTCCAAGGGTTGCTTTTGAGCTGCTTCCCCATATTGAGACTCTTCCACGTCACCGCAGCGGACGTTTGCTCGAGGGATATCGCTTGGCTTAAGGGTGTGTCCATAATATGTTGGCGAGACTCGCTTGACAGGCTGCATATTTGTTTTTGCATATGTCAGGTTGCTGGATGGCTGTCCCAATTTCTTTTGTCAGCATCCGCTCTCTGCGTGGAGTCTAACCCCTTTTCGAAGAACAGAGGAAAGAAAAGGTCTTTGGAATTTTTGACATACCCTATACATCCCTTGTTCTCGCAAACAATGCCTCGAGGCTTATAACACCGTACTCGGTGTATTATGCCTTTGTCTTGTGCTGGAAGTGCCCACGCACAATGCCTTTGGCTTTCCACGTCTCCCATTGAATGAGCATTTGGTGTTGGCCATGAGTCATATATTTTTATGTTCCAAGAAAATGGCGTTGGTAGGAGTATAAAGAAAAGAGTGTTCTAACAAAGAGAGAGCCCGTATAGCAAGGCGCCGGTCACACTTTGCACCATCACGATGGCATTCACCTTTGTTCCTACAATTTGTGCTCGATATGTGGCATTTTGGAAATGAAGGAGAGCAAGTGGACTGAAGCAAACGGTTTGTTCTTTTTGCAAAAGTGAGTTTGCCTCAGCTTGGCGTAGCTTCCCTGGCAGGCAGCCTTTGCAATGAGCGGGACTTGCCTCGAGTCCAATGACTTGGTTCAACCACAGCAGCTCTTACCCATTCTGCACCCTTCAGTCAGCATGTTTTCTGCTGCAAAATCTGCTGATTGATAAGCCACGTATGAGGAGCAGGAAGACTAAATAAGCCATGCATTTTGGAGTAGTGAAACGGTTTTGACTCCCTAACAAAGATTTCTCACGCTCAATGGGAGATGAAAGATGAGGAGGTCACTCAAAACATTATATACCTTTACCAAGTCTCCATCGTGGAGACGAGAGCCGGGATAGCCACGATCCCACTTCCCACCACGCATTTGATGGATTTCCCTACGGTGTCGGCCGCACGACATCGACAGTGGGCAGCAACCCGAGAGAAATTGCATCGCTACTAACGGACTAGGTAGAGTGCGACCTTGGTAAAGAACACTATAACTCAGCGCCCATGTGTTGCGAAAGCCTGGCCTTCCGGCGGCGATTTCAATCGCAGCGTCATCCCCATACGGCTATCACCCTGTTAGCCGACATTCAGCTCTGGCTCGTTCCTACACCAGGTAAGCTTGAAGCTAGAAGAAAAAACTTTATATGCGTACTCTAATATACCGACTCCCGCCTTGCTTGCACTGAAGACAAGCGCCGTTAGTGATGTCCGAATCACATGCCAACCTATTCTGGCTGTATCGCGTGCACTAGGATGGCATGCGTACTAGTTACGACAGGGTATATAGACAGGGGAAGGCCGTGTACAGAATTCTTATTGGGAGGCTTTCGCTACTTGAAGGGTGGTGTTGTTGGAAGAGCGACGTGGGACGATGAGGCGGAGGGGGAGTAGAGCCGTCCACACTCGCACAAAGAAGCCGCGGGAACGCCACCCAACTCTTCTGGTACGGATTGGAGCAAAACTCGAGGATTTTCGGGCGCCCTCTCCGACTGCTTTCCCTTCAATATTATGGTGTTAGTGTTGGTGGTATTGATGTGAATTTGGGGGTTGGTGTTGACAATTGTCTCCAGATTGCTGTCGCTTGAGCTTCAGACTTGGATCACCAGCGTAATGCGAAAGTAGGTGATCGGTAGAGGATACCAACTTAATTCTGCTTTGCCTGATGGGAGACATGACGAGGATTGATCCAACAGTATTCAAACGTAGGATGCTTCTCGCCCACCTTGTTTATTTCCTTTTTCGCTGCACTTGCTAACTTTTTCTCAAGGCTCATTTCGCAAAGGCTTGCAAGACTGCACTAGTAGAACTGCTCAGCAATCGGAGCGGTCTCCGGATTCTCCCAAGGTGACCCGGATGCGCTGTCTGAGTGTTCCAATTCCCACAAAGCTCCGTCTGAAAAATAGAGAGATTGAATTTTGGCTATTTCACTTCTGGAAAGTTATACCGACGGGTACAAAGGTGTACCTCCAGCAGGTTAAAACAAAATGGGGATTGGTCAACAAAGGACGAATTAGTTGATTTGACACCAACGATTCTCGAGATCCGTGTGAAGATCTCTCTCTCACTGACAGGGCACATTGCTCTCCGTCTTGCTGGTACATTCCATCCATGGCAACGAGGGCATTGCGTGGCCGAAGGTATATATATAGTGCCCAATGGAACGGGAAGACTTGAACTCGTCACCTCAAGAAACTATTTGCAGGCCAGTTAGATTCGGGTTGCAGACAAAGGATGGAGGAGGAAACGACTTGCTTGAAACCAGAAACCCTTCAGAACGTGAATCCTGCTTTGAAGCAAATCTCTCAATCGTCATCAAAGGTATTCCAAGTCTCAATGAAAAGAGCTGTGCTCGGCGAATACAACGTTTCTCGATCGTGGTCTCCACTTTTGCAGCCGGGTTCGATGATTAGTGCGGTTGTGGGGTGTTCTCTGAGAGCTGAATATATATACATATATATAATAACCGACTGAAAAAGACCGAATCCTAACGCCAGAAAAGCAACAACCAAAAATGAATACATTAGAAATGGGACAACAACCAGGATAGTCTGACATTGGAGAAAAGACTCTGCACTTCGAAATAAGCCCATCATCAGTATCCCCACCATCAACGCCGACAAACAAAGAAACTTGGCTTGGATCCAATCCTCTTCCACCGGGGAACCGGTCTCCGTTCGATTCAATTTGCTCGTTTCGTACGTCATCACACACAAAAGAAAAGCCCGCAGGGCTCCTTCAGCAAACAACCCGAAATGGCATCGCTCTCGGGTCCCTGCAAAATGACGTGGACAGCACGAGAGTGGAAACATAACATCAAAGACAACAGTCAACGCATCAGAACACGAGGCCGTATGAGGAAACCAGAAAAGACAATATTTCGTATAAAGGAACTGCTAGCTAACTGAAGCTGCTCGGCAGCAGTGCCTTGGCTACGGTATCAATCATTTGAACCTCAACGCCGATGATGCCTCTTTCAATAGACCTTCTCATGCAACTCCCCTTTGCATCATTCATGAAGCATCTCGTAGACCGCACACATCATCACCATGGTCCTAGGTTCCCTTGCCGACCTGCGTCTCAAGTATAAATACTCTCCGTATACGCGTTAACCTGCATCCCCTTCTCCGCCATCTCGGCATCTCTCAAGAAGTCCAACGGCATCCATACGAGATGCCCGGTAATCTGATCAAGTTTCTGCCTCACCTCCTGCGGATCCATAAACGGATCATGCAAATGCCCCTGTTTGAACTTGCTATGTCGGGGTAGGAACGCCGCATAATCATCAAAAGTCTTGATGTTGTCATCTGGGTCAGCGCGGAAGAGATGCCGAAATAACTCCGTGTTCCGAGTCGCGTTCCCCGTCCACATATCCCACACCTTATCGCTAAGAGGGTCAGCAACGAATTCGTACTCTGGGCCTTCCATTATATCATTGGGGCAGACGTCAGGTGGTTGGGCATTGGGGTCGTCGGTGGCGTCTAATTTTTGAGCTGCGAGCAGGCCGAGATGTTCGCGCCAGAGGAGGCGGCGGAGGGTGGCGGCGTGATGGCCGGCTTTGTAGGGTTGGCCGTCCATGGTACTGTCGAGGAAGTTTTGGTCTTCCATTACGATGGAGAGTTCGGAGTCGTGGATACCGAGTTGGGACTGGGTTGTCTGTTAGCTGGGGGGTTCTTCACTTGGAGAAATGGAGTTGGCTGGGACAGGGAAGAAAGCATACCCGATCGTTGATGTTGGAACTCCCGCAGATAGCAATCCGATCGTCAGCAATTAGTAGTTTTCCGTGGATATACAGCTCCTCCTGCACAAAATTCTCTTTCTCACTCTCGAGATCGCCGTCCCATCCCTGCTCGCTGACTTTCCCGCCATCAAGCATCGCAGTCCTCGCAATACTATCCTGCTCTGTAGTGTCTTCACCTCCCGGCCCTGATTCTTCCCTTGAAGCCTCGAATTGCCGCTTCTTGTCCATGTTGCGTTGCACTTCTTCGTTTTCGCTATTGTCTTTATGCGCGGGATTCTTGTCGGTGCTGTTAGGTGCGCCACCTCCCATGATTTCTTCGGCGTTGGCACGCTGCACTTCTTGGTACGTTATGCCGGATTTTTCTTCTTGTCTCTGCATTGCGGGAGTCTTGTTCAGACGGTCATAAGACCGGAGGTTGAACATAAAGATGTGCTGAGTGGGGTCGACGCCTTGCGCCTTGATCTGTCCAGAAATGGAGTGTTCGCCGCGGTGAATAGATTTGTACTGGTAGTCCATGATTGCACGAGTACCCATGGCAGCATCATCGCGCAAGTCGCCTGCGAACCCTGGTATGGCAGGGATGATGATGATGACGCGGAACTTCCGGCCTTCTTTCCCTGCCTTGACGCAGGCATCTACGATTGCTCGACCGATGGTGTTGTGGACGGGTGCTTGTTCTTCGCCTGTTGCGGTGATGAAAAACTGATTCTCGATGTAAACAAAGTGCTGAGCGTTTCTGATGACTTCGGAGTATGCGTTTTGAATACTGTGCTCCACGAGGATACCACTACTCCAATCGCAGCTACTTCGAACGACTTGCGCGTGCACCGTACCAACGTGGCCATGCGCCCATGGCTTGTTTTCCAATGGGGAAAGTGGATGATGATGGTATCCACCCACAGGGAATTTGGGCCGCTGCACAGCGACCAGAGCTTCATGGTCTCCTTCTCTCCCTTGCATTGTCAGCCATGGGTAGCCATCATCCCGCTTGTATTTGTCACGCTTGACAAAATTCCAGCGCAGAACAAAGTGCTCCGCAATGTCATATACACAGCCTCCAATCAAACCCATCGCCACGTCATGCCATGGCATACGTCCATAATCCGCCTTGCTAAGCTCGTTCGACTTCCAGTCGTTCACGGTTTGAAAATCCATGATGCGGTTGTTGTTGAAATCCTGGCCTGGAAAGACCTCATTGCGGACTCCTGCAGGATGCACATCTGCCAATGGGTGCTGCCTGTCGTCCCATCTACCAAAGCATAGATCTAGCCCTCCAATGAAGGCCAGCGCATAGTCGATGACAATAAATTTCTCGTGGTGAGCCCAGTAGAAAGTCATATCCCCAGCATTCTCAAACACATTGTGATCCGGATGCCTCATGACCCTGATGTTCCCATGCCCCGGCGTTCCCGGTGGACATAAAGCATGCAATGCGTGTTTCGTATGGGCGCTATTGCATGAGATGGCCGCCTCTACCTCCTTGTAGACAATCACATATATCTTCACTCCTGCCTCTGCTCGTCTCTTCAGCACCTGGTCTAACCTCCACTCTTGGTTGAAGTAGGGCGGCCTCCTTAAAAATAGTTCTGGACTTAGCCACCAGTCCTCGATATAGATCGTCTCTTTGGCCTTTTCCAGTGCGACTGATACAGCCCAGAAGTAATCTCTGCCGTCGACATACCACTTGATCTTATTCCCGTCTCTCTCAGGCGCGAAAGACTCGAAGCGGTGGGACTCGGCGATGAGTGTGCGTTTGTCGTCGGTTTCTTTCTCGTGTTCTTCGTCGTGACGGTGATTGGGGTTGACGATGTTGTGGAATTTGCCAACCTTGGACTTGAAGTGGTAGAAGCCTTTCTTGGCTTCGTAGAGGTGGGTGTCTGGTGGTGAGTTTGGTAGGTTAGCTGTGCAGTCAAAGATTGAGGGGATTCCTTTACCCTTCATCTTGTCGCGCAACTCTGGAAAGAGGTCTGGGTGCTTGAGCTTGTCGCTCATTGAGCGCTTCTCAGCCATGTTGGTGGTGCGGTTGCTTTGGTGCTCGGAACTTGAGATCGGCCGGTTGGAAAGACTTGAGGTGGAGGTGGAGGTGGAGGTGGGATGTAAGTAAGGAGGATGGAGGGGCTTGTTTGTTGATGCTTCAGCCGATAGCCGGTACTCGCATCATCTTGGCTGTTGCTTGGCTGGTACTTGGCGTGGTGGAATTCCTGCTTTGGAGCAGACTTGTACTCTAAAGTACCTCGAGCACCCAACCGACGAATCTTGGACCTTCTAGATACCTGAAATGGATAGGAAGAGATCCAAAAAGCAGGGTCCGCAATTACTTCACTTTGGCTCCCTTGTTCTGCTCGCTGAAGTGCCCTGAAACTGATGACCTAGGTGCTACCGATCATATATCATCGACTAACTACTGGTACGATCACACTCGTCGGTCCGAATTGACAAGGTAGAGTCTACCTACTTTTAAGGTATACGCGTCAAACTCCGCAATTTACCTCTGTATCTCTTCCGAGATCCTACGCCATCCTACAGGCCTACTAAGCACTTCCACCTGTGCACTCTGAGGACTTATCCGCTGATTTCTCGTAACAAGCTTGACACGGCGGTGATTTCCTCTCCGCTTGTCTAGGAGGACAGTCCCATCCGACAGCCTCTCATCAATCAAAAAATCTACCGTTGGCTGCGCTATCGATATTTCACATTCTGTCAGGAAGGAAGTATGTTACATTATATCAAGCCGGAAAAAACGCCAACTCCCTTCCACCATTATCTCTTCTTTGGAAGCCAAAGCCGTCCTCATTCTGCCCTGAGATTTCGTACAGTACTGCAGGCACTCATCCATCTTTCGAATGCCACCATTATACTCTAGCAATTTCTGATCTTCTCATTCCCAAGCCATGACCTCTAGAACAGTAAGAGCTGTCAAGCGAACGCGGCTCAAGTGCGTGGGCATTTCGGCTTCCTCTACGCGAGGAAACTATTTCCGCTAGCTACGAAACATCGCTAATAAGATCTTCTTTGCGTTCATCTGAGCATTGACCAAAGGTCATATAAAGTATATCGGGACTGTCTCTGCTGTGACCCCTCAAGTTCACTAGGAATCGGGTAGTATCCTGGGACGCTCAAGAATCTAAGTCGAAGCGCGTATTGCCACCGGAGCAGCCTCCGTACACATGGTGCGCGAAGAATATGCCGTTGACTATGTTTTGTGGCTACTAGCGACCACAGAAGCGCACAGCCACAGAGTCTACATCATGAGTGCCTCTTGCTATTCTATTGGGTCGAGCCGCACAAGCTGTCCTTTGGAGCAGTTCACAAAGGTGGGTCAGCGGTAGCTGTTCGATCAGGCTTGTGCCCGAAAACCCAGCTTCTCGAGATACTTTCTCACGGCTCGATATCGCACGCGTGGCGTCTCGCGTGCAGATTTTTTGCATAAATGAAGCGCATGGGCTTAGGGGTGGGACTGTGGAATAGGGCCCTTGAGGACATTCGATGTTTTCTGTGGAAACGCTGGATGAATTCGTACTTGAAGAACGCCATACAGCATCCATGGTGGAGACCCTCGACGAAGAAGTCCATCTCGAGAAGCGTAGGGAAGCGATGAACGCCAGGGAACCTAACTCGGAAGCGCAGCTCTGAAAAAATATTGAAGCATTCCAATATACCGGCACGAGCTCCTCCGATACCAATCCTCCCACCCACAACAGCCACGAATAGTACACAGTTCATAACAACGTCCCGCCACAACGCCACAACCACGACTTGACAGCCCGCGACATCCCAGCCTGCTGGCCCCCCAACCTATCCAACCTCCCCGTCAGCAATCCCACCGACTGCGGCGAGGCAATCCTCACTCTGCTCCACTGGCACTGCTCCACAGTCGCCTTCACGCGCACCGCCCTCTGGAACGCCGCCAAAATAGGAGCCCACGGAACCTGTGCGATCTGGCTGATACCCAATAATCCCGACCCCGACTTCCCGTATCCCGTGGTTTATATGTTGCGACTCTTTTGGACGAGAGTCGCTAGTGAAGTGCAGGTTGCTTGTATGAACGAGCAACATGGGTGGAGAGGTGGGGCGATTGGTATGGGGGGGAAGTTTGCGGGGTGGGATATTCATTTTGATAATCCGCCAGTAGGGTCGGTGGGAGGGGATAGGGTGGGAGATGGTAGAGAGTCTGGAAGAGAACCGGTAGCGTGAATGGCTTTGGAAGTGTTGGATTTAGCGGCTCCAACATACCAGTCCTCACGGAGTAGAGGTGGTGATGAAGATTTCTGAACTGTATATACACATAAGGATACTCGAATACTGGCTCATACGAGAAAGCTTATTTCTGGTCTAATAAGAAAACTGATCGAGACGATTACCTCGAGAGACAAGAAGAAAGATAGGAACAGAATCATATAATTCAGCAGGACTAGAGCACTCTTTTTGGTCGCTGAATACCATGGTTTACATGATACGCCCAAAGATTTCTTTCCAGGCATCCTCGAATATCGCATCCTCAGCACCTGACCTAAAGACGTATACGAGCCCAAACTTACAATGCGGCAACCAAGCGTCCTTCGACAACGGTATCTTCCCACGCGGCGTATTGCCACCCCTCTCAGAATTGATAGTCGTCGGCTGACCAGTGGGATGAATATTGTATCCGTCATCGAGATAGATGAAATTGATCTTTTTCCCAAGCACATCTTTCACCAGTGGGTTGAGAGTAATGTGGTCGTTCTCATTAGCGATTCGCCAGGAGGAGCCGTATAGAGATGCTAGGTTCTCTGTAAATGTACCTGCGAAGAGCTCCAGCCCGACTTGGAAGCTGCCGGGGGTTGTAGAGATCTTCGAGTTGGGGTTGAGTTCCTATTGCCCCTTTTTGGGAATCACCTAGGAATTGTGTGTAGCAGAGGCTGGCGTATGATGTGGCGAGCGAATGGCCCTGACATGTTCATTTAGTTTAGCAGCGAGATGGTAGAGTAGACGCACCATAACGTGGATCTTGATAGGTTTGCCCCTTTTGTTTGGATCAAGGCTTTGACTAAGCCTGCGAGAGCTTCGGCGATGATGTCTAAAGTGAAAGATGTTTGGTCTGTAAACCCGTAGATTTTTGGATTTACGTATCGATAGGAACCTGTTTCGCGTATTCCAACTTGGCGAACAACCTGTTGTAGACTCCAGTGGAGACACAGGTACCATAGAGATATCCGTTAAGAGCTTGTGTGGGTTGGTAATTTCCATCGACAAGCCATTGAGACAGGCTTTGTGACTTTGTCCACTACCGCCGCAGTCAAGATCAACGAGTGTATCGTACGTTGTAGCAACCGCATACTTTGAACGCCAAGCCGATAAAAGGCAAATGAAGGTTCTTAGGGGTAAATGCTACGAAATGAGCGCGCGACAAAAGCATTTGAGAGGTAGTTCCTTACTCCAACAAGATCTTTCAGGTTGGACCTATTAGCGCAACGATGTCAAAGCATCCACTTGGTATAAAGAGTTTACTTGCACGATTTGGACATTCATTCCCACATGGCAGCCTGTTACTGGTTGGCGAGGTATGGTATGGTAAGAAAATTCTACACTTATTCTTGCTATAACCCCCTTCAGCACTACGGAGCAGGCTCAGGGTCGAGTCAGAATTCCCTTTACAATATCCATCGACCGCCTGCACCCTCTTGTTCCTGTAGTATAGTGTTGTCTATCATTTATTCAATCCCTGCTTTATATTGTTTTCTATCAGCTTCCAGTCTCTGTAGCGGATTCAGAGTCTGGTTGGGAGACAGTTCTGATCGTAGCAATACCTAGCATAGGTGGTACAGCTCTCCATAAATGAAAGGAAGACATTGTCCCAGTTGATCGGAGTTCTGAAAGGATCTATGAGCTCAATACCGCCCAACAAAATTCAACCATCGATGACAATTCACCCTTGCTGGCCACCAAAGACTTCTGGAAGAGATTGTCAACCATACGAATGGGCATAATTCAGGAGAGCATATAACGCACGATTAGCGACAGCATTACTGACATTGCTTGCCTTCGCAGTGCTCCACGCCTTTAGATTCTGCATGAGCTCGGAAGAGTCATCTCCCGGACCGCCCACAGGCGTCCCTTCAGGAGGACTTGTTGCGAGTGGGAACTGGCTCAGTTGATCAAGATAGTTCTTGACAATGGCGTCTCGTAGTTCTTCCATGTTAGGGGCAGATTCATTCACTTTGTGGTCTTGAACAGAGACAACCAAATAGGCGAGACCGAGAGCGTATCGCTATGAGATTGTGACCTTGGAGAAACCGAGGAAGAAATGTGAATTTCAACAAGAAGAAAGCTGGGGTCCTGGGTTAATATATCTGTCGTAGGATGCTTGTACTAAGCTCGATTAGAATACGCCAGCACCTCAATTGCGACACCTTGCAGAGCAGAGCCGAGTGGAAGCAAGGCGCTATTGAGTTGGCAGCAATTCATAATGCTTGAGGCTGGCTGAACTGAGCAAATCGCCCTCTGTTGCGGGATCATTTGGGCTTCGTCGCCAACGCAAAAGGGAGTTCAGCTGGCGTTCTGCACGCCCCAAAGAAGTGGTATAGGACTAGACGGTATCGAGTGCGGCACGTTCGAAGGTAATTATCATTGCAAAAGGAAAGGTAGACAAATGTGGCTGGCTGAAGAACATTCTTTTTTGACGGCGGTCCGGCTCGAAGGCAAAGCCAAAGTGTGATATCCCATGCATGATGCATGATGCATGCCACTAGCATAGTTCTTTGGCGTATATAGCACTAGCAGAACCCCTGGTCGAGACCCTTTTGTTCCAACACATCTATATTCATCACCAGTAGATAGTAATACAAGCAAAGATGCTCTATTGTCCACCCAGTATTCCACCCTCACAGTGTATCGACATGGCGCCAACAATGACGCTAAAGCGCAACAACGCCACAGAAACAGAATATAATAGCCTCGCTTTTACAGAGCCTTGCTCGATCTCCTATCCCTCGGCGTAAAGTAGTGACTCGAGATACTCCTTGGGCTAGTTGGTGTGCCGACTACACTCCCCTCGTTTCTGGGCAGCATTCCCATTCTGCTCTCACCGCACCTTCTCAGCAGGCCCTGTAAAGCCATACGAACTTCCACTCCGGGTTCCCTGTTTAGCAATTTTACACCAAGCGGGTAGAATGTTTCTATATGCTTTTCGAAGTCCTCACGTGGAAAATTAGTGTAGCCTTCCATTACGTCGACGACAACAGGGCGCCAAGCTTCGATGTTGCGAGGCTGAGTCTCATCGAGGAGGACGAAGGAGCGGATGATTTCAGCGCACAGACTATACATTCGTTAACGAACGCTATCAGGGTATTTCGACAGGAGGTTTCCACGTACGGTATTAACGCAGCTTCCGTCTCCGCTCGACTCCTCCTCCGCTCTTCACCTTCATCGTGATACATTCGCACTAAGATACTGACATAGCACGCCGCACTTCCGCTCTCTTGCTTGAGAAGATTAGGCGGCTGCTTCATAAAACCTTCTCTCCACAGCCTCATGCGCAGTTCTTTGTTGTTGTTGAACTTCTTCGCAAAAGTATAGCTGCTCTTTAACAAACCCATCAGGCGCAAAAGCTCCGAGCTGGGAATTTGAGCATAAACTGCGTCGTTAGAGAAGAGTTCGTTGACTGTCTCAATCATGAGGAGTTGCAAGACACAGCGTGTGATGATCTTGTTGAAGAATTTCCTGCGCGCGGCGGTGACTACGACAGGTTGTTGTTGGAGACCCGACTGAGGGCGATAGTCCTCTAATTCGGTTGGTGTTTTAGAGAGAGGTGGCGAGGCATTGTTCGTACGTGTGGAGGCAGCCCTGGATCGGGTCAAAGACGCAGTGTCTTCCATGTTCCCAGCTATTGAGGCCTCCTGGGTATGATTGCCGCCTGGCTGAGCGCTGGCGAACGTTGAGGCTGTAGGTGTTGGCAATCTTTCCAAGGCCAAATCCTTGACGCTTGCTGCTTGGCTTTCTGAAGGTTTCCGAACGCTCTCGTCTTGGCCGATAGAACTCGAGTCTGATGAGGATGAAGCTGCAGAGAACAATTGATACGCAGTGGTTCGATCAAAAAGCTCAACAAAGCTCCCGACAATCTTGCTCCAATGCTCAGGCTGAAACCTGGACACATTTTGTAATATGAGTTGTTGGAGGCAGTTGCTTCCAATACGAGCAATAGTGTCGTTCTCTTGACAGATGCAGAGTGCCAAGAGGTCCAAGAAGCGATCCAGCATATACTCCAAGGAGTCGAAATAGTGCGTGAAGAGTGTGATCATGTTGCGTAGTGCCTGAATCATGGTAGTCGAAAGCCAAACCGACAGGTCTTCGTGGCTCAGGACGTTCTTCATCTCAGTCTTCGACCTAAGTACCATGAAAATTGGGTAGAGCAGCTGTCGCCACAATGTGTCCCAGAATTGTGGTGGAAAGTCGCCTCCGTAATCTTGCAAGATTTGGAATAGGTAATTCGATGCTCTACATGATTTCAGCTATCGCAATGTAATAGAGAATTTGTTACTCACTGTGATCGGACTTCAAGGTCGTCCCCAGTCATCAGTATGTCGTGGAATGCAAACAGTATGGGGAACCAATATTGCTCCTCTTGTGTCTGCCTACTGATAACCTTAGGAAGACCATCCCTTTCTTGGGCCGTTCCATTCGTGAGAGTTCCCGCGCGATGAGACAACGGGCATTCCGGCGTCCTCAGCATTTTCGGAACAGTGGACTTCAACGTTTCAATTGCGGCCAAGGACTTCTTCTGGAACTTGAGATTCTTAGAGAACTCAGTCAAGCAGACAACAAGATCCGCAAACGCTCCTTGAGAGATGACTACGCCAAAGCGAGTATTGTAAACCTGGCTGACGTGATCGTAGGCAAGGTTTACGATAGCCTCTGTCAAACACGTCAGAAAATACACTACTATATATTAGCTTGAGATGACAACATACCGTGAGGTTCCCGAGCAGCAACGGTGAAGACGCCGAATATTGTCTTCCAGCCAGATCGGATGTTTTCACCTCGCGCTTGGATCATCTGTATCAAACACCGAAGCACCATATCCTTCACTGTCACAGTGGAGCTATTCGCCATGACGTGCTCGAAAGGCTTTAGGAAGTCTTTCTGAAACTTGAAGCCTGGGAGCTCCTCAATCTCGAGGAAGCGCATGGACAGTTGCCGTAACGAGTCAAGCGCGAAAAAGACAACATGAGTATTCGCGTGGCAGCCGACCTCGTTGAAATGGTCTCCCAGTATTTGCCAGATATTAGCCCATTCAAATCTCACCCGGGCCATGTTGTAGTAGCTAACCTCAACCAGTTTCTGTAGGCTGTAGATACGGGGTGATTCGCTTTGACCTGACGACTGAATCTCTTGCCAGCTAACTTCGCTCAACGCCCGAACGAAATGTACAATAGCGTCTCCCGAGAGCTGTGCCGTACGGGTGAATATTTGATCGGCAGCCCTGATCATATCTGACGACCGACTCTCATTGGCTATTTCTAGGTGGTAACTCGAATTATTGGCTTGGGGACCTGGCCGTCGGGGAGGCTGAGCAGGGCGACGCTTCAAAGAATGATCCGCCGGTGCTTTCTGGATGCGAGCTTTATTGACATCTGGAACAGAGCCCTCGTCCACACCTCCCGAAATCAATTGGAAGCGATCCAGTTGACTGACGCATGTCAGGACGTCCCGCCAGGAGCTCTTCAGTAAGTTTCCTTCTGTTCTCGCAACTTCCAGCAGTATCTTCAGGGCTTCAAGGTTTTTGGCCATCATCTCGCTCAAATTTCCAAGATTTGTAAAGCTCGCAAGGGCTGTGACGAACGCTGTCCGCGGAGTGTCCAGTTCGAAGAGACAAGTGATCCGGATGCCTAAGTGGATTCCCTCCAAGCAGAGCTTGATGACTTCTATGTTCTGAGTGGTTTGCATCTGACCAGAGAGTCCCGAGAAAAATGACATCCAGGTCACATCGAACATTGGACCAACGTGCTTGAAGGACGTTGCTGGCATGTATTTCGGCAATGCATTCTTAGTGATTCTCCGCTGGGATTTGATCATGTTCCGAAGACGCTGTTCCGCCTTCTTCGACATCTCTTCGGAAGCTTGAGCATATGCTTCTCTTTGCAGGTCACGACCAGCTGTGAGGAAAGCCTGACCAACTCTCGCTGCGATACCACTAATGGCGGCCGGCTGAGGCATCATGCCCAGAGCTGCCGCATTTTCTCGCTCGGTGTACAAGACAATCTCATTCTGCGCGATGTCGTCGTAGATGCCACCAAGGTATTCATCTGGCAGATTGGCATTGTCATTGATGCCTCTGTTGTTCTTGATGAAATCCTCTACTGTCATTCGTTTGCCCTTGATTTTCAAACTGTGCTGGTCGGTATTCAACATGATGACTGAATAAGCGAGAACATAGGCTGTATCAGCATTGGCGAAAGCGTTTGGATTCCCGGTTATGTATCGCTCTGCAAATTTGAGCATAAAGCGATCAATCTTTTGCGCTTCCCCTGGCAGACGGAAGCTCTGCAAGAACTGTCTGAGGGCATCAACAAATCGTCTGCGCGTGAAATCCATTGAGTCAACAAAAGCATGCATAATGGCGATGTTTTGTGCATCGCCCTCGCCAAGGTACTCGCCAATCATTGACTTATCCAAAGCCTCTGTTTGTAGAATGAAAATCGCGATGTCCTCCGGCGAGTCACTGCTGATGAAGCCGTCGGCTAGCAGCGCCTTGATCCCGCGCTTGGGCTTGAAGTTGAATTGTCGAATGCCATTGTTCAGTGCTGTCTTGCGAAGCTTGGCCTTCTCGAGCTGCAAAGGGTCGTCTTCAAGTATAGGCGTTGAAGGCGCAACGGGCGTTTCTACTGTAGACATCCTAGGAGACCCAGCACCTGGCGCCGGATCCAGAGAACCTCTAAATCGATCTACGGAATCTCTCATGTCATCAAGCTTCGCTGCGCCTGCTGCGAGACTATCTTGAGACCAATTGACCAAGGACCGCAATGTTCGGACTAAGCTATCCAGAGCTTGTTGCTTGAGAAGATAATCCAAAGGTAAGTCCCATTCATGATTCCAAGGTTGGTTGAGACTCGCGGTGGTCAAGGAAGGCGGAAGTTTCCCGTGGTCGTGCCAGTCAAGATCTGAGTCAACCTCCTTAGTGTACTGTTCTTGGTACTGCTGCTGCTGCTGAGCCGAGACGATCGTAGGCGGAATAGACAGGCTCGATAATTTCGACAAGTGTTCGATCACACGCTGAAACATATTGTCTAGAGCTGTCGATTCACAGTCGTAGTTCAGGTACATTTCGACCAAAGCCTTAGGGTCTGTCGACAACCTTTTGAGAATCTTCATAACGTACAACTTTTGAAAGCTTGGGGCATTCTTGCGCTCTAGTATGGCAAGGTAGATCTCTTTCAAGAAGAGCTCGATTTCTCGCTGTTGCGAGTCAGCATTGATGGTATCAAATAATGATGCGGATGACAAACCTTCAGCATGACTCTCATATCCTTCAGCATCAGCCAAAATATCTCAGCACATGTCTCGAACACTCGTCTGACAGAGCTAGCTCCATTTCTACTAACGCTCAAGCGGAGATATTGGTTGATGGCTTGCCCGAAGCTAGTAGGCTCATTGTTTGTACCCCGAATAGTACAAAGTGGCGATGTGAATACCGCCATGTGATTGTTCAATGTAGTACGGATAATAGCAAGGGAGACAAGCTTTGAGCGCATGTTAGACGAGTGAATGTCTTGTTGTTCCTGAGGTGGTAGCTCCTTGTGGCTTAGCCGGCACATCGACCTGAAGACTAAGAACGCATCTTTCACGTAAATCTCATCGTCTTCGTCTTCATTGGGAGTATCGGGTCTACTAGGCTCTTCATCTCCATCAGTCATCGCTGGCTGTCCCGAAGCAGTCCGCAATGTCTTCAGTGGTGGCTTCGCTGGGGTAACCATTGTAGGCGCATTATCGCCAATCTTCCTATCGTCAAAGCTCTTCGCATTCTCTAAGCTCTGTAACGTCAATTTTTCACTAGGCTCTTTCGGTACTGGCTGGTCCGACGCGACGGTGGAGTTGCCTTCCGACGTCCCGTCCTGCTCGGTTGCCCCATCATCCCTGTCGTTCGATTCCAATACGGGACTGCTACCATTAACTTCGACCTGACTGCTGTTGACGGTACCTTTCCCAGAGCCCATCCTCGCTAGATTCAACCGAGCTTCCCTCATCGCTAATCTGGTACTAACTCTTTCAAACACAGTGCCAACCATCTGTGTCAAGGTTCCCTGCGCCACCTGCTGATTTGTATTTGACTTTGATAGTAGGAAGATGTTGTAGACTTGTCGGACAGCTTTAAGTAATCCGGACCCGTGCACAATGAGCTTATCGTTGAGCACCGCGGCCAACAATGACTTGACAATCTGTAGCTGCACTTCGTATGGAGTAGCTTCGTTCTGGAAGCATTCGCAGATGGTTTCAATTGCCCGATCGATTAGTGGGAGTTGCTGTTGCTGGCCGGCTGCTGCAGTTGGGTCCTGTGGCTCGGCGGGGACGGAAAAATATGAGTAGCTGATAAGCTTACCGATACAATCGAGGGCCGTAGTTGCGAGAGGTATGCTGGATGTTTCGGTCGCGAGACGCAAAGGCTCGAAGATGACATCGGGGCTTGGGGAGCCATCAAGTCGTTTGATTGCATCCAACGCTCTCTGTGCGGCTTCACCAAGCTTTCCTCTCTTTCGAGCTTCCTTTGAAGCTGCAATCTGCTCCAAAGCTGAGACGACGAAAATTATTGAACTGAGCGGCGCTGATGGCCGCTTTGCAGAAGTCGTAGCCTGTGTTGCCTGTGTCGAAGCGCTATCAGACCGTTCTCTATCACGAATATCTGTGCCATTCGATGTCGTGGCAGATGGAAGGGCACCTATGCTTCTTGGCGTAGGTTGTGGCAGACTCCGGTCATCTTTTTCTGGCGGTGGAGGGGGAGCCGGAGACGTGGACTCCTGTCGCTGTTCTGCTAGTATCTCTATATCTGCCGCTTCTTCGGGTTCCTCCTCGTAGGCTGGGCTGGCCGAGCCATGGGTATTAGGTGATACTTCAGCCGGTACATCAGCGATTTTTATCTCGTTGAAATCTCTCTTGTAGTTCAGCTCTTCCTTATCACCAGCTAAGCTCGCATACTGTCCACCTCCGTTCTCCTCAGTCGCCCTGTATTCGGGCTTGGAGTCCGCATCCCCTTCAGCGCCATTGGTATCAGCTGGACGCTCAACCTCCTCACCGCTCGCCATAGGGGAGATTCAAGCCCCAGGCAGCCGTCGAAGCTCTTCTTCCTGTGGTGACCTGCTCGTTCTGCATCGAGCTTGTAGTAGATCAGGAGCTGAGCTAGTAGGTGTAATAGAGCTCAAAGCGCGAAGATGTTTGTTTCATGTCTCGTAAGAGTTTTGTTCACATAGAATTGGTAGACACTCTGTCTTGTCGCTGATTGGTGGTGCTTTCGGTATCTGGCATTATGTTTCTCCGCTCTTGGCGCCAAGGAGCAGCTCCAGCCCAACATTGACCGAAATCGCCCTAAGAAAATCACCGCCAAATCTCAACAAACACCGACAATAGTCCGTCGTTGCATAGTGAAGTTCTTCACACAATGCGCTCTTCATAGTCGCTGCTGAAGGCAGTCACTCTTTTGTTCAAGTGAGGGTTTCAGCACACTGCCGCAATGGCCACCTCTGTTCTACTTCGTGCGCCAGTCCGAGCTTGTTCGAGAGCTTCGCCGAGCTGCATCGGAGCTTCTAGTATATCAAGATCTCGGAACGCTTCAAGGTACGCAGCGAGATTTTCTGTGGCTACTTGAGCTACAACCCTACGGCGATTAAGGTGTACTGACATGTTCGCTTTTTCCAGATGTATACCAGCTCTTTCGACTCTTGCGCGTTATTATGCCTCAAAGTGTACGCCCATTCACTCACCATTATTCTAAGAATCTGGGCTATAGCTTAAGTTCCAACAGCATTCCCCCCTCACACTGTCGTTAGCATGCCAGCTTTATCGCCTACAATGACTGCGGGTAATATCGGGACATGGCAAAAAGAAGCTGGGGACACAATAGCGCCAGGAGACGTATTGGTCGAGATTGAGACAGACAAGGCGCAGATGGACTTTGAGTTCCAGGAAGACGGTGTACTTGCTAAGATTCTCAAGGATTCAGGGGAGAAAGATGTAGCTGTTGGCAACGTGAGTATAGTGTCTCTGGGGGATGGCACGTGCTGACATCAGTGAAGCCAATTGCGGTCATGATCGAAGAGGGCGAAGACGTCTCAGCATTCGAATCATTTACGCTCGACGATGCAGGAGGTGAAAAGGCCCCACCGAAAGACGCACCAAGGGAGGAGGCAGCCGAGTCATCAGAGCCCCCAGATTCTGGATCGGAAACTTCACCCTCTACTCTCGACAAAGGCAAGGTCCAGAAAGAGAGTACGCCGGAAGCGCAGGAGTCGGAATCGTCGGGAGGAAGACTCGAGACAAGCCTAGACCGACAACCGAACGCTAGCCCATCAGCCAAAGCCCTCGCTCTTGAGAAGGGCGTACCAATCAAGCAGATCAAAGGCACTGGTCCTGGTGGCAGAATCACGAAGTCCGATATTGAGAAGTTCCACCCTGAATCGACCGGCGCACCAACCACTGCAGCAGCGGGACCCTCCTACGAAGACATCCCTGCCAGCTCTATGCGCAAAACCATTGCCAATCGCCTCGTTCAATCAATGAACCAAAACCCTCACTACTTTGTCTCCACAAATCTCTCGGTCACCAAGCTCCTTAAACTCCGTCAAGCACTCAATGGCTCAGCCGACGGTAAATACAAGCTCTCTGTCAACGACTTCCTCATCAAGGCCTCCGCCGTCGCGTGCAAGAAGATACCAGCTGTGAATTCGAGCTGGCGCGAGATCAGTGGCCAGGCCGTGATACGGCAGCATAACACTGTCGATGTCAGCGTTGGGGTGGCTACGCCTATTGGTCTGATGACCCCTATTGTTAAGGGTGTCGACAGCTTGGGCCTCGAAAGCATCTCAGCACAAGTCAAGGATCTGGCCAAGCGAGCAAGAGATGGAAAACTAAGACCGGAAGAATACCAAGGTGGAACGTTCACCATCAGCAACATGGGCATGAATGCTGCTGTCGAGAGGTTCACAGCCGTCATCAACCCTCCACAAGCCGGTATTCTGGCTGTGGGCACCACACGGAAGGTTGCCGTTCCTTCCGGTGATGACGGTACTGGAGTGGAGTGGGACGACCAGATTGTGGTCACAGGTAGCTTTGACCACAAAGTTGTCGACGGCGCTGTCGGAGGAGAATGGATTAGGGAGTTCAAGAAGGTCGTAGAGAACCCCTTAGAGCTGATGCTGTAAGAGGTGAAAAAGTGTCGCTAGGATTCTTGCTACCTATGTACGATTGATGTTGTACAATTTGGCAGGAAGATGACCATTCGTATGCTTGTGCTCGTGGTAGTATTGCGTCTAAAAGAGTGGTTTGGCAAAGTGACCCCTAGCATCATCACCCTTTGCTGCCATATATTTGTGGTACCGATGCATTCCCCGTCCTCTTCTTAAATCTACTCGACAGTCGTTGTTTTGCGAAGGCTTCCCTGGGGTCGCACAGTTCCTCGACGATTCGATCATAGTGGAGGGATAACCACGCACAGCTATTGCACTTCTTCTCCACTCGACATGCATCCTTTACGCGCGTTGTAATTGGTCGTCTTCTTAAACCATGCTGAAAGCCAGCCCACTTCTGATTATGTGTACGGAGCTTCCTCCGACGTTCAGGCGCAAGAAACGGCTCCTGGCCGCATATCACATATTTCAAAGGTGAACTATACAGGAAACTCGAATGACACAACTATTTCATACTCAAGACTCCTTACAACTTTTGAGTCCCTCTAGTCGGATAGGACAACTTCGTGCATGAGTACTGCTCAAGGCGATTTAACTCGTCAGTTGGCAAAACTTTAAATTCCCTTTCCAAAACCCTCCTCGGTCAGGGTCTCCCTGGCATCTCACCAGCAGTAATGCTCACACCATGGACTCTACCAACGATCACCCTCCTCCTCCTCCACATCGCCACCTCCCTCGCCTTCGCCCTCACCCCGCCACTCCCCCAACCCCTCACATCCCTAATCCTCCCTTCCACCTCCTCCCCTCTCCTCCTCAACACCTCCCTTTCCTTCTCGCAAGGATTCCTCCGCGGCGCCTCGCAGCCCTGGCCCTCCCCACCCCGGCGCTTCCCCATCCCCAATACCAAAGACGGCCACCTCCTCCTCATCGCCCTCGACACTTCCACCTATTACCTCCCACCCGCCGCGAACACTACTTTGCTTGGGCTTATCCAGGAACTCGGGATCAGCTTGAGTGGGCTTCCTGAGAGGTCATATATTGTACACCCGCGACGAGTGTGGGATTCGTACGCCACGGAGGGGGTGTCGGAGTATAATCGGTATGTAGCGATTGACCTCTTTCTCTCGGCGACATCTTGTAAATGTGTAATTGTCTTTGAGGAGCAAGGTCTGCAGTGGAAGTGTTTTTGCTCTCAGATTTCATGCTATGGCTCGATTGCTGTCCTGAAGGAGAATCACTAATTGAGGAGTTATGTAGGATGGTGACGTTGGAGTTGCATCCGGTTGTTAGTGAGGAGAAAGGTTTGAGGAAGGAGTTGGGGTTGGTGGCGCTAAAGGTTTTTGGGGACTTGGTGGGGAGGTATGGGGGGATGAGTGGGAGGGTGGATATTTGGGAGGTGGAGAATGCGAGGGGTGGGTTCGGGGTTTATATTGATGAGATTGGGAACGATGCGTGAAAAATGAAATGGTGTATATGACAAACAGCACTTGGAGACCAGGCATGAATTCCAGTCAGTTCCAGAGAAAATTGAAAGTCATTGACAGGCTCGTTTGATATTGGGGCCGGGTCTTGCAATCCAATGATTTGGGTAATTCCTTCTCGTTGGACATGATGATGTCTTCACAAGTCCTCTACCTTCTTCACGCCAGCTCTATGTTCTTTGCTTGCGTCTTGAAAGGTCTTGCCTTGCATGATGTCCTCTGCGATCCGCTCATCGGCCTCGACTTGACTCGGTATCAGGGCTATCACCTTCCCCGCTAGATCCTTAGGCAAGCACACGACCCCATTGAGATCGCCTATCAGATAGTCGCCGGGTGAGATAGTGGCATCTTGGTCTTCCGACTGGAGTCTGACTGGCGTATTGATCTACACACGTGTCAACAAATGCAAATTCTTTCATACAAGCTGGGAGCTTGTTTTCGTACCTCGCTCACTCGCACAACCTCATAAGGACTCGTGGTACCGACTTCTCTTGCGAACACTGGGTACTCGAGGCCTCTATGCTCTTGCAGGTCACGTATCCGCCCATCGACAATTGTTCCCACTGCGCCTGAGTGCTTGGCTCGGTTACTCATCAAGCCACCATAGACAGCATTGACGATTCCTGGAGGCGCGGAGATGAAGACAACGGAGCCTGACGGAATTCTATCAATCTATATTGGAAAGGAAGTAATCAGGCTTTGATCCTCTCAGCTAAAGATGTTAAAGGGTATTATGATACAAAAGCCAAACATAGGGATATCTGGAAGAACTAGTAACGACTTTCGTTGTCTTACATAGTGGCCTTCAGGCTTTGGGTCCGTTCCATGATTTTTCCTTACATACTTCACAGTATATGCAGGACCGACAATCTTCGTTGAGCCTTCTTGACGCTTAGGTGACCACATGGTACTTGAAAGAAAACTCAGCGAAAGGATACATATGGTTTAGACGTGAAGGTAACTTACAGGTTGCTCAGAAACCCACCATGAGGGTGGCCCAGCTTGAGGAGTGCATCTGAGACATCGCAGCTGCAGCAATACTCAGCGAGGGTACGCATCAGGTGGAAATTCGCATAAAGTCCGACGCTTGGTATAGAGGTCCTGGCATTGAAGAACCTACGTGGAGAAATTTTGGAGTGCCTGGATTACGGGATCCGGCGCCATAATTTTGAGCAACGAGCAATTCAGACTTCACGACTGCCCTACAATCAACCTTTATGGTATCAGAAAACCGGAATGGCTCCCTTTTTGGCTTTATAGGATTCAAAAAACGGGTGTTTGTAGTGTAAAAGCGAGGGGACAATAGGCTCGGAAGTAACAACCGAAGCTCTCCCGGTTAGAATCTATTGAATATTAGGTCGATCTCTTTACCTTATGTAACTTTCCTAGGAAAATAAGAAGATTATCCGAAGGTCGTGACTTCGAATCTCACTCCGAGCAGCATTTCAGTGCAGTTTTTTGTGTTTTGGGTGAGAGTGCGCTGCCCGAAAAAGGTCTGGAAGCAAGCAAACTTAGGCGGAATACGCTAGTACAATAGAATACGCCTAGCGTCACTGAAGCTTTGTCTACATCATCGGACAACATCTTTTTTAATTTCATGCGCTCGGCACAAATCTACATGTCAATGGACACTAGCTCACGTTTGAAGGCCTATAGATATCAGCTACTCTTCGGCGCCTACGTGATAATCACTGGGGCTGCTATCATGCGAGTGGCAAGACAGCCATACTCGCGGAGTATGAAATTCGACCAGATTGAGTCTATCTTCAAAGCCACTACTTTGGGTGCTGTTTTACTGGGTATTGGGATGAGTGGGAAAATTAATGAGCCGAGGAGCACCTCTAATTGATTGACCCGACGATTGGTCTTACCGGCGCCTATTGCATAGGAGGCTGTTGGTAGATCAGGCCTCGAACAACAGATGGTCCGAACAATTGAACCTTCTTGATAAGACATCTTCCTTCGGTTACGGCTTTACCAGGTAACGCACACCCAATGAAGTTGCCACAAAGCTCAGGCTCGCGAATGCCGCAGCAACCAGATATACAATCGAAGCCTACCAAAATCATCAGTACCCTCTACGTCATCAGTCATCCATGATTAAGCCACACACTCACACCTTCGCGGCATCACTCCATTTTGGCTCATCTAGCAGAGGGTTAATCACCACCGCCGTCAGCTCAGCAACATACCAAATGATCGAGTAACTCAGACTCATGAGCGAAGCCTGCCAGACGAAAAGCATGAAACGGCTTAATTTCGTCTTCGTGTGGGGAGATGATTGCGTGCCCTTATGAGCCGATTCCTGATCGTCTGGGCTAATATCATATCCGTGGTCTCTGGAATGGCTAGTGTTTATTGATTGCCAAGGATGATGGAGATAAGCGCGGACATGATGCCGACGTACCAGAGAGCTGGACCGGACCAGTGGCTGGAGGGTAAATTGGACCATGAGAGGCATGATACGAGGGCCGTGAAGAAGACGGCTCCCTAGATGAAAGGAACTATGCCAATAGGCGACTTCACAAGCTGCCTCGTCAACGAGTCGGGCGTTAGATGACGGGTGTACTTACGGCGACTTGCACATACTTTTCCTCCCTAATCTTGTACTTGAACCATCTAATCGATAGTTCAGGAACCTTAGCCTCGTCATCATTCGCGATTATGCAAATGATAGGTCTGCGAGTATGTTTGTGAAACACGTGACCATAAAGGAAGCACTGCCACAAGGGCCACTGTGTCGAGTACAAGGCTGCCGAATGCCTCAGTCAACTGCGAATTTGTCAGTAGAATACGGCATGACTCGCATTGTCTCTGGCGCACCTCCAGAAGCTTTTTGAAGTTGAAATGGTAAGACTTAGTAGTCCTGACTGTCCCAGTGAGCTTGGTCCGCAAAAGCAGCGCTCGCTAGCTAAAACAATGACTTTTGACCCGCGTCGTGACGTAGCTACTGAGGCTGGCCTGGGCCTTCTCTTGGGATCTTCTATGATCTAAGATTCGTGTTCGAAGTATGATACTTGTGCCTGAGTGAGCTGAGTCGTACCTGATTGGGCATGCGCTGGATAGCGCTACAACGGATATAGAAACACTGTATGACCAGTGACTTTCTCCCTGAGACGAAGTGCAGTGGGCCTGTTTGAGTCGGGCTGTTGCCATGTATCCACCCCCTTTTCCTTCCTTGAGCGCGCCTTGTGAATATGCGGGTTTGATCAATGGATAAACACTTCGTAAGCGAATAGCAAGCTCTCAATTGCCACACTTTCACAGAATATCTAATCCGCCTCCATTCCTTGCTTCGGAGGAACAGCTCTGCTAGAACATTGTAAGCTGTGGTGCCTTTGCGAGCAATATGTATGGTCGCCTCGAGCGTAATTTAAACCTGTAGATGAAACATCATGAAAACGATGTTTCTTTGTAAATTATATGAAACGACGATATGGAGGAATGATGGATCCATTTAGCCTGTCGCCTTAATTTGATTTGCAGTAGCCGGGCCCGTAGATATTCTGATAGCTACCAAGTTGACCATTTCATCTCACAGCTGCTAAATCATTGGAAAGAGAGCTGTTCGAAACGTTTTCTTACATAAATCATGCCCAAATTCGAAAGTTAGTATCACACTAGGTAGCTCGAAGAGGTGTCTCAATCCTTCATAGAATTCGGTCTGCCACTGCTTTTTTTACACAGCCTAGCTTCCGGTTACCCACATGGGTGTTGGTGTCGAACTCGTCTTGGCAATAGTTAAGATAGCTTCAACTCCCGTAGACCTTTTTGATTGACGACGTCATTCAGTCAACTTGCCCAACAACGGGCACCACAACGCACCCGACCCAGAAGGTGTAAACAAGAGGTGTATAGATACTCCCAGCAGCGGATCGGTGATTGCATTGAGGGAATAGGGGTTGAAACCCTGTTATGCTGGAATTAGGCTTGATGTACAAAGCGTCACAGCAGCCTTGAATCTTGTTCAAACACCATCGTTCTAGAGTCCCCGAAGAGCCTGATTCGAGAGCTGAAAGATCGTCCTGCCTGAAGAGTTCTGGAGCCTGGGAAGGTAGATTGTGGTAGGAACTAGTTTTGGCCCCTTCTAGCGTCCTTGCGGGAAAACCATCGACCCCGCGCTGGAGGTAGCTGTACACTTGGAGATGCCTCGTGATGATGCACAGATCAGAGTAGTTCCCTGACCCAGAACGTGTATATAAGAGTTCCAATTCGATGAAGAACCAACTACTCGGGCCGCTTTTTAATGTTAGCCGACAAGCATTGACAAACTCGTCTCTCCCCAACACGAAGCTCTTATATTTGTGAGAGTGGGCGACGACTTAATTCAAGACATTAGAAATCACCTCGCCAATTTTCACAGTTTCAAGCGGCGTTGTGGGAGCGCTGTGTTCAGAATTGACGTTTTCTTGGCTGGCAAACATTAGAGACCCGCCTGGGTAAACCCTCAAGGAGGGATTTCGCTAGCAGTAGTGTAGAGCCCGACAGTATGGTAAAGCTGGTCGACTGGATCCTGCAGTCTAATCAGGGTCTCATGTCTCTGGCCGTAGAAGGAACTCGATCCATGCAGCCAACCTTTTTGGGTGATCCCTTATCTAGATTTAGTATGGAGGTAGATCTCTGCGCCCGGCTTCTTTAAGCTGACGTCCCCTTCACGCCTTGTTCATGATCTCTCAATTCTTCAAAATCTTCCAGGTGCAACAGCGGGGCAGCAATGTAGTACATTTATTGCTTCAGCCTTGCGACTGCAGGCGCTGCTGATCTTGAGCGCAGTGACATAGATACGGCTCGCCTATCGGATGTGGCGATGGTCGCTGGGATCTTTTGCACGTGCTTCAGCTGAACAACGCACAGACTGCTTGCTCAACAAGCATCGTCAGACACACCGCAGGCTCAATTGAGGTCTATGACACACTCACGGAGGAAGGTCTAATGGACTCGTAGACTAATCAGCACAGCATACTAGGTATTTGCCCAGCAGTGCCCGCGGCCATTGCTCTTCCCCTTTCCGAACCTGTCTTGGCGTTTAGAATGCCCTCGAAGGTTTCACTCCATCAAAATCGACAACAACACATCCTTCAACAACATGCTCGTGTTGGAATTCGAATCTTGGAAGTTCGGTAGGCATACGTGATGCTTTTGTCGTGGAGAGCTCGATGACACCACTCTAACGCCGCTTCTTTCGTGAGTGTCAGCTGGCAACGACGTTGTGGACGTAGTTTCCTTGAAAACAGCATTTCCATATGTCCTTCCGTGAGCAAAACTTTGCCTTCGACATATTAATGGTGCTGTCCCACTCATGACGCAACATCGCGAAAGGCATGCTCACCGCCTGTGCTGTTCTCAGCTGCCGAATCTACGAATAAGAGCACTCCATTTGGAGAAGGAATCCGGAGTTCCCTCCAACGATTGTTGTGCGATCGAGCTGCATCATTTTGCCTCAATCAGGCCTAATGCTCGCCATAGTTCGATATTGCTATAGGGAGCATAGCCGTGGGAGCTGCAGTCAGCGTGCAATCCTACCAGTGCGCGTGTGCACATCATCGCGTGGTATCTGTAGTGCTTCGATCGCACTAACACTGGCATCGCGTACGTGTTTGGCGGCAAATTCGCTCTCGGTAAAGCTGAAACCCAAATATGTAACAGCAATCTTCAGCTAGTACTTTGCAATCCTGCCAACTCAAAACGCACACCACCCCACCCCACAAACGGACAAGGGTGCATACGGAAATAACCAGTCACATGACTGACCATTGTGTTGGGAGCCAGGAACAGGGACCTATCTCAGAGGATACCACTACACCGGAATCCAAGAGGGGGATCTATGCAGGAAATATATTTACAAAGCTCCGGGCACTCGGCTAAGCCACCAACTTGGCGAGCTGTCACCGATCACATCCGGCGCGGGGGTTCCCCGAGCTCTCACTCGAGTCAGCAGCCCCTACCAATCACTCCCACCTCCGCAACTTTGGGGCCCCAACATCGATCATATGTCAGGTTTCTTTGAATATGCAACTCGGAAAATTCCTACGTCAACCAACAGCAGGTTCATTCAATACCCTAGGACCGCGATTAGCTCACTGCTTCGAATATCGTGGGGTCTCCCCTAAACAATTTGCGATGCCATCCATTACGTATTTTGCTGTCGGTCGGGTTGCTGATGTTCTCACCTGCTGTTTTCGAGGATGTCCGACGACACCCTCAGAGGTCCTGCTTCATATCAGAAACCCTCGCTTCGGCCATCGGACCTCTTTCAGTTACATCATGGAAATAGCCGGAGTAAAAGAAGCGCGAAGCGAAATTGCCTTTGCCATTTGCTCATCTAGCACACTTTAGGGGTTGGTCCAGATCACGTCGATCAGCAAGCTTCTAAGTAATCTTGGCATAGAAAATCTGCTAACAAGGATTTCAGTTCTGCTCAGAAAAGGAAACAAGCCTTGAATGCTTGTACCTTGCCACGGGGTCAGCGCGTCCTCAGCTATGATGCCCAGAGCGTAGGGATCATGGCCCAAGACAATTGAATTACCGCCCCTGCAGAATGCTCTACAGAGTACGGCCGAAGGATCGTTCTCGAGCTGCAAGTAGCCCTGGGAAAACATCGCTTTTTGAGGAAAAAAGAACGGTTCTTGGTTTAAGCGAGCTGATCGATGAAATTAAGTCGATTTAAATCCTCTCCCAGGGCTAGCTGCGAGACGTTCATTTGGTTCCATAGTGCCGGGACCACACGTGGCAGGAAGTTCCCTTATGACGACGCACGTTTCACGCTTAGTTGTTTACTGGGTCAGCCAGATCGCTGGAACATGTTGCTGCCCAATGATTGTCTTTTGATCCTGTAAGTGTACGAGTTAGGAACGATCCAGCGAATCTTAGAAGGAGCCGGCTTTCGGGCACGTCGTGATAGCCCACTCTAGTCTTGCAGTAGCGCTACCAACGCGCCTCGAGGAACACCCTAACGATAACCATCATGAGCTTTCTCGCTTCTCGTCTTTGCTCTACTGAGTATAGACTACATTGCCTCAGCAGATGGAGTTTACGACGATGCAGACGCAGCTTACATTATACATACAGAAGAGGGTTCCTGACTAGAACAGCTTTGCTGGCTACATGTTCTACATGCCGGAGCCATTAATTTGGCACCAGCGAGGGATGGGCAAGTTTAACAATTGCGTTGAGCTATCCAAGCTTGAGCTTGAGCTTTGACATTTTTGTCGGATCCGGCTCTCTTGGCCCCGTCCTATACTTTCACTGGCGTCCGCGATCATCACGTCAAAAAGCTTGCTAGAGCCAGTGCCAGCTCCTATGATTGGCAACCCCCAGAAATAGGCAGAATGGCGCTGCTCGTTTTCGTTGTCGGTACTCCACTCAACGCATTCCTCTCCTTTCTACACACACGCCATAGTCCGCTCCTCCAAAAATTTGTGAACGTAAATATGCACGCCAAAATCTTCAGACCACTATTAGAAATAGCTTTGGGCTACGAAATATTTGCGGTGCCACGTTTATTCTCCTCACGCAACTCACGGACCCAGTGAAAGGAACCAGACACACGAACTATGACAAACAGTCCTTGATCATCGTGGGATGCCGTAGAATCCGTCCCACACATACCGTGTGACAGTCCCGCGGTAGCGACTTGGGGACCCAGCTCCCCGGTTCCGAAGCCTTGTTGTGCACGGATGTTTTGCAAATATCAGGTGACCATGCATACTAATCCTACAGCATCTCGTCAAATTTGCTGCCATTGGACAAAATCCGTCACAAAAGCCATTCGTGATGTCTGCGGGTCTTTCTCGCTTGCCTTGTCCACGATCTGAGACGGTGTCCCCTTTCGTCAATTCCAGATTTCATCTGAAGAACCATTTTCTCCACCTGAGACACCACATTCTACACCTCACTCCATAAACATAGCAACACGGCGACAAGTTCACTCATCAACCACCTGAAAGTACAACTGAGCTCACACCAGCACCACCTCCTTTCTAAGGTCCCAACCTCGACCCTGCACATCAGGCTTCAAGCACTCCAGGAATTCACTTCCACGACTTCCAAATCTCTCGCGCCCTCAGTCGACAATCCAATCAGTTCAGCTCCTTCTGCAAGGACCGCCAAACTCTTACTTTACCGTCACGATGCCAGGAGGCTGCGCTCACTCATGGGTGACCATCAAATCAGATACCAATCTCCTCCAGTGGAACTGCAGTAGTTGTCACTCTGGTCCCCACTGGTTCATTATGGAGTGTGCGTATTGCAAATTGAAGAGGTGTCGACCTTGCAGCCAAAAGACGACCTAAGGCAAGAGCCTTCTACTATGGAAACCCTGAATGTAAGCATACTTCTACGGTGCACCCTCGGAATGCTCGATAATATAGACCTACATCGCAGACTTCACCTGCTGACCTGGATCATTTCCAGATCAGAAAACCTGCAGTCGGCGTGGTCAGAGCCAATGACATGCCTTTCCCGATTGGGTCACTTGCATGCGTGCGCCGGAAGCGCTACACTCGAGGCTTAGCATCGGATAACGTGCACTTTGCTTCGTACCCTCATACACATATGAAACAGTGCTTTGGACGGAGCTCCCCTGATAGGTGGAGATGGTGATGGTGATGGGACTTTCGTTGAACCATTTGGTCAAGCACATAAAGATACCCAGCTTTGGCGCTTGCTTTCTTTCGTTCCAGTATACAATATACGACGAATATACGAGATTTTGATTGCACTACCTCTTCCTCCTTCCTGATTTCCATCCCATCGAATACTAAAACACCCCCCTCTCTCTCTCGCCTCTATGCCGAATCATCCCCCCCAATCCAAATCGTGGAGTCACTCATTTAGGCTTAGGGTTGCTTCCCAACTCCTCGCCTCCATCCACCTCGCTTCCAACCCTCCTGAACCCACCATACCATCCCTCCATCCTCGCAACAAGCAACACAAGTCGAATCAGACCGCACATGCCATTGCCATCCCGACAAGGTCCGCACCGCATGGTCTTTCGGAGACTTTCCCCACCTATCCATCTGTATTACTGACCCAGCGACGCGAACGGGTTGTTCCAGCGAGGAGTGGGGGGGATTCGTTTGTGAGGAGAGGGCGTTTGTGATGGGGATAGGGGTAGGGGTAGAGCGATATTGAATAGAGGGGTGGGGGGTTTTAGGGGTTTGGGATGGTTGGCGGTTGGCGGTTGGCGGTTGGGGATGGCGATGGTGAGGATGAGGAGAGGTTGTGGGGTTTGTGTCATGAGTTTGACTTAGATGTTGGAAGGAGGGAGGAGATTGAGGGGTTTTGAAATGGGATTTGCGTTGGGATTGTGTTGGGATTTTCGAGTGGCTGCGAGGGGAAAGATTACATACAGTGCTTGCCATGGAAGAGCTTGCGGTATGATGTGTATATGAAAGTCACAACACTAGCTGGCTATCTTTTATAGTCTATCGCGTTCGAGGGATTTGGTATCGAGGGTATGTGCTAGATAGCTCTGGATGCTGTTCATCAAAGCTGCGCAGCGTTTGTGGAAATGATGTAATTGGTAGTGCTTTGACACGCGAGGGGAGAAAATGTTGGTTCTACTCTTTCAGTGCTATTTCATCGGAAGTAGAGGAGTATGGCCAGCCTATCCCTATGTTTATTGTAAGTTAGGCATCTTTACTAAAACCGCTGAGCATACACAATTCTAGCACTAATGCGCTTCAAAATGAACGAGCCTCGCCTGCGAGGTGAATGCAGAAAAGAGAAGCGTAGACATATTCGCTAGAGACCATAATGTGATGCAACCTGTATTGAGGAATAGCGGTCAGAAAAACAATTACCAATCTCTGTCGATACGTATTTGATATTTCGGGGTGGCAAGTAGGTGGTTTTTGGTGAGGTGACTCAATTCTGGCGCAGCATTGGGTACTATAGCCTTGGACAATCATACGCGCTGTCCCTCGTAACTCAATTCTGAAACCATCTCGCAGGGGAGACAACCGAGGTCCAGGACTATGCCCGTCGGTAAAAAGAAGCAAGCACAAGCGCACATCTCACCTGATTGCGGAGGTCGATTTTTGATGGGAAGAACAAGGAGGGTTGTGTGGCGAGTATTTCGCAGCCAATATGCTATATGTAGCAAGGTTCAATGTCTGCAACTCGCCTCTCGGTCTGCGCCGAAGTTGGAAGGGTCCGAAAGGGGCCATCAAAGTCGCTGGGTCGTTTTTGGTGGTGTACAGGACGGCAGGGGTTGATATGCTACTCTTCCATCTGTGATATAGCGACACTGTTGAACCGTTCATGATAGGAAAAGCGCTACCATGAGCGCCGGTAGTTTTCGTACGTACTAGGAACAAAGCATACAGACATCAGACGCATGCGTTGAAAACGTGCAGACGTGACAGACGTCTCTCCTCCTAGCATTAGACCAAAACCAATGCAACAGCGGTTGGCAATAAATATCCAATGCTCGCTCATAAACTCCCAACCCCGTCCTTCCTCTGGCAAGCACACTTTTCCTCGCAAACACATCCCCCTTTGCGCCCTCGCCCCAGTCCCCGTGCTGATCTGACTACCTCTTCAATACCGCCTCGTAGAGTGCAGCTAGTCCGCCTATGCCTGCGCCGATGAACATTCCCGTACTTCCACCCGGTACACCCTGCTCAACAACAGCCTTGCTCTCGACTTTCATGCCATTTCTCACATACACAACCCATGCGATCAACGCTTTGGTGGCATTGAAGCTGAGCGCGTCGTATCCCTCCCCTTTCAAGTTGATGAAGTAGGCGCCGATGAGCGGTAAGGCGATAGATGTGATGACCCACAAGCCGACTGGGCCCCAGAACGCCATCGTAAGCAGCGCAAAGAAATTGGGTATCTTGATCGAGAGCTCATTCGTTCCAATCGCCGGAATAGCTGGGATAGTGGTCAGATAGCGTAGCGGTAGTACCTCACCGCGTAGACCGACAGCTTCGACGAATAGCGCGAGGAGTTCAATTGACGTGACGGTGCTGAGGTTGCTGCGGACGGCATCGAGAGTTCCTGGAATAGGCGAGGCGGAGATGTATTCAGATATTGATGTGCGCATGGACGAGGTCTGGGCGTCTATCTGGCTTGCGAGAACGGCTGGCGATGGGGGCAGGGGAACGCGTTGGGCGATTGAGAGGGCGCGGGCAGGTGTGCGTTTGGTGAGGGCAGTGGAGGCTTTGGAGATGGGGGAGCTATCCTCGCTATTACGCCCCTTATCAGTATACTCTCGTCTTGAGATCATAATCGCGCAGGCAGTCGTCATCTCATACGACGCGCCGTAACACAATTTGGTGTACTCACTTCAACTCCTCACGCGCCTTAATCGTTTGCCTCCTTCTTGGCTTTGTCGCCTGCTCCGCTGGACCCGGATTATGCTTCACAGGACTCGCTGGATCGACGCCAGCGTAGAAGGGGGAGACTTTAGGGTCCTTTTGCAGTGAGGTCTGGTTATCGCGCAGATGTTGTTCGATAGCCATTTCGAGGTCGGATTTCTTGAATTTCTCGTATCTATGGTCGCGTAGATGTGAGTATCGGGTTCCCGAACCTATAAGGGGGTGGGGAGATTGTACCCTTTGAGACCGACATGGTCAGCGATTTCCGTGAGGTCGCCCTTTCGCTGCTTCTGTAGCCAGGCGTTGGCGGTGGCCATGGTTGAGAGTTGCGGGGACTGAGTCGCGTATAGTATGCGACTGCTAGCGATGTAGTTTGGGAGCAAAGCAAGTGTATTTGGTGTGAAGCGAGATGGTTGAAGGTGACATATTTACTGCTGGAGGTGGGTTGTTTACATTCGCGTGGGGATTAGCGCCTTCTGACGGTGAGCCAATCAAGTTACACCAGAGCCCTTGGCGTGTGAGATCAGATCTGGTGTACCAGTAAATGCACTTTACGTTAGTGCAATAATCTCTGTGTTCTGCTTTTGAGATTTTCGAAGTCTTTGTTCATGTTGAACAGAGTTGAAGCCGAGAGTCTATGGTCTATTGCATGAAAATGCGAGACGCTCCTTACGCTCCCATATGCATCTTCCATAATGTACACTGCTCGTTAGAGCAGACTCGATCGATCCATAACGCCAACCCATATATCACACCCGTTACACCGCTTTGTTCCCTTCGGTTCTGAGCCACGGGTGAACAGCCATTCGTCTTAGTAGCATCTGATAGAGAACCAGCATAGTCCCGCTTTGAACGCTCGTCCAGACGACCCGTGGGCCTACTCCTCGGAAGAGACCCACCAACCCCTCGGTCTTGTATATGACTCTCAGCCCTGTCATGACCGATGAAGTGTCCAGCTTTACCGCGTCCAGTCTATGCAATGAGGTGTTCGGAGACGACGTTGAAATCGTTCGCCGGGGCTGTGATGCTTGCATAGGCTGTAGAGTGTGAGAGGTTGGGGCACGATTCGTGTGTCGCATGGGAGCCATCTTCGCCGGCAATACTTGAGCTTTGGCAGCAGGGGCCTCAGTCTCTGGCGGGTTGATTTGTGTCTGGATCCTGGTCTTCACGACATCGAGCGGACAGGTCATCATCCCAGCCATTCCTCCAGCACTCGCTGCCGTGGCAATCTCAAGGCCAATGCCAATGTCTCTGCTCTCTGCCCATTGCCTAGCCCACTTTTGTTCCTGCTCATAGAAAGCGAATTGCAAAGCCGAGAAAGGTAGGTCTCGGAAAATGGTCGCTTGATACCCATAGAACAGTGCAGAGACGCCTTCCTGCCGCACAATGGTGCGAGCAGCATCTACCGTATTATGGTAATTATATCCCGAGTTGAAAAAGGGATTGTTGTAGCGGCCTTGGAGTTGAAGGCGGGTCTTGAGGACTTCGGAAGGAACGTAGACGAAAGACGCAGCAAAATCGGCGACGAATCCTGGATCTGTTAGCGACCTGTTTCAAAACTTACGTACTGATTATATCATACCACCAGCGAGATAGGCTAACGTAGGATTCACCCCAGCTGCTAACATCTTCCGCTTGCTGTATTCATACGTCCCAAAGAAGATGATGGTCCCGGGAAAAGATCCCAGGAAAGCCGGTGTGACACCACTATATAATCCTCTCCTAAAGCCCTCCTGGCGAAAGATCTTTGTGTAGGCTGAGGTGAGTGATCCATATTTTGGTGGCATGTGAGGGTCGCCTTGCTGGCGGGTCTTGACAGTATCAATCGAGTGCATCAACAAGTCCCCCAATGTCCCTCCAATACCACCGGCTAACATACACTGCCAACTGTGTCAGATACCAGCTCCATTCTAGTATCATCGTCCGCCTAGCTCGTAAACTTACATGCCAGTAGGGCGCTCGAGCCGCCTCTTCCTCCTCGTCCATCGGCTCTGCATGTTCTTCTTTCCCCATCCCGCGGATGATGGCGACGTTATTGTTCCCATGCTGCTTCAGGTCCACGTACAGTGCTCCTCCCTGGTCGTCTGGTGAGGTAAGATGGGATGGACTTGTGTTGAACAAACTGACGACCCAGGACATGGCCCCACAGGGCTCTGCGACTGGAGCAAGCAGCAATGGCGGTATTATGAATTCATCATACGATCGTAAACGTCTCTCTCAAAAGCAACACCCAGATATTTCAAGAGCTTGTTGTTGCGATCAAGAACCATGATGCGTAGTGACATTCGCACATTCTTGGCAACAACAATTTTGGCCAAGAGATCTAATCTTATCAGACAAAAACCTGCGATTCCTCGCGTCACACATACATGATTCCGTTCCTTGACTCATGGAGCTTTTTTAATATGCTGAGCACACTCCTGCTACCTTTGCATCGTCCTCCTTTGGCATACTCTCGTGATGAGGCGCGCAAAGATCTTCTCTGGCTCCTCTCACCCTCTCCTCGTCGAAGCCATCTGCGAACGCCTGGGCACCTCACCTGACAATGTTGATCTCAAGGAACACAGCAATGGCGAGACCTGCGTAGCCATCGAGACCTCGATACGCGACCAAGATGTCTTTATCGTCCAGAGCGGCAGCTCCAGGACCAACGACAGCCTTATGGAGATGCTGATCATGATCTCTGCGTGCAAGAGCGGTTCTGCGAAGTCCATCACAGCTGTCATGCCGTGAGTCGATCGATTTTCTAGGGAGAAAAGGCGAAGCTAAAGGCCACAAGATACTTTCCATACTCCCGCCAATCGAAGAAGAAGTCACATCGTGGAGCCATTACTGCACGCCTAGTCGCCAACCTACTATCCGTCGCTGGAATCCACCATGTGATCACAGTCGATTTACATGCACCGCCTACGCAAGGTTTCTTTGGGAAGCCCGTCGATAATCTACATGCAGAGCCTCGAATTGCAAGATGGATAAAGACCAATGTTCCAGATTGGAAGGAGGCAGTCGTAGTCAGCAAGAATCCCGGGGGTACAAAGCGAGTCACATCACTAGCAGACGCCCTCAAGCTTAACTTTGCCCTTGTTACCACAGAGCGGAGACGCACGAATGGGAATGAGAATGGCAATGGTAGTATAGAGGATAGTATGCTGCTTGATAGGACCCTAGACAAAATGGGCGTTGGGTCAAACCTTTCAAATCACAAACTGGGGGATATGGATAGCAGTCTAATTAACGGTACTGGGTCTGATGGATCACCACGAAACTCACATCGAAGCTCGCCACGGTCAGCACCTCAGCCCAACGGCGTCCCTTCCACATCAATACCTTTTCGAAACCTGCCTAATCACCGCGAGCACGGCTCCAGTCCCTTGGTCCAATCTACGCGCCTTGACTCAGCATCACCTCCGACCTCTCGCATACCCATCCAAAGACAGTCTATTAATGGTGGGCCCGCTAGAGCGTTAGATCTCGAGCAAGACGAGGAAGATTCAACAGAAGAATACACCGACGAGCGAGCCCGAGAAGTCATCACGGGCCGTCTCATACATGGTCACATAGTAGACGATGATGCTCCTTCACCCGTCTTATCTACCATGTCGAGTTCCATTGCCACCCTCCCGGGTGACGTTATGGGTCAACCCCAACTTGATGGTCTTGACCCAATGACCTCATCCTTTATGTCTACCGTATCACATCACAATGCAGCCGAGAACGCCCTCGGTGGCTCCATACACGATGCCACAGCACACTCTGACGACGAAGAAGAAGGCTACCAAAATCCCCAACTCGAGCACACCGTCACCCTCGTCGGCAACGTTCGAGACCGCACCGTCTTCATCATCGACGATTTGATGGACCACTGCGGGTCTTGGATTGCCGCAGCCGAGACGGTAGTCATGAGAGGCGGTGCAAATAAAGTGTATTGTATCGCCACGCACGGTCTGTTCGGGAATGACTCACTCGAGCAAATGGAGGCTTGCGATTGCATTGACTTTATTGTCGTGACGAATACGTATCCGATTGATCCAGAGAGGGTGAAGAAGTGCAAGAAGTTGGTGATACTGGACTTGAGCCTGTTGCTGAGTGAGGCTATAAGGAGAAATCATTATGGGGAGAGTATTAGTGCTCTCTTTCAGCATCACCAGGAGTAAGGAACCATTGCTGCGAGGGAAACAAGAGACAGCATGCGGTACGTGAAGATGTGTAAGACTACCTAGCTGACGGTTGATGGCCCACAGTATGTGATCAAGAATAATCATGATCTATTACTGCTTCCATATTACGATTGCTATCTACGATACAGTCCTGCTTTCTATGATCCACACACCCAGCGATGCAGAACCTTCGGGGTACTGCAGGAACTCCTCCTCTTCCATGAGGTTGTTCTTAACGGAGCGTTGGCAGATTTACTATCATCGAGGACCGAAGGCACTTCTTTCAGCTACTCTACGTGGCACCGACTTTCGAGTTTGGATGGGAGTCGTGCAAGATAACGCTTCGAACATTAGAAATGCTAAACATGTAGATTTGTACTATGTTCCTACTCTAATCGACCATTCTATTCGGTATTCGGTAGGTACTTGTATTCCAGTATTCCTAGTATCATTCTCTTCGCCAAAATCACTATCGTCGTTCTCACGCCCGAAATGAGAACCCTGGTCATGTTTCATCCCCACCATCTCCGCTGTCTCTGGGTATAAATGCTGCCTCTCTATCCTCTTCGCTATAGTACTCACTGAAGCCTTTGATTAATAATTTCAATTCAATGCTTGCTTCCTCGCAGATAGCCTTAGTCTTTCCGTCAACGGGCAAGGGAATTTTGATTTCCCAATGCCTGAATGCAATGGACTTGAGGTCAATAAGACGCTCCTTCTTCATTTCTGACATCCCGTCGAAGAGACCCGCAAGCAGCTCTGGGTTTTCCTCAAAGCGTTGATGATCTGCAATGCAGAGTTCTTCGAGAGAAGCTGGCATAATGTCCACCAATCGGGCTGCTCTATACTGGTCACCTTCAGCTTGTATGAGCAATCCAAGGCTAAGGCCGAACTTTCTCAAACGTGTAAAAGCTCGGAGAGATCCAGTAAAGAATTGCGATCTATTCAGTCCTATGTTATTCAAGCCATTAATGATGATATGAAGACTTGTTAATGTATCCTGCGCATACTTGTCGAGAATCTCGATGAGCTTCGGGGCCCTAATGGCTCTCGTATCCTGTCAATCATTGTAGTCTTTGTACTCAAATCGCTCTAGCTTTTTCAGGTGACTGAGAACGCGAACTATTGCCTCTGGTTGGTAGTCCTCCAGACCCCAAGAAGAATCCAAAAACGCTACCCTCGTCACTTCTGATATCGATGTAGGGGAAGGCCAATGATTGAAGCCTTCACCTGGACCGTTGTGTAGTATCGTCGACATAGATGGCAACATACAAAAGGCTTCGAAGAGGCCGATGTTCCGGGCTTCCCAATCAAGACTTAGGCGAGTGACACATTTGAGCTTGCTCAAAGGTGCCGGGGTCTCGGTGTCCTGTTCAGGCATCTTGTGGGCCTTGAGGATGTGTTTTACCACCGTGAGAACATTCCAAGCACCCTCCTCACAGTCGGCGATGATGCTTTCAACATTTGGTAAACGTACGAGCAGCAGCGCGAATACGACCTCTGGATCAGCTGTGTCAAGCTTCTGCCGCCAGTGGTCCATCTCATCGTGAGGTATGAAGAGACAGTCAGAGATGTCGAAGAAGTCTTGCCAGACTCTATCGCTGGTTTCAATGTCTAGATGGGGGAAAGGCCTAGCTGGGTTTTCGGGTACGTAGGCCCAGCCAGGAATGAACCTGATGCGCTTGACATTGGGCGTGAGATGGGGATTGAGGAGTACATCGGAGAGGCAGCAAGTATATTCACGGTAACACGGAAGTGCCAAATATTTAACCTTGGGGCAAGGGGGTACCGGAGGCCAGACCACTTCTGTGTACTTCTTCTTATACATCCTATGCTCTTCGAGGATCTTATCGCTCTTGTTGTAGAGCTTCTTGCAGCATAGGACAAGGTCTTGGATACCCTCGGGGCACGTCTCTTTGATCACCAAGAGCAAAAGTTCGTCAGGAAGTGATATCAGCCGACTCATATTGGTAGGATGCAGGCTTGGATATTATGATGAGGAATCGTTAGAGCTGAAGAGACTAATGGGCTTCATAGAGATGAGGATGATCATGAATCCAAGTTGGGGATGTAAGAAGGCGTCTAAAAGATGTCTGAGTGGTGTGGAACGTTGTATTGATCGAGTGGAACGTTGTACAGAGTCTTGTATCCTGTTGATTTCCGGAAGATAACGCTGCGAACATCTTCATATTCATGAATTTGAGAATTTGCCTAATGAATGAATGGCCAGGTACGGGACGCAACAGCGTCCAATTGTGTGACAAGGTCTTATCAACGCATACATAAGATAAGCTTCATGTGACCGAACATAGTGCTAAGATACTAGCTAGGTGATCGTTGAGTCCCGAGTAATACCCATTCAAAAAGTTAGCACAGCGACCCAGCACAGGAGAAGGCGATTATGACCAATCACTGCTCTCCCTGTAGGTCCCTATAATCTGATTCCTCCACCTGTATGTCCTTGTCGAGTACGATCCCATTTCGAGCACCGTAGCCGTGGCCTTGCCGTTTGTCACCTTCCTCATTTACAAAGCCGACTTCTTTGTCCGTCCAAAGTACGGCACAGGGCTCAAGGCTACCTCCCTCATTGCCAAGGTCATACCTACTTGCCCATAAACAGCAATGGCCTCCTTCTCCAAAGGTAAACATAGCGCGCCCCGGAGATCATCACTGTGCTACGTGAACGCTCTGATTCTGAAATGTTGGAAGACGTTCCTTCTTCAGCTCTGGAAAATGGGCAAACAGTTCAACAAGCACCGTGGGCTTTTGCAGCAAAGGCTTAGGATCCTCGATACTAAGTTCTTCGAGCGAAGCCGGCATGATATCCACAAGTCTTGGTCCCTCCCAGTGACCATCACGATGTCGGAAAAGCAGGCTGAACTTGAGATTCAGCCTCTTCACAGACCCGAAAGCGCGTAGAGAGCCACAGAATGATTCATGCCTTGCCACGTTCCCGATTTGCCACAGCCTGGAATTGACCCTGAGGTCCCTTGGTGTTGTCCTCGCGTATTTGATGAGAAGGTCGATCACCAGGCTGAAAGCCACCACCCTGAATCTCTAGAGATGTAACATTGGACATCGGCGAATTGCATCGCCAGCGATTAAACAACTCGCAGGGGCAAGACAAGAGTATGGCGCGTAGTGACGGTAACGTAAACATTTTTTCAGAGAGGCCAACGTTCAACCCAAAATGTGAGAGACCCAAACTGTCAATATATCTCAGCTTACGCATAGCAGCGAGCTCCTCTCCACTGTCGACCGCATTTCACTGGCTATTGCAATACCTTTGAACATGGTAAGAATTTCACTGCCTCGTCGGATATCATTCGTCGTTAGGCTTCTCAGCTCTGGTAGTCGCCAAAGCAGTAGAGCAGATACCACTTCCAAGTCGCACCAATTAACCCTTGCGCGTCAGAGCCTCTGAGCGGCCTGAGGTACATATGGGCATTCGGCGACGTTAAAGAGCCTCTGCAAGATAGGGTCCTGAGTCGTCAACGGCAAATTCGGGAATGGTTTCCCTCGAGTCCGTAACTTGTTTTCAGAGTATGTGAGGTAGTCGAGTCGCTTGCCGTAGGGTGCGAGACGGGGTTCGAAGAGGAGGTCGGAAAGACAGGCGGGATTACTATGGGCTGCTAGCATGGGGTCAAAGTCGTCGGGATTCCATTTGGAAGTTAGAGGCCATCTGAGTGCGGCGTATTTTGACTTGTTGTGCTTGTGCTGCGCGAGGAGGTTGGAGCCCACTTTGTAGAGCTTTTTGCAGGAGAGAACGAGTTGTCCGATACTGTGGGGGCAAGTGTATTTCATGATGTTCTGAAGGACCGAGTCCGCGAGACTGAGGAGTTGAACCATATTGAATGAGTGCGGGTTAGCAATGAATGCAGGAATATCAACGTTGAGACTGAGGATAAAATTTTGTCCAGGATGACTGAACCGATGGAAATGACGGAGACTGAAGAAATGTTGATAATGAAGACATGTAATGGAGATGAAAACGAATTGTGACATTCGCACCCCACAGGAACCGCGTGGAAGTTTATACACACTCAGGCAGCTGCTTTGAGTGATGGATCCAGATTTAGCCTTTGTCAAAATCTGCTGAAGCTTGCAAGACGAAATGCAACGGGATGAATCATTAGGCAATATAATAGTCCTCGATGTTTGATGTTGAAAGCAGTAGTTGTCCGCGTTGGGGCGTAGCAACACTTGTTTTCTCTGGTAGCACATTTCCAATTTCAAAAAGCCGGATTTGGGATAGTAACCAGAAGAAGCATAAACTCCTTGACAGAGCATACCAGTAAGGTCCCTCATCGAAGCAATGGTTCCACTATATCATGGCCCGCTCCGTATATTTCTTTCAAACCATTCAACGTGAGTTTTGACTTAGAAGATTGCATGTATTTGAAGCTATGGCGCCCTGTCATGATTGCGCTCCAGACACAATTATTGGGTCCCATCCCCCTTCAGCGACATCCCTTTCCACAAATATCCTACAGACACGGTGCAGTACTAATCCCTAATCGTTCTCTTCGGAATTACCAAAGTCCTAGCATATTAGTGTGATGACAAAGGCTCGGCGTACAAGATCAAAGTAAACGATGATATGCCACAAGGCTTGAAATTGAGGTCGAAGGAAACACTACATCCTTATGGTCTTCCTGCCACCCGTCAGAGCTTCTGCGCCCCCCTGGGTCGATTCAATATCTTGATAGTAACGGGATAGACACGGCCAAAACTCGAAGAAATCAATGCCCATAGAGAAGATCACGGAATTGGCACGTTATCGCTCCACTCTATGGATACCTGAAGAATACGCAATGTCAAAGCGGCAGTGGAAGTGCAATTCCTCATTCAAGTTCGCTCCTCGTACCATCGTCACCACATCCATCAGTCTCTCCCGTGCCCACCATCCTAGGAAGCTTTGCCAGCATCTTCTTTCAAGCTCACGATCCTATTCAACACCACCTTCCTTTCAACACTCTCCTTATCCATGCAAAAATAGGCCACTCTCAACCCCTGAAATCTAACAGTCTCGAATCCAGCATCCTTGTTCGTAACATTCTTCTCGCCCTCCTCCTCAGGCCACGGTGCTCGCCGTTTGATCTCCTCCAGGCCTGTCTCAATGATGGCATTTGGGTAAATCTCTTCGCTTTTGGGATTGAGGTCCTTGAGGAACCCACCTTCCGCAGAATCTGGGTTGTCGGACTTGAACAGGGAATTGAAGATGCGGACTTCGGCTTTGATGGGTGACTTGTGCGCTGCTGAAGAGCCGACCCACTGGATGTAGGTCTTCGGCTTCTTGAACGCCGCGCCTTCTTTTGGCTTCTCGTATGTAGCATGAACAGCGGTGATTAAGCCGGTGATCTGGTCTTTCTCGAATGTGGTAGCTTTGACGGGGAAGGGTACCTTGAGCAGACCTGTAGCTTTACCGGGTGCGAGGCGGAAGTAGTCCTTGCTGTCTACCTCGCGGAAGTCGGAGCGGTCAATGTAGACTGTTTTGGTGAAAGGGACTTTGTGGGTTCCCATGGCGGGATCTTTGCCGAAGGGAACTTCGACTTCTTCTACGTAGTCGTCTGGGAGGTTGTCGATGATAACTGGGATTGGGTCGAGGACGAGCATTAGTCGGGGGACCGTTTGTTCGAGGTAGCGTCGGACTGTCTGCTCGAAGCGGACGATTTGAATGTTAGTAAGAGATGTGGAAACGCCAAGCTCATTGACGAAGGAGAGAATGGCGCCTGGTGGGACACCGCGTCGCCGCAACCCAATAAGGGTGAAGAGGCGTGGGTCATCCCAGTCTCGGACTATGTTTTGGTCGACGAGTGCTTTGATCTTTCGCTTTGAAAGGACTGTGCCAGCCACGTTGAGTCGGCCATATCTTGCTAATTTTTAGTATATGGTCGCACAGAGTTTTTGCAAGTCTAGACTTACTCTCGTTGCATGGGTGTGTAAATCTCAACAGCCTCACACAACCACTCATAAGACGTCCTCGACAACTGGAATTCTGTAGTACATAAAGAATGCGAAATGTTCTCAAAGCTATCGCAAAGACAGTGGGTGAAGTCATAAGTCGGATAAATCCTCCATTTATTGCCTGTACGATGATGCTCTTTTTCGAGAATGCGGTATGCTGATAGATCCCACATCTGCGGGTTTCCAGATTGAATGTCCTGCTTCATTCGCAGGAAGGCTTCTCTAGGCCTATACTTGCCATCTCTCATTGCTCTAAACTCCGCTAGTGATTCTTCAACAGGCCTGGTTCGGTGTTCGCAAGCAATTCGGGGACCATGATTCTCACCGCCTCGTTGCAGCTTGATCTCCGTATCTTTACGCATGAGGGGTCAGTACGTAAATGTCACTTGTGATTTCGTGGGCCTACCTGTACAATGACAAACATAGGCACCATCTCGCTTTATGAGGTCTTCTGCCAATTTGTAGAGCTTCTCAAAATTATCACTCGAGTAGGTGACTTTGAATGGTTTGAACCCTAACCACTCGATGATCTCCTGGATGGCAGTGAAGTATTTCTCTTCTTCAGCTTCAGGATTGGTGTCATCAAATCTGAGATAACAGATCCCTTTGTGGTATCTCGCAAAACCAAAGTTGATTGCAATCGCTTTACTATGGCCGATATGTAGATAACCGTTAGGCTCTGGCGGGAACCGAGTAACAATTTCTTTTGCTGGCTTCTCGCTATAGACAGATTTCAGGAAACCCTCCTTGAACATAGACTCTGGATCTATAGGAGCCGCTGGTACATTGGGAACTTTTGGCTCTTTCTTATTTGGCGCTGGGTTTGGTTCCTTTGGCTGTTTGGATTGCTTTTTGGATTTCTCTATCTTTGCTTCTTTTGGTCGTTCAGGAAGAGTTGAGGTTGTCTCTACTTGGGCATCTTCTGAGTCCCCCATTGTCTTTCCAAGTCTGTTGCGTGTTAAACAAAATTGTTGAAAAGAACAGCAGCAATGTTGATATTTGGCGCTTAGAGTCATATTGACATGGCGCTAATGCAGATCCGGAATAACGTTTCTCCGTCACCGGTCGCCTTACCTTCGATTTTCTGAGAACCCATCTTTCGCTTGATGGTGCTCGCCGTCAGGTGTTAACTTGCATATCTCTTGAGCTCTCTACGTAGTCTTGGATGTCGAGATGTATGCTACGTATCTTTGCGAAACGTTACCAGCAAACCGCTAACATAGATCCCAGGGCGCCTCTCGTCACGAACCCCCAGATCCAATCCGCCACGCTACACAATCCTCTCCCTCTTTTCCTACATATGTACATATGGCCGTTCCTTGCAATATGGCCCGTATTTTTCGCTATCTATCTCTCGGAGGAGAGGTACAACACATACATCGCAGGATCTGAGTGGACATTTGTCTGGGCTGGCTCAATCGTTACGGCGCAATCCTTGACCTGGCTTTCTACAAAGTGGAATGTCAACATCGACTCCCTGTTTACATCTACCACGACTAAGGATGTCCGAAACGCGAAGTTGATCAAGGTGATACCAGTGACGAACGCAGGATCCGCTGAAATCTGCAAGCTTCTGAGGGATAATGTGAGCATCTCGAGTGAGAATTTGCGGACCGTTATTGATAAAGTATATAGGTTGGTGGAAAGCAGAATCTGTCTTTCCTGTTCCAGAAGCGGAGATTCCTCTACAACGCAGAAGATGACAGCTTTGCGCCTCTTTCCTATGACATCGATAAGGAGCCAAGACCGGCAATCGAAACCTTTCAAGAATCGCGCGGCTTCACAAAGCAGGCGGAGATTGATCGCATACAGCAGCACTATGGAGACAACACATTCGATATCCCCGTTCCCACCTTCACAGAGCTATGGAAAGAGCATGCAGTCGCGCCGTTCTTTATTTTTCAGATGTTCTGCGTGGGTCTCTGGCTGTTGGACGACTACTGGTACTATTCGCTGTTCACGTTGGTCATGCTGGTCGGATTCGAAAGCACGGTTGTTTGGCAAAGACAGAGGACGCTCAACGAATTCCGCGGGATGAGCATTCAGCCCTATGAGATTTGGGTGTACAGGCAAAACAAGTGGGAACGTATCACAAGCGATAAGCTGCTACCTGGAGACCTCGTGTCAGTCGGCCGAACTAAAGAAGATAGCGGAGTGGCTTGTGACATGCTCCTGGTGGAGGGCACTGCCATTGTGAATGAGGCTATGTTGTCTGGAGAGAGTACACCACTACTGAAAGACTCAGTCCAACTTCGCCCCGGAGATGCGCCAATTGATCCGGAAGGGCTCGACAAGAATGCCTTCCTTTACGGTGGTACTAAGGTTCTCCAAGTGACCCATGGAAATGCCAGCGAAGATGCGCCTGAAACTATCCCAACTTTCGCATCTGGTGTCAAGCCTCCTCCCGACAACGGTGCCATGGCAATCGTTGTCAAGACTGGCTTCGAGACGAGCCAAGGTAGCTTGGTGCGTACCATGATCTACTCCACAGAACGAGTATCAGCGAACAATGTCGAAGCGCTGCTTTTCATTCTGTTTCTCCTCATCTTCGCAATCGCTGCTTCGTGGTACGTCTGGCAAGAAGGTGTAGCCAAGGACCGGAAACGCTCGAAGCTCCTGCTGGACTGTGTCCTGATCATCACAAGCGTAGTCCCACCAGAATTGCCAATGGAGCTTAGCCTTGCGGTCAATACCAGTCTTGCAGCACTAAGCAAGTATGCGATCTTCTGTACAGAGCCTTTCCGGATACCTTACGCTGGTCGAGTAGACATCGCATGTTTTGATAAGACTGGTACCTTGACTGGAGAGGATTTGGTCGTAGACGGTATCGCAGGCCTGCAGCTGGAAGACAAGAACGCCAAGACCGAGAAGGACGGCGCTCATAGCAAAGTCACTCCTGTGTTGGATGCCGGCCAGCAGACCACGCTTGTCCTTGCTACTGCCCATGCACTTGTCAAACTCGACGAGGGAGACATTGTGGGCGACCCGATGGAAAAAGCCACACTCACATCACTGGGCTGGACTCTCGGCCGCAATGACACTCTGCATGGCAGACCAAGCACCAGTGGCAAAGGGAACTCAAGTGGCGGAGAGCTCGTTCAGATTAAGCGACGATTCCAATTCTCCTCATCGTTGAAGCGCCAAAGCTCGGTCGCAACTGTGCTTACCACTGACCGACAGACAGGTAAGAAGGTCAGAGGAACCTTTGTCGGTGTGAAGGGTGCACCAGAAACGATCCATACAATGTTGGTCAAGACACCACCAAACTACGAAGAGACCTTCAAGTACTTCACACGGAACGGAGGTCGAGTCCTGGCTCTAGGTTACCGATACCTCTCAGCAGAATCCGAGCTCGGCCAGACCAGGATTAACAACTTGAAGCGCGAAGAAGTGGAGGCAGATCTCACATTTGCTGGCTTCTTAGTATTGCAATGCCCTCTCAAAGACGACGCTATGAGCGCAGTCCGCATGCTTAACGAGAGTAGCCACCGCTGCGTTATGATCACTGGCGACAATGCACTTACAGCAGTCCATGTCGCTCGCCAAGTGGAGATCATCGATCGTGAAGTACTCATTCTTGATGCTCCTGAGCATGATGACAGTGGCGAAAAGCTTGTCTGGAGAAGCGTCGATGACAAGATCAACATCCCAGTCAATCCCAGCAAGCCATTAGACCCGAAGATCATAGAGGGGAAGGATCTCTGTGTCACTGGTTATGCACTGTCAAAGTACAAAGACCAAGCAGCTTTGCCCCAACTTCTGCGCCACACCTGGGTCTATGCCCGAGTATCGCCGAAGCAGAAGGAAGACATCCTCATCGGGCTGAAGGATGCCGGATACACAACGCTCATGTGTGGTGATGGTACGAATGATGTTGGAGCCTTGAAGCAGGCTCACATTGGTGTTGCGTTACTCAACGGATCCCAAGACGATTTGAACAAAATAGCCGAGCATTTCAGGACGACTAAGATGAAAGAGATCTACGAGAAGCAAGTTGGGATCATGAAGCGATTCAACCAGCCACCACCGCCTGTGCCTATACAGGTCGCCCACCTCTACCCACCAGGCCCACAGAATCCTCACTACCAGAAAGCTATGGAGCAACAAGCACAGAGGAAAGGAGCTGCTGGTGCCGTAGCCGCGAACTCCGAAGCAGCTGAGAAGAAGGATGTCGAGATCATCACGTCGCCGGGCGCGAAAGTGCTGCAGGATGCGAATGGAAACCTCACGCCTCAGCAAAAGAAGCAGATGCAGGCCCAACAAAAGGCAGCTGGCATAGCGGACAGATTCACTTCCACAATGATGGAGCAAGAACTCGATGAGAACGAGCCTCCTCGAATCAAGCTTGGCGATGCCTCAGTCGCTGCGCCTTTTACCAGCAAACTTGCGAACGTTATTGCTATTCCCAATATCATTCGACAAGGACGATGCACGCTGGTGGCGACCATACAGATGTACAAGATCTTGGCATTGAATTGCTTGATTAGTGCATACAGTCTCAGTGTGCTCTACTTGGAAGGTATCAAATTTGGAGATGGTCAAGTGACAATCAGCGGCATGCTCATGAGCGTGTGCTTCCTCTCCATCTCTCGAGCAAAGGTATTGATTCTCACCTCCCTTGATTCGTCGAAACATTGACACTCTATCTAGTCCGTTGAAGGCCTATCCAAAGAACGCCCCCAACCCAACATTTTCAACCCCTACATCATCGGCTCCGTCCTTGGCCAATTCGCAATCCACATCGTCACCCTCATCTACATCTCCAAATATGTTCAACGCCACGAGCCTCGCAGCGACGACATCGATCTTGAAGGCGAATTCGAACCCTCCCTCCTCAACAGCGCCGTCTACCTGCTCCAACTCATCCAACAGATCTCCACCTTTGCCATCAACTATCAAGGCCGGCCCTTCCGCGAAGGCATAAGAGAAAACCGTGGCATGTATTACGGTCTACTCCTCGTGTCAGGAGTCGCATTCAGCTGCTCCACAGAATTCATTCCCGAAATTAACGAGAAGCTTAAGCTTGTACCCTTCACTACGGAGTTCAAGCTCATCATGACCACGGTCATGGTCGTGGATTATGTCGGGTGTTACGTTGTTGAGAAGGTCCTGAAGCATTTGTATAGCGACTTTAGGCCTAAGGATATAGCAGTGAGGCGGGATGATCAGGTGAGGGTTAAAGAGAGCAGGAAAGCGAAGGAGGCGTTGGAGGCGCTGGAAGAGAGTAAGGCCATCGTTAGTAATGGGGTTATGTGATTGGTAAGCTAGATAGACCGCGTCCACTTCTAGAACAATTCCTTTCTTACCCGTGGTACCTTTCGAAAGCAGTAGTTCAGCATTCTCGTTATGTCTTCTCTACAACTCATTGAAACTTTTGAGTCATGTATAAGTATCACTTGAACCCCTCTTTGGAGCTTTAGCTTGAGAAACGGACTACACGCTTTGTGCAGAATACCTGGCCGACGATGAGCCTCGTAGCGCTCAATCAACATACTCGTCAGGAAGAAACATCAATATACTATGGCGAAAACATCTTTCCTTTCTGCAATCTCAGTGCAATTGATCCCTTTCTAAGTACCGAACATCCACTTCACTCAGCCAGATGCGAGAAATTCGCGTTGTCCTGGGATCCCATCCCGCGGAATGGCAGCAAGAACTCGTGATCAAGACCTTTTCTAACACGAGAAAGTTCGAGGTCTTCCAATCCAAGGAGATCGAAGTGTGCTGTGATGAACTATGGCGCCACCCGAATTCACCCGCAAATGATCGAATGGACGTACGATCTCCACAGTGATGCTTTGAGAGTCCTTGCAACTTCCGAGTCGCTCAACCTGGTCAATTCCACACTCCACCTCACCCACACAGGAGTTACCGATGACGCCACTGAAAGCAAAATCACAGCTGATAAGATGTGGGCACCTCTGTTCTGATGTGATTCTAGGCGACGCAAGATTAGCCTGAATAGCGTCCTGGTTTGGCTCGACGTCAAAAGCAATGATCCGTCTGGGAATTTGCGCTGCGAAGATCATGAGAAGAGATTATTCAACAGGATCGAGGATAGGGATGCTGGGCGTGATGCAGATGTGCAGAGGTACCTTACGCTTGACTGGGAAGCTTGAGGCAAGGCTATTAAAGAAGGGCACGAATACTCCTCATGCTCATTAATTCTGATCGTAGCGTACAATTTGAATGGTGGGACGTCGTGCGTGGTCAGGTCAACGTTTTCGATACTCTATATTTCGTATGTGCTATCTTCCCGCTGGGAAGGAGGATGGTGTGACGGCCTTGTACCTAGCCTCTACAAGGGAATCGAGCAAATTTTACGACGTCAAGATGCTATAGCCGCGGCTGCCTTAGGTCTTGCAACCAATGTTCTTCTAAGCTAGTAACCCAATCTTCCATTTCGTTCAACCTGAAAGTATACGAAGATATATTGATTCAAATTGGGCCAATCATCATCAATGCCTAACCCGTTTGACAGGGTCGAGCTGAACGACTACGTGTACTTTAGCTTTTGCGAACACTTTGTTGGCAGAACATATAGATTCTTAGGGACGACTCTTTGCCTGATCGGTCGCTTGGCGCCGTGGTAATTAGCACCGCTCTAGTCCTAGGCCAACATCTTGCAAAGAGAAAAAGTTAATTTTGAATTGGGGTTAGGATTTGTAGACACGCGCGACTACTCAAAGCGCGCCCGATGCCCGGCGTTTCCATCTTAGAGCAGTTCCTTCCAATGGAATACAATCATCTCCTCACACCTCGTAAATTCTTGACCTTGTGCTATGGTAGCTTCTTCAAGTTAATCTGGGCATGCTTGATTCAATTTGGAGCATCATCTACCAGTTGACAAGGGTCTTGTCTAGTCGGGCTACCAACACTTCAGTCAGTAGAAATCGCTACGAGATTACTGAATTGTCCTGTGCAGTGGTGGGTCCTGCCCTTGCCATTGAACGATACGCCTTCAATAACGTTCTCTAGGCTTAGTCTCCAGTCTAGGCCCCAATGCCTAGAAAGATGCCGCTCAAATCCAGCACGGGGCCACGCCCAGTCAAGGTGTCCCAACCATCCTTCCTCACTCTGCCCGCCGAAGTCCGCAACATGATTTACCACCCCACCCTTGTCGCCGAAAAGCCTCTTGAGGTCCAAGATCTGCATTTGTCGGACTTTAAAGCAAAAAAAAAGAATGGGGACTGCCGATTGAGATCCACATATGCAGCGCCCGACCATGCGAGCGAGGATTGCCCTGAGGCACCAGGAGGATCATCATACTCTGTTTACTCCCCCCATTGGTACTCCCGTACGCAGACTTGCTCCTTCAAAGACCACAATGTCAAGTTTCAGAAAACGTCGTACACATCAAAAGTGCCAAACTACGTCAACCAATTAACCGTGGCATTGCTTGCTGTCAATCACCAGATCAGGTTGGAGGCTGCGTCGATCTTCTATGGCGTCAACGTTTTCTCATTCGACACAATGAGTTCCGTTATCCCATTTCTGAAAGATCGGACAACGGAGACCCGCAAGTTCGTGCACAGCATACAGCTCAACCTTCCTATCTATGGCTCTGATTGGTACAGCGTTACCACAGCTTACAACAGACCAGATACTTGGAAGAGAGTATTTGCCTCTCTTGCAAAGCTTCCACACCTGAGTCTAAAGAACGTCTGCATCTGGATTAAAGACGAGTCCAGCAAAATGTATGTCGATGATCTCGAGCTCGGAACCAAGCATATGAAATGGCTTCATCAACTTAGCAAGATAAACAACCTGGACAAGCTGGGTGTAGCTTACACCTACGGGCAGTGGGATCGGGAAGGCGGCGATCCATTTCTTTTCTATTATGTCCAGGGCGCCCCACGCGAAGAGAGGAACAGCCAAACCGAACAAGAACTCTGGGAATTTCTAGCTCCGAAGATGCTCAAAGCGCCCGACGACCTGAATGCACTTCTGGAGCGTCGCATCTGGGATTTTGAAAACGACCCCGAGGCTGACGTAGTGTTCGATGAAACTGCGAACGATGAGAACGATGAAACTGCCAATGATCAGATTTCGGGTGACCTAGATGAATGGCCACACTAATGATGAAAAAAGCTCAGCAAGCTCGGTATCTTCTATATGGTAGTTTGGGAGCTGGTGCATAAGATCATGCTTATGCGATCAAAACATGCCTCTCGTTTGCAATTTGCTGAAGATCTATGAGCTATGAAAGTCGAACGAGCTGAACTGAGGGATGTCGCTACGAAATCTGGAGGCGAGATGGAGAGAGCATGAAGACATTGGAATGGAGAAGATGCCACACTAATTAAGAAGAGAAATAGACAAAGGTCGAAGAATCATGCCTTGCATCCTGCTAGCACTGCATAGCCAAGCAAAGTAGCGGAATAGACTAATATACTTGCAGATAGTGACTGCCAGAACTCTCTTCGCTTGCTCCCTACCGTGCTTCCTCTGCTGCTTACCTCGTAGACATAGTATGTATATTATGAAAACAGCTTCACTTTGGATACCAGAGACAAAAGCCCGAGTGATATTCGCCAAAACACATAATCACTATGACCTTGCCTGAGTCTCCACAGATTGACTGCAACATCACGAGCTTCAAAATATGGCTAACACTGTCAGAAATTTCGTGTATTCGGATTCGACTTGACAGCAAGACCAGGTATTGAAACCCCTAGTTTGGAGTCAATACTGACCTCTTGCCCTTCCATATTATCGCAACAGCTGGTCCAGAAGCCGTAACATGCGCTTTGCATGCTGGCTCGTTTCCATTCCGATAGCACCATACCAACGTCTAAGATCAAGGCTAATACCACCAACACCGTTTCCTTGCTATTTGATAATATCGTAATGTCAGGTGCTGAGGTCATAGCCAGGAGTGCCAACACTGGCTTCTGCCCTATCAAACACACAACAAAGGTACTATGGCCACGGCTAACACAATCAACACCGGCTCTTTGCCTCTCGACGTGAAGATAATCTCGGAAACCGTTGCGGCCGATAACACCAAAATTGGCTCCTTCCCCTTCGAGACCACGTTAAAGCGACAATCCAAGTCCAGCCACTGCGACAGATTTCGGTACCATACCCATCGATCTTACCATGGCACCGAAAGCTGAAGCTATGGCGAATACCAACACCGGTCTCTTGCCTTTCGAGGTCTCCTCACCATTAGCGAACGAAATTCCAGCGAAACCAACAAACGTGGAGAGGATGCTCATTGATCTTCACTATTGCACCAAAAGCTGAAGCTATGCCTTACATTGAGACCGGCTTCTTCCACTTCGTCAAGCTTCCTGGCGAGGTTCGGAATAAGACATATCGATTGGTTCTGGTGGTAGACCACCCTTTGAAGATAACAAGTCTGCCGCCATGCGAGTACGAGGCAGAGCACACATCCGGTTCTATCAAACTGAGGACAGAATATATTCCATGGGCAGCCCTCACTACAGGATAAAAAACCTTTATGCTGCGATGAGTACCGTGACTACCTACCGCTTCGAAAAATATGGCTTAGGAAAGCATCCTTCTGTTTCCATGCTGATGTTCTGATCCCTTGCTTTCCGTGATTGGATGGTAGTAAATCAATCCGATGCCCGACATATATATTAAGGGGTACGCTGACTTATCCCTCGTAGGAAACGATGTCCGTCTACTATGCCGAGAATACATTCGGCTTGACTCTATTACCGCCCTGCTACCATTCATGCTAGATCGGCCTGAACGTCAGGAGTACAATAAGAGCTGCGAGATCACCTTTCATATGGATAATTCGAAAATGTAGACCTGGCTATCCCCGACATTCCACAGCATCACGGGATGGGAGAATGCCTTCATCTACCTTGAAAACTATCGGAGATTCCGCCTGGAGAAGCTGAATGTCCTCATCTACGACCCGCGTGGTCTGATGCGGAACGATCAATTCACTACAGAATCATAACCGCTCTGGATAAAGGCCATGGCTCCATGTGCGAGCTTCAAGAAGTAGTTTCTATGTATTCTCGCGGTCAGTCACTGAGGTTATGGCTTTCCAACGGGGAGTATTGACGTCGACTGTTGTAGCTTCGATATGGAGGGCGTAGACTACAGTGATGGCGAAAGAGAAGGTCCGCTCCGGATGTGGCGATTGAACAGCAGTGACCCAAACGTGACCCGTCGGACGCAGATGTGGAACTTTTTAAGCCGAAATTGCTGGAGAAGACTGGGAATCAACAGGACGCAAGTACGCTTCAGCAGCGACGAATATTCGAATGTTGTTGCGAGATCGAGGATAGAGAGAGCCGGAAGATTAAATTCTGGTACCGGGATTGATCTTCTGGGTATCTTATCATGTTCGGTTGAGCCATCGCCATGCTGTTTTATTGAGAGTATGCTATAGGGGTAGCATACCTACTATTTACCGTACGGATAGGAAGAACGAAGACGAGATATTGTATATTGTACATCTTACAATTACAAACCCTGCATCGATTTTAATTTATGATAGATCAACATCATGCAATCAGATCAATTAGATATCCCCTCCAAATGAGATAAAGGATATTCTTTTCCAACACCATTACACGTGTGCAGAACCATCCGAACCTAATAAAATACTGCGACGATGGTGAATTTGTCAGAGCAGTAAAGGCTCATTCAAATCATCAACAAGGCGTCAGACGACGAAAACATAAGCTGTTCGAATCAAAATAGAGGCTGTATGAGACAGATGCCCTGGTTGGTTGTTATGGTCAATGTAATTTGGAAGTGCTGAGTCTCGACTACGATAAGCGTACCGCCCACCAACTTCGAATGACAGACTGTTGTAATGGTTAAGGTACACAGACATGGAGCCTCCTGGCACCGAAGGATCTTGAGAAGTGCGGCAACAAACCCACAGCCGATTGCCATTGCAGATTCCACAAATCGGCTAACCAGCAGGGGGCATAGGGTATGGCTTTGAGTTCATAGTCGGAAGATGGATAAGACTAATTGTCTTCGATATGTTGATCCTTGCATTGGAAGTACTCACAAGCCCGAACAATTGGATTATTCAGCCTCGCGCATATGTATCTATTCTTAAACAACCTGAACAGGATCTTCATCACGTTGATTTCATCGATATAGTAGGTTTCGCTATCGGTCAGATCGCACTCGTAAATGGGTAAACAAACAAGGCAGTATGATTTATGTTAGCATCAGATTTACATAGGTGTCCTACCCTTGCATGACGGTCGCGCTTGTTGAAGGGTGGGGACTGATCAAAGCTTGCTCTTGGTTACTGCAATCCACTCTTTTTCGTTTAGAGATAGCGAACTTCGACTTCATCTTATACTCGGGGGTGTTAGCAAGCGCTAGACCAACAATCCGCGAAGAGTGTACATAAGTGGTAGTGGCCATGTATCTACAATAACCCTGAGCTCTGCATCGACTACACAATTGGAGGAACAGACGATTGTAGACTGCTCCAATTTCATTCGTCACGAACAAGGTCACACACAGAAATTACTCTTGGTCTTCGAAACGGCGAAGTCCAGCCCAACAATCACATGATACTTCACTCCTTCCCCTTCCCAAGCCCGGATGAGTCGCGCTTGGATATTGAGACTTGGAATGGGAACGCCTATCAAAACCCCCACTCTCACAGTACTTCTTTGCTCAAGGACACGGCCCATTCATCAGGTGTCCAAGCTTTACCAAGCATTGCTTTGTCGACAGAAGTCATGGCCCGTGCCCGTGGCAAAGCAGCACGGTTTCTTTCGTCAAGAAGTGCGCACTTGCTCCCATGTGCACTTCACTCACCCTTGAAAGCTCGCTTCTTCTCCGTTGAAGAAGCTCAATCATTTCATCAGCAGACGACATAATGATGCAAATTCTGTCTTTTCTGTCCATCTGCACGCTCATTGGAGCATCTGTTCTAGTCCACCTAAATTTTCCTTCCTTCATGCTTCAGCCAAACCTCAGCTTCCAAGATCTTTCGCCTCCAAATACTACAAACGCACATAACGCAACAAGTGGCCTTTTGCAATGGGTAAGTAGATGTGGCATGCGTTAACGATGTATTCCATAAAGGTAGATAAGAAATTGCTTAGTCAGCACGTGTACTTGCTTTCTCCGCCAAGCGGCCAAGGCACTACTTCCAACTTCCTATCGCATTTCAACCGCGACGGCGATATCAAGCATAATGCACCTGGGCTGAGAGTTGACTTACAGGCCGAGATCTTTCTTGCTCTTCAAGAGGACTGATGACCTGACCGGCGTAGCTGTATCACCTGCACCCTTTGCAATTGAACTTCTCATCCAGCCCCCATCATGGTCCAGTGGAAGAAGCTGTTCGGCATCGACAACCAGGACCGTCGTGGCTTTCGCGACGAAGTGCGACATCGTAAGCATAGTCTATCCTCTGCTACATGCGCGTACTGGTCCCCATTGGCTGACCGAAGCTCCCAGTCCTCCCCTCCAATACCAGGGACCTCATTCCCTCAGCTATGCCTGCAGAAGCAGTTACCAAAGTCGCCCTTCGCCTCAAATACCAGATCGAGCAAGTCATACCGTGTGAGCTCGAGGAATGGAAAGTCACAAAAGCCAATTCGCCCGTCATCACGCGGAGAGTCATAAAGACAGCGAAGGAAGCCGGAGGCAAGGAGCACGAAGCATGTGTGGTATATTGCCTACTAGTGTGCAATCGATGGTTCAGACAGATGGCAAAGTTGGAGCTGTGGGATGCGGACTTGCATGATGTCAGGGCGACTGCTTGTGAGGTGCTGGCAAAGCAGCTCATTGAATTGGAGGAAGACCAGGAGTACCTACTGCAAGACCTGCTACTAAAGCGCTACTCCATTATCGTCAATGGCGAACAGACTGAGCCGGCCAATGCTATAGAGCGAGCTTCCGATCTCCATACCCTCCGTGTCATCGGGTCGTCTGGCTACCAGAAGTGCATCAGCTATCTATGGAAGGGATGGCTAATCCAGGATGACCAGTATCCATCGAATTTCATTGCTTGGGATAAGAAAGTCAATACTAATTACTGGGATCATTTCGATCCTGACCGGATGCGCGCCCCGTTGTATCAGAATGCCGTACAAATCTTTTTCTCTGTATTTTACTTAGCGCTCTACACAGGAGCGATCAATACCATCAACGCGAAAGGAGACTTGGATGTTGTCGAGGGTATACTATACGTCATGACAGCTGGCTTCATCTTCGACGAGATCGCCAAATTCTGGAAAGTCGGGCGGTACTACATTGGTTTCTGGAACGTCTTCAATAGCACACTTTACGCCCTTCTCTGCGTCTCTTTCGTGACGCGCCTAATCGCATTAGGCCATCCTGTTGGCGATCACCGGCGGATCAAATTCAACCAACTCAGCTATAATTTTCTAGCCTTCAGCGCGCCAATGTTCTGGATGCGGCTGCTGCTATACTTAGATACGATTCGCTTCTTTGGTGCTATGCTGGTGGTGCTGAAAGTCATGATGAAAGAGTCACTTATTTTCTTCGCATTGTTGATTATAATCATGGTTGGGTTTCTACAAGCGTTCATCGGCATGGACCAAGTCGATGACAACGCTAAAGTGACGAGCTTCATCATGCAAGCAATGTTGAACAGCGTCATGCAATCTCCCGACTTTGATGGATTCGAAAACTTCGCGCCACCGTTTGGCATTATCCTGTACTACATCTTTACATTTGTAGTGATGGTTGGTGCGTACTATTTGAATCCTCTAACATGAATGAAAAGTACAAGATAGCTAACCCGTCCCAGTCCTCCTAAACATCCTCATAGCCCTCTACAACAGCGCCTACGCCGACATAACTGACAACGCCATTGACGAATACATGGCGCTCTTCTCCCAAAAAACCATGCAGTTTGTGCGCGCACCCGACGAAAACGTCTTCATTGCGCCCTTTAACCTTGTGGAAGTGTTCTGCCTCATTATCCCCTTCGAATGGTGGATGTCAACTCCCAAATACGAAAGTCTCAACAACTTGGTCATGGGCGTGCTGTACTCCCCACTCCTGCTCATTACAGCGTATGTAGAAACGAAGCAGGCGCACCGCGTCAAGAGGAACCGGAGGAGAGGTGAAAGTGATGAGGACGAGACGGAAGAGTGGGAGCAGTTGGCTGGGGAGTGCGATTTCGAGGCTGATGGGTGGGCGAAGAAGGTTGAGGGGACGAAACCGAATGTGGCGACTGATCTTGTTGTGGTGGAGGTGAGGGAGTTGAAGGAGCAGATTGATGCGTTGAGGAAGATGATTGAGGCGAAGGGGGAGGGTGGGAAGGAGAATGGTGGTACATAAAGCTCCACAAAATCAACATCATAATAGCATCAGACTGGCCGAACGGACAAGCGAGCAATGGTGTGCACGTTGATGCCGTGACGTAAAATAAGACCAACCCTAATGATGAGAATTGCACTTCGCATCAGGCGTTCCATTACACCGCGACTCCGAAGATTCCCAAATCGATAATCTTATGCGCTGCTTCACCGTGCTATGCACAATGACAAGACAGGCTCGATGAAGTATTGGCATTGGTGCGGTGCTTGCGAGCCCCACTACTTGTACAGCTCCGGAGCAGCCTCATGTGCGCCAGTGGGCGCCAACACCACATGTTGTATCATTCATGAACGCTTTTCGCATGTCTCATAAGCACACTAATCCATTTCCTCATATCGTCTCCACCACACCCCCCTCATCACTCTCACTAACACTCTCATCGCCACTAACCTCCGCATTCTCCTTCTCCCTCTTCTCCATCAACGCCTGCAATTCCGCATCATCATTCTCCGTCACCGCCTTCGGCGCCATCTTAACCACACAGCCCCCATTCGCCCTCACAATATTGCCTTCGATCTCTTTGATTGCTTTCTCCAAACACGTTATCCCCGTACTCTTTTCCAAACATTGCGATGTCAAAACGTAGAGGGGTGGGGAGACGAGTTTGACCTTGACTTGGGCGTCGGGGGTTGCGGCGTTGAGGGCTTCGGCGGAGCGGAGGGCGTTCTTCACGGCGTCGATGCCTTCGTAGCCGAAGCAGGTTACTTCGACGTCGGCGCGGACTTTTGTGGGTTGGGGGGTGAGGCGTTTCGAAATGTATGACTGGAGCTCTGCCTTGACGACTTCAGAGGGAAAGTTTACTTCGGCCCAGACGTCTGGGTTGGTTATTGAGAGCTTGAATGCATCGACAGCGTGTCCGTATTTCTTGTTCAGTGGCCAGCCGATATCTTGGTATAATATTTCCATGGGGGTTTTTGTTTTCTCGGCTACGTGGCGCATGATTGAGGCAACCATTTTGCCTTTGTTGAAGCGTTCTTCGCATTTTACTATGTCTTCGTGGGAGACGCGACGTTTAGAGAGATCGATATAGCCTAGGCTACTGTCAGCACCACGCCTCGTCTAAATTGAAGCTGCGCAGAGGTGGATCCCACCCTTGTCTTTGTCTACTCGTAGCACGACGACCACTTCGTTGCGTCCGACGCGGATGAGCTTTTGGATACTTCTTATACGTCTCCGGGAGAGTTCGGAGAGGAGGATCATGCCGTCTATGTTGTCGTATTCGAGCAATTTCACGTAGGCGCCCATTTCTGCTATCTGCGAGGTGGGGGTGAGTCATGAGAGTCCTCGGTGTGAAGAGGCTGCGGAGGGTAGGCATACTTGTTTGACCTGTAGATGAGATTAGTGCGTTGTTTTGTGAGGGGGAAGACGGGACGTACATTGACCATGACGAACTCTTCAAGGTCTGGGTATTTGTTCTCGTAGAACCGACAATTCGTTAACGACATGGCCGCGGTTGATTACTATGTTTCTGCGCTTGAGTGGCGCTGTGTATGTCTAAGACAGTCACCAGAGCGCTGGTATGTATCTGATCAGGATGCGGAGAAGAGAGTTGTCGACAATGGTCGCAGAATGCCGTATGCAATAGGGTCGCGGAGTCACAGCGCGTCTTGGCAATATAAAATTATCCCAGGCGTTGTAGGGCTGAGATGTTCAGCGCTGGTGTCACCAAAAATTGCCCCTCCCTTCGATTTTCTACACGTCGGCGACTTCTATCTCTATGATCTGCCTATGGCATCCAGCAATGCAGGTTAAATCCAAACGTCTCCGAGTGCTATGTTGCTAAATATGAGGGTAATTTTCCCAATTCTTACCATCTAGTTCTCGGGCCAAAGATATGGCTAAGCGCTCTCACGCGGTGCTTTCGGAATCAAAAACTTATACCCAAATTATCTTTTTTCTTGCGAGTAATATTGAAGACGAACATCCAAGTCCTCAATTCGCTATCTTGTGAAGCAACTTTGATATAACGTCTACCGATCCCTTTCAAACTACAACTACCATCCCAGCCACATGAAGCTGCAGCGACGGCCAAGAAGCGAATATCTGTACGGACACTTCGCCCCGAGCCACCTGAAACAGGAAGGATTTGCCAAGCTCTGAGCTTGGGCCGGAAGGACCCAAGGGCCAAGGATTGAGGGCGATGTTTTACAACCTTTAGCGAGACCAGTCACCACATCTATTAACCGCTCATTGTGCGTCAGGCACCAGCACGAACGATGAGCCTTGCCTTCATTACGTAGGAGATCTCAACGCCGCAAGCTCGAAAATGGCACTTATGCGCTACATCTTGGTCTAAGCAGGGGTGAGGTTTACAGACAAAATGAGCCCCAAACATAGCCAAGTCAGCCTTCGCCGAGCTGCAGGAAGCTATCAGCCGCATTGTGTGGGGGATATGTAGATAATGGCACGCAGCCCCGGTAGGAAGCAGTTTTTCTTATCCTCGCAGCCTTTTCATTCTTGAAAAAGTATTTCCCCACGGTCTACTTTTTCTATCAGTGCATTCAAGATGTTCGAATCTTTCACAAACAAACCCATCGCCTCCGATGCCGCACCCCAGTCCACCACCTCCCACCTTCCCCAAACGGGCCGACACCACCCATGCCCCAGCTATCGCACCTGCTGGCCCGGCCTGACCATGGCTTCATTCTCGCCCATCAACCCCCCCACCCGCGCCCACCTCTACCGCCGGCTCAGCATGATTGTGATCCTTGGCCTCGACACTTTCGTCTCGATTCTGTCCATACTCTCTCACAGCTTCGGCTTCAGCATCATTCCACGCATCCTCATCGCCGTGCTTCATTTCCTGTGTGCGGCGTGGTTCTTGCACTGCATAGGGCGTATGTATGGGGAAAGGACTGTGTTTCACAAGGTGTTTGTGAGGAGGGATTTCGATATCTTTCTAGGCGGGCTAGTTGTGGTGGAGTTGGGGCTCGTGTTGTGGTACTTTGCCGGATTGACGCATAAGACTGCGGGAGCTTGGTGGGGGTTGGATATCGCTGAATTGCTTGCGCTGTGGGGTGTGGGATGGGTGGCTTGGTGGGGACCGCTTGAGACGCAGCAGGGACAGCCGGAGACGATGGTTGTTTGAGATAATGCGATTTCAATCCCTCATCTTGACAGCGAGGAGCGTGAGACGCAGTGACCGAGGAAATTGTGAGTATGCACAAGCAGTATGGGTGTTATATCTGGGGGAAAATCCTAGATCTATGCATGACAATCAAACCATTTTATTGATTGCATGTTTGAGTACGAGGTCAAAAAGAATCGTTCCAACAGGGGAGATCTAGGGTTTCAGCATAACGCCAGTTACTGCCCCTCCCCATCCTCACGCCGTCACCTGTCATCTTCCCACCCATGCGCTCTTCCACGTGCTTCTGGGTTTGATTTCCACAGCCACCACGTTTGCTCCGGGTTTTCTGGTGGCATCAAGAGCCACTCTTCTTGCACTTTCCGGACGAGTGCTATATCTTCTTCTAGAATAGTAAAATCTCGATACCATTTCCCCATCAGCGCAATATCAAGGGCGTCTCCAGCGAAACAGACAGCCGGCCAACATTGACGCATCTTATAGAAAACCATGAAAACACCAAATCTAGCATTCCAGGCTTCGTTATCATTATGCACCGTCGGCATCTAGTATCCAAAGCTTGCGTTGTTTTCAGCTCATGGTCGCGCTCGCACATCTCACCAATAGCCTGTTTGGCTTGAATAAAGCATACAGCACTGTTCAGATAATCTCAGCCCTCTAGATGTTCGTTTCCCAGCTCCTGTGTAATTTCGCGCAATTTGTAAGACCTCCTGGAATGGAATTCTTTCGATCCTGCTTTCTACTCTGAATATATCGTTCTAGGTTCTGAGATCCGATACGCCTTCCACGTTCATTGTTGACGCCGTCCACAGGGTCTTGAGGTCAAAAAGCTTCCTTGAACTGCTTCTGGACGCTTTACTTCCATCATTGATTGTGCTACTTTCAATCGGAGGTTGAAGGGACGGTCTTCCGGTATTGGCGATATCTCGAGTGGGTTGCACACCGTAGGAAGGTCTTCTGAGGCTATCATGAGACGGTGAAGGCCACCTGCTTCGAATGATGCTGAGTCTATGGCCAAGGCCGTGCATACTGCTACCTCGAGGCTGTAGTGCTGGAAGGCACGACGCTGGTCATATGTGGCAAGACAAGGTATTTCCCGCCAGTCCAAGATTGCGTTTCGTCTTGCCGATATCTGTTACTATGTGTACAAATGTGTTTTTTCGGTACAGAATCTCGTAGGCTTCTTTGTAGATGATTTCGTGGTGCGCAAAATCGCTGGTTGGGAATTATGCTGGTACTAGCTGTTCGAATGGTTTGGCACGCTTAGTGTTAAGAGTTAAGAGGAGATTCTTGTAGATTTCGATCCAGATTTCAGGGGGCAGGGTCAGGAAGCCTTTGTGTGAAGTCGCCGTATTGCAGTGTACGTGAGTCGTGAGCTGTTGCGTATATGTAGTCTGGGATAGATGATGGGTAGCTTCCTCGTCAGGTGTGCTTTGCGGAAGGAAGAATTTGTTAGAGTAGATTTGGGTAGATGATAGCGAGCCAACTTAATCATTTTTTGGATCCATATTTTCAATGTAAGCTTTTGGCAACCGCTAAGCAACTTAATTACGAGTCAAACCGTAGTTCAGGGCGTCTGGAAGCTTAAAAGCTGTACCTCATAGGCAAAAGGCTTTCAAGTCCTTTAGACCATTAATTCATGGGGAAGATCGAGTTATAAAACCTCACTAGCTTCTAGAATCTACCGCTGTAGAGAGACTAGGAGCCTCCTCACCATTCGCTTCGCTGATGCTATATGATATCTTACTAATGCCCTTTCGGCGACTGATATTCCGCAAAACCACCTTTCCTACCAAACTCGTGTCCGGCACATGCGTCCCACCACATGGGTAAGCACCTGCTCCTTCGATATCCACAGCCCGAAGAAGCTCTCCATCGATCACCACCACATTTTCTGGCACCACCGCACACTTTTCTTCCATCTCCTGCTTATTCCACCAGTACACTTTGACTGGTAGCGCACGCTGTACGAACCGGTTGGCCTGGTCTTCTATCGCGGCTTTGTGTTTCCCGTCGATGACTCCTTTGAATTCGACAAATGCTGCATCAGGGTAGTGTTGGGCTTTGAGTTCCACAATACCTGGAATCGATTGGGCAAGATGACGGACAGCAAGCCCAACGATATGGCCACCCGTGTGAATACGTGAATTGAGATCACGCCTGGCTCCTGCGCATATTCCGGAGTCAGCATACTTCTTAAAAGCAAAACAGAAGTAGAAAGCCATGGCTTGAGACTTTTTTCCGGGGTTGAACCCGGGATAGATTCCGAAAAGTGCCTTACCATCGATGGCTTGTTCAACGCTCTCACCCTCACCAAAGATTTTGGTGCTCTCGGGTTGAAATCTACCGAAATGAAGTATCTGACCATGGGGGCCATTACTGACCGCCAACACATCGAAAACCGCAGCGTTATCCGAGTCCAGAGCCTTCATCACTCCTAAATCATATGGTTGGCCACCACCCTGAGCGTAGAAGACAGTCTCGGCCGTGATCACCACATGGCCATCCATTTCTTCGGGGCTCTGCTTGAAGTCTGGGTGATTTTTAAGAGGTCTGAATGCATTTTCATTGGCGGCTAGCTCAGCGGGAGATAATTCGGCAGACATCGTGCGAAGATAATACTCCGAGATTTTTTGAGTTTTGATGACTTTCGTGACATGCTTACGAAGAGCTTCGTTGTGCTGGTATAATGCAACCGTACGCGCAGATGCATCCATTGCTATGGTGACAAGTGCTCGTAGCATATGAGATCTATGAGTTGTTAGTTAAATAGATGGACAGGTGACACAGAGTGGCGGGGTGGATAATTCACACTGTTGGTAATCCGACCGCGAGGCCAAAAGAAAAACCACTATAAGCCCATGACAAAGGCTCGAGAAAGTATTGTTGTACATCGAAATTGTGGTATCATTCCGTCTTAAGAAGATGATAGTACGCAAAACCTCTCTAAAAGTCCTTCGTTGGAGAGTAGTGCGCGTGTACAATGTTGCTGTTCTACGCCAAGGCGAGACGGATTTGGATATTTACAATTCTAGCAAGATTTTCGTGTCTGGATTGGGTATTTAGTCTTGTTGCTGCGTTCCACACGAAGTCCTATGTGTTTATCGGAAATTATGCTATCCTTTGATAACGTGCTGGTATTCTAAATCTTGATTACACTACTCTTCCAGCCAAGAATACCTAGCCCAGTTCCTATCTCTCCTTCCCTAATATCCGCTTGAGCTCATCTGGTAGGATTATCGCTCTTATCCCTCGTCTTCCATCCCTCTGAGATCGATTAAGGCCCCCACGGCTATTCTTATGCGCAAAGCCCGACATATGCTGACAGACGTCCCTTACTGCGCTTTGGAATCGTACGTTTTTGGCGGCGATTGACCTACGGTGGGAGGACCGTAATTGACTTGAGGTCCAGCATTGATGGGGTGGAGTTCGGGTACATAGTCTTCGGTATAGGCTGGACCGCCGTTCGCTGCTGTTTCTCTCTTCTTCTGCGAGTCTTTGTATAACTTGTAACCGAGTGTGATGCACATGATAGCGGTGACGAGGTCGGAAGAGGAGGAATGTATTTCTTGGTGTAGAGTTGGAGGATTGGAGAGCTCCGAACTTTCGATATGGATTGATGGACGGATCTTGGATGCAGATCAAGTAGGACCTCGAAAAGATTCACAGGGATTGAGGTGTGATCTGGAGACTCGGTCTCCATCGAGGAGCAGCTGCTTTATAGGAGAATAAAAATGATAGAACAGCTGTCAGCTGTGTCATTGTCCTCCAATAAAATAATTTTAGAGTACGCAGCCGCACAGAGTGGCTGTCCCATGGTCGCATAATTTCCCATAACATCAATACAAGCTACTGCTTTTGATTGCTGACCGCGAGTCAAGTCGGTGGATTTTCCAGGATGGAATATTTCTGCGAAGTGCTGGGATGAGATTGAGGCCAAAATTTTGAAAATCTTCACGAAATGTGCCGATTTAGGTTTAGATAGCAGCTTACGAAATTGAAATGCTGCGGCTTAGAGGACAAGAAAGCACGAGAAGCGTCACAGAATACGACGAGCACCATGGAGGTGTGGATCACGATGTTTGAGATTAGAAGATCGTGCTGCCGTGCGGTCTTACTTAGTACGCGCGATCCGATTGTACCGTTTCAAGATATAATGGAGGCCAAAGTTCGGTCTGGCCAAGAGTAGGTATTGACTTGGCCATTAGGTATAATCGGTGGGATTTGGGAATATCACCTCTTTCGCCCCGATCACTGAGGTAGTGTACAAAAAAAAGATTCCCATCCAGGCCCGTAGTACGGCGGACGATAGGCCAGGGTAGGACACAATCAAAAATCCAAAAACCAAAATTTCAAAAACCAAAAAATGATCTGCGGCCCCACCGCGCAGGCTTTAAAATCCAGTTTTATCAACTATTACTAACGTTAAAGATCAGTCGTTACTCGTATAATTCCCTCTTTTTATACTTACTTTATTTATTATATAATAAGAATAAAATACCTAAATATAGTACCGGCGGTCGTATAATTATACCTCTTAAAGATTATAAAAATAAGATCCTTTATCGTCTTTTTATATTAAAAGAAATATAACTATAAATTATTAAATAGTTTAAAAATTATAAATTTATTTAAATTAATCCTTATACGCTCCGCCGGCGCCTTTAAGTATAAAAGGCTCTATAAATTATTTATATAAAAATTTTAAAAGAGTTACGAGATTATATTTAATATATAGTTTATCGACTCGGAGTTTATAATTAAAAGATATTTAATTAATTAAAAAATAAAGATTATAAGATATTAAAGGATAGTTTTATATAAGTTCGACTAGATATAAATCTATAATGAAAGGAGAATAACCGAGAGGCTTAAAAATAGGCGGATAATATAATATATTAATTTATATAATAAAAGTTTAGGAAAAACATTATATAGGGTATAAAACGAGAGTATTTAATAAAATATTTTTAAAAGAAAGACTAGCTAGTCTTTAGGTATATCGTATAGTAAAGTTTTATTTTCTTCTCGTATTATATAATAAAGCTTTACTCTTTTTTTATATTATATATTAATAATCTTAAAGATCGATTATTTAAATAATACCGGGATCTACTTTTAATTATCGTAGAATAATAATTATAAAATATATAATAAAAAAGGGGAGAATTTATCGTCCCTAGTCCAAATCTTATATAGTCGGTCGATAACTACGATAAATTAACCGATTTTAGAATTAAGATTTACGCTAGAATTAATACTTATATACGTTATATCCCCTAGTTTTAATACGGTATTACGAACCGTATATAAATTAATATTCTACGAGGTTATTTTAATACTATTTTCAACCTTAGATTATAACCTCGCTTCGTACGATTAAATTATAAATTAGAAATAAAAATAATAGCCTATATATATATCGTATTATAGTAGATTTTCGAACTAGACCTCGAATTTAAAAAATACTATATATACGGTACGAGTACTTCGAATTAACGGATCGAGTCGTAGTAAACCTAATTAACTAAAACCGTAACTAGGATATAAATTTAATTCATCGGAAATCTTCGTATAATAAATTAATTCTCGAAGGATAGGAACACGGATATAATTATTCTCCTTATAATTTATTTTCCCGTTATCCGTCTATAAATCGAGTAATTTATAGATAATTAAAATATATATTAAATTCGTAAATAGCCCTACCGCCTAAAAACGATTTCGGGGAGATTATATAACTTATTCTAATAACTAAAAATAAGGATTAAAAATTATAACTTTAAAATAAATACCGAGAAACTTAAAGAGTTTCGGCGGGATATTATTAATTAAGATAAATTAATTTCTTTCTATTTAAATATTTATATTATATAATAACGGTAAAGTCTTTTATCTCTAAGATTTATATTATATAATAATATTCAACTCTTTATCTTTATATATATATTATATAGTTACGGTCGAGCCCTTTCGTCTCGAAGATTTATATTATATAATAATATCTAACCCTTTTTATCTTTATATATACGTTATATAATAAATATTAAACCTTTTCCGTTTAAGTATTTAAATTATATAATTAATAGTTATAAAGATCCTTATTATTCTAAATTAATAATACGAGGCTAACTTTCCTATATAAATAAGAATATATATCTTCTACTATCTACCCTTATATAATATAATAATTTTCTATATAATCGAGGCTTTAATCCCTATTTACTATTAATAATTTTTAAATATTAACGCGAATTACCCTAGTTTAAATACTATTAAACTCTTTATATAATAATTAGTAATTACGAAATTAATAGGTACGAGTTTAGATTAAAATAATATTCGAAGTTAAAAAGTAGATTTAATTAAAATAAACTAGATTAGCGACCGATTTATAATATATTATCGGGGAATTTATTATACGAAGAAGTTTTATCTAAATCCTTCGAGGCCTAGCTAAAGACTTTAATAAATATTATATAAATATTTTCTTATATAGTAATTTATTTAGTCTCTTATCTAATTTTTAAAATTTCTTATATAATAGTATTTAAATCTTTTTATATAATAATATTTAAATCTTCTTATATAATAGCCTTTAGACTTTCTTATATAATAGTTTTTAAACTTTTTTATATAATAGTCTTTAGACCTTCTCGTATAATAATCTTTAAAATTTAGATTCCGTTATATAATAATTTATTTTCTCTTTAACTTCCTTTTAACTTTATTATATAATAGAATTAAATAAAGACGAGCCTCGGATATAAATATATATATATCTCTACTCTTAATAAATATATACCCGGGATCTTCGATATTATAAAGTTTACGATATTATAAATCCTCGATTAATACGAGCCTTATCCTTATCTTTTTATTATTATATAGTTAAGTTTATTAAGTAATTAATATCGATAATTTATTTAAATTAAATTATATTTAACCTATTTTATTATTAACCCGTATTTAACTTATTTTATTACTAGCCGATCTTTTTACTTATAAGATTAAACGCTATATAAACGAGCCTCCTACTCGTACGTGATAATTAAAGCCGGTTCTACCTAAATTCGAATAAATTAAATAGTGAATATATTAACTAGAGTTACCCCTAGCCGATTAAAATAACGGACGGAGTATTAATTCTTAATAACCGTTTATATCCTTTTATATATACGAGAGGCTAAAGTAAAAGAAGAGGTTCGCGTCGTATAATCAAAATTATATTATTAAATTAGAACGATAAATTACCTTTACTCGGTACCCTCTACTAAGTTAAAAAACGAAGACTTCGTTAATTAATTAAAGAACTTGGGTTAATATATAAATATAATTATATAAAGTATAACCTACTTTAATCGGAGGTATCCTAAATAATAATATTATATATTAATTTAATATTAAGTATTTAGGTATTTAGGCTCTTTAATTTCTTAATTATACGATATATTTACGTTATATATTTTTTAGATTCGGTAACTATCTATATCCTATAATACGAAATTCAAAATTATTTCGATTTTATCGAGAATACTTTTCTACTAGAGCGAATATACTTTCGGAAATTATACTATAACTACCGAATTCTTATTAATAAATAGTTCTTTATTTAAGTAGTTAAGAATAAAATCTTATATAAACTACTTAAAAGTACTTTATATATTTATATAATAAAATAACTCTTCGAGGGTAATTAATTTAAAAAAACGAATAAAGATAAAGAGTATATAATTATTTTAGTTTACTAAAAACTAGTACCTCTTAAGTAATTTAATTTATCGAAAATTAAACCGGAATTCTAATTTAAGGAAGAAGATAAACGGCCTATTAAATAAAAACCTAGTCTTTATATAGTAAAGAAATCTTATCGTCGTATAATAAAATCTGAATTTAAGCCTTTTATAGTAATTAAAAACGAGCCTCGTATAATAATTAAAAACGAGCCTTATATAATAATTAAAAACGAGCTTTATATAATAGTTAAAAACGAGCCTCGTATAATAATTAAAAACGAGCCTTATATAGTAATTAAAGGCGTACTTTATATATAAAATTTAGAGTTAGAACTAAAGCCCTAGACGTTAACCCGGAAATAGTCTTATATAAAACTTTTTTAAGGCGATAATAAACTTCTTAAGAATTTAATTCGTTACTACCTCGATTATATAATATTATCTTCGGTACCTCTCTCGTTAAGTAATCGGATTTATATAATATTATAAAATCGAAATTTAGAGTTTATTATAAACGAAGTAAATATAATTATTCTTATTAAAAAATTCTTACTAAGAAATTCTTTTTTAATATTACTTTATAGTAAACTTTAGAGCCTATATTATAATAAATCGAGATTACTCCTATCGTCTTTTATATAAGAGTCGATAAAATTACGTTTATTACTCGTACGACGGTAGGTACTTAGTAGTTTAATCGTATAATAACTAGGAATACTCGGTAATTTAATTATATAATAATTAAGAATACTCGTTAACTTAATTATATAGAAATAAATAATACTTCGCTACCTAGTTATATAAGAAATTAGACGAAGATAATAAAGAAGATTATAATTTAGGGTAATAAAAAGGGCGAGGGAAATAAAAAAAAATAGAAGGGTAATATATTTTAAAAGTTAAATCTCTTATATAATAAATAAATTTAAATAGAAGTACTTTTCGAGAGTTTAATCTCTCGTATAATAAATAAATTTAGATAGAAATATTATTCGAGAGTTTAACCTCTCGTATAATAAATAAGTTTAAATAAAAGTATTATTCGAGAGTTTAACCTCTCGTATAATAAGTAGGTTTAGATAAAAGTATTATTCGAGAGTTTAACCTCTCGTATAATAAATAAATTTAAATAATTAGGGAAGTACTATTCGAGAGCTTAACCTCTCGTATAATAAATAAATTTAAATAATTAGGGAAGTACTATTCGAGAACTTAACCTCTCGTATAATAAATAAATTAGAATTATTTAATTAAATAAGATATATATTAACCTATCTTTACTTTAGTTATATAAATAATTTATTAAAGTATTATTAACTCGTATAATTTATTAATTTTAATTATTATATAAAAGTATAGGCTATAATTAAGCCCGCCTAAATAATATATTTACATATACTTTTATTTAAATATCTTATCGTACTAGCCCGTACGTTTTTTAGAGGCTCGAAAAAAAGTAAATTATTTATTATATAAAGACTACTACGGAGATTACTTTATTTAATAAATTAATAATAATATCTTTATTATTTTTAATACCCGCCGATTCCGACTCTAATTCCCCGTAGTCTTCCTATAACTTTTTATTTTCCTCGTTTTTATTACCGTCCGACGATTTATCCGACGGCGCTCTAAGCGTACCGTTATATATAAAGTAACGAACTATATAGTTTTATTATTTATAATTATTATACGACCCGCTAAAGTAACTAGGTAGGTACTAGTATTTAGGGAATATTTTCCCCTTATTAAGGTTAATTTATCCCGGTATAAAATATACCGTATAAGGCCCGGCTACTCGGCGGAGAGTAGGAGCGGCGAGAGGAAAATATCTATAACTCTATACTAAAATTACGTTAATATATAACGGGCGGCTTATATAAATTCGCGCTACCGTTATAATTAAAGGCCGAGCGGCGATATTTCGCTTTAAAAGGCCGAGTACGGCTTAACTCGGTATAAAATATATAAAGGGGCCGAGACCCTAGTTAACGATATTAAACTAGACGCGGTCGCTAGCGTAATTAAAATAATAAAAAATAACTACGTTTATTTAAGATATTTATACGATAATTAATTATTATATAATAAAATTAAAGAGTTATATAAAGAAGAGTTAAAAGATAAAAAATATATATAATAAAAAATAAACGTATATAATAAAGAGGAAAAAAGAAAAAGAGGAAAGAATTATATAAAGAATTTTTAATATAAACTCTTAACCCTACCCTTTATATTATATAAATTAATTACGTTATTATCCTCGGATATACTTTATAATCGATTACGATATAGTTTATATTAAGAATAATTTATTATATAATATTTTAAAGTTAATTAAATAGGAGCTTTATTATATATTTAATTTTAAATACTTTTTAAACTACGGTTCCTTAACTAGCTCTAAATAATTATATAATAAATCTTTAATATATTAAGAAAAATAGTCTCTTCGTATATAATCTAAAGTTATATTATATTTTTAAAGTATTATTATATAATCTTTAAAAACTAGTTAAATAGGAGTTATTATATATAATTTATTTTAGGTATTAATTAAACCTTAGTTTTTTAATTAGTTTTAGAATATTATATAATAAATTATCTAAATACCGGGAATAGTAGTCTCTTCGTATATAATTTATAATTATATTATATTCTTAAAACGTTATTATATAATCCTTTAAAGTTAGTTAAAGAATCGTAGTTTAAAAAATACCTAAAATTAAATAAACGGAGTAACTTCTATTAATAACCTAATAACGATTTATATTTATATAAGAAATAATTAAAATAAATTTATACTCGTACGTAATTTATATTCTAAACGATTCACTATATAATCACCGTATTATCGTTAGCGGATTATCTGGTTTTAAAGCCTACGCGGTAGGGCCGCAGATCATTTTTTAGTTTTTGAAATTTTGGTTTTTGGATTTTTGATTGTGTCCTACCCTGGCCTATCGTCCGCCGTACCGTAGGGCTGAGTCGCGTATTCGTATTCAAGTCCTCTGGGCCGAGTCTGAACACTGGGAAAATGACGAAGAGCACCCCATGACGCTTTCGTACTCGCAGCAGGCATCAAATAATGCAACTGTGTAGCATGCCAATACGCAAAGTACACCGACTCCGACTTCGCGTGCCCGGCTTCAAAGGGTGCGCTTTTCGTAGTCACGCAAAGTGCATTGCGAGCATACCTTCGTCAGAGGTAGCATGCGGCTTCACCATTTCGCCGAATCCATGAAACGTGGCAGCCTGACGGTACCGTACTCGCACTCGCACTGCTAAGCGATGACTTTGTTGAGGTCATGGTAACTCGGACTTCCACGTAGTCTCACCGAGGAATCTATATAAACCACCTCGAGACTTCCTCCTTCTGTTTCTCATCACCACAGCAAGCATATCACAGCCAAACTAAATATCAATCCCAATCAATTCAATCCAAACCCCAAATCAAAGCATCTCCAGCAGCGTCAGGTTTTACCAGACCATCCCCCAATATGTCTCAAGGAACCGACGCCTCCCACGCCGTAGGCGACAGCATTGTGCCCCAAAAGCTCCAAGAAGTTCTCCCTCAGAAAGTCGAAGAGAAAGTTCCTAACAGTATCCACGATACTGGCGACGGCGCCGATACGACCGGTAACGCTGGTGTGAGTCATACCACTGGCGACAGTGTAGTGCCCAAGGCTGCGCAGGAGGCCGTGCCGAAGCAGGCTGAAGAGGTGTTGCCTGAGAAGGTGCATCCGACAAATTAAAGAGGTACGAAGTGCCGTATCATTCTGCAAAAGGGGTTTGCTGACGTCGAGGAATAGATGTGTAACTTTACACCGCTTTTATGAGACATGTGCGGGAAAAGATGTTGCTTGGGGTGGTGGAGGACTTGTTTTAGTTGTAATTAGACGTGGCACATGATTGGGCACTACGTATTCAAATATACGCAATCTAGACTGTTGTAACAAACTTTTAAAGTGAATCATGTCGAGGTGCTACTATTGAATTGGTGATGACTTATAGTGCATTAGTTGACGAGGAGTCTTCCTTTCTCTTAATCATGTCCCCAAAGTTAGCCTTGATCGAGCGGTGTGGGCAGACACTATGTCCCTGCGAGTTTGAACATCCATGAACAAGATTCGACCCAGCATCGGCCGACGAAAACAAGTGTTTAAGCATGTAAAGCATTCCACTGGATGTTGGTACCATGTTCCACCCGACTCACAAAGCATGTAAATCCTCATCTGCATTTCCGACTCCTCAAGCTCGTCCCTCCTGAAGTCCCTAGCATCTCATCAGCCTCGACGACATCTGACCTCAAACTCGGCTTTCACAGCTATTTTACTATTCACAAGGCACATATAGTCAACACGAGCCGCCTACTGCATCTTCCCGACGGGCTGCTGCTCAAGATCATCGAGAAAATACGTCCGGACGGCATTGAAGGCCTGGTCTTATGCTGTAAGAAGCTCTATAATAAGAGCGACACGATTCTTGAAGAACACAAGTTAAACAAATTGAGATTCATAAACATCCCGTGGCCTCTGTATGTGCGTAGCACCTTTTTACCACCCAAGTGGGCCCCAGAGTTTCCTAAAAACACCTTGTGCCTATCGAGCTTGCTTCAAGAGCCTCATCTCGCAGTCTATGCCAGAAACATTGCGTTTTACCCCAACAGGACTGACAAATACTTCAATGACATGAAGGAAGATTTCGAGCGCTTGTTTAGAGACAAGTCAAAGCCCTTTCCCAACTCTGCTATCATGACCAAGGACCGTATCTGGCAAAACTGCCTCGACATTCTCAATTGTCCATATATATCACGGGACCAAGTCAGCGACTGGCGCAGCAAGCTAGACAATGGCGATATCGAAATCGTGTCAGCCCTGTTGCTTGCACATCTACCGGAGCTTCGACATCTTACTTTATCTCATCTCTCTTTCGATCGCAAGGTCCTCACTATGCTCAAGAACATTATCAGAACTAATGAGCTCGCCGCTAAGGGCGGAAAACATCCTTTCGCTCTGAGAAAGCCAGAATTCATCTACGACATGATCATCTTGGAGGAAGCCCAGATGCAGAAACTCAAAGTGAAGGTGTCAAGGCTGGTGAGGACGGCGAAGTAGATTTGTATAGCATCTGAATATCTGATTATTTGCTCGTATACTGACGACTATTGTAGTTGGGAGTGTGGGCATTGCTTACAGATGTGAGAGGGCATGAATGATGATCGAAAATTGCACGTCGTGGAGGGTAGATGTTGTACGATAGATCAACGATGATGATACAATTTAGATCTCTGGATTCAGATACACAGGGTCTTTAATGCAGAAAAAAAAAACCTATCCGACATGTTGGTTTGAAAATTTCCGTCCAGACGTGAAGGGGAGAGAGTTGGAGCAAATTATCCTGCATTTTCATCTGATGCTGATATCTTTGCATTATGCCAAGAATATTTTTACTTGACTCTCATATCGTTCGTTGCATTGCAAAGCTGGTTTTTCAGGTCTTAGTCATAATTCGTAGCTCATAGAAAAATCCATCCAAGAGCTTTATGATCGCCCGTCGAAACCACCAACGCCTTGCGTGAAAACCGTTCCCAACTACCAGTCTTTCAAGAGATTACTTTTCGGCAACGCCTCCCCGGAAGTAGCCGCCGCATCCAATGGCTCCTTCTCCATGGGCTTCTCAATTTTCTCTCCATCATCCTTGCTCAGATCCGGCGCCTCGACCTTTTCGCCCTCTTCACTAATCTCCGTACCTTTCTCTGACGCGGCTTCATTAGGCTTCTCTACAGCTTCCCAGCCTTTATCCAGATCTTCTGAGTCGGTCTTGAGCGTCTTCGCCGCAGCCTCATCGGTTTCGTTGGTGGGTGCGCTTACTGCTGTCTCTTCTGTAGTTTTAGGCTCTTCTGCGTCTGTGGACTGCCCTTGGGATGGCAGCTCCTCCGGTGTAGGTGGAAAAATCTTCCTGTGGCGCGAAAACACGTTAGCAGGCCCCTCCAATCGTGTGACCGTCTTTATGCCCATGTACTCGGATAAACATACGGTAACCATTCCCCATAAGACCTCTCATCCTTTGCCTCGAAACAACAAAACACCACCCTCTCCAACCGCCCCTTCTCCTCCCCCTCATTATCCTCCTCCTCCTCTAGCCACCTCCTAACCTCCCTGCTCGCAACCTCCGCCGCCTCTTTTGGCGGATACCCATACACCCCCGTGCTCAAACAACTGAACGCGATACTACCTCCCTTATCAGCCGCAAGGTCCAAGCTCATCCTATAACACGAGCGTAGCAGTTCAGCGGGCTTCGAGGAGGATTGGTGTTTTGCGCGGTGGTATATGGGCCCGACAGCGTGGATTATGTAGGAGCAGGGAAGGGCATGCGCGGAGGTGATTTTGGCATGGCCTGTTGAGCAGCCGTTGAGGGTTTTGCATTCGTCGTAGAGGGAGGGGCCGGCAGCGGAGTGGATTGCGCCGTCCTGGTGGGGTATTAGTGGGGGGGTGGCAGTAAAAAGTGCTGGTACGGCGATCGATATCTAGAGCTCAAAGATAAGGGACAGAAAGAGTAGGGGAATGAACGTACAACGCCGCCTCCGCCAAGTAGAGATTTGTTTGCTGCATTCACTATAGAGGTGGTCGCGAGTGTGGTGATCGAGGTGCGGATGAGTGAGATCTTGGAGTTGAGGGACGACGATGGTTTTGGGAGGGGCGTTTCTGTGGAGTCGGACAAGACAGGCTGGAGTTTTCCGTTTTTGTAGAGGTCTGATATGGTAGGTATTGAGGATAGAGGCACGGGAAGAGACATCTTGACGTGTGGCGCAGTCAGTCTGAAGCTATAAGTGCGTCGTGTGTAGGGGTTTGATGGGCGAATTGTATTGCGAAAGATAGCGTGCATATATATGACAAAGTGAATTGTGTCACACGACCTGTTACTGTCAAGCGCCTCGCAGCTTCACTTCGCCGGAAAGCGTCGTCTGCACCTGCCCCATTTGCGAGACTTGGCGCTTAGTCATGCATCGACTCTCTCAAATTCCAAACATTTGGAGCAGGCGGTGGTCAAAATACTGGCGTCACGGCAACGAAGATAATTCAACAATGGTGACACTTACGTCTAAGTGATCTATTGCAGAGTTATGGATGAAATCTAGATCTAGGTTTCTTTCATGGATTTCATAGCCGTAGGATCGCTAGTCGCAGATCTACAGAGGCTGAAAGTTAAAGGTTTCTTTTCCTATGGCTAGCCCAGGAGATTCAATGTTGGATCCAGATCAATGAACATCCATATTGGGTAATGCTGTTCCCAATATCTGGTCCTATTTCTACTAGCTAATTGACCGCTAAGTGCCACCTCGGAACTTGCCTGATGGGTATCTAACCATCTACCACACCTTACCTTCAGAACAAAACCACCATATAACTTTGCCAATACTCAATGGCCTGCCGGCTTACCGCTTAGCACTCCGGATATCTGGGGTGAACGAAGCACAAGATGGCCGCTCCAACGTGCAACGATAACCCGCAACGCCTGCATTGTGATTTGAAGCCCCCAAGCTTCACATTGGTATGCTAGCTGCCAACAACCTGGCTGGATGATCGACATGTGACTCTTATCGTTGTCTACTTGTTCTTTGCTTACTGTTTGGCATTGTTGTACTGCCTAAGTTTCCTGTTGAATATTTTCGCATATTTTGATACTCTAGCAAATTTTTTGATATAAGAGTAGCTACGGGTCAAACACAGTACCGCTTAATCCTTTCTGTGTCTCTTGGATTCTTTATAATAATACTAGCTTTAATTGACATAGCATATTGAGCCCAAAGAGGTAATGGCGGCGAAAATGGAAACGCGTACTTGAAACTGCTATCGGAAATTTCCTTAATCGTAACCCTCATCCGCAGCTGCAACTCTTCCGGACAACATATCGGCCAATCTACACATTCCACTGCAAATCCTTTTACTCACCCATCCTTTTATCCCAAACCCTCTCAAATCTTAGATCTACCCCCCTCGGGCGCGCACTCACAATCCCCGGATCGGGAGCAAATTTTTGTTGACAGTCAAGGCTGGAGAGGAGCCAAAAGCGTGGCAAGATGGCATTCCGTTCTCCGTGTTACCGCAGAGACCCTCGCATTCATCATTGTTCAGAATGTCCATGCCGTCGCAGTGGCTGTTGCTGAACGCGTCATGGCATGTATTTCCAGGTGGCATAAGATCTGCGGCGGGAGCTGGTGATACAGTGGTAAGGGAAAGGACGCCGAGCATGGCAGCGAGTGAGATGGAGAAATACATTCTACTCTAGTGCGGGAGTGGGTGATTCAGGATGGGAGAGAGGAATTTCTCCTGAGAGAGAAATGTTTCGTGGGTGCGCTCTGGAAAAGCTCAGCGTTCGGTGTTCGGCATCCGTAAAGACCGGACTCCATGGAGACTGATTTGGAGTCTATCGAGAGATGGTACTTCAGGTCTTTGAATTGCAGGAATACCGTGGGCTCATCCGACTTCATGGATGGGGATTTCTCGAGACTTCGCTTCATCGCTTGATGTTACCGAGCATTTCTAAGCGCCTATAATTGTCTATTGCTTTCGGTGTTATGTATGTTGTACCAAAAGGGAGGCGTGGCCTTCATTCCGTGTCCAAGCTTCTATTTGTCGCAGGAACATGCATCCTCGATTGGTATCGATGTTCGAATGCTTGACGCGTCAGCGATTGCTAGACGTTAAGCTCTTGTTCGCAAGACCTCCAAAGTCGTGACGCATTTGTACCCGTACTGTAAGACTTCGATTGTCCGAATTTCTAGCCCTCCTTCCAGAAGCAAGTTTTTCGTCGAGACTTGACATGACAATTTCGATGCGTCCTTGCCCTACAGGCTATCTTCTAGTGCAAGTCTCATGAGCTATCTGGTCAAGCTCGGCCTCTTCCGACGTTAATGGCGTAAAGGTAAGCTCGCTTACTTTTGTGGCAGCGTTTTGGGAACCAAATGCTGGACCGGAAGCATGTGATCGAGCGAACGATATCAGATATAACCTTGCCACTATTGGGTACAACTCGTCATTGACATATCAAAGCATGCTCAAGAACCATGTCCCACTCAGGCAACGCCGATTATTGCGTACCCGCTGCTTGTGCTTACTCAGACTAGTAAAAGCCTCTCAGCACGATTTGCCATGTATCTTTGGGATCTACCTGCGTAGGCCCAAACGTAGATGGGGAAGAGAATAATGATGCTACTGGGGCATGACCTAGAGTCTAATTTATACTGTTGCAGTGCTGTCTGATGTTCTGCGCAACTGTCGACGAAGAAGCATATGAATAAAATCAACCCATTAAAGTATGACATGGACGGAGAAGGGGTGGATGATTGAAAAAAGACCTCTTATTGGGATTATAACGAAATTGTCGAGGCCAACCATCAATACTCTCCCGATTCCAAGGCCGTACGTCCCTTGGCCCCACAGCTGCCAGCTCGATTCTGGAACACTCTTTCGATTTCTTTGCAGACCTGCTGCATGACTTCTTCTGTGCCAGCTTTGCCCCCGAGGTCAGCAGTCCTGAAGCCAGCTTCAGTCACGTTTTCAATACACTCCATGAGCCCATCCGCAGCTTGTTCTTCTCCAAGCCACCTCAACATCTCAGCTGCCGTCCAAAAGGTTCCCACAGGGTTCGCGGTGCCTTTTCCCACAAGATCAAATGCACTCCCGTGAATTGGCTCAAACATACTTGGGTTGGTTCTCGTCGGATCTAGGTTACTAGTGGGCGCAATACCAATGCTCCCAGCCAGACTAGCTGCCAGGTCACTCAGAATGTCTGCGTGGAGATTCGTGGCAACTACAGTATCAAGCGTCTCCGGATGCAACACCATCCTCGTGGTCATAGCATCAACAAGCATCTTATCCCACTCCACATCAGGAAACTCCTTCGCCACAATCCTCGCCACCTCATCCCAAAGCACCAACCCACTCCTCTGCGCATTACTCTTTGTAACCACACACAATTTCTTCCTACTCCTCTTCTGCGCCGTCTCAAATGCAAATCTCATCAACCGTTCCACGCCATATCGGGTAAAGATCGCTACTTCCGTAGCCACTTCCCACGGCTGCCCGATGTGCGTGCGCCCGCCTTGGCCTGCGTATTCGCCTTCTGTGTTTTCACGCACTATTACCCAGTCGAGAGAGCCGGGTGGGCAGTTGGCGAGAGGGGAGGTGATGTGCTCCTACGGATCCAAACAATATGGCATTGTACTTCTTCAACTCCTCAAGCCCACCTTCTGGTATATATCGTCCATATTTTTTGTAGTAGTCACTACTCCATCCGAAATGAGCAAATTCCAAATCAAATGTCCCCAATACGTGGGCTAGCTTCTCGAGCACAGTGATGCCTGCACTGATGACTTCGGGACCGATGCCATCGCCCGGGATGGAGGCGATGCGGTATGTGGGCTTCTCTGGGGCCACAGGCATGGCAGGTAGGCAGGTAGGCACACCATGTTTGCTACTCGGAAGTCACTGGGTAGCTGCTTCCACGCCATGACGTTCCGAGAGTTGGAGAGGGGAATTGTCAAGTCTTGGCGTGGGTGGCGACTTCCAATTTCGGTTTGCGTGCTGTGGTGCTCTGACAACCAAATTCCCCCCCGTTCACCCATGCTTCAACTTCCCAAGTGTAGCTCGCCTGATTGACTGGAGAGAAATACAGCCATCTTTCTGCCCTGCCTTGATTATGTCATGCATATTCTAGTGCATCTCGCGCTACTCTGAGGAATTCTGCATACACGGTGGTTAGCTCTCGCGACGGCCTCAGCGGTATTGAGAACATGCTCGCCGCAATCACTGTCATATTACTCTACATCTTGTGCCTCGGTCTTGATGTCTCGGCACTTTTCGGCTGGTAATTTCTTTGGTGTTTTTAACCCTTGCTTTCATAGAGGCTGGATCTGTCGCCGGACCCATAAGCCAGCACTGTCCCTTCTCATTCTCCTTATCATTTCTCATTGGCGCTAGTGTCTTTGCTTTTCGCAGACGAACTTACTTGAGATCAATCATACATCTCAAGATCTACGCAGTACCCACTCAAGCGGTCAAGATGACTGTAAACCTTAGCCTATGTGGGTTCGCCGCGGGCATATAGAATTTTTAGCGAATGAGCACACTCGGCTTAGGAATACCTGAGACTCACTATCTGGAGCCGATCTGGCCGAGGGATGCCAGCTATTATGCTAGGGTGCTTTCGGGAACATCGAGATAGAGATGCTGGTTATACTGTCATTTGAGAGAAAGAGAGTTATTCCTATGATTCTTGGTCGCTTCGATCCATAACACGATCTCGACCTATAGAAAGCTTCATTATATTAAAACAGAAGAAGGATGATGCCGTTTAAGATATCAAGGAATTCCTACGCCAGGCGACCCAGCGATTGTACCGAAGCAAAAGCCATCCTTATCATCGACGTTATCTATTCCATGGCATACCTGGAACTGGTAAATCGAGCTTCGCCACTGCACCTGCCGAGTATTTCAAGCTCGAAATACATTCAGTATCTAAGAACGACGCCACAATCACTCCAGAACGCCTCGCAAAAATGTTTCGGAAATTTCGGAACCCCTCTATCGGTCTTCTCCAAGATATAGATGCTTTCGATACTACAACCACCGAGCGCGGATCCTCACCAAATGTCCAAGTTCAGACTTATCAACCTTGCAACACTTCTATCTGGACGGCATCACCTCGAAAGTCCAGGTTTGAGCGTCACTTTGGATCACAACGCAATTCTCCACTCGGGATTCCCGGCACGGGATAGTGCCTTGATTCAAAGCTGTTCATCTCGTTACCAGATGACCTTTCCACAGCCACATGGCAGTTGTTGACAAAGCACAAACTGATCGAAGTATCTTGTCTGGGTAAACAGCCAGCTTTGAAGAGCCCTATAATCTCCAAAGCCCTAAAAATCCTCTACAGTCAACTCTCGTAGGTATTGTCACGTCCTTTCTGTGCGAATGACATCACTCTATGCCGAGGCACTTGGAGACTCGGTCTCGATGAAGTCTGGCAGGTCCACCATCCTTTGCCAACAACAGTGACGAACGCAATGATACCTAATGAACATGGAAGCCAGTCCATCAACGAAGGTGCCCAGGCGAAGAGAGCAGCTACCTGGCCAAAATCCCAATGATCGTCGTCATGGCCTTGATCAGAAGGACTGAGGGCTTTTGATTCTTGCCGCTGGTATAGGAGTTGCCATACATTAGCGAACAAGGACAGAATGCCGATCAGCGTGAGCAGAGAATTAAAACAGGTATGGAAGATGGCTCGATGGTGTTTGCTCATCCTCACTTCATGATAAAGATGAAACCAGAGCGCAACAACCACTACCACAGCCATTGGCATTACAACATGACTCCCAGTCGGACCTAGTATAAAAGCAAAATTCTTCAAGTCAACATCTGGGGTCAGGCCGTGGTACGCTAAGCAGACTTGTGCTAATGGCTTCAATTGTTCCGGCAAGCTCAACAATTGGGCCTAAAGATTACGTTTTCAAGCCCAAGTCCGAGCCAGAAGTAGAATTAAAAGAGTTGTCTAGTACGAAACACCACGAGCGTAAGATTCCAAAATGCTTGGTTGTGCAGTGCTTGCAGGAACTCACTCTCAAACAGTGGCGGATACTGGTGAGCGGTGTAGATAGCAGCAATGATGGTAGCGAACGTAAAGATTGCTGTGCTATCAAGGTAACGCAACTGTAGCTCTTCCAGACCCTCAGTGTACTGGCCGAACCTAGTGCGTAACCTTCTGTACTTGACGAAGCGAAGAAGTAACCATTGAATCGGGCCCCACAGCTATGTGAGTGCAGTTTGAATCATATACGAGGTAAAGACATACGGATGTGTCAGCCTGCTGATTATTTAGCGAGGGCCGTAAATGGTGAATATGCCGATGCCTTCCAAGTCCGCGTTGCCGTGACCGTAAGCCTGGGAGCAAACGTCGGGACACGCTTGAATAATGGCTGAATCGATATGCTGAGTCGAGGCTGTTTGCACGATATCAATGGCACTGCTGAAGTTGACGGAGCCGCTGTAAAGGCTTGCTCTTGCGCTTTCCATCATTGACCGCACCGATCTAAGATTAGGCGTTGCTGACTGGCTTTGAGCGTCTGTCTCATGCTGTTGTTTCCCCACCAGCGGTCATGCAAATACATGATAAAATTCCAAAGCAGAAGTGCTATCTAGGGGAGCAACTCTTGTGTTTCAGCTCTCCCTCTGGTTGTTAGCTGGGAAATCGTTTGCCAAAATTATTTGCTCTCTCGTCTCTCATCATCTGAACAAAGCAGAAGAGAGCACACACTCGGAATTAATTGATTTGAACGATTCACTGGCCTGCTTCTACTAAGAGACAGAGCGTAGGTAAGCACAAGAGCCTATCTTGTCACACTGCTTCTTTTGTGGTTCGCAGTTTTTGAACTACCGATTCTAAAGCCCCTGTCTTCTGGGTGATATCGCTTCCCAGGTCCATGAATCACAGAGTACCAGTGAATATCCTACTTGGGCGAGATTACTAAGTAAAGCCTCGCCTTACTGGCTGGCACTCCATCCGCTGACCCCTAAAGACACAGTCGTACCGCTCATCTGGATCTCACTCGTATAGACCTGCCTTACTGCCGAATTGCTATATTCCTGATCCGCATGAAAAACAATCCTCGACCCATCCGCCAGGACATCCGCTCCGCCCGGACTGAACAGACCTTCAGTGCCAGTCACCAACAACGGCTTGGCACTCTTCGTATACGGCCCTCGAACGTTCATAGCCGTTGCATAAGACGTATCATAGTACGGCCCATTATAGCAATTACTGCTGAAGAAAAGAACGTAAATACCCTCACTGCTCCTCACCAAGCTTGGCGCTTCGATGTACGGGCCATCGGCGTTGCTGCGGTTGAGCAAGATCATTGGTTCGTCGATGGGGGTAAACCCGTCGGAAGAGACTTGTTGCAACATCAATGGTGTAGAATACTGGCCGTTTTCTTTTCCACATGGCCCGCCGCCGCCGAGGGAATTGCCGTCGACTTTGTACACGACGTAGTTTTTTCCGTCTTGATCGGTAAAACCTGCGGGATCGATGGCGCCGCCTTGCTTTGCAGGGCAAGCGATTGGATCAGACAAGGGGGTGCACGGTCCCGTCACTGATGTGAAAGTTGCGGCGCCAATGCAGTGCTTGGACTCGTCGTCATTTGAGGTCGCTGAGAAGTATAGCACGAAATGGGTACCAATTTGGATTACATCGGGCGCCCAGACGTTGGAATTGTTTGCAGGCGTCCATGGTGGGAGTGAGGGCATTGCGTCGAGGACGTTGCCCTTGTTGTCGTTTAGGTAGGTCATACTTTTCATGTCATCTGTGGAGATGGCAACAGGCACATGAGCGCCGCTAGAGGTGGTTGAGAAGGCATAGAATATGCTCTCCACTTCGATGATGGCTGGATCTGGAAAGTTTTCCTGCATGAGCGGCTGGATGGATGGAGATTTTGGGATGGCTGGTGGTACGACAGAAAGGCATGGTAGGACACTGCTGGCAAGCAGCAAAGATGCGATCTTGGAAAAAGACATTATGTGTGTCACTCAAGGGAAAAAGAAGAGGACAAGATGTTCTTGAAATAATTTTCGGACGAATGAGAAGATTCGAAGCTTGGGAAGGAGAGTGGAGGATAAAGACAACAATAAAGAGAGAACGTAAGGACTGTGAGTTCAGCTAAAGCTTTTAGTGCCTGATTGACAAGATCCCATCATCATGAAAATACTGGGGGCTGGCCAGGCCCTTTGTACCTCTTTGGCGGTCGTTCACATATTGGCTTCAAACGGCACGCATTGATCGACCCCCACAACGTAATTACCGTCATTAACATGGACGGAGGCAAGACAAGGTCTTGGGTGTCTGGAGGCATCCATGTTGTGGCTCCCGCATGATTATCCCGAGCGGAGAATTGAGCGCTTGTAGAGATCTCGGCACAGGCCGTGTCCGGCAAGGCTTTGAAACGTGAGCAATCTACTAACGCTGGGCTGTGTGTGCACCTTGTTTAAGGCTCTCGAGGACCGTCCATAACATTTGCGACCCGTACCCAGAAGCTCAACCAGGATGATAAACCGGGAAGCATGAGAACTTGAAAGCGCAACACCGCCCTTCAATCCTCACAGCGCCAACTCCCCCAGATTTCTCCAGCGCACTTTTTCCCGGGTGCCGGCTTTTGTGCTAGCTGTGTATCACAAGAACGAATTCTGTATAATATTTGCGTCCTCGCCTGTTATAGCAAGCGTGCAAGCCAATCGATGACCGTTGTTCTGAATGATGGCCCATTGGAGGGGAGAGCCTTCTTATATGCTATGCCCCAACTGCAGAGATGAAGATTTGAAGACTTCCTCATTGTTGGAAAGCCAGAATATGTGAGCCTCTTGAGGCCAAGGACTGTGAAGTCCGTTTCCTATTCGGCTATACATCCGTAATACTCCTAGGGTGATCATCTTGAATGACATGCTCGATTTGTGACTAAAATGTTTGTATATCAACTTTTGCAAACTATAACGAAATAGGCGTGGGGTGACTGTTGACCAATTTTCCGTCGCAGTGGCCGAAATTGCAATCTCCCCTCTGACAGATATTATAACCCTGCTCATGGAGCAGGATAGCCGTCTGATTTTCGAACCCGAAGCTGATATCTGAAAAGTGGAATAATCATCGAAAGCGTCGTCAGGCTTTTGGGGCGTTAGACATTGACCTCTGTGCTGAACACGGACCAGTCCTGCAGAACTTCGAAGCTTTTCGAAGTCAAAGCATGGGTCTTAGAGTGTCATGACAGGCTCACCCCTCTTGAATGTTCTCCCATGAGGCCGATCGCCCAAAGAGCCATACCCATAAGTGAACGAACCGTTGTAATAGGAGGAACGACTGCTTGATTATCTATAGATGGGGTGGTCTATTTATACTTGTTCGGCTAATCCATAGGGCTTGAGTGTCGTGAGTGTTGAACTCCAACACGAATTTAAGAACGTTCTCCCAACCACTTCTCGTAGAAGGGGTCACCTACCAATTGGACGCTCGTTGGGCTGAAACCCAGGGACCCCGTGGGTGCACCCTAGAGCTCATTCTCCAAGCCCAAAGCCGGCATGTTCCGGGCATGACTCTTGTCACCTAAGCAACCAGCTCTGGGGCTATCTCTAGGTGGCTTATGGGCCTCAGCCCTACGAATGTCCCATCAGTAGGTGTGTCCCAGAGGTAGGTGAACCCTTCCATATGTGTGCTTGAGTGAGGTAAATGTTGTAGCTTGAGGATCCCGTGAGAGTGCGATCAGTATCACCTCACGTAGACCAGTTTATCACGCCTATTGTCCCCACTTTTCTCAATTATCCTCCTCTCGCTCACCCATTCACCGTCTTCCGGTCCACGAGGCCCTACGCTTCGTAGAAGACAATACCATTCGTCCTGGCGCAATCGTTCGTGCAAATCTTTTCCCAACTCCTTCGCTTTCACAGTATATAGCGGACGAAATTTTTGCCTAAACCGATCTTGTCCGCTCCCATCCAGCCAGTGGTGACGCGAATTGCCGCGTTGATAGTCGTCGTCACTCTTTTCGCCTCGATAATTGGTCGTCCCGTAACCTAGATAAGAATTCCGCTGCATTGTGGGTTTATGAAGGCCCGTGTTCTAGGTAGGGTTCGGATCGTAGGTAGCTGCGTTACCGATTTCGCGGAGATCGTGCCCAGCGGTTTTCGGGTCAGGGTAGGAGTAATCACCTCCACATGAACTAGGATATGAAGGTAGACTCGTCCTGGGCTCGATACCGAACTCTATAGAGGTCGAAGGTGTATGAGAGATCTGAGCGTTGGTTGGGTAGGGTCCGCAATGAGTCGGGCTAGGGGCAGTCGTAGGGGCAATGTTGGAACTGTAGCCAGCTGTGCTTTGACTGTCGTAGGTAGCATAAGAACAGGACTTTAGGTCAATATATGGATCACATATCAGTCTTGGATCTGTGTAGACATCTTTTGTGGTTTGAGATGAACGTGCCCCGTGGCTAGTGCAGGGGTCATCCCAGCAAGCGACAGGTAGCGCCCTGCCTGGCAGAAGAAGCCTCGCGCTGCCGAACCCTTAAGCGAGGGTTGGGGTAGAACATATTAGTGCGCTAATTTCGATGTTGGATATGCGCCTCGCTGAACACGTTGTGAGATACGATGAAGAGCATTAGAACATGAAACGAGGGGCTGCAGAGAGGAGGAAAGGAAGCTGAGACGGGGCAGCGCCGCTAGCGAGGTGCTGGCAAGGCTATCGTAGCATCCAGAGATGGGATAGGACGCACGCCAGGACTTGTTTTGGAAATCGAGCTATGTGAGCAAATACCAAATTAAATACCTGGTAGACAGCAACGGTTGGGTGTGTCAAGGATAACGAGCTCCTCAATAATTGACATACGCGCTTCTGGACGCTCCTAGCATAGAATATAGCCTATTCTATGTGGCAAGCCAGCTCTGTCTCCTTTCTCTCTACGAGGTACTAAAGATTGCTATAGCAGCGCTCTAATGAAGGGCTACAGGTCCAGACTTTCTGCCTTGGACACAATGCTTTAATCTGCGACAGACGACCCCAAGACCATAACCAATACCCTTGACTATTGCGACGATGAGAAGATAAATTTTTACGACAACGATGCCGATAACAAGTTGCTTTGGAGGAGAGCTCGCACTTTCTCTGGAGGCCGTGATTAACCCGATGGCGCTAGCGTCTAAGCTCAAGAGGAATATGGCCAAAGCCAATAATATGAGTCCGATAAATGCAGCCAAGTTGACATTAGTGTAGTCCGCAGACCTGAACTTATATAGCCCACATAGAAAGCCCTTAGCTTCATCGGGTGTCACCTCAATGTAGCCAGGTTTCTCGCGGTCTTCACCAGTGGCGATCTGCCGAGCGTCATATTGGATACGAGCAAGAGAGGTGGCGAAGAGCTGGCTCGCTTCGACTTCCCACTGATTTGGGTTCAGAGGAGTCGATATGGACTGGCTAATGCTTTCTTGTGCGAGTAGTCCCGAGCCTAGGCGCCATTTGATTGAATCGTAGATATTCGAGTTTTCCAGAGACCACTTCATCAGCCAATATGCTGGGGTAGACGGTACTTCGGGAGGCACTGCTTCACGCATAGACCAGCATCTTCCACCATCAGGAGAACAGAGTTCGCTGGTGTCCACACAAGCCAATGCTCTAGCTCGGGGATCCGAGTTGTAATAGTAAGGGTTACGTAGACCTTCAAAGTGACGGGGCTCGGTTGCGTAGAAGATAGGATCATAGCTCGGCGCGACGTGATAGATGTGCATCGAGGATACGAATATGATTGTCAGCGTGCTGTTCCCTGGGGCTTTCAACTCGTTTATTGGTTCCCAGTAATCGTACTCAGGGTAAAGCGAAGAGAAGTATGTACTGCTCGATATCAGTCTCTAGTAATCATCAATAATTCGGTTGGAGCTGTATACTCACTTTACTGAATACACTGGTACAAGCCACTCAAATGGACGGCCGGACGTGTTGAAAGTATAGTTTACGTTGTCCTTTGGTCCGTAATAGTAGTGGTGGCTTGGCTCGTCCGTATTCGGAGAATTTCTTTTGACGTACGGCTCCGATAGGTTCAGTGGGGAGCAGCTTGTCCTACGTCGAAACATGTGCGTCACTGGATAGTTGACACCAATAATACTAGCATCAACGTAGCCAGTGTCAAAGGTGATGGCGGAATACAGACCGCCAAAACACAGCTCAGGTGATGGAAACGGACAAGGTTGCTGGATTTTGGTATCAAATTTGATACTTTGGTTGTAGAAGATCCTACACAACAGGCCATCGCCCAGGTCTGGGTTGTTGTAGCAGTTTCGGGAATACTGACTCGCTTGGGATTCCTTTTGATGATTATTCAGGTCGTCGCGATAAGAAGCCTCGTCACCTGCATTGTCGTCGAATTGCCAGATACCACAATGCTGCGAGGAAGAAAGTCCAGTCTTATCGGAAGCAATTTTGGCAGAAAGTACGCCTACCATTGTCCATGCAAGGAACACGCCAAACAGGAGGGCTATTATCAGGAACATCGCTGTGCTTAGCTCACTTGCCTTCCTGCCGCCTCGTACCACATACTTCACACAATACCATGCAAATTCGCGACTACTTTCGGAGTCCTCCAACATGTCTAGCAGGCTCTTCCCTTTGTCTGCTGATGGCGCCTCTCTTCGCGCGCTAACTCCTGATACCCGTACTGTTGAATCTGTTTGCGGGCTATCGTCTCTTGACGTAGCTTGCGCAATCGAATCGTCTTTCTGACCAGATGGCGCATGCACAGACTGCTCCTCGCCATCTTCATTAAGCGCAAGTGCAGGATCATCACTCGTTTGACCGTTGTTAATCGGTTCTTCAACGACACTATCGCGCTCGTTTTCGCGACAATAACCATCTTGAACTATCGGCTCTTCGCCAGGCCTGGAATGCTGTGCTACGCCATGTTGTGTCGTCCCCTCGCCCAACAAAAGGTTCTCATCATCAGCAGAATCAGGTGAAGATGATGACGCTATAGAACGTGCATTGCTCGTATTGGTCCGGTGCCAGCCGCGAGAGCTGAGAGCCCAGCAGATAAAGCTTTTGACAATTTTGAATGCATACGGACTTGTAAGAGCAAGGCAGACAGCAACGACACCAGTCATAAAACGCGACCCAAAATCCGTGGCCAGTATCTGTGGTTCTAGCATTACAGGTTGTTAGATTAGACATAGCGTACGTAGCGTCCCAGCTTACGATCAATCCACCTACGACTGTGATCTGTCCAATAGCCCGAATACGCGTCATTAGCCGTTGCCATAGTCTTGATCACCTCCAGTGAAGTGAGCCGACGCAACAACTGTTCGACTGACGCGTTACCGATGTCTTTGAGCGCGATTTTGATATATATCATCAAAATGATAACACCAAGAGCAGTACAACAATACTAAAGGCTAGATCTGTATCGTCTCTTCATAATCGAATACAAGAAAACTTTCGACGAAGAAATTGATTTGCGGAATTAGTTCCGCAATACTTGGCGCGCCAATAATCAATATCTGATTGCGTGAATTTCATCCTTTCGCGATTCCAGGAGGGACCCTGGAAAGATGACTAGGCCCTTCAGATGTAATATGAAGCATCTGGGGAGTAGTAAATCTTGCACCAAGAACACAGAGTCCAACCTTCTCTCAAGGCAACGAGCCTGTCTTGATATTGGAATTGTACCGGTAGCCGCTTATTACCCGCAATTGCCTGCTCGCCGCCATCGTACCTGACAAGCCGAAAGCCTGTTCAGGCACGATGCGCTCCTAAGTTAAGATACTTCGTGGAGGACGTGTGTGATTCTCTCTGCATTTTCTGTGAGCGCCCACTGCTCGGAAGCGACGTGTATACGTTGCCGACGAAGCTAGCCTTGACAGGAGAGATTTGGAACATTGCTTTGATGTAGACAATATACATGGACAGTGGCTGTGATGACTCTGAGTTGGACGCAGGGTACTTCAGCCGCGGAACCAGCTCGGTATACCACCAGGAATACGGAGCTCTAATTGGACGTAGCTCTAGCAACAAGGGGAGAAATATATCTAGCGTCGGTGATAATAAGTTGGTAGGTCTAGGACCAGCAAGCATGAGAAATGGCGATGAGGCTTGGTTGTTGGCCGGCGCCAGAACACCTTTTATATTTCGACGTGGTTGGGGCATGCTATAGTAAGTCCCAATAAACTAACTCTGATTCGAATCGCTTGCTGACCAGTATCTGTTTGCTAAGTCCACGGAGTCATGAACGGGGAACTCGCATTGAAGCAGAACGTAATCGATTTGGATTAGTATGCAATATTGTGATATGCAGCTTACAGTCGTATCGTTGCCATTTCCGGAGTTTCATAATGCGTCTAGAGCTCCGTCTATTCAGATCAACGCCACAGAAAATTAGTTCGTAGCTCTCTCCACAAAGCTTGCCAATTCCGCGGCCTTCTCCGCTTTCATCAGACTGAAATGATTCGCTTTGTCCAGTGTCTCAACTACAACATTTGTCGCTCCAAGTAGCGCGTCCCACCCGGTCGGTCCAAAGTTGGTCCTATTATTCAGCAGCCAGTTCATCTCCTGTGGACCGTCAGCTCTAGGCTCTAGCCTTCGATCACCAGGATTCTTGCAAACTCCGTCTTTTGCCCACAGGATATGCGTCTTCGGACCATGGCCGCGAGCAAATGGCTTTGCGCGATATTTGTTCAAGGAGTCACGAAGGTAAGGAAACGAGGAATGAGCCACTTGGGCGGCTCGCCCGATCCAAAAATTGAATGCTGCTGAAGTACTCGTAGAGGCGTGGACGAAGCTTTTCAAGCCCGATAGCGAAAGAGCGAGCCCATCAGAATCAGGCGAGCGACGGTCTCGCAACAGCGTTCGAGTTCCTTGAGCGGCGTCGAAGGCATACATGCCGCCTGCGGACCATCCACCCAAGTAGTATGGGCGGTGAGGTTGGCGGCGGCGGACTTCAGCTAGGTAAGGGGGAGTGAGCTCTTCGAGGTTGCACTTCATGCTGCCAGCCACGCCCTGCTCTTTCAATTAAATGAAGGTCTCCAAAATTGCCGTGGAAGCTGGCCGGAAAATTAGAAATCGCAGGAATGAGGCTCAATTCAGCATTGCTCAGCTTAGGGAGCAATAGAACCTGCTCGGGGACCCAAGCCGGCCCTACATTAACATGGGCTGACTTTGCTCATATAACCTAAAGAGCATCTTACAGAAGATCTCTCTCCCTCCGTGGTTTCAACGGAGTGAAGCTTACGTTGCGGTGTGAAAGGAGGAAATGAAGCGGAGTGCAAGAATGGATAACGCAATTGGTAGGGATAAAGATTTTCAGGCAGGTGGCACCACAACCAAACTTTCGATACCTCAATTATCTCGTGAAAAAGCAACATGGGGTCCTTGTCTTAGGGTATGATCAACGCCACATCATCAAGTACATCGACCACACCGAGTCAAAATTTTGCGCTCCCACGCTTCGACTCGTCTTTCAGCACCCCACTCTGTCGTCTTGTCAGGCCCCCACTCTCTCGGTACATCGAAGAGACCTGCACCGGACAGAGTTATTTGACAACGATAGTACTCTTATTGACGGCTTTCTACATCCGTGCTTACTACCTTACTTGTCCTGACGGAAATAGCCTACCGCCTTAATTTCCATCAATCCGTCTCACGGCCATGCTACCCCTGCTGCAAATGCCGTATAAAAAAGCGCGTACACGCGGACCTAGATTTCACTTGCTCAGAAGGAAGATTCTGCGAGAGAGTCTGTCTCCCATCATAGTGTCCCCCTTAGTATAGACGGTAAACACTTTCAAATTAACGCCATTAGGAGGTGCAATCCACATTCGCACGACCAGAATTATCTGAAGTAGCCTATCTTCGCGTATTCCGTAGAGAATCCGTAAAGATTCCGCACTTTATGGAAATCCCGCATCCCGCCCGCATCCTACCAAAGTCCCGCCAAAGTCCCGCATCCCACTAGCCATTACGAATTCCATATCTATTATGAATCCAGCCCGCATCCTGCCTGTATTCCGCAAAATATCCCGCCCGTATTCCGTATCCCGCAGTGATTCCGCATCCCGCAAGAATTCCGCATCCCGCGCATCCCGCCCGCAATCCGCATTTCGCAAAGATCGCATCCGCATAGATTCCGCATAGATTCCGCATAAATCCCGCATTCCGCAGAGAATCCCGCATCCCGCATCCCGCAGAGATTCCGCATCCCGCATGAATTCCGCATGAATTCCGCACTCCGCAAAGATTCCGCCTGAATCCCGCAAAGATTACGAATCACGTATCCCGCAAGAATCCCGCAGAGGATCCCGTATAAATCCCGCAAGAAGAATCCCGCATCCCGCATCCCGCATGAATCCCGCATAAATCCCGCATTCCGCATGAATCCCGCATAGATTCCGCATCCCGCAAGAATCCCGCAAGAATCCCGCAAAGGTTCCGCAAGGATTCCGCCCGAATTCCGCCTACCGCCCGCATTCCGCCCGCATTCCGCATCTTGCAAAGATTCCGCATCCCGCATTACGAATCCCGCCCGAATCCCGCCAAAATTTCATCTGGCTACCAATTATATATCCCTTAACATCTTCAAGGTAATGTCGATTCTTGGAGACGTCAATATTGGGGTAAAATCACTTAGAAAGGTAGCTTAGAATCAGAGGACCAATTATTTATTGCGGGATGCGGAATCTTTGCGGGATCTTTTGCACTGTTGTGCTGACTACCTTACCAATAGGAGCTTGAACGCAAAATCGAAGAAAACCGCGGGAGCGAGATTGCACACCTGAACAAGTCTATTCCGCCTAATTATCTTCTACACGCCAGCAGAGGAATGACTTTTCTCCCCATATTCACACCGTACCCTGCCATCTCAAACGCGATCTATTTACCGCCAAAGACCTTGACCCTCGCCTCAACATCTGCAAACTACTTCTCCACCCCACCCATAGGCGGGCCGTTCGGCGTGCCAAAGAAGAGTTGAGTGCGCAACTCCCAGTATGCTGGCAGACTCCACTCAGCGTTGTTTTTCTCTGTAAGGCCCTTCTGGTAATGTTGCAGGTTGTAACCGAGGCCTTCGGCGCAGAAAGCAGTTCAGGCTGAGACGAATCGCGAAATAGTAATTGTAGAATGCAAGGATCAAGAAGAGAGGGGTGCAGGTTGTGAGCTTACCAACGTATTGAGCCATGCCGTTGGAATACTCGCCCCATTCTGGGAAAGTCTTGATCAAATTGCCTAGCATGGGCAGCATAGCGTTGACGGCTTCGGGGTCATCGTAGAAGGGGACCTGGTACGGTCGTCAGTATCTCCTAATAAGAATGTGATACACCGCAGAGAATCGCCTCACCATTCCATGTGACGCCTTGTATGACTTCAAACTAGGCGAGATGCGGCTGTGGAAGAGTGCCGGAGGATTGGTCTTACTGGCGAGTTCGTATGCCATATCCCGAATTTTCTCATGATCTCGATGTCGCAAGATAACAAGGCGGCCTGATTGGGCGTGAAAAGGGCTGGGAGTGTGAAGCATGGCATACTTCACGATTTCTTCGATGCGGGCGTCGGAGATGGGAGAGTCTTTCTTCAGATCAATGGTTGAACGGCGCATGACGGTCGCTTCCAGGAAGTAGAATTTGGAAGCGAAGGTGGTTGGGTTTGCTTTAGATGGGTCTGCCATGTTGAGCTTTTGATGTTGTTCACCAGGTCTATTATACTGACTGAGGTAGTTTTCGAGTTGAGATTGAAAATCGTCTAAAGAGGTGACTTGCAGGGCAGAGGGAGAGTGAGAAAGAGAGGAAGAGTTGGAGATTGCAGGCGGTGAGAATGACGACGTTGGGGAAAGGCCGCGGCTGACAGACTGAGAAGCTTAAACCAGTTCGTTTGCGGGGACCGAAGATCTGATATCACAGTGACCGGCCCGAAGCGCTAAGTGCGAGAGCTCAGCCTCGCCCCTGGCAAAGGGCAGGCTTCTGTATTTGAAAAATGGCGCTCGCTTTTCGGCCCTTCGGTCTTCTCTCGCTCTTTTGCGCGGAATCAATTCCAGGAAAGAACGAAGGAATGTCAAGGTAGCTTGGAATTCTTTCAATCCTAAGCTAGCCTATTCGATTAGCGTTATCGCTTGAGGCAACGTACATAATTCCGTAAGAAAGGTGGCAGAGTCTCCTGCCGCAGAGTTCCCAACATTGAAGATCTAGCCACGCCGACAGTCTTGATGCGTTCATCTCTTAAATCTCTGCTGCTAGTACAACGAACACTGGGCTTGCAGACGCCGGAGCGGGAATTGTGGATGCTTAATGTGCGAGCGTCGAACGGGTAACCAGGAACGTAGCGAAGTACATTAGGAGTGCAGGGCCGAAAATTATGGCGTTTTCCAGTCAAACTGTACCTTAGTCAATTGGTGGCGGGTAAAAAGATTCAGGTACAGATGCAGATAACCTGATCTTGCTTTCAAAGCGCACCATGTCGCTTCAAGACTGTTTGCACTTCCTGAACAACAGTACGAACCCATTGTGGAATGCGTGCTCGTTGGTCGACGATGACTCTCTCTATGTCTAAGGAACATACTATTGGTACCACGCAGTCTCAAGACGCATAGCTCCCACCGACAAGACTCCGGGTCGATGCGGCGGGTCGCTGCCATGTTGAGGTCGAGTAAGAATGGGACAATAGAGATCCAGTACTTCCTGCAAGTACTTGCTCGTTTTGTATGTGGTCCTACAGCAGATACTACTATCAGGCGTAAAATTCCTTTTCTGGTCAACAGTGCTGACTGCGTTGAATGTGGGTCGCCATGTGCACACCATCTGGTGGAACCTTCTCGATCTGGATCCGATTTGAAAGATGTTAATCAGCACTAGTGTAAGCTTACTCGAAACGTATTGTACCTTGGTCATTAAACATAGGTGAGGCAAAGGGATGGTTTTAGAGGCAGGGAGCTGAAGTACTATTGGGAAAAGCAAGGAAGCAAGGAGAGATTTCTACTAATCGATGCTATATCAAGATGGCTCCTGCGACTCACCACAATCAGGTCCGATCAAGATATCTCATCTCCGTACAATGGGTTAGCGCGACCAATTTTTCGCGCGAAATTCACCTAGCTTTTTGTTAAGGCGGATTTTCTACCTAAAGTGGATATTTGACCGCATGCAACCTTGGCTGGAGCAATCAATTGCGGCACAACATCCCCAGTCAGCGGTTGTTTATTGACTTGTCTCCCCGACAATAAATTCGCAATTGGCAGTCCAGGAATTGACAGCCCATCAAGCCCTTTGGTCTTCGAGAAGCCGACAATATCAGACTTGAGGCGACACGGTTCATAGACATCGATGGCCGAAGGAAGTACTTAGGCACAGAAAAGATCTACGATAAGTTGCTGAGGGTGACCAGTGAGATATTCAAGGATAGGTTGTATAATTCACCTGTGATATAGATGGGCGTTGTAGCCTCTAAATACAAGTTGCGCTATTAGCCTATGCAAAAAGCTGTAGAATCCTTGGCATTCTTATTTTTTTTTCTTTTCCCCACCACAGCTATACTCCCCAGTACTGGCTCTACAAGTAACTCTTCTAATTAACCAACCTTATATGAGTAGAGAGCTCTGCTCAAGGCGATTCTAACGCTGTAGAAATCAGCTTACTCGAATAAATAGGGTCGAAGATATCAGGGGTTAAGAACTTAGCTTAAGACCCACGAAACCGAGCAAGCCTACTACCTATATTATAAGCCTTATAACTCAACGAATACTTTCTCACTTGATCTAATTTCTAGGGCGTTAGAATCGCCTTAAGCAGAGCTATTCACCTATATAATGTTAGTCATCTTAGAAGATTTATTTTTAGAGCTGGTACTGGGTAGTATAACTGTGGTGGGGAAAAGCAAAAAAATTAAAATGCCAAGGATTCTACAGCTTTCTGCATACGCTAATACTTTTGCTTAGTCATCGCACTGACATCATCTGGCGAAGCGGACCCGAGTATTCATGTGAGTTTCTCCTTTTATTCTTCTTTCCTCTCCTCTCCTTTTCTTGAATCGATGCGCGCCTCGAGGTAAAGACACTAAGTGAACATGTTGTCTCTAGGAGGAGCCAATTGTATGGTCGAAAGGCCGCCGATCCCAGAGTTGGGATCGATCCAATGCGACGAGCTTAACCACACCACCCATAAGTACCAATGGAGATACATGTATCACCGCTATATAAGAGTGCGAAAAACTGCCAAGACGAATACTCACAGTATGCAAAGCCGAGGAGCCTGCCCAATTCATCGACTTCTTCAACCGTCGGCTTGGGAAATTATTCAGGTTGACCGATGCGGTGAGGCCAAATGTGCTATCATATACTTCCGTCTAGATGGACTGTCCTCCCGAGGCCGCAGGGCCATTGCATCAAATCTAGGTCGAATACATCATATGTCAAGGCTCTAGATTGATTTAATAATTGACTATTCGATGTTAGATACCACCCAAGGAGCATGACCATAGTGCTAGATCCTTGGCTCAATGATATGCTCCAAGATCGACTTTCTCGGCTTATCGTCCGAATTCCCAGGACAACTAGGAGCTCAATGTCTCTCAGCCCAGGAACACCTCTACAGACGTTAGCATCGAGGCCGATGAGTCCTTCGTCGACGACGATCATACAGGCCAGCGTGGTAATAAGCTTCGTTGTGGAAGAGGTCAAGATCGGGGTGTCTGGTGAGAGACATTCGCTCTTGGAGTCCAAAGCTCGGGTCCCATAAGCCCGCGAATAACGAGTGTCACCTATAGAAAGCAACAGACCAAGATCTTAGCATTTTTCTGAAATGGGGAGATGGTAATGAAAGCATGATACCCTCCATTGTTGCTGGAAACGGAGAAAGAGGCACCCTGCCAATGATTTGGTAGCTCTAAAATGTCTTTCTTCAATATCTAAACCAATCCCTTTTAGTCAAGCCTCTTTTCATTATCTGTCATTCTGTGATGGTTGGTGTAGACAAATCAGCGGATAACAGAGGCCATGAAGCGTAAGAACGTGCAAGACGGAAGGCTGTTCGAGGTCTCATTTTGACGAACCTAATTTTGTCTTATATGGTCTTATAGGAAGGGTCTTTTGCAACGGCGCTCTGCAAACAAGGAACTCGAAAATCCGACAGCTTATGAAACCTCTTTATCAGCCAGTCATACAAGATCCTCGGTGAAAACATGACAGCCCTAATCTTAAAATAGATACACTGTAAGACTAGTTGTACTCGGTTCCCTTGTCGATCACCCCCATTGAAGGTTCGGACGGGACCCGAAACAATCACGAGATAATCATTGATTACGCGCAACAAAACATCGTGCCGTTCGCAAATTCCGCAGGAAAAGCCTTGCCAGCTCCATCAACCTGACCAGTAGAGACTTGTCTCAACGCTTTGCATAGGCGTGATACTTTACTACCCCGGCCATCATGTTGGAACGAATCAAATCGCCTACGCACATCCTAATCATCGGCGGAGGTCTCGGTGGTCTCGCGTTAGCCCATGGCCTCAAAAAATCATCCACCCCCTTCCATGTCTTCGAGCAAGACCCCACACCAGAATTCCGCGCACAAGGCTACCGGCTAAAAATCAACCCCGATGGAGCAGCGGCTCTCAAGAGTGTGCTCAGCCCCGAGATGTGGGAATACTTTGAGCAAACCTGCACGGACAGCAAAGTTGGCGAGACCGACTTCAACGCCATCGACGGCTCTATACTTGCAAGTCGAGCTGGCTCTGGGGTCCGCAGAGAGATGAAGGTATGGACCGCTGATAGGACGGGTTTGAGAAGGATTTTGCAGGAGGGATTGGAAGGGCATATTTCCTATGCAAAGCAGCTCAAAAGCTACGCGATCACGGACGATGGTGTAACTGCCGAGTTTAAAGATGGCAGCACTGAGGAAGGCGTTCTCATAGTTGGTGCCGACGGCGTCCGATCTGCTGTCCGCAGACAACACCTCCCCAATCATAAACCATTGGACACCAACGGGAGTTGCATCTACGGCAAAACGCCACTGACACCGAAGCTCATGGAACGGTTTCCGGCGCGTGCTGTCAAGTGGATGACATTGGTATATGACAAGACACCTACCACAATGATGCTAGATACCGACGAAACTCCGCTGACGTTGCTTTTGGAGCCTATTCGATTTCAGAACAACGAGTACAGGGATAAGTTGCCTATGGATTACATCTACTGGGTCCTCATTGCGCGCACGGGCGTCTTCGGCAAACCGAGCAGCGAGCTCCTTCGTCTCAACGGTGAAGAATCCGCAAAACTCTCACTGGAGCTTACCGAAGAATGGCATCCTTCCTTCAGAGTGTTATTAGAACTCCAAGATACCACACAATCATCTATCCTACGAGTCGACTCTGCAAACCCAATTATTCCGCCGTGGGAATCTTCGTCACGGGTGACGCTGATTGGAGATGCGATTCATGTAATGTCGCCTTGTGGCGGGGTCGGTGCAGTGACTGCAATTCGCGATGCTGCTCTACTCTCGAGGCTTATAAGCGAGGTGGGAATTACGACTACGAGTATTGCCAAGTATGAGAGTGAGATGAGGAAGTATGCTGGGATAGGGATCCAGAGGAGTTATCTTGGGGGAAAGAAGATATTTGCTCAGCTGCCTTTTGAAAAGTGTGAAGTTCTAGACATGTAGCGCGTTTGGCTATATGTGTCCATCCCAATGACATGGTAAATACATAGAGTTGGTCTAGCATTTGATTTCACTCTCCACCTCCGGCTTTCAATCGTTGCGATCAGGAAGAGGTCATGCAACACGACTGAAGCGCAAGGATGCGTGGAGGGACTTAAAGTATCAGGTCTGTGGTGGCGGATTCTCAATCTCCGAGGCATTACCATGCATGTTCTCGGATCGTTGCAGAATTCTATAAAGCTATGGGCTTCCTTTGTGCCCTGCTATCTAGTGAATCATACACGCGGTGACCGAAAATTGCCCAGTATCGAGCCGGCGAAGTCCTTCAGCGTTACAGCCTTGCATTAAATATCATAAAATACAAGGGCCCTCAATGCTTTCAAAGCAAGGTTACCATCACAATCTCAATACTGAACCTTTTCCCCCAGCAAATCCCCAACAGAAAAACCACATTAATCAATTCTGCAATGGCAATTACCACAGCAACAAAACCGAACCCCCAGTGCCTCCTCTGCTGGCGTCTGCGCGTCCTGCAAGCCCGACATGAGCGAACAAGGCTACCGCAAGCACCTGAGCGTCGACCATCCCGCCTTGGTCAGTGAAATGATGGTCAGATACGGCTTCGGGCAATACACAGTAGTGCGTACCTTCACGGCCAAAACCCATCATTTCTCGCATCTTCATTATTGACACAACATCAGAGACACAACACAGCCGAAACCCGCGAATAAATGGAACAGTTCGTCGGCCCCCAGTTCCAAGGAAAAGCGGATTACTATTGGGTTGTTCAGTGCATGTTCCGTGATGTGTAGGATATTTTGAGGATGAAGAAGGAACCATTTTGTGTTGAGAGGGTTATGCCGAATCATGAGAGTTTTGCGGATACGACCAGATCTAAGTAAGTGGACTTGATCAATTGAGTATTGTTGATAGGAATGAGGTCGTTGACCCCAATAGGATGACGCTTGGCTGGATTGAAGTTCATGTGAGGGATGGGAAAGCTTTGAAAGGGCGAGAGTAAGCCTGAGTTGGACAGTCGCAAGAGCACCTGCGAGAACGATGGTGGTGGATAGAAAGTTGGGTTACTCAGCATGTTTCAACAAACTCACTGGGTTGTTGTTTACACTCCTTCCTTGTAACGGTTCCTGAAGTATGTATACTGCAATAGCAGTCCATTGTTACACAATACCTGGCTGCTTTCGACTTCTTTTCTCCGAAGTTACAACATCATTCGCATGCGGGCAGGAGGTGTTGCCAACAAGACCAGCACATTGGCCAGAATTCAAATCGATAACCTACGGTCTCAGCCGCCTGATTTAAAAAACTCGAAGATCATTGCATTGTTCTCATTCAATACACCACCTCATCACCACCCTTCGACATCTACTTTGGTCCTTCGACGTGGCGCGCATCTAGCTATTTATCAGATACCGCCAGACTGGAAGAATTCAATTGGAACTCTTCACCATTGTCGTTGACATCATGCCCGACCCCCGCAACGATTTCGACCCATTTGTCAAGAAACTCCTGCATCTTTTCGTTCGGGTTCCGCACTGCATTGAAAACCACACAGAGGGTAAGAAGGCCATTCCACGAATGAGATCGAGTAGTCCTAAACAACGGCACCGGTGTTAGTGCACGAAAACTAGCTTTTTGATAGGCTTAATAGGCTTGTGAGGGTGAAGGGGTAAGGGAGCTGCTTACACGGCGGTCTGCATGGTATCTGTGGCTAATTGATAGGAGTTGAGGACCAGATTCAGCCCCGCATGGCCTGAGATAGGGTATGTCCCGCGCAGTTGCTGAGACCCTGGGGGATCTGACACAAATATTGGGCACGTCCTAGGCTTGGTGACCAGCTCGAAGTTGCTATAATAGTGAGAGTTTAGGGTCGGGCAGCTCCCATCGATATTGAATGTTGACTCACCTATTGTTCACCATCCACTCAAGAAGAACTTTAGCATCTGATTCCATCATTGTTGCTAATCCTTTCTTGTTCTTGATTTCATCCCATTGATCGCTGATACAAGCGGCAGCCTTCCACAAACCATCTTCGTTATGTTCCTCAGTCTTAAACAGATGGCAAGGGACTTTCATCGGCTGGAGGCCGATTGCGAGGTTCACGTATCTAGTGCGGTCACAGTACTCCGGGATAAGGTGCCCATTACGCAAATCCATAGGCGAGCCGCTGTAGTATATTTCTTCCGAACTTGGCTTGGTTTCGGATGATTCGTAGACTGCTTTCAGCATTGTTGCATGGAGGAGGCTGGTGAGTTTTACGCTGTGCTTACGACTTGAGGCCAGGAGTTGCGGAAGAAAGTTTGGATCATCGAAAGTGTGAGAGACCAAGAGGGTGCCTCGATGTTCGCGCTCCGGGCCCAGGATATCAGGCCGATAGATGGGAAGTCCGACATCAGGCTGTAAGGGGTATTCATTAGTCAATTGAGCACACGCATTCCCAATGGGTGTTATACCTTATGGAAATCCATCAATCCTGGTACACGTTCAATTGGCATGGCTGTGCTGTCCAGCCCCTCTATCTTCTCCAGGACGACCGCTGCAGGCAGAAGTAGCCGAGTTTCCTTGCCCCATACGATCTCTTCATCGGGCAGAGGATCCGCCAGACGGGCAAGAAATTCATTGACAACAGCACGAATTCCCGATCCATCGATGAGAGCATGGTGTGTGTGCAGTAGGATATCGAAATTTTGGAGCTCCGGGTTTATGGTCTCTTCTGGTGGGACGATGAGGTAGAATAGACAATAGTCACCATCCAGAGTAGGTAGCGATGACTCTCGACTAAGGCGCTCCCTCAGTGCGAGCCAACCTCCATCCTGGCAGATGGTAAATACTGTTCTCTCTGCCCAGCTCTCGATACCTTCACTGGACTCTATGTTATAGGAAGCTGTGTTGAAGTCCGCCACTCGAGCAGCAACTGTAGGGTACTTCCACCGGGTCTGACAGATCGCTTTAGTAGCACGAGCGTGCAGGCGGGAGATGTTGAAGGGTTTCAGCTCGGAGGAGTAATTGCGACCCTGGAGTGAGATGCTGGCACCCATGTATGGGCAGTTTTGGCCGTAGAGCACCTGGTTGACCATCGCGAACATCCGTTCGAAGTTGGCGAATTGACGTGTCATTGAGCTAGATCCATCGTCGGATTTCACCCATGAGTACCTAGAGTGGTCTTCACTTTCGCCCGCGGCCGTGGAGTGAGGCATGGTGTAAGATGGTTAAATTTAATGAGGAGATAAGGTGTAGGTCTTTGGGACAGGGAAGGCAATAAATAAGAAAGAATATTGTAACACATCAACTCCAATTTTAGTGTGTCCAGCTCCCTGTGACAGCTTGTCATCACTCTCCTTTTCAGGACATTGTTCTCATTCGCTCAACAAATGTCACAAGAATCTGCCAAGGAATCCCTTCGAGCTCTTAGCGCCACACTCCGAGCATTTGTTTGGATTCCGAGAAGAAAAGCGCATTAGGATTACAACAAGATTTTGTCTTTGATAAGAGAAGATCTCATTGCATAGCCGTCACCCCTGGCTTGTGTAGTCATATATGGAATGATTTGTTTCTTCAGCCTCCGAAGCAACAGGCCTGCCTATACTTTCACACGCACTGTCGAGGAAGCCCAGCCTTAGCAGACTAAACATTCATCCATCAACTCGTGCTCGTTAGCATATGCATGTTCTTCTCTCGAAAGCCGCCCTGTCGAGGAAGCGTAGCCTTAGCAAGCTAAAATTATTTGTATCAACTCGTGCTCGCCAACATATACATACATTTCTCTCGAAATCTGTGAACATACCTATCAATAGATTGTGTTGTTGTTATCACCAGGCCGTATTCACGTGTGGCTTTGCTTGTCGTAGTGTCAAGACTCTAGAGAGCAATTACATCACGAGAAGTGAGACCTCCACGAAACAACCGATTAGAAGCCTCACTACTGACTCAATGGGAGAACAGTAAGATCTCAAGCACACCGCTCATACTCCCCCGTATCGATGATCCTCATCTCTCCATCAGTCAACTCAAAACCATAAAAGTCCACATTCTCCTTGATCCTGTCTTTCTTCACAATCTTTGGCAACGGCGAATATCCCGTCTGCAAACTCCACCTCATCAAAACCTATGCCGCCGTCTTTCCCGTTTTCTCCACTTCTCAAGTTTCGGAGTCAGTATTACTACTTGCGGCTAGGATTTGAATTGTGAGGCATGTTTAAGAGATCCCACTGAGCAAGGACTCCCAAGACGCGTCTTGCGACTCGAATCATAGGACAGATCAGGAATATCCAGTCGAAATGTACGTTACTCATCGGCTTCAACAACAGATCTACCAACTTTTTTCCCCTCGTTAGCGGACAGAAAGCCTGAACCACAATCACCCTCTCCCGGCACCACTCAACGATATCCCTAGGCGCAAGTCAAGGTTGCAATTCCCACTGTCCCACGGAAATGACCCTATCCTTACCCGGACCGCGTTCTAATTCCAACTCCCTGATATAAGCCTCCAACTCCTCGATACGATGTACTCCGTATTTCGAGGCGCCGATACTTCGGACCTTTCCAGCTTCTTGAGCATCGACTAGTGCCCTCCAAGCTGCTTTGCGCCCGCTGGGACCTCCGTAGGAAGCGTGGATCAGCATCAGGTCGATTTAGCCGAGACCGCTGGTGCCGAGGCTTGATTCGACTTGAGAGAGAGTGCCGTGGTAGGAGAAGGCGCTGGAGTAGACCTTTGAGGTGACGAAGAGGGAAGGCCAGGGGAGGCGGGAGGATGCCATGGCGCGGGCACACTGGCCGGAGTCGAAGTAGCAGATTACGGAACCGCTCTGGGGTTGTGAGCTGGGTCATTTAGAAGTAAATGCAGAGAGGGGTAAGTTTGCAAGGGGCTTTTCTTTCAATAGGTACTCTAAAATAACAGGACTTTCAGGATTTACAAACAAGCTCTGAACGAAAGCTGCAATTGGGAAAGGAATCATGGCCTTCATAATGTTCTGTAACGAGCACTGTGTCAATTTTGATAAAAACAAGACGTACGTGTATAGCCAGCTGTAAGCGCATGTCCTACAGTAATTTCGGTCTCATTAGGAGGCCTTCAAAACGAATATGAAGGCTTGTCGCATGTCTTTACACTTGTGAAATACATCTCACGTTCGAAAACCTTTTACAACAATCAGCATGCCAATATTTCGTTCGATCGTTTGAGGCTCACCCCAAAACCCAAAATGCGCATTTCGAACCCGGACTTCATCCGCAGCCCCGGGGTAATATCGAGACCCGCCATAGCTTTGCAAACTTGATATTTGCTCGATGGAAGGTATAGTAAGGCAAATGTGGATCTTGAATTGGATGGGAAAGTGCGAGTGCTTGTTTAAATCAATTAATGTGTGTGTTGGCGTTGCATCGCACACAAAAAGCACGTGAATGCAAGCCTCGCAGCCTCAATGCTCCGAGAACCGAAGGACGGCCTTGTCCTCAGTGTGATGCGTTTTAGGGCCTGGTCCAGACTGGAACAAGCCAGCCTTGGCATTCCTTCCGCACTTCGGTCATTTCCAGAGAGCGACACTTTCCGAATCATGAAAGGCAGCCAACTGTGCACAACGCGGAGAAGACAAGGTCATAGTATCCACAAGCATTTAGCACACATCCTATTACGTGATAGACTTTGGATAAAGGGCTATTCGCGTGCACGAAAAACCAGCGAGCGTTGTGACACAGCATGGGCAATCTACGGCCATTCCACGAAGCAAGGTTGTTCCAGAAAGAATGCACAGCACAGACATGATTTTTACACTTAGCCAACCCTCGATGAAGAAGTCGAAGAAAATTGCGGAGAGGTGAGAAAATCAATTCACCGTGACGGCCCTTCCACCTCGGCTCCTCGAAGTATCCTTACCACGCACTAGAGGACAGCTTGCTCAGCGTAAGGCTTGGAGCTCGTAGACTCGTACATCATCTAAAACAACGGGCGACGGCCTCAAACGCCTTTGCGGTAGGCATGAATGATCTCATGACGACAGTAGGCGGAAAGAAGAATGGTTGAAGCTTATGAAAAAAGGAGATTGCACAATGCGATTGAGGTTTGTTCTTCGAGTCAATTGACTGACCAGTATACTTACAAAGTTGGCTTGTTTGAGCCTCAAGTACCGATCATAGACGGTCGCCGGATATCGAGGGCCATAGTATCGCAGACCGGTAGCTTTTGCACCTTTCCAGATTTTCTACTAGAATAGTAACAATCCAGTGAAGGCTGTTGTCTTTCGGAAAGCCAGCATACGCTTCGTCAGCCGTGGCCGTAGTATTCGATACTCAAGGCAATCATAGGCGAGGACGCGTTAGCGATTTCTTCGAGCAATACAACATAGATGACGTACGCCAGCATTCGGTCTCAATCGCTGTCAATATATCCGGTAATGCCAAATCTTCTGCCGGTATTATCTTTTTCATGTCTGGTTGTTGGTAGAAGGTAGAAACAAAAATCAGTTATTCGAGGAATAGAGCAACTTTCGCGGAATTGGTCCCGCGATGCTTGGCTCACGTTACCAACCGTCCTCTCCTCGTCCCGTTGTTCTGAAGGTCTACATCTGTCTCAAATCTCTTCTGGAAAGTACTCCTGTAGGATCGATTAATATAGACAAGAGAATAATGCTCATGTGCTAATTAAAATTGTGCGGATGAAGTGGAGAAAATAAAATCATAGTCTAAACGTTGTTGATTTTGGGCTACTCTCTCTGGAGATTCACCATAAAGACCAAAACAGCGTAATGGCGATCAATCTCCTCAAAAGGCTACAAGCCTACCTGGAACCTTTGGCGTTCCTCATCGTAGCCGCTTATGGTCTGCAACAGCCTGTCAAAAAACCCATATCTGCAACTCATGAGTATACTAGGAGCGTTGCTAATTCTCCTCGAAATCGCTATCTTCCAAAGACAAACAAAAGACGTCTCAAGCAAAGCTAGACTAGTCGATCGCATTTTCGGAAAATTTTGGCTCCGAATGGGTATGTCTTCGTGCCTCACAGCAAAACTCATAAAACGCAAACTCTGAGGCATGAGATCAGACAAAACAATCGCAGCAGGTGAACTCGGCACCGCCCTCCCCGCCCTCGACGCCCAAGCCTCTGGCATAGTACTCGAAATCGGCCCCGGCACCGGTAACCAACTCTCACGCTACGACCTCTCCAAAATCACCAAGATCTACGGTGTAGAGCCAAACACCGATCTCCACGGCAAATTGCGCGCCAATGTCAAAAAGTACGGTCTCAGCGACATCTACACCATAGTCCCTTGTGGAATCGAAGATGTATCGACACTTTATGAGTATGGGGTGGTGCACGGCACCATCGATACAGTGATGAGCGTGCAAGTCCTCTGTGGTGTTCCGCAGCCGGCGAAGATGGTGAAGGAGATGTACAAATTGCTGAAGAAGGGTGGGCAGATGATTGTTTATGAGCATGTTCGGAGTGATGATTTTGTGAGTCACGTTGTGCAACGGCTTTACAATGTTGTGTGGCCATATGGGATGGGGGGATGTCAGTTGGTGAGGCCGACGAGGGAGTATTTGATAGAGGCTGGGAGGTGGGAATGGATGGATTTGGAAGGGCCGAGTGAGGAGGAGGGGTGGAGTTTATTTCCGCGAGTGCAGGGGAGGCTTTTGAAATGATTGTTCGGATGATTGGGGATGGGAGTAGAACGAGTTGGTGTAAATGTTCGATGGTAGGGGTATATAACGCTAGTAACGAAGCACTTGGCCAACGAAGCCAATCAAGCCACCATACGAGCAGGCTCGTCACTGATCTCGTGGTTTTCTGTAATCGGGGGGGGCGCTGGTGGACGTAGCAGCTTGCCACTCTCGTCGACGCCTTCGAACATCGCGAAGCCTCCACCGTCTCCTCGGTCCCTATGTTTCAGGACCATATCTCTAGCACTCGTCACGTCTCCCCATTTGACTTCCCACCCTGTACGCACCACAGAACTCGGTCTCATCAACGGACACTGCGCAAAGATCTTGACCCACAGCCTCCTCATATATCGAGGCGTCACTTCATGAGGCGTACTCAAAAATCCTTGGCCTCTCACAAGGCCCTTCGTGTAGCCTTCTATCCCAAGCTGCCCACGGCGGGGGACATTACCTTCCCACGGTACCTCCCCTGAAGCCAGCTTTCTTATCCTTTCCCACTCCATCTCTGGCAGCGGTGGCATGATCCTATCAAGCGCCTGTGCATACCATCCTCTCTTGATATTCCGCACTCTTTTCACTGGCATTGGTCTGCCCCAGCTATTCGTTTCGGGGATCCGAGGCGCCAAAGTGGGCGCTTTCGATCTTGAGAAGTGTGACCGCTTTCGCCTTGCCTGAGACTTGATCAAGGCCAGTAGCTGTTGCGAGGGTTGAGGCACGCCTTGCGAACGTGGGTCCGAGAGCTTTTCGATCGCTACTTGATCCACGGGAATGTCTGGTATTTTCAGGTTTTTCAGAAGTTGATGTCGTCGTTTGCCCAATCGTCCGTACGTCATTAACAAGATCTTGCCGAGATGTTGCAGATGTCCATCATTCGCGCGCTGTAGGTAGAGAAGGCCTTTGCGGGCTTTCTTGAGAAGAGTCGGCCGTCGTTGCTCAATCACTTTGGTGCGCTTTCTACGGAAGCTGGTCTTTGGTAGAGCATTGTGAGAGTGGTAATCACGAAACCTGGAGATCACATGCCCTTTCATGTATCCTCGAGCTACTGGATCCGGGAGGTAGGTGCATTGGCGGAGAAGGGCTCGGAAGAGGTGGATAGTCTCCTCATATTGGGTATCACTGATACCCCAGTACTTTGGGGAAGCAAGGCCTCTACTGTTCCCTAGTCTCCATAATCGCATGCTGCTCCAACGAGAAGACAAAGCAAATGTTTATGACCGCAAAGGTGCATTTGTTGCGGAGCAGATCAAAAGAGCTGTTTTTCTATACCGGTCGGCGCGTCGGGAATCCTAGCAATAACCTCCACGAGTATTCTAATGATGTATAACACACTTGGCAGGTGTTCCTGTTGCTCGCACCATGAATCTCACATGTATCTGAGCCTCTCGTACTGAAGAACAAGAAATGCTCACGGCCAAGAAAGCACTTTAAGGTCCGTAAGGCTGGTTAGCGTCGCACTGGAACGACGCGAAAATCGACCCCTCTCGCGACACGTCCTTGAACAGTCACGTCTGCAAAATAGCATTGCCCACCAACCGACTCGAATAGGAAAGAGATATCTATGGTGGTAAATACTTACACCTCGAGCAACATCATGAACTCTATATAATGAGAATGATGCTGATATTGCCTGCCCAGTAAAAAGCGCGGTTCACGTGCTAACCGCCTCATTCCTTGTCAGCGCATTTCGAAGGGTACCACCAAATGGCCTCCGCAGTCCACGCCGGCTCTCCTCCCTATCCTCCTCCGCCCACATTCTCTCAAGAAAGCACAGGATCCTCCATCAACGGCATGCATCTTCAACACTCGGCCCTAAACTCCTTTGACGGCCCCCAATCTGTCGCCTCCACCCCGACTCCGACACCGCCGGCCTCGAGACACCAGCAGATCATGCCTTACGGCAACTCAAACTATGGACAAGCAAACGGGACTCATAGCCAACAGACTACATCTAGGCATTACCAGGATCTCAAGCCGAGCGTTCAACAGCAGCACTATGCGCCAGGCCAAAAGCCGCAGATATACACTGTATGGCTACCTCGTGCATGCTTTTTTGCTTTGTGATTTAGTCGCTAACACACTGCTACCAAGGCCGTCTATTCCAGCGTTTCCGTCTACGAAATGGAAGTCAATTCAGTAGCCGTCATGCGAAGACGCAAAGATTCTTGGCTTAACGCAACTCAGATCCTCAAAGTCGCAGGCATTGAAAAAGGAAAGCGAACGAAAGTCTTAGAAAAAGAGATATTATCGGGCGAACATGAGAAGGTTCAAGGAGGGTATGGCAGATACCAAGGCACTTGGATCAGCTTCCCGAGAGGTGTAGAGTTTGCTCGCCAATACGGGGTAGAGGAATTGCTTCGTCCATTGTTCGAGTATGACATGGGGCAAGACGGCATGACAATGCCTGGGCAAGGAACACTCGATACGCCTACCAAAGAGCAAGCAATGGCCGCTCAGCGGAAGAGGAACATGTTGAACGGTGCATCTGAGGGTCAATTTCCAGCGAAATCGGCAAATGGAACCTTCTTCAAGAATATCTCGAAATCGGCGGCCAATGCCGTAAACGCGATCAGCAAAGCTAGGTTCGACTCACCAAATTCGCGACCAGCCAGCGTGAACCGCCCATTGAAGCGGCCGTCGCAACAGGGCGCAAGCCAAGACACAGCGTACGCAGGAAGCAGCCAGCAGAGTATGCAAAGCTTGCATTCCGACAATAGCTTTGGAGCCAGCCAGCTTGACCCGGCGCTCCGCAATGACAACAATCCTTACTCTATGGCACACGATTTCCAGACCAATGGCGATGCGGAAGGACCTCCTCGTAAACGAGTCCGACATTCACAAGGCCAAGACACGTTCGCATACGGGATTGATGGCGATTTTGATACTTCCATGAGAAATTTGACACCAACAGAAGTCAACGAGTCTTTTGCATACCAGCAAGCAGCGTCTCAACACAACATAGATTACACTATTACTGGACTTTCGCCGCTTCCCCAGCCCACGAGTAATTCGGCAGTCGAGAAGCAGCAGATGCTGACATCGTTGTTTCTGGATCCAACACAGCAAGACTTTTCAAACCACCCAGCGTTGCTTCGGCTATCAGGAGACGAGCTCGACATTCCCATCGATCCGACTGCACATACAGCCTTACACTGGGCAGCTACTCTTGCGCGGACGTCATTACTAAGGGCACTGATCAACAAGGGTGCTAGTATCTACCGATTGAATGGAGGAGGCGAGACAGCATTGATACGCGCCGCTTTGACTACGAACAACCTAGACCAAGGAAGCTTCCCGGAGTTGCTTGAGCTTTTAGGCCCTACGATCGAGATCAGGGATGGGAGGGGACGTACTGTCTTGCATCATATCGCTGTGTCTTCAGCTGTCAAGGGACGAAGCTCGGCATGCCGCTACTATCTCGAGTCACTGCTTGAGTTTGTCGTTCGACAAGGAAGCGCTCCAAACAGCCAGCAAACCTCATTCATGGAACCGGCCGCTGCACCACCGTCGAAGTCGATAGGCCTGGCCAAGTTCATGGCCGAGATTGTTAACGCAGAAGACATGTCTGGCGATACAGCGTTGAACCTGGCAGCCAGGATCGGCAACAAAAGCATTACGCAGCAACTTCTAGAGGTCGGCGCGAATCCTACAATCCCGAACCGTAGCGGTCTCAAGGCTGTGGATTTTGGCATTGGAGGGGATCCCGAGCTTCTAGACATCCAGTCAAACAGTCAAATGACGAGGCTGGAGAAGCACCCAGTCAATAAGGTGGCTGAGAGTAGTCAAGAGCTCATGACTTGTATGTTCCCTTGAGCTCCCTTACGTTTTAGCTGCTAAAATTATCCTGCGTAGCACTATCGACCCTCCTCTCTGACACGGAATCCTCTTTCCGCTCCGAGCTTCAGACGAAGCAGTCCCTAATCGATCAGACCCACGCCAAACTCCGCGAGACAACTTCCCTCCTCACTGAGGAAAAGCGTCGCCTAGCCGATCTCCAGCGTAAATCTGAAGAACGCAAAGCCCTACGCCAACGCATTGCCAACCATCGACGAGCCAATGACTTGCAGCGCGCCCAGCTCTCCCAGCTGTTACTCGCAAGCGCCAAACCAGGAGACCATCCAGAGGCCATTCGGCCGAATATTAAAGTTTGCGAGGCTGACGCAGGATTGGAGGTTGATCCTAGTATTCTTATTGGTGCTCACGATGGAAGTCGGCTACCCCACCAGCGCGAATACCTTGCTACACTACCGCCAACACCCGTCCTCAGAGCTCGCGCAACAGCTTACAGGAAGAACAACGCGCATCTTGAGACGCAGGCCAAGAACTTACAAAGTCAGAGCAGTGAGCTAGAGGCGCAGTTGCGGAAGGTGGTCAGTCTATGTACAGGCATCGACGAGGGAGCTGTGGATGAGATGGTGGATTCGCTGAACGCCGCTGTGCAGAGCGAGGGCGGCGAAGATGTCGAGGTGGGCAGGGTACGAGAATTTCTGAGGAGAGTGGAGGGTGTTGGGGAAGATTAGGTGTGACAACCTCACGCTATGTACGTGGATTGGTCTATCGCGTGCATGTTGGGAGATCTTCCATCTCGTTCTTGTCAATATTCTAGCATTGGGGCTAGCGACGTGTTGAGAATTGCATGCATAGTATGCGGGGCTGGTTCTGGATATCCCATGGGGTAAATCAGTCAATGAACGCCGTTTTCAACAACCCATGCTTTCTCTACAAAAGGTGTGACATGCGCTCCAAATTACAACCTGACACGAGTAGGAATAGTGTGGCCCGCAACTCAGCTCCTGTCTACATACATTATAGAGAAGAGCGCGTGAACGCCCAAGGGTGTAAATGACATCGAGGACGTCTAGGCGAAGGGCGGCGGTGACAAGCTAAAGACGGAGAAGCTATAAATTCCAGGGTCGGGGACGAGGTGAGGTTGATTCTAGATGTTCAATCTCAAAGTTAGCTCAAGAAAAAACCCTCAAATAGGGATAGTGCTTCATCGTGTTGTGATGAAGACCGCGGGTAGCCAATTTAGCGCAGCCAAGATATCAGATTCTTATCGCTGATATCAAATTCTTATCGCGGAGAAGATGGGGTTGGGTTGAAGGGTTTGATCACACATGGTTGGGAGAAGTGGGGTTTGCTCGGTTGGGTTGATATGATCTTAACAGCTTTGCCGTCTCCAAAGAGGCATCATCATGTCCACCCATGGAATCATTCATGTCGTCTCAATATGATGCCTACCAGCCCTGCCCACTACCATTTCGCATCCTTCCTTCCCTGAAACTCCTTCAAGATCCCCACCTGCCTCTCCAACGCCTTCAACCACACCTCCGCTGTCTCATTCACCTTCCCCATATCATCTCCAAGCTTAGAATAGAAGTCCTTCCGGTACGGTGTCGCACCCATTGCTGCGCTGAATAAGGGCTTGACCATGAAGCTGTGGTGCGGTTTCAGAGTGTTGCCGTAGGCGTGCCGGAAGGAGACGGAGAGCTCTTCGGAGGGGTGCTGGATGTTGTGGCGGATGGCTTGGGCGGTGAAATCGAGACCACTATGGGATGGGATTGTTAGTGGGGGGTGGGGCGATGGGGATGAGGGGAATGGAAGTACCGGACGAGCCAAAGGAGACCTTCAGCTGCGACGTGTTTCTTGGTCTTCAACTCATTCAGGACGAGCGATTGGAGAGTTTCTGAGTCGGCGGAGGTGGCTAATTGGCGGTCGCGAACTTTCTTGTATTAGTTAGTCTGCGGAAGCTTCCGTTTGGTGGGGAAACATGAGACCTTGATGTTGCCCACCATGTCATTCTTGACTGGTGTGAATGCCACTGAGCCCAATTTATCTACTCGATGGTAAGCACTGCCCTTAAAGGTGCGTGGAGGGAGATCTTACCGAAGAGCGTGGTCAATGACTCCGCAGCCTCGAGAAAGTCGCTTGTTGGGATGGCGTTGTCGTTCTGGGCGTTCACTGGGACATCCACGAAGGATTTGTGGAGCGTGTCGAACCATGTGCCGCCGGCTGGGTAGACTGAATTGGATGAAACTGCCATACTTGCAATTGGGGGAGTGCAATGGCTTTATTGACTGTACAGAAGGCAGCTCAAGGAGGGTTAGAAGCGCGCGTTTGGCGGCAGAATTCAATGTCTTGGCAGCATCATGTGAAGGACTTCGAATTAAACTCATGACTTCTCTCATTAGTACTTTTGTTGTATCTACTTTGTTGTTGTATCTCCGAATCTTTGACTGCGGGACTAGAAGCTTTGGAGGAGGCATTTTCGTACGCAGATGGCACATAGGCCGCCGCCTGAGGATCCAGAGCCTTCACCTCCGCATAATGTGGAGCCTGGATCTTATACTGCTCTCCGTTTGGTCTATTTAAGACTTCTGCTGAGATAGAGGAGAGGTGGCTGATGATCTCTTCTAGCAACATGCCTCGCCCGCCCACATCCACCTGACCACCCGCCGCTGTTTCATCGGTCCCATCCCCGAAGGCTGGCTCAAGAGTCATCGCAAGTCTTGGTACTCGCGATACATAAGCTTGGACTATTCTTCGAGGGCCGCAAAATTCTCAGCCGCAGCGAACATATCACATCAGAGGCAGATCACCGGCCTGGATGGTCCTTCTGCGACTGCTACAATTTCGAGAAGCTTTCCCCAGCCTGAGGATATTGACGAGGAGCCGGAGGAAGACAAGCCAGACGATGATGCTGGCGACAGTGCTGAAGAACTAGGGGGAGATGACCAGGATGGCGAAGTCAATGAGCTGGAAGCCCAGGCTACAAGAGACGACGGACCTAATGCCACTACTCTGGAGGAAGAGCCTGAGCCCTCCAAGCCGAAGGGACGGTCAATGTTCAAGGACAAGCTTAGTCCAAAGCATTCCAAGGACGAGAGTAGCACGGCTTCGTTCGTTACAGCACCCATGAAGCAACCAAAAAGGAGCACCTTCAGGTCGAGTCTATCTCCCAGCAGCTCTCCCAAAAGCCCACCGCCTTCTTCGTTCGTCACCGCTAGTGAAGGCCCGAATCCACGGAAGTACACTGTCGAAATTTCGAATGAGAGCCCAGGAGAAGCGAGCAGGAATACGGAGCCACGGTCGGCATGGACAGAAGACACTCCCCATACCCCTGATAACGATATTCAACACAGGGCGAGCACTGGTGACGTAGCAAACCCAGACAATACCAATTCGACCGCTTCTTTACTCCACCATGGCCAGACTGAAAGTCCTGTTGCTGACTCTCCGAACATCCAAGCAAAGGACTCGGCGCAGGCACTCGATCGAGAAGGAAGCTCCAACCCGAAAGCGACTGCTCATGGAATTGTCAGGTTCAATCTCGATGATAACCTCGACTATAGCAACGCCCGTACCGCCGCGAAGATAGGTCAAGCCGGCCATCGAAAATTCTGGAGACGACTGCGACAAGGCTCTACTCACCCTGGTGAAATTACGAAGATGGAGAAGATGCTGGTGCGGGTCGATTCCACCATGCAGGATCTCCCATCAGATTACAACGAGAATGACAGCCTGAAAACATCTGCTCGAACGGTCGAGAAATGGCGAGAATTCGTGGTCGTTTGCAGACAAAGCACTACGGAGGATGCTGATTTTTCGATACAATTGTACAAGACGCGAGTCATACCGGCGAAAGAGACGACCCATGTTCAAAAACGCTCTACTCATGAAATACCTCTGGCTCGCAAGACCACTCGAGTGAATCTCTACTCGTCTCTCGACAAGACTCTTGTGATCTGGGTACCTTGGAAGAAAGGCACAATGATGTATATTTTGCGAACGCATTCCGTCGCTAGTGCCGTTGAATGGTATACCTTTATTCGTCACAGCCTAGGTTGGCAGCGCTGTACAAGCCTCCAGGTCAGCGTGCCAGATCTGAGCGTGACGTTACAGCTTGAAAATACTTTTAGTGAATTAGAGACCTCGATGAGTAATGCACAAGCCGCACGATCAGACGACGCCGCTATTTCGAAGACCATGGAAGCGGAAAGAGCTGTCGCAAGTAACATCATACGCAGGTCTCTCAAGATGCTAGAGAACAATCCCGAGTGGGCGGATGTCCTCGAGAAGTGGCTCGCTCACGAGAAGATCGGATTGGCTTGGAAAAGGTATGACCGCTTAGAGTGGGTCCACGGCGTGAACGAGCAGAGAATGTACGGCACGCTCGCTATGCAACAATCACATGAGCTCGAGCTGAGGCCGAAGGAACACTACCCTACCACCGCCAGGCCCACGAAGAAAGAGCCTATGGACGAGCCTGCACCTGTCGAGGGCTTTCTCATACGGCTGACTTCGCAGAAAGGGAACGTAAGACGGCTTGGAAAGATGTACTTCAAGCGGCTTTACTTCACTACGCACAATCAGTATCTTTGCTACTGCAGACCAGCTAAAGCTCTGCCTCCCCCGCCACCAAAGCTGTCTCTTTCTCAAGGTACTAAGGTTCCCAAGGCGAGTGAGATTGTTGACAGCGCGCCCTTGATATATGCCGTCAACCCTTATCCGAGTAAAGATGGTGAGATAGAGTGGATCAATCAAGGAACACCTGCTAGCAAAGTCAAACACGACGAGGACGCATACAAAGAAGCAGAGCGTAAGGTCAACAGTATGCTTCACGCTGAAGGGTACATTAACCTAAATCACATCATACGGGTGCAGAACGCTCAGAGAGGCAACTCACCAGCGGATGCAAACGTAGATGAAGGTCCAGATGTCGACTTTCACGAAGAGGTTGAGGACACAACGCGCGATGATGGTAAGACTGATCAATTCGACGACAGGCGTACCTTTGAGCTTGTGATGAAGAACAAGCTCATTATTAGGCTGCAGGCTTACAATGAAGTGACAAAAATGGAATGGGTGCACAGACTGCGGAAGCTTGTGGAGTACTGGAAACTGCGCCTCGCTAGCGATATGGACCTGCTAAAGGAGGTTCGCGGGCTAAACCTGAAAGTATTGGAAATCGACGAGGAGTCGGAGGCATACATCGGCCAATTTGGATCAAAGTGGGAGGTCACCCGATCAGTAGCTTCCTCAAAGCTGTTCAACATGTGCGGCATATCTTGCTGCCGTGCTATCACGATGTCAGGCACTCTCTATCGCAAACCAAAGCGCCGCTCGCTCTTTCAACGGTGCGACGTGATCCTTTGCCATGGACAGCTTCTCATCTTCCATGGCAGTCTCCGCACGATGACAGGGGCTGAGGTCTCTCATATCCAACACGAGCGACAACACTCCATTGATCTCAAGTCCTGCTACATTTATTCGGGCCTCGTAACGCAAGATGATTTGCTCTACCAGAATCGGACCTTCGATAGCAATCATCCAGGCCATCACGCCTTGCCTCGAGTGTACCTGGAGGATGGTTGGACCAGTACGGACGAGGATACAATGACTTGCTTCGTCATTTGGCAGCCGCAGACCAAATCATTCTTCAAAGCCAGTGAAGAGATGGAAAAAGGCGGAAAGAGGAGCGCATTGCGGAGAGTCAGTCGCTTGGGCGTCCCAGGTCGCAGCATTGTCTTTAAGGCAAGATCGAGGGCGGAGAGAGACCACTGGGTCATGAGTATCGGGATAGAGATCGATCGGTTGCAAGGCGGTGAAGACATCAGGATTGTGGATAAGAAGACTTAATAGTCTAGCTTTTTTAGATGTGTCTTTAGCGTGGCGCTGCTGGGAGCGGTACCGGCGTTCTATAACCGTTAATGGGTGCGTGCTGGGTATGGGTTTGGGTCTTGGTACATACCTCTTCGAGCATTTCTATACACTCTAAGCCCTTCATCCTAGAAAAAGTGCCTCGGAACCACCCATTTCCCTCTCTCCCATCTCCAGTAGATTGTTGATGTACTCAGTAAAACTCAATCTTCTCAACCGCCCCCTTCCCCTCAACAACCCTCTCACTCCCCCTCCAATCCTCCCACCTCACCCACCCCGCCCTCCCAAGCGGCCACACAACCCCCACCACCTTCCCAACAACCAAAGCCTTACTAACCGGCCCATAATAATTACTATCATAACTCCTCCCCTCCTCACCCCCATCCCCCTCCACCCACACATGGCCCACTGGCACCTCCTCCATCGGCACCGGATACGTATTTTTCGTAATCACCCCATCACCCTCTAGCGCCACAACCCTCTTCACAGCCATTTTTTCAGGATTATGAGGTGTCCAGAATGCGATGATTTCGCCACGATGGAGATTGGAGGCAGGGTTCCAACAATTGAGGATCAGACGGTCGAGAGAGAGCGTGCGGTCGTAGTCGGTGTTTATGAAGGGGTACATGGAGGCGCCGGTGACGGTGGAGATGGTGAAGAGGTGCGTGTGGATGAAGTCGTAGGCGGCACAGCCGGCGGCGAAGGTGAAGAGGAAGTAGAGTGATGTGCGAAAGAAGGGGCGCTGGAGGGGAGGATGGACATGCTGAGGGGTCTGGGGAGTTGGAGGGGATGTAGGTTTAGCTGTGGTGGAGGTGGTGGTTGTTTTTGTTGTAGAGGTGGTTTTGATTTGGGCAAAAGGCGCTCTCGGCGTTTTATTCAGGGCGGAGAGGGTGCGGTGGGAAAATTTTGAGGGCTGCAGGCGGATGGGGAGAGGTGCATGGCGAGGATAGCGGAGGAAAGGTGGCATTGAGTGAGTTGAGGAGGAATGGGATTGGGTGCAGGATGATGTTGATATGTGTCACGTGAGTGCGGAATTGCTACGCCAAAAGGGTGGGAGGGTTTATCTCAACTACCCTTGTTGTACGAGTACCTTACCTTAGTATCTATCAAGATTCATCGCGGATGCAGTCCTCGCGCGCTTGGGGAAGAAAACATGAAAGTTATCGTGGCATGCTTTCAAAGTTCCTCGTCTAAACGCTGTAGGATTCCGAATTTCATGTCTCCGCCCCGCCTTCTCGAATCCTTCGCGCAGTGACCACCTAATCGTCGATCTCCCAACTGCGGCTGATTGTAAGAGCTGACCATAGCATTCGGCTGGTCGCTGCGCCACTGTACAATGAAGGCGAGCATTCTGTGCTTATGGACCTCATGACAACTGCCGCTTTCTAGGAGCTCCTCGGCTCGACGCACTAGAGTTGCGAAACAATTTCGGTTTTTGCAGGAGCGCCACTTCCATGTCGGAAGATACCAGTCGGGATGGCATCGCAAGGTCATGCACTCAAGCTGGTGTTAGTGGCGACGACACAGTCCGCCTGCAATCATAAGCAGACGTTTATATTCAAGCAGCTGACCCCCTCCCGCCCTCCCTCCCTTCATAAAACCCCACCATCTCCCCCTTCGCCTGCATCCACATCCCCCTCAACTCCTCGTCCAACTCAATATTCAAATCCCAAAACTTCTCATGCAGACTATGCGCCCCCTTCTTCACCTCCTTCATCGTCGGCCAACAAGTCGAATACACGTAATTGATCTCCTGCCAGGGCATCGGGCCATCTCTCCTATGCGCATAATTCAACAAGCCTTGCTCCATGGCGTTGCTATCGAAACGTTCAGGGATAGAGGCGATTTTCATGTAGTAGTTGAACATGGAGATGGAAGGTTGGAGGAGGAAAAACCCGCCGCTGAAGTAGGAGCCGGGGGGTTGGGGCCAGGGGTGTTGGCGCTGGTCGATGAAAGTTGAGGCGGAGAAGATGTATTCATTAGGTAGGGGGCCTTCGTCCTCTTTCGCCAGTGTAGTATTAGGCGTCTGAGTCGCAGTAGTCGGGTCATCGAAAATCGAATCCATACGTTCGGCGACGAGCATGTCGGAATCCAGAAACAACAACTTTTCATACTGCGTGAATTCCAACATGCGCAGCTTGGAGAGCATGTCGCGCCAGCGGTCTATACCCGGTTTCATCCATTCCTGCCTTAGTTTCTCGACCACGACGACGGTGGCGCCGTCGAGGCGGAGACGCTCGATTTTGGAGGGCTTGACGTCGTCGGTGCAGATTACGATGAAGGGGATGGAGGTGTTGGTGCGGGTGGAGGGCTGGTGGAGGAGTTGGTAGGCTAGGACGCGTGTGCCGATGAAATATTCGTCTTCGGAGTCGGTGATGTAGGCGTTATTGTCGAGTTTGGGGTTGGGTGCGAGGAGGGTGACGTACGCGTAGGGAGATTGGTGTCCTGGATTTGCTGGGCGTGGAGAGGTTGGCGAGGAAGATGAGCTAGTGGGGAATTCGAAGAGTCGGTAGGGTGAGAGGGTCATGATCCAGATGCCTAGGAGTACGAATGCGAAAAGGGCTGCTTGAATTCGCTTGTTCAAACCGCATTGGGGAGTACCCTGCCAGCGGGGGGTGTCGTGAGGGACATTGAATAGCATGGCGGGTAGTACCGGGGATGATTGCTTTGGAATATATGCACCATACATTGGGACGATATACGAATGCGCAAATGAAAGACAAATAATGGGAGACAATATAAGAAAAGACGACTGGGAGACAATCTTTCCTACCTTTGGGGGACGCCTGAGCTTTGTTTCTGTCCAACGAAGGATCCATCCCTCGGAACGCCTGGTAATCACTGCGCCTTGTCTCTGTTAGGGCTGTCATATTTAATGAGCGTTTGTTGGACGACGAGCGACTAGTTGTTTGAGGTCAGAGACTCTGTCAAGAGGGGAAATATCCCATTGGTGGAGAATCCTTATGTAATTAGTGCCTGGGCGGCATGCTTTTCTCCGCCATTTGTTTGTTATTATTCTAGCATCCTGGATATCATGTATAGCTGGCCCATAGATAGCTACCAGTGATCAATCAACTTGTTCTATGTGTATTGAATAGTGCTACAGTGCCATATTGACGAGATCCTTCCTTTTCTGGCTCAGCAATGGATTGCATTCTCGCTAAATTTGACTGGGACCATTTCGCAAAGCGGCTCCAACCGTACGCTACGTTTCAAGCTGCCAGCCGAGCACGTGACTTGAGAGCCTTGCCCTGCGGGGTATCGCTTGCGGTGTTGGTCAAACTGTTTCAGCCTATAAGAATCAGCGACGAGGAGGGTGCTGTGTTGCAATTATTTCATAGCTGTTGGTCTTTTCACCCTTTGTTACTGATGAGAAGGGGTTGATTCGCATATATTAATGGACAAAAGCAAGCTTTGCACAAGCTTTGTGCTTCCAACATCAATGCGAACACCGTTGGCGCTTAGGAGGTGTCGATCAAGTTCTCCATAGCATTTTTGCGGTATTACCGTATTGCTTTCGCCTGGCTGCTGATCTTGGATTTTCGCAGAATTGGATTCCTCAAGAGGGTTTGAGCTCTGATACCGAGGATAGATAGACAGGAATAAGATGACAAGAGCGTAATTCATGGCTTTGAGCACTCATGAGTACGCTTTCATCAATCAACAATTACTCTTCAAGTTCTATTCTATTAGCGTTCACGGTCCATCTTGAGGCTACAGTACGCGTAACCGCACTTACACTCGTTGTATTCCTCTGGTCATCCTGGCTTCAAAGACGCGGACAGTACGATAGCAGGGCCACTCGCACTCGTACTAAGCATATCATATCGTAGGATCCTAGCTCAAGCTAAGTACGAACCACGACTGATCCGACACATTATCACGTATGATCTTGGGTAGTATAGCTCCACACAAGCAGAGAGTATGAATATCGGCGCTTGTAATGAGGTATCAATTGGGGTATCACAGCTCTAAGCGAGGGCAGACCACGACTATTCTCGCGCACATGCGTTGTTTTCCACACTCCCCGTTGCTCATTAGCGTCCATTATCTGACCAATCCGATGCTCACATTCATCACTCATTAAGCTAACCATTGCTCACATATCCTCCATTACCCTATCCTCAAGCTCCAATTCGTCCTCCATCTCCTCATCCTCACGCTCCAACACATCCTCCATCTCCACATCCTCAGCTTTAACCGTCCCCGCAGCAGCACTCTCCATACTCGCTTTGCTTCCCTTCTTTCCCCCTCTCTTCCCCCTCTTCTCCCCATGGGCCTTAGCCTTGTGCGTAAGCATGGCACCTTTCTTTGAAAAGTCCTTGTCACAACCAGGAAAGTCGCACGGCACTCTGACGAAGGCTGGATCAGTCCATCCGGAGCGGAACTCGTCAAATGTCAGCACCACATTTTCAGCATTGTCCCTGTAGTCAGCCCAGGCGTGTAGTAGGCGCCCTGCCTGGTGGAAGGTTTCTTTATTCTCTTTCATGTGGATATCGACGCCGACCTTTGAGACGAAGGTGAGTTTGCAGATCCCGCAGGAGAAGAGGCGGGCGGGAGGATGGAGAACTTCTTCATGAACGGTGTACACGTGCCCGTGTCGAATGCCTTGAACGGGCTCCAGGAAATGCGTCAGGACTTGCATGGGGGCGATCAATATGTCTGTAGCTTGCTGTTGAAAGCGCATTCCCCACTCCAGGACATTTACCTCCCCGCCACCGAACCAGCCGGTGGGAGTGGTGAAGACGACTCCATCGCGAACGTCTCCGTGGTCCTTGTGCGGGTTCACGATTGCTTGAATCAGTAGAGCTTGGCTTGAGAAGCAGCCCATCTCGCCAGCATCCAGCACTCCGAGCTCCCCACGTTGACTTCGCTCCTGGTATGAGGTCCAGTATTCATGCCATTTCGCTGGAGCTAGAGCCTTGAACCATTTCGAGAGGAGGATGTGCTGCCATTTGGTTCGATAGAGGTACGCTTCCACTGCGGCAGCGGCTTTCTTGCTTGATGGTCGCGCTTCGGTGTGGATGCCAAAATTGCGACCGCCCGTACCTCTCCAGAAGAAAAAATGATAGACGCCGTACGCTATGTTTGCCGCTTTGGCATTGGTTGACTCCTCTTTGAAGTCAAGAGCGTGGCGCGGATCTGTCACGATTGACGTAGGTGGTGTATAGATTTGGGTCAATGCCCACACCGCATAGTTTGTCAAGCGGGTAAGTTCCCGGCCAAGACGGCCCCAGGGAGAGGTCATCCCACCCTTAATAAACCACGCGAGTGGCACGTTGTCCGAGGTTTCAACAACACTGGACTTGGTTATGGTTGGAAAGGACTTAGAAAGGTCCCGGCAACGCTCAACATAGGCTGCATCAGTGTCCACGTGCGGGATGCTACCCTTCAAGAATGCGTTTTTCCAGGTCTCGTAGTTGATGTTGAGTGTTAAACGATCAAAGGTTGCGGTGCATAAGCCCTCACCGGCTGTCACGGTACCATTGTGTTGGAAGGTAATTTTGGGGAGAGGAGTCAAATTTGTAGACATAGTTGGTAATAACCCGTGATAGTAGACGCACAGTTGGCTTTGCCTAAGACTTCAGTACTGTTAAGGCCGGTGTATGCTATTGTAGAAGTTATAGAATCCGGGCAAGTGAGGTTTAGAAATCTCGGCTTATAAGCTCTACGGCTTATCGGAGCCCGGCCATTCTCTCGTCCGCGAGCTAGACAAAGTTTTCCTCGTTAGCATTCACTCTTCTCCAAACTAAAGGATACTGGACACTCCAAAATGCAACGATCACCAAACATGACAGTCATGGTACTCAGCAATACCACTACAGCCCTTGCCTTATGCCCCTGACTCCCAGATTTGGCTCGTGTTGAAAGGTCTATGGCGATAAGGATAGCAGCCTTGCCTCTCATCTTAGACGTTTTTCAACTCAAATTCCGCCCAGATTGCTCGTGCTGCAAGCAATGTTGCCAAGAAAAGAAAAGGGTTCTCACGTACCTACTGGCTGCCCTGTTGCAGTGAGCTATACATATATGTATATATTGGCCCGGAATGTATTAGAAGTTCAATGGCAGTGAAGTATCCGGGTTAGCAAAGATAGTACCTCCCTCCCTCCCCTACCTTAAGAATGAATTGCCGGACCTATAAATGATCTTTTCGCATAGGAAAGGGAAGCACAACATTCATTGATGTTCTCTTCTAGCAAAGCGCATCACTAACGCAAGTGACCACAAGTACCCTAGCTACTGAACACTCACTCACTCTGGGACTTTCTGGATTCTTACATCATGCTTTATAGAGTGCAACAGGCTACAATGCAAACAGGGAAAGAGCCAAATACCCGTGTTCATGTGACCAGACTTGGCATGCTACTACGGTTAATTTGGCTAGAATCTCGCTTCTTCTACACTCCATGTGATAGTGTTCGACGATTGCTGAGCTCAACCTGTTGCTCCATTCCTCATGATGTTGGTCGCCCTTTGCGATATGATCAGATGATATGTGGTGTGAAAGCTGTTTGTTTGCCATCCGGTCGCCAAACTAACTGGGGTAGTGGACCGCAAGAGGCCGCATGCAAAGGACCTGGGACCCGCAAGTCAAGCTTAATGCTCAATAAATTGTATGAGGAACGTAGGAAATGGTGTCATTGGTGTTGGTTGCGGTCGATTTGAACAATCTCTGGGCTCGGCGCTGGAAGGGCTTACTATGAAACAAGGTTCGTATGGAATCACTGAGATTCTACTGCTTTCAGAAGTAAACAGAAGCAACTTATTTGGTATTGTCGTGGTGTAAAGTGATGCTGGGTAAGGAAGAGCAAGAAGAAACGTCGTCGAGTGGGGGCCAAATCGGAAACGCCACAAGCGCGGAAGACTCCGCGCAGGCCTCAAATGTTGCTCCTTCCACTACGCGATGAACGATTTGAGTACTGAATAGACTACAACGTTAATGATTTGACGGGTCGAAGATGGGTCTCTAGAGTTAAAGACTAGCTACAGCGGCATTGCTGTTCAACCGCGCCCTGAAAGTTGGCCTTCCTCAGTCTGGCCCAGGGTGGATATAGACTACGGAATACGCTGAGCCAGACGCGGTGTCTCAGCGGTCTCCACTTCTAGTCGACCCCAGAGAGGTCGACTGAATGCCGTGCTTACCATTATGATACCTCAGCTCGAGGTGGTTATCAAAACCATGTTTGGAATTCGAAGATTGATTGAAAGTCACACTTTCAAGGAACCTGAGACGAGAGCCTTTGGAGTCTCCGCCTCATGAGCTTCAGCTGGTGGCAGTAACACTCGAAAATTTGGAGCTCAGTTGGGCCCGGGTACGAAGTAAGACTGGTAGGCATCCGCATATGATTGCGCTGGTGATCTCTGCTATTCTATATATAATACAAGACTATGTCAGTCGCTTAGAATTTTATAATGAAGAGAGAAGTCCTACTTAGGTCCAACCACCGTCGTACCGCAGATACCATGTTGCATCTGGACCATCTTCCGATCGAAGAGGGTAACACAATCATAGGATGCTCGAGATGCAAGCGCTACGAGCGATCAGCAACAACCCATAGTAGGAAGCCAAAGGGAGTCACTTACAAAATCCCGCTAGCGAAAATCAAAGATACTCCAAGCTTCTTTCTCCATGGCATTTGCAACTTCCAGACCCACAACATTGGAGTATAAGTACGATTATATCTGATATCACAGTGAAGGTCGTGGAGACAGAGTCAATCATGTGCGGAAGTCGTCACACAATGATCTGGAAGCCAGGGGGTCCAAATGTTAGCTCTTGGGATGCATAGGAAGATATATGAGACTGAGGGTTAGATGGAATCCTGTGTTGGCGAAGATGACAGCGTGTATAATGTAGAGCCTTACGCTCGTCCGGACATTGGCTATTCCTCATCAGGGGCAGGGTTCAGCCCTGTCTAGATTTCTAACTTAGCCTTGGCGTGGGCAGGCCCTCTCAGCACAAAGAGCAAGCAGCACCCAAAGCAATTTTGTGTATTCCTGTTGATGATTGAACTATCACCCGCCATTGACGTAGACTTATAGCAGCAATCGACCCCCAAGCTTGAGCCAGACCTCATATCACAATGGCCTCCACCGTCGCCTCTAACGATGTTACAGTTCGCTTCGCAACGGAAGAAGGTCAATCCCCCTGCAGCCCGCGACTTCAATCCTCTTACCCACTGCACCAAACTGAATCCTCACAGACGTCCCAACAATTCTCGCCCTCATCCACGAACTAGCTGACTACGAGCACGCCTCCTCCGCCGTCCTAGCCACCGAAGAATCCCTCCTCTCCACCCTCTCCTTCCCCTCCAAACCCTTAATCGGCTATGCCAAAACCCTGCTCCTCTTCGCCCCCTCTTTCTCCACCCCAGAAAATGCAAAAGCCACCACCCCACAATGCGCAGGCATGGCTCTCTACTTCACCAATTACAGCACGTGGCGGGCCGCGCCGGGAATCTACCTAGAAGACCTGTTTGTACGGCCAGAATACAGAGGGAGGGGGTACGGAAAGAGGTTCTTGGGAGAATTGGCGAAGGAAACCAAGAGAATTGGGGGCGAGAGGTTGGAGTGGAGCGTGCTGAAGTGGAATGAGCCGAGCATCAATTTTTATGAGGGGTTGGGGGCGAAAATGATGAATGAGTGGGTGGGCATGAGGGTGGATGACGAGGCGTTGGAGAAGATGGCGAGGATGGCTTAGATGGAAGTCACCCGAGGGCAAGCAATCACGCGGCGGGTTGAGGTCAGAGTAATGGCGGGCCATCGAAGTCTGAGGAGCTAGGGGCCGCGACAGCCAGGCAAAGGCAAAAAGGAACAAAAGCAAAAGCAAAAGCAAGGCAGTGCAAAAACGATGATCGAACAACGTCAGACTCGAGCCGACAACCTGGGGGAGTCAGCATGGATCCTTGAGGGTTCTATGACTCACACATACCCCTTGTTTAAGAGATAAGTGCGCTACCAATTCCGCCAGCGGTCCCGAACGATGATGGTGAGCTTGATGGTCTACTTGATCGATTTGTTGCATGGGGTGCGTCGTGTTTAGTGAACATTTTGTACAACAATTCCGGGAAGATGACGGAGCAAACATGCCAGCTTCTTCGATTGCGAGACTCTAAAGGCAAGGCAGACGGCAAGGAAGCCGGAAAAAATTACAAGATTTGTGAACTGCGTTGGACTCAAATCAACAACCTCCTGCTTCGTAAACAAGCGCGTTGCCATTGTGCCAGCAATCCGTTCTTCGGTCTGTACTCCGGCATGATAAGCTATACGTAGGTCTGTTCAAAGGTTGGGGTGAAATGCGAGAAGCCGTTGAAAGCTGCATCTTCCCGCATGCCTCGTGGCACAAAGTTTTCTCTATTTGAATACAGCTCTATCTTTGTGCTTTCCTATAACATCTACATGCGGTTCAATATGGCTACTACGTATTTGCACCGAAAGTGCAAAAAGAAATGAGCTGTGTCACAGGCCACTTCGGACTCAAACCGAAAACCCTTTCTTTAGGAGACAAATGCGCTGCCATTTGCGCCAGTAGTCTGTTTGCTATTGGGATACCTGCTTGACGTGGTACTTGGACGCACGTGAATGTGACTTCGTTGAAATGACTTTGGTTGGATGGGAACATTGGCCCAAACAAAGCTTGCATGTTTGCTCCGCGGCCTGCGTATATCATGGTAGCACAAAGTCGCCACCAGATTGCTATCCACGTTTCGGGTAGATCAAACATGTGTTATTGGCGAAGTGAATAACGAGGTAAGTAGACGTGGCCGTAAAAAGCGAAAAAAAAATGTGATCTTACACCGACTCGAACGGTGAGCCTTCTGGATATCCATTACTGGAATCAGATGCGCTACCATTGCGCCACAAGATCTTCCTGGTGTGGGAGAGGCTCACTATCTGCTTATATATACAAGGTGGGCGTCATTAGTAAGACGAGAGGGGAACGAGCCCGTTGGGGGCAAGACATATTCGATGCTCTCTCCGCGCCTTAGATCATTATTTGGCTAGATGGATAGAAGTAATGTCTATGATGATAGTCAATTGCACAGTTGGCAAAAAGAGAATGGGTTGCATTGGATGTGAATCAATTACCTCGATAGTCGTTAGTCGAGGCGCAGCATTCTGTAAGTTATATACCATACCTCGTACTCTTCAGGCCAGCGCGCTCCCAATTGCGCCTGCAAACCTTCGATCTCTGCTTTTGATCTACTATTGATATTCGTGTGGCAAAGGTTGGGGTCAATTGAAGCAGGAGCTGGCCCATTGAGGTGGTATTTTGTGATCAGTTATCGCACTTGATGATTTTGGACATGTGCCCTTGGGTATCATACAGTACCTCCAGTATCCTCGCCATCTGGCATTACGAAGCTAGACTGTCATGTCTTCAACGGCTTCATGATAGTGTCAATTGCCTCTTCAACATCCCGCAAAAGCTTTCGAAGAGAACGCTGTCTCTGCCCTGCAACCAGCGCACAGCCACCTCAACATGGCTGCCGTTGCCGCTTTGCCAGTGCACTTTGAATCCAAGTGCCGTCTCATCTTCGTTCATAGTGTCGTCCTCATGATGTTCCGAGGAGCCTGCCTGGTTGGAGCTGGTTGGACTCTTTTCCATTTTCCGTCTCGCAGCTCGGCTCCAGACGTTACCTTTCGCGAAGCCGATACCGGTTGTCAGCGCTGGCTTGTACTGCCACTGGAGGTCTAGGGCTTTCAGTGTGTCGTTGACCCGCTTTGTGCAAGAAGCTATGTCGCCATGTTGGAGGTTCAATATGGCCTCAGAAGGAAACGGCAACAGATGCTTTTGAAGCGTGGCGGTTCCTCTGGCAACAGGCTATGAATTTTGTATATCAGAAGGGTACCATTCATTTTACGTTTCGACTGTGGCATACCTGGCTCGGCCTCATATTTCCCCAGCTCCACGCAACGGCCCATCGCTTGGTCTTGTTGCCCTGGACGAGGTCTTTGACGGCCCAGTTCTCAACGCCTATCGCTCTCAATCTCTTGACAATGACCTCGACACTGGAATACTTCCCCAACATGCTGGTATACCATTGACATCGATGCTTCAGCATCTTGCTTTCCTCGATCATACGGCTCACAAACGCCACTTCCCCACCTGGAGTCACCATCTCGACATCCACTCCTGTGCATGCTGAGTGAGGCGGTCTGGACTTCGCCATCGCCGATGAGAGGAGGTCCCCCGTGGAAGCGTAGAATGGCGGGTTGCACATGGTAAAATCGATGCTGGCCTAGGCATGAGACCATGGGCATTGCTGAAAAGAGGCGGCACTTACCTCCTGAGACCTAGAGGATCGAGTGGGATGAGTGGACCATTCGCCTTCGTCTGCAGGGGACGGATCCTGGATTTGAGGTTATTTTGAATAATATTGCGCTTCGCATAAGCCAGATTCTTCTCGTCGATGTCTGCGTGGTGTCAGACTAACGACCTCAGGTTCAACAGTATGACATTGTACCTGTACAGGCAAATTTCCATGTTGGCCGCTGAGAACAGCCCAAAAGTGGATAGATGCAGCTGGCCCCCGTCCCTCTAAAAGCTCGGGTCTCAGCTCGTAAACGTAGGATGGGTGCAAAGATCATGCTTACATGTCAAGGCCAATGACCTCTCGCTTGGGATCGTACGTGTCAGTATAGCTATCGCTGGTGGTGTCGAGCAAGTCTTGGATCCATAGAATGTAGTTGAGTCTTCGGACACCATTAGAATTGCAGCTTCGTCTTTTCCATTGAGGACATCTTACCGATTGGGTACCTAGACAGAAGATCAATCGGTGTTTTACATGATACTGAAGGATCATACTGGAGGACACAAGCGATCATCTGGCAGCTCTAGCTTAATCCCAAAGTCCCGCTCTAAAAGGCTTTTCGTGAGCTGTCTGGAAAGCTTCAGCGATTATTTGACCGACTCGGCAGTCACTGCACATACTGTACAGCTTCGGGATTACTAAAGTCCAATTGACCGTTAGGCTTCAGGCTAGAAGATGGTCAGCTTCTTGAGATTGGGTCCCTCCGAGTTTAGGTGGTTATACTGCTTATTGAAAGCGGTCGATTGTATTGCCAGGGCTGCAAAGTCGATGGCATGTTCGTAGATGTTCCTCTGCGCCATCCTGAGTGAATTCTGCTACATGCTTTGCACAATCGATGTGCGCGCGCCCAAATCGTCCACATAAAAGTGGGTACCGGACTTAGCTCGGGTATAACAGCGTGCCGCACAATTCCGTACAGGAGAAGGCTTGGCATTGGGAAGATGTTCTGCCACGACTTTCTCCAAAACTTCAATAATCATCTTTGTGGGTAAAGTATTGTGCAAAATGAATGCTGACTACCACACGGCTCTTACAAATGCTAGTGCTTGTGTTGTTCTCGGTCATGATAATTCTTCACCTTCGGATAACGGCACAAGCTTGGAGAGCTGCAATGGTGACTGGATCCAGTATATTTCCAGTCGCGTTGATACCTTCGTAAGTAATGAAGAGCATGGATCTGATGGTCACCAAGCTGTCTTCGAGCTGGGTATTGCTGCATTCAATGCATTCCTACAGGCTAACGTTTCCGGTCCTCCCTTGTCCTGGGACTCGGCCAAGGCAGTCTTCCCACAGACAATCTTCGAAGGTGCAAAGGCGACTCTAGAAAAATTACGGAGGCAACTCATCCTGGGTCTGAGTGTCGATGGTGAGGCTGTTTACCTACTGACGCCTCATGTTGAATTGTTTTGCTTATCGAAATGTCTTTTGAATCATCAGCTTCTCGGACAAAGCCCAGAGCAGACACTGGGTCGATTGAGAGTCAACTTCTGGCACCAACGGCTACTATCGGACATTTCTTCAACTTTGCAAGAGCTCATCTACCGTGACCTAGGCCTGCTTGAACCGAGCATACTCACCCAAAAGTCTGAAGTCAAGGCCATCAGTCCAGCACAATTTCTCATTGAACGGGCAACTATTCACATACACTATGGCTTCGATGTAAAAGCTAAAGACGATCTATCTCGTGCAGCTAAGGAGCGGTCCTTCCATTTCGCCTTGACTGGCAGGCTTGGGAAACGTACCAAGTTTCAGCAGAAAGAGCTGAGCCAGCTTGTAGTGCTTGCCGCTAGCTCGCAGGATGATCAAAGCTCTCCGGTAGAGCTGCTCTCAACTAACACTGCTTCACAATCCACGGCGGAAGAAACAGCAAAGCAGAAACCGCAAGCGCTAGATCTGAACGACGATACGCTCTTAGAGTCCATTGCGTTTACCAAGGATATTGACTCAAAGCCCGAGGCGGAAGCAGATCAGGCGCTGCCTCCATCTCTAAGCTCCCTAGATCCTGGAAATCAGCCTCTTTTACACCCACTTGACGCTATCATTATCCTCGCTACAGCATCCTCAATTACCAACACATCGCCGACAGACGGCCTGACCAGGGAGGAAACTCTACCCTATGCTGAAAGGGTACTGTCAGGTGGAAGCTCCAATTGGCAAGTCTACACACAAGCACTTTTAGTCAGAAGTCGGATCGAAGGTTATAGGTCCCGTACTATTGAGAGAGGGGTGCTCCAGCTGCAAGCAGTCGTCGACCAGGTCATTGCCGAGACCTCTGGCTTTACAGATGCCAGTGGTTCAGCTATCGAGCAAGGCTCAGTAACGAGTTTCCTTCCACAGCCGAAGCGGTCAGAATCGGCTCCAGCGTCCGAACGCCTTCTCTACATCCATCAGCTAGCCTCTCCAACTCGGTGGAAGCTTGAGGCAGAGCTTGCTGACCGCTGGGTCTCGCTTGGTGGTTTGCGTACGGCTTTGGAGATCTACGAGCGCCTGCAGATGTGGGCTGAGGTCGCGCTCTGCTGGGCCGCCAATGACCACGAGGAAAAAGCTCGCAAAATCATACGGCGTCAGCTCTACAACCCCGTAATCACCATGTCGACCGAGAAGCTACTCGAGGACGACGAAGACAATGATGTTGGAGAGTACAGGATCGAACGAGAACCATTACCAGCTGACGCTGCTCGACTCTTCTGCATCCTTGGTGACATCGAGAAGTCAGTCCGTGCATACGAGCGTGCCTGGGAGGTCTCTAATCATCGGTACGCTCGCGCCCAGCGATCATTGGGCAAGTATTACTCAGCAGCTGGTGACCTGGCAGAAGCCGACGAGGCTTATGTGAAGTCACTGAAAGTAAACCCACAGAACCATCAGACATGGTTCGCCTTGGGCTGTGTCAGACTGCTGGGTGAAGATTGGTTTGGTGCTGTTGATGCTTTTGGGCGCACCGTGCAGATCGAAGACACCGATGCCGAGTCATGGAGCAATCTTGCAGTCGGGTTGCTGAAGCTGCCGCCAAATATATCGCCAGGCAACTTGGATGAGTCCCCAGCAGATTTGAAGCAGGCCAATGGGTCAGCGATGCTGGATGACGAGGACGAGCCAACAAACAGTCTGGCAATTGACCCTCAAAAACACGTACGAGAAGCTCTCGTGGCCCTTAAACGAGCAGCTGTATTGAAAAGAGAATCCTACAAGATCTGGCAGAACCTACTCAGCGTGGCGGTCAAGCTATCGCCTCCACCCTACGCTGACATTGTTGTCGCTCAAACACGACTCATCGATCTTCTCGGTGCAACGGAGGGCGAAAGCTGTATCGACGTCAAAGTTGTGGAAGGCTTAGTAGCACACCTCATTGCATTGTCAAATGACATTGAACAGCGCGAGCCAACCGGAGAGAATGAAGGGGCAGGGGCCAGGGCCGGGAGAGGACTCGAAAAAATGATAACCGAACTAGTCCAGAAGAAAGTGACACCACTGATTACTTCGTCTCGACGATTATGGCTGGTAACCGCGAAACTCTCCCTGCATCTCCGGCGCCCGTCAGCAACGCTGTCGGCATACGAAAAGGCTTGGCGTGTCACTTTGAACCAACCAGGATGGGACACTAGTGCTGGCACCGCTGGGGCTAAGAATACTTGGGTGGAAGTCACAGATTCGACTATAGATTTAGTTGACGCATACGAAAGCCTTGGGGAAAGGTCCAAAGAGTCCGGCATGGGAGCAGGCGAGCTCGTTGCTAAGGACTGGAAGTTCAAGGCAAGAAGTGCGCTGAGGTCGGTACTAGCGAGAGCCAAGGAAGGCTGGGAGGGCGATACAGCCTACGAGGCGCTGAATGAGAGGCTGCAGGAGCTCAAAAGCGTATGAGGTCCCTGCTGTTGCTTCGGCCCAAGCTTATGACACCTCAAATTCCACATCGTCCCTTGCTTCCACGGCCCAAAGAACGTTGCCCTCATTTTTGCTTAATTCTCGTCTTCAATTTCTGAAATTCATGGTATCTACTAGGGATCTATTCTTGGGTTGAGTTTTTTATTCTAGGCTGGTGCTGGTTCTTCAGATGCTTTGTCTAATCCCTTCACATAACCAGGATGTACCGCGCAATATAAAAACCAAACTATCTCTTTAACGAAGCTCTCGAACGAAGATGCAAAGCCAAGCTTACGCAGTAATGAAGTAATGGGATGTAAGAATTCCAGGTCCAGGCTGGAAATCCAGCCAGATCTTTCGCCCGACAGGATCGAACCATCTTCGGGACCGATTGGTTACCATTTCAGATCCAGGCATTGGCGATCACTAGCCTCCTTCGAGACGCCCCTCCCGAATTCAATATACCAAGCATGATCCTCGCTCTCACGCTCCTTTGTTGGCATTCGCTCTCCTACTCGATATCCCTGGAAGGCAGCAACATCAGTAGGCCTTTGAAAACCTCTCAATCTCTCAACCTCTCTGTAATCAATGGTTCTGTTACACTTTCTCCATTCATCTCGATCGAGCCAAATCATGACTCCTGTTCATCCCGCTACACCAGCGGCGATTGTAAATCCACCCAAACCGGAACCCCACAATTCTAACTCGCTGAAGTTATGTATACGCAATGGCAAGACCGGTCAGTGGGACACGAAGGAACCTGTCACAGGCTCAAAGTTGCAATGCGAGATCCTAGGAGTATCAAGAAATATCTTTAGACATGTTCAGCAGTGGTGTAAGGAAAAGTCTTAAGATATGCTTATACGTCTTTAACTTCGGTTCTGGCTGTGAAGAGGTGTATTATCGACCAGACCAGCTATCAGGACGGCAGTGTTTTAACAAAGAAGAGTTCCACACTCTCGAGTTGTGCCCTGGTTGAAAAGTAATTGGTGGAAGGTTGTTACATGATAAGATGTAAACCCTCACTATCTTATTTTAACGTGGATCGAGTTGGGACATTGGGCGAAGAGTCGGTCTTGTAGCGCCGAACATGCAATAAAAACAATTCACAATGCCTCCATCCGTCCTTGTGGAAAAGGAGATTTCTGCATACGAGCGAGACGGGAGAATCTAGTCAACACTTATCCAGATTCACAGTTCTTCCTCTGTGAACATGGGTTTTCCTTGTCGCTTAATGATCAATAGTGAGATCCTTGAAAACGTTGAGTCGCACAAACAAGCATGAGTCATACGAGAGAAGAGAATTTTGTGTTCTACAAAGGGTTCACTTCGCCTTTGCTATCCATCTCCCATCTGTTCAACTTAAATGTACTTTGATCATCGATTATCTCGATCACAGCTCTTACACGTAAAACAAGCAAAGAGAGTACTCCGATCAGCTCGCAGCCCTTGAGAAATCAATCGCCATGTCCCATGAGATACAACATAGCTTTTGCGATGGAGCTTCATCTAAAAAGCGAGAAGGCGAGTTACATCATACTTCTTCAGTATTTGGCACCAACGGATGTGGGATCATCAATGGAGATGACTACCCAAGATCTGTCGACTATGGAGAGCACGGTCTAGACCTCATGATGGAATACGGGGACATCAAAGAAGACATTTCCTCTGAGGCGAAACCATCAGAGAAATCAAGTGCTCTTGTAGGCACAGCATACGAGTCTGCTTACTCAGCACAGAGTGAGGGTCCTGCAGGACAATACCCACTTCCGCATTCTTCTCAGCCGCCGCGAAGACAAGCTCCCCACCAGCATGAGCATCCTACACCATTCAAACATCTTGCTTCTAATAGCGTTTCGCATTATTCAAGAGAAGGCCGAAGTCGAGGAAGACGACTTGCACATCGACCAGAGCCCTATCCTCTCCACTTTGAGCAAAAGGCTGGACAGTCTGAGATGCCAGAACCCCCCAATTGGACTTTCCTTGACGACAGGTGGGAGTATCGAGTGGTTTGGGCCCGTTGGCATCATTGCTGGCGGCACATACATGGGATTCAAGGGGACGACAAGATGTCGAATGAATTGGGTTCGGGTCGTGCAGGGAGGTTCTGAGGTCGATTCCAAGTATCAGGCCCGCTGAGCAGGATAGCGACTGTAATTTGGATCATGCTACTACAGGGGATAGTGACGAAATTCTTGGGCCGTGTATGCATAATGAGCGCAAGTCGGTTCTAGCCTGGTTCAATGTCCCCCCCGCCCCCCAATCCCCCGTAATCGCCAATCTCTCCGCGGCAGGCTTCAACGAATAGAAGCCATGAGCCAAGCACGACATCTGCATCTGGTACTTCAGGAGTGCTATAGGTCATTACTCACGAGTGCATCGAGACTAATCTTATAAGCTACCTCAAGGAGATATCGTCAATCGCCTTTAGCTTTTGAGGGGCCATGGCTGCGTCCTGGGTTTGACGGTCACGAAGATACAGGGGTAAGAAACAAGGTATTTCATACACTGCTCATATTTCCCTTAAAATGCACCTAGCTTCACACATTGCACACAATCAACAACAAAATCGAGGATTTTCTCTGTCTGGTACTAATTGTCAGCGTCGTCGCGTGGTTGCTTAAGGAAACCCTCCCCTGGTTTACAGGAAGGCATTGACCGATTGCAAGATGCCCATTACCGTGATTCTCGGGTCATAAAAGAGCGCCCGATTCTACGCGATGTGACTTTCATGAGTCTAAAGTCCTCAAACTACGGAAGCAAGATTCTGCAAAATTTCAAAGGTACTAATTCTTTCAACCCAACGTAGTACTTCGTACAACATATCACAAATTGGTTTTTCGTCTTTCTCACCAACAAGATAGAGGCAATCAAGTTTGTGACACATTGTTTGAAGATCTTTGTTTCTTGGACTCTATTATTCCGCAATTATTCATTATAGCACTATTGTAAACTTGAAGCTGTGTTACACACAAGATCTGTGTTACACAAGATCTGCCTTACACAAGACCAATGTTTCCATCCGTGGACTTACATATATACATACGTTCCATATGAGTAATCACTATACTCGGATGGAGCTGATGACTGCGCTTGATGGGAAGTACGACCAATCATATCACCACTGCAACACACTTATCAACTGGCTCGATCTGTAGATAAATTGTAGCACATGATCCCAGCAGACTCGGATCTGTGTTACTACTTGTTGCAGATTGATTGTAAGCTATTAGGAGTGTGGTAACACAAAGTCTCTACCACAACGCTTCATCTCTTCCTACCTGAATTCCTCTCGACCTGGTATACTCAGCCTCGCACGTCTCACAATAAACCAGATAGCTGATCACTCACGCTCGAGGATGGCTCTTACACACATCGCAAGTACTCACATTCTTGCTATGAACACCGACAGCCAGCAGGGACCGCCTTTGATGAGGCTGCCCCTTGAGTTAAGACAGATGATTTATCGCTATCTTCTTGTAGCACAACATGCAAGACTAGAGCATAATATGAGGTCGGAAGATGTAAGTGATAGCTTGACTAGGTAGAGAATTGATCCTGATGTTACGAAATTCTAGTACAATCGTCACCGCAGGTCCATACTTTGTGGTGGTGATTACACATACGAATTCCATACCAACATATTATTCACGAATCGCCAGATCTACGATGAGGCTCGCGAGTTGTTCCTGAGAGAGAACACCTTTGTTCGAATGATCTCCCAACCAAATTCGTTGTCTGGTGACATCCTCGAAAGAAGTGGGCTTCCAATGGTAGCAGGCGGTATAAAGGCGGGAGCATTCTCCCAGGTTGCTATGACCGTCTCTTTTGATCCCGTTGTTCACGATGGGTGGTTTAATAGTATAGGATTGAACTATGGTACGGCCGCTGTTGAGTATGTCTTCATGGTCGAGGACTTACCCGCCTTCTGTACAACCTTCCTTTACGTGGCCAAGACCTGTGATAAACACCTCAGCCGCGCGACACTTCATATCGCAATCAGCGCTGAGCTTGAGAGGAACTTCGTTGACAACCAAGATGGCACACCACAGCCTCGATCGGAATTGAAAAATCTTTTGGAGCCGTTCCGCAAGCTTCATAACATGAGCACTGTCAATATCACTGGACCCGGGAATGCCACATACAAATCAGAGATCATCGCAGACATGTGCGGAAGGCGGGCTAGTGCTAAAGAAACATTACAAATGGCATTGGCAGCTCTCGATCATGCCGATGAGATCTACAACGATGGCAGTCTATCTATGTCGATGTCCATATACAAGCACGGTTTGGATGCCATTCGGGGGAGTTTCTTTGATTCTCACGAACAATACGAAATCTTGGATCAAGGGCGCCTTGCCGGGATGATAATGTACCAGTAAGTGAATTTTTTATGAAATCATAGAATGAACTGATAGAAATTCATCCTGAAGTGAGGTGGCAGACTTGATTTCATATTCCTATGCGAAGCCATCGTCTTCCTGATACGCTATTGGAGCACCCTGAATAAATCGCTAATTCCAATCTTTCACAGGGCATGGCGAGACACGGAGGTCAAGCTGCACGCCCGCATTGCTGCCTCTTATCTGGAACACAATAAACTAAGAATGGCCCGAATCTATGCTGAGCGCGCGTACGGTCCAGTCCATAGCCACGATGACAAACACAACGCTCAGAAGCTTCCTCTTGGCGTCCGCCCCGAATATGGATACGCATTTGCGGATGTCCTCCTTGTAGCTGCCAAGATAAGCTACCAACACGGAAGAGTCAGAGAGGCAATTGACGAGCTCAAGGAAGCAGCTAGACTTTCGCCAGGTGATGATGATGTGCAACGACTCTTAGAAGAATACATTATTCGATATAAGAAGTGTGAAGATAGACGTAGAGAGGTCCGTGAGCGGAGGGTCCGCAAGCAGCATAGGAATTTCGAGGGTACGTTCATTGTGCAATCGCCAGGCTCTAAGGCCGGTTGCAATGCCAATCTCGCCACTGTTTCCACCTCGCCTACTAACGGAAATATCTCTTAGACTTGATCCACGTTGCTTACATGCATGAAAAGCAAGCAGACAACGCATTTCGTGCAGACGACTTCGCCCAATCCCGCCGCAAGTATGAAAAGGCTCTCAACAGGTTAGAAGCCGCAGAAAGCTTGGAGGTCGCACTCCCCTATGTGAACAATCATACAATGCGAAAAGGCATTGGAGACTTCGAGGGCTACTCTACTCGAGAAGTTCTTGTCGTATTCAGATTGAGACTTCGTGCCAGTCTCGCCGCGACTTGTTTCAGGCTTGGAGAATTTAAGACAGTATGTGACTGGGCAGATGCCGCTACCGCCCCGGACAACAAACACTGGGATGAAGAGAAAGAGTGCCTCCAGTACTATTCGCCCAAAGACCATATCAAAGCGTACTACAGCAAGGCTGTAGCTCTTGAGCAAATGGGCGACTTGGACGAAGCCATTCAGGCGCTCATGTTGGCACGGACTCACGACCGTCATCATCAGGAAGTTCGAAAAAAGCTGATAGATTTGGTGACTTGCCAGAAATGACAGAGCGGAGAGTCGAAAAGGTTTCGAAGGGGCACGCTGGCTTTTCCCAAAATTGACGGATGAATGACTTAAAAGTTAGTATGGACTTCTTTATGCAACACGACTTCTCTTTGATGCCTAATCCACTTTCCGAAGAAAATGTCGCTTACCAGGGGTGACCTCCAAGCGTCATCTTCCGGACGCTGTGAGCTCCAATGCATGAAGTAAGCTTATTCTGAACTCATACTGCATCTTGGCCATTGGAATTGTGAGATCATGTTCGGTTCTTTCGTACAAGATCCTCTATGCATGTCAAACCGAAGATAGGATGCGCCCCAATCAAAGTACTTCCAAAAAGAACGAAGATTGAAGAAAAAGCTCATCACAAGTCTCAAAATTCTCGCCGTCCGTCGGCCGTCTAGATCCCCCTTGGGACTTGAATCAGTATAACCATTCAAGATCTCCTCTCAGCCCCTGCCCCTGGATCCCCTTTGATAATCAGTACGCTCGAAATGTCCCCTCACAAACCCTGTTGACCCCAATTAGATGCATGTAAGTATCCACATCCGGCTCCAACGCCTGATACAATTCTGGAGTCAAGAGCGCATTAAAAGCTGTACAAAACCAGCGTATCGCCGTATCGTTCGGATTTGGTGGGTAGATGGTTCCCATATCAACACTGAAACCGAGGCAGGGAACATTGCCGGTCGCATTTGCTTGATATGCAATACATTGATGTAGACAGAAGCTGGCGATAGAGGCTTGGGAAAGCGCAATGTTTGGGATCTCGGTGTAGTAGACGTTGTGCGCGTTGACGAAAGAGTCTGCAATATTATGGTTGATGGTTGCGAGTGCGTCGGGTGCAATGAAGTTTGATTGTGCAGCTATTTCGAGAGCACAGACGAAAAGAGTCCACGATATGATTGATATAAGTTTCGTACTGGGCAAAGGAAAGCGCTTACTAGGATCCAGAGAATGGAAGACAAAAAGCAACGAAGAGAGACAACGAATCCATATATGCTTAGATCGCTAATTTTTCCATGCTCTGGCCCGATCATTGCCAGGCCAGGCACTCTCAGCCGCAAATAAGTCTGCGTGAAGCGACGTAATTCCTCGCGCAAGACCTGCATCCTCGTCAGACTCTGTGGCACTGTTGGTCGGAACAGAATCAATGCCGTAACGAGGAATCTTGAGCCGTGTACAACGCTGCGAGAGCGTGTTGCAAACTTTTGGTCAGTGAGAAGCACTGACTATCTGTTTGCTGCAACGATGAAGAACTATATGATTTTCGCACGCTCTGATTAGAAATGATCAAAAAGATAATCACTCGTATGCATATATCAATCATCATGGTAGCTCATGTTGTGCCCATCATCTGGCCAGGGATAGGCTTTCCAGTACTAGTCCTCCTCAGCTTATCAACCTTTTCTCTGCTCTTACTAGTCGTCTTCATCAAAATCTTCGTCAAGGACTCAATCTCGACTTTCATAACTCCATTCCCAACTTCGTATTCAAGCACAATTCTCAAGTCTCGGAGTTCCGTCTCCAAGTCATCCCGACCCTTGGAAGCTGTCGAGCGGCATTGCCACAGTTCTGCCAACGCAGGTATCTGCGTTACCTGTTCCACTGTTCTGTGGATACGTTCCCATGAGTCTGAACAGACCTGCTCACCCTGTTCATAAGCTTTATCGTTCTGACCTGGCTCATTTTGGAGTCAGCATTGACTCATTATGATTGGACATTTGGGTATCAAGACATGTCTCAAGGCCATCCTTGGGTAACGACCCACGATTTTACTCTGGAGACATGTGCTGACACCCGAGAAGGGGCATCGAACAGAAAAAGAAACTTTAAATTGTGTCTTACGGAGGGCTAAATATGTATCCAGTAGATCAAACCGAAGCCTGAATCGGAGCGACTTGAGAGCATTTTCTGCGGTGTCTCCAGCAAACTTTCCGTCTGCAATGTCCTCATATATGTGTCGCGTACGGTGTCCGCGTGGATGTGTATGTTCTAGAGCCGTTTCAAGCTGTGCGGCCTGCTCGTGAGTCCTCTCTTTACCCAAGATGCCCATGAATTTTTTATCAAAGGCTAATATTTTGGAGACTGACTCAGCAGCAGTTGGGGGTTGCCTGGACGTGCTGGACTCAATGATCTGCCTAAGTTGAAGGCTTGCGCAACCGCTATTGTTAGTCTGTACGCCGTAGAGTCAACGAAATGGATTCAGAAGTATTGGAACATGGCACATCGAAAACAGAGACTTTGCTACTTGCACAATGTATTGCGGTGTGGAAGTGATACGGGTAGCTTGAGTCAGTTTCCGACCCCTTTTCGTTAGATATCTGTCATGTTTCAGTCGCTTATTCTGTCGACCTGCGCCTACATAAGCTGAAGCGAATTGGATTTGTGCTTACGAGACGCTCGTACTTCAGGTGCATCTTCGTGGATTTCGTCGATAGAGGGCAGCGGTATACTTTGTCTCGGAGCTCGGATGACGGGTCGAGAAACAGGAATACCTGTCTGTCTGTGGTACTACAGCTTGAGTTGTGGGTCTGGTCAAATTGGGGCCCAAGGACTCCATGTCTGTTGCGTCCAGCTGGGTTCGCGCTGGTAGAGTTAGGGATAGTTGATAAAATTTCTGAAGCAAATGGACTGATGTAAATATTATTATTTGATGGAGTATGGGAAGAATAGTGGCAGTTTATATTGCATGCCCACGAGGTGCAAATTAGCGCCCGATATAGTGCGACTTTGTGCTCATCGTGCTACAAGGTTATCAATGCTCTAGAAATTATGCATTGGTGCCGTGCTAGGCTTTGATAGTAGACATTATTCATCTAAGAGATTCAGCAACTCGGGCATACCCTTCATGATCTCCTCGACGCTTTTCCCAGTCTGACTTTGTACCTCTTTCTCCAATACATTTAGCTCTGCTGTTGACTCTGCTGTTATCAAATTTTGTGCCTTGTCGAATTGGAATGCCTGGTAGTGTTTGGGGTCAACATGAATTCTTTGAGGGCGTAGCTAGCAAGACATATCTCCGAACTAGACTTTGGGTAACAACCC